>Ga0265314_10000005_pt1 | contig 668532 bp, 538 predicted proteins | sample 4126metaG_FD_203106 | JGI IMG/M metagenome (GOLD analysis project Ga0265314, IMG submission 203106) | Rhizosphere microbial communities from Carex aquatilis grown in University of Washington, Seatle, WA, United States - 4-1-26 metaG | ecosystem: Host-associated > Plants > Roots > Rhizosphere... | reverse complement strand
GGGAAAATGTTCCAAAACGGGGATGTTGGGTTCTTAAGAAGCCGGGTAACAATCCGTTTTCCATCCATTCGTTGAGTAATAAATGAGCGCGTTTGACGGCACTTTTATAACCTACCAGTGCAAATACTAAAGCGGTCAGGATTGCCAGTACCGTCAATGCAGAATATAACAATCCATTATATTCCCAAAGCGTTCCGAATGATGGCGTAAGCGGATCGGCAAAGTGGCTGGCAATCAATTGTCCGAACGGTTCGAACCGCGCTATTATCGCGATAGAAACAGCAAGTATCATCAGAAATAGTGTGATACCGAACGTGAATTTTTTACTATTCGTTCGTTTTGGTGCCCTTAAATGGCGGTATTGCGATGCGATGTCTCCCGCATTACCTGCAACAAAAGCAAGCAAACCAATTCCACCAAATACTTGGAAAAAATTCTCATACCACATATTGTTGGAAAGTTCTTCGGGATAAACAAATATCAACTGCATCCACTGGTAATCGGAACGGATGTTCGCTACGCCGATTCTTACCAAAGCCGGTATGATCAAAGCAAGAACAATAAAGAGTATTCCCGTTTGAATATGTAACCGTTTGCGGCTGATGTTACTGTCGCGGATAAAAAACAAAGTGTAACGAAGGAGGAGTATTGCCGAGATAACGACGATGCCTGTCATTATCCAGATTTGTTTGATTTCGGGTGAAATTTCGGAAGTAAGAATTACCCGTTGCATAAAAGCATTTATTATCCGACTTGCGACGGATATCATCAACGCAGCCATCGAGATTGCCACCACCAGTTGTGTAGCACCGTTGATTAAGTCGATGTCGGTTGGATTCTCTTTTGAAATGCCGGTAATTGTTCGCGTTTGGCCGCGCAACCGAAGTACGTTTGTGTTCAACCACGAGGTCGATGCCAGTACCAGCAACGCGCACATCACCATGATTAAACCGATACCTTCGTAACCGCTAACCGCCTGAAACACCGCTAACCCTACGACAGCGACAGTAGGAGTCATTGCCGTCAGCAATGCCCGGAAAGGTGAGATAAATTCGACCATTCTCGTCGATACGACAACGACTTTATTGGAAGAATTGAGAGATGTAGGTGCGTGGTTCGTCATGGTTCAAAGTTATAGAGTTAACCAATTGTAAGGTATACACTTCGTTCGCGAACTCAAAATGCGAAAATTCCATGATAAGCCGCTTACTCTTTATGCGAAAATTCCATTATAAGCCGTTTACTCTTTGCTTATAAGACACAACTAATGCTCGGTTTGGATTAAAATGTGAACAAATAAGGGTAAAAAAAAGGCGGAAGCAGTTCCGCCTTCAGTTCAGATAACGCCTCTGCGCCTTTGATCCGTCTCGATGGAATCGAACAGGGCTTGGAAGTTCCCCTCACCAAAACCATCGTGCTTTTCCCGTTGGATGAACTCATAGAATAAAGGGCCTACCATGTATTTCGAGAAAATTTGTAGTAGGTACCCATCCTCATCCCCATCTACCAAAATTCCCAGCTTTTGCACCACATCGAGTGGTTGTTTCACGTTGTGTACGCGGAGTGGAATCATGTCGTAGTAAGCCGCCAATGGTGCGTCAAGGAACACGATACCACGGTCTTTCAAGGATTTAATTAATTCGATGATGTTACCGGTATGAAACGCGACGTGCTGTACACCATGTCCGCGATTCATTTCGAGGAATTCCTCGATTTGTCCTTTTTTACCGGACATTTTCTGCGGTTCGTTTATCGGTATGATAACTTTGCGGTCGTGGCTGGCGACTACTTTGCTGTATAGCCCGGTCTCGAGACCTTTGATATTGAAATCACGGACGACCTCGAATCCATAAATCCGTTTATAAAAATCAACCCATACTTCCATTTCACCCAACGGAACGTTATTAGTCATGTGGTCGATACGTTCGAGACCAAATTTTAATGGCTGTTTCGCTTTCGCATCCGGTATCGCTTCAAAACCGGGTAAGAATACCGAACTATCTTTCGGTCGTTCGACGAACACATTTTTTACCGACCCGAACCCTTTTATCGATGCTGTCCGAAACGTCGCTCCATTCACATGCCGTTCAATGACCGGGTCAAGCATTTTCGCACCGCGCCGCACCGCCTCTTGGAGGGCGCGTTCGGCATCCTTCACACGGAACGCCATCATACAAACACCATCACCATGACTCTGCAAATATTCACCCGGAAAAGTATTTGCCGGTGGATTTTCCGAGACGATTACGCGAATGCTCCCTTGTGCATACACATGGCTGTTCGATGCTTTATCGTCCGATTGGGCGATACGGGTAAAACCCATTGCATCGTACGATGCGTCTATCGTGTCAGCGCTTTTAATGGTAAACTGGATATGATCGAATTCGATAATTCCGAGCGGATTTTGTTCGGACATTCTCCCCCCTTCACTTCTTTTTCAAATTTCCTATAATCGTAAGCAAATCCTTGAAAATTGTACGAAATCACCTCCCGTTTGGCAAGTCAATTATTGAAAACACGATTTTCGTTTCACATTATCTATTCCGGTTGTATTATTTGTGTTATAACATTTGAACCGATGAGCTAACCAATCCGCGTAAAGTGAGTGCTGTTACTCATGAAAAGGAAACTACAATGACTTCCGACGAGCATCATACACTACGAACGTTTAACGTCATACCCAAGTTGCCGGATGCGATTTCCGGACTGCGTGAACTTGCATTGAATCTCCGGTGGACGTGGCATCACGATACCATTGACTTGTTCCGCCGACTCGACCGCAACATGTGGGACTTTGCCGGGCGGAATCCAATTCGGATGCTAAGCCAATTACCACAGAGCCGGTTAAATGAAATGGCCAACGATGATGGGTATTTACTGCTGTACGAACGGATGCTCGACAATCTCCATTCCTATCTCACCGAACGTAGTTGGTACGCCAAACGATTTGCCGCTGTCGATCATCCGGTTTATGCCTATTTTTCCGCCGAGTATGGCATAACCGATTCGTTACCGATTTATTCCGGCGGTTTGGGCATTCTCGCCGGCGACCATCTCAAGAGTGCGTCCGATATGGGTCTTCCGTTAGTTGCGGTCGGACTGATGTATCAACAGGGATATTTCATTCAGTACCTCAACCCGGACGGGTGGCAACAGGAAACGTATCCCAACAATGACTTTTATCAACTGCCGGTCGAACCGGTTCATGGGAAAGATGGACGCTGGATAAAAATCGAAGTGGAATATCCCGGACGAATGGTTACCGCGCGTGTCCTGCAAGCCAATGTCGGCAGGGTTCCGCTGTTATTGTTGGACACAAACATCCCGGAAAATTCGCCCGATGACCGCCGCATCACCGATCAATTGTACGGCGGTGACAAAGAGATGCGGGTAAAACAGGAAATCCTCTTGGGTATCGGCGGTGTGCGGGCATTGGCAACTTTAGGATACCAACCGGCGGTATTCCACATGAATGAGGGTCACAGTGGATTCCTTTCGATAGAACGTATCCTCGCCTTGCGAAAATTGGGACTGACTTTTGCCGATGCCCGCGAAGCAGTGCGGCAAAGCAGCATTTTTACGACACATACCCCTGTTCCTGCCGGTATCGATGAGTTTTCCGAAGAACTAATGATGCGATATTTCCAGCACCTGTTCACGCCGTTGGGAATTACCAAACAGGAATTTCTCGCGTTAGGACGGTGGAATGGACAGAATGACGGCAACTTCAACATGGCGTTGTTATGCATCAGGATGTCGGCTCGTGCAAACGGCGTTAGCAAACTGCACGGCGAAGTATCACGAAAAATGTTTCAATCGGTATGGCCGGACGTTCCGCAGAGTGAAATTCCTATCGGTCACATTACCAATGGCGTGCATAGTCAGACGTGGATAAGCCGCGACTTTCAGGAACTGTACAATCGGTATTTGGGATTCGATTGGGTTCATAAACAATCGGAAAAAGATTGCTGGGAAGCGGTGAAAGAAATTCCCGACGAAGAGTTGTGGCGGACACACGAACGGCGCAGGGAACGGTTGGTGGCGTATGCCCGTCGGCGGTTACGAATACAATTGACGCAACGTGGTGCGCCGGTTTCCGAAGTAAATTCCGCACAGGAAGCACTCGATGGTTCGGTTTTAACAATTGGTTTTGCCCGCAGGTTTGCTACATACAAGCGTGGCGATTTATTATTGCACGATCTTGACCGGATAAAGAAATTACTCACAAATACGGAAACTCCGGTACAATTTATTTTTGCCGGGAAAGCACACCCCGCCGACGTAGAGGGAAAAGAGATTATCCGGCGAATCATACACTTTGCCCGTGACCCGGAAGTTAGAAAACGATTCGTTTTTCTTGAGAATTACGATATGGGTGTCGCCCGCTATCTCGTGCAAGGAGTCGATGTCTGGTTGAACAACCCGCGGCGTCCCTACGAAGCTTCCGGCACAAGCGGTATGAAGGTCGTATTCAACGGTGGATTGAACTTCTCAGTATTGGATGGCTGGTGGGTGGAAGGATACACCCCGGAAACCGGCTGGGCGATTGGTGCCGGTGAAGATTACACCGATTTGAATTATCAAGATTATGTCGAATCACACGCACTCTATGACGTATTAGAGAAAGAGATTATCCCCACTTTCTATCACCGTGGCCCGGACAAATTGCCGCGGGAGTGGATTGCGAAAATGAAAGGGTCAATCGAGCTCTTAGGACAGAAGTTCAATACCAATCGCATGGTTCGCGATTATGTCGAAAATTTCTATTACCCGGCGTACCAGAATTTCCAACAACTCACTGCGAGTGATTGGGCGGAACTGCGCAAGCTGTCGCAATGGAAACAACGCATCCAAAAGGTGTGGAACGGTGTCGATATCATCAAAGTGGAAACCGATTCGATTACCGAATTAAAAGTTGGTGATTCGATTAGTGTGCGGGCGGTGGTACAACTCAACGGTTTGGTACCGGAAGATGTCGCCGTAGAAGTGTATTTCGGAACGGTCGATACCGAAGGGAATCTGTTCGAAGAAGAAACGATACCGATGGAGATTGGTGATAAACTTGCCGATGGCACCTTCAAATACAATGTGGAATTGACGTGCGTTGAAAGCGGTCGTCATGGTTTTGCGGTACGAATTCTGCCAAACAGTGAGTGGTTCGCGAACAAGCACGACGGCGGCTTGATTAAGTGGGCAAAAAGTTAGGCAATTGGCCATGGGCCTTGGGCGATGGGTAGGGGCGGTTCGCGAACCGCCTTTCCCTTATTTATTTGTCATTGCGAGGAGTGAAACGAAGTATCCTGCGAAGCAGATACGTAGAGAAACGACGTGGCAACCTTCTTTTATCTTTTTCTTTCCGTAGGACAGAATTCATTCTGTCCCTTGAAAGTTTCTTTTTCTTGTATCTTTTTCTTTTATCTTTTTCCGACCCCTGTTCTCATTCCCCTTCTTTTCCATCATTCCCCATGCGTATATTACTTCCAATAACCATTATATTTTCTCCTTGCCCGGAGCCACCATGATTTCCCGCAAATCGTTTCTTTCCCTCATCACCCTTCTTCTTGTGTTGGTATCTTTATCTTTTTCTTCTTCTTCTTTTTCCCAATCCCCAGCCCCTAACCCCCAACCCCTATCTTCTATCCATCCACCATCCACTATCCACCATTCACCGTTCTCCTTCACGGAGAACCGCGGCCAATGGGACTCCCGCGTATTGTACAAATGTAATGCGCGAAATGGAATGACATGGTTCCTCGAGCACGACGGAGTGACATTGCTGACTTGTGTCGAGGATAAAACGCAGCCGGCGCTGCCGGATCCGGGGAGCGCAGACCTCCCGGTCTGCATGAAACGGCATCCCCTTCGTTATCCGATGAAATCCCATGCTTTGAAATTCAAATTTCTCGCAACGAGCAATGTAGGGGCGCAATTGATTGCGCCCGCGGGTCGCATCAATGCGACCCCTACACTGGCATCGCCACAATCCATCGAGCCGCAAGGCGAACTCTCGTGGCACAACAATTACTTCCTCGGCAACGACTCTACCAAGTGGGCACCGAATTGCCGGAACTATACGAACATTGTGTATCGTGACGTGTGGAATGGTATCGATATCGAGTGGTATGAAGAGAATGGAAAACTCGAATTTGATTTCGTTGTTCAACCCGGAGCTGACCCCTCCCAAATCCGAATGAGTTGTGAAGGATTGACCGGTGAACTTTCACCTACAGACAATGAACTGAAACTCCCCACATCGCTCGGCGAATTGCGGACGGCGTTACCGCAAGTGTATCAAATCTCACCCGGTGGTTCGAAAAGTGAAGTCGATGCGAAATTCGAAATCGAGAACAAAAATGAATTTGGTATCACGTTAGCGAATGGATACCAGAAAGAACATACACTACGAATTGATCCGCTCATTTATAGTACGTTTTTAGGTGGAAATGATTTTGATGGCGGAACTGCCATTGCAAATGACGGAAACGATGGTGTATTTATCACTGGTTATACTCAATCTACAAATTTTCCGGTTACGCCTGGTGTTGGACAAGATTTCAATGACGGTTCTTATGACGGTTTCGTTACTCATTTGAATGCAACCGGAACCCAGCTATTGTACAGCACCTATCTTGGCGGCGGTTCGGACGATTATGCCGAAGGTATCATCGCTGCCGATAACGGTGACGTCGTCGTAGCCGGGAGTACCTTCAGTCCCGGTTTCCCGGTTACGCAGAATGCACTGCAGACGACCTATGGCGGAGAGCGTGATGGTTTTGTTACCAGAATTAATGCAAGTGGCTCTCAACTTATTTTCAGTACTTTCCTTGGTGGTTCAAGTAATGATGTTGTCTTTGGCATCATAAGCGACGAAAGCGACGGTTACTACCTAACCGGTGCGACTTCGTCCCCTGAATTTCCCACTACTCCTGCTGCATTCGATACTTCTTATAACGACAGCTCAGACTGTTTCGTCGTGCATCTGAATGGATCTGGTTCACAGTTGATTTATAGTACTTTTCTTGGCGGTGGCCACGCTGAAGGAGCGAGGGCAATAACGTCAGACAATCACGGTGGAGTGATCGTAACGGGTTCGACGAAAAGTCCCGATTTTCCGGTGACCCATGGGTGTTTTGATTCAACTTACAATGATACTACTACTTCTTCTCTTCGGGATGATTGTTTTATCACCCGGTTAGATAGCACCGGTTCACATTTGATATACAGCACGTATTTAGGTGGCAGTTACTCGGAAGAACCTTACGGGGTAGCAGGCGATGGCAACGGTGGTTGTTACATTATTGGCCAAACCTCTAGTTCCGATTTTCCGGTGACACCGGGCGCATACGATACCACGATAAATGTACCTAATTATCTTTTGAGCAGCTTTATTACCCATCTTGATAGTTCCGGCGCTAGTTTGGATTACAGTACCTTCCTTGGTGGTTCCCATGGACCCCAAGATTATGGTACTTGGGGATTTGGTATTATGGCCAGCGAAGATGGTAGTGTTATTGTTGCCGGATCTACTTCTTGCACAGATTTTCCGGTAACGCCCGACGCCTTCCAACCCAACAACAATGGTATGGATGATGTTTACCTCTGTCGGTTGAACAGCACCGGTTCACAACTGCTGTATAGTACTTATCTGGGTGGCGAAAGCGGCGAAGTGGGATTTGGATTAGCGAAAGATCTTCATGGCGGTATATTCGTTACCGGCTACACGGGTTATCAATCAGACGCCAATTTTCCGGTCACTCCCGGTGCGTACGATACAACTTGGAATGGCTCAACAGACTGTTTTGTTGTCCACTTTAGTTTCGATTCAACGGGTATAATTCAACAACGTGAAAAGATTCCAACCGGATTTACTTTAGCACAAAACTATCCCAATCCTTTCAACTCTTCCACCACAATTTCCTATTCCCTTCCCAAACCCGGCATCGCAAAATTAGAGCTCTTCGATTTGTTGGGGAGAAGAATTTCCACTCTTATAAACACACCGCAAAATGCGGGTGTCCTTCATATTCGATTCGATGGAAAGAATCTCGCGTCGGGGGAGTATTTCTATCGGTTGTCAGCAGGGGATTTTCAGGAGACAAGGAAGTTGTTGCTACTCAAATAGCGGAACATGAGTGTTCCGTCTACCTCGGGTAGTACGGGCGTCCCCGCCCGTACACAGACCGGAGGTCTATACTCCAAAATTTATAAGGTGTGCACGCCTGGAGTCGTGCACTACCCAAGCCGACCCGGAGGTCGGCGCTACCCGTTTAAAAACACCCCCTTTTTGTTCCCCCCGTGAACGGGGGGAGGACAGACAAGAATGTCTGTCCTACGAAAAAATGCCGACCCGGAGGTCGACGCTGCCCCATCCCTCTTTCGTTAGACTCATTGTTAGCATTCCCGTTAGACGACTCGTAAGACGACTCGTAAACCTTTTTTCCCTTATTGCGACTCAAAAATGTTACAGGCGGGACGCCTATACCACCCACCATCCACTATCCACCATTCACAACTATCCATTGTTTATCAATGAAATGGTTTTCCACCTACTTTCTTTGTGAATGAATTTGCAAAGGGGCGTGAAATCACCTATCTTTTAGCGTAATTGAGTTTGTTTATCGTAAACAGTGTGTTACACCACCAGTTCTATCCCAACCACTCCCACTCCAATCCCCTAACTTATTGAAGTGTACCCGTTTTAAAAGTGGATTCACCTTGTTTATCAGTACAAGCTCACAATTTTGTGTAAAAATTCACATTGTTCATGCCTTTCTTCATTTGGGGAGTAATTCATGCTTTTTCGCATCGTTTCGAAAAGCGCTTTTAAGAAATTCGTCGAGTCACTCTTGGCATCCACCGAAGTGGTCGCGCCAAAACGGATAGGAACCCAAGCGAATGGAAAACCATCGCATCAATTCCTGCCGGTCGAGAGCTACGATGAGATAGAATTGGGCCATGAAAAGTCCGATTTCTCGGCTAAAACGTATTTTCTTCCCTTCAAAACCAAATTGTCCACGTTCAAAATGAACGATAATGATTGGGAACAGATTATACAGTACCGGGTTTATCCGCGCGCCATCATCGGTCTCCACGCCTGCGATATCAACGCCTTGGTCAAACTCGACAAGGTGTTCGGACGCGAATTTTATCCCAATCCATATTACATCTCACGGCGAAGAAATACGTTCATTGTCGGCATCGACCATCAACCCTGCGAAGACGGTTTCTGCCACGCCTTGAACGCGAATAACGTCACCCACGGTTTTGATTTATTCCTGACCGACCTTGGCGACCGTTACTTCGTGAAAATCAATTCCGACCGTGCCTACATGGCGTTGAATGAAGTCCCGAACCACGAGATAACGGATCAGGACACCAGCGATTATCTGAATGCTCGTCAAGCAATCACTGAAGCATACAAGACCCGCGTAAAAACTGAAGACCTCCCCAATCTGCTCGATATCGAATTTGAGTCGGATGTGTGGCAAAAGTGGGGTGCTAAATGTTTAAGTTGCGGAACTTGCGCGATGGTTTGTCCGACCTGTCACTGCTATGGCGTCACCGAACAAGTTACGATGGATCACAAATTCGGATACAAGATGAGTTATCTGTATTCGTGCAATTTGCTTGATTTCGCAATGGTCGCCGGTGGCCACAATTTCCGCCCCGCGAAAGAAACCCGGCTCAAGTACCGGTTCTATCACCAACATCGTGGTTTCGTCGAGACTTATGGCGAGCCGATGTGCGTGGGATGCAACCGTTGCGGTAAAGCTTGCCTTGCCGGTATCAATCCGGTTGATGTTATCAAGGATTTGCAGGAAGAGGGGAAACTATGAACATCTTCACTACCTACGATGTCACGAAAGAAAGCGAAATGATTATGCCGTTAGAGTTTTCTCGCTCTAACCGCCTGATGCATGTCGATAAAACCTTCAAAGCGGAAATATCGAACGTTATTCGTTTGACGGATATGGAAAAATTGTTCCATGTGCGGATTTTGGACAACGAAGAACGCGATCGCTTCACGTTTCTCCCCGGACAATTTGTGATGTTAGAGGTTCCGGGTTACGGTGAAGTACCCATCTCAATTTCCGGTTCCCCTTCGAATAAAGGGTACATCGAACTGTGTATCCGACGTGCCGGAACCGTCACGGCATTACTGCACAAAGCACGGCGTGGCGCACGAATTGGGATTCGCGGGCCGTTCGGTAATTCGTTCCCAATGGAAAAGATGAAAGGAAACAACATCCTTCTTATCGCCGGTGGATTGGGTCTTGCACCGTTACGCGCACCGATTTTCTTCGCGACGGAGAACCGTTCGGAATTCAAAGAAGTCCACATTCTTTATGGAACACGTACTGCGGATCAACTTTTGTTCGATTATCAATACGACGAATGGCGACGCATCGACGATGTAGATTTGCAAATTATTGTCGAGCAAAATACCGGCGGTTGGACCGGAAAAACCGGTATGATAACGAAATTACTCGACGAAATGACCATCGATCCATTACATACCTACGCCATCGTTTGCGGGCCGCCAATCATGTTCAAATTCGTTTGTAACCGCTTGCGCGAAGTAGGTGTTCCGATGCACCGCATGTTTGTTTCGCTCGAACGCAGGATGCATTGTGGGATGGGTAAGTGTTGCCGGTGCAATATCGGTTCGACGTTTATCTGCGTGGACGGCCCGGTATTCGATTACTGGTCGGTCTTGAATTTGAAAGAAGCGATCTAACGGGAGTGTAAAATGAAATATCTGAGTATTGAACCGTCACGCCCGAAAATCGCCATTTTCGACTTTACCGATTGTGAGGGTTGTGAACTGCAATTGGTGAATAAAGAAGGAACACTGGTCGATTTTCTAAAGGCAATCGACGTTGTGGTATGGCGTGAGGGTATCACCAGCGATCGCGACGATTATGATATCGCATTCATCGAGGGCTCTATCAGCCGCGCCGATGAAATCGAACGGTTGTTGAAAATCCGGAAGAAAGCGAAAGTATTGGTCGCCTTCGGGACTTGTGCCTGTTTCGGCGGTGTCAACCGCCACAAAAACGCACATAACCTATTCGAAGCGAATCGCGAAGTGTATGGCAATTCACCCAAAGACACGATGCCGGTACGCTCGATTAAAGAATTGGTTCATGTCGATTTCGAAATACCGGGTTGCCCGGTTCGTAAATCGGAAATCGAACGAATTGTACAGCATTTGATTTGGGAAGTCCCTTATCAATTCCCGGTATATCCGGTTTGCTTCGAGTGCCGGCAACGATTCAATATCTGCCGGTGGGAACTTGGCGAAATGTGTCTCGGCCCGGTATCGGCAGCAGGGTGCAATGCACCGTGTCCGACTGGTGGAATGGGATGCTGGGGATGCCGCGGCGAAGCGGCTTGTCCCAACTTCGATGAATTTTTTGAAATAGCAGCAAAACGCGGATTTACCCGGGATGAAGTCATCGAACGGATGAATTTCTACGGTGGATTCGATAGCGTGACGGGGGCAAAAGAATGAAACTCGATCTGAATGTTGACGTTCATCATCTAACCCGCGTCGAAGGACATGGGAATATCCGGGTTCGCGTCGAAGCCGGAGAATTGAAAGAAGCGGCTTGGGAAGTCGTGGAAACTCCACGTTACTTCGAAGTGATGCTCAAAGGGAAACGGTACGACGCCGCCCATATCCTGACTTCACGGATTTGTGGTATTTGTTCCATCGGCCACACGCTCGCGAGCTTACGTGCGACTGAAAGCGCGTTCGGTGTGGAAATTCCTGACGTAGCGAACAAAATCAGATGGCTTGCCAAACATGGCGAAACATTGCAAAGTCATTATTTGCACCTGTTTTTCCTTGCCGCACCCGATTTTCTTGGATTGCCAAGCGCATTACCGCTAATCGAAGCAAAACCGGAAGTGGTACACATCGCAGCACGGCTCAAAGGGCTTGCCAACGACATGTGCGACCTTATCGCAGGGCGGACAACACACCCGGTGTCGATGCACGTCGGTGGAGTTACTAAAGCACCGAGTAAACGGGATTTACTAAAACTGCGTGACGACCTCCATCGTTCGGTCGAAGATGTTTTATCGACTATTGCGATTTTTAAGACACTCGAGTTACCCGACTTCACCCGCGAAACCGAATTTGTCGCCCTGAAAGGTGTTAAGGAATATCCGTTTATCGGCGGTGAACTGGTATCTACCGACGGCATAGTAAAACCGGAAGCGGATTACCGGGCGATGACCAACGAATACGTCGTCGATCACAGCACCTCGAAGTGGTGTAAGTTGTCGCGCAATTCATTTGCAGTCGGCGCACTCGCGCGTATCAACAATAATTACAAGTTGTTGCACAAAGAAGCGAAAAAGGTTGCAGAAGCGTTCGGATTAAAGCCAGTTAACCACAATCCGTTCATGAATAATATCGCCCAATTGGTGGAATGTGTTCATTGTACATATGAGTCGATTCGGATAATCGACGAGCTTGTTGCGATTCCTGAGCCATGGAACATCCGCGCCGAATTCAAACCTAAAGCAGGTATCGGTGTGGGTGCGGTGGAAGTACCACGGGGTATTCTCTACCACGAATATGAATACGGCGAAGACGGACGAATTATTCGCGCGAATTGTATCATTCCGACGACGCAAAACAATGCAAACATTTACGACGATATGGGTGCATTGGTCAGGCACTACACCATCAAAGGGATGACTGACAAGAAACTGGAACTACTTTGTTCGATGTTGGTTCGGGCGTACGATCCATGCATTAGTTGTTCAGTGCACTAAAACCATCTACGGGGCGTCGTGAATGGCGCCCCGACTTCTATTATTTCTACTTTCGGTAGTGCGGCAGGGAATTCGTATATTTCGGCATGCCGACCCATACCGTCACTATCCAACTTCTCAATTACAACTCAAGCGAATATACCATTCGGTGCGTGGAATCGATTCTGGAGAAAACCAATCCGGAATTCGATTACTCAATAACAGTTGTCGATAACGGCAGCCGGGATGCAGAGAAGGAAAAGCTTACCCGCCTCCCCACCCATCTGCGCTTGAAAGTAGTCTGGAGTAATTACAATCGAGGGTTTGCCGGCGGTCATACGTTTGGAATTGTAGGTTGTGATTCGAAGTATTATTTCTTTCTGAACAACGATACTATTTTGATGAATGACGTGGTCGGCATTTTATATCGGTTTTGCGAAGCCAATACCGATGTCGGGTTGTGCGGCGGTCAGATTTACAGCCCTGAGCTGGTAACACAACCTTCATTCCACCACTTCCCAACTCCAATGGTTATGTTATTTGGCGACCGGTTGATGTGCCGCTTGCAGGGTAAGGGTCAAAACAACCGGGGAACGATTTACAAGATTCCGATGGCAGTCGATCTCGTATCAGGTGCAGGGATGTTTATACCATCCGAGCTCTTTCATGCTATCGGCGGGTTCGATACTTCAAGTTTTTTGTATTGCGAAGAAGAAGAGCTGGCGCTTCAAGTCCGCAAACAAAACCGGATAGTTTGTTTGGTTCCCGACGCGAAAATCATACACCATGAACGGGGAAGCGTCGCACCAAGCTTCGAATTAAAACGGGAATACTACATCTCGTTATTCCAGCTCTACCGAAAACATTACGGCATTTTCAAGACAGCATTTGTAAAATGGTTGCTTGCATTATCGCTCTATCGGCGGGGAATTACTAACCGCGAAAATCGGGAACTTGCGATGTTTATTTTGGATGGCGCACCGGAAACCGCAAGTTTACGGTACAATAATCTTCCCCCAAAATAATTTCTTACTTCTTTACATAACCAATCAGATTTGTTTTATCCATGCTTTTACGCGTCTCAATTCAATGCAAAGGTTTCGTACAAGGAGTCGGATTCCGACCCTTTGTCTATCGTATTGCTAATAATTACGAGGTAAGCGGATTTGTGCGGAACATGTCGTGGGGCGTGGAAATTGAAGTGCAGGGTGAAAACGAACAGGTCGAACAATTTACTTATGATTTACAAAATAAGTTGCCGCCACTTGCGGAAATACAATCGTTAGAACAAAAAGTTATTCCTGTTTGCGATATCGAAACAGGATTTAGGATTATCGATAGTGTCGAAAGTTTCGCTGAAGCATCGTTGATTAGTCCCGATGTGGCAACTTGCCCCGATTGCCGCAGGGAAATGAACGATCCGCAGGACAGACGTTTTCATTATCCCTTCATTAACTGCACAAACTGCGGGCCAAGATTTACGATTATCGAAGAAGTACCGTACGACCGCGCGAAAACGACAATGCGCAATTTTGCTTTGTGCTCCGAATGCGGAAATGAATACCGAAATCCTGCGGATAGAAGATTTCACGCGGAACCGGTAGCGTGTCCGGTATGTGGTCCAAAAATAGAATTCGTGGGAAAAGCAGTAAAAGAAAAAAGTAAAGAAGCGGTCGGACAGGATTGTCCAACCTCCAAAATAAATAAAAACAAAAATGACGATGAAGATATTTATAAAACAGTTAATGCGCTGAAAGCGGGCAGGATTGTCGCTATCAAAGGTTTGGGCGGGTTTCATTTAGCGTGCGATGCAACCAATGAAGACGCAGTCATCCGGTTACGCGCACGGAAAAACCGGCCATATAAACCGTTGGCGGTGATGATACCGGATATAGAAACAGTACGGCAATATTGTGAAACTACTGAAGCAGAAGAAAAAGAACTCCAAAGTTACCGGCAACCGATACTGTTATTGAAGAAGAAAATCGGATTAACAAAAACAAAAAATAGTTTAGCAGAAGCATTAGCACCGGGATTGAATGAAGTAGGTGTGATGCTTCCATATACACCGTTACACCACTTGATATTTTCGATTGGAAAATTCCCGGCATTGGTTATGACCAGCGGCAACCGCTCGGAAGAACCGATTGTAATCGTTAATGATGATGCGCTATCAAAGTTGGAAACCATTGCAGACGATTTCCTTTTACATAATCGTCCGATTTGGAACCGTTGCGATGATTCGGTCGGGTATTTTCGCGAAGACCGATTGGTGCTGACCAGACGCTCACGGGGATTTGCACCGAGTCCGGTTTTGCTGTCGTTTGACGTACCACCGATGTTGGCAGTAGGGGCGCAGTACTGCAATGTATTTACACTCGCAGATAAAAGAAGGGCATTCCTCTCACAATATATCGGTGATGTAGATTCGCTTGAGACATTGACATTTTTAAAAGAGTCAATAGAGAAATTGGAACGTTGGTTGGATATTCAACCGGATATTATCGTTCACGATTTACATCCTGATTTATTGACTACAAGATTTGCACAAGAAATCGGTCGCGACAAAAGATTGATAGCTGTGCAACATCATCACGCACATTTTGCATCGGCATTGGTTGCGAATGGAATCTCTGGACCCGCTATCGGCGTGGTGTTTGATGGTACAGGGTACGGCGACGACAAGACGATTTGGGGCGGTGAGTTTTTTGTTGGAGATATTGGAACTGTAAAACGGGTCGGACACCTCAAACCTTTTCCATTGCCAGGAGGTGATGCGGCAATCCGAAAGCCGGTACGAACTGCTATCGCGATTTTACATGCACTCCTCCCCAATAAGAAATTGCCAAAAACTATTCTTGATAGTGTTAGCGAAGATGAAATAACGGTAGTTCGACAAATGGTGGACAAAAGATTCAATACCATTCCGACTTCAAGTATTGGCAGGTTATTCGATGCGGTTTCTTCAACGTTGGGTGTCAGGCACGAAGTTACTTATGAAGGACAAGCGGCAATCGAATTAGAACATTTGGCAAGCCGCGCCAATAGCGCTGTTAGTGTAATTGAAAAATACGATTTACATTTTAGTATCGAGCAAGCCGGCGATACGTTACAGATAAGTTCGACGCAATTCCTATCGGGTTTATGCGATGCCATCGAAAATAACGAATCCAATTTAGAACTGGCATTCGCGTTTCATTTTTCGCTTGCCGAAGTTACATGCAAGTTGGTAAAAGAAATTGCTGAAAATTATAAATTGAATAATACCGTTTTGTGCGGCGGTGTTTTCCAAAACCGGTTATTGACAAACTTACTCGCAAGTGAATTGAAACAACACGGGATTGAACCGGTATTGCCGGGTTTGATTCCAGTTAATGACGGTGGAATTTCGTTGGGTCAGATTGCGGTTGCATCGACCCGAATATAGAAGGGATGAGAAATGTGTCTCGCGGTTCCCGGTAAAATTATGAGTGTGGCGGGTACGATGGCGGTTGTCGATTTCGGTGGAATTGAACACAACCTCGCACTCGATTTACTTCCCGATGCGCAAGCCGGGGAATACATCCTCGCGCATGCCGGATTTGCCTTGCAGATTATGGATGAAAAAGAAGCGTTGGAACTTTACGATTTATTCCGTGAACTCGATGCGCAAATCGATGAAGAAGACCGAAAGAACGAATTATTGTGAATCCGGTTCCAAAAGACCTCGACACCTATTACCACCGTATCGAAGAAATTGTCACTTACCCGATTAATTTGATGGAAGTTTGTGGTACCCATACCGTGGCTATCAGCCGCTCAGGTTTGCGTTCGCGACTACCAAAGCAACTTAGGTTGCTATCGGGCCCGGGGTGTCCGGTGTGCGTTACACCGACATCGATAGTCGATACCCTAATTGCATTAGCAAGACAACCAGACGTTCTTATTTCTACATTCGGGGATATGCTGCGGGTGCCGGGATCGAGTTCTTCGTTAGACGAAGAGCGTTCGCACGGGGCGACGATACAAACGATTTATTCACCATTGGAAGCAATCGAGTATGCGCAATCGCACCCCGAAAAACAGGTTGTGTTGGCGGCAGTGGGATTTGAGACAACTTTGCCGGTGTTAGCTGCGACAATAATTCGAGTGAAAGAGTTGGGGTTAACCAATTTTTTCGCGGTGCCGTCGGGACGATTGGCACCACCTGCAATGGCGGCACTGTTGCAGGCGAAAGACGTACGAATCGACGGATTTATCTGTCCGGGACACGTCAGTACAATTATCGGAACCGAACCATACGAATTCCTTGTGCGTGAATATGGTATCCCATGCGTTATTACCGGATTTGAAGCGAGCGACTTGTTAGAAGGGATAACAATGTTGCTCGAACAAATCGTTACAAAGAACCCAAAAGTCGAAAACCAATATCGCAGAGCAGTTGACACACAGGGTAATGAGAAAGCAAAGAGTGTCATTAACCAAGTATTTAAAATAACCGATGCGGAATGGCGCGGGATAGGGACGATCCCCAACTCAGGAGTTGAATTCAATGATGAATTTGCGATGTACGATGCCCGAAGCAAATTCAATGTCGAAGTAGTGACTTCATCGAAGATGCCTGCGGGATGCCGCTGTGGTGAGATTATGCGCGGAATAAAATTACCCCACGAATGTGAATTGTTCGGGACGGCATGTATTCCATCCCATCCGGTTGGGCCGTGCATGGTTTCTACGGAAGGGTGCTGTGCGGCGTATTACCGGTACGGGGAACGATAAAAGTAGGTGACGGGTAACAGGGAACAGGCAACAGGAAATGATACACGAAAAAGAAATTATGCTGGATCATGGTGAAGGAGGCGCGGCAACCCAACGGTTGGTTGAGACCCTTTTCTTCAAACATTTCGGAGCACCGGAAGTTGCGGAAGACGCGACAATCGTACCGAGTGAAGCGCGCATCGCAGTAACAACCGATTCGTTTGTTGTGAAACCATTAGAATTCCCCGGTGGAAACATCGGAAAACTTTCAGTGTGCGGTACAGTGAATGATTTAGCCGTGATGGGAGCAATACCGAAATATTTGACCGCTGGATTCATTTTGGAAGAAGGACTTTCACTCGAAGTGTTGGAACGGCTTGTAAAAGCGATGGCGGAAACTGCAAAGGAAGCAGGGATAGCAATAATCGCCGGAGATACGAAAGTCGTCGGACGAGACGAAGCCGACGGAATTTTTATTAATACAACCGGAATCGGGTTCGTTCCTCTTCAAAGAACTCTTTCGAGTGCGAACTGCCAACCGGGCGATGCGATTATCGTTAGCGGAACTATCGCCGAGCATGGTATGGCGGTAATGGTGGCACGGCAAGGGTTTGGCATCAGTGGTGACTTGCACTCGGATTGCCAACCACTCGCCGATTTAGTAGAAAATATTTTGGAAGCAGTTCCTGAGACACACTGTATGCGCGACCCGACCCGTGGAGGCATTGCGACAACTTTATTGGAAATTGCTACTGCGAGTAAAGTCGGAATGACTTTGAAAGAAGTGGCAATTCCATTACGACGACCGGTTCGCGCCGCTTGTGATTTATTGGGAATTGATCCACTTTATGTCGCGAGCGAGGGGCGTTTACTCGCAATCGTTCCCGAAGAAAAGCAAGAAGAGGCGTTACTCGCAATGCGAAGGCATCCGCGAGGAAAAGATGCGTCGATTATAGGATATGTAACCGTTACCCCTAAGGGTTTGTATCTCGAAACGAAAAGTGGTGGGAATAGGCCGTTAATCGCACTCGAAGGGGCCCAACTACCGCGGATTTGTTAACCATGCACGAAGCATCCATCGCACAACATATCATCGAACAGGTAAGTGAACGTATCGAAAATGGTACGCTTCCTGCCCGTATCGAAAAAATTAATTTGAAAATCGGCAAGATGACCGCAGTTGTACCGGAAAACCTTTGCTTCATGTTTGGAGTACTGAGCCGGGACACGGTGTTGGCAAATGTTAAGCTCGATATTACCGAGATACCGGTACGTTGCCGCTGCCGCGCCTGTAACGCCGAGTATGAAGCGGAAGAAATGAATTTCTGGTGCCGGGAATGCGGTTCGCCGGAAGTAACGATTATATCCGGTCGGGAAATGGTAATCGATTCGGTTGAGGTAGAAGATGCAAACGAAAACAATTGAAGTCGTCACACAAATTTTAGATGCGAACGCACGGGTAGCGGCAGAGAACCGTCACAAGTTCCAACATGCGGGTGTGGTAACGATTAACTTAATCAGTAGTCCCGGCTCAGGAAAAACGACGCTTTTGGAAACAACCTTACCGATACTCGTCAAAGCAGGTATCAAGGTCGGCGTGATTGCAGCAGATATCGCCACTACCGCTGATGCGGAACGCATTGCAGTACACAATGTGCCGGTTATACAAATAACAACCGACTCATTCGGTGGGGCATGCCATCTTGAAGCACCAACCGTACGTCAAGCGCTCGAACTATTTCCCATCGAAGGACTCGATTTATTATTCATCGAGAATGTCGGCAATTTAGTGTGCCCGGCGGAGTTCGACATCGGTGAAGCATTGCGGGTAACACTTATCTCGATAACGGAAGGGGAAGACAAACCATTGAAGTATCCACTTGCATTCAGGGTATCCGATTGTGCGGTAGTTACGAAAATGGATTTGTTACCGCACTTGAAAGTTTCCATGGAGAAATTGCGGAACTGTATATCACAAATTCATCCGCAATTGCCACGGTTCGAAATATCGGCTCATACAGGCACGGGAATGGACGAGTGGATTAGTTGGTTAAAGCAGCAACTTGCGAATAAGCAAGAACTTTTGTCGCACGAACATGGCCATGAAGATGGGATGAAGCATGAACACGGACATACTCACAGCCATGGTCATTCGCATTAAGGTGAACAGTTCAGGGGCAGGATAAATCCTACCCTACGGACAATAAGAAGAAACGAAAAAGCCGCAGAATTTCTGCGGCTTTCGCGTTCTAAATTACTACTTGAATTACTTCGCAGCCGGCATGTAGCGAAGCGAAGCCATCGTCGACCATGCACCAGCAGAACCGGTTAAGAAGTAGGGTCCGCGGTTCAAGATACCGGGATCTACGCTCAAGTCGAGCATGAAATCACCCTTCTTCAAGCCAGCGCCAAGATACAGACCAGTTGTCGCGGTTCCGATTTCCTGTACCTTATCGTTGCTGTAATCAATCCAGCTACGTTCGGCACCGGCGCGCGCCACTAACCAGCTATTGACCATGGTTTCGAAACCGAAACGATAGTACGGAAGTTGGTTGGTTGCAATTTTCGCATCGAGACCGGTTCCGGTCGGAGGTGTATTCTTCATTTCTTCGCTGTTGAACGCTAAACCGAAATCACCTACCATTAAGGTGTTGTCGTTCAGCCATTCATTCAAACCGACACCAAGCTTGAACATAGTTGCATTGTCGGTATTTTTGAAATCACCAGCAGTTGTTGTAGAATCGTAACCTACGTTGTTCAACTGAATACCAACGTAAGGAATAACGCTGGTGTGTTCGTTAATCTCGTCCCAATAACGGGCATTGATGTTAAGTAAAAGACCGCCATCGGGCTTGGTGATGTCCTTGCCATCGGTTCCCTTGTTCGTAAAGGAATGGCTGCGGAAGTTCAAACCGAGATCTAATTTGTCCATCAATGTAGCGCCGAAACCAAGACCAAAATACATCTGCGAGGTTTCAGCGCTGCTGCCTACCGTCTTGTCTTTCCAGCTATTTTGGTAAATGTTCAAATTCATACCAAACGGAACATCTCCCAGCTTGCGACCATAGAACAGGTTTAGCTTCGGTGCAGTCGTGTTATCGCCAGCACCTTGCTCGCCTACAACCGGACCATACATTCCACCTTCGGGAAGACCGGTATTGTCGAGATACAAGCCATATACAGCCCCGCCGTACTTGTAGTGACCACCGATGCTATACAGAGAATTTGGACCGGTGCCACTGATTTCCATCGATCCCCACGTCGGGTAATTGGAAATCATTTGCGGATATAACCCGATGTTGTATACATCTTTCACGATGTGGTTAACGTTGCCCAGTGTCATAACCCGTGTTTCAGTCGCACCGGCAACACTCGCTATCAATAACGACAAGGCAATCGCCGTTAACAGTAGCTTTACTTTCATTGAGATATCTCCTAAACAATTGAACAGACCGCGGAATTACTCCATCACATACCGGATCACTACGATTTGTGTCACAGTTGTGAGCAATTGGAAGCTGCTTCGGTCTTGTATCGTTAACTAAGTGCAGTTTCCAAGTTGTGTTAATAATATGTTAACAAAGTCTCAAATGCAATACTGGTGCGGGGAAAACAATACTTTGCTTATGAGAATAGAGTATTGTCGAGAGTTTTTATTATGATGAGTATTATGAAACAGTACTGGTGCGCGTTGAGACCTTTTACAACAAAAATTTGAAACAAAATTATAAATGTTTATAAATTAACTAAATAATTAAAAGTGTTTACAAGTTCTATTGAGACAATGCTCTGTGAAACATTTTAAATTTTTATTTTTATAGACAAATTAATATGAAACTTACAAATCGGAGGCAACGGTAATTCGATCCTGAAAGAGGACTCCCTCTCTCTCAGGTGTTCACTCTTCCGGCTCGTATTTATGAATGAGGGTGTTTGCATTCTTTCAAGAGAAAGGCGTATTTTATTCTGCTTCGTGAAGTCTCTTCAAGTTTGCACCACTTTCTGAGGTGAGGAATGCGGATTAATCGTGTAGTTGTTTTTATTCTACTTGTGTTCTTAGTTGGGTCTATAACCGGCTTAACTATGACCGGTTGTGGTCGAAATTCGACCGACCCCATACGTCCATTTCGTTCTCCAACGGAAGACGACGATGCCCGGCTTGCAGTTTATGCATATACCACTCTAAGCAATTTCATGATTGCGATGGAATCAGTCAAGCCAGTATTTGGAGTCAATGGTGGTGTGAGCTATGCAGTGCTTCCCCCTACCGGTTGGACAACCGATTACGTCCCGGCACAGTATCCAATCCGTGGATTAACGTTTGACTGGTTAGATACGATTTACATGCATAACTACCAAGGAAGTGATTTAACCATCACGCGATTTGACGAGAACGTCAGTCCGAGCACGCTTTTGCGGCCTGCCCGTATCGCTTGGGGTGAATACAAATACGGCACGTTAAATATCGCCATTCGCGGTGTTCAGATTCCAGATTCGTTACGTAGCCGTCCAATACCGTTCGACATCCGTGAAATGGATACCCATTATGCGAACAACTATACCGATCCCCGATATCTCGAAGGAAGCGGCGGTGTTTCTGGTGTTGTAACGGTTAAGGTAGACTTTTCGTTGAATGGTTCGTCGGTTTCGCAAAGTCAATCCGATACGACGACTGCCAGAATCAATTTCGACAATGTCGGCAGCCAACCGGGCGACAATAGTGTTCACATGATACTTAATGCGAATTATCCATATTACAATCCGCAAACAGATCTCAATTCATTCTCACATAAGCAATTGAATGTGGAGTATACCATTAACGCCCAAGGCCGTGGTGTGGCTACCGTAACATTCGGCGGATCGGTTCGGGCACGGATCAACTTCCTCGGCAGACCGTATAATTACGTCGGCACTTATACCATCGCTTTCGATAATTTCGCAGTTGCCCGCACAATCACTTACGAATGACAATGTTTTTCACACAAAAAAAAGCGGGATTAACTCCCGCTTTTTTTTTTCACTCATGTACTTACTGAATTTCCAAGTACGAACAAAGTAAGGTAAAGGTTGCGTTTAATGCATCGACATGCGTTCGTTCATACCCATGGGAAGCATATACACCGGGTCCTATTAAGGCGACCCTGATATCGGTTCCCGCAGAAAGCGCCGCAGAACCATCGGAGCTATAGAAGGGAAAGATGTCGGTGTTGTATGCGATACTATTTCGCTTAGCTAAACCGATTAGGTCTTTCGTTAGCTCATAATGGTATGGGCCGGATGAGTCTTTCAAGCAAATTGCGACATGATTCTCATCGCCGGTCACACCTTCACCCACTACTCCCATATCGACTACTATCAGTTCTTCGGTTTTCTCCGGTAATCCGGCGAGACCTTGCCCGGTTTCTTCAGTTACGTTAAAGAAAAGATGAACCGACTGAACATTTGCTAACAACTCTTTTCGTTTGAGTAACTGATCGGAAAGTGCCAGTAATACCGCTGCGGATACTTTGTCATCGAGGAACCGCGAATTAACGAACCCGTTTTCAAACCGGAACTTCGGATCGAACGTGATATAACTGCCGACGGGAATTATATCGCTTAGAACTTTTTCAGCAGGAAAGCATTGGTCGATACGTACAAATAAATCATCAAATTTAATGACCGTATCACTCCACTTTTTGTTCACATGAACCGACGGATTTTCAGGTAGAATCGTACCGTAATACACTTCCCCATTTAAAGAATGAATAGTGCAATAATCGCCGATTGCATAATACGCAGGAATCGAACCGACTGGAGCGATTTTTAGTTTCTTTCCTTCGACAGTGCGCACGATTGCACCGAGAGTGTCGACATGCGCGGCGAATGCAATTACTTTTCCGTTTTCATTTCCTCCAGCGAAATCGAACCGCACGGCACCTTTACGGGTATGGTAGTACGGTATCGAATTTTGCAGAGCATGCGCGATTAAATACTCTTGCGCCAACCGGGTAAAGCCGGTTGGCGAAGGTATCGAAACCAATTGTTCAAAATAATCAACAATAGAATAAGAATCGGTAGTCATGAATTGCCTCAAATGAATGTGTTACCAAAAAGAAGTGTGGTATTACACCGGGCCGCGTTGGGTAAAAGTTGCTTCTGTTCCACTTTCGTCGGAAACTTTATTAAGACGACCAAGTTCCTCGCCGCTCAAGTGTAGTCCGGCTGCCGGCAACAGTTCTTTCAACTGTTCGACGGATGTGGCACCGACGATAGGGCTGGTCATCCATTTGCTTGCAATCATCCATGCTAGCGCTACTTGGGAATAAGTTGCGTTATGTGCTTTCGCAATTTTTTCCATTTCTTCCAAGGTTGCGACCACACGGGGAGTCAATTTGTCGGGAGCGCGACCGTTCAGGGTGTGGCGTGCACCAGATGGCAAATCCTTCCCCGGTTTGTATTTGCCAGTCAACAGACCGCCTTCCAGCGGGCTATATGGTATCATTCCGATGTTGGCTGCTTTAACTACCGGTAATAAATCGAGTTCAACTTCTGCGCGGCAGGTGAGATTATATTTAGGTTGGGTGGAAACAGGCCGCGGTATGTTCTCTTGGTCGGCAATTTCAATAACTTTGCGATGAAGTTCGCCAGAGAAATTGGAAAAACCAAGCCATCTGACTTTTCCATCCCGTACAAGTTTGGCGAGTGCATTCCAAGTCTCTTCCAATGGTGTATTCATATCAGGGGCGTGGCACTGGTACAAATCTATCGTTTCGATACGGAGCCGACGAAGCGAATCTTCGACCGCACGGTTGATGTGTTTGGCAGAGAGACCTTCACCGTCTTCGCCATCCCACATTCGCCCGCGCACTTTTGTGGCAATCACCAATGAATTGCGGGGTTTGCCAATGGAGGTACGCTGGTTGAGCCAATTACCGATATAGGTTTCCGAGACACCGCCGGGATTCCCTTCAACCCACCGACTATAGACATCGGCGGTGTCGATAAAATTTATCCCGCCATCGACTGCGCAGTTCAAAATGCTATGTGAAGTCGGTTCATCATTCGCCCAGCCCATTGTCATGGTACCCAAACAGAGAACCGTCACGTCTAAATCGCTGTTTCCCAATCTTCGTTTTTCCATCAAACACCTCTTATAAAACTTGCTTTATGCGGTCGCTTACTCACCCAGCACTCCGGATCGTGTTTCGCGGATAAGATCCCGAGACTTGTTAAAAATTCGTTTACTATTTCTTTTCCGGTGAAAGTAAAATCTTGTTTGAAAAGCTTAACCCATTCATCGAGCGTGGGTTTATTTACTGCACGTTTACGAAGCCACTGGTCGAAACTATCGCCGTTTTTCTGTATCGTACGAATACGGCGGGCATTCTCGATTGCCGCTTCGATTTTCCTGCGGTTGCGGATAATGTTTTCATCTTGTAGCAACCGCTCAATGCTGCGTGCGTTGAAGCGGGCAACTTTTTCCACCGAAAAACCGGAAAACGCTTTTTGCATTCCCGCACGTTTCTTCAAAACGATTAACCAAGACAATCCCGCCTGCATTTGCTCAAGGACGAGCCGTTCGAAAAGTAAATCATCATCATGGATGGGTATGCCATATTCATCATGGTACGCCGCCATCAGCGGATGGGATTGTGCCCATTTACATCGAACTTTTTCCATTAAAGTACCTGAACGATATCGACTGCCATCTCGAATTTATTAAACGGCGGCATTAAATAAACACCTTCACAATACTGACGGGCTTCTTTTAGAAATTCCTGTGCGATTTTCACCCCTTCTTTGGGGCCGTCTTCACCGGCATTGTGCATCCGTTTGCGAATCGATTCCGGTACGGACATTCCGGGAACTTCGTTATGGATAAATTCGGCATGCTTCGCATTACGCAACGGAAGTACACCGACTAATATCGGCAGTTTTGTTCCACGCCATTTTGCGACAAAATTGCCAAGCGTATCAGGATCATAAACGGGTTGCGTCATCGCAAACATAGCGCCCGCTTCGATTTTGCGTGCGTATTTCTCTTGCTCTTTTCCGAGATCATCGGCATTGGGATTCAATGCAACGGCGATTGTAAAATCGCACGGGGTATCAAGTTTTCTGCCGGACAAGTCCATACCGAGATTCAAGGTAGCAATCAATTTTGTTAAACTGACACTATCCAAATCAAATACCCCTTTTGCATCGGGATAATCGCCAAGAATGGGCGGGTCACCGGTCACCGCAAGAATGTTTCTTATGTGCAGCGCATGGGCTCCCATCAACTCGGCTTGAGTAGCAAGGACATTGCGGTCACGGCAACTCATGTGCAGGATAATCTCCATCCCGACTTCATCGCGGATGATATGTGAAAGCGCCAACGGCGACATCCGGGCACGGGCAAGCGGGCTGTCGGCGACATTGATACAATCGACGCCACCGGCTTTGCACAAGCGAGCGCCTTGAACAAGTTTCTCACTGTTCACACCGCGTGGTGGATCGATTTCCACCGACACAAAGAATCTATCCGCCGTAATTCGGTCGATAAATTTCTCATGTACGACCGGAGTCGAATCGATATCCGGCTCACTGTCAATCGATGTAATCGTTATCGTGTCGTTCTGTTGTTCATGAGCGAGGGCTTTACCACCAACTTTATCAGCAATTGCCCGAATATGGTCGGGTGTCGTACCGCAACATCCGCCGATAAGCGCTACACCCATCGCACGGAAACGCTCGGCATACTCCGCCATATACCGAGGACTGGTTAGATAAACGTAGCGTCCTTCCACGATTTGGGGAAGCCCGGCATTCGGTTGACAAGAGAACCGTAAACCACCGACACGAACCATCCGCTCCATAACTTCCAACAGCACTTGCGGCCCCATCGAGCAATTCGCACCGACACCATCCGCACCGGCATCACGTAATACACGGGCAACTTCTTCCGGCTTATCGCCAACAAGTGTTTTGCCTTCTTCAGTGAATGTCATCTGCACCCAGATTGGAGTGCCTGAATCGTGAACGGCAAGTTTTGCACCTTCCAGCGCGACAACAGCTTCTTTAAGGGTAGTAAAAGTTTCAAGGAGCAAAAGATCGACACCACCGTCGATAAGCGCAGTAGCCTGTTCGCGGAAAACTTCACGGGCGGAGTCAATTGAAATTTTTCCTATCGGTGTCAACGGTTTGCCGAGCGACGACATTGAACCGGCGACGAAGTTTTCTTCACCTGCTGCCCACCGGGCGATTTGCGCACCACGATGATTTATCTCGGAAACTTTATCACCGAGACCAAACGCATTTAATCGAATCCGGTTCGCACCGAATGTGTTGGTTTCGATTAGTTCAGCGCCTACTGCAAGGTAACTGCGATGCAAACGCTCGACCCTAACCGGATCGGTAAGGTTGAGACTGTCATAGCAGCGGTGAAAAGGTATCCCTTCCGCATAAAACTGTGTTCCTAACGCCCCATCAGCGATTACAACGCGGCTATCTATAGTTTCAAGAAAACGGTTCATGTAGTCCTTATTCCGGTAACGGATGGAAATAAAATAGTAAGATACAATACGATACGAAAGAAAGATGTGGAGAAAACAATAAGTAAATTGATATTTATTCTTAATTTCGGTTAACTTTCGAACAATTTCTTCTTTTTCAATCTTTCGATACCCCAAATAGCATGACTTCGAACAAGTTCGGAGGTATCGCGGCACATTTCATTCAGAGCGGACACCGCATCGCCACTTCCCCAATTTGTCAAAGCGACGGCTACACTGCGAAGAAAAGCATCACGGCCGGGGCGTAATATGGGGGTGTCGGCATACATCTCACGGAACTCAGCTTGAGTTAATGAGTAGAGTTCAAGCAACGGAGGGGAAAACCTACGATAATCTGCTTTTAGAATAGATTGAGAAGATTCTGAGAAGCGGTTCCATGGACAGCAAGTCTGACAATCATCACAGCCAAAAATCCAATTTTTCATCAAGGGGCGTAACTCTTCGCTTATCTCGCCCCGATACTCGATGGTCAAATAACTAATACACCTCCGGGAATCGATTTGGTAAGGGGCTACAATTGCACTGGTTGGACATTCGCTCAGACAACGGATGCACGTTCCGCATTTCGATTCAGGCAATTTAACGGGTATATCCGTTAAATCAGCAGTTGTAATCAGTTCACCGAGCAAGAAGTATGAGCCGTGTTTGGGATGAATGAGACAGGAGTTTTTACCAATAAAGCCCAGACCGGAATTTGCTGCTATTTCACGTTCGAGGAGAGCACCAGTATCGACATAGGCGCGAGATTTAGAACCCGTTCTCTCATCGAGCAAGCGACCTAACTCCTCTAATCGGGGAGTTAAGACGTCATGATAATCTTTCCCATGCGCATACATAGCGATTTGCCCGCGGGCGGGGTCGGTACGAATTTCCGGGGTTGGCTCTTCAATGAAATAATTCAATGCAACAGATATGTAAGAACAAGCACCGGGGAGGATTTGCTGCGGGTTCTTCCGCCGTTCTTTGCCTCGCGGCAAATAACTCATGGAACCGTGATAGCCATTGATGAGCCAATCATCGAAATGGTTGTAAGTAAGTGGAGGCGATACAACCTTGGAAAAGCCGACGGCATCGAATCCAAGCGTAGTCGCTCGTTCTGTTATCCATTCTCGGATTGTAGCGGAATCAGTCACGGAATTTGGGTTCGGGAAATGGAGGGCGGAAGCCGCTTGATTTCCTTTTCTTGCAGGGCTTGGAGCGCAAGATCAAGCGCGTCGTTTAGCAATACAGCACTCTCTTCATCGCGAGTCGTCAATGTGTTCAATATCCGTTCTCGTAATTCGCGAACAAAGCGGGCTTCGATAGTCGCTCCCGAACTGAGTTGCTCCCAATCCCATTCGGGAACTGTGGCATCAATCCACTCATGCGCGAAACACAAATTCGATAACATTTCTGGCGCCGGGAAACCGCGCCGTTGCGAAAGTGCTCTACCGGTAACGGTTATCGTGACAAAATCATTTGCCATTACTTTTTTTGCCGTGAATGCACGTTTGACCGATTCAAGAAGTGCCGTGTTGGTTGGCTCATCCGGGATCGAAATGGATAACATCCGTGCCGGGTCAATTTTCATTCTTACATACGAGTCGGTAGTTACGCCGCCCGGTTCGATGTCGCACAAAATTATTCCGTCGGATTTTCCTTTATCCGATTTTCGGATGATAGCCAAGCAACCGGAATACCCGGCAATGATTTTACCTTCAGAATTTCGGTAGTCACGACCACTATGATAATGCCCGAAAGCGGCATAGTCGTAGCCCGCGGCGACAATCTCCGCCTCGGTAACGGGTGCAGTAGAAACCTGACCTTCGATTGGTTCACCGACACTGGCATGTAAACAGAGTAACTCGACCGGTTTGGTGGGACGAGGCGGTAAGTCAGCGAAAGGAGAATCGTGCTTTACCGCTTGTGAAACAAAAGAGCGCGAGGTAACCGCAAATTTTTCAAATTCGAATCGCTGCCACTTACTCTCCGCGATATAAATATTCGATGAAGTGGATTCTGCGTTATGTAGCTGTAAGCGGCGTCGGTATTGGGAAAGGGCATCAAGGGGGTCGTGGTTTCCGGCGGCGATGATCACAGGAATCGGGGCAAATGCGCGGATTGCGGTCATTGTCCGGTCGACATCGGAATTGGACACATCCTCATTTTGAAAAAGGTCGCCGGGCAGTAAGACTACGTCAACCGAACAATCGTGGGCAAGTTGGGGAAGCGATTCTACATAACTTAATAAGAGTTCTTTTCGTTGTTGCGCCCGTTCCGGTATAGCCATCGACGGTAAGCCGCCGACATGCCAGTCCGAAGTTTGGAGAACACGCACGACACCGGGAGTTGGTGGTTGCAAGAATTTTTCGGGTATGGTGTCTCGACTTATCATGCAGTCACCTGCAACCATGAAATTTTTTCATTCTGTTTCGATTTCCATTCGCGATGACGCGATTCGTGGCAAGTCAAAACAATTACCTGCCGGTTTTCCGCAACTTGCTTTAGTACATCCATACCCGCAGTAAACCTGATGTCATCGGCTTGTGCGAATGGCTCGTCACACACCAGTGGTAGTAAAGAGTCTTTGCTGAGAAAATCGGTTACCGCTAACCGAACCGCAAGGTAAATCTGGTCGCGTGCTCCAACCGATAGTGATTCAATGTCTTTCTCAGTCATCAACCTACCATCGCGCAACCTTACTGACACCGATAAATCCTGTGCGAAAGCAATAAACGCAACCGACCCGCCAAAGTGCTCGACAAAAGCCGTAGCCGTTTGATCGAGATGACCCGCCCATTCGCGATGTGTCTCGTCGGATAAGCGCGTCAATTCGCTTATTGCCAAATTTGCCGCCCGCTCGAAGTGTAACGTATTCGATAGCGCTTGTTCCATTTCCGTGCGATTACGGCGAAGCGCACCAACCTCACTCCAGCGGTTCTGGAAATCGAATAATCGCATCTCGAGTAGGTGCAATTCTCCACTTAGATTCTTGCGTTCACTTTCCACTTGAATTAGTAATTGATCGGATTCTTTCCCTTTAAATTCATCGGGTAGGTCAGCTTTATCCCCGGTTTGCAATCTACCACGCAACTCTTTCATGCGGTTATGTTTCGCCAAGAGGGTCGCGGCATCCAAACGCTGGGCGGCAAGGGCAGGCATTGTTTCCGATTTTAATTTATTCCATTGTTTGCGGCGTTCCGCAGCCATTCGATACCACACAATACTTTCTTCCAAAGGAAGCGATTCCGGTACACCGGCGGAGCGATAGAGATTGCTTAATTCCCGCTCTAAGCTTTCAAGTTCGTGAACAACTTGTTCCCGCTCGGATTCCTTAACGATGCGTTCCTGCCGTTTTTCCTCTAACTCAGCTTGCATCCGCAATGCGCCTTCAATTTCCTGTAACCGTTGCTCGATTGCAGAAACTGATACTGTTTCATTGTCTAACGGCCGAAAGATTTCTTCACTAATCCGAATGACTTCACGCAACAGGTTTGTACGTTGCGCTTCCAACTCCCATTTCCTCAAATTCTTCTCACGCCACTCGTGAAACGGTTCCAGCGCGGTTCGGTGTTGTTGAACTGCCTCGAACAAATCTTTATTGCCAACCACACCGACTTGCGAACCTATCGTTTCTAACCGCTGATTTAGCTCAGCATATTCGGTGTCAAACGTAACAATTTGCGCCTCAAAGTCGGTTATTCGCGACTGTATTAGGGTAATCCGTGCGGCATATTGAATGGGGCTCTTGGGAATACGCAATAACGCAATAAACATAGCAAGTACACCGAGTAGTGCGACAACCGAACCAATCCATCCAAATGAATGAAAGAAGTAACTAAATGCAATCGAAGAGAGTAAAAAGACCGACAGTATCAACAGCAATTTCGTTTTCTTCTTTTCAACAACATCCCGCTCGGTCTCTATCTCGGCGATTTCCGTCTTCAGTTCGTTGATCTGAGTTTGATTGTGGCGTTTGCGTTCAAGGTAAAGGGTGGCCTGACGGGGTGTGGAAAGAACTATCGCCTCATCTTCCGGCGATAATTTCGACCAAGTATCCGCTGTGCGTTCTAACAAGATTGGGTCGACGTTCAGCACTTTGAGCTTTTGAACGGCTTGATCCAACACTACACCGTTAGCGGCTATTTCGCGCTCATATTCGGCGATACGGTTACGAAGGTCGCGAAGGTGATCACGAATTCCCGGTGTAACTACATCTGCGTGTTTTGCAATCAGGTTTTCCCGTCGCTTCTGCTCCTCTGTGCGCAATGATTGCAAAACTAAATCTACTTTTTCCCGCAACTCTTTTTGTTTCATTTGGCGGTTAGTGTAGCGCTCCTGAATCGCTTCCGCTAAATCGAGTGGTATCCGGGAGTAGGGTTCGAGATTGGTAATTTTGATGTTGCACTCTTCCCAATCGCGTTCGACTTTATCGCTCTTTGCTATCTCCTGTTCCAACCGCTCATACTCGGTCTGGGTCTGCATTACCATCGCATTCGATTGCAGGGAATCCAAAACCCGCAAACGTTCCCGTATTGCGGATTCACGTTGCAACATACCGATGCAGGTTTCCCGTTCGGATTCACGTTCGGTTATCGCCTGTGCTATTCGCTCAATTTCGGAACGAAGGCGGGTGATTTCATTTTCGATTTTTGCCGCTTTCGTGAGTTTCGGGAAGGGATAGGTTGTAAGGGATTTATTCAGGATGTCGATTGCATGGGCAACGGTGATATCGGACGTAGAGGATGTCGCGATGCGTTGTACGGTACTGGTTAGCGATTTGCGGTCGGCATCGAGTGCCACTTCCGCTTGCCGGAGAAACATCGTTTGCAATGCTTCCTGAAACGTCAAGCCAGTGATTCGTTCGCCGATTTCATCGCGTCGCCCGGGGAAAAAGCGGTCGGTTACATCCTCTTTGGTATCAAAATCGATAATTTTTGTTTTCGGTTCATCGCCAAATTCGCGAAAAATACGATAAGTAATGTTGTTGGATTCGCAGATTAAGGAGCAACGGAAGGGTTTGCCATCCCATGGGAGGTATCGGTTGATTAAATTATATTCATCGCGAAATTTATTACCGAGTGGGGCGCCATACAGCGTAAAAAAGAGCGCATTCGCTACTGAAGATTTACCGGCTTCGTTTCGGTCAACGAACAGCGCAAGGCGGTCGCGCGGGAAATCAATCGTTCCCGTTACGCCACCGAAGCCATCGATATCGAGCCGGAGGAAGCGCATATATTTTACGGTAACTTAAAACAATTCGTTAAAATGCGACCGACCAAGTCAGGACGTGGGTATCATTGGGTGCAATCGCTTCCATGACATAGGCATAATCCAATCGCGCGGGTTGACCGGCAATCGGCCAATGGAATCCCAAACCAAACGTCGGCGACGAGCCATCCATCCCCACGCGGAATGCAAAGCCAATCGGTTCATCGGGACGAATCCGGTACTCGGAACCGGCACGTAATTTTTGCTGGCCGGTCGAAACTTCGGCATCCAATGTCGCCGTCAATGCTTCTTTATTGTAAGCAAGTCCGACACGTGTCTGAACCGGAAACATATCGGTTTTAGTGGTTCCTTCCGACCAATAACCATCGGTATTCCATGTATATTTTCCACCGAGGTCCTTGACGACGATTCCAGCTGTTAAATCATAGGGTAGCACTACGCGACCACCAAAATCAAAACCAATTCCGGTGCCCTTTATCGCACTACCGTCATCTTTTATTTTCGGAAAGAGCCCATAGAATACTTTAAAATTCAGACCAATGGACACTTTCTTGGGGACCGGTGAAATCGCAAACCCAAGCGCAAACGCATTATCGTAGTAGCTAAGCGATTTCAGTTGATTGCCGTCAAAATCGCGGCTATCGATATTATCGACACCGGCGTTTATCCATGAAAGCGACACTCCCGCATCACCTTTGAGGGGAGAAACAAGCGCGAGATGAGTGAAACGGCGATCCAACGCGAGTCGGTGCATCGTTATACCAGCGTACTTCATGTCGAGTGCGGGAAGGAAAGCCGGATTATCATAGGCAGTACTATATCCATCGGCAATTGCCGTTCCCGCGTCACCCATCGCTTTGACACGACCGGAAACACCAAGCCGCTCGAAACTACCCGCCATCATTCCCGCATTATCCTGTGCAAACGATAATGAATAGAGAATGATTATCAATAAAGCGCTAAAGAGTTGTTTGCGCATTATACCTCATTAACAGTTTTGTGTACGCATGATAGAGTAAGAATAAAATTTAGTCAAGAATTGCAATCTTGCCCCACGCATCGCCGCCGGGTTTTTCCACATGGTAGAAGTATACCCCATTTGCCATGACCGACCCGCCAAATCTGCCATCCCACAATTCGTAATTGTCACCGGAGGGCCGCGATACATTTTTTACAATCGTGCCGGCTTTTTCCATTGCAAAATTATATACGGTGATGGTTACCGTACCCGCAGACGGCAAATAGTATTGGATTCGGACGGCATTGTACCGTTGCGGGCTGTATGGATTCGGATACGCATAGGTTTTTGGTTGACCGCGCACTGTGTCTGAAATAAACACTCGACCTATCCACCAAGTATAGCCCAAATCCCTTGTGACTGCCCATCCATCGGGACCACCTGCTGTGAGCCGATTAAATCCGGCGGCAACGCTGTACAATTCCGCATCGACAAAACGGTTAATATTTCGGGCATCACGAATCGTTGGGAAGAGACCCCATGTTGTTCCGAAGTCTGATGATTTCCACAACCCGCTTGTCCCTGCGACATACACAACAGAATCATCGGAGGTAATGTTATGGGCTTTTTCGTCAAGCAACGTCCGATGCCAAGTGATACCGGCATTATCAGACCAACAAACTCCATTCCGTTCGTTCGGGTCTTCCGCTTGCCATGTGGCAGCCCAAATTACCGTTCTCCCTGAACGTGTGTGTTGCATGTGAAGCGCAACGACAAAGTTACCCGAGATCGTCAAAGTATCGCTTGCGGAAGCATGATAATTTATCCAAGTAGCGCCATCGTCGGAAGAAAGGTTTAAACCACCGGCAGTACCTACCCAAATCGTCGAGTCATTTGCCGCGACTACCGAAAAGGCACGATGATTCAAGTATGTCAATGGCGAGAACGGATTAGCATCAGGTGGCCGTACCCGCCAAGTCGAATCTGAAAAAGTATATTTTCGCAAGCCACCGCCAAAGTCGGCTGCCCACACCGCGCGGTTCGTCACTGCGAGATCGTATGTGACATTTTGAATAATCGTAGTCGTGGGGTGATATGAAGTTGTATCACGGCTATCTACCGGTTGATGCATCCATATCCAGTTGTCGCCGTTGTCAGTAGAATAACCGATACCACCACCGGCTGGGTATGACTCACCACCAATCGTAGTATCGAATGCGGTGGCTGCCCACACTGTAAAATGCGCAGGTGCGATTGCGCTAACACCACCTTCACCAATTTGAGTACCGGAGACGGCGTTTATCCAACTACTATCGGACGGCCGCCAGAAATTAATTCCATTTCCGGTAGCCAACCAGAATCCACTTCTCAGGGAATCGGTTTGAATGTCGATAATTGAATTCGACAACAAACTGCCACCACCGGAACCATTGCTTTGTATTCGCGCATAGTGAGTATCATCTCGTAAACGGTATGTTTGCGGTGTCCTCGCCCAACCAATTACGAAGCACGAAAACAGTATCACAGTGAGAATAACGGTTCGCATACTGCCTTACCTCGCAAAGGGATTGGAATAACGACGTGTTGCTATATCGCTCGAGTTTCGTATTCGTTCGATAGAATCAGTCGAACCGGGTTGATGGATAAAAAATGTAAATGTGGTATCGGTACTCGCATTGCCCCCTTTATCGAATGCCGTGAATGTTATGTGATAAGTATCGTGCGGAGGACGAACATAGTGAGAAAACGTCGGGCGGTTCGTCGAGTCCAATTTAAATCCTACATAAAATATTCCATCCCCCACGACCGGGTCTTCGGGACCCCCTTCAAGGAATGTGTGTGAATAGATGACGGTATCGCCTCTTGAATTTCGCCGTAGTGAAACATTGGCGGATTTCACATCAAACGAGGATTGAGGATCGTCTGCGACCACCCTAAATACGAACAGTACGGAGTCTACCCGTGCGGAAGTCGAGTCGAATAAAATAGTTGTCGGGTTTGCAAGAACACTATCCGTATATGCAACACCACCAACATACCGGGCGGCGGAAAGCGAAATCGTATCGACACTGGGAGGACGATTAACGAGGTAAACGCTTCTTGATAGATTCGATGTTGCACCGAAAACGTCCGTTGCGGTTATAATAAAATTGTAATTCCCGGTTGAATCCCGCGGTAGGGTGGAAGGAAATGAGTAGGGCATAACCAATCGCCAGTGCTGATTTCCACCGACGGCAGTTAACGGGTAATTTTGCAATTCGACATTTAGCATTGTACGAACCGATGCCTGAACACTAGTGATGCCGTTAGAAATTCCAGTATCGGGGTCGATAACGCTCACTTCGAGCAGAGAATCTTCACCACTTTGTAAAGTATCGGGCGCCACTAATCCCGAGAGGATAGGCGGTTGGTTATTTACTACCCGCCAATGGGTATCGATTGTCCAAGTCATTGCATTCTGTTTAGCTATATAATGAACAGCATATAAACCGGCTGGTGCAAAACCAGCTTGCAATCGCCTTGACCAGATATGGTCACCGGGAATCAAATCGCCGGAATTGGAAAGCAACCACGAATGATTCGTCGAAAGCGTTAAATTTCCACCATCATCCGCTAATAGAATCATATAAGTGGAATCGGCATGAAGTTCCAACCACAACGAATCTGGGTTACTGTCCCCATTAACCTGCACCTGAATAGTATGAAATGTAGAATCGGATACGACCCACACCGAATCGCTCGATGCGAGTGAAATTGAAGTAATCGGACTTGTACCACTCAATTCTTCAATGGAATCGGTTTGCTTCACACACCCCATCACCACTAGCAGAAGCAAGGTTAGTACGAGGTAAAGTAACTTGACCAAGTAAATTTTCCTCCGGGAAACGGCTTCTGTGTCGAAGCAACCCTTGGTTTATTTCACTATATCCGGGTAACGTTTCATTATTAACGCAGTAATATAGTATAAAGTTCGGCATCAGCCATAATATCCGCACTATTCATTACAACAGGACAAATTTACTGAAAATAAGATTTGTCCATACACGGCAATAAAAAAGGCGGGATTTTCATCCCGCCTTTTGAATAGAAAGTACCGTTAGTTACGGTTTTGGAATGGTTGTAACCGTGACCACACTTCATTCATCGGTGTACCCTTCGGGATTGTTCGGATGACACGATCAAACGTCGAAGAATTGCCAACCCACGACCGTACTTGATAATTCATCGACGGGCTGAATAATACGACACCGGGATGCGTTGCGAAGGTATCCGTCAACGTATAAGTGAGGTAGTAGAAGTTATTCGCATTGTACGGACTTGATGCGTTGAAGAACACGAGGTAGCGGTCAACCGATACGTCGTAGCCATGTATTGACTGCGTTACGGGGTTCCACTGGATTGTGGCATTATTGGCATTGGTTGTCACCGCAACTCCGGTGGGAGACGCCGGTGTCGTTTTACCAAGACCGGAAACGTTTACAGTGTACGTATTCGTTCCGATTCCGTTCGGTGCCGTGAATTGCAGTGTGGAAGACCTGAGACCTGCACCTTGCGGTGTAAAACTCAGGGTTGCACTGGCAATTCCATTCGCCGGAACCGTCGAGTCACCCGGAAGCGAAAATGAAAATTCATTATTGTTACCACTGGCTCGCACCGGGACTAACGCAACATTACCGGTGTTTTGGAGGGTAAATGACAAGAATCTCGATTCGCCTGCTTCAGTTGTATCGAACACAACATTTGTCGTAGGCAACCGGAAATATGAACCGGTACCGCTTCCCGTCAAATAAAACCACGTAGACGTGTACGGTGCATTGTAACCGACACGAAGTGTATCATACTGAGTCGAAATCGTATCCGGTGTAAATGTGATTGAGAACCGGATGGTATCAGTTCCGGTCGCGGACGAATCGGCGTTCAACATGGTAATATGGAATCTCGAATTACTATGCGACCAAGAGGTTGCTTTAATGAATAACTGGCTTCGGCTTGCCGTCGCAGTCGTTTGTGCCGCGGAAGTCGTTCCAATTGGAATGTTCGTAAACGACATATTAATTGGGGCATGATACGGGCCGGGATTTGCCTGAATGGTAAAGTTAGCCGGTGAAGTTGCATTGAACCACGGATAATTTACGCTGGTTATTCTTATACGAGCGGTTGTCGTAACCGGAGCGGAATAGTTCCAGATGTAACGCGATGCAGATACGTTAGGTGTTGCGATAAGCTCCCAAGTGCCATTCGGATAACTTCGATTCAGTTCTATTCTTAGCGTTCCCGGAAGGTTCGCAAACGTCCACTTGATTGTATCATTATTCAACACGTAGAAAGTTTCACCACCTACCGGTTTTGTAAGTGCGAGTGCCCGCGATGAAATCGTGAAGTTCGCATTGCTGGTATCATTTGCGACCGGATACGACATACTGCGGATACGAATTCGAGCCGTCGCCCCGGTTGTATTCGGTCCTACTACCGGATATGAGAAGGTTCCGGCAGTTGCGGTAGTAATTCCAAGCAAACCGAATGAACCACTGGGATAGGTTCGATTTAATTCGACAACAACGTTCCCATCGACATTCGTCGGAGTCCATGCAATATTTACTGTATCCTGTTGATACCATGTTTCGCCGCCGTTAGGATAGGTAACTGCGATGGTACGTGCGGCAATAGTAATATCACCACTCGTCGAATCGGACAATGCCGGATAGACCAAACTGGTAACGCGATATCTTGCCGTCGTGGACGGGGTTGCGGCAATTGTCCACACATAGCTACCGGCTGTTGCCGGAGCCGTACCTAAAGTTTGCCAACCACCCGCCGGGAAATTGTTGCTGAAGTCGATACGGACGTTGCCGGTAACACCGAGTGTGTTCCACGAAATGGTGTCATTGTCTCCGATGTAACGGATGGATGCCGCCGCCGGCCCAGTATAGGTTACAGCTCGGGTAAGAATTGAAAGGGATGCATCACCTTCATCGGACAAAATCGAATAGGTCGTGTTACGAACCCGGAACCGTGCATTCGTCGTTGTCGGTCCTGTAACCGGCCATGCAAATTGACCGTCGGTAAAAGTCGCATCGCCGACATATTCCCACGCACCGGACGGATAGTTGCGATTTACTTCGATCCGCACTACACCGGGAAAACGAAAACCCGACCACGTAATATTCACAGTATCGCCTGTGTACAGGGTATCTCCGCCATTATCTGTTATTAAATGGATACTGCCAAGAATATCCATGTTAATAAAATCATGGTTCGCACCGTTAGTGCGATAACCGTATAAATACCCATTCCATCGGTACATATTCGTAATTTGACCGGCATTGGATGCATCAAGCGAATCGATTATAACGGGAGAAGCCACATTCGACCAATCATAGGTATAAATCCGGCTTGAATTGCTTCCGATGTTATTGGCGAGATATACGTAATTGGTATCGATCAAATATGATGTGACCGTTCGGTGTATTCTTCCCAACAATTGAGGAGATGCGGGGTTGGATACGTCGTATTTCCACACCCCACTGTCAGCAACAGCTCCGATAACCATATAATACAGGTTGTTTCCATCCAAGTGGATTTGATACGCGCTACCACCTACTCCAATCGAGCCGGATACCTGTGGTGAGGATGGGTCGACTTTCGTAAACAGCTGAATCCCGCCGTCATGTGCAGCAGCAACAACATTTGCGTTGGCATCTATGGATGTCCAAGTCGTGCCGTCATTGTAAATGTTCGCTTGGGTGGGATTTGCCAACGTGGTAACATTCGCGGTTTTCATACCCTGCGACATTGCAGCGATGTAAATGTAGTTGCCGACTTTCGCCATATTTTGCGCATCGGTAGCCCATTGACCGGCATTTCCACTGACGTTTACCGGGCGTTGTGCATTATTACCGGTTGTCGCTAAAGTGTAAGTGCGAATACCAGCATTACTGGTTGCCATGTATGATCTTGATTCAGTAACGATTTGCTGGTAATAGGTATTGCCCTGATACACGTTACCCGATAATGCAGGCCCGTCGGGTATCGCCACGTTGAATATATTCAAACCGCCAATCGTAGCAGTCCCACCGTTCGCGACATACAAATACGTTCCGGCACTTGTACCGCTCGGAACAGTGTACATCGAAAACAAACCGCTATATCCGTAAGTAGGTGAACCGGTTCCACCTAAGGCAGTATTGGTGATATATACAAGGTGTTGAGCGAATACTGTCGAACTAAGAAGAACTAAGAGTAGAAGAGAAAAGTAGAACGAATATCGACGCAAAGTCATCATTGCCTCCCGTTACTTGGTGAATGTCGTAATATGCGACTGACGAAATCGACTTACAAGTTGAAAAAACCAAATACAATAAAAGATGGAACAACGCTCGTTATTTCAGTCCCATACTTACACTTTCAAAATAAACTTTTATTTTTGTTGATTTTATGAAATTTATTTTTTTACTTAGTACAGTCGAGGCGATACAAAGCGTCATGTCCAAGACGACATAATTCTCAGATAGCAGAAGATGTGCCACTGGATTAAACGGTTTAATCATAAACGTTTGGATTGAAATTTTCTCGGCTTCACGGTTTTCTTCGACGATTTATACGAATAGCATTCGTCTTATACGACATTTATGTCGAGTACGTCGTTTAAAACAGTAGCGAACTTTTGTGGATAAGTAGAAGAAAACGAAGGGATAATGAGGTTAGGCTGCGAATATTACTCATAACGTAGGGCATCAATCGGGTCAAGACGTGAGGCCTTCATGGCCGGCCAAATGCCAAATACAACGCCAACCACACTGCAAAAAATCAGCGCTAAAAACACAGTCCAGACAGGGATACCAACAGGGAAATCAGTTGCTTGTTTGAGGATTAGCGGACCCGCAATACCAAAAAACAAGCCAATCAAGGCGCCAATTTCTGATAAAACAACTGCTTCTACGAGGAATTGTAAAAGAATTTCTCTGCGAGTACTCCCCAATGCTTTTCGGATGCCAATTTCACGAGTACGCTCGGTAACCGACACCAACATGATGTTCATAATTCCGATGCCCGCGACGAGCAACGAAACTCCAACAACACCCATTGCGGCAATTTTAATCCAGCGGGTGAAATTGTTGAAAGCTTCGATGATTTGGTCGTTGTTCCATATCCCGAAATTATCGGGGTCTTGCGGTCGAACATGGCGAAGAGAACGCATCAGCACGCGGGAATCCTCCATCGCTTGTTCCATCAGCTCAGGGTGTTTGGCTAACACAGTGATATTGACACCATGCTCCGACAAACCATAAATCTGTTCATAACAGCTCAACGGCACGACGGCTAAGAAATTCGATTCGTCGCCCTGAAATATCGAACCCTTTTCCTGAAACACGCCAATCACTTGAAATGAATGGCCCATGAATTTTATCCATTGGCCTACCGGTTCACGCCGGGAAAATAATTTTTCCGAAAGTTTGCTCCCGATAACGGCAAATGGACGTTGGTCGTTTACTTCTGCTTCAGTAAAGAACCGCCCGTTTTCAATAACAAAGCCGTTATTTGCGGCAAACTCGGTCGTTCCTCCAGCGACATTCACATTGGGATTCGTCTGCACTTGATCGTTCGATACAATTTGACCCCACCGCCACGCTTCCGCACCAACCGAAGCTACAGTCGGAAGTTCGGCGATGTAGCGAACGTAATCCCATTTGATAGGAGGACGAGAACGATCATGATGCCTATCATCAAAACCAACTTGGGCGTCATAGCGTTGAATCTGAAACGTTCCCGCGGCTAGACCGCTTAAACTTTCGTTGATTTTATTCTGAAGACCGGTGATAATCGCCATCATACCGATAATCGCCGCTACACCAATAACAACTCCGAGCAAGGTCAATCCACTGCGGAGGCGATGTGCCCAAATCGCTGTGAAAGAAAGGTTGACCATTTCCCGGAATATCATATAACGTTACCCTTCATACCGCAACGCGTCGATGGGGTGGAGTTTCGCAGCCCGTGCCGCCGGATAGAGACCGAACATAATGCCGACCACCGCAGAAAAAACGATTGCTCCTAATGCAAGCCAGATAGGTATGGATGTCGGGAGTGAGCTCGAAATTAAAGCGCTGAAAACATAAGAAAGCATTAAGCCGAAAAATCCGCCAACTGCGCAAATTATCGCCGACTCGATAAGGAACTGAAGCAGAACATAATTTCTTGTCGCACCAAGCGCTTTACGCATACCAATTTCATTGGTTCGTTCGGTGACGGATACGAGCATGATGTTCATGATACCGATACCACCGACGAGAAGCGAAATCGCTGCGATTAAAGTTCCCGCCGTATAAACTCCACCGGTAATACTCTTGTAAAATTGGTCGAGTGCGTTCTGGCGGTTGATGGAAAAGTCGTTCGCTTGCTGAGGTTTTAATCTTCGCGTAACTCGCATCAATCCGGTCATCTCACTTTCGAGTTCATCCAAATCGGCGGGATCGCGCGCTTTGGCGATAATCGTAATACCGTTGCGGCGACCGGTAAAGCGCAATGCGGATTGATACGGAATCATTACAAAATTATCAAGCGATTGGCCGAAAGATTTTCCTTGCTTGGCCAATAAGCCAACCACAGTATAGGGAAAATTACCGATTTCTATCTCACGCCCGATGGGATCAAATGCACCGTAAAGCTCATCCGCCACATCCTGTCCGATAACGCAGAAACTACGGGCACTAGAGACGTCCTCAGCCGTAAAAAAGCGTCCATTATCAAGTTCACCGCCACGCACGTCAAGGTATTTTTCATCGACACCAAAAACAGTCACACCGGAAAGAGTAACGTCGCGTCCCTTCACCCGTGAACTAAATCCGTTCACTCCGGTTACCGCTTCGGCAAGGTCATTATTGTCACGAATAAACTGGAAGTTTTCGTATTTGATATCTTTGCGGTTCATATACAGCCACCAGTCGTCCATCACGACCCACGGCCATTTTTGTATATATAGCGTCCCCGTTCCAAGCATGTTGAATTGAGTGGAAAATGCTTTATTCAAACCCTGAATAATCGCGAGCATCGTACATACCGTCGCCACACCCATCACGATACCGGTAGTAGCGAGGAGAGTGCGTGTTTTATTCGCACGCAAAGCTCGCATCGCCGCATCCCAACTCTCGTGTAATATGAAGGCAACAGAAATCATGGTTACTCGAACGTTATGCCGTAACCGGTTCTACCCGGCGTACCGGGTTAGGGGTATCAGATTGAATCGAACCATCGAATAAGCGGATAATCCGTCGCGCGTATTCAGCGATGGTTTCTTCATGGGTAACCAGAACAATTGTATTTCCCGCAGCATACAATTGATCGAACAATGCCATGATTTCATCGCCGGTTTTGGAATCGAGATTACCAGTTGGTTCGTCGGCAAGAAGTATGGATGGATTATTTATTAGTGCACGGGCAACAGCGACACGCTGGCGTTGTCCTCCTGACAACTCATTAGGACGGTGGTGCATACGGTCACCGAGTCCGACCCGTTCCAGCATCGCCTGTGCGCGTTGCTTACGTTCAATCGCGGTTACGCCGGCATAGATAAGCGGCAATTCGACATTATGGAGCGCATCGGCACGAGCGAGCAGGTTGAACGTCTGAAAAACGAATCCGATTTTTTTATTCCGTACAGTGGCAAGTTCATCGTCAGACATTCGGGATACATCGATACCGTCAAGGAAATAGGCACCACTGGAAGGAGTATCGAGACAACCAATCAGGTTCATCAGCGTCGATTTTCCCGAACCGGAAGGACCCATAATTGCGACGTACTCCCCTTTTTCGATAGAGAAGTCGACACCCCGAAGTGCGTTGACTATCGTTTCACCCATTTGATACCGTTTCGCTATTCCCTGCATCTCGATAATCATTCAACTACTTCCTTTCCTGCTTGATACCGCTGCGTTATTTCCTGCATCTCGATAATCGTTCAATTACTTCTTTTCCTGCATCCTTTTTTTACGCTCTTCTTCTTTTTTCTTCGGGTCTTCGAGCTTGATTTCGTCGTTTTCTTTGAGGTCTTTCGATACCAGCTTATACGGGCCGGTAACAATGGTATCACCCATCGCTACGCCTTGCTTGATTTGGATATCAAGATTAGACGCAATACCGGTAAGCACAGGTACTTTTACTGCTTTGCCGTTGCTATACCGGAAGACGACTTCGGGTAATTTTTCCCGTTTCAAGCGGTCGGACAGGCGTTTTTGGGCTTGCGTCGTTACATCGCCGTTTTCCGGTTGGTTTTGTTCCAACGTTTCCTGACGGACGGTAATCGACTGAATCGGGACGTAGATTGCATCGTCTTTCACTTCCGAGATAACATCCACTGTCGCCGACATTCCGGGGCGCAATTCGGGTAAAGTTTGGTCGAGGCGAATTTTCACGAGAAAATTGGTCACCTGATCCTGCGTTCCGGCACCGCTGATTTGGGCGGTGTGGGCAATTTCCGTCACGTGGCCGACCAAGATTGTATCGGGAAACGCATCGACCATGACGCGAGCCGAGTCACCAATTTTAATTTTTACCACATCGTTTTCATCGACGTTGGTTTCGACAGTCATACGACCCAAATCGCTGATGACGAGAATAACATCTTCCTGAAATTGGTTACCGAGGGTAAGTTCGCCTTCTTTTTTCTTGACATCGGTAATTACACCATCGACCGGAGCGACAATCGTAGTTTTAGAAAGGGCGTCCTGAGCTTGCTTTAATACGGCATCTGCTTGCTCAACCGCGCTTTTCATCTGCTTTAATTGCGATTCGATGGCATCGACATCGCTGTCGCTGACGAGGTGTTTATCCGCTAAGCCCTTCATCCGCTTTTCGTCGGATTCCGCTTTCTCATAGCTTGCTTGCGCACTGCTTAACGTGGATTTCTGTTGGTCGACAGCCGCTTGATATTGTTCACGGTCAAGCTGGGCAAGGAATTGACCTCGCTTCACCGCATTGCCTTCGATTGCACTCAACTTTAATATTTTGCCGGCAACCTGAGCAGATACTTTCACGCCAAGTTCACTCTGGACGCGCCCCGAACCGGAAACGGTTTCTACAAGCGTTCCGACTTTTGCGACCGCCCACTTTACTTCGGTGCCACGATCCCGTGTCCGATAAAAATTCGCACCGATAGCGCCACCGACTAATATGGCTCCAATGGCAATCCAGATGATTTTCTTGTTTTTCGTAACCGCCTCCTATTTCTCGGGCAGTTTGTTTCCTATGGTATATTCAAGAAGAGCGCGTGCCGCACGTTCGTTTAACTCTTCCTGAATAAGTTGAATTTGGGAGTTTAGTTCGGCATCCTGCGCATTTTGAACATTCAACAATGTTGAGGAACCTACCCGATAGCGTTCCTGTTCCAGTTGTCGTTGTCTTGTCGCTAATTCGACACTTGATGAATCTGTCGTGAGTTGTTCTTTACTTCGAACTAAGCTTGAGTAATTTTCCCGTACCGATTCTTCGATTGCCAGCATTTTATCGCTATATGCCCAATCGGCCTGTTTCTTCGTAACTCTCGCCACTTCCCGTGTTTGTGCGTTCTGGAATCCGAGGAAGAATGGATAGTTAATGGTCAACGCCAGCGTACCGGCTTTATCATCCTCTGCTAATGACCACTTGTTCACGAGATTGGATTGATTCGATATGTTGTAGCTTTCCGTAAGGTTTACCGTAGGCCACCATGTTGCTCTCGCGACGCGCAAATCGTTATACGCCTTTTCATTATCGTATAAAGCGAGTAGACTCGAAGGTGAATGGGTCATTGCTACCGAAGTAACCGAATCAATGGGGGGAAGTTCGTAACCATGCTCGGTAAGCGGTGCTAACGGGTAATTGCTCGTAATCGCAACTCCCATAACTTGATTGAGCTTCGCGCGGGCAATCGTGGAATCTTGCGTTGCTTGCAACAAATTACTTTGTGCAGTGTTGACTTGTACTTGCGCGGATAAAACGTCAATTTCTGTCGTTGCACCAAGTTTATACTTTGCGTCGGCAAGACGAAGGGTCTCTTGTTTTAATGACAGCGAACTACGAGCTGCCTTCAGGACCTCGGCACTGGCAAATGCGGTATTCAATGACTGACGAAGATTATATGCGAGTTGGAGTTCGGCTTGCGTCAACGTCACGGGTGCCGCTTTTACGGCAATACGCGCATTATCCAACGTTCCATACCGGGCTCCGCCGTCCCATATTTCCAATGTGCTGGACAAGCCATAACTACTCGAACTTGAACTGGATTTGTTCGGAGGATAGTATATGCCGTTTGAGAACGAACCCTCAGTGGAGTTATTCGTGTGATTCGAGAAAGATGCATTACCATTCAGATTCGGTAAGAAATTTCCCCAAGCACGGTATAGGGTGTATTTGGCAAGAATCTGTTCTTCCCAAGTAGAACGGTATGTTCCATTGTATTTCAGTGCTTGCTGAAATAAATCATCAAATGTTTGCGGGGTATCGCGGTCATAGCGAACAGGTTGCACCGCCATAGCGAATACCGGAATAAGTGCGATGAATAACCATCGATACGTATTGTGAAGAAGTCCGATCAAGTGTTCCTCCCGAAGTTTACCAAAACTAATATAAGTGATACGCTACATATGGTTCTGAAGTTCGGTTTACTTCGTTAATTGGTGAGTGTCAAAGAGAAAAAGAAAAGTTGCAGTTAAATACCAGTTTCGTTAAACAGGGGCGTAATTCAACGCCCCTGCTTTCGACAATCGACATCTAACTATCAGAGTTACTTAGGGTAGTAAAAGTTTAATGGGCCTGAATTTGAATTCCTCCATTGGAGCCCAGCGTGGATAAACCAGCCATCGCGAGCAACAGCAGGATGTATATCAGCAACACGACGGTTACCCCTTTGCCTTTCGACCAATTGTAAATCGCAGCAATTGTCATTCCCGCCGCAATCGCCATCCAGACTGCGAATAGATCCAACCCTGACAGTAATGTATAGAGAAATCCTTCGGAACCTTCGGGTAACAGAACAGCAGGGCCAATCGGGACATCGAAAGTGTCACGAATTATCACCATTGGTAGTTTTATCAACACACTTAACGATGAAATCAGTTCTACCCAAAACAGTCCCGCAAATAAATACTTGAATTTCGCAGTACCGCCCATCAACAGATTGCAGACAAAGAGTAAAATGAGAGCGCCGATTGCGGAAAAAGCCATCGATCCGAATAGAGCAAATATCGGTGCAGTAATCTTTGTCGCTTTCAATGCCATATCAATCACCGCTTGTTGTTTATCAGCGGGTAATTGGGCGGATTGATGGGCAAACTGCTGTTCCATTTTGTGCTGAGTCATCGCCAACATTTGTTTTTGACCGACCAAAGTAAACGATGCGGCCAAAATCGCAGAAATCACAAATGGCAGCCACCAACTTGGTTTTTCCAAAATATATTTACCAAGCCGGTACGGGTCGGAGAAAACCATCCCGATTAACGCAAGGTTTCCTACAGGAGGTAAAGTAGGTTGTGGTGCCGAAGTGACCGTTGGTTCAACGGGTTCATTCACTTGGTTCGTCTGATTCGTCTCTTCCATGTTGTTCCTTCGTAGCGGTTAATAACCGTTCGAGCTGTCGCTCGTCCAATTCGTGAAGCGCTTTACGCCGAACACGCGATTCGGGTTGCGATAAAAACATGTCTTTGTGTTCGAGTAACCAGCGTTTCGCCGTTTCGTACTCATTTTCTATCTCGCCATCAAGAATGGCTTCCTCAACAGCGGTTTTAATCATCCCAATTCTTGGACCGGATGGGATACCGAACAACGCCGAAATTTCGTCTCCACGCACCGGAGATTGGAATGCACTAAGGTGGTCGCGTTTATCGACTAAATCAAGGCGGTTAACCATAAGTTCATAGTTGTGAAGATATTGTTGCACCCGCGCAGGGTTAGCGCTGGTAATATCGGCACGGCATAGCTTCAATAACCTTTCCAAATCCTCACCGGCATCGACCCGGAGGCGGCGGACAGCGCTATCGGTTACCCCCTCTTGGGAGAGGTGAACCGGCCTCATGTGGAGGCGGGTAATCCGGCTGACTTGCTTCGAGAGTTGGTTGGAAAACCGCATTCGCCGGAAAATCCGGTAAATCATTTTCGCGCCGAGTATCTCATGGGCATAAAACGTCCATCCGGTTCCGGGTATGAACTTTTTTGTCGCTGGTTTGGCGATATCATGAAACAACGCACCGAGCCGGACAATAATATCGTCGGAAAGGGATGCGGCATTTTCAACAACTTGCAGGGTATGGGCAAGGACATCCTTATGGCTGTGCCGGCCACGTTGGTCGACACCGTCCAACTCCATAATTTCCGGGACAACCTGCGCCATGACTCCGGTTTCGATGAGTACCCTCAAACCGAGATGCGGCTTTGGCGCCGCCATTAATTGTAGAAACTCATCGGCAATACGTTCAAGATGAACAATCGAGATGCGGCTTGCTTGATCACGTATTCCCGCTTCGGTTGTTTTGTCGAGAGTAAAATCCAACTTGGCGACGAAACGGGCAGCCCGCATCATTCGCAGGGGGTCGTCGCTGAATGTCTTTTCGGGATCGAGTGGTGTTCGGAGAATGCCTTGTTCCAAATCCCGAATACCGTGAAACGGGTCGAACAAGACACCCAATTCATCACCACCCACTCCCCATGCCAGTGCGTTTACTGTGAAGTCGCGTCGGGAGGCATCTTCCTCAAAACTTGCCGGAACCACATCGGGATTGCGGCTATCTGGTTGGTACGATTCAACACGCGCAGTAGCAAATTCAAATGCCCACTGATTCCAATCCACGCGGGCTGTGCCAAAATGCCCATAGGTATAACAGCGCGCACCGGGGAACTCCGTGGCAACGCTTTCTGCTAACGCCATGGCGTCGGAAGTAGTGACAAAGTCGATTTCGAGCTTTGGTGGAGTCAGTAATCTTTTATCGGCAAGCAAGAGGCGGTCTCGAACGAAACCCCCAATGATGCGGAGTGGAATTCCCTTCGCATTCGCAATCGTTGCAATGCGTTCGATGATTGATTTCTCGGATGTGGTAATAAATTCATTCACGATTCGTTGTACCTGACCATTCTTTCAACCATCGATTAAAATCGGCTAAGTCTTTTTTCTTCCGGTCGCGAATATCGGGTGTCAATCTCATGGATAATCCTTTATTCACGTACCCAAGTGCCGCAGTTGTATCACCGGTTTTCACCGACATCGAAGCGAGCCGGTGGTAACAGCCCAATTCATTAAAATGATTATTTTGATTCGGGTCGGAGCGGACACTTGCAAGAATTTGCTGATAATATGCCATTCCGTTTTTCCAGTCGCCCATCGCATAAGCCGCTTCCGCAGCGGCCCACAAAAAACTTCGCGCTTCGGGATATTTACTAAGTTCATCCTTTGCCATTGCGAGTGCAAGCGCGTTATCGCCACGGTCGATATAAATCCAAATCAAGGCCGTTGCGGCACTTGCAGTATTGATACGACTGAAATGCAAAGCCCGTTTAATATTCCTGATGCCACGTTCACGGTTATCTCCGAAGAAAGGCAGGAACCGTAATTTTCGGGATGACCAATAATCAAAACTCCCAAGTCCAACGTAACTATCGGTCAACGACGAATCGGCTGCTAAAGCATCTTCCAATTCCGATTTCATTGCCATTGAAGCGCGCATCGCGGTTATCCATTTTTCCTGCCGCATGGCAATAGTTGCGCGAAAACTACTCACCAACCCGAACGAAAGATACGCATAACCCGGCGCGGAAGATCTAAGCCCGCTCATACGATTCTCGGCGGAATCACATGCTGCATTAAATTCATCTACACGGTTGAACGATTCGTAGTCGATAATCCATGCTTGCAAGATGAGCGCACGTAACGTCCACGCTTCCGGTACGTGGCCGATTTGTGCGATGGTATCAGCGCGAAGAAATGCCGCATCATAACGCTGTTCGATAACATCGTCGATTGCCGAGTTGAGTATCGGCTCAACCGGTCGGAGTACCGAATCTTCCGCTCGAACAGCATCCGGGTACGAAAACAAAATCAATAAAAGAAACGTCGAAGCGATAACAAAAAACCGAATCATTCTAAGGTGCGACCTTCATGTAGATACCGGAAGATACAAAATCCAGCTTCGGTAACCATTACAAGGCGGGAACCATCCAATAGGACTTGATTTATCTGGAGGGCGGGAAGTCCATCGGATAGTGTATAGCGATGAACACGGGGAGAAAGTTTCGAAGCAGGGTCATTATCCAATCGACCCAACGAATCACGGTCGATCCGAAACAGCCCTTCGGTACCACCGACCCATACTGTGGTATCGGTAGGAGCGATAGTCAGCGACCAACCACTGTTGAAATAAGTACCGGATGACCATGAATACCATTTTAGACTGCGTCTGTCCAATGCGGCAACACCATCCCGACCTCCGACCCAAATTTCGGAAGGGGTGAATTCTATAGTTGCCCAATCGTCGCTTGCAATTCCGGGAGGGCCGTCGAGAAACGTGTATGTTCCGGTTTTAGTATTGATTTTCAAAATGCCGAGGGTGGTACTGCAAAATAAAGTATCGCCATCGGCGGCTATTTGATTGGCAACGAGCGGATGTTTCAATTCGTTGTAAAGCGGTGTAATACCACCATCCGATGATAACAACTCAACACCGCGGTCGGTTCCAACGGCGACATTGGATCCGATATTGCAAACGCTATAAATGTGAATCGAGCGGAAGCCATCACACAACTTCCAATAAGTATCGCTGGCTGCACCAACGATAACACCGATATCGGTTGCGAGGTAGTACTTATCTCCATTCTTGGCAATGTCGCGTATCGCGCGTGAACCTAATTGAAAACGCTTACCGTATTGGATACTCCATGACCACGTGCGGTTCGGCTCATCGAAAAATGAGACACCTGTGTGTGTGCCACCGACAACCCAACCGGTGCTGTCTTTTGCCATACACCTCAATGTTCGTTCGGAAGGGCCAAGACGCTCGAACTGCCATTTTTTTGTATAACCATTACCACGAATGATTCCAGCACCGTTGACTATCGACCAGAGCATATTCTTGTCATCTATCATCGTATTGGTTGTTCGAAGCGTGATGTCGTCTGTATAGATGAGTCGCCCGTCGTGGTATGCATTCCAATCCTGCGGTGAAATCCAAGAGGATAAATCGTCACCGTGTAATTGTTGGTCGGGATGGGTACAGTCGATGTTACGGGTTTTGGTAGAATCGGGTGGTAGTGCATCGAATAAGGGGCGTTTGGTCCAATAATGCCACGAACCATCGCGGGTAAACATATCCTTCTCGGTTGTCACGACCAAGGATTGATCGGGATTCCATTGAAGGTTGCGAATGTTTTTTAAATCGTATGCCTCGGAGAAACCGGGTACAATGGTGAATGGTGGTTCCCAATGTTCTTTATAGCGGTTCCAGACCCAAATCCCGTTCTCGGCAGTGACAAAGACATTATCGTTGGTAACTACAAAGCGGGAAATCCGAACCGGGTCACGCCACACTTCCCAAGCATCGGCAGGATACTTTCCTTGTGAGTAAGATGGAGAAGTAAGTAAAAAAATGAGAACTATCAGTACAAAAAAACCGAAAGAATCAAAATACCTCAAACACATTTTCTTGTGCAGAGAATTAGAGAGGGGTCGAAAATAAATATTAGCGATTACAGGAGACGTGGGAGAACTCCGATAATGAGCTGCATAAAGCTTTCGCGAACCCGGTAAGCTACTTCAGTCACTTCATTATGAAGTAAAGGGGTATCGGAAAGACCGGCGGCGCGGTTTGTGATGCAAGAGATACCAAGTACTTTCATTCCCATCGATGCGGCGACAATGACTTCGGGGACGGTACTCATGCAGGCGGCATCAACACCAAGTTTTTTCCACATTAGTACTTCAGTGGGTGTTTCGTAACTCGGGCCGCTCATCGCACCAAGGATTCCACGATGCAAAGGGATATTTAGTTCCCTCGCAACTGTATTGGCGATGTTACCCCACTCGCGTGTGTAGGCGAACGAAAGATCGGGAAACCGGACACCCAATTCAGGATTATGCAAACCACAAAGTGGATTCATTCCCATCATATTGATGTGGTCGGTTATCTGCATCAACGAACTAGGAGCCAATTCATCGCTGATACCGCCGCTGGCATTGGTGACGACATAGCCAATAGCGCCAAGACCACGGAGGACGCGGACGGGAAGAACTACTTGCTGGGGCGTGTACCCTTCGTAATAATGAATGCGTCCGGAAAATAATGCGACACGACGGCCAGCCAACGTACCAATGAACAATTTACCCGCATGTCCGGATACCGTCGAAACCGGATAATCAGGAAGCTCTGAGGTCGGAATAATGACTGGATTTTCTACTTTTTCCGAAAGCGCGCCGAGACCGGAACCGAGTACAATACCTAATTCAACGGGCTCACAAGATTTACCTTCTGCCTCACACCGATTGCGAATAGCAGTAAGTATCGGCGTAATATCCGAATGATGTGGTACTTCGTGATGTGACATCAGTTTCCTTTGTTTATCGGTAGCTAACGATAATTGATTTTGGATTTCAATTTACAATATCGTTGGCGGTTCATTCGGTTTAGTTACGTCGTCAGGATTTGTCCAACAATTCCGGCACCGGGCTTCATACAAATCTTTCGCTCCAACCACGATACGGTCACCACCGGAAACGAGACGCTGGGTACGCGAAGCGGGCTCACCGCAACGGACACAAATGGCCAAAATTTTATCAAGGTACTCGGCAGTACACATGAAGTAAGGAATCGGTTCAAACGGTTCGCCCCGATAATCGAGGTCGAGACCCGCGACAATCACACGTTTCCGTAATTTGATAAGCGCTTCAACTACCGGTATCAAGCCATTACCGAGAAATTGTCCTTCATCGATTCCAATAACCTGCGCATTCTGCGATTTCTGCCAAATCTCTTCGGCATTGGTAACCGGTGACGATGGCAGATGCAACTCACTATGAGACACAATATCACCGGCGTCGTAACGTTGATCGATTGCAGGCTTGAATACAGCTACTGTCTGACCGGCGATTGCGGCTCGACGTAATCGTCGTATCAACTCCTCAGTTTTACCGGAAAACATCGGGCCGACGATTACTTCCAACCAACCGTGATCGGTGCGAATAATGTTCATACCCGCTCCCTCCGATTCAATAAATCACGGATTTTGGTCACGAGTAAGTCGATTGCGACGAGATTGTATCCCCCCTCGGGAATAATAATGTCGGCGTACCGTTTCGATGGTTCGACAAATTGAAGGTGCATGATTCTTACCGTCGTTTCGTACTGGCGTAATACATTGTCGATGTCTCGTCCGCGTTCTTTGATGTCGCGCAAGATACGTCGGGATAAACGAATATCAGCATCGGTATCGACATACACTTTGATGTCCATCAAGTCACGCAGGTCGGGATCGTCAAGTACCAAAATTCCCTCAAGAACGATAACATGATGCGGTCCGACTGCGAGAGTTTCCTTTTTCCGGGTATGCGTCGAGTAATCATACAACGGTAGTTGAATTGTTCTACCGGCAAGTAGTTCCTTGATGTCGCGAATCATCAAGTCGCGTTCAAACGCCTGTGGATGGTCGAAATTAAATTTTATCCGTTCCGATTGCGGCAAATGCGCCAAGTCGTGATAGTAAGAGTCTTGTTGCAAGACAACGACATCTTCGCTTCCGAGTTTATCGAATACGGAGTTGGCAACTAATGTCTTACCGCTGCCCGTACCGCCGGCGATGCCAATTAAGATGCCACGCTTGGAATCGGATTTGTTTTTTGAATCGCTTGGTTGAGTTGTACTCATTTAATTATTACCGTGGTTTGAGATAGCTTTCATCAAAGGCCGAAGGAAAAAGTTCCTTAATTGAACTAATGGTACGTTCATTATGGAGATTGGACATAATTACGACGGCATTCGGTGCATAATCCTGCAATAGCTGCCGACAAGCTCCGCATGGCGAGACTGGTTGAACGGTATCCGCGACAATCGCTATAGCGGAAAATGAATCCGCGCCTTCGGAAAGCGCTTTGGTTAACGCAACACGTTCGGCGCAAATCGATAAACCGTAGCTGCTGCTCTCGACATTACAGCCGGTAAAAATCTTTCCATCTTTGGTTAGAATCGCCGCACCGACGGCAAAGTCGGAGTATTTTGCCCGGGCATTTTTACGGGCGTTCATCGCTTGTGCGATTAATTCGTTTTGTTCTTCATTCGAACTTTGCATCATTTGCCTATCGTTACCGTATGATGTTCCGGTTGAATTGTATTCAATGGAGGACTAAGACTCACATCCTCTTTTGCCGGTTGGGCGCCGATGAATTTATTTTTTCTATCCGTCACTAATTTTGCGGTTTGCGGCGCTTCGGGTTCTTTCGCCGTTAGTTCGGAATTGGATGCAAGCCAGACAGTTTTTTCTTTTCCGGTAGATTTAACGGCTTCCCAATGTTTTCCGATGGGCATCGGCGAAATGACAGGCCCATATTTTGTCTCTGTTAGTGTATTCCAATTCCATTCCGAACTAGAAGAGATTATAAGGGAAAACGGCGCGGAACCGGTCATGAGCGAATCCCAGCGACCCGGAGTTGCATCGGTCAATAAAACGGTAGCATCAACATTTTTCTGTTTTAATTCATCGTTCAAATCACGCAGAACCAGTATCCAGTCGAGTGCGACGATACCCTGTTTTCGATTCGAATAACGTATGAACGAAGGGTCGGACAAACCGATAAATGCTACAGAAATCTTTTTGTTTCGCACTTTCCCGGTTACGATGCGATACGGTGGGAACAACGGTTCCTGTAACGTATCGATACGTAAATTTGCCGAGACAAACGGAATCGAGTCGGCCTTTGATAGGGAATCAATTAACCCGATATCGAACATCATATCGCGCAAACTAACATTTACCGCCGCCAACGGGCCGGTTTTCATGGCTTTCAACAAGACAGCGGTTTTCAAACTTCCGTTGACGGGATCGCCCAACTCACGCCATTCACCTGCATCGACATAGTAATGTAAATCGGCGGACGCGATTTTCTCCATGCGTTCTATCACACCAATCCGGCGTGCGATACCACCCATCGGTATTCGGCAACCGCAGGGGTCAGTCGAACCGCGGAGGCCGCCGGAGTAATGAATCCATACTCCGTCCGGTAAATCGGCAAATGCGATACCAGCACTAACCATCAGTAATAATGACCACCACACCCAACTTTTCATCAATTCCTCCTTGAGGAACAGCTACTTATGGCAAATATAGCTCGGAAATATGATTATTTGAAGATTGTACGGGGACCTAATGGATTGGGTATCGAACTACCCAACGAAACCGAAACAATCGGCCTTGACGTAGGTATGTCGTCTCCTGCCCAAGCCCAGACTAATCGCATCGGTCCAAGCCAAGTCGAAAGGGCAATACCGACACCGCCACCGACGATGCGTTCACCTCGTTGCCATTGAAAGTCTTTCGTCTGGGATAGAACTGCGACATTGCCGCGAAGTTCCAGATAGGTATCAGCGACTAACCGCGAAATCAAGTCCCACCTGCCAGTGACGGCGAACATCCCAAGGTTGCGCGATTCACGTTCTCCGGTAGCAAGACCCCAGAAATCCCAAGGCCCGCCGATACGATACCATTCAGAACGTGGCGAAGAGGAGCTGTTAAAACCACCGATTGCCTGCGGTGAAATGACAAACCGTTTGGTCAGTTGGAAAGTAGATGAATGATAGAGGTAAAACCGGGTATAGCTATAGTCCGAAATCTGTTTGACCTGCGCAGTCTCCCATGCGGTAAGCAATCGGTGTCCGGAGGTGGGGAACGGAGAATCGTCTTCAGTATCCAGCGTGTATTCGAGAAATATCGGTGCGATTGAGTAAATGGATTTCGCATTAGACGTTTCGACGGTAATCCTTTGCGCGCGAACGCCAGCGGATAGTAAGCTCCATCGCCCGACTGCCTGTCCAACCGAAGCAGTTCCCCCTACCCGGCGATAAGTAATCGCGGTTAAGTGACTGACAGGAAAACTTGGCCAATCGGTTTTGGAACCACTGAATTCAAAATCTGCGGCGCCTACCCTGCCTACCAAACGGTCGGCGTGAAAACGCAATCCGGCACTGACATCTTTTTCACCAAATTGAAAGGTACCGACACCATGTGTCGTGATACCGAAAATATTATCATACAAGAGCTGGACTTGACCACTGCCACCGCGGTGACTGTCGTACCCGGCACCCAACCTTAGTACGGGAAGTTTTCGTTCTTCGACGATAAATGTCAATTTGATTCCACCGGGAACAGCTTCACGAACCGGATAAATAAATTCAAACATACCGGAACCGTAGAGGTATTCGACAGTACGATCCAAATCTTTCCGGTGGAGTGGTTCACCGATTTTGAGACCGGATTCCCCTTTCATCAAATTTGCATACGTCCGGGATGTTCCGACGATTTCTATGTCTTTCAAAATCGGCGGTTGCAATGTGTAGTAAGTTCTATCGTCGATATGATCGATGGTTTTTATATAGCCGTTAATCCAGTTGTTTTTACGGTAAACATCCGCGAGGCGATAATATTCTTCCCACCGGTTGGATAGTGGTCGTTCGAGTGATTGTATTGCCTTGGGTTTAAACGTCGAACCGACAATCGTTACTTTCTTTGAAGCCGGTTCTTCGTGCCGGCTCAAATTATTCACTGGAAGTTGCCGCAACGCCTGTTCGGCGGATTGTTCACCGTGGGCGATAAGCGTGTCGATCATAGTAAAGTCGGTCGATGAGTATGCCGATACTTCAGGTCGTATCAAGATATCTGCGTTGGCAAGACTTTGCGCATTCCGGTCGATTTGAAGAATTGTGGTAACCCGGTCAGCGACTTCCCAAGGCGTATCCGGGATATCTTGCTTGCTGATGGGGGCTGTGCAATCGACACCGATGATGAATGCATTCGGTGACATTTCACGTACTACGGTAGTCGGAAGATTTTCCGCAACTCCGCCATCCACATACAAATGACTGTCGATTGGCACCGGAGAAAGGAATAGCGGATAACTCAACGTCGCGCGGCAAGCGATAGCAAGATCGCCGGAATCGAATACTTTTCTGGCGCCGGTCGATAAATCACAACTGACAATCCGCAGTGGATAACGAAGCGCATCAAAACTTGGGTTAGGTTGGAACGGCGCATCTTCGAAGAGGTGCCGGAAACTGGTATAGAGGATTTGTCCGTTGGTTATCGAAGTAGGTACTACCGGACGCCCCCCGGGTCCAAACCGGAGTGTGAGTAATCCGGGTTGGTCATACTCCCGTTTGCTTAAGAACAATGCATTGCGACGGGTTTTATCGGAAAAAAGTGTATTCCAGTCGAATGCCCGGAAAGTAGCAGCGATTTGATCTGCACTATAACCACTGCTCCACAAAGCACCAATAACGGCACCGATGGACGAACCGACAATTAGGTCGGGATGGATATTATTCCGCTCGAGGACGCGTAACACACCGATATGAGCGACACCACGCGCCCCTCCACCGGAAAGTACCAGTACCAAAGGACGGGTGGCATTAGGGCCGGTAGAATCCTGAAGATGTTCCTCAGCAAATAGCAGCGGTGTTAGAGTCAATAGAAAGAGAAGAACAACTCCTCGAAGCAACCGGCACAACGGTAAAAAAAAGGAAACTGTTTGCTCGATGTTATACATTGTAGTAAAATAACGGTTTGTGTGCACTTCTTGCAAACGCATAGCCACTATTATCAGAGGTATTTACATGCAGAATCGGTTCGATCTCTTAATACTACCCGCACCGGGTACACTGGATGCACTATGGCATTCACTCGAAAAACAGACCGAAACGTCATTTGGTTTATTTGTTCCTTGGTCGTTGGGAATGCCTCCCACTGATGCCCGTTGCCACCGGTTGGATTTACGAGATGGTGCTGGTGCAGGAGAATTACTTCAGCAATTTTTTACTGCTTCACAAGCACCTTTGCTTGGTCTGTTACCGACCACAACAACTCTTGTTCCACACGCACTCGCACGTATCGACCGGTTACTATGCACCCGCGGCGATGTCGGGTGGGCGTTCACCGACTATGAGTTATTGGAAGGTGACACACAACGGCTGATGGAGTTGTTGGAAGACAAAGGGGACATTACCGAGCGGGAAGATCGTGGCCCGTGCGTATGGATTGTTCGCGATGCGCTAAATGCGGTAGGCGGCATTCGTAATGGATTAAAATACGCACCATTGTATGATTTGCGTTTGCGGTTCGGCGAAAAATATCAAGCGCTACATATTGCCGAGCCATTGGTTCGACAATCGCTGGATGCACCGGTAATGACGGAAGAAGAAAAACAAAAAGCCGCGAAACTTTATTTTCCGGGTCAAGGGAAGTTAGGCGGTTTTTCCTATCTATTCATGGGACAAGAGGAAGAAGCGGAAATCGAATCGGTTTTTTATGACACGTTAAAGCGTCGCGGTGCCTGGTTGGAAGGGGAAGATGGGATTATCGAATGCCCGCCGGATGAACCGCAAAGTGGCGGAGAACCAAAAGTCAGCGTGGTCATACCCGTATATAACCGGGCAAAGTTTATTGGGAGCGCAATCGAATCAGTTCAATCGGGAACCTATCTCGATTTTGAAATCATCGTGGTAGATAATGCTTCAACCGACGATACGGTTAAAGTTGTCGAGAAATTAATGGAGAAGGACAAACGGATTCGATTACTGAAACGGAAAACGAATGTCATTGGCGAAGCATTAAACGACGGGTTATTTGCCGCGAAAGGACGTTATCTTGCTCAACTCGATAGCGACGATGCCTACGCAGAAAATACATTGGAACGGGCAGTTGCGGCATTGGACGGCGACCGGAAAGCGGGAGTGGCAATTAGCTATTACGATTTGGTGGATGAACAAGGGGTACCGATGCCAGAATTTGGTGTCATTACCCATTCGCAATATAACCGGAACAATATCCTGCGGCGTGATGGAGCCGGTGCGGCGAGAATTTGGCGGAAAAGTTTCCTGATGGCAAACGGTGGATTCGATGAAGTCAGCTTCGGGAGTTACGGCGAAGATTACGATATGATATTGAAGTGTGGCGAACGTCATCGCATTCTTCGGCTAAAAGAAGTATTATACCATTATCGACGGCACCCCGATAATACCGATGTCCTGCGACACCATAGTTTGAAAATTTGGTCGAAAACGGAATCGAGGAAGCGGGCGATTATCCGCCGTAAACGAATCAATGAACTACTCAAAACCGGAGCATAATCAGGATGATTGTTGGAATTGATTGCGGTGGTACGGGAACAAAAGCAATCGCTTATGATGGCACGAAAGTGCTGGCGACCGCGCACGGTGGTGTGGGGAATTTAAAACGCATCGGTTATGATGGTGTGGTAAATCTTATCGAGTCGCTTTGTCAGGAACTACGTAAAGAGTACGACGAAGGTATCGTCGGTATTTGCATCGGTATTGCAGGCGCCGGCAAGCAAACCGAGCGCGATAAACTCAGAATATTGTTGGAGCGAGCGCTGAAGGTTTCCGTTACCGTCGAAATTGATGCGGCTATTGCACTGCATGGCGCATTCGACGGCGGGCCGGGTATGTTGCTTATTGCCGGGACTGGTTCTATCGCTTTCGGTAAAATTCACTCGATATTACATCCGTTACGGGTCGGCGGCTGGGGTTGGCAAGTCGGCGATGAAGGTAGCGGATGTTGGTTGGGAAGGGAAGCGATTCGTTGTGCGCTGCTTGCCCACGATAAACGCGGTGAGCCAACAGAATTAACCGACAGTATATGTAATTTTTTCAAAATCAGAGCCATCATCGATGTTATTCCGATTATTTATTCCGCCGATTGGACGGCGGCACGATTTGGCGAATTAGCCCCAATAGTGATGGATACTTCGCGCACGGATGTTATCGCCCGCAGATTAATCCGGTTGGCGGCGTCGCATCTTGCCCGTCATCTTGTCGTACTACAGGAACGGTTGGGTGGTGTGGAAGAAGTAAAACAAACCGCATTCAGCGGCGGTGTGATAGCGAATCCGACGGCGCTTCGGGAAGAATTACTCATCGAACTCAAACATATCGGAACGATTGAAGTTGTCGATCCGATATATCCGCCCGAAGTCGGCGCGGCAAGAATGATACACAATTCATAGGCGAACCTGAATATGAAATGACTGCCTATCATTGCATTAACAGTTGGCGATCCGAACGGCATCGGCGCGGAAATTGTTTTGAAAGCCATTTCCGACCAAACGCTTCGCGCCTCTTTTCGTCCTATTCTCATTGGGCCGTATTCGGTTTTTACGTATTATAACCAGCGATTATCAAAGCCGCTCCAACTATTACGACTACCGACACCCGATATTATTCCCAGTGACGATAATTGCATACCGATTTGGGAACCGGAAAATCTTATTGGTGAAATTGCACCCGGAAAAGTTACCCGCGTAGCAGGGCATATCGCCGGAATCTCGATTCAGGAAGCGGCAACTCTGGCAATTCGTGGTCAGGCCGATGCCTTGGTTACTGCCCCGGTATCGAAAGAAGCGCTGTTATTGGATGGCTTTCCGTCGCCGGGACATACCGAGTTACTCGCAAAGTTTACTGAGACGGATGAAGCTGTATCCATGATTCTTTGGGAGAAACTACGGGTTGCTTTGTACACGGTTCACCGGTCATTTCGAACTGTTGCGGATGCAATCGACCGCGATGGAATCGTACGAAAGCTACGGGTACTCGACCGGGCAATGGGAGAGTGGTTCGGAATTTCCGAACCGAAAATTGGACTGTGCGGTCTGAATCCGCACGCTTCCGACGGTGGATTGTTTGGCCGTGAAGAAGCATTAGTGCTTAGTCCAGCCGTAGAAAAAGCAACGCGTGAGGGTATCCATACATTTGGGCCGATTCCCGCCGATATACTCTTTTTGAATTGGCAAAGTTACGATTGTTTGATGGCATTCTATCACGACCAAGGAGTTGTTCCGGTTACTTTATTGAGCAAGGGAGAAGCCTGTTATGTATCGTTAGGGTTACCATTCCTCCGGGTCGGCCCGGGACACGGCACCGCGTTTGATATCGCGGGAAAGATGGTTGCGAATCCCGATAAAATGAAAAATGCAATTCGTATCGCAGTGGAAATGGTCACTACGAAACAAGAACGTGTCGGAACGACAAACGAACACTCAAATAATTGAGTAAACAAGAAAAGAACTGAATGTCCCACTTATTATTAAAATCACTCGGGCAACACTTTCTACGAAATCCCGAAGATGCTGATAAAATCGCGCGGTCATGGGATGGGCTTGACGTACTTGATGTGCTCGAAGTTGGTCCCGGTGACGGGCGGCTAACGCGAAGTTTGTTGAAACGAGCAAAACGGATAGTCGCGGTGGAAGTGGATAAACGGTGGGCGGATCATCTTTGGCGGACGTTCGAAGGACATCCCGGTTTTGTACTGAGGCACGACGACGTAACCAAAATCGAATGGACAAGGGAGTTCGAGCGTCCGTTCGTTTTGTTCGGGAACTTGCCATACAATTTGTCAAGCTCGATACTTTTTGGTGCGATAGAAATTGCACGTAAGCAGATTTATCAACCTGATGAGTCACGTCCCAAGTTGTTAGGGATGGTGGTGATGTTACAAAGGGAAGTAGCAGAACGATGTGCGGCGAAACCGGGTGACAGCGACTATGGCGTGTTATCGACTTTCCTGCAATTATTCGGGAACGTAGAAATATTATTTACTCTACCGCCATCGGCATTTCAACCACCGCCGAAAGTATATAGCTCGATTATTCGGGTAACATTCGATAAACCGGCGCTACAAATCGATAATTGGTTATTGTTGAATACATTGATTCGTTCGTCGTATGCGGGACGCCGGAAGATGCTCCGCAATACATTACCGTCGATTCGTCCCCCACTCCCCGCCGGTTTTCTTGATTGCAGTTTCGATTTATCGCGCCGACCACAAACTTTGTCACCTGAAGAGTGGGTTACATTTACGAATGAATTAAACACAATGGGTGGTTGGAAAAAAGAAGAAACGAAGAAGCAGAAACAATCCGAATAACAATGTTTGATTTATTTCGGTTAGAACGGTGAATTACCGGAAGAAGAGACCGACGCGGAGAATGTATAAGAAAGCCAGTGTGTGATGTTTTTAGGATCGTCGGTGAAACGTCGGGCGGAGTATGCAATGATAACGCCATTTTCAGTCGTAGTATAACCCAACCCCATTGATTCGCCTTGCCGTCCCTGCTCCATAAACTTTCCACCACGAATCAAAGCGTTGTCGAGTGCATGCCATTCCAATCCGTAGCCCCAAGTCCGTTTCGCCTGATAGAGCGCAGTCCGGGCAGACATTTCCTGCGTACCCATACCCGCAGTAAATGAGAAATCATTGATTTGATACGCGGCACCCGCTTCGAACCGGCGCGGTTCGCTAAGTATCCGCATCCCCATCACGTCTTTCGCCGCACCACCAAATTCTAATCCACCTAATGAAATCAGAAAACCGAGATCGAGCGAAAAACCATACGTCCAGCGTTTACCAAGTCCGGGTTGTTCACCGACAATCTTTAATCCAGCACCTACAGGGAAACCTATTCGTTTATCCGTAATGGCTAAATCGAGTTGGGTTGAACGGATTTGGTTCGAATCGACTAAAAGGAGATGGCGAAGAAAAAGGATTCCGATACCCCCCTTTTGGTCTTGAGGCGGGTTTCGAAGGGCAATACCCCACGTATCGGGTAGCCGCACGGCTGTATCGGTAACGAAAGTTTCGATTTGCATGGTTCCGATGCCACCGGCGGTAGCAGGATTGGCATAGATAGCAGCAGGGTCGGAAGAAAGTGCTCCGGCATGACCGCCCATCGCGACAATCCGCCCACCAACTACAGGTTGGGCATAAATCGACAACGGGATACATACCGAAAGCAAAAAAATAAGAAAGCAGGTGAATTTCATGCCGATAAGTTAGTCGTTGTTCCAGCGATAGACAAAGTTGAGTGTTAACTTGCCGGGCACCGGGAGAATAAACCAAGATTAAAACGTTTTGCCGTGGATAGTACATTCGCTACATTTCTACCAATGTCTGAACTATTCCCGGAACTTCTCCCGGAACTCCCGTTCCAACCCTCTGAGCCAGCAGTCGATGCACCGCTTGCCGAGCGGATGCGTCCACGGACGTTGGAGCAATTCGTCGGGCAACAGCACCTTGTCGGGCCGGGCGCTGTGATGAGAAAGCTGATTGAGCGGGGAAAACCGATGTCGCTGCTGTTCTGGGGGGATCCCGGAACGGGCAAAACGACCCTCGCACGTCTCCTCGCACATGCCTTTGACCGTGAATTTGTCCAAATGTCCGCCGTTCAAGTCGGATTAGCCGAAGTCCGCACTGTTATCGCCCATGCGAGATTGTTAGCGGGAAAAGGACGGGGTTTGGTACTTTTTCTCGATGAAATCCACCGGTTCAATAAAGCCCAACAAGACGCTCTGCTCCCGGCTGTAGAAGAGGGGTCGGTTGTACTTATCGGTGCGACAACAGAAAACCCGTCGTTCGAAGTCAATGGGGCATTACTCTCGCGGTGTCGGGTACTGAGGTTTTATCCACTAAATCAGAACGATTTGGAAATTTTACTCGACCGTGTTCTTACCGATAAAATGCTGAGTGAACGCACAATCGAGTTGGATGACGATGCGCGGGAAGCGTTGCTTGACCTTGCCGGTGGTGATGCGCGGGTATTTCTGAATACCGTTGAATTAGCGGTCGAACTGACAGCGGCTTCGCAACCAAAAGCGGATCATCTGCGGATTACCCGTGATTTGGTCGCAACGGCAGCGCTAGAGCGTTCAGCGAAATATGACAAAAAGGGCGAACAGCACTACGATATCATCAGTGCGTTTATCAAATCACTGCGCGGAAGCGACCCTGACGCGGCAGTGTATTATATGGCGCGGATGCTGGCAGGCGGTGAAGACCCGTTGTTTATCGCACGGCGGATGATTGTGCTTGCCAGCGAAGATATCGGTAATGCGCAACCATTGGCGCTTTTAGTAGCGACAACGGCTTTCGATGCCGTACATCGTATAGGAATGCCCGAAGCACGAATCGTGTTGGCACAAGCGGCAACATATTTAGCATCTTGCCCGAAATCGAATGCGAGCTATGCTTCCATCGAAGCGGCATCGGCGGAAGTCGCGGAGTCGGGAGATTTGCCCGTACCACTTCATTTACGGAATGCTCCGACGAAATTGATGAAACAAATGGGATACCATAAAGGGTATCAGTACGACCATGACTTTGGGGGATTCTCGGGTCAACATCATCTACCGGAAGGGATAACGGATAAGGTTTTTTATTTCCCGAAGGATGTCGGGAACGAAGCGAAGATTGCAGAACGATTGCATTCACTGTGGCCGGAACGGTATCCACCAAACGCAGACAACCCTACGGATGATAAGGATAAGAAGTGAGTTTGGTTAGCGCTTACGAATCTTGGATGAAATATTTGCACAAAAAGCAAACAGCGTTGATTGCTTTTCTCATTATTCTGTTATCGAGTAGTTGGATGACTGTTCCGGTCTTCGGACAATTAGCACCAACTCAGCCGAATAGCAGCACTATTCCTGACACCACGCACAAATTTCCTCAAATCGATTTTCACGGCAATCTCGTACCCGACAGCACCAAGAATTCAGACACCACCCGTAAATTTCCCAGTTATGAGTTTATCGGTAAGCCGCTAACCGACACGACAAAAAAAGCCGATACGACTAAATTACCTCTCAAACCATCGACCGGCGCAGTAATACCGGATAGCACCCATAAAGCGGATACGACCGCTACCGACTCGACAAAAAAATCCGACCTCGATACCGTGGTGACATACAACGCCGACAAAATCGAGATGTATGCTAAAAATAAACTCACTGTTCTTACGGGCCGGGCAGTGGTGAATTACAAAACGATGACACTCTCGGCATACCGGATAAAAGTCGATTGGGACCATAACATGGTGTTTGCGGAAGGGCGTCCCGACACATTGTACACCGATACTTCCGGTACGAAAATCGACACGATAGTGATTGTGGATAACCCACTGTTTTTTGATCACGCTTCTCCTGCGGATAGCTTGCACGGCTACCGGATGGAGATGAATTTGAAAACACAGAAGGGGCGTGTCTTTACCGGTAGTTCGGCAACCGATCAGGGAAAATACCGTGGCGATACATTAAAGCGAGTAGAGCCACAAGTGATGTATGTCAGGTCGGGCGATTTTACCACCTGTGATGAAATACCACCGCACTATCATTTTCACTCGGAATACATGAAACTGGTGTACCACGATAAACTGATTGCACGACCGGTGGAACTTTACTTCGGCGATGTACCCGTTGCGATAGCTCCATTCGCGATATTCTCACTCAAACCGGGACGGCACAGTGGACTAATCTTCCCGGCGTATGGTGAATCTTCCGGTTCGGGACGTTACTTCAAACATCTTGGTTATTATCTGGCACCAAGCGATTATTGGGATTCGCAGGTTACAATGGATTACTACGAACGGTTGGGTACCGTTTGGAATATGTGGAATAATTATGCGGAACGTTATTATTTGAACGGACGGGTGTACGGTAGCTATTTACACGAAACCGGCATTACCAGTTGGAACACTCATTGGGAACATTCGCAGGATTTCGATCCGACATTCCATCTTAACAGCAATGTGTATTATACCAGTGATCAAAGACTGCAACAAACGAATTTGGTTAATTTGAACGATATCCTTCAGCAAGAAGCAAGTTCGTATATCAACCTGACGAAAAACTGGGTGGATAGCAGAGCGTCAATGTCGGCAGGTTTAACAGCGACACAGAATATTCGCAACCGCAATTACTCGTTGACGATGCCTTCGCTATCCTTCAATTGGGGAACGGGGCCCTTATTTTCGAAAGGGAAGAGTGATATCGTGAACGGATTCGGCGGCCCTCCGAAGAAAGATTCCACTGCGACCATTAATCCCGATGGAACAGTGACCACTCCTGAGCCGGCATGGTGGGAGACGGCAACGTACGATTACCACATGACTTTGTACAATACCGAAACAGGTAGCCGCGATACCACATTGATTGATTCAAATGCTGTTCCATATTGGTATCGCTTGAAATCACAATACATCCGGCATACTTCCAATCTCAACGCCCCGCAAAAAATACTGTCTTACTTTACAGTAAACCCGAGTCTTTCGATTACCGATGATTGGGTACCGGAAATAACACAAAATTATTTTGTGAATGACTCAACAATTGCAAGCAAGAAAACACGCGGATTTTATAATCGCACCACATTCACCACGGGTATCGGTGTCGGGACGAAAATTTACGGTTTCCTCGACCCGAAAGGGTTATTCGGATTGAATGGCATCCGCCATGTAATCACTCCGAATATCGGTATTAATTATCAACCGAACTTCGCCGACCGTCGATTCGGTATCATGCAACGACTCGTAGATCCGCGAACAGGAAGAGAATATGTCTCCGATCCATGGGCAAGTACTGCCGTCGGAGTAACACCCAGTACGAGAGTGTTCGGGATGTCGATGGGGGCAAATAATGTGTTTCAGGCACGATACGAAAAAGGGGATGAGACGAAAAAAATCGACTTATTCACATGGAATGTATCGACCGGATATACATTCTCCGCTGATTCGTTCAAGTGGAGTAATGTTGGCATGACGTGGCAAGCGTCACCGTTCACGGGTGGTTCGGGGATACTATCCAACATGGGTGTGGATATTTCTTCGACGTACAGTTTTTACAAATTCGTCTATTCAGACCCGGTCAATAAAGTCGGACGAACCGCGAATCAATTCTATTGGGATAACGACAACCATACTGCACCACTACGGTTCTTATCCGGTTCAGCGAATTTCTCATTTAGCTGGAAACGTCCGAAAGCAGAAGCAGAGAAACCGGACACAACGAAAAAAGCGGATAGTCTCGGCGGCACCGATTTACCACAGTTACCACAACCGATGGGGGTCAATACGGGTACGCTGACGGGAACATCTGCTGACTATCGACCGGTTGTAGCGGGGGCTCCGCTGGATTGGACCGCAAGTTCATCACTGTATCTGACATACGACGAACAAAATCCGAAGCTTCCTGTGAAGCAAGCACAATTGACTTTTAGCAGCGTGACGTTAAATGTTACACCGACGTTCGCGTTAAGCAGTGGTTTGGTATTGAATTTAATAAACCATCAGGTGAGCGCTTCGCAAATCACTGCAACCAAAGATTTACATTGCTGGGAAATACTCTTCACTTGGAATCCGCGTGGTGTCGGGCAGGGGTTCTACCTGAATATTCATGTGAAGAGCCCGGATTTACAGGACTTGAAGTTAGAGAAAGATCAGCGTAAAGGCGCTTTCTACTAAACCGGATATGTTGGGAATTTCCAACGGGGAACCGTACACGGTATAACCCGTTCGTATATTAAATGTAACCTTATTGAAATAATGGAGGCATTGTGCCTGTCAGTTGGTCCGAACTATCTTTCGTCGGTCAAATCACCCTTATTCTTCTCCTCATCCTCTCAGTCGTAACATGGGGATTGGTCATCGAAAAGTTCATCAAGTTTCGCCAATCGAAACAACTCTATCCCAAATTTGTTAGTCAATTGGCACAAATCCGCAACTGGAATGAGTGGTACAGCATTGGTCAACATTATTCAAAATTGCCATCCGGTAGAACCATAAAAAGTCTTTCCGAACGCGGAGAACATGAACCTGATACCGGTGCATTGGAACGATTTGCCCGTATCATCGGCGAAGAAGAACTTAGTAAGAGTGAAGCAGGTTTACCGGTTTTAGCAACCATCGGATCCACATCGCCGTTTATCGGATTGTTTGGGACAGTGTGGGGAATCATCGACGCCTTTGTCGGAATCGGGCGGTACGGCTCGCCTAACCTTGCAGTAGTCGCACCGGGTATCGCGGAAGCGTTGGTTTGTACTGCCGCCGGGTTGGTTGTTGCTATCCCCGCTGTAATTGGATACAACTATTTCGTGGCACGGATACGGGATGAAGCACGGCGCATCGAACAAGCAGTTGAGTATCTGTTGGTCTTTCACCGGCAAGCTACCGGAGGACGCTGATGCAACTCGGACAACACGGAAGACAGATGTCGGAGATTAACGTTACGCCACTGGTGGATGTGATGCTCGTGCTGTTGGTGATATTTATCATTACGGCACCATTATTGCGAAGCGGAGTCGATATTTCTTTACCCAAAACCACGTCACTCCCTTCAATAACTCGTGAAGGAATTGACGTATCAGTAAAACAAAACGGTGCAATCTATATCGACCGGTTACCGGTAAGAAAAGACAATCTGGTCGATGCTTTCAAGCAAATCACTTCCAGCAAACCGAACACACCGGTCTATTTGAGGGCAGATACCGGTATTCCGTACGGGGATATCATCGAAGTCGTCGATTTGTTGAAGGAAGCCGGGGTAGTAGATTTGGGCTTAGTCACCGATAACGAACCGGATAAAAAGAAATGAAAACCGGATTTGTTATTTCCGCGGGTGTACATGCCGTCGCAATCGTTACGGTATTGATAGGAACGTGGAATACGACATATTCACGAATGGCGTCGCCAAAAATTAGCGGCTATCGTCAAGTTTCAGTAATATCTGCGAGTGATTTGCCGGGCCGGATGCGCCCGATGCGTCCCAATCCGAACAAGAGAGTACAGCCGGCGAAAACGGATACGAAGCAGCCGGAAATAAAAAAACAAAGCGCTTCAAACGAATCGAAATCGAGTACCGGAGGAACTGGAGATACCCATACAAGTGGTATTTCAACAGGATTGACAACGGATGAGGCATTCCCCCACGGATATTATCTCGAATTGGTAGAAAAGAAAATCGAAGCGATGTTTTCACCGCCAATTCGTACGCCGGGTTTAGAAACGGATTTACATTTCGTTTTGGAACGAACCGGACGGGCGACGGAAATCAAAGTACAAAAGTCGTCAGGTAATGCGATGTTTGATCAGGCGGCAATGCGCGCAGTTTTGTCGGCAAACCCGTTACCTCCCCTTCCCGGTGATTTCGGTGCATCGACCTTAGGGATATTATACATCTTTAAATCGAATTAGTCGGGTAACGAGCAGTTCATTATCCGTAAAGAATAACTGTTTAAATTTTGTAAAGTGATATGGCAAGAATTACCGGCGGCGAAGCAAAAGGGCGACATTTGGTGAATGCTCCAAAAAGCCGTCCAACTACCGGCAGGGCGCGTGAAGCGCTGTTTTCCATTCTCGCAAATGATTTACCCGGTGCTAAATTTTGCGATGCATTTGCCGGAGGTGGTAGTATCGGAGTCGAAGCGCTTTCACGTGGTGCAACTGCGGTTTTGTTCATCGATATCTCACATCGCGCGATAACCGCCATACAGGAAAACCTTAGCCGTACCGGATTTCAACATCTGGAACGCGACCATTGGCGAGATGAAGAAAAACGCGACGCAGTGGCAATGCAAGGTGATTTCTTCAAGTTGTCACGGCGCGAATGCCCGTTGGGAAGTATCGATCTTTGGTTTCTCGATCCGCCTTGGCTGGGAATGCAATTACCAATCCTGCTCGACTCAATTTCGGAAAGTACATGGTTGAATGAAGGGGGACTTGTCATACTCGAACATCCTACCCGGCTAAATCCACACGCACCTGCTAATCACGCTCAGATAGACCGCAGGCGATACGGCGACACCTCGTTTACAATATGGCAAAAGGGAGACCGTCCATGACGGAATACCCGTCCGGTATGCCCGATAATCAAACACCATCGCCGGAAAAACCGGGTGATGGTTTTCAATCCCAGTCACCGTTTGGAACTTCGCGACCCATTATCTCCGAACCGGAACATGCGAGTTCATGGATAATGAAAATCATTTCGGATACGGTTAAAGGGTTTATTCACTCCCCCTTTCATATCTGCATTGCCGCCGTTGTTCTTGTCATACCGGTCATATTTACTTCCGAAATCGATTTTTCGAAATTGATGGCAGTAGATTCGAAAGGTATGTTTGACTTCACTTACTTACAGGAACATGGCTCCGACCTTGCATTAACCATGATACTTGTTTTGTTCGCAAACTCAGTAGCGTACAGTTTGGCTTACCGGTGGGCAAATTACATGCGGTTGGGTAAGTCGCTTTCATTAGGTGGCTATCTCGAAGGATTGGCGTCTGTACCGCGCGTGCTATTCGGTCTTGTATTTGAAATTGGTATTATGACTGCCGCATTGTTGGTTACCGCTCCGGTATTTCTACTTGTGGCGTTATCGAAGTTGTTTATGATGGTTGGATTCATGGTGTTCTTCGGCGTACTCATCTATTTGATTTTAAAGTGGGCGCCGAAATTCGATTATTTTATCGCCGGATTGGGAATCACCGACGAACCGTTTTCGGTATTACTGCACGAATGGTGGGCAATGCCAAAGTGGCTTTGGCGGCGGTTTTTAGCGTTAATGGCGATTAGAATACTCGCTTTGCTTGTTTCCATCATTATTACTTTGCCATTGTCAGTTGCCTTGAAAAACTCACAATACGTGAATCTGATACCGAATTTTCTTATCGACATCGTTGGTTTAATCTACATTGCCTCTACCGCGGTGGCGTTTGCGCGTGGCCGCGATGAGTGGGCCGAGCAAACGATTGAACTTGAAGCCGAAACCGAAAAAGCGGGTACCTGAGCGGTGTCATTTGATTTGACAAAATTCGAGAACATTTCAGTACTGGATGAGTTATCCCTCTGGGATGCACCATTCGGGTTGCAACTGCTCGATACCATCCGTATGCGTGATGTGAAAACCATTCTCGATGTCGGTAGCGGGCTTGGATTTCCTTCCATCGAACTGGCGATGCGGTTCGGACCCGGCACGGAAGTATTTGCACTCGACCCATGGGAAGCGGCGGTCGCGCGGGCAAAGTGGAAAGCGGAGATCGCGGGATTACAAAACTACCACACGGTCGCTGGGACAGCGGAAGCGATTCCATTTCCTGAGAATCATTTCGATTTAATTGTCTCGAACAATGGATTGAATAACGTACAGGATATGCTGAAGTCGATGCAGGAATGCCGCAGGGTTGCAAAGAAAAATGCACAATTTGTTTTCACGATGAACACTGAAGAATCGTTGGTTGAATTTTATTCGGTTTTTCGTCACGTTCTGACTCAAAATAAAATGGCCAGCGAATTAAGAGCGCTTGAACAACACATACACGACAAACGCAAGCCGATACGTGTCGTTGATTTATTGATAGAAGAAGCGGGTTGGAACGAGCAACAAAAAATTAAAGGGTCATTCAAGTTCCGGTATGCAAGCGGTAGTGCCATGTTCGCTCATTTCTTTATTCAAGTTGCGTTTATGGAACCATGGCGCAAAATTCTACCGGAAGCCCAGCAAACGAAAATATTCGATGAAATCGAACAACGGTTGAATGTAATTTCTCAGGAACGCGGTGAACTTGTGATGACGATTCCATTCGTTACTTATGAGTGCATCCCCTACCCATTCTAAGTCGCTTATGCCATTATCTACCGAATCATTTACCACCCTCTATCCTCAAGCATGGAAACTGCTCTGCCGCGGTTGGCTACCGATTGTTTTATTTTGCTTGCTGTCAGTTCCCGGTTGGATTGGAATGGGTATGCTCCCCACTCCCAATTTTACACTATTACTTACTGAACCAAGCCACTTCGTTTGGCTATGGTTTGTCCATGCTATCTGGCTGGCGCTAATCGGAGTGGCGGTCGCGGCATTTACACTGGGGCCGGCGACGTTCTGGCTGATTCGAATTCATCGCGACTCGAAACGGGCGCTTCCAATTTCCGATGCAATGATGGGAATCTTTATCCCCGCAGTGTTGGATTTGTTGATTGGGATGTCGGTCACACTAAGCGTACTTGGATTTGGATTGGTCGTATTGGCGGGATTCGTCCAGTATGCACAGGTAATGCCGGAAGCAGTACGGATTATGCTGCTCATGCTTGTCTTTATCATGTTCGGAATGATATTCATGATGCTTATCGGCGTGATTTATCCCCGGCTACGGTGGATAGCAGTCGCATCGTTGTCGGGAGATTGTTCCATCCGCGAACGATTGAAATTCACCAGAAAGTTTCCCCGCCCGGCGTTGCAAATACTCTGGCGGGTAACTGCGCTCGAACAAGTTTGTGCCTTCATCCTGACAGTTGCGGGAGGAATTGTTGCCAGCCATTTTATTAAACTTCCCTCTATAACGATGAATCCGTTCGACGATCCGGTCGCACAGATGGATGCTTTGACGACATTTATGAGTAAAGATTCCGGCCCGGCAATTGCCATATTGAACGGATTGGGATGGATTGCGATTTGGTTATTTTTACCGCTATGGATTGTCGCTTATGAGTGGCTGCCGAAACCCGCTTCAGCAAGCCGTTTGAGTGAGGGAAGTAAAAATCCCAGCGTCGAACAAACCATCTCGTGATTTGCTTCGACTCCAAGTAAATATTCATCCATTGTCAATGATTTCGGGCCGAGGCCATTTCCCCAATTATCGACACTCACCAACAGTGCGTACGGAACTTGCAGTTCACACGCAATCGTAAGTTCGGACGCGCAGGTCATTCCGACAAAATGGGCGTAATCAGAGAGCCATAGCACTTCCGATTTCGATTCGAAGCGCGGGCCACGAGTCTGAGCATAAGTACCGCCATCGGTGAACCCGATACCGGCAAATGATAAATCGGAAATCAGATGGCGGCGTAATTTTGAATCAAACTCCGGTACGACGTGGATGCGTTCAGCATCATTACTAATTGTTTCAATCAGATATGGGGCAAAAATATCGTCGGGTATCGCAATCGAACCGGGCCCTACCTCTTCATCCAATGACCCGACCGAACCTAATGCGAAAATGAACGGCCCAAGTTGTTTCGCGGCAGCGATATTCGCTTGATGGTTAATCCGGTGTGGTGCGGTTTTATTCTCTTTGCCGTGCCGCAAAATCACAAAACACTCTTCGGACAGGTAACCCTCGGCGATGCCGTACGGAGTCTCAAAACTACGGTATTCAATAACCGGACAAACCGATTGCAAGTCGATAGAGCCAGAGATAAGTACGGGGAAACGCGCTTTGGTGTCGGCTTTACTCGTCATTTTCGATTCCAGTAAGCATTTGGTTTTCATGGATGAGTTTTCGGATTTCACGTCCCAACTTTTGCAGGATTGCTTCCCACGTAAAATCGCGCACTGCGCGTTCACAAGCCGCCGCACCCATTTTTTCACGCAGGGTATTGTCATTCCATAACGTTTGAATCGCATTCGCAAAGGAAAGTGGGGTAGGATCGTTCACAACAAATCCGGTCGTACCATCGACAACTGCTTCCGGTAAGCCACCGCTGTTGGTCACGATTGCCGGTTTACCACAAGCCGCAGCTTCCAATACCGGTAAGCCGAACCCTTCCAGTTCACCGAATACCGTACCGTGTGAAGCCAATACAACAAATCCTGCTTTCCGGTAAACGGAGATTAATTCTTCATCATTCACCGGCCCTAACCATCGTATCCGATCAAACACATGGTATTTATCAGCCAGTTGGCGCAGTTTGCGTTCATCCGGCCCGCTTCCAACCAACCATAATTCAGGGCCTTCCGGTGGACGGGGAAGATGCGCCATGGTTTCCAATAAAAGTGCTTGACCTTTATGCGGTCGCCAGCTGCCTACATTCAATATTCCGGGGGGTGCGGTATCGAGTTCTAACTTGTGAAGAGATTCCAAATCGGGTTTACCAGCACTGAAACGAACGGTATCGACGCCATTGGCGATAACGATAGCATTTTCACGTAACGGTTCAGGTAGGCGTTGTTTTACTGCATTGGAAACAGTAATGACCCGTTTCGCTTTCAATAACGGGTCATTCTTAACAAGTGTTTCGTTTCCGTGAAGAATTGCAGTAAATGGAATACCACTTTGGTTCGCCCAATATGCCGGTTCACGGGAAAACACATCGGCTTTCGGAATGAGCACCAAGTCGGGTTTGCTATTTTTTAGAACTTCCTGCCACGCCAACTCACTCCGGTGGCGGCGCAACCAACCGGTTGTGAATTGTGATTCTTCGACGGTGATAATATCGAAACCGGGAGGAATTGCCCCTTTTTTTATAACGGAAGATTTTGTCCAAAGGGTAATATCATACTTCTGCCGCAACAGACCACGGCAGATCTCAAACGTGTATGCAGCAATCCCACCGATTTCCGGTGGGAACGAAAAAGTTGCGACCAAAATGTTCATACAATAAGGTAGCCCAAGAACAACTTCATTGACAACAATGCGCAAAGGTGCTGTATTTGCTTTATTCGCGGGTGCGATGTATATTTTTCGCGCTTGCCGGAATGGTGGAATTGGCAGACGCGCTAGTTTCAGGGACTAGTTCTCTTCGGAGAGTGGGGGTTCAAGTCCCCCTTCCGGCACTAAATTTTTTCAACATCCAACCCGTCCAAATCAAAATGGCGGGTTTGTTTTGTTTAGAACACCCAATAAACACTGCACTTACAGGAATACATCACTTCAGCCGATGACACGCAATCACTCGACGATTCAGTCGCATATAAATTTTGTCTTCGTAGAATATGTCGAAAAAAGCCAAGATGCAGATATGTAATGTTAACAAGTATATGTAATTACAAATATTAAATTATGGCATAGCATCTGCTAACTATTATAAAAAGTAGGTGAAAAGTACATCCGGCATTATTGAATCACAGGTATTTGAAGTGAATTTGTTATTTCTCACAGAGCCATTTTTTTTAATTAATATTTTGTTTTTATTAAATTTAAATTCATTTCTTAGGTCATAATTCGAGCAGTTTTACGCGATATGGCATGTTAATTCAAGCATGCTTCGATTTTGTTTGTCGTTAGACAGTTTGCTCGGTACTTTTCTGTGTTAAAACAACTTTCGTGGCTTCCAATTGGGAATCACGCGTTTTCTGTAATAGTAGTGCTATTTGTTCTTTTAAAGAAAAAAGCAATCATACAACAGTGAGCGGATAAAGTGTCCACACTGTTTTGTCCGGTTAACTTTGACGAACATCGAAAGGAAGGAACCATGGCTCGCACTTGGAAATCCCTCTTTGTAGTTCCTTTGCTTATTGGCATATTCGCATCCCTGGCTTTTGCGCAAACGAGTTTGGATGTGATTCCCACCAGTTGGAATCCATCGGTATCCGCCAACCAGACTGACATCAGCATTTTTCTTACGGGAACCAATCCCAATGCTTCGTGGTCGGTTACTTCCAATGCCCTCTGGCTGACGACATCGGTCAACAACGGCAGTGGTAGTGGAACCGTGACTGCTTATGTCACTGCGAATACAGATACCAACAGCCGCACGGGTACGATAACCATTACCGGCGTAGGAACGACACCCACTTCACGAATTGTAACCGTCACCCAAGCTGCTTCTCCCGTTATCACCTACCTTGGTGTTTCGCAGACGAGTTGGGCAGCAGCAGGCACGCAATCCCGTGACACAGTTCAAGTCACGATAACCGGCACTTATCCTAATACCGCTTGGACGGCGACTTCCGGCGCGGCATGGCTCACGATAGCACCCGGTTCCGGAAACGGAAGCGGTCAATTTATCGCGACTGCCGCTGCGAATACCGGCAATCCCCGTTCGACAACGATTATTGTTCATGCTACCGGAACGACTCCCACCGGCGATACAATCAATGTCACCCAAGATGGACAGATCACCACACTTGGTATCTCTCCAGCCAACTGGTCTCCGACTTATACGACCGGCTCGACCACTGTTACGCTCACGATTGCCGGTGGTGTCCCCACCACTTCATGGTCGGCAACATCGTATGCCACATGGCTGTCGATTACACCAACATCGGGAACCGGTTCGCACGCACTCACTGCAACAGTTACCGCAAACTCTACAATCAATCCCCGTACCGGATATGTTGTAATTAACGCAACTGGTACAATTCCCAGCGCCGACACATTTTTTGTAACACAAGCCGGTCGTCCTCCGGTAACGAATATTGCCGTTTCACCGACAACATGGACGACATTAGCAACAGCGAGCCAAACGACGATTACAGTTAACGTCACCGGCGATTTACCGGGTTCCCATTGGACTGCGAGCTCCGATCAGACCTGGCTAACCGCTTCCCCCACCAGTGGAAATGGAACCGCGACTTTAACTGCTTCGGTAACTGCGAACGGAAGCACAAGCAATCGAACGGCTACGTTAACTATTAACGGAACAAACACCACACCTTCTTCCGTGTCCGTTGCTGTAACTCAAATCGGGCAAGGCGTCAACTCCTATTTAACTGTAACCCCCTCTTCCGGAAATGTGGCAGGTACTGCAACTACTGACACATTCAGTGTAGGCATCACCGGCCCTAATCCGAACGCATCATGGAGCATCGGTTCGGGTTCACCGTGGTTAACGGCGTTGCCGGTCAGTGGTATTGGCACGACGAGCGTAATCGCAAGTGTAACTGCTAATCCTGATACAGCACAGCGGGTGGGCACACTGACCGTAACGGGAAATGCGACGTCACCGACTTCGCAAACTTTTACCCTGACGCAAGCCGGTCGTGCGTTATTGACTACGATGGCGTTAAATCAAACAACGTGGAGTGCACCACGTTTAGCTTCTTCCGATACCGTTAATGTTACCATCGCAGGCGATAGTCCATCGGCGCATTGGGTAGCCGCAGTAGGCACAGGCAACTGGTTAACGGTAACAAGTGGAACCCATAACGGCAGTAATCGATTCTTAGTCACCACGACGACGAACGGTGGCGCTAATTCAAGAAGTGGAACGGTTATTGTCACCGGAACCGGAACGACACCTACCACCGACACGCTCCACATCACACAAGTTGGCACGAATGTAACTACGATGGTGGTAACGCCAACCACGTGGAGTCCTATATATACCGGTGGCAGCACTCCATTCGTCTTGACGATCGCGGGAACCAATCCATTTGCAACTTGGAATGTCGTCTCGACTACTCCGGGTTGGCTTACAGTATCTCCGACAAATGGCGCCGGAAATGCGACATTGACGGGAACGGCTACAGCGAATCCAGATACCGCGACCCGCATTGGAATGTTAATCATCACCGGAACCGGCACCACACCAACTGCGGATACAATTCGGGTAACCCAAGCCGGACGTCCTCCGGTTTCCAATATGGGTATCAATCCGACAACATGGGATCCTACTTCAGCAGCTGGTCAATTGATTTTTAATGTGACAATCAGTGGCGACATCACAAATTCACCGTGGGCTATTTCCTCGAACTCGGCGTGGTTGACGGTCAATCCATTGAACGGCACTGGTAGTGGTCAGTTTACCGCAACGATTACAGCTAATACGAATGTCAATTACCGAACCGGAATCTTAACGTTGACCGGAACCGGAACGACACCGTTGACAACAACAGTGACCGTCACACAAGCGGGAACAGGGCCGGTCACTTCGTTGGATATTGCACCGATAACATGGAATCCAAGCTATACTGCAGCATCGACTCCGGTTGCGATTACTGTTAGCGGTTCCAACCCGAATGCTAATTGGTCGACTGCTTCAAATGCGGCTTGGTTGACTACAACACCGACTTCGGGAAGTGGCACAACGACCATAAGCGCGAATATCACTGCTAATCCCGATACATCGGTAAGAACAGCAACACTCACCATTACCGGAGCCGGAACTACACCGACAACAAGAACTATGACGGTTACTCAAACCGGTCGTCCGATTATTACGAATTTGTCATTAAACCATTCGTCTTGGGTTGCCGGAGCAGCTGTTAGTCATGATACTGTTATTGTCACGATAACAGGAGATAATCCCACCGCACATTGGGCAGCTTATGCTCCTCCGACTTGGATATCAGAAACACCGAATAACGGCAATGGTAGCGGTCAATTCATTATTAATACTCAAGCCAATGGCGGTGGTACCCGTAACGGTTATGTTGTTGTAACCGGCAGTGGAACAACGCCTACAACCGACACAGTTTACGTCACGCAAGCGGGTAACACGACGACTACGATGAGTGTATCGCCAACGACGTGGGCACCGGCGGGAACGGCTGCTTCCAATCCATTTACCGTCACGATGGCAGGGGCAAATCCCAACGCCGCATGGTCGGTCGCATCCGGTGCGGGTTGGATAACGTTTACACCCAACAGCGGTACCGGCAGCAACACATTCTCAGCAAATATCGTCGCCAACCCCGATACGCTTCCTCGCTCTACTATTATAGTCGTCACCGGTACCGGTACGTTACCCACCACCGACACGATAACGGTAACGCAAGCGGGACGTGCAGTATTAACGAATTTATCCGTCAATCCAACGTCATGGAGTCCTGGCGCGAACGCGACACAAACGTCGATTGGCGTGGTATTGTCCGGCGATTATCCAAATTCGCATTGGACAGTTTCTTCCAATCAAACATGGTTGACACCCGCACCAACGAGTGGTAACGGAAGCGGTTCGTTTATCGCAAGCGTAACGTCCAATACCGATGCCAACTATCGTTCGGGAATATTGACCATCGTCAGTAGCGCAACAACACCGGACACGATACAGATTCAAGTTATTCAATCCGGTACGGGTCCGGTCACGCAAATGAATGTGACACCGAACTCTTTCGATGCACCTTACACGAGCGGTTCTTCGAACGTGAGCGTGACGATTCTCGGTACTAATCCGAATGCAAGTTGGACAACTTCGGCAAACGTCGGCTGGTTATCTGCGACACCATCTTCGAGTACGGGTGGACAAAATGTTGCAGTGAATTATGCGGCGAATACGGACACTGCGACACGGGTAGGAACGCTGACCTTTACCGGTACCGGAACGACACCGACAACAAGAACTGTAACGGTTACTCAAACAGGTCGTCCTCCGATTTCAACACTCGAAATAACGCCGGCGAGCATCGTTCAATCCGCAAATGGTCAAACCGATTCGATTCTTGTCACAATCGGTGGTGACATTCTGACTGCGGCATGGCATGTCACATCTTCCGCAAATTGGTTGAGTGCGAATCCGACCGGTCGAAGTGGAACCGGTACATTTGCCGCAACTTCTACGGGAAACTTCGGTGCTAATCCACGCAATGGTTACCTCGTGGTAACAGGTACCGGAACCGTTCCGGTGACCGATACATTATTTGTCACTCAAGCGGGACGTACATCAACGACATTAACAGTATCTCCAACGACAATAAATCAAGTATATTCCGCTTCGCAAACACCCGTCACTGTTACTATTGCGGGTGCGAATCCTAACTCGGCATGGACGGTTGCAAGTGATGCCGGATGGTTAACAACCAGTACCGCCGGTGGAACCGGTTCAGGTTCGTTCAATGCAATCTTTACCGCAAATGCGGATACAATTTCACGGTCTGCGACCCTGATTGTAACCGGCACCGGAACCACACCGACAGCCGATACAATAATTGTCACACAAGCGGGACGACCGGTTTCCACAACATTAGTAGTAAATCCAAATGTTTGGAATCCCACTTCGGTGGCTGGTCAAACTTCATTCGGCGTGACGATTACGGGCGATCATCTTGGTGCCCATTGGACCGTGCAATCGAATGCGGCATGGTTAACACCTGCACCGACGAATGGAAACGGTAACGGCTCATTCATCGCATCTGTAACAGCAAATACCGATACTACTTACCGGACAGGTGTGTTGTCTATCCATGCGAACACTGCGACACCGGATACAATTCGAATCACAGTGGTTCAAGCGGGAACCGGGCCGGTGACGCAGTTGAACGTTACACCGACATCAGCCAATGTACCGAACACAGCTGGACAAAGTCAGATTGGCATAACGATAACCGGTTCGAATTTAAGTGCAAGTACGACGGTAACGTCGAATGCAACTTGGTTAACCGCGAATCCAGCGACTGGAAACGGTACACGAAACTTCGATGGTATCTATACAGCCAACCCGGACACATCGTCACGTTTGGGAACATTGACGATTACCGGAGTCGGCACAACACCGCTCACACGAACAGTCGTGTTTACCCAAGCAGGACGTCCGCCGCTAACTAATATGACAGTATCGACACAAAGTTTGGTGGTTGGAGCGAATGGTCAGACCGACTCTGTTCTCGTCACAATTTCCGGTGACAATCCTTCGGCTACGTGGCATGCAGTCTCGAATGCAACTACTTGGCTTACGGTCAATCCATCGACACGAAATGGGTCAAATACTTTTGCGATTATCAGTGCCTTGAACTTTGGAAACAATTCACGCAACGGATATGTAGTCGTCACCGGAACGGGAACGACACCGCTAACCGATACTATCTTCGTAACCCAAGCGGGACGAAATACAACTACGATGACCGTATCTCCGGCTACTATCAACGCCCCCAACGTTGCTGGACAGACACCGGTCAACATTACGATTGCCGGTGCGAATCCAACCGCGGCATGGACGGCGGTTTCCGGAGCGACATGGTTAACGTTATCCGTTGGTAGCGGCGCAGGAAGCGGTAGCTTCAATGCAATCTATGCGGCGAATACCGATACACTTCCCCGTTCGGCAAATATTATTATCATCGGAACCGGAACGACTCCGGCGACCGATACCGTGCATGTAAATCAAGCGGCTCGACCGGTAGTTACCAATCTTGCGGTCGTTCCTTCGACTTGGAATCCTACCGCGAGTGCCGGTCAAACTTCTTTCTTAATTACGCTAACCGGAGACCATCCCAACACTGGTTGGACAGTAACTTCTTCGACACAATGGTTGTCGGCATTACCGACCAGTGGAACAGGCGGCGGTTCGTTTATCGCACAAGTTACCGCAAATCCCGATACTGCATACCGTGCAGGAATTCTTATCGTACACGGAACGGGAACAACTCCCGATTCGTTCCAGATTGCAGTAACCCAAGCGGGACAATCACCAAGTACGCTATTAACGGTCTCTCCCACTTCATACAATTATTTGTATGCCGGTGGAAACACAAACGTCACGATTACGGTTTCCGGTTACAATCCGAATGCAGCGTGGACGGTAAACTCGACTGCGGGTTGGCTAACAACGAATCCCATAAGTGGAAATGGAAACCGGACACTCGTAGCTACTGCTACAGCTAATCCCGATACGTCTTCACGCAGTGCAACATTGACAATAACCGGAACCGGAACCACACCACTCACGCGCAGTGTAACGATAACCCAAAACGGACGTCCTCCGGTTACCAATATGTCAGTTTCACAAGCATTTTGGGATGCCGCGGCAAATGGTGCAGTCGATACAGTACGTGTGTTAGTATCCGGTGATGTTCCGAATGCTCATTGGTCGCTAACCAGTACAGTGACTTGGTTAACATTGAATCCGAATAATGGCAATGGTACGGGTGCTTTCCAAATTGTTGCGCAATTCAATACGAATAATACTCCCCGTACGGGTGTTGTCGTCGTTCACGGAACCGACACTACACCGCTCACAGATTCGATATTCGTAACGCAAGCAGGTCGCGCGGTTACAAATATGACAGTCACTCCAACTTCGATGAATGTGGCACAAACTGCGGGTACGGATACATTTGCGCTATCTGTAACCGGTGGAAACACCGGGGCGGCATGGACTACGACGTCGAATTCAGCTTGGATAATTGTTACACCTGCCGCAGGAAACGGTAGCAGTTCAGTGGTTGCCCATGTCTTAGTTAACACTGATACGACTGCCCGTACCGGTACATTTTTCATTAACGGTAACGGAACGACTCCTACAACGGATACGGTTACGATTCATCAAGCCGGTCGTCCACCGGTAACTAACCTTGCCGTTAATCCGACCACTTGGAACCCGACGTCCGCAGCCACTGACACAACGGTCAATGTTGTTATCACCGGCGATGTAACGAACGCACATTGGACAGCAAGTTCCAATCAAACGTGGTTGACGGTAAATCCCAATAACGGTAATGGGAGTGGTATTTTCACGGCATCGGTTGTGGCAAATCCCGATACCGGTTTCCGTAGTGCAACAATCACGGTAACGGGAACAGGAACGACACCACTTACTGCAACGATTTTGGTGACTCAGACCGGAACCGGCCCGATAACTTCAATGACGGTTAGTCCGGTTTCTTGGAATCCATCCGGTGCGGTGAATTCGAGAGGTTTATCGGTTACTATCACAGGTACAAATACGAATGCAGCGTGGTCGGTAACTTCCAATCAAACTTGGTTGTCGGCTACTCCAACTTCCGGGAATGGTAGTGGTAATGTAACCGCGAGTGTCTTGGCGAATCCAGATACCTCTGCTCGCATCGGTGCACTTACGTTTACCGGCACCGGCACTCAACCGAACACACGAACAGTATTTGTTACCCAAGCAGGTCGAGCAGTTGTCACGCAATTGACACTATCGACCCATTCGTGGAATGCTTCATCGGCGTCATCACATGACACCATTTCAGTCACGATTAGCGGTGACGTTCCGAGCGCACATTGGACATTGATTTCCGAAGCACCGGCATGGTTGAGTGTAGCACCGGGCAGCGGTAATGGCAGCGGTACGTTTATCGCTACAACGGCTGCGAATTTCGCGCAAACTTCACGTACTACAAATCTGATTGTTGTTGGAACCGGTACTACTCCATTGCGCGATACGATTATTGTCACGCAATCGGGACGTGCAGTCACCACGATGACGACGATACCGGCGATATGGAATGCTGCCAGTAGTGCCGCGAATGATACGGTTCGAATTACCATCGCTGGTGGTAATCCGACCGCGCCATGGACAGTGTCTTCGAATATGACTTGGTTGTCATTCGCACCGGGTACGGGAAACGGAACCGGATATTTCGTCGCGACGATGACAGCGAATCCCGATACCACGACACGATCCGGTTATTTGATTGTGAGCGGTACGGGAACGACACCGACCAACGATACCGTACAGGTAACCCAAACCGGACGCGCACCATTGACAAATCTTTCGGTAGCGCCGACAATTTGGAACGCGGCATCCGGCGCAGTGAATACACAAATCGCACTCACGATTGCGGGCGATCATTTGACTGCACCGTGGACGGCATCGTCGAACCAAACGTGGTTAACGGTTGCACCATTGAGTGGTAATGGTTCGGGTAATATCACATTAACAACTACTGCGAATTTGGATACAAATGCTCGTTCGGCAATCGTAACGATAACCGGAACGGGAACGACGCCATCAACCCGCACGGTATCGGTAACACAAGCGGGTCGCGGTTTGGTAACGACTTTGAACGTCTCTCCATTGACTTGGAGTCCACCAAGTACAGCAACTGCGACGAATGTCACTGTGACGATTGCGGGTGATGTTCCCAATTCGAGTTGGTCGTTGGTATCAAGTGCAGTTTGGCTCACGGTGAATCCAACCAGCGGAAATGGAAGCGGTAACTTTACCGCGACCGTCACCGCAAATCCTGATACTGCCGTTCGAACCGCTACCATAACGGTAAATGGAAACAGCACGACTCCGGCATCGCAAGTCGTATCGGTTACACAATCGGGCCGCGCTCCGGTTACGACACTTTCACTTGCTCCGACAACTTGGATTGCACCGAATACTGCCGGTAATACGTCAGTGACAGTAACCATTTCCGGTGATAACCCAACCACACATTGGGTCGCCTCTACTCCTGCAACGTGGGTTACATTGACACCGAGTAGTGGAAACGGTAGCGGAAATTTCAGTGCATCCATTACAGCGAACCCGGATACATCTGCGAGAATTGCAGTAGTGACAGTGGCAGGAACCGGTACGACACCGGCCACTACTACATTTACGATAACGCAATCGGGACGAACACCGGTCACTACGCTTGCGGTATCTCCGACATCTTGGAGTCCGGGTGGTAATCCTGATTCCATTCATGTCACTGTTACAATCGCGGGTGATAATCCGAACCTCCACTGGACTGTTGCTTCCGACCAACCGTGGTTGACAGTTTCTGCAACATCAGGTAATGGCAATGGACAGTTTACCGCGCGAGTCGCTCAAAACAATACCGGATTCGGACTGACATCACATTTAATTATCAGTGCACCGGGTGCGACACCGGGTGCGGATACGATTACCGTAAATCAGACTTCGCTTGCCGTTTGGACGCAGTTCAGTAGTTTACCTGACGCATATTCATTGACAAAGATTTATCCGAATCCATTCAATCCATCGACGACGATTGAAGTGGCACTACCGCAAGCTGCAACATTGGTTGTTACCGTGTATAACATTCGTGGCCAGCAAGTGGCGGTTCTCTACAATAATATCGCGAGTGCGGGATACCATTTCGTTCGTTTCGATGCACGCAATCTACCTTCCGGGACGTACTTCATCCGGGCGATGGTTGCGGGTAAGATGAACCAGATGCGAAGGATTGAATTGATTAAGTAGTTCAATCAAGCGGTTCGTAAACCGCAGTTCCTAAAAATAAAACACCTCCGTTCATATGAACGGAGGTGTTCTTTACGTCAGGACAATTTAGTTCTTGATTCTGATTTTTTGTATTAAATTATATATACCCACAAAGTACTACTTTGCAAACGGAGGTTTGTTATGAATACCAGAAGTTTGTTACTCCTCTTTACGATTATTCTCGTTACGACTATTTCTGTTTCTGCGCAACCCGTCCAAATGGAAGTGGTACCAACCAGTCTTGAATTTCTCAATGGCCCGGCTTCTCAAACGATCAGTTTGCATTTTTCCAGTATAAGCGAATCGGTTTCGTGGTGGGTGACAACGCAGGATGATAGTGCAAATTGGTTTACTGTCACGCCGGATTCGGGGAATGGTTCCGAAGAAACGGTACAACTCACGGTATCAATTCATTCCTACGAATTTCCTTTCGAAATTTTTGACCTCCCCGGTGAAGTCGTAATTCATGGAATGAATACAACACCGGATACAATTACAATTCCAATTTTATTACATTTTTTAGGTTTTACCGATCCGGGCAGCGTGGACGAAAATTGGATGGCAACTCCTTACAGCATTCATCTCTTAAACATCAATGATTCGCTTACTTGGACAGCCACAACCTCATCAAATTGGTTTACGGTGCATCCCGATAGCGGTATAGGTTCCAACTGGATTACCGGTGCTATTTCAGAAAACGATTCTATTAGCTCCCGACGAGGTTGTATCGTTATCGGATTCAATTTTACCCATCCACGAATCGATACGGTTTGGGTCACACAGGGAGGTAGAATTCCCTGCCAACTTACGGTTTCACCGACGAGTTGGACGATAAATGATTACCACGCGGCTTCCCATACGTTCCAAATCAATGATGGTGGCGGAACGATGATACCAGATTGGAATATACCTTATGATGCAAGTTGGATAACCTGTACTCCTTGGCATGGAATCGGAAACGATATAATTACGGCTTTAGCTGACGAAAATCCTGATTCCGCAGGACGAACAGCAACCATCACTATTATCGACAACCATTCAGTACCTGATACTGTTATGATAACTGTATTTCAACCGGTACTTATATATCTAATGTCAATTATCGTGATATTGATTTTCCAACACAATTTGCGATTCGAAAGGTCTATCCCAATCCATTCAATTCGTCGACATCAATCCAGTATGACTTGCCTATCCAATCAAATATTACCTTGGATGTCGTCAACGTGTCAGGGCAAATTGTCATGTCACTTGTGCGAAATACTGAAAATGCAGGTTACCATAATGTGACCCTGAACGGCTCGAGTTTATCTTCAGGCGGGTATTTTATAAGGATGATGGTTGCGGGTAAGATGAACCAGATACGTAGGATTGAATTGATTAAATAATCAATCGCAGTATATTTTTTAGAACCCCCTTGTTCTATTGAACAAGGGGGTTTTTTATTCGTACAATTATATGTGGCTCATGATTTGCTTATCCAACGGAGGTTCATTATGAACAAACTTCGTCTATGCATTGTGGTGTTCACCATCGTTCTGGTTTCACAATATACTTTTGCCCAACCAATTTCAATGCAGGCATCGCCGTCCAGTATCGATGTCCAGCAGGGACCGCAATCCACTACACTTACTTTAACTTTTTCGCAAACCAGTTCTACTGCATCGTGGTCGATAACGGCAATTTCCGATACTTCACATTGGTTATCTGTTTCTCCTTCTTCGGGCAACATTAACGCACTAACGGACACGATTACAGTCACGATTGCCGATGGTGGTGCTCCCGGTACAACGCGAAGCGGTTATTTGCTCATCCGTGGTGTTGGTGTAACGCCGGATTCGATTACCGTTCCGGTAACGCAAACCATTACCGGTTACATGGATCCAATTTCAATAAATTCGCTATGGTTGGGAGGTGATGACACAATACGTGTATTGTCAATTGCCGATACTACGACTTGGACTGTATCTACTACCGATGATTGGCTCTCTGTCGACCCAACCACCGGAATTGGACCGGGAATTTTCGTTATTACGATTTCAAGAGAATTTGGTGCCGTCAACCGTAATGGAATGGTGTTATTGCAATTAGCGTTTCCCATACCTGTCGCAGAAACACTATTTGTTCGTCAAACCGGTCATGGCATTGCCACATTATCAGTCGCACCGGTCGATTGGCAATTGGATGACTATCAAAGCGCACAACAATCGTTTCATATCGACTTAACCGGAAGCCAGTTAGTACCGTCACGGACGATTACCTGCGATTCAAGTTGGATACAATTTTCTCCACAAACGGGTTCAGGCGCGTCCAGTGATGTACTTGTTACCGTCGCAGAAAATCCTGATACTACCTCGCGGATAACAACATTTCAGGTAACCAGTAATGTCACGGCTAATCCACAATTCATTGACATAACCGTTTCACAACCGGGTCAATCGTTTATATCCGCTGTCCATCCGGGAAATAATCTTGTCCGTGAGTTCCGGCTGGAAAATGCTTACCCCAATCCATTTAACAACACGACCACCATCCGGTATTCGTTGCCTACATCTTCTGTAGTGCAGCTTGACATAATCGACATGTCAGGAAGAACGGTAGAAACTTTATCGCACGGTAGGGTAGCGGCAGGTCGTTATTCTGTTATGTTTCACGGTGACCGGTTATCGTCCGGTGAATATATCGTGCGTCTTCGCTCGGAAGGAAGGGTAGCTATACGCAAAATAATTCTTGTTAAATAATATGAGGATTCTTTGCTTCAGTAATGCAGTAAAAAAAGGCGGACAATTTGTCCGCCTTTCTTGCTAACGTGCATTCACATTGGGTTGCTTCATCCAGACCGGTAGTTTGGGGCTTTGTCCGACATTCTTCGCACCCGCTTCTTCGACCAACAGCTCCATCGCAAACCGGATCGGAATGCGCGGTCCTTTGTCTTTTGCTAAGTCCGGTGCGGCGCTTGCCGCTTTCGTTCCGGAAGCGGGCAAGGCATTGATTGCGGTTGAATCGTCATTATCGGGATGGGGAACCATCGACCGTACGAAATGAATTAACGCAAACCTGTCTTCAATCGGTATCAAAGGAAATGCTGGCATTCCTCCCAATCCATTTTGTAGTGTCTTCGCGATTTGTAACGGTGCATTGCCGTTCTTGAATTTTTCGGAGTGATAGTTTCGTGGTTTTGGATTCAACTCCGCCGATTTCGGGCCGTCACCGTTTCCTTCCGGGCCGTGGCAACTTGCACAATTTGATGCGAACAATTGTTTACCATGCGCAATCGCCTCCGGCGATGAAATGCGCAGAGCCCGGATATCAGGCCCAGTCGCTACTGCATTCGGATTTACCGGACGTGGTGGTGTCGTCGAGCCAATCTTTATCCCCTCATGGAATCCTTTGGAAAAAATGAATGCAATCAAACCGATGGTTATCGCAAGCGCGACAAACCAAAGTAAAGGGTGCGACTGTTCCGGTTTGTTATTCATTATCCATTCCAATTCAAACTGGTAAGAATTTTCGGATCGCCGGTCGGCAATACCGAATATTTGCGATAAGTACGCACCACCGGAATACCAAAGAGACCGACAAAGAACAGCAGTCCACCGATATCCGCAATACCCGGGAATGTAAGTTCGCTGTATTTGGTAGGAATAACCATCCAGTACAAATCGAACCATTGGCCGAGTAAAATCATTACTGCCACGACGATTAATCTGCGTTCGTTGCGCTTTGCCGCTTGCGACATCAGGAAAACAAACGGGATGATAAATTTCAGGATGGCAAATAACACGAAAATTATCCACCAACCATTATCGATTCGCTTATTAAAATAAAATGTCTCGTCCGGTAAATTCGCATACCAAATCAACAAGAATTGGCAGAACCCGATGTACGACATGAAAACCGCCATCGCGAACATCAACGCGCCCAAGTCGCGGATATGGCCTTTGCTGGTCAATGGTAGCGTACCACTCTGTTTCATTTTTATAGCGATGATTGCGATTAACGCGATGCCACTTTCGAACATCCCAATGAACGTATACACGCCGAACATCGTCGAATACCAATTTGGTTCGAGCGACATTAACAAATCATAACTTGCAATCGAAAATGAGAGCGCATAGATAAGTATAAAAGCGATAGAGAGTTTGTTATTGATTTTGGATAGATGGATTGCGTTTCCACCATCTTGTTTTCGGCTGTTCTTCACCAACAGTGTACCAAGAATTATCCATAGCACGATGAAGAAGAAATCGCGAATGGTGAAGAACGGTTGCGATAACCATGTAACTTTCGTTCGCGCAACCGCGCGCGTTAATCCTTCCGCGTTTGTCCACGTCGAATACCACGTAAATAACTTCGGAACTCCCAACGCCAAGACCAGAATGAAAATAAGCGATAACGGCAGCGCCGTAGAGATTCCTTCGGGTATCCGCCGAATTGCGGGCGACCATTTCGTTCCGGTAATATATTCGAGGGACGTAAAGAAAGTACCTGAGAGTGCGAGGAACATAACGAACAAGAAATTAATTAAATATGCCGACCAGCCGCGTAAAGGATTCATCGAAAATCCAATACCCCAAAGGATTGCGCCGATTACTATCATCGCGTAAAACGTATTATCCACTTTCCGGGATAGTTTCCACGGGCCGGGATCGACGACTTCAGTTACAAGCTGGTGGTGCATTGGCATGAAAACGCTCTCCGTCTCTCTATTCTTTGGGCCAGAGACCGGTTAATGAAGTATCGGGTACATCGTTTTCGAAACCGATACCACTGGTTTTAAATCGTTCCAAATCGGCGGCAGTCGGATTGCCCGCGCGTTGCAATGTGCGGATATAATGGACAACCGCCCACCGTTGTTCGGGAGTCAGTTGAGCCGCATAACTCGACATGTTTCCGCGACCGCGTGTCATTAAATAAAATATCCGTCCATCCGACCAATGCATTGTCTGACCCGTCAGATATGAAGGAGGCATCTGCATCCCTTTCGGAACGACATATCCTATCCCGTCACCTTTCGGGCCGTGGCAAACGACGCAATAAATATTGAAATACTTTTGTCCGACGTGTAATACCTCCCGGGTTCGCGGCAACGGATTCTGCATCGCATCCTGCTGTAGAGTATCGTTTAGATTCAACCGGTACGGTTCGAAATTGATGGGTACTGTTCCGTATGGTGGAGTCCGCATTTTCGACAACGATGCCGATTCCGAATTGTACTGCTGTGCTTTATAAGCAGGGCTGACGTACATCTGCGGAGCATACTCGAGGCGTGTGAGGTTCTTCGATTTGCAACCGCTCAACATCGCAACCAGTAGCGCGATTCCGATGAACGCGAGAATAAATCTTGAAATGGAATTTCGATTAGACCGGTAGTTGGCGAATATCATCGGCGCCGTGTCCTTTCAGAAATTCGTGTGCCCGTTTTTCGTCTTCGGGTTTGTTATTCGGTATCAAAAGTGCGAACCTATCGTTGGTTAATCGGGGATCTATTTTATTTTTGATAATGCCATGGGGACGGCACACATAAGCCGTCAACAACAATACCGCAAGCGTCGTTGTACCGGCAAGAAGTTCGCCTCCTTCGAAAAAGATTGGCATGAATGCCGGCCACGAAAACAACGGCTTACCGCCAACATTCAACGGATAGCTCACCGCACTCGACCACCACTCGAACCATAACATGAACGAGCAACCAAAGAGGCCAGCACCAAGTGTCGCGTATGGAATCCAGCTATCAGGTATTTTCAATACGTGTTCGAGACCATGAATTGGATACGGGGATATCGCATCTACTCCCTCAAATCCTTCTTCCATCACCGCTTCCGCGGCATCGTACAAATCTTCCGGCGTCTCAAAATAACCGATAGTCAATGGTATTTTCTTGGGCGGTAAAAGTTGCTTGAGTAATTCCATAGGATTAGGAGGCATGGTTTTGCTCCTTTCGATGGCGTTCACCGGCGGGTTTTATTAGTACACCCTTTACTTCAGCCAGCGACAACGTCGGTAACACACGAACAAAAAGCAGGAATGAAGTAAAGAATAATCCGAATGCACCGATGGTAATTCCGAAATCAAATCGTGTCGGGTGATAGAAATCCCAATTTGCCGGTAAGAAATCCTGCGACAATGACGTTACAATGATATTGAACCGTTCGAGCCACATACCGAGATTAATCATAATCGCCACCACGAACATGACTGGTACCGAAGTTCGGAAACGCTTGAACCAGAAGAGTTGCGGTATAAAAACGTTACACGTGAACATCATCCATACTGTGTACCAATAATGACCATAGATGCGCTGTGAAAAGATGTAGCGTTCGTACGTATTTTCGCTGTACCACGCCATAAAGAATTCACTCATGTACGCATAACCAACCATCATGCCCGTCGCAAGCATAATTTTATTCATGAATTCGAGATGCTTGACTGTAACCAGTTCTTCCAAACCGAATGCTTTGCGTAACGGTATCAACAGCACCATCACCATCGCGAAACCGCCGAAAATTGCGCCCGCGACGAAGTACGGCGGAAATATCGTCGTGTGCCAACCGGGTATAATCGACACGGCAAAGTCGAACGAGACAATCGTATGAACCGAAAGCACCAACGGTGTAGCGAGACCGGCGAACAACAAATACGCCTTCTCAAAATGGTTCCATTGCCTCATCGTTCCCGACCAGCCCAGCGAAAGAATACTGTAAATTTGCTTACGGATTTTTCCTTTCGCACGATCACGCATCGTAGCGATATCAGGAACAAGACCGGTAAACCAGAAACAAAGCGAGATGGTGAAGTATGTCGATACCGCGAACACATCCCACAGCAACGGACTTCGGAAATTCACCCAAATCATCCGAACGCTCGGATAGGGAATCAACCAAAAGAACGCGAGCCATGGACGACCAGTGTGGATTAATGGAAAAATCAATGCCGTAATAACGGCGAAAATTGTCATCGCTTCTGCGGAGCGGTTAATTGAAGTACGCCACTTTTGCCGCAGTAAAAAAAGAATTGCCGATATGAGCGTACCGGCGTGACCGATACCTACCCAGAACACAAAATTCGTAATATCGAATGCCCAACCGATGGGATGGGTGATACCCCAAATACCGACGCCGCGATACATCTGAATGGCAAACGTCAATAAACCGATGCCCAACATACTGGACGAGAGCAGGAAGAGGCCCCACCAAGTATAATTCGGCATCCGCTCGGTCGGTGCGAGTATCTTCTCGGTAACATGGCCCATTGTTATCGATTCGTGAATCAACGGCGCGTCAGTTGTTGGGGCTAATGAGCTCATGCGTGTCCTTTATTCGACGCTTCGTGGTTGTGTTGTATTAAATCTGCGTGTTCCGTTGGTTCTTCTTCCTTATCCCACGGCTTCTCCGAACGGTGTCGTAATTTACGGAGATAGGTAATTCCGGGACGGGTATTTAAATCATCCAACACCCGATATCCACGGGGGTCATTCGAAACTTTGGCGACTTCGGAATCCTGATTGAGTAAGTTTCCGAACGTGATTGCCTGCGTCGGGCAAGTTTGCGCACACGCCGGTTTGACGTGGCCGTCGGGAATGACGGGTAAGCCATTGGCGCGACGGAATTCATGTCCTTCACGGATGCGTTGCACGCAAAATGTACACTTCTCCATTACACCTATCGAACGGACAGTTACATCGGGATTGAATACCATTTCCATCGGGTGCTGGATATTGTGTGCGCTGTACGGTGTGTTATCTACCAGCCAATTGAAGCGCCGCACTTTGTACGGACAATTATTTGAACAATATCGCGTACCGACACAACGATTATATGTCTGGACGTTCAACCCTTCGTCGTTATGCGTGGTAGCCACGACCGGACAGACGGTTTCGCAAGGTGCATTGGCGCAGTGTTGGCACAGCATGGGAGTATGCGTGACTTCAGGATTGTCTTCGTCTCCGGAAAAATAGCGGTCGATGCGAATCCACGACATTTCACGACCGCGAATCACTTCTTCTTTACCTACTACCGCGATATTATTCTCAGCTTGACATGCAATCGCGCAAGCATTACAACCGATACACGAATTGATGTCGATAGTCATTGCCCATCGAATCGGTTCCGTTGTCGGTGGATTCAATTTGGGTGGATACGCTCCCCACAGCGACTCATGTTCGCGTGGCCCACGCCCACCGGAATTCGGTTTCTCCAACCACTTATCGAAAGTCGTTTCCTGCACGATTGGTCGCCCTTCGACGTAGTTGTGACCTTGCGTATTCGCAAGTTTGTAGGTACGTCCGGTTTTTGACAACGAAACGGGGATACCACTGAACTGTATCCGCTCCCCATCGACCTGTGCTAGTGCGAACCCGTTGATACCGACGTTATTTGCTACCCGTCCACCCGCGGTTCGACCCCAACCCAACGCTAATGTGACAACGTCGGGATGAACACCCGGTTGAATAAATACCGGTGCATCGACTGAGCGTCCACCGGTCGAGAGCTTTACGACTTCATTCGTCTCAAGACCTAACTTCTTTGCGGTTGAAGGGGCAATTGCCAAATAATTATCCCAAGCGACTCTCGTCATTGGGTCGGGCATTTCCTTGAGCCAAGTATTGTTGCTTTGTCCGCCGTCCCACGCTTGTGAGGAGGTCGTTAATACCAATTGAAGCGCATCGGTGTCCGGCTTGCGGACATGCATATACGAAGCGACTTCGGGTAACAATTTCCTTGGTTCGGAGTGCGACTCGGTTCGTGCCGTAATAAAAACACCGTCACGCAATTTGTCATTCCACCAGTCGATAAAAGTGCTTTGCGACGCATCCTTCATGAATGCTTGTTTCCAAGTATCCTGAATGAAATCAAGCATCGTCGGTGGTTTGAGGATACCGTTTTTAGCCGCTGTCCACGTTAAGTAACATTCTTCAATGGAGCGGCTGGTATAGAGCGGCGTAATCACCGGCTGGCGAACGGCGAAAGTTCCGTTAATTGCTTCATGGTCTTGCCACGCTTCCAATCCGTTTGAGAGGGGAAGTATCCAATCGGAAAGCTTCGCGGTTTCGTCGATGCGGTCGGATAGTGTTGCAACAAATCCAATTTTCGCTATAGCTTCCGCCAACCCCAAATCGGCGGGTGCGGAATAGACCGGATTCACACCGGCAAATATCACGGCATCGAACTTACCGGCTTTTACATCTTTGCTGAATTCGATAATCGAATGTTGTTGGCCCGTTCGTTGTTGCGAATAGACGTTCGTTCCGTCGATTGTCCTGCCGTCATTACCCAGTAACGAATTTAAAATTGTCGTCGCTATCTGCAACGAAAGTGAATTGTTGCCCTGTGCGACGGTGCTTCCACCAATGACAATAGACTTGCCTCGATACTTAACAATCTCACTAGCGATTCGTTTGAGCGTACCCGCTTCCAATCCGGCATCGCGTTCGATTTGCGCCGGATGGAAACTGCTAATCACATCTAAGAACTTGCGATTGTCTTCATCTTTGACGAACTGCGGAATTGCCGATGGATTCACATATTGCGCAATTGCAAATGCAATCGACGCGAGGTGTTCCGGCTTAACCAAAAAGCGTTCATCGGCATTCGCACCGGTAACAGTCATTGCCGGTTCAAATGAAACGACTTTCATCATTCCGTCTTTACCGGGCTTGCGGGCAATACCAAAACCATATGCGGCTTCGATGGGAGACGCGGAGGTGCCAAAGGGATCGGAACCTAACAGGATAACATACTCTGCGGAATCGAAATGGTAACGCGGCTTTGCAGAAGTTCCGTAGCAGATTTCCTGCGCGTGAAGTAAGTCGTCGTCGCCAAGCGGGTCGTATGTGTAAAGTTTTATGTTAGGGTATGCGGCAAGGAATTCGCGTTGTGCGCGTTTTGCAGCAGGGCCATTGACCGCGCCGGTTATGAACGCAACGCGTTGCCCTTTTTTCAACACATTCAGAACTGCATCGTCGATAGCGGCAAAGTCAATTTGTTCGGTTGTGTGCTTACCGCGATAATATTTTACCGGTTGTTGTAACCGGTCGGGATCGTATAAATCAAGTACAGTCGCTTGTCCGCGTGCACACAATTTGCCATGATTCACCGGATGCTTCGGATTCCCTTCTAACTTGATGGGACGCCCTTCACGGGTCTTTACGACCGTTCCGCAGCCGGCACTGCAACCGGTGCATGTACTCGCGTAATAAGTCGGAATGCCCGGAACAATTTCTTCCGGCGCGATTACATAAGGAATAATTTTTTCTACCGGTCGGCGGGCGCAACCAACCGCGGCAAATACCATTGTAGCGCCGGATAGCTTCAATAAGTCGCGTCGCGATAAATGGAAATTTACTTCACCCGCTTCATTCATCAGCTCTGAAGGTTTTTCGTAAAACTCTTCCGTGCGCAACCGCTCAACATTGGGATCGCCGTTGAGTTCCTCCATTGTAGTCCAATATCGCGGTCGTTTCGGTTCCATTTCGCTCATTCGATCCTCGTTATTGGTGGCAAGTGTTGCAGGTGGTTGGTGCGTTATTCTGTCGATGGCAACTCACGCAATCACCCATTTCGAGGCGTTGCGCCTGATACACGACATCCATTGTTTCGATGGGGCCATGACATTGCTGGCATTTAAAGCCGCGGGCAATGTGCCAACGATGGCTGAAATAAACATGATCCGGCAACCGGTGAATACGTATCCACTCGACCGGTTTTCCCGCATTGTAAAGTTCGGTAAGTTTCTGTATAGCTGGTTTGTCGGTCTTGACAATGGAGTGGCATTTCATGCAAATGCTGGGCGAAGGAACCGTCGCATGCGGCCCTTTTTCAACCGCAGTGTGACAAAACATGCAGTCGATTTTATTACCGGAGACGTGTAACTGGTGGCTGAAAGCAATAGGTTGGACTGGTTCATAACCGGTGTTGAACTGATTCACCCGCCACCAATACAATAATAGCAGAATCAGTACGGACGCACTGACGGCAGTTCGTATGATGTTCTTCATCGGCTTGGCACCTCGGCCGGATAGGTAAAACCGGCATCAGGAGTAGTATGTACTGACAGCGTTTTGTTAAGCTTCATTCTCTTCCAATAGTACGTTTGAAGTATACAAATTGCGTTTTATGTCACAAATCGAACCGGAAACTCTGTATCAACGCGAGAACAGGGTTTGCAAAAATAGAGAACAAAATAGGATTCTTTATCAGTGGTGTCAAGCGAATATATATCTACATACGAATCCAACCATCAAGAAGTTGAATTAAAGTAACATGACTCCCAAATTAGCACAATACTGCGCGACATTTTCTTATCTTTCTTTGAGAGGTGGTTGCAAGCCGCATTAGAGTCGATTCAAAAATGAACCAATATTACATTCCTTGCAGATTCATGAGTCTGCGAGTGATATTTGCGGATTAACCGATGAATACAATTTCGCTTAATCTTGAACATCCGATAAAATTAGCCGTTGTCACCGGTGCAAGCGGACATTTAGGCGCTAATCTCGTCCGCGTCCTACTCGCTCTCGGAATCCATGTGCGTGCGGTAGTTCATCCCAATCGACCACACCCGGCGTTGACGGAACTACCGGTTGAGATTGTCGAACACGATGTTCGTAATCCGGATGGCTGGAATGAAGTGTTGCAAAATTGTACTCATCTTTTTCATTGTGCGGCATTGTTCTCTTTCGAGAGCAACCAACATTCAAACATTCTAACAACTTCCATCGACGGTACCCGGAACTTATTATTGGCCGCATCGAAATGTCCTACCATCGAGCGAATTGTTTACACCTCTTCTACAGCTTCTATTGGTTATTCCCATTCACCGAATGATATCCTCAATGAAACCGACTGGAATGACGCTCCTGACAGCGTCTATGCGGAAACGAAAGTAAATTCGGAAAAAATCGCATGGGAACTGGCCAAAGTTTACAGTTTACCGCTGATTGTTGTAAATCCATCGGTAATTTTGGGGTACTACGATTTTCGTCTTACCCCTCCCATGCAGATGGTACTTCAACCAATGCTTCGATCAATCCCATTTACTATTCCGGGTGGTTTAACCATTGTGGACGCGACGGATTGCGCAGTTGGACACGTATTGGCTGCGGATAAAGGCCGTATTGGTGAACGGTATATTCTTAGCGGTGAGCGGTATTCAATCGTTGAATTGAATTACATAATCTGTGGCTTGATTGGCACGATGCCACCGCGTTTTGTCTTAGGAAAGACAAGCGGGGAATTTCTATCCTTGTTATTGCAATTTGGTTCGTTTATTTCGCGAAAGCCCGCTGTCCTTACTAAAAAAAGGTTCCGGGATTTGTATGATCGGTATGGTTATTACACCTCGGAAAAAGCTAAAACCGAGTTGGGCTTTTCTTTCATTTCTGGAAAAGATACGGTCGCTCAAGCAATTGCGTGGCTATTGATTGGCAATGCCGTCCCAGTCAAAAATTTAACAAAAATGCATCTCCGGGAGGAAATTATCAACCAATTACCAATCGGTTGGACTCCCGGCAAGAAAATACAATTTCAAACATTTCCTAAGGTTAGAACGTAGTAACATCCTCATATTGTAGATATATAATTAAAATAATTCATTTCACCATTGAATTTGCTTGAATCGACGTATTTCGTTGTTTATACTCCCTCGAAGTTCGTCCCTACGGGCTTCGTTTGTAACATGAGAAGTTATGATATCCCATCTCCGTTGGTCAGAGTTGGAATGCCCGCAGGACGTTTATTTGTATACTTAGGACTCACGGGCCGTGAGAGTTAGGACTTACTACAGTGGTTAAAGGGAAAGTCAAGTGGTTCTCGAAAGAGAAGGGCTACGGTTTTATTTCGCAAGATAACGGTGGTCGTGATGTATTCGTTCACTACTCTGCCATTCAAGGTGCCGGTTTTCGAACATTAGAAAATGGTCAGGAAGTAGAATTTGAAGTGAAGGATGGTCCGAAAGGCCCGCAAGCTGAGAACGTACAACCCGCACACGAATAAGTAATTTTTGACTTTGAATCTTTTACGGTATTTTATTTAACGCGGATCCCCCGGGTTACCGGGGGATTTTTGTATTTGGTTTATTAAAACTAACCTCTCCACAAACACAGGTTAAGCTTACCGACTGCATTGATTGTTCAACAATTTTACCCCTTGTTCGATTAACGATTGGTACTTTTCTGGAATCGGATGCGTCCTGCCGTAATCGAGTTGTTCCTGCACCAAACCGACGTTTCCGGTTTCAATTCCAAACGCGAGTAATGCCACCGCCGGACGATAATCGTTCATATTCAATTGCAATGCTTGATGTGCATCGTCGATACCCCGCATATCACCCCGGGCAAATCGCAGAGCGGCGAGTTCGCCTGCTAATTGCGAATATGCGAGTGAATCATCGGTTAATTTGTAACCTTCGATACGATAGTACGTGCCTGCTTCCGGGGTCGGAACGAATCGTTTCGCATCATACCGCACCAATTTCATCCAATTGCCGTCCACTGCCTGCGTTAGCGGAATTGCCGAAGACATTCTGACATATTGGAAACTTGAAATACGATGGATATTCAAATTCAGCAGAAACCGTCCGATACGTTCCACATCCGGTAAAAATAAAATTTCCCGGTCACGTAATAATGGTGCGGCATCCCCCCCCACCCATGCGACATCGGTTGCAATGATTCTCGGATCAGCATTCAATTCGCGGGTGAACTCGATTTGTCGATTTTCAATGTTGGCGTACCAAACGATTCCGTACATCGTGAGAGCAAGAATTCCAACTGCACCGATTATATAGTTTACTTTCGATAATGGGCGTTCACGTAATGCATAAACTGCTGCTATGGAGATTGGAAATGCGATTGGCAATAAATATCGGACACTCCAGTGGATTCCCTCCGACACCTCACCCATTGCTAAAACACTAAGTACTATTCCAATTAGTGCACCGAGCCAAATTCGTTTATTCGGTAGAAACTTCCAACCCCATGGCGCTAACACGACTGCCGGCATCGTGAATAATAAACCATTAGCGCGTATCATCGTAAAAACCGGCAGCGGTTCCATGATACGTGAAACCACATAAAGTAATGGGACAAGTACCAACAATGTTGAATAAGGAGCGTTTCGACGCCAACCGATTACTCCGGCAATAATCAATGTACAAAGCACCAGCGACCAGCCGATTGCACCAGCCCCGAAAAACAAAGACAAATACGTCAGATACGGAAAACTACCGTTCTGTAGCTGCGAAAGAAGCGTCTGCCCGGTTTCAAAATTGGCGATAACCTGCAACGGCAGCCAACTTCCCGTCATTAAATGATTCAATAACGAGCCGGCGAGCAACCCACAAACCATAACGACAAAATAAGCCGCAAGTCGACAAATCGGAATTGTGCCGATCGTGAATAATAAAACACAAACGCTCCAACCCAGCGTTTCCGTTCGAATCCATGGAACAATGCCCAACAGGAACGCACCCAGCAAAGCGAGTTTAAATCTCCTTAGTTCCAATAAAGTCGCAACTGTAACCAAAGCTGCGGCTAATGCGTGTTCCCAGTACGTGACGGCATAAATTGTCAGCGGTGTCGCAAATAATAATAACACTAAGGTAGTCGGAACTGGTAATTGTTTTCGTCGAGCGAAATAAAGTGTGAGACCAAGAAGAAAACACGCAGGAAGTGTCGACCAAAACCACCAAAGATGCCCACCAAATAATTTGTCGATGATTCCGTTGAGAATGATTGGCAACACTGAATAAACCGGATACAGTGTATTCCGGTTCCAATAAATAAACGGTTCCGGGCAAGGAGGTAATTCATCTTGCGCAAAAACCGCATTCGTTACCGGTGCGATGGCAATCGAATTCGATTCGGAAAATTGTTTCGCTGACAACCACTTGAGACCGCTGTCGATTCCAGCAATCGGGGAAGGTAAGAAACACGCGAGGAGGACAAGTGCACAAATCGAACACAAAACAAGTGTTAGCGGTGAACGTAAATAAGAGAATCCCCCCTCATGGTGAGGGGGGATATTTAAAAAGGATTGCTTCATCTCAATAGAGTGAAAGATTCGGTGGACCTAATAACCAATTTAACAATCTCGCAAAGTTCGTGTTAACTTGTGACTGGTTCTGGAAATACCACGGGAAGGTGCAGAAAACGGATCTAGACAACAATACCGAAACGGTGGTGGTTCCAACAACTTCAGTAATTTCATTCGCGGTACAGACCGGCCTACCCTGCCGTAACGAAGTAGCGCGATAGTGGTAAGTCACTGCCAAAGTATCATTACTTGTCCATGGCTCGCCGTAAGTGTATGTGATGAATGCATAACCGCCGGTTATCGAGCGAACTTCACCCCGCGAATTAGCCGCGCCAATGTGCTGTTTCGTGAGGTTGCGAACCGAGTCGATAGAAAGAATGTCACCTGTCCGTCTGATTTGAATTAAGCAATTCGTCGGAGTCGGCGGATAGATAACAGTCTGTCCGTTAATCGTTTGCGCGACCGATCCGATCACCAACGAATTTTCATTCTGTATTAATGAATCCGCCGCCGCTGCCGATGTATCCGTTCCAAACGTATACACAGTGCGGGCATTACCCGCTTTTAAATAATCGACACCCGGACTCCCCTTGATACCCAAGCTGGTATCATAAGGAAGCGCCATATCCAAGCTGAGTCGGCTACGGTCGAAGTCGATACTCGTGAACGGTAGGAATTGTTCGATTGCACGGTTAAACTCTGCGTTCTCCGGACGGTAGTAACGGCCAAGACCTTGAACGATAGCAGTATCAGGGTCAAGTGTAGCACCGAAGTAAGACATAAAGTTCGGACGTTGAACCGCATAGTTTGGATTAGTGTTGACATTGGTCGCAGGAAGAAGATTCAGGGTGAATAATTTACCACTGACCATCATCCGACCGCCAATTTGTAAATATTCGTTGAAGAGCTGTAACCGGTCTCCCACAAATGTTCCGGCATCAGGGTTGGCGTTGTTCACATCCTGCATCCACATCACGACTCGGTAATGCGAAAGCAATTGCTGTGACGGTAAATCCGCCGCGTTTGAAGTCGAATTGATGAAAAACCGTACATCGGTAGTATCATCGACATTATATGTGAGGTAGGGGAACAACGGCTTGATTCGACCAAGTAAATCATGGTAATACGCTTTACTTGCAGCGACATCGAGCCGTCCATCCTGACCAGTGGAGGTGCTTGATACGTTTGAACCTTCCATGTATATCAACAAGGATTTATCGAACGGCGGTTGAATGATTGTAAAGTACGCGACACCCGGCGAACGGGAGATAGTTAGACCATCGTCGCGGGAATAGATTTCAAACCGGTAAGATCCTGTCTCAAGCCCGCTTAACGTTATTGTTTTTGTCGTCGACCAATTCTGTGACACGAATCGTTGAATGGTATCGTTCGGTGCTTTTATCAGGTAATATTTAAACGTAAGTGCAATCGTCTGTCCGACTCTTGAATCGGGATCCGAAGCTTTCCAGTTGAAATTAATGCCGGGCCATAAAGTTGTAGGAGATTCAATCGAATAAAGTGTATCTGACATCTCGAGCCGCGATGACCAAACATCGCTAAGCGGGTCGTGGATTTGTGGCGCATCCGGCGGTAAGTTGGTTCGTGAGAACCGGCGGTATACCAGTTGCGATTCACCACCGCGATTATCTGTACACTTCAGATAAAAGATATGGTCGGTAGTATCACCCGAAGAAGTCAACAATATGATTGTATCGCTCGTTGCCGCCGTTGTTTGCCACGCGTCTTGCGGAATTTGAGTCTCGTATGAAACTGGATCAGCCAAGGCCGCCGGGTCGACAATGTCGGCAAAGCTATACGACTCGACAAAACCATCGGGGTCGGTACCGAACCATGAGATAACCGGTGCCGAATTGAAAACCGAACTATCTTTCGGTGTGGTAGCAAATTCGACCGTAGGTATTTGGTTTGTAGTTACCGAACCGTCGAATTTGCCGCATCCGAATAGTAACGCCATTGCTGTCAGGAGCAGTAACGACGCTTCTACTGCGGCACGTAATTTAGCAATGCGATTATTCATTCGAAACCTCATCTTACCAACCACCTTCCAATTTGTTCGGCTAATTCAGCACGACCGGTTGTAGTGGTAATGTCTGCGTTAAATTCGGGGTCAACTTCCTGCAATGCCGTTAAAGCGGCACTGAAATTACCGACATTGAACCGGCAGGAAGCGCGTAATACCTTTAAATCCTGAAGCGTAATCGTTTCATCATGTTGAAACGTCCAAATCGACGAACGGTCGATAACGAACGTTGCGGCGCTGTCTGAATTTGCGCTGTCCGGACTGCTAAATCGACTCGCTCCATAATAGGCAAATGCGAGTCCGGCGCGGGCATCAGTTGAGTAACGCGAAATGACTAACGCCCGATCTAAATCTTCGACAGCCGCCTGCCAATTATGTGAAGGAGCGCGTGCTTCCGTCCAACCCAAGCCAATCCATCCTTCGGATGCGCCCGGATTAAGTTGTGTCGCCGTACTAAAATTGGATAACGCGGTTGCCCATTCGCTTACTTGAAACGCATCCCATCCTGCATTAATCGACGAGTCGTAGTTTCCGGTGGGTCCCGTAGCTTTACTACTGGACTTACAACCGGTAAGTAATGCCAGAATGGCTACCAGTGAAATTAATTTTTTCATAGGTGAATCCTATTTCAGTAATAGCACTTTACGAACAGCAGAACCGGCAGGTCCGGTTGCCTTTACCCAATAGACACCCGATGCGGCTAAGTGTCCGTCGACGCTGTGTCCATCCCATCGCATGGGATGAGTGCCTGCAGCCAATGTTCCACTGTAAATAATCGCGGAAGTGCGACCTAATAAATCGTAAACTTTGACACTGTATGAACCCGCAGCCGGAACCGATAGCGTAAACGACGTCATCGGGTTGAACGGATTCGGGTATGGTTGTGTCAGCTCAAAACTGTTTGGTAATACAGCCGTTTGTGTTCCGGTCGGTAATGGTAGGATTTTGTAACTACCGGGACCGGTTACCGCTCCACTCGCATGTCCAACTCCACGTTCAAGAGTAGTGACTGGTTTCCATTCGTTGTTCACTAACTTGAAAATGCCATAATTGCTTCTAACGGGAAGGTCACCTTCGAACGTAAGGTTGACAATTCTATCGGTTGAAGCTGTAATGTCGATAGCCGGGCCGACATTATCAGTTGTCTCGTAAGTAGTCAATTGGCACCCGACTGCCCCTCTTCCAACCGGAACATCGACCGTCCACGGGCCGAGTGAAAGCGTACCGGCGTTTATCACGCCTATTCGCTTTGAAACGCGATAAGTGACATTTGCACTGCGGGCAACCGCAGTTAACAATGCTGCACCGGTTTGCGTCACCCGTGCACGGAACATCGTATGAGTCGCTGATGTATCCACCGGGCTAAATGATAGGGTAGTAGGCGTTCCAAAATCCGGTATAAATCTTAATGTATCGAGGGTAATGCTGTCGCTTAACATGTAAACGATTACATCGGGTAAATCGCTCGAAACAGGATTGGAGAATAACACTACGCCTACTTCGTTGATATCACCGGTACCTGCATACGGCCCACCGGTAATACCGGCATCGTTCTGCGGTCCACCTTGAGCCGGTGGGAACCAATAATCGAAATGAGTCGAGCTCGGATCACCGGCATCAATCGCAGGCGCGGTCGGTAAGAGACCGAAATCAACCGTATCCGACCAAAGTGCGGCGGCATTGAACGACGCATTTGTCCGTTCTGAATAAGTCGCCGTCATTAACCGTGACGAGTCGGCAAAGTCACTTGCACCTGCAGTACCGACAATTAGCGACGAATTCATCCGAACTACGGATTGCGAGGTATAAACCACGTTCGAAGAAGTGTCGGCGATATTATTGTAGAAATCGCAGTTACTAAAATCAGCCGTTACATTATCGAGTATCGTGGCTGCTGCACCATAACTTGCCGTGTTGGATTTGTATAAATCGTTTCTTGAATTCACAACCGTATTCTGGCTGAAGGCGTAAAGCACACCACCGGAATTGGTAGCGTGATTGCCGATAAAACGATTACGCGTCATGTTGATTTGGCTGTCTTCAGAATAAATCACAGCACCTTGTTTACCATGATTGCCGGTGAATGTATTGCGCACTAGTGTAACCGAACTTTGGTTCGCGTTAATCGTACCGCCTTGCAGCGCCCGGCCTTTGGTAAACGTACAATGGTCAAATCCAACCGTCGAACGGTATGCTTGTACTAACGATAAATGAGATGCATCGACAGTCTGATCTGAATCAGGTCCGAAAAATTCCGCATAAGAAACCTGATTATCGAGTGAAGTTTCGAAGAAATTCAGGTAACTCTTTTTACAATTAGTCGAATCAAGCCACTTGAATACGACCGGTGTGGAAGCCGTCCCGGCAACAACGAGTTGACCTTTGACTTTCAACGATGCGTCCGGTTCGATTAGTATCTGTGCCCCGGCTTGGATTCGCAGCGAACTCGTACTATCCACAACCACTTCACCGGTGAGAACATACGGTACCGTCGAAGCGTATAAATTGCCGGAAAGTGAAGTCGCGAGATACGTACCGAACGGAACACCTTTCACGATAACTTGGATGGTATCTGCGATGTGATGGTTGCGGCTGTTCGAGTAGATTACGCCGCGTAACGTGTCAAACCCGATGCTTACCGGACTGTAGGTAATTGGAATAAAGCCGCTGTCCGAAGCTTGCTTATATGTATCGGCAGCATTAATAAATAACGGCGGCGTAAAATTTTGGGTCATTGTCGAATGATTGAAAATTACGCTGTCGATTTGGATTTGCTCATTACCGTCGCTGTAAACACGAAGATTGATATTGCGGGAACTTCCCACCGGCACATACCCGGTGGAATCAGCCGTGAGTTTATAAGTCTTTTTCGTTCTTAGTATCGCACCGCGTGATTCACCGACCATCGGCATGGTAATCGTGCTGTCGTTGTTGTTGAAGGTCAAGGTTTCCCGCGAGAATCCCGTTGAATCGGGTGTGTAAGCGAGATACAGTGTGGCGGAGTCGCCGGATGCGATGGTTTTTGTGCGGTGACCTGAAATAAAATGCCCATCAAATCCACCGTTAAAGACACCGGGTAGATCTACACTCGTGATAGATAAACTGGTCGAGCCGGTATCGTAAACCATAATCGGCAACCACACGGTATCGAGAATATTATGTTGGCCGAAATTGATACTGTCGGAGTTTACGACAATTCTCGGATTAATAGCGGTGCCGGTGACCCGCAATATCTGCGTGTGGTAACTGGTATCCCTATTCGTCCATTCCCACGAAATTGTATCGCTAATTGCGCCGGTCGCCGTTGGTGTCCAGTAAATTTTCATCACGATTGTCGTATCGCTGTCATTCGAATTGACATCATAAATCGGAGGTAGTGTTGCAATGGAGACATGCTTTACCGAATCAATCTGGATAGTGACCGTCGAATCGTGAGAAACCAAATTTCGTATGGAGAGCGGGTAATTCCGGCTCGGCACGCGGCTTATATTCTTGATTACTCTCGATTGTAAAAACTGCCTGCCGATATGCTTCGTTTGGAATGCAAGCTGAGTCGGATTGCTTGCACCGGTAATCGAACCGACCGGAAACGATTGGGTCGCTAACGATGTACCCGCGTAATAACCGATGTTTATCCGGTTACCGTTCGGTTGCAATTCGTCGCCAACCGGAATATCGAGATTTCCAACGTCGACAAACGGACTGGTCAAACTGGGGTGCCAAGGCGGAGTCGCATCGAAGTCAGCGGGAACCGCCGTCGCCTGAATATTGTTATTGGCAGGGTTAATACCGTTCCAATACGAATATTCCGACGTAAATGCACTTCCATCACCGACTGTTTTAATTCCGCTGCTGTCGTCATTTGGATTATTTCTTCTCCGTTGATTAAAGGCGAAGATGCAATGCGATAAGGATACGTTTGAACTCGTGCCTATCAGCATCGAGGCACCCATCGCTTGCGAACCGAACGCAAAATCGTTGTGAACTGCGGTTATAAATTGAAACGTGACATTAGAATACCAGTTAGCAATTCCACCACCGCCTTGCAACGAAGTGCAACTGTCGATTAATGCTTCTTTAACTAAGCTGTTCGAAAACCAAAAGTGCATCGCGCCGCCGTAAAAGTCAGCAGTGCATTTAAAGAACTCGACAAATTCGAACCGTGGTGAACATCCTTCTACATATAACGCACCACCGCAGTTTTCCGGCCAAATTCCCTGCGCATGTAACTTTCGGAATTTCGCGATGCGGATTTCGGATGCTGTATTCGCCTGATAAAATCGTATTCCGCGTCCGTAACGTGCCGCGGTAAGCGAATTATCGCTATAGAAGGTAACAGTATCGATTGTATTGGTACCCGATGCGAGTGAATCTCCACGCACGATCAAAGTCGCGTTGCTGCGCACATAAATGGCAAATGAATCGGAGAACACAACATGAACACCGGCTTCGATGAACAAGGTGGAATCGGGAGGTACCGTAACATCTCCGACAATTGTATACGGGTTGTTATCTCGTGTCCAATTGCCAGATGCCGTTCCGGACACATTAATGGACAATGCCGAACCAGCCAAACTAAATAGGAGAATGGCTAAAATTGGCAAAGTATAGACGGAACGTTTTTGATAATACTTTTTCACACTATCCTCACTTCATTGCGTAACTGAGCGTGAAACGATGTAATTCACCGAAGAACCCAATATTTGCTAATGCGTAATCGACTGATAGACCCATCGGCAGTTTGATCCCAAAACCTACAGATGCGCCGTCGGTGGAAAGTCCGCCCTTTTCGTTAATTATCGGATATTCGATAAACGGGTCATTCGTTGTCGGGCTTGCCACATAATCGGACCACGTATTTCGGTGGAAACCATTCATTTTTTTGCCGAGCCGGAACATGATAAAATCACGGTACGAATATTCTGCGCCGATCGTATACATTTCGACGTTATCATTCGGATGCCATCCTTCAAACGCCACTGTCACCGAATGGCCACGAATGGTGTCGCTATAAACTTCTGCCGATCCGCCGAATTTAAAATTCATCGGCAGCGTCTGTTCTTCCTGCAAATACTTCACGTCGGGACCGAAATTTTGAATTACCATTGCAATCCGAATTCGTTTCCATCCGGTCTCATAATATGTACCGACATCGGCAGACCAACCGGTAGCAGAGACATCAGCCAAATTCGAACGGATATATCGAGCGTTCAATCCGACAGAAAACTTATTCGTCAATTTTCTGCAAGCGGAAATACCACCGGTGAATTCAGACACAGTAAACGTTCTTCCCGTTCCGTATGGCATTTCAGGCGTCGTCTCATTGATGTTGTCCGTCGTCAAACCGGAGACAAAACCGCCAAGAACACCGTCAAGTTGCGGAACCGGGTACACGCCGCTGATATAATCGTAGCTTACCCCTGCCGGATAAGAAACATGCGACAATAAGAAATTCGGTTTCTTAATGGTAATCATCGCTCCGGGATTGTAGTAAGTTGCAGATGCATCGTTGGCGACAGCGATAAACGCTTCACCCATCGCAACTGCTCGTGCCGAAGGGCCGATTTTCAGGAATTCAAAGGTGGAAGTACCGACCTTCGCCTGTGCGAACGCAAATCCTGGTAGACACATCAGGAACGCCATAATCGCCAGGTTACGCCAACTTCTCTTCATGAATATGCTCCTTGCCAGCAATCAGCGGATGATAACTAATTTACCGGTCTGTACCTTCGAGGAACCGCCGGGTGTTTTATCTTCCACCGAGAACAGATATAAACCGCTGGATACCAGCTGTTCATTACGATTTTGCAGGTTCCAACAAGCGGCGTAATCGAACGCGAGACATTCGTGCTTGTCGCCTTCGATATTATGAGGAATCATCACAACTAAATCGCCTGCAACTGTAAATATTCGAATCAATGCCTGCTTTGGTAGATTGTAGAACCAAATTCGTCGGTCTTGTTGCGGATAAAACGCTACTGTACCATCATCCTGATTTTCCCATTGCAAACCACCGGAATGGGGTTTGGTATAATCCTGATCGATACGATACGGATTCGGAGCGACGCCTACCGGTTTGGCCGGATCGCCGGATGGTGCGGTATGAACCATCGTCGCGACCTTAGACGTTTCCAACGACTCGGTACCACCCTTTGGATCGCCGAAGCTGTATGCAGTTACGGCATAGTAACGGGCGAAGATTGGCGCGGCATTTTTAATCTCGTACTCGTAATACTTATCCCAAGTCGAATCGTTGATGCGGATACTGTCGAGAATTTCCGTGAACCCGGTATTGGAACCGACTGGCCGTAAAAATGCATTCAATCCGTTATAAGGTTTGGATGCTGCGGCGTGGCGGGCAGAATCTGCTGAAAATGGCACATCTGCAAGCGAATCATTTGCGAAGTAATAGGCGTAATCGACTTTATCCCATTGCTTCACGAAACTGAAATCGTTTTCCAAACCCGAATTGGATACATATAACCGATATCCTTCGAAATCCTGTAAACCGGAAAATGGATTTTGATATAACGGATCTTCCGACGGTTTCTGGTGCCAGCGAATCCTAACTGAAGTCGAAGTGGTATAAACTGAACAAATCGGTGCCGGTGGGGGTGGCGGTCCAAGAAAGTCAGGGTCGCCGTCACCACCATCAAGTACGCCATTACCGCGCATATAATCGATGCGGGATGGATACCATGGATGGGTATCTTCGGTACAGCCAATGAACTCGACGTGGTTGGGATCATTTTGTGCTAACGAATCAATACGACCGTTATTCTCGGTGCCATCCGGATCGGGGCCGGGGTATATTCCGTGGAAAATACCTTCTATTACGACGCTGTCGTGCGGTGCCGCGGCAAACAAACCATCCGTACCGGTATCTTCGCCGTACCAACCATCACCGTTGGGAAATTCGCGGGTGTGGGTGTCTTTCATCGGATTGTCGTAAACGCGGGCGGCTTGGGCTGCTGCACGTTGGAGTGTCGCAAAATTGAATAACCGTGGGTCGATAACGGTACCGATTTGACCACCAGTATTCGGGTCGTGGAATCCAACACCCATAACCAAACCTAAAGTCATGCTGAATTTTTCACCCGGATTTAAACGGTAACGTCGTTCACCTGTCGGGTCATTGCCGTCATATACACCCAGCGGACCCCACGACAAAAGGAAACGAGTATCGTAACCCTTAGCAATATTCGCGGCATTCGTTGCTTTTGTACCGGAAAGTGTTTTCCATGCGTGCGTGACATTCGCATGATCCAAATCCTGTTGTGGTGGTAAAGTGGACTCTGTACCAACATAAACCTGATCATAATCGAATTCACGATTACTTAAGATGCTGTATTTATTCTTGTCACCCATCGGTGTACTGAAATTATAGGGCCAATCGCCGTTCGGAGTGACTCCCACCCAACTTGGACCAAAGTCCAAGTCTTTATTTCCGTTTGATACCCACCAATTGTAAGAAGTCTTCAACCGGGGATTGGGTGCCCGCAACACGCGGCATCCCAGTATATCGGGCACGGTAAAATCGGTACCGTAGTGAACATCGTGCGGTCGTCCGTCGTTATCGGCAATCCATGCGCAATTGATGACGAGACTGTCGGGCGTACCATCGGAATGATTGTAATAATAAAAGCGTTGGAACCCGGTGATATCGTCCACATGCCGGTCGTTTTCATCGACCAAACCCACGTCGGCGTCGACGTACATACCGACATACACATTCTTCAAATAATTCGCGGCGATGTTTTCGAACTGATAGTCCATTATGATAAAGTTCTGCGCGTAATTATACGACCACGCATAACTCTGCTGAGTAACTTTAATGCCCAATGGATAATGCGGGCCGTCGATTTCATCGGTGGGAACCCAGAAACCTTCGGTTAACGTGTCAGTATAGGTACAAACAAAATCCTGTTGGCTGACGGCATTCACTGTATCGGTTACATAATCCCCGAGGCGATTATATTTATTCAATATCGTACTGCGCTCGGTAATGCCGTTACCGGGTTTGATACCGGGATAAAACTCACCGCGTAATCCGTTGGCAGGGTTTACCCAACCATCGACACCGACACTTACCCGTGGAATACCGATATTGGTGCCGGGCTGTTGAATCATAGCGCCGACCCAAATTGCTCCCATGAACAAATATTCACGGCGAGACCCACCGGGAAATTCTAATTGCGGTGCGTACACACCCGGGTATTCAGGATCAGTCAACGCATCGGTTTGACCAACGTTGTCATTTCCATAAAAACCGTAGTTAGTTATGTTCATCCACATGGCGCCCGCGCGATGGACACGGTTTTCCATGTTTTGATCCGAAGCCATCACTCGCGACGATTCTTTACGAACCGGGCCTCGAGCGGGTGGTCCCTTCGGCGCATCTAATGCCGCCCAGGACATCGAGCAAAGTCCACCAAGAATTAGAAAAAGTAACCCGCGTCGCATTCAAACAATCCTTTCAACGAAAACTAATTCATTCCCTGACCGCCGAACGCTCCAAGGTCGGTACCGTCGGTCGCAACGTTTTTCGCCGGTGAATTATCAAGCAAGCGATATCGCTGATCGGTCGATCCAGTTGCTCGGAACATCGGATTTGCGATTTGTTCGCTCGGATCCAACGCTACCGAATGGTGATTGATTAAATTCTCGATATTGACGAATAAATTAAATCGATTGATCGAATCGAGACTTGTGGAATCGCTTCGGATGTACCAAAACAGATTGTGATCGTGTGTCGCTTGCGAAGATTCCTGTTGATCGATTCCAAATCGGCCATTGAGTGCGATAATTGAGTTCCTCACAACCGGGAGTGAGTTTTGATGGAGCGTAATCCCATCAAAATAGTTGTTCACCACCGTTACAAAATTGAACGTCGGGGAGCACAACTGATTCATGTAGATACCACTGACCCCATTATCGCAAATTAATACATTCGTAAAAGATGGTGAGGAATTTGAAGAAATCGAAATTCCATCGCCTAACCCATTGGCTATTTCCATTTTCTGGAAGATAGTCGAGATGTTTAAATCGCATCGAACACCATACGCACCGAATCCGTCGATGGTGACATTTCGAATATTGCCGCCGCATCCGTCAGAAAGATGGATGCCGTCGTTATAAGTGTATCGGATAAGAATATGGTTGAAATCCACATTTGCGGCAGTTGCGGATAATACACCGGTCGCGACATCGCCATCCGGGTCAAAACGGCTGCCATACAAGAACTTACAGTAATTCAGTTGACTGCCATTGGTAGTGTTACCATTGAAGAACACATTTTTCCAGTCGCCGGAAACCGGTACTTCTTTACCGGAAGTGAATGTGATGGCGTTAGTAGTGGAATCCGTGCCCATTGCATTCAATACACCAAAGACGGTTAATCCGTAGTATCCGTCAAACTTTATCACTGTACCCGGATCGATTGTCAGGGTATCGCCTTGGCGGACGTAAGAATCCCAAACAACATGATATTCGTTCGCATTGGTTAAATGTCCGCGAATAGCACTGAATAAAATGTGCTGGGACTGCCGGAAGTAATAAACACCGATGTCGGCAATGCTATTATCGGGATCGCGGCGAGAGTTGGGATCGCCGCGGTCGATAATGAATGATGCCGGTGTAATGTTAAAATCTAAATTTTCCGCGTCGATATATGCCGGATCGCCGATAGTGTCGCCATTCAGTGGGGAAAGGATTCCGAACGGCTTGACCCTGTACCCGGCGGAACGATTTTCCCAAACGTTGTTATAACCACCGGTGAATGTCCCACCGCTGGCAAACTCGTTATGCAATCCGTGATATTCGTCGTGTTCGATTAAACCGCAATCAAAACTCGATGTGATGTTGGAATTGCTGACTTGTATATGTCCATTCAAGCGGACGCTTAAACCGCTGTTGGACGTCTTATACAAATCGCAGTTTTGGAGAATCGCAAGACCGTTGGCTTGAACTTCGACCCCTTCCCAGCCGCCTTTATACAAGATGCACCGTTCCAGCTTAACAATCGAGCCGTTAACCGAAACCAAACCTTTGTACACTCCACCGGGCGTATTGTTCGATGTAATGGATGTATCCTGTTCATAGGCAGTATTGAACCGGTTACCATAAGCGAAAATACAATACTTGAAAATTGAGGTGTCCGTATTCCCCGAAATGTAAACACCGGCCCAATCACCGGGACTGGCGACTGGCATCGCCGAAGTGAATTGTATCATATGCAGCGAATCGCCTACTGCGTTAACACTGCCATGAACAGTCATTTTCACGCCCGGTTGGAACTTAATGACCGTTCCCGGTGCGAGCGTCAATGATTGTGACGCCGGAACGTCGATATCGGAAACCGCAACAAACGAACCGGATTGGTAACCAAAGAATGGTCCGGAAATCGAACTACCGGTGGCGGCGGAGGTCTTCGTATCGTTTTTAGAGCAACCGCTTACAACAGCTATTACTGTAATCAGGATTGCAATACCGAAATATTTTTTCATGCGCAGCTCCTCCCCTCTCATTCCCAGGACACGCCGAAGCGGAACATGATTTGCCTCGGTGCCGAAAAGTTGCGGGGATTGGCATCGTATTCTGTACGATAGTCAAATGGATTATATGCCGGATCATCGGGATGAATCGCTTGTGTCGGATTACCCGTTTCGGTGTAAAGATTCTGGACATTCCGTTTATCCCACACGTTCTCGATATCGACACCAATCAGGTAAACCATCCGGTTGGGTTTTTCAGTTGCGGTTGGACGCTGACCAAATCGGAAGTATTTCTCAAAACGGAGATTGGTGTTTTCAGTCCACGGATAACGCGCACTGTTAACGGGAATCAAATTGGGATTCAATCCAGTAGTGTATTGGGATGGTGTGTAAGGAACACCCGAGCCGTAAGAAAATTCAAGCGAAAGATACCAGTCGTCCACCGGGATTTTGAAATCGCCTAACATGGGATATTTGTCTTCGGCAAATTGCAACCCGACTTGAGCGCTGATGCGATGACGTTCATCCCAATCGAGTGGATGCTCTTCCGTATTTGCCGGGACACCCAACAGCCGGTTTTGGGCGTCGGCTTCAGGTGTTGAACTCTTCCCCGCAGTGAATGAGAAATCGTATGTACCATAGGTTCGTAAATCACCGTTCGTTGCAATGTTGTCGAACGTGTGATCGAGTTCTATTTCAAATCCGCGGGCTCGTCCGTAAGCTTTATTCGCGTAAGTATCAATCGTTAACGGACCGTATTTCTCCGCTTGTGTTCCGACTTGATTGAAATAATCCTTGAAGTAACCTTGAATCTTGAAGGTTGTGTTATCCGGTAGTTCCGTATGTACACCGAGTGCATACTGCACATCCTTTTCGTAATCAAGATTCGGGTTTCCAACAATAGCCCCTGACGCCACGTTTGAAGTTGTCGAGCGGAAGTAATAGGTGAAATCCGGTTTTTGATAGAACTGGCCGTAATTGAAGAACAATTTTGATTTCGACGTAATTGCGTGCGAAATACCAAGTCGCGGGCTGAGATACGACCGTCCGGGCTGTGCTGTTATGGCACCGGGGACACCGTCCGCTACTGCTTGAGCCGTCTGGTCGCGTAAGTTTTTATCGGTAATCATGAAATCGTCGCGAAGACTCGCATTGACGGTTAGGTCTTCAAATTCCATCTTATCGACAAAATACAGCGCTCCTTCAATCGGTCGGTAATGATAGAAGTCGCGTTGATCGCCGCGATCCGGCCACGGACTTCCTGCAGGTAATGCAACCTGACCGGTATAAGCTAAATCCGGGCTGGTAATAGACTGCATCGACAAATCGCGTTGTTTGACTTCGAATCCGGCTTTCAAGTCGTGGTACTGATTGATTTGGGATTCCCAACTTACCTTCATCGAATATTCTTCCGATTGTCGGTCTTCCCAAATCGCGCTTTCATCCCACTGGCCGGGATTCAAGAAGAGGTCGCGGCCGTTTTGTACACCGTTCTGGTTGTAATCATCGAACTGATCGTACGATACCCAGAATCCGGTCGGTGGATGGAAGCGCCACTTTGACTGGTCACTGGCGTTATCCAGCGTGCGCTTTATCCAAGTCGATTTACCCGACACATACTTGTAAGGATCAAGACGGTTAACTGAATCTTTCGGCCACTGCGAAACGCCACTTGTCCAATCGTAGGAGTATATGACGGGTTTGCTGGGGTCAAGTCGCAATTCCGCTGGTGTTGCCGGTCGGCAGAACAGTTCATATTCATCAGGGAAACCGTCCGGCCCGTCATATTTGCCATTCGAGGTAGCGACCATTCCGACTTGCATACCGGATCCAACGTTTGTCGAGGGTAAATCAAGCCAGAAATCACCCGTTCTCCACACGCCTGAATATTCACCGGTAATAGGATCGGGCTGGTCGATGAACGGCTCGCCGGTATCATACCAGAAGTCGCCATCGATGTAAGGTTCAGGGGTATCCTGATTTTGTGAGAAATTTTGTTTCGGGTCTAATTTGCCATTCAGGTTCAAATCGTTGTAACCTTCACCATCCTGCCGTACACCCGGTGTACCCCAAAGTTGCTCGCCCGAATCCATGACACCATTACCATTTTTATCGACCCAGTTCCAACCATGGAAGTGACCATCTTTTGCTGCATCCTGAAAACGTTCGCCATCCCATCGACCATTATGATTCAAATCCTGCTCGGGGAGTTGGACATCACCGGAGGAATAGTGCCCGGTTCCGTTAACATCGGTAAACGGTTCGCCGGTATCCCACCGTCCATTATGATTTAAATCAGTATATGGATCAGCGTATTCATAATTACCGGTGTGGTGTAAATCGACAAATGGTTCGCCACGATCCCACTGACCATTACCGTTGTTATCTTCGTAACCTTCACCACCGCCATCGTAGATGCCGTTATGGTTCGCATCGACATACCCGCTCTGGTATCCATTAGATGCTTGTTGTCCGTTTGCGGCAACATCTTCAATCGCGGTACGCAGGGTGAATTGGCCGGGATTTTGATTGCCCGGTTGCACCACGGTATGGCTGTTCTGGTAGGTAAAGCTGATGTTATAATTCGTCTTTGCAGACAAATTGTTCGTGAAGTTCAAAATGAATGAATTACGTTTGCTTTCCGCCCATGGACGGTTTTCTGTGTCATATTTATAACGGTAACCGTAATCACCACTGATGTTCGCTTCGCCGTATGGATACAAATCCCACTTGGTAAATGAACCGGAATAGGTCAATGTCAATTTCTTAGCACCGCTGGTTTTGCTGTCCGAAGGGAATTGGTATGCTAATTTGGTCGTTACGTCGTAATTATTCCACTGGCGTTCAGGAAGCTTTAAACCGATACCAAGATAATCGTTTGCCTGACGTTGAATACCGTAAGAAAGGTAGGTGTTGGTTTGGTTGGAATTGATTTGCGTCATAAATGTTATGGGGCTGGAAAGAAAACTGCGGGTAATAGGTATCGGCCCACTTAACGACAGATTAATTTTGTCGGTTCCAAATGAAGTCTTATCGATGAGCCGGTCGGTAGAATACTCCGCCTTTGCGGAATATTTATCGGGATTTCCTTCGCGCAAACTGACGTTTACAATACCTGAGTTGGCTTGGCCGTATTCCGCCGAGAATCCGTCGGTAAGCATCGATACTTCGCTGACGGCATCGGCATCAAGATTAAAAGTTGTACTTGTCGTTGAAATAGGATCGCGAATATCCATTCCCTCGATGACGAAAGCAACTTCACTCGAACGTCCGCCACGCACGTGGATTTGGCCTTCACGGTCGATTTTTACACCGGGCCGGGTGGCAACGACGTCTGCTAAATTGCTTACAGTAAGCTTTTTGAGGTCTTTAGAAGAAAAACTTTGCTCACTGGAGGATGACTTAGTATTAACCGTAGGTTTATCGGCGGTGACTACCATCTCAATATTTTGTATGCTTTGAGGATTCAAAGTCTCATTTTGGGTAAACGTATTGTTGGAAATGACAAGAATACCTTTTACTGTAATCGCGCCATACCCGACCATGCTGAATCGCATCGTGTACGTACCCGGAGGGAGGTTGTTGATACTGTAGTAACCATCGGCATCGGTTTTAGCACCAGTTTTTTGCCCGCTGGATTCATCTGTTAATTGTACCGTAGCACCGGGTGCCGCATCGCCGAGATCCTTCAACATCACCCTACCGGTGATTTTTCCGGTTACACCCGCGAATGCCAAGCCGGCAATCTCCAAGATTAACAGAAGTGCAATAACGCTTTTTAAACTTCTCATCGCGACCCCATCTCCAATCTTTCGAGGGTTTGCGTCCATGCGACTGAACCTATAGTCAAACATGCGATTGGTTAATTAACCAATCGGTGAGCAACATGTTTGTAAAAAAATTGTGAACATCAAACCGACTTCCGTTGCGGAAACCCTAAAAGCATCGAATTCATACAGCTCTGGAATATTTGTCTTTACCTTTCCGGTGAGTCTATTCACACAATCGAACGAGGGATTGGGTGGATAGTGAGGAATGCTGTAATCCGTTACGGATAGTCAGGAACTACTTGGTGTATAGTGCGTTAAGATAATGTGCAAATGTGCTTGCCGCAACTGAAAAGCAATTGCGATTGCTTCGCGTGAATCTTTTTACCTAAATACCGCTTCAAACGTGTACATTCATTTTCCAATTCCGTTCCATAATTTCATCAAACAAAAACTATCATTCCCTAAAATTATAACGGCAGGTAAAACTAAATCATTTTGATTGTCTATCTTTATCGTTTCGAACTTTCAAGTGTTATAGTCAATTTCGTGGTTTCACCAACACGAACGACAACGCCGGTAACGCGCTTGATTTGGTAATGCTCGTCAAAACCGATGTCAAACGTATAACTTCCGGGTTGAATTCGAAAAGTAAATTTTCCTTCCTCATCTATTTTCGAACCGGTATGAGTTTCTTCAATTCCGAAATAACCACCGGATGCCGCTCCGTGAGTATCTTCCAATGTGACCTGACCCTGAACCACCCCTGAATTTTGTTCAGTCAACGCGACGGTATCAGACGTGATATCCTTTTGCGTATTCGGTACGGATTGCTGGTGAGCAGAATTGTGTTTGCTCTTGGTGTTTAAATAATTAAACGTGTCTGGTGGAACCAAATTTCTTTTTTGAAAAGTACTGTTTCCCGCTTCCGGTATTAGTTCCGCAGTTTGGGAAGTCGGGTGTCCCGACTTTACTTCGACGTTCTCAATTCTTGCTTCCTCATATCCACTTCGTATAAACCGCAACGTGTATGTCCCTTCCACAACGCCTTTCAGAACATACAGCCCATTGGATCCTGTGGTCGTCTGGCGTTCCTGTCCCACCAATGTAACGGTTACATTCCCGAGGGGAACCATCGTGTTTTTATCCCGTACCCTGCCGGTTATCCAACTTGAAGTACGTGAGCCGAGTGTGCTGCTTGCAGAAACATGCGAAGACATCGAACCGAGTAGTGGTTCCATCGAAGAAGATGGGTCGCGCAGCATCATCACATCCTGAGTAGTGGTTGCGCTCTCCCGGATAACAATACCGACTTGTGTTTGCTCTTTACATCCCTGACTTTTAAATGAAACGGTGTACGTCCCTACTGGTATCTCAAGCAGATAGTAGCCCTCACCGTTCGTCTTACTCGATTTCTTCAGGTTATTTACCGATACCCGCGCCCCCTTAATCGGTTCACCCGTTTGATCGTCATGGACGCAACCGCCAAGGTAGCCGGTGAGTGTGGGTCGTGGTTGTAACGTGTCGGATGGTGAAGAAGCAAATGCAACCGCAAGTGGAAAAATTATCGTGACAAGCGAAACCAAATAACTCTGTTTCATTCGTACTCCTAATCACCGAGGCATGTAGTACTCTCAACGCCGTTGCAGACGTTAAAATTGCGTACGTCTTTCATATCTAAAGGTACAGAGAATTTTACATGGAGTGCCAATTTTGTAGGCGGCAATTCCTATCTAACTGATATATGAAGCCAATAATACTTCAATTCATTAGAGTTATAAAGATAGTTCTGCTAATCACGAATAATTTCATTTTGTATGGTTTTCCACTTGTATCAATTCGAATTTTAACATTATTATGTTACTAAGCTTTACCATATCGATTCAATTCAATAAACGACCTTCTTTACTACGTGGAGGAAGTATGTTACGCCTGATTAACGTTTCGCTGACTTTACTCCTAACTATTTCGATGTTGACCCTCGCTTATGCGGATGATAGTACAAACGTCACCCGTATCATGCACTATCGTCTTCCCAGTTACAGTGACGGGTTTTCGGCGAATGGCACTATCGCGTCGGTTATGGATCGCGATGCCGGAGCGCTCATTTTCAATATTACCGACCCCATGAACCCCGTCCTGTTAAGCACCTATCCGTTAGAAGGGTGGACACACATGTCCACGCTTGCGGGGCGGCTCGAAATAGTATCTCGCCGCGACCACGGTTTTTCTATTTTCGACATTACCGACGCTTCTTCTCCTACTTTATTGTCAACAGTAACATTTGAAGGGTATCCCGACATCACGTCTTGCGTTACGAAATTGCCGTACGCTTACTTTTGCGATAGCGGCCAACACATGTACATCTATGATATCAGCAATCCGAATGCCCCCGTCCGCACTGGAACGTTCAACTCCGCAGGCAATCCATTCTGCATGAAATTGTACAATAGTTATGCGTTTATCGCTTCGTTGGGTGCTGGACTCGAAATCGTCGACATTTCTGATCCGACTTCACCGCAATTAGTGAGCCGGTATCAATTCAATGGGGAAGCTTGGCAAGTATATATCGATCACGAAATTGCGTACATCTCCGGTGGCTACGCCGGTCTGCTTGCGGTTGATATCAGCAATCCGTCGCAACCGACATTGCTTGGTTCGCTCACATTAGCGACTGCGAATGATTACGGTGCATCGTCGGTTATCGTCTCGCAGGGCGTAGCGTATGTGGGAGATTTTGACGCCGGGTTGAGAGTCGTGGATGTTTCCACTCCGGGCAATATGGCTGAAATTGGACATTACCGCTCGACGTCGCCGGGAATGAATCACTGTCAGGATTTGGTAAAAGTCGGTAATACTATCTTTGCCGCCGATGGTTCTTATTTCAGTGCATACCGGTTAACCAGTTCAGACGCCAACACATCAGTACCGGAAATCGATTCAAGCTTACTTCCAAAAGAAACGAAACTGGAACAAAACTACCCCAACCCATATAACTCTTCAACATGGATACGATTTTCAGTGGCTCGTGAGGAACCCGTCACCATACGTATCTTCGATGTCAACGGACGGTTGATCGCAAACCGCGATTTGGGAAATGTAAAAGCCGGAAATCACGAAATGTACTTTAATGGCGCGGGGTTGAGTTCAGGAACATACTTCTATCAGATGAGGACTTCATCTTCTGTACAGACAAAGCAGATGTTCCTGTTGAAGTAAAAGTTTACGCACAAAAAAAGGGCGGTGGTTCACCGCCCTTTTTTTATATTTTCGAAATCAGGATTTGATTACTAATGCCTGACCTGTTAGAAGGTAAATCGGTTTTTCCGGTTTGGTCGCAAAGAAGGTATCGACGGCTTCTTTCGCACCGGGACAGGTCAGAAATCCATAGTCATCGAAAACCATCAGCCCGCTGGCTACCATCCTTGGGTAGAAAAATTCACAGCAATCCCAAACCGATTGGTAGATATCGACGTCGATATGAACCATACAGAATTTCTTGTTGACAATCGGAGGAGAAGTCTGCGGAAAGTATCCCTGATAAATTTCGATGTTCTTACGGTCGGCAAGGAATTTTTTTACGAATTCCAACGGTGCGTCGTTGAAATCCCCTTTTTTATGCCAATCTTTGTCGGCGCGTGTCTCCGGCATGCCTTCAAACGTATCGAAAATATAAATCGTTTTCTTGGTGTCTTCCAGATTTTTTGCCAATAACCACGCCGTACCCCCCTTATACACACCGACTTCGGCAACGTCGCCTTCCAACGACTTCACCGACTTGGCGAATTGTTTTAAAAAGGCAATCCGGTTTCGGTCAACCAAAGTGTGTGTCGCCAAGTGATCATATTCGTCGCAAATTTCCTTATCGATTTTATACAGGTCGATAATCGGTGGTTTTCGTTTTGGTAATTTATGCGGAGACATCCCTAAAGCGATGAGTGTATTCTTCACGATGGTATTAAGCGTCGGCATGGTTATTCCTTGAATTATACCGGAAATATATCATTTGTCCATTATTCCTGCAAACCATCGCACTTACACACAGTGTTGCACCACAGGCAACCGCGTTCTGCGTAAGCACTCCACTACATATTTCTGTCGGGTTCGTTAACTACGGTTTAATTCTTGTCCGTTGAGGGTGCGTATCGTGTGTCTGATTGGGACGTTGCGTACTTGAGTGATATTGTGTTCCGCGATAAAGATGCGCTGGTGTGCCGTAACCATTCGATATTATCGTCGGATAAGTTGAACTCATATCGGTTGTTGCAGTAGGTGCTGGTTGGTTGTCGGCCGTTTCGTATGCAGTTTGCGGTTTCGTTTCGACCGGCTCTTCGGTGGATGGTGGGGATTGAACAAACACTTTCACAGGTTCGGTGTTGAGTTTTGGTTCGCCGTTGGTGTTGGAACGATTGAGTGAAGCATTGATTGTCGTTATTGAATTGGAACGGATAGTTTCATCGCGCTTTAAATTCTCACAACCATCGCAACTAAACGAAATCGCTACGTTTCCAGCCGGAACATCCGCTATACAGAAAAAGCCATCGCCGTCGGTCAACGTCGATTTGTTCAAACCTGCAATCGTAACGGTTGCTTCTTCAACCGCGAAACCGGTCTTCTTATCTGTTACCCGTCCTGCGACAAATCCGTTCGAACCGCTGAAAGCGAAGGTTGGTAAAACACTGGCGAACAAGCAAATCAGAATAAAACGCTTCATAACCACCTCACAACCGACATCTTTGTTCAAAACCTGTACTCAAATATAAATACGAATACTAAAAACAAAAAGGCGGAACCTATGTTCCGCCTTTTCCCATACCTAAAGGTATCAACCAAGATTCTTGATAATCGAATCGCCAAACGCCGCCGTACCCACTTTGATTGCGCCTTCCATTTGGCGGGCAAGGTCGTAGGTAACAACTTTTTGGTCGATTGAACGTTCAATACCTTTGCTGATGCTTTCAGCAACTTCATCCCAACCGAGATACTCGAACATCATGACACCGGCGAGAATAACCGCGCCGGGATTTATCATGTCTTTATCGGCATATTTCGGAGCGGTTCCATGCGTCGCTTCAAACAGGCCATGGAAATCACCGATATTCGCACCCGGAGCTAAACCAAGTCCGCCTACTTGCGCGGCGGCGGCATCACTCAAATAGTCGCCGTTCAAATTTGGTGTGGCGAGAACGCTATATTCGTCCGGACGAAGCAACAATTGTTGGAAAATCGAATCGGCGATGCGGTCTTTAATCATCACCATACCCGCTGGGGTCTTGCCGTCATGTTTAGCATATACTTCGTCTTCAGTAATAACCGAATCGGCAAATTCTTGACGGGCAAGTTCATAACCCCAATCCCGGAACGCCCCTTCGGTAAACTTCATGATATTACCTTTATGGACAAGCGTAACCGTCGGAAGTTTGTGGGCAATTGCATATTTAAGCGCTTTGCGAATCAACTGCTTCGAACCGGTTTCGCTAATCGGTTTGATACCGATACCGGAGTCGGGACGGATTTTCTTACCCATTTCACGGGTAAGGAATTCCCAAACCTTCTTCACTTCCGGTGAACCCTTCTGCCATTCGATACCCGAATAAACATCTTCGGTATTTTCGCGGAACAACACGATGTTGAGTAAGTCAGGACGTTTTACCGGCGAAGGAACCCCTTTGAACCACCGTATCGGTCGGATACATGCGTACAAATTCAATAATTGACGGAGGGAAACATTGAGCGACCGGATACCACCACCGACCGGTGTGGTCAACGGCCCTTTGATTGCCACGTAATAGGTCTCGATGGCGCGTAGTGTATCTTCAGGAAGCCATACATCTTTTCCGTAGAAATCTACTGCTTCTTCACCTGCATATACTTTGAACCATGATATTTTCTTTTTGCCGCCAAATGCTTTTTCGACTGCCGCGTCAAATACCCGAACCGAAGCTTTCCAGATATCGCGACCGGTACCATCTCCGGCGATGAATGGAATAATCGGGTTGTCGGGAATGACAAGATTACCGTCAACTACTTTGATTGCTTCGCCTTTGGGCGGGGTGATTTTATCGTAGTTTGCCATGTTTTCCTCTTTAGGTTGATATCAATACAGTTTGTGCTGTAAAACGGAAATAAATAAAAAGGCGGAACGCGAGGGTTCCGCTTCCCCGTTATGAGCGGGATTTAATATAGCTGAGCGTACCACCGGCTTTCAGAACATCGATTTGTCGTTGTTCCTTCAATGGAAGGCGGACTTCATACGCTTCACTCTTCGTAACATTCTTCACGGTAAGCGGTGTATCGAGTGCAATTTTCGATACGTCGATTTCAAGTTCATCACCTTGTTCGACACGGTCGTAATCGGCCTCGTTTGCAAAGAATAACGGTACGATTCCGAAATTGATGAGGTTCGCCAAATGGATACGGGCGAATGTCTTCACCAGCACCGCTTTCACACCGAGAAACATCGGCGCCAACGCGGCATGTTCGCGCGAAGAACCCTGACCGTAATTATTCCCACCGACGATAAAACCACCGCCGGCTTCCTTCGCACGCTTCGGGAAAGTCGGATCGATGATTTCGAAGACATAGTCGGAAATTTTCGGAATATTCGAACGAAGCGGTAACACCTTTGCACCAGCCGGCATAATATGGTCAGTCGTAATGTTGTCGCCGACTTTGAGTAAAACTGTACCGTTCAATTTTTCCGGTAGTTTATCTTTTATCGGTAGTGGTTGGATGTTCGGACCACGCCGTACTTGAACTGTATCCGCTTCTTCCTGTGAAATCGGTTTGACAATATTGCTGTCGTCGATAAAGAAAGAATCCGGTATAGTGAACGAAATCTTGCCGAATTGCATGTCGCGCGGATCGGTGATTTCACCGGCGATTGCCGTTGCCGTTGCGACTTCCGGGCTGCAAAGATACGCAAATGAGAATTTCGTTCCGGTGCGGCCTTCGAAATTACGGTTGAATGTACGGACGGTTACACCGCCTGATGAAGGTGCGAAACCCATACCGATACATGCGCCGCATGCGGATTCCATAATGCGGAAACCCGACTGAACGATGGATGCTATCGCGCCGTTCATCACCAATTGGTTCAGAATTTGCCGCGAACCGGGGAATAATGCCGCACTGACGCGGGAATGGACATACTTCCCTTTCAGCATTTCCGATACGGTCATTAAATCGCGGTACGAGCTGTTGGTGCAACTGCCAATCGCGACTTGGTCGGTGAGTTTTCCCGCAACTTCACGCACGGTTTTTACGTTATCCGGCGAATGCGGACACGCAATCAGACAATCGAGTGTAGAAAGATCTATTTCGAGTTCTTCGTCGTATGTCGCATCGGGATCGGGCATCAATTCGCGCCAGATATTGTCCCGTTTTTGTCGCTTAAGGAAATCGTGGGTGATGTCATCTGACGGAAAAATCGAACACGTCGCACCAAGCTCAGCACCCATATTCGTTATCGTTGAGCGCTCCGGTACGCCAAGTGAGCGAATCCCTTCACCAACATATTCAATTACTTTACCGACGCCGCCTTTAACCGTTAACCGACGCAACACTTCAAGGATAATATCTTTGGCGCTGACGAACGGACGAAGTTGGCCAACCAAATGGACTTTAACCACTTTCGGCATGTTTAATCGGAATGCTTCACCCGCCATTGCTAATGCGACGTCGAGGCCACCAGCCCCCATCGCCATCATCCCGATACCGCCGTTAGTCGGCGTATGGCTGTCGGAACCAAGCAATGTGCCACCGGGACGACCGAACCGCTCAAGATGAACTTGATGGCAGATTCCATTACCCGGTTTGGAAAAATAGATTCCGTATTTCGCCGCGATGTCTTGCAGGAATTGATGGTCGTCGGCATTTTCAAAGCCGGTTTGCAGCATGTTGTGGTCGACATAGCTGACCGACAGATCAGTTTTGACCCGCTTCAGTCCCAGCGCTTCAAACTGCAGATACGCCATTGTCCCGGTAGCATCTTGTGTCAACGATTGGTCGATGCGAATCGCAATCGGTGAACCGGCTTTTGACCAGTCCCCTTCAATCAGATGCTCTTTGACAATCTTCTGTGTAAGATTCAAACCCATTATCATTCCCCCATGTAGAGAGTAAGAAGCTGTGTAGATGTTTTTGGAGTAATTAAGGTAATAATGGATTCTTTACTCTCAAAATCGGTGTGTTTGCTGAACTTACGATAAAATGGTAGGAAAAAGAAAGGGGCGTACATCATACGCCCCTTTTCGTTTGTAAGGAAATCACTTACTTCAAAAGGGTCATTCTCCGCAAATACACTTTGCCATTGGCATTTAATCTGTAGATATATTCCCCCGATGCCAATTTCGAACCGTCGAAATGTACTTCATGCAAACCCGCACTCATTCCACCCGCGGCAACTGTCGTTACTTCGCGGCCCATCATATCGAATACATCTAATTTCACTTTCGATTGAGTCGGTAACGAGAACGAAATCGAAGTCGTGGGATTGAATGGATTCGGGTAGTTTTGATTCAGTGCAACGCTTTGTGGTAATACTGTCGTCGAATTTTCACCGACACTCGTTGTCGATAGGAAATTACCGGTTGCCATATCCACCAGAACATATATCGATGCACCACCTGATACGCTGTAAATCACCACCCAGGTTTGCCTCGTCAGGTCTGGAGCATATATACCATAAGCACCACCGGATAATATTATCGTTGCCGTTGGGTGCGCTGCCCGAAATGCCGACCCGCCATTCGCTTCGGCAGTCGCCATTGCGGTACTGCTGTTCACAAAATTTGATGGAATTTGATGCATCGTGGCTTGCAAATGGGTCGTCGTATCATTCGAGTTCATAAACATAAATCCTGACGCCAGAACAACTGACGTGTTGACTCCACGGGAAGCGGAATGGAATACATACACCCAACTACTCGCCGTACCGGTTGTAGAGACATTACTTCCGGTTTCAACCCAGTAAAGCTGGTTGTCGGAAGAGACAGTCAATGCTCGGTTGATGGCATCTTGTAAACTGTCACGCGCGGTGTATTGAGCGAATGACGAGGCGGTTAACGCCAAAAGTAGTATTGTTGAAAGAATCCAACGTTTCATTTTTCCCCCTTTTATCTGACACACAACTATAATACGAATCGTGCCTTTAATCCATACCCGGAACAACTTTTTTTGTTGTATTAGTTAAGGATTTCACACAACTATATTGCACATATAATTGGGTAATTAAAAAGGGCGGAACCGATCCGCCCTTTTGGTAAATCTAAAACCTATTCTCGTTTACATCATTTCGAGACCAACATTATTTCCGTTGCTGGAATGGGAGACTTGAGGATAAAATCTTCTTTAGCGCTATTATTCCCGAGAAGCCCTGCAACCTGCTTGTCGCCCGGAAGCGAGAAGAAAGTTTTTGTTGTACCATCGTTCGGATGGTTTTCCTTTTGAAATTTTTCCTCGTCAGGAGACAACGAAACAAGCGTACCGTTTGCTGCTTGAGTCCACAAATACGAACCAGTTGCCAAGTCGGTAACGATTAAAATGTTGCCATCGTAACCGCAGTACTTTGCTACCCATAGCATGCGCGTGTTGTAAGAGGCGTAGTTGTCCGAATAAACACCGAACGGACCGGCGTACATCGAAATCGTCGCGCCGGGATGTGATGCGCGAAATGCAGCTCCACCGTTGGCTTCAGTTGATTGAACGGCAACATCGCTGTTAACGTAAGTATTCGGCATAAAATCATCGGGTGTACGCGGTGTGACATTCCTATCCAAATACGTTCCCGTCGTTAACACGGTGACTGAGGTGTTAGACACGTGGGAAGATGTGCGGAAATATAGTGCCCAATTACTTGAACGGCCTGTACTATCGACCAATCCCGAGCAAATCCAAAACAGTTGATTATCACCTGTAATCGATTGTGCGGCATAAGTTCCCGCTGATAGACAATCCCGCGCACGCAGTTGTGCAAACGACACTGTCGAAATTATCAGCAGCAAAACAACCGTTAAGAACCGTGTACTCATTAACCCCTCCAAATTCAAATCCAAATAGCGGACTTGTTGCTTCACAAATGATAACGCATTCGATTTCTTTCGAAGAATTCGCATCAATCTCCGAATTTGTGAGTTGTTATCTACATCACGCAAACTGGAATTTAGCTTATTAAAATGAATATACAAATAAATACGTAGATTAGTAAGTTTAATAATTTTAAATAATTATATATATTTATACATTCAATATAATCAAAATTTCGGGTATTTTAGTTCAATCATGAATCAACCCAAACAACACTCATTTTGTCATCTTTCTCCATGAGGTGCTTCGAAAATACGTTCCGAAATCGCCGGAACCGAAATTCGAACACATCGACAAAAAAAGAGCGGGACAACACAATCCCGCTCTTTACATACGTTGCAAACTTCCAAATTAATAAGTCAGCAATTCTCCAACCGCGCTTTCCACGGCTGTCAAAACATCGAGCCGTTTCACCGCCGCCTTCATTGCGTTATGGTCAGGGAAGAGTGGACGGTCGATATCAAGATGTTTCACGATTTTACGGATTGCATCTTTCGCCGCTTGTGTCCCTTTACCCGGTTGGAATTCCCGGAAATCGAGCGCTTGTGCGCAAGCTATGAGTTCAATACCTAACACACCGTAAGCATTATCGAGAATTTGCGCCAGTTTCAACGTGCCATTCCATCCCATGCTAACGAAATCTTCCTGATCCGCGGCGGCTGGTATTGACTGTACACAAGCCGGATTCGAAAGGATGCGTTGTTCGACGATTAACATATCCGCCGTGTATTGACTCAACATGTGTCCTGAGAACATCCCGGGGTTCGGTGTTAAAAATGCCGGAAGCCCCACACTGCATGCGGTATTGAGTAACCGGTTCATTCGCCGTTCGGAAAGAACGCACACCATCGTGATTGCCATACTGAGTGTGTCGATGGGTACGGCCATCGGCGACCCTTGGAAATTTGCACCCGAAAGCACAACATCATCATCCGGCACAAAAATCGGATTATCGGCAACGCCGTTCAGTTCGACTTCCATTTGCGACCGGACCCATTTCAATGCATCTCGCGCCGCACCGATAACTTGCGGCGTGGAGCGCATGCTATAGGCATCCTGAACTTTTACTTTCATTTTTCCGGTTGTAAGATCGGAGCCCGCCATGATTTTGCGAAGGTTTGACGCACTGGAAATCGAACCCGTATACCCGCGAAGCTTATGCAACCGCTCGTCGTATGGTTTCATATTCGCAAGTAACGCTTCCAATGACATCGCCGCCGCTATTTCCGCGTGTTTCAACAACCGTTCGGAATCATAAACCATCATGCATCCGACACCGCAAATAAAATTTGAACCATTAATAGCGGCAAGACCGTCACGCACCTCAAGACCCGGAACCGGAATGCCGGCATCCTTGAATGCAAGCGCAGTTGGAACCCGTTTATCATGATAGAATGATTCCCCTTCACCGAGTAGCGAAAGTGCAATTTGTGACATCGGTGCGAGATCGCCGCATGCCCCAACGCTCCCCTTTTCGCAGACGACCGGTGTGATGCCGTGGTTCAACATCGCGACGTAGGTTTCGGTAATTTCGGGACGGCACGCGGAGAATCCTTTGGCGTGGACATTTATTCGCGTGAACATTGCCGCACGGACATATTCTATCGGCATCGGATCGCCGATACCTGCGGCATGATTGAATACAAGATATTTTTGGAACTCGGCGGTTTGTTTTTCGTCGAGTCGAATTTCGGAAAGTTCGCCGATGCCGGTATTCACACCGTACATCGCTTCACCTTTTTCAATTTTCCGCAACAGGAAGGCGCGGCATTTCTTGATGCGTTCGATGGCTTCTGGTGCTAAAACGACTTTTTCGTTGCGTCGGGCGACGGCAACAACGTCTTCAATGGTCAGATTATAACCTGTGACTGTGATTGACACGGATAACTCCTATCTAAGGTTTGATGCTAATAAATTTGCAATTCGGAGATAGTCAGGCAGACTCGGAAGAGTCTGTTTTGGTTGGGATGTGTGGTGTCGCCCTGCCCACCCGGTTCCTGAGGAAGGAACCAGTCGGTTCACGCCGTGTTCCCGTCCACCGATTGCAACGGAAAGGGCGGGTGTTCGCCCGCCCTCTAAAATAACCGAATAAGTTGAAAAAGTAAAATCGCTACGCTCACATCCCCAAAAAGACCATTCCACCCCCCGCCAGCGAGAGTGCCGCACCCGCAAATGCATGGCTGTAACGTTCCAACACTCCGAACGAGATTTTGTGCAGTCCGAACCATGAAACAGTAACAATCAAATGCATTACAAGTAGCGTAGCGATACTAAATCCCATTACGACGCTTACCAATTCCATCCAGTTGCCGCGTATCGCTTCGGCAAATACCAATGGTATCAACGGTTCGCAAGGCCCCAACACAAAAATGATGAACAACAACCACGGCGTGAGTTGCTTCCACGATGCGATGTCTTTCTCCTCCGAGTTTTCACTTACCGGATGAGAATGCTGATGAACGGCTTCCCGAACAAGTTGATGTTCATGGTCGTGGGTATGCGAGTGCAGGTGGCCGTCATTGTGGAGGTGAAAGTGATGATGTGATTTTCCTTTCAACGCTCGCCACATTCCCCAGATAAAATAACCGATACCAAATATCAGCATCGACCATCCGGCAATACCGCCGCGTGCGGCTTCCCAACCGGTAATTTTTCCAAATGCGACTCCAGCAGCTACACCAATAAGTCCAAGTGCAACACTTGAACCGACATGGCCTAATCCGCAAACGAAAGTTAACGCTGATGTGCGGAGTAACGACCACCTCCGCGCCCGCCCAATGACGATAAACGGTAAATAATGGTCGGGACCAAGAATCGTGTGTACAATCGCAATCGTAACTGCGGCTATGAGGGGAATCATGCGAGGAACTCCAACGGGGAAAATTGTTTCTGTAATTTAGAGTGTAAATGGAGATTGTCCAAAGTCGCACAAATGCGGTAGGTATGTGGTTATAAGAATATCTAAAAAGAGAAAACCGACTCGTTTGAGTCGGTTTCTTGAAGTTAGTAGTGCGATTTACTTGGCGTCCACCGGCTTTTTCGAGTGGGCAATCTTCGGCCACATTTCGTCGAATTTGAATGCGGCTTTTTGCGTCGGGTTCTTGTCGTTATGGCAAGCAACACAAGCTGTTTTCGGATCCGCGCTCATACCGGCGGCAACTGCCGCGGCATGATCCTTCATCACTTTCCGGTAATCGCCACCGGCGCCATGACAAGATTCACACGTTACACCATCTTCTTTCGAAGCGGTATTGGTAACGTGGCATGCGATACATTGAGCGGTTTCTTGTGCTTTACCGTCCAACTTGAGTGTCTTCATTACTGCCGCGGCTGCGGTGTCGCCAAGTGTTGCAAACGCATTGTGGTGCTTGGAAGCAACCCAGGTTTCGTAAATATTACCCTTGCTCGCTCCCTTATGGCACATCATGCATTTACTGACACCCGCGAAATCGTGTACTACTGGTTTCGTTGTGTCTTTTACGGCATCATCGGCAAACGCACTCGCAACGAACGCAAATGCGACAGCTAACGATAACGCAATCGTGATATACTTCCTCATTGATTTCCTCCCTATTAATCTGTTAGTTAGTTGTTGAAACAATTCAGAGTTGTAAAAAACTTTAATTACGGCCTGTTCCAGACATGGTCGGTGCGGCCATGGCATGCTGCACAAGTCAATGTTCCCGGATCGAATTCGATGGTCGCATTCATATCGACGACGCCATTCAAATGAGTATCCGCATCCCACTTGGCGGGAACCGTATGGCAGCCGGCACAGGTTGCCGGTAATTCAAATGAATCGGTCGTACGCATGTGAAATTGATGACGTCCCACCCCTGCGTAAGTATGCGCGGTGTCGCCGCTCAATGCTTGCGGCGGCGCCCAATTCAACGGGTCGGTCGGGTCGATACCCGCTCCCCGTGTACCGTGGCAATGGTTGCAATCGGCGACAGTATTCCGTCCGGTCGCGTCGTGATGGCAAGTCGCACAACTTACACCCGACGTTCCACCATCGAGGTTATCACCGTGGCAAAGTTTGCATTGTTTGATGTTGTAGCCGCCCGCAGCAGTTTTTAACCAACTAATATGATTGGTAGCTGCCGGAGTGCCAAAGTAAGGATGGCTTGATTCGAGTAACGGTGTAAATGATTTGTCTTTTTCGATTCCGCAACCGGCTCCTAATACAAGAAGGAGCGTCGCAATCGTGAAAGTAATAAAAAGTTTCATCAGCGGCTTCTCCTACTTGTTATGGCACCGGGCGCAGGTTGGTTCGGCTTTGCCCATGTCGTGGCATGCGAGGCAAGTAACCATGTACTTCTCGGCTTCATCCTTATGTTCACCGCCGGTCGTCGGATTTGCCCATACCGAGCCAAGTGCGTGGGGAATAGGAATCGATGCGCGGTGGCAAGCGACACATTTTTCACTCGACTCATGGCAAGTATAGCATCGTCCGCCGAATGCCGCTTCGGTCGCATGGTTAAATCGCCATCCCGCCGGATGCGGACTACCGGAAACGACATTGTTTCCATTGTGGCATTGGTCGCAACTGCTTTGTTGGTGGCAAACATTACACTCAGTAGTTTTACCCGCCGCTTCCATGCCGTGAATTTTCTGCCAATCCGGCGACAGGTGGGATACCGGCTTTCCGAATCCTCCCCCCTCTTTTCCTACGTGGCATTTTGTACACGCATTTTTCAAATCGTCTTCGTGGCACTCTTTGCACTGTTCGTGTGAAGGTACTGCCCGAATACCCGGCTTCACTTCCCGCGCCGAACCGTGACATTGAATACAAGTCGCGCCGACTTCATCGGTATGGTATTTATGGTTGAATTTTAAATTGGTTACCGATTCATTCATCGCGTAAGCAAACAAAACCAATCCACAGATTGCCGTCACAAGGAGTATCGGCAGTAACCACTTAATTTGCCGTTTCATTTCGAACCCCCTGTTGAGAAGTGGAACGTCAACGAACCAAGTGCGCGGCGGTCACTCTTTAATTCCGGTGTCTTGAAATACTGATATTCACCGCCTAGTGTGACCCAATCATATTTTACCGCTGTATAATTCCCGCCGAGTGAAGCAGTCGTCACTTGTCCTTTAACCAAATTCACGCCATCCCACGCATAATCGACAACCGATGAATTTGCGTACAACCGCAATTGCTTGTCCATATTGTACCAAGCCGAGAGCCACGGACCGTAAGATTTGGAAAGATCGCCCGATGCCGCACGGTATCCGACTTGTCCGTATGGAGTCGTTATTACCGGGCCGCCACGGAAACCGGATGCCCCTTGCACCGAAGTCATTGTCGCTTCCACGCCGGCGCCCCACTGTGCCGGAATGAAAAAATAATCGAATGCGCCGCGTACACGGGTTACTGCGGGTAAATCGAAGTTGTTGAACCAAGAGTATGCGGCAATTTCCGGTGCCAGCACCCCACCTTCGAGATAACCGGTTATGTTAGGCGAGTAGTATCGGAACCGAACCGATGCTTGACGGAAATCCTGTGAAAGTAACCGGTACTGCGCGCTGCCAAGTATGGTCCAATTCGGATTGAATTTGCCGTACAGTTGCAGACCGACCAACCGGCGGTATTCATCGCCGTCGCGAAGTTGATCTGCATAAGAAACTTTCCATGCCTGATCGGCAATTAGCGGAGCATTTTTCCACAAGTATTTTACTTCACCGCCAAAGAATGGTGAATTGCCTTTCGCCAGAGCAAAATCACGATTTTCGGGTACATTCGAACCACCAAATACAGCCAATCCGAAGCGGTCATAATCCCTTGATACTTCCATACCGTCAATTGTTCCTACCGCGACTCCACGATACAAGAAGAACCGACCGATGTTTGCCGACCACGGCGAAGTGAAATCGCCGTAAGACAGATTTGCAGCGTACAAATTCGATTGACCGGAAGTCGAGAATTTATCGTTTTGGTCGCCGCGATATTGCACATTCGATAGGAATCGCCAACCGCCCGGTAAATTATTGATGCTGGAATTAACCCCGCTGAATAACCAGAAGTGTGTATCCGTATTAGTGGTCAGAGGATCAGTTGATTGATAACCATAAGCTTGGTTATAGAACGAACCCTTCCATTGGATACCTGCCGAAAATGCGATTCCGGTAATAAACAATGACAATCCAATGGCGAACCATAATCGTTGTATTTGAATGCTCATGCAGACTCCTTTTGTTCGCAAAAATAAGCGAAGGGAGATTGGAAAAGTGAAATGTAATACTTTTTCATGCAGGAATCCGAGCTATTTGGTTATGAAACAACTTTTTTTAATCGTGTTTTTCGGCATCCGGTATGCCATCATCTGTTTCATTAACTAAATCACCATCATGCACAAAACCTTTAACATCAACCGTTTTTTCTGCTGCTTTACCGTGATGGTGCTTCCACTCTTCCAATGACATCCGCCCGGTTATAAAAGACATCGCAAGTGGGTATTGTTTCGGATGCATTATCACGAAGAAGAAGTGCCAGACGATAATTGCGCTAACCGCCAGAATGGCTTCATAATAGTGGATAACACTCGCTACCCGCACGACCCATCCCGGTGACCACGACGTTGCGATGGCCGGGAACCAAAGCACGATGCCGGTTATTGCCATGATAAATGTTCCCCATACCAGCGCCCAGTACTCCGCTTTCTGGGTATAGTCGTACGTCTCAAATTGCGGTGCATCTTTACGGATACCAAGATGAAACATGATGTTTTGAATCGCACCATGCAAATCCGAGATCATCGGTAGATAATTGCGGAGTTTCGACCTGCCACGTTCCGTCGTGAACAAATAGAAAATATGCCAGAGTGTTCCCAACGTGAGGAAGAATGCAAGAATGCGATGTGTCAGCGCTCTTCGTGTTTCGTCCATTCCAATAAATTGGAGCGCCTTCACCCACCACGAATCGGTATTGCGTAACGCGAAACCGGTGATTGCCAATCCAATGAAACAAGCCAACAACAAGTAGTGCTGTCTCACCTCAGTCTTATCCATCCTTACGATGTATTGTTCGCTCAAATGTTTTTTGCGGTGCTCGCGCAGGAAGTAGAAATACACAATCACGTTATGGATGAACATCCCGCCGAGCGTCAAAATAATCAGAATGATGTAAATGACGCGCACGTAGTCATGGATGCCCCAGATTTGTCCGAAAGCCGCATGTGAGTAAGATTGTGCGAATGCCGGATTTGAGTTCTTATGGCACTTCGAACAAGTTTGCGCGACATTCGATTTAAAGGTTGTCGAGCGCGGATCAAGATGGCTGCGTATCGAGTGGGTAGTATGGCAATCGTTGCAATTCGCAACGATTTGCGATTTGCCAAGCGCCCATCCGTGATAACTGTCCTGATAACTCTTCACTACGCCGCTCCAAATCTGGAACCGGTCGGTGAGTGCCTTGTTTTCGTGGCAACGTCCACAATCCTTCGCAACATTCGTCGGGAAAGTATTCGATGCTGGATTCGAACGCGGCAGAATTAAATGCGATTCATGGCAATCGTTACATGCCGGGGCATCATAGATTCCGCGCCGTACCGCGGCCGCATGGACCGACGTATTATACGCCGCCGATTGCTCCTCATGGCATTGCCCGCAAACATGGGGAAGATTTAACCGGTTGGTTTGGCTGGTGGCGTCACCTGCCGATTGAATCGAGTGAGTACCGTGACAGTCGGTGCAGATTGCACCACGCTTTTGCGTATGATCTTTTTTCCAAGCCTGCCATTTTTCCGCGTGTACCGATTTCAAGTAGTTTGAAAGCGTCTTCGGCATCCGCACGAAATCGCGGGTAATCGTTAATGTATCACCGTGGCACTTGCCGCAGGTAGTGGGAATATTTTCCGCATTCGCCATACTGCGAGGGTCACTCGGACGACGGACACCGTGGCCGCGGTCGTGGCAATCACCGCAATTCGCTGCAACGCCCAAACCGGATGGATCATCCCGGAAGTGGGTGCTGTTACGGTATTGCGCAAGTTCAGTCTGGTGGCAGTCGCCGCAATGGAATGCCGATTCACCCGGCTTCAAGTGAACCGAGTGGCAACTTGCGCACGTCATTTCACCGCTTACAAGTTTCGCTTGATGAACCGAGCCGGAAAACTCATCCATCGTTTTTCTATGGCAATTTAAACAGTTCGAAAATGCGTCATTCGATTTTTTCGGATCAGGTACGCCGTGCGGTTCGTGACAACTTGAGCAGGAAACCCGGCGGCTCGCAAATGTTGAATCCATCGCCGCTGTTTTCTGAACGCCGTGAATACCGTGCGGCCCATTGCGTAACAATTCCATTGCATCGCTGTGGCACCCTTGGCACGTTTTCGTAATGGCAACCGGATCGTCTAATTTGGTCTCGCCGTGGGCGGGGTGGCATGTCGCACAGGCCCCTTTCTTACCTAATTTCAGGAACGCTTTACTATGGATACCGTTGGTAAACTTTTTCGCTTCATCCTGATGGCATTTCTCACAAGCATTGCCCGGTTCGCCGGATGATACCGGTGCAATGCGGTGCGGGTCGGCGCTTGCCGCGTGGCAATCAAAACAAGTGGCGGCTTGGAAAGGTGATACCTTACTGCCATGTCCGTGGACGCTTGCTTGCCAATTTTGCGGAATACCGGTGTGGCAATCGCCGCAGTTGACTGGAGTGTAAGTTTTGAAATGCGGGGCATCGTCCCAGTTGCCGTTTTTGTGGCAGTCGATACACGAAACTGAACTGTGGGCGCTTTTCGCGAAGAGTTCGCTGACACCGACAACCTTCCCTTTTTCGCTTTTCAGCGTCATATCGGAGTGGCAGGTGAGGCAATTACTATTATCCGACCAATCGGTTTTTGCTACGGCAAAAACCTGAGTGGAAACCAGCAGCAGAGCCGCCAGATAGGAAACATAGAATAGTGTTTTTATCATCATAGTGTATGCTCTTGGTAGGGTACAAAGGAGTGCTTTGCAGTTGGCAAAATATAGTAGGGGTTGTACGAAATCGCAATTTTTAGTGGGTCGAAGAGGGGTAAAACGGCGTTTTTTTACAAGAATTTAGGTCGAAATCGGACAAAAATCAGACCTATTCAGGAATACTTTTTTGATACTTTTATCAAGTACTTATTCAAGTCATTAATTCAGAAAGAGATTGCTACATTATTCACACCGTGAACTATCGAAGAAACAAAATGAAGAATAAGAGAGAAGAGGTGGAATGTGATAATTTTTACAATCTTTTAAATTTACTACAGTTATGTAGGAATAGCGTACAAACAATTTCATTCAAAATAGCATATTCTAAACTACTTGGTACCCGCTAAACCAGTGGGGGAGGGTTCGTGAGCCCTCCCCATCAAAAAACAACGATTTTATTTCATTCTTACGCGGTCGTCGTTTTCAATTCATCCAATATGTATTGAATCGATTCATCGAACGTCATGCTCTTTTGTCCTGCCCTTTGCTGTAACCATTTTCTCCGCTCTTCGCGTGCTTCTGCCAACTTTTCTTCATATTGTTTGTATTTGTGAGACAGATCTAATAGTTCCTCAATAGATTCATTAGCTGTTTTGGTTGTCTTAGGTACGCCCATTGCTGGTAAAGCAAAAGGAGTAACTTTTACTTTCTGCTCAGTCGGATGATCTAATGCATAAAGTTCTTCACTTGCTTTCTTTCCTTCAACTAAATCCTTCACCGACACTTCATTCTTCGCTATCTCATCCGGCCCGACAATCACCGCAAACCGCACCCCCGTTGCATCCGCATACGAGAACATTTTCTTTGGTTGCTTTTCTTTCCCCACATACACTTCGGTTTTGATTCCCGCTTCGCGATATTTTTGTGCAAGCGCAAATGCCTGTGAATGAGTCACCCCAAACACTGGTAGTATCAGTACATCCGCCGTCGCTTTGCGGTATTCGAGTCGTTCCAATAATCCCGCATCGCCAATCTCAATCAGTGCCGCCAGCAATCTATCAATCCCAATCGAAGCCCCAACCGCCGGTAGTGTCAATTCCGAGAATCGATTTACCAATCCGTCATACCGACCACCGCTGAACACTGCGCCAAAAGCAGGTAAATCCGTCAACCAACATTCAAACACGGTACCGGTATAATACGCGAGGCCGCGCGCCACCGATGGATCGATAACCACTTTATCGTCCGGTATCCCAAGTGCATTGAGTAATTCACATATCTCGGAAAGTTGCGCAATCCCGGCGATACCGGAATCCGTTGTATTCAACGAATGTTCTTTCAACAATTCGAGCGTTTCAGTTCTGGTATTCGCCGGAATATTCAAAAAGTCGGTTATCTTTTTTATTTGTTCATCACTCAGCAGCATCCCTTTAATCTTATCACCGCTGACATCAACTCGCCCAACCCCTAATTCTTGTGCTACACCTTCGACACCTATCCTGTCGAACTTATCGAGCACCCGCAGTATGTCCGCTTCGCGTTCCTTCTCTATCCCCGCTACTTCGCACAATCCCGAAAGAATCTTCCGGTTCGAGAATCGTATCCGTGCCGGTACTTTTAACTCTTTCTCAAATAACTCGTACATAATGCAGAGTATCTCCGCATCCGCCGCCATCTTGTCCGTCCCGACGATGTCAATATCCATCTGGGTGAATTCACGGAACCGCCCCGGCCCCGGTTTATCCACCCGGAATACATTCGCTACTTGCCAACGCCGGAACGGTTTCGCTATCTCCGGGTACTGTGACACCACCCTCGCGAGCGGAACGGTCAAGTCAAACCGCATCGCTATCGGTGTCTCTTCCGGCCCTACAAAATTAAAAATGGATGCCGCCCCTTCACTCCCGTAGGCATCTCCCGTCAGCACATCGCGATGTTCGAGGGTTGGTGTTTCGAGCGGCAAGAAACCGTACCGCTCGTACAAGCGTCGGCAAGTTTCAATGAGTTCCCGCCTCGCCCGTGCCCACTCCGGCATCAGGTCGCGGAACCCTTTCAGTAATCTCGGTTGTATACGTTCGCTCATCTCTTTCCCTCGTCAGCCACACGGCTGTTAAAAAGGGGCAACACTCGATTGCCCCTTTTGTAATATACGATACATGATTTCCCGATTTGTACTGGGGGAGGAACTTGAATCCTCGACCTCTAGATCCACAGTCTAGCGCTCTAACCAACTGAGCTACCCCAGCATTGCGTTTTTACACAGCCGATAAAGTTAGAAAAAATCACGCACATTAGCAAACCAGACGGGTTTTACCGCTCGAAAGCCCTTACACGGCTGAATATAGGTAGGGGCGGTTCACTAACCGCCCCTACCCCTCTTTACCCAATAACAAACGTCTGGTTCCTACTTGAGCAACACCATTTTTCGCGTCGAGACAAACCTACCCGCTTCCAGCCGATAGAAGTAAACGCCGCTTCCTAACTTAGTACCGTTAAATGTTACCCGATAATTTCCCGCACGAACAGAACGTTCTGAGACCAATCGAGCCACTTCCTGACCCAGTGCATTATGTACTGTCAGCTTCACCTGAGAAGAAATCGGCAACGAAAACGAGATAGTCGTTATCGGGTTGAACGGATTCGGATAATTCTGCGCCAATGCAAACTGCTTAGGCAATGCCTCGACATTCCGCTCGCCAATGCCCGTATATCCGATATACATCACTACCGGTATCGTTACATTTGACGTAACGGAATTTGTATTGAACCGGATTGCAACCCGGTATCTCCCTACCGGCATGAAATGGCTGTCCAGATGAACGGTAACCGTATCGCTTTCCTGCGGTTGTAACGTATCAGCGTGTGGTGTATAACCTATCCAGACTGTATTGAATGCAAGTTCGTACACACCAACCCGGCATGTATTACCTGCTTGCATCAATGCACAAACCGTCCACAACATCGGATCCCAACGCGGTGTGATAGCTAGCCCCAGCGCCTTCTCAGTAGGTGAACCTAACGTCCGCAATGCAACCGTCGTACCGTTCGACGGATTGATTCCGTAAATATGCGTTCCATAGTTATGCGATGCCGAATCGCGGACGAATGCATAGAGATTCAATCCGTATGCATCGTTGGGATACCAAGCGAGACCGTTAAGACCTCCGGTTCCACCCGGATTGGGAAGTGATCCGATAGTTACGCCGTCGCTCATCCGAAGTTTGAAAATTGCACTCGCTTGGTCGGCGTAATAAATCATTCCTGCCGCGGTATCAATCGCCAACGCACGTACCGGGTTAATCGAGGTATAATAACGTTGAACGACTTGACCGTTTGAGGTGTCGATTTTATCGATATAATTGGAATACGACCCATACAAATAGTGACCATCCCACGCTAAATCGCGCCATCCGAACACACCGGTTGAATCGGGACAATTAAAGATATGGAGTAAAATGCCCGTTCGATCCAATTCGTACAAATGATGTGGAACAGTATAATTATTTGAGCCGGTCAACCAAAAATGTACACCATCGAATTCAACACCCGATAATTGTTGGTCGCCAAGGCACGCCTCGGTTGCATTGAATGTAAATTGCTGATCCCACATTGAATCGAGCTCATCGAATCCACCACCGTATAGCAATTGTGAATTCCAAGTCAACGCACCGTTACCGGTATTGCGGACATAGATCGGTAAGTCTGTTGTTTCCCCAAAATCAGACAAAAATGCAAATACCGAATCGTTCGGAGCCAGTGTAGTGTCCAGCGGAGTGAGCGTTATCCGGAGTCCGGGTGCAGTCAGTGAAAAATCCAAAGTCGAAGTCGTATCCTCGTGGATCGTAACTGTATCGACTTTCGGGTTGAAACCGAATATGGAAGCACGGGCATCATAATGGCCGATTTGGATATCGTTTATCGTATAATGCCCAAGCGAATCCGTCACACCGCTTTTACTGCCATTCAACAAAAACACACTCACATTTCGCATCGGTGTATTATCTGAAGCTCGTCGCACCGTACCCGTTAATGTCCCGGTGATAAACCGTTGCGCAGTAGTAAACATAATCGCGCGGTTGACATTTTGTTGCAACGGGATTGCCGCAGCACCGCTTGAAAATATATTCCAAAATGAATATTCCAGTGCGCGTGTCATTGTCGAATCAGTTATTCCAATCACGGCATAGTTTATTCCAAGAGGAAAACCTGACACACCGCCGTAAAAATCCTTGTATTGGAAAATTAACATACAGTCACCAGTAGGTGTCGGCCACCGCATCGGATCCAAAATCAAAATCTGCGCATCATTCGGAAAGGGGCCGGGAGAAATCACATTCGTTCCCTTCCAAGAAATTACAAACCAACCATTCGTGGTATCATTGTGCGCAAATACCCCTTGCGGATAACCCGCAATGGTTAAATCCTGCCAATCCACCGCCACAAGATTCCGCGGCCCTTCATGATTGGGTAAATGGCATGGACGCATATTGTCGTACAAGTGTGATTGGAACTGACCGGGAAATCCGGTCGAATCGCATTGCCGTGAAATACCGAATGCGAACCAACCGTTGGTACAAATCATGATCGAATCGTATTCGACACCGTAATACTTCGCACGAAACGGTAAACGGTACACCATTGTTTGATCGCTCCCTTCGGAAGCATCATTCAAGTTGAGCCGGTTTACGTTCGTTTCGATGTCCTGCCATTGATAAGTTGGATACATAATGTAGCCGGTATCGGTATCGTCATAAGCGAGATACCCATAATCGTCCGGCCCGCATGGGTCACGGGTAGTGCGTGTTCCCACCTGAACGGTAAACCTTACTGTGTCTCGGATATCACCCGCAGCGAAGGCAACTCCCAACGTAGCAACTGTACCCGGCACAGTTCGCTGATTGGCATTGATATGGAACAACTGTCCGGTTGGATTCGAAACATTCGTTCCAATCGGAAGATTCGTAAAAGTTGCACCCGGGACGTTAACCGAAACGTAAGGTGAGTAGGAAATTAAAGTAGCGTCAGTTATGCCGGGGGCAATCGCACCGATATTGCGCACCGTTACAGATACGTCGGAAGAGCCACCCGGAATGAGAGTAGTTGAAACTGTGGATGAAAGGTAATTCAATTGTATCGAGGCAACCGGCAACATTACGAAAAGAATCCGGTTCATCGTGGTGTCGTTCGTGGTCACTGCTAATTGTAGTGGTATTACGTCGTTATTGCGTAACCCACTCAACAATTGAACCCGGTACATCCCGTTACCGAAGTCGCTGCTGTCTGCGGCAAGGTTCGCATAAGTATATGTTGCATTCGATACAGCAACTCTCGCATCGGGTGAAGTTAAAGTCGCGCTGATTCCGCCAATTGCGGCGGATGTTCCGTAGTTATGCAGTAAAATACTTAAATCGATTGTCTCACCGGGATTCGCTTGACCGTTGTTATTTCCTACCCGCCCGTTCTGATTATCATCAAGAAGTTGAACATTCGCTATACCGGCATCCGCCGAGAGATTCGCAACCGATACCGTGTCGATTATCGGAACGAGGTTTTGACCGACTTTATTTCCAACTACAGTCACATATAAACTTCCGGTTGTCGCATTCGTCAATGGCAATATTGCATTTCCGTTGTTATCCGTGACTACCCGCGCATAAGTTTCGACAATACCGCTACTGCTTTTCTTCATCGCAGTAACCAATACTCCGGCGACCGGCGTCGGACTTAGTTGCATGGTCACCGTAATGGAAAGGCGGTTTTGTCCGAGACCAACCGTTTGCGGGATATTTGCGCTCATCTTGTGCGGAACCCCGGTCCACATATTGACTGAAATATCACCCATGATGTTATTCCAGTGGATGAAGTTATTTGCTTGTGACGAATCGAAAGCCCAGAAGTTTCGCCATAATTGGTATTTCCCCTCATAATACATTCCCGACGGTTGGCGCGCGTTCTTTACCCCCAACCCATACATCGTACCTGTCGCCATGCAATTATTGTGCGCCGGGTCAGTACCACCAGTTTGCGGCGAAGTTGAGCAAAGCGCACCCGCTGGTGCCGATGGTGTACCGTCGCGAATCGCCTGTTCCGAAATTCCACTGACACCCGCGCCGTACCATTCACCGGTTCCGCAGGTAATATTAAAACCGACATAACATTTATTTGCATTCGTTAGGCCGGAAACATTTGCGGCGCTCATTTCACTGATATAACCGACCCGGTGTGCCCAGAAAAGTAAACCCGGATTTACCCTAAGGTTTATCGTATTCTGATCGACGCTGCCGTTGTGTTCGTCATAGTACAACCCACTTTGCGGTAATCCGCGTGCCTGCATCATCCCCAGTGCAAACCACATCGCGGTTCGGTTAGAGGTTGTTAAATGCGATGTTCCGGCATACGCCCAACCCCGACGATACCATGTCGTATCTGCCCCGGTCGGCCCCATGTAAGGAGTCCGTTCGTAACCAAGTGAGCGATTAATTTGTGTTGTTAGTTGCTGGATATTATCGCACGTCCAGCGACAAATGAAAACATCTGCAAGCATATCATTTCCAGCTAAACACACCATATCGTGATCGGCGTAGCCACCGCTGGGATAGCTGTATGACGGTAATAAGTATGAGCCGGTAGCCCCGCCGTCCCCAACCAACAGTGCAACTTCCGGTGCCGGATTCCATGTTGTATAGGCAGTATTAATAAGTGTCCTGATGTCTTCGGGAAAGGAAGCCGTCGTTGTGACGAGCGTAGTGATACGTCCGCTTCGGTTACGCCAGTCGATGTAAGGGCGTAACGCATTTGTTATTTGCGTATCGTTGCGGCAAATCACCATCATTGCGCCCGGTAGTGCATTTGCATTGATTTCCGTCAACTCGTCGGCGCCAAGAATTTCATCATAAAATTGTGCAAAACCCGGTGCGGTGTGGTCTCTCGCACTCAATAATTCGTTTACCCCCTCTCCACCGGAGGGAACCGTTTCCACATCTATCTTCGTGTACACTCTCACAGTACGGGTTACCGGATTTACCGATACCGGTTCAATCGAGAGAATGGAAGTTCGCGCGTCGCGTAATATTGCCGGAGTACTGAGTTCCGCAACACTGGCTGGATACCACTCGTTGCTCGCGTAACAAACGTTATCGATGGTAAACGGGGCATCCACATAATCCTTTTCGTCGGCTGTCAATTCCGGTAACGGTTGTTGTGGCAAGACGTCCATGTTATGGTATTCGACATATTCCGTCGACCTGATTTTCAATTGAACGTTACCGGTACGCGGAAGAAGGACGGGGCGTGCCATTACCGGTACCACCGGCTTTCCGACCGCCCATGTTCTTGTCTCACCATTCATCGTAATGAAAGTCCAGTCGCGTTTTCCAGAAGTTACATTTTCGAATTTTACATCCGGGTGGGTAAATACAAGATGAAGACCACCGTTTGCTAATTTCTCTACTGAAATATTTATGTTGGACGTATCGGGAATGCCTGTGGTGGCATCGTCATCCGGTGTCCATGGACGTGCGAACGCACATTGTAGGGAAAGCAATAAAATGGTAATTACAACACAGGTATGGATTCTCATTGTCTCCTCCTGATGTGGGAATAGTAACAGGCGAAACCAACGCCTTCGTTGATTTCGGTAGTGGATAAGACGGAATGAAAGTCAATTAGTCGGTTCTTGAGGAAAAAAGAACACAACTACTAAGAAGCAAGTTACGATATATAGAATTTTAATTCCAACAATTTGACATGAAATTGCAAGAGCTATGCGACTGCGACTGCATCGCACTTCCTAATTACATGATTATCAAATGGGAACAAAAGAAGATGAATAGAGGACAAATATAATAGTACTAAGATTTGACCGACTGAACCGCGCCCCCCATCCAAGTCATTAAAACCGGGTTATCTTTCCAATCGCGTGGATCGGTCGATGACAAGTCTGTGTCCAATACCAGAAAGTCGGCATGGGCGTCTGGTTGCAATAATCCGGCGTCGCGCCACCCCGCTCGGTGATGTGGTGTTTTTGTAAACGCGGTAAGCGCTTCGTCAAAATCAATTGTTTCATTAGGAAACCACGCATCGCCTAAATCATTCGAATAACCAGTCCGTAAAATTGCCGTGCGCAGACCCGGTATCGGGTTAAGTGACTCCACCGGCCAATCGGAACCGAACCGTAAATTGATGCCATTCTCCAACAGCGTCCGAAACGCGAATGCACGTTTGCATCGTTCGTTACCGATTCTATCTACCATCCATTTACGGTCGCCGGCAAGATGAATCGGTTGCATGGATGCAGTCAACTCAAGATTTGCCATCCGTTGCGGTGTATCCGATGTCATTACTTGCAAATGTTCCGCGCATATTCCATCGGTACGAAGTCCTTCATTCTGCAATACTTCGCAAGCATGTAACAATTGCTCACAGGAAGCATCGCCAATCGTATGAACAGCCGCTTCCCACCCTTCGTTTATGCAACTTCGCAATGCGCTGATGACTTCCTCGTCGCTATGCATTGGAAAACCATGAGTTTCCGGATTGGAGGTATATGGTTCGCGGAACCATGCCGTACGGCTGCCGAGTGAACCATCTAAGAAAAGTTTTTGTGTGGCGATTCGTAACCGTTCACTTTTCCACTTCTGAAAACCGAGGGTTCGTTCGTTCGGCCACCCTTCATTCAACCATAAATCGACTCGCAACGGTAGCGCATCGGCTTCTGACCATCGTATATATTCGCTTGCCAAACTGCTGTTGGCATTTTCCCCGACACCGATAACCCCAAGCGATAACGCATGTTGTGCCGCTTGTTCGAACCATCGCCGCTGCTCGATAGAAGTCGCTTCGGGAATGCTTGATTTCACTGCATGCACGGCAAATTCCCGCAGCCATCCGGTAGGAATGCCATCGGCATTGCGCTCGATTCGTCCCCCCTCCGGATCGGATACATTGTTCCAATAACCTGCAATCTCTAACGCCGCCCGGTTCGCAACAGCCGAGTGTAAATCCTTCGTCTCGATAATTGTCGGATACCCTGCACACCAATCATCCAAATCTTCTATTCCGATATCAACTTGGCTTTGATCTAATCCCAATCCAACGATCCATCCCCGTCCCGGATCGCGGCGCATCTGTTCCACCACCGAGAGAATACTTTGACCGACTTCCATTACCGTTGTTACACCAGCAAAATTCAACGGGCCGATTGCTGAACCACCCCAGACAAAATGCGTATGGCTATCGAAAAAACCGGGATAAATAAAAGACTCGTTTAAATTGATTCGCTCGATATCGACTTTCGGAAACGGTTCGTCGAAAAACCTTAAGAATCGTCCATTACGAATCTCGAACGCGCGCGGGCGTTGATACAACGGAATACCGGGACGATATACCCGCACATTGCAAACTAATAGGGAATTCACGAAACAGTTTCCTTCCGTTGAATCGGATGAATCGAAAGCGCTTTTCCAGTCACCGAATCAAGCTCGATAGCAACACCATGTAGACGCATATCACCCGATGCCGGTGCCGAGTTTGGCGCAACACCGAGCCGTATTTTCGAAATGGCGACGTCCGCTTTCATACCAATAACTCCCGAAAATGATCCGGTCATCCCCGCATCACACATAAATGCCGTTCCCCCCGGAAAGATTTCCGCATCTGCCGTCTGAACATGGGTATGTGTACCAACAACTGCACTGACTTTACCGTCGAAATGACGGGCTAATGCTATCTTTTCCGCAGTCGCTTCGGCGTGAAAATCAATAAAAATGAGGTTGGTTTCATTTGCGAGTGAGGCGACAATTTTATCACCGACCGTGAATGGATTATCAGTCGCAGTCATAAATAGCCGCCCTTGCAGATTGATAATACCGATTTTTATTTCATCGTTTATCCGATAAATCGTTGAACCGTTTCCCATCACTTCCGGTGGATAATTTGCCGGGCGTAATACAACGTCGGAGTATTTTTCAAATACTTCCGGTACTTTTTCCCGGTCAAAGGTGTGGTTTCCCCCGGTTATCACGTGAACTCCGAGGTGTAGCAACTCCTTTACCTGTTTTACGGTTATGCCGCGCCCCTTCGATACGTTCTCACCGTTGGCGATAACGATATCATACTGCCGTTCCGCAAGCAATTCCGGTAGCCATTTGGCAAGTGCGGCAAGTCCCGGCTCACCGACAACGTCACCGATAAATAAAACGGAAATATTCATTTGTACTACGTTACTTTATAAAAATTTCGGTCTCTTAAGAACCGCAACCAAATCAGTCGAACTATAACTCGTTAAACTCACCAATTCCCATCCCGTCGTTCCAAGTTCGTTCAATATCGTATCCAACTCACGGAATTTCGATTGATCGAAATGATGTGTCAAGTATTCCCATTCCTGCATATTCTCCCCCATTAATAGTAGGTTAGTTTATTGAAAAAGGGTGCATGCGTTCACATACACCCGTCTTTTTAAAATCGTGCCCGATTAGTCAAGCTAAGGTGAGAGAACCACGCCGTTAGAATACGGTGGGTACTTCCTCCTCCGGGTTTGACTTCCCCTGACACCGCAAGCGGCGGGGGCGTGTCATTGCCGGTTGACGTAAAGTTCCCGGCTCTCTTTTAGTTGGTCCCTCCCGTAGATCAACGACTAATCGGACAACACTCGTTTTGGCTATAGGTTATCTTATGTTTCCTTTATCATTCCCGCCACCTACCACCTACAACCCGTTTTACTCCTCATCAATTTCTTTACTCATTCGTTCCGTCAATGCGCGCGCTTTCGCTTCAATATCACTTCGCAATTTGTCGCGTTCTTCCCATGCCATGAACAATTCGTCGGTCAAATTCAATGCCGCGAGCACTGCGATTTTCAGCGGCGAACTCCCCTGTGAAAGCGTCTCTTCCACGTCGCGCATTTTCGCATCGACGTATTCCGCTACTTTTTTGATGTAATCGGCGTCGGCATCACCTTTGACGCCATATTCCTGACCGAAGATTCGGACTCTTACCACCGTTGGTTGTACCGCCATCGCTGTCTCCTGTCGTATAATAACCGGTTCGGCATCCTCGGAAGGATACCCGATATTTTCGTTGTCGAGTTTGTCGAATAACGACTGTTGGCCGGTTACAGTTCCTCCATCTTCTCCAAAAGCGCTTGCACTTTTCCCCGGAAGTTCTCCTGTTTTTCTTCCCGCTGCCCTAAATCTTTTTTCGCTTCTGATAGTTCACGGCGCACGTTTTCCAATTCATTCGTCAATTGTGTTTTTAGTGCTACCGCGTCGGCAAGTTCCGCTTCGAGATGGCTTTTCTCAGACAATACTGCTTCGCGCTCTTGGCGCGCTTTTTCGAGTTCGCCTTTTAACGATTCGTTTTCTTGGCGAACATGGGACAATTCTTCCCGTGTACTGCTTAACTTTTGTTTCAACAGCTCAAACCGCTGTTCCAATGCTTCCAGAATACTTAAATCCATTGGTTCCTCAAAGAGTTCTAATGTCATTTACTGCCTCGCAACGATACTCCATCGATACCATTAATCGCCGCGATTGTACGTTCCATTGCCTGTGCAATTTCCTGTTCCGTCAATGTCCGGTCTTCTGCTTGCATCCGTAATCGAATACCGAGCGAAGTAAGATTCAATTTTTTATCTTCGTGCCGGTCAAATAACGTAACAGTTACTGAAAATGGTAAGTCGGATACGGCGCTCGTCGCCGCATTTAACAACGTTCCCGCCGACATCTCCACTGGTACTTGATACGACAAATCGCGTTCCACCATCGGGAATCGCGAAAACGATTCAAACTGCGGAACCGGCAATTCCAGCGGCACTGTCTCGCAGTTTATTTCAATAATCCAAAGCGAATGATCAAGGTCGAACCGTTTCGCCGCCGTTTGTCCTTCTACCCGTAAAGTGTCTTTATGAACTGCCCCCGGTATGCGACCCGCATACCCTATTTCCCGCTCGCCGTCGTACAGGATAAACGCTTCTTCTACTAAATGTAAGGTATCATACGGCTCCCAGCACAGTGAGGCAATACCCAACCGCTCGTTTATTTGTTCCAGAACACCAATAATATCCGAAGCGTCGAATGGACGCGGCTTGCTGTCGCGCCACCATTCCGACGAAGTCGTGCCTGACAGAACGATACCTAGATGCCACCGCTCGATGCTTTCCGCCTTGATAAAACCCTTACCGAACACCCGTCCGATTTCAAATAATGCGACCCGTTTTCGACCATGATGCAAGTTGTGTGCGGCGGCGATAACCAGCGATACCAGCAGGTTTGGACGCATTGCCGACAGTTCCGGCGCTATCGGATTCGCGATGCGAATCGCCCCATCCAATAAACCAAGTGCCGCTAAATCATCGGGATCAACCATCGAGTTCGAAACCGCTTCGGAAAGTCCCAAGCTCCGCGCCCAGTCCCCCCAGCGACGCCTTGCGCTCCACCCCGGTAACTCGTCGATTTTCATCGGAACCAGCGCTGATGTTTTGGTCGGTATGTGTTCGTAACCATACACCCGCCCTACTTCTTCGACTAAATCGATTTCCCGTGAAACATCGTGGCGGTGCGACGGTACAGATACCGTAACTGTATTTTCTTTCTTCGAAACAGACGCAAAACCGAGCCGGTTGAGTAACGCTTCTGCCTCTCCGAGCTTAATTCCGTCATAACCCAGCACTGTATGTAACCGACTCTCTCGGAGGGTGACAGCTTCCCGATTTACCGGAGTGGGATATGCTTCCACTGCGTTATGATACACTTCACCACCAGCAAGTATTTGTATCAGCGATGTAACCCGTTCCATCGCATATACGACCCCTTCGGGATCCGCACCGCGTTCGAATCGCTTCGAAGATTCCGTCGCAAGCCCCAACCGCTTTGCTGTACGGCGAATCGTTACCGGTTGGAAATATGCCGCTTCCAATAAAATATCTTTTGTCGATTCGCGAATTTCGCTGTTCTTGCCACCCATGATACCGCCGAGTGCTATGGCATGCTTCCCATCGCGAATTAGCACGTCACCTGCCGCTAAAGTACGTTCGACATCATCGAGCGTTGTGAAGATTTCACCTTCTTTCGCAATTCTTGTTCCGATTTCATTTCCGTTCAGAAATTCACGGTCGAACGCATGCAGTGGGTGTCCCATTTCGTACATCACATAATTTGTCGCATCCACTACTGCATTGATTGACCGCGTTCCCATCGCCTTCAATCGCTCCCACATCCAGAATGGCGAGGGTCGCTTCGCATCGACGTTCCGCATCAATCGTGTGCGATATCGTGGACAACCCTGTGCGTCGTCGAGTACGACTTTAATGTGTTTCGATGCCGGCTCATCCAGCTCATCAATCGGTGTCGGTTGCATCCGAATTGTGCGATTCAATTTTGCCGCCAATTCACGCGCAATCCCCAAATGCGACAAACAATCGGAGCGGTTCAATGTCACTTCCAAACTAAAGATGGCATCACTGAGAATGCGTTTTGATAGCGGTTCTCCGGTTATCCACTCGTCGCTTTGTCCGGTTCCTAACACCCAAATGCCGCTATGGTCGTCGCTTCGTCCCAGCTCCCGTTCCGAGCAAATCATCCCGTCGCTTACGACACCCCGTATCGGTTTCGAAGTGAGTGTAATGTCGCCCAACTTTGTTCCCACCAACGCCAACGGCACCCACTGACTCGGTTCAATATTCGGTGCACCACACACTACTGTTTTCGTTTCGCCTTCAAGTGCGACTGTGGCAAGCCGGAGTTTGTCCGCATTCGGGTGTGGCTTCAAATCCAGCACGTATGCGGCAAACACCCCTTCCGGTACACCCGGAATGATGCGCAACTCCTCGACTTCGAAACCAAGAAACGTGAGTAATTCTTTCACCTGTTCCGGTGATTCCGGTAAAGCTAAAAAATCCTGTAACCATCGGTAAGAAATGCGAATCATATTTTATCGCTTTCGGCAAATATTGATATGTAATTGTGACGTACTCGTAAATGGCTCATGGTGGTAGCCACCGTATGTATGTTCAAATTCGAATCCACTTCCGGTTATCAATGCTTCCAATTCCATTGGAAAATAAATCCGCGCAAAAAGTTCATCAGTCGTTTCTTCATTCGTCACCGTGTTTCGGAAATAGCGCGTAACGTGATTAACCTGTGTTTTTTGGTCGTAACTGCTTGATTCCGTGACTGCTATCGTTGCTTGTACCCGCGTATCAAAGTACTCTTTTTTCTTCCATCGCTGATTCGGGTCCCGGAGCAGAGTTTCCAAATTCGGATTAAAGTACGAAATCACCAGCCGCCCATCGGCAGTAAGATGTCGTTTGATACACGCCATCATCGAACGAAAGTCCTCAACGGTAATCACATGTGCTACCGAGTTGAATGGGATTAAAATCAATCGAAACTTGCGGTGTAGAGAAAAATCACGGATATCGCCATAGACCCACTCAATATCAACCTTTGCCGCTTTCGCTTTTTTCTTCGCAAGTGCTAAAAACGGTTTCGAAATATCGATTCCAGTGACATTGAATCCTTTTTCTGCTAATGGTATCGCTATTCTACCCGTCCCACAACACAATTCAAGAATCGGGTCGCCGTATTCTTTCGCCAATTCTGCATAAAATGGTAAATCTGCGACCTCTTTTATCGACAGGTCGAATCGCTCACCATCGTTGTATGCAGTACTTCCGTCAGGAATTTTCATTGAATCGATTCTGGTAGAATTTTCATACTAAACTAAAACTGGTTTAAAAACCGGATATCATTTTCATAGAACAACCGGATATCATCAATCCCATATAACAGCATTGCGAGCCGTTCAATGCCAAGTCCGAACGCAAAGCCAGTGAATGCTTCCGTGTCTATTTTTGCCCCACCCGGTAGTTTAATTCCTTCCAATACATTCGGATGCACCATCCCGCAACCGCCCATTTCGATAAAACCACTGTGTTTGCAAATGCGGCACCCTTTACCGTGACAGAATGGACAAGTCACATCGACTTCCGCCGATGGTTCAGTGAATGGAAAGAAGTGCGGACGGAATCTTATCTCGGTATCGGCTCCCAACAATGCGCGATAAAATGCGAGCAGAGTTCCTTTCAAATCCGCCATCGAAATTCCCCGGTCAACACAAAGTCCTTCTACTTGGTAGAAGACCGGGCTGTGGGTGGCATCCGGCTTATCGTTACGGTACACCCGTCCGGGAGAAATTATCCGAAGCGGCACGCCGCGCCGTTCCAGTGCGTGTATCTGCACCGGTGAAGTTTCCGTCCGTAACAACTCCCGGTCACCCGCACCGGGATTGAGATACAACGTATCCGATTTTTCCCGCGCTGGATGCCAACTTGGTGTATTCAATGCATCGAAATTGTAAAACGAAGTTTCTAATTCCGGCCCTTCTTCAACCACAAAACCCATCCGCGCAAATAAATCCGCTATCCGTTCTGATGTCGCAGTAATGGGGTGCTTTGTCGCATGTTCGTAAGGTCTTCCCGGTAACGTCGGGTCGAGGCGCGGAATGGATAATTTGACAACAGTATGTGCGCGCAACGCATCGAGCTTTTCTGTGAAGAGATTCTTTACGTCGTTGAGCCGCTTACCGAGTTCTTTGCGTTCTTCACCCGGTGCCTTACCAAGTTTATCGAACAACGCGGCAAGTTCCCCTTTGCGTCCCAAAAAGCGATTGCGTAGCTCTTCCCATTCACCGGCGTGAGCCAATGCCATTCGCGCTTGAAACACGAGTACCAAATCGTCGATTTCTTCATGTAGCGTCATTTATTTCTCTTCTTAATTTTTTCTTTTTTCCTGTTCCCCGTTGCCCGTTTCCCCAAAATAAAACGGGGAACCTCTTTATCGGAGGTTCCCCATAAGCATTACTCGCTAAAATTGCAATGCGATTATGCCCGGGCGGCCTCCACGAGGCGCTCAAAAGCTACCGGATCGCTAAATGCGAGGTCCGCAAGAACCTTGCGATTTACCTCGATTCCTTTTTGTTCCAATAGGTGAATGAAGGTGCTGTAGTTCAAGCCGAACTGCCGGACTGCCGCATTGATACGGACAATCCACAGTCCGCGGAAATCGCGTTTCTTGTTGCGGCGGTGTTCGAACGCATACAACCGTGAACGGTCGACGGCATCCATTGCGGAACGGATGCGGGTATGGCGGGTTCCCCAATACCCCTTGGCGGCCTTTAAAATCTTCTTGCGGCGTTGCTTCGATGCAACATTTCCGGTACTACGTGGCATTTTCTACTCTTTTCTTTCTTACAGTAGCGCAGACCTCCCGGTCTGCGTCTTCAAAATCAATTATCCTAAGATCAACCGCTTGATGCGTGCGCCGTCGGTCTGATTCAGAATCGCTTCCGTCGAGAGGTGGCGCTTCTGCTTCGAAGACTTGTGTGTCAACTTGTGGCGCATCGTGTTACGACGTCGCGATACCTTGCCGGAACCGGTGACGTGGAAACGCTTACATGCGGAACGATTGGATTTCATTTTGGGCATTTCAGCAACCTTATTTCTTCATAAGTTGTACGCTCATACTGCGCGTACCTTCCATCTGGATCGAAATCTCGACCTTTGCGACGTCTGCCAGCGCAGTACAGAAACGCTGTAACAACTCGTCGCCAAACTCTTTTCTTGTCAAAAGCCGACCGCGGAACAATACGACCGCTTTGACTTTATTTCCTTCGAGGATGAACCCTCGCGACTGCTTCACCTTCGTATCGAAATCGTGATCGTCGGTCACCGGAGTGAACCGGATTTTCTTGACTTCGGTGTGCGACTGTTTTTTACGGGAGTCGCGTTCCTTCTTCGCAAGCTGGAACTTGTATTTACCGAAATCGAGAATTTTACAAACCGGTGGTACGGCATTGGGTGCGATTTCGATTAAATCTAAATCCTGTTCACGGGCCTTTTCCAACGCCAACTTTGTATCAAGGATACCAAGCATCTGACCATCGGAATCTACAACCCTCACCTGCGGTACACGAATTCTTTCATTTACACGAATTTTTTCGTCATCGGACGGTGGTGAATATGGCGCTCTAACGGTACATCCTCCGTACATCTATACAACATTCGCCTATTACGGCGTTGAACTTTTCAGCGCTGTCGGCATGATAGCCGGCTGCGTGGGCGGTATTGGACTCGAACCAACGACCTCTTGCATGTCAAGCAAGCGCTCTAACCAAACTGAGCTAACCGCCCGCGACTTTACTTGCCGACTGCAAGGTACTTATCCGTGGTGGCAGCGGATGCGGTAAATCAAAAATAAGTCTGCCGTGCCGAGGACCGGACTTGAACCGGTACGGGGTTGCCCCCGAGGGATTTTAAGTCCCTTGCGTCTGCCTATTCCGCCACCCCGGCGGTGAACCTCATAGAGGCGGCGATCGGAATCGAACCGATGGATAAAGGTTTTGCAGACCTCTGCCTTACCACTTGGCTACGCCGCCGAAATTCCCGTACCGACAAAATACGGCGGAACTCTGTGTCCCCGTCGTAAACATGAGGTACCGGCAAAGTAATTCTGCGATGCAATCGCGGGTTGGATGACCGCGGATCGCTGCGCTCGCCATCCTTCCAAACCGATAGTGAGCGGGAGACCGGACTCGAACCGGCGACAATCACGTTGGCAACGTGACACTCTACCAACTGAGTTACTCCCGCCAAAGCAATAGCCGATAAACCATTGCAAACGCTCAATATATGCTTTGAACTGCCGTATAATCAAGTCGTAACTTCGCACGGCCCGCAGCAGAGTAATGGAATAGGTCGATGAGCGGGTTTCGTGGAGCATAGCGGGATCGAACCGCTGACCTCTTGAATGCCATTCAAGCGCTCTCCCAAACTGAGCTAATGCCCCTTCCGAAGGGAAAGTATAAAGACTATCCAATATTGTCAAATATACCGCTTTCCGCTAAATTAGCGGACTTAACGCGACTCCACGGGGGTTCGAACCCCGGTTGCGAGGTCGAAAACCTCGAGTCCTAACCACTAGACGATGGAGTCCATAAAAACAAAAGCGCTCGTTTTCCGACGAGCAAGGCAAGATAAAAAACGCTTTCAATAAATCCAAATCTCTGTTGTTAACCCGTCCCCAATCCCCTGTCCCCTTTTTTTATCTTTTCGTAGGACAGAATTCATTCTGTCCCTTGAAAGTTTCTTTTTCTTGCATATTTTTGTCTTTCCCGTCCCCCTTTGCCCGTTCCCTGTTACCCATTAACTAATCTCACTTCTCCCGTATTACATGCAACTATGTCACAAATCAACAAACCATACACCACACCGGATTTCTACGGCATACCTGTCGAGATTCCCGACCTCGATTACGGCACCATCACTGTCGCAGAGCACAAAAAACTCTATCATTTCATGCAACTCGGTCGCCGTATCGAAGAAACAGCAATTTCACTCTACCGTCAGGGAAAGGTCGTCGGTGGCGTCTATCCCGGCATCGGCCATGAAGCCATTACTGTCGCCAGCGCCTTTGATTTGACACTCGACGATTGGCTCGCCCCCATGCACCGCGACCTCACCGCACAAATCGTAAAAGGTCAACCCTCTAAATTCGTTTTATCGCAATATCTCGGACGCTACAGCAGCCCTACCCGCGGGCGTGACGGTTCCGTCCACCTTTCTAATTACGATTACAACATCAACGGTTGCATCAGCCACATCGGTGCGATGCTCCCATTCATCGTCGGCGTCACTTATGCCGGACAACAGTTGAACAAACCGTGCGTCGCAATCACTTACTTCGGTGATGGTGGACTATCCATCGGTGATTTTCACGAAGGGATGAATTTCGCTTCCGTCCTCAATTCACCGATTCTCGTTTTCGTCGAGAACAATCAATTCGCATACTCCACACCACTCAACAAACAACATACCCTCCCCGCCCTCTCCGACCGTGCAACCGGCTATGGCATTCCCGGCATCACTATCGACGGCAACAATGTCCTCGCGGTTCTCGCAATGACCCGTCACTTTCTGAATCAGGCGCGCACTGGTCACGGCCCCGCTCTCATCGAGTGCGTTACGATGCGTGTATTGGGGCATAGCGCCCATGATGCCGCCGACTATGTCCCACCCGACATGTTAGAGAAGTGGAAGCAGTACGACCCGATACAACGCTACAAACGCTATCTACTGCGCAAAAAGATTCTTACCGAAAAAGAGTTTGAGAAAATGAATGAAGCGGTCGAGACTGAAATTCGGAGTGGTGTCGAATGGGCGGAAGCGCAACCCTATCCCGAAGGGTGGCAAGCCGCTACCGACGTATACGCCACCGACTACACCAAGCGCACTAACAAGCAGTGGGAGTGAAAATTATTTTTTCGCGTAATAAACGACTGCGGGCGGAAAATTAAAAAACGCGGGCACGGCGCGCGATTTGGGAAATTGTGCCCTGACTTTTTTCCAATCAAGTAATGAGTGTTGAAATTGGATATACATTCCACCTTCCACCAACATCTGGCAGATAATTTCCAAGAACGTTTGTGTCTTTTCCGTACCAAGGTTTCCCAGCGGAATACCTGAGATTATGAAATCCGGTTTTGCTTCGGTATGTCCGCTCTTTTCTGAAAGCAATTGCTCGGCGGATTTTGAAACAACCACTACTCTGTCGTCGTGGCCGGCAATCGCGATGTTATCTTTACAAACCTGCGCTAATTTCTGATTGATTTCGCACGATAGGATTTGTGCATCCGGACATTTCGCCGCAAGCCGCAACGTAAGCGCACCACTCCCGGCGCCTAACTCAATAATTTGGCCGTGATAGTTTTCCGGAATCGGCGCAATCATCTTCGCAATCAGGAATCGCTGTGAAGGAACAATAGCGCCAGTTTGCCCTTGCTTCAGCAAACCCGCCAAGAAGAAATTCCGATAGGTTTTGAGAACGTTACTCATTCCGAATTTGTCCGCCACAATAAATAAATGAAACTGGCTTGAAGGACGAACGTGGATGAATGGTGCTGTTATTGAGGAGCGATATAACTGGTAGATTGAAACAGGTAAGTGCGTTGATACCCGCAATCTATCGTTTCAATGTCTTATTGGGAAACACGCGTTCTACTAATAAATACGTTTCAAATTCTCTTTCTTCTTCTGTCCGGGTTGTGCGGGCGTCCTCGCCCGCACGCAAGTAGGGGAGGGCTCGTGAGCCCTCCCGATTCCTTTCTTGTATCTTTTTTTCTTTTACCATCCACCATTCACCATCCACCACCCACCATCCACCACCCACCTTTTTTTTATTACCCATTTCCCCAAACAAAAAGGCGGGACTTTCGTCCCGCCCTTCTTTAATCCTTTTCTTTTACCATCCACCATCCACCATCCTTTAATTATTCGCCGTCACCCTGTACAACTTATGTCCTGCGGGCACTGCCCCTGCATCGAGATAAGCATTGGTAGGTACGCCCGAGCTGATGACGCTCCATGTTCCATTCTGCGTTGTTGCTGAATAGACTGTGTACGAAGTCGCACCGGGAACCGCCGGCCAAGTTAGGTTCGCATCCACTGAACCAACTACGACCGAAATCGCGAGTCCGGTCGGATCCGCCGGTGGTAATTGCGGTGAAATAGTAAATTGGTTACTGATGGTCGTTGAACCAGTCACAGGCGCGACCAGTTTACAATAACACTCGGTCGAGGATACGTTGGGAAGTGTCCACGCAAAAGAACCGGTGTTTGCCGAACCCAACAACAACGAAAACCACGTAGCTTGGTTGTCCCAAGAAACGTAGAGAAAAACATTAGGTACGCCGTTGTCCGTCCAGCTAATCGTCTGTTGCGTCGTCGCCATCCACGATTCACCGCCTACCGGCGAAGTAAACGTGAATTGGTAATCATCGATTGTGAATGTGCCACTCGGTGTGAAATTGCCAATCTTCGGCAATACTTTAACGATGGCATTCGCACTCGGAGTCAATGGCAGCGTCCAAGTATACGAATTGGTATTCGCGGCCAATGCAAACATCGACACCCAGTTCGAACCACCGTCGATGGAGTACCAACCGCTTACGCTGTCGGCACCGTTATCCGTCCACGTCACCAACTGTGAACTTCCCACCAACCAATGCGCACCACCAACCGGAGCCGTCACGGTCACTGCGTAAGTAATCGTATTGAAGCTCCAGATAATCGACCACGGCGATTGCACCGAATTGTAAATCGCACGAACTCGCCAGTAGTAATGCGTTCCGGGGGTCAGCACATTTGTCGTCAATGAATTTGCCACGTTGCCGGTACTATTCAAAACGATATTCGTGAATGCGGAATCGGTCGCAATTTGTACGACATAGGTTTGGGCAGGTGAATAAGCATCCCAATTAAAATTCGCCGCTACTTCCGAAATCGTTGCACCCACCACCGGGCTTTCGAGTGTCGGTTGTACCGTCAAGGCGCTATTCGGCAAGCCCGGCGTTCCATAGTCGCCATTCGCCATTTGAATATTAGAAAGCGCCCACGATGCGCCAAGATCATTATTGTTGTTGTAATTCGTCAGGTAAATCGACTTACCGTTCGTGCTCGACGGCCACGGATTTGTTACCGCATACATCACGCTGTCATCCAAAACATTGGATGCGTTCCAGATAACGATGTGTGGCGTACCGCTGTTCGCCAACGCACCCGCGCTGTTGTAATTGTGTTGCGCGGTGATGCCCATAATCGCTTGGAGCGAATCAAGATTATTCGAGAAGATGATGTACTGGCCTGCACCAACTGTCAAATCGGTCTGAATTGAGTCGGTCTGCGTATTCGCTTGTGTACCCAATCGAATTTTCCAGCCGTTCAGGTCGATTGGATTCGCTGTCGTATTGTAAGCTTCAAACCATTCCCGTACGGTTTCATTCGCCGTACCCGGATTGCTCGGATTGTACATAATTTCGGTGATAAGCAGAGCCGGTAACGGTGGTGCTGTCCACGTAAAACCACCAGTCAATGACCCTGCCACGTTACTGCTTACGTCGGCAATATTATTTGCCGTCAGAATGTATGGTTGTCCCGAAACCAGTGGCGTCGTCGAGAGGTAAATGTTGACGTCGGTGCCGTTTACTGCGAGCCGCGCGCTGTCAATTTGTACGCCAAGATTAATCGAAAAATTGCTTGTCGTGTTTGCCGGGCCGGAAAGTAGCGGTTCGTTGAAATGCGCCACTATCTGATACTGGCTGGTCGTTGTAACCGAATTGAGTACCGGAGGTACGATATCAGTACCACCATTCACTGCACCCGGCGTACCGAATTGCGCAAGAGAGTTTGTCCAGTTCGCACCGTTTGTATTGTCGTTGTTCGGATTATTCAATTCCATCGAATAACTAACAAGAGTAGTCGGCCAAGGCGCAACGCCGGTGTATCCGATATGGTTCACTTCATTTCCATTCACATCATACACCCGAACTGAATCTGACGGTATCGAGAATTCGTACGTGTACGATGGACCGATAATGTTCGTATCGAGGGTCGGATAATCAGTTATCATAAACGAATGCGTGTACGGAAGGATATAGTAACCGTGTGCGGCAATCGTTTTACCAAGTGGAAGAGTGTAACTACGGGTATTTTGATCATCCTTCATCATGAAATCGGTCAAGTCGATTGTGGCATTTGTATTGTTGTACAGTTCAATCCAGTCATGAGTATGGTCGCCCGAATTCCGGTTATTCATAATCTCATTAACGACCAACATATTACTGGTTAGCAATGTCCCATACACCCTGAAGTGATAATCGGCAGATGGTGCGCGAACGGTGCTCGAACCTTGATTCGTTGCATCCACATAATAATCAACCAACGTGCCATCCGGTTGACCCGGAATATTTCCCGTCCAAGTTGAGTCCGATACATTCGTCATCGTAATGCCGGTGTAAGCGCCACTGCCACCGGTACGGTAGCGAATGTTAACCGTCGCGTTCACGGTAGCCGTTACATACGCGGTAACTGCGATACCCGCAGTCGGTGCCGGGTTCGTCGAACCCGCATAGGAAACCGCACCCATGACTGGTGGTGAAGCTTGATTACGGAGTGTGGCAACCCAAGCTGAATTGATGCCACCATTACCAACACCGGGAGTAACATGACGAATATTTGCTGAATCTTTTACCCAATTTGCTGTATCGGAGATACCGGCAACGGTGTTACCGATATACCTTGAAGCGAAATTAGCAGGTGGATACTTTATCGCGTTCGAGAAGGTAGCAGCGCCTTGATCCCATTCATGAACCAATGTGCCGGTCGCATCATACAAGCGGGGGCCGTCAGTAAAGCCGGAATTTGAAAAACCCGGCCAATTCCCAGTCGTACCGGCAAAAGTGAATAGTGACGGTGTCCGGTGAAATGTACAGATGGTAAAATTGCCATCGGTCATCGAAGAGTCGACGGTTGGTAAAACCGTACCATCAACATCACCGGAATTATAAACCAGAATAATCGTCCCTGCCGGTACCGATGCCCACGTGACATCCGGTGAAGGTAAGAATGTAAAGTATCTGCTGGTTCCGCTGTCGATTACGTACCAACCTCGCATGTCCACGTTGTTCTGGACGACAAGGAGTTCGACCCACTCTTTCGAGCCACCGTTCCCTTGTGACCATTCATTGATAATCGCCGCTTGACCAAACGCAAAAGCCGTTATGCTCAACAGCGCAACGATCGATAAAATTCTTTTCATAATGTCTCCCTGATGTGAAACTTGCTAACTTCCGTTATCCTCAGTAATGAACCGAATCGGAGTTAAGATTGTGCGAGGGGAAGTATACTTTTTTATTTTTTCGAATACTACGGGCAAAAAAAAGGCGAACTCCGCCTTTTGCTTGCTTATACACAATTCATTTTGATAAGTTAGGATTGTCTGTACCTGAGTTCAAATCTCTTCCACCCAATTCGAGATGTCTTTATGCTCCATCAACCCGTTATTCCGAAGCATTTCTCCCGTTTTGTGCCAAATAAACGTCTGATTCTTCAAATCCTACCAATAATCTTGCTAACCGGATGCACCGGAAATTATTTGCCGCGCCTCCTCTCGGCCTCCGAAACTACCAACGCTAAACCGCAAATAACTGAGTTTCTTGACCGGAATGCCCAACCCCTCACCGAGGACGTTCAAGCGACAGCTCCAATTAGAGTGAACATTCTTCGGCAAACCAACGAAATCCTCCCCTTCGAGTGTTGGGAATTATCTGTTGCCACTTCAAAAGGTTTCAGTAAACGAATACTTTGGAAGCTATACAATACCGTCGACGATGCCGTCGCCGAACAAAACAACCTCTTGAAAAAACTTTCGAAAACCGAAATACCGCTCGCTATCCCCATCGTATGGGATAATGCCAAACCCTATGCCAGCGCCTCCAGCGCGCTATTCGTTTGTCCCCGTGGCATGACCATCGGCGCGGCAATTGCATGGAAAGCAAATAAGAAAATTGTAGTGGATGGCAAAGAATACACGGACTTGGTAAAACTTTTATCCGATGTCCACAATATTCCCGTTACCGACTCGACCGATAATTTTCCCGTCCGGGAATGGTTGCCGCAGATGGCGGAAGTCGGTGTCTCGCGCGGTGAGTGGGATTCTTCGGTACGCGATGAACTCGTCGAGTATGCAAAGGGATGGAAGCCGCAATTATTGACCACGATTCATGGCGATATGACCGGTCAAAATGTCTGGGTCGATAGCACCTTCAGTGTCTCGGCGATCGTGAATTGGGAGCGGATGGGGACGAGTGACCCTGCGATTGATTGGGGATATCTCCTTGCCGATGCCACAGTCATTCAACCCTTTGAGATGCGTGAGCGATATGGAACCGGGCTCCCCGATAATTTCGCCGCCACCGAAATTGGTAAAGCGATTGTCCACACTTTCCGTAAAGATACTGGTGAGTTAATGGATCCTCAGTTCGTAAAAAATCTTCGTGCTGCATTCGCCTTGCGTGTGATTCAGACCTATCTCTACCAGCATCAGGACCCGCTGTTGCAACTCGGAATGAAACGCATCCACAGTTACATCACTGCGATGCCGAACTTTGATCCCATCAGTGAAATGATAAAGTAATTTTTTTCCTTTTTAATCTTTCCGTAGGATAGGATTTATCCTGTCCCCGTTTTCATCTTTCGTAGGACAGACATTCCTGTCTGTCCCTTGAAAGTTTTTTTCTTTCAGTAGGGGCGTATGGCAATACGCCCTTTCTTTTTTTCTTTTTTGTCTTTTTTCTTCTTGTAGCGTTTTCACTTCCCCCCGTTCACGGGGGGAACAAAAGGGGGGGGTTTATCCTTTTTGATTCGCGAGGAGCGAAGCGAAGTATCCGGCGTAGCCGATACGAAGCGAAGAGACGTGGCGACCTTTTTCTTTTATCTTCTTCTTATATCTTTTTTTCTTCTTTTATCCTTTTCTTTTACCATCCACCACCCACCAACCACTATCCACTAATCATTCCCCAACCCCCATCCTTCCCCGCACCCACGCTTCCAATCCACCCGCCACAATCAACTCCTGCGCCGGTATCCCCACTGCTCCCATCGCGTAACTTTTCCCCTCCGCAATCACATTCGAATTCGCGATGTCGATAGTAACTTTCATGCCCGTACGTACCGTAAGTTTTTTATCGCCGAATTTCAACTTCAACATCTGAATGAACGTCGGTGACTCAATCACCAAAAATCCATTATTGATTGCATTCCGTTGGTACGTCTGGTTGAATGTCCCCGCAATGACGCACCTTATACCCTTGTATTTCAGAGCCGTCGCTGCCTGTTCCCGCGAAGAACCCGTCCCGAAATTGAATCCCCCCGCGAGAATATCTCCACTCTTCGCAATCTTCCCGAACTCCGGGTCGTAATTCTCCATCGCAACTTGTGCTTGTTGCGTTGGCGTAATATCATCCTGATACGTGTACTTACCGGGATAGATTCCATCCGTATTCATATTGTCCTGATGGCAGAACAACAACTCCCCTTCGATGATTCCCGGAAATCCATCCAACACCGGAACCTTTTCACTGCTCTTCGTTTTCGCTACACTCGATTCGATTGCGGTAATCATCTCTTTCTCTTCAAATTTCTTCGGCCCGCAAATATACCCGGCTACCGCCGAAGCCGCGACCACCGCGGGCGACGCGAGATATGCTTGTGCATGCGGCGAGCCCATCCGCCCCTTGAAATTTCTATTCGTTGCTGAAATTCCCACTTCGCCATCTTCTAATAATCCCGTACCGAGCCCGATGCACGGCCCGCATCCCGGAGGCAATGGGATCGCGCCCGCTTCAATCAGAGCTTCCCAATCGCCACGCGAACGGCTGACTTGTTCCACTTCACTCGATGCTGCCGCGACATACAATTTCACGCCATTTGCAATCTTTTTCCCTTTTATCACTGCTGCCGCTTCTGCGAGATCCTCCACCCGCGAATTAACGCACGAAACGAGATATGCTTTTTGGATTTTGATTTTCTTTTTCTCGGCTTCGGTTACGCTTGTCATTACTTTTACATGGTTCGGCCCGGAGATATGCGGAGTAACACTGCTCAAATCAAGCACGATATGTTTCGCATAATCCGCGTGTGCATCCGCATGAAGCGGATAGGTTCCCAGCCAAGCGATTTTTCGTAAATTCAATCTCGGATGGCCGCCCGCGCCATCCGCATCAGACGGAACATTTTCCAAACGCCGTTTCGCAACAAAAGCCGTCCTCGCTTCGAGCCATGCAATCGTAATTGAATCAATCGGAAATACTCCAGTGAGCGCACCCCACTCCGTTGTCATATTTGCAATTGCGAGCCGTTGGTCGATTGTGAGCGATGCGACTCCTTCACCGCCAAATTCTATCGCATGATTCAATACTTCATCGTGGTTGAACACACCGCACAGAGTTATGATAACATCTTTTCCGGTCACACCCGGTGATAACTCACCACGCAATTCCACATACGCGACCGGTGGTACTTGCCACCAGGTTCTCCCGGTCGCCCAAATTGCCGCGGCATCCGTCCGCACCACCGGCGTTCCCAACGCACCCAGCCCACCATACATATTCGAGTGGCTGTCTGAAGCCACCACAAATGTTCCCGGAAAAGCGTATCCTTCCTCGCACATAATCTGATGCCCAATCCCGCGTCCCGCCGGATAAGCGTCGATGCCCATTTGCTTTGCAAATTCCGCAATCCACTCGTATTTCTTGCGGTTCTCGTCGCTCGTATCCTGAATATTATGGTCGAGCGTAAATACCGGTTGACGGGGATTCGCAACTTTCTTCGCTCCGATTTCCTTGAACTTCTTGATTACGGCTCCGGTATTATCGTGAGTCATTACGTGTGCGGGTTCAATCGAGAGGTAGTCGCCGGAATGGACTTCACGCTCTTTTATTTTATCGACGGCGTATCGTTGCGCGATTTTTTCGATGAGATTTTGTGGCATGAGAAACTCGGATAAAAAATGGATGTTTGTAGATATGACGTGCTTTTCCGCGGGTCTTAGTCAAGGATGTAAAATAATCAAAGTTACAGTAATTTAAAAATCGCGTCGTTATTTATTTACCGTTTTTTTAAGATGAAATCGCGGTACAATCCCACCGTCAGCAATCCTACCAGAACAATTGCTCCGATTTCTTCAGTGGTCGCCATCGATTCTGGTTGAACCAATAACAATCTTGGCGTAAACCATTCGCTGTATTGCGAATAAATCGCATCCAGTACCATCCCGCAAAATACCGCTACCCCGGTGACCACTATCAATTGTATCGCCAATCCCTGCGCTCCCAATAATTTCCGAACGGCGGCAAAGCTCGTAACATTTGTAGCAGGTCCGACCAACATAAATGTCAATATCGGCCCCGGTGCCACCCCCGCGGCAAGTAGTCCCGCCGCAAGCGGTGTACTCGCCGTCGAACAGATATAAAGCGGTAATCCTATCAATATTGCCGCCACATATACCGGAAACCCATGCCCGTAAGTCGCCAGTGACGCCGGTGGAAACACCATCGTAATCACCGCCGCCATCAATATTCCCGGTAAAAGGTATCGTGCCAAATCAGTCGGTTGTTCAATAAAAGCATACTTGAGTGCATCGACCACTTTTTCCCGGAAAGTACCATCCGGTTTCTGTTCGGTATGGTCATGGCAATCGTCGCAACAGTCGTCGTCCTTACTTTCGTCTGTTCCGTTAGCCGCTTGCTGTGAATGATAATCTGTGGCATCTTTAGGTTGTAGCATTCCCGCGGTCATTGCGGTCAAAATTGCGGCAATGGGTCTGACGATAGCCCAGATCGGCCCAAGTAACGCCCACGAAAGGGTAATCGCATCCGCACCGGTCTCCGGGGCCGAAATCAGAAACCCTGCTGTCGGGCCCCGACCCGCTCCTCCGTCACGAAGGGCTTTCGCCACCGGTAGCACGGAACAAGAGCAAAGGGGTATGGGTGCACCTAATAGAACAGCCGAAAGTGTCGGTCGAAATCCGTTACCGCGCAAATACTTGGCAAGCGACATTGCGGGAATCAAAACATGAAGAACACCGGCTATTGTAAAACCAAACAATAACCAGATGCCCGCTTCAAGCAGGATAGTCCAACAAGTTTCGAAAAATGAAATGACCAATACCAAGTTTTACTCACATGGAAATAAGATGATAAGTGTACGAATAAATGATGGACTTTCCCACTCGACACGGGTCGTCTCCCCCTTACGAAACGTGATGGCAATCTGTCTCGTTCTCCTCCCTGCTCTACTATGGGCACAAGTTAAGCCAACGCTGATTTGGGTCACTGAGAGCGATACCCTTGATTTCGGTTCTAAAATCGCCGGATTGCTATACCGCCAAGACATCACGATCCGAAATCTTGGAACCGAAGCACGAACAATCGACGAATGGCAGGCCGCATGCCCGTGCCTTCAGGTAATCGGTATGCCTCATAAAATTGACGCCGGTGAAGCCGTACGGATGTCGATTTCATTGAAAACCGAAGCAATTGACCGTAACTATTACGGCTCAAGTGTTTACCTCCTGACTGACGATCCTGTACGCCCCATCCTGCGCATACCGGTAAAAGTCGTCTGGACGGATGAAATGGGTTCGGTCTCACCGCCACCCCAACCCACACCAGATATGCTTCCCGGTCAGGAACCCAATAATCCGTCACAAGCGCCGCTTACACCGATTCCTTCCGATGAGCAACAGGAGCAGGATCGTGAGCGTACTGCGAAAAACTTGAGCTCCGATCCCCACCTTGACAGTTTGTTGCAAACACTGCCGGATTCACTTCGGGATTCTTTTCGTGAAGCGTTGAGTGCATATACCCAGCGTGCTTTTAACAGCGGCGCAACTAACACACCGAATGAACAACAACCGATGAGTCCGTCGATACCTGACTCGAGTCCGGTAATTACCAGAAGTCAGGATACTCTCATCGACCGCCCCGGTGAACTTACTGAACGCATGTTCGATTCACTTTCCGCTGTCATGCGGGGTGAAACATGGATACCACCCGAAGCGACAAGTTCCGATTGGCGAATCCGAACTCACCAACCGTTGGTACTTCAATTGTTCCATTCGATGTCCTGCCGGGTATGCGAAAAAGCGACGCAAAAAATCGAATTGATTGTTCACAGTTACGGTGGTAGGGTTATGCTACGGCATTACTATACCGACAACGATACCGGTCTTGCGCGATATATCGAGGTGCAACAGAAGCGTAAAGTTCGCGGTGACCCGTTCCTGCTTACTGTTGGGAACTTGAATTTTAGAACCTTCTCGTCGCTCGACACATTAAAAGGGTCGATTGATTCCGTCTTGACGACCGATTTTACCGAAGACACCACTACCGCAAACGCCATCGACGTTATCCGCTCCAAACTTCGTAATGTGACTTTTTGGACATTAATTGGTGCCGGTTTGTTGGATGGCGTCAACCCCTGCGCGTTTGCTACCTTGATTTTTTTCATAACGATGATAATGTATGTCGGTGGTAGGAAAAAAGATGTGGTGTTGGTCGGAACGCTATTTTCGGTCACTGTATTTATAACCTATCTCCTATTGGGAATTGGTGCGTTCGGAATCCTTACCGAACTGGCGGCATACCGCTTTATCGCTGCGGCGATTTATATAATAACTGCTGTGATTGTGTTGGTTCTCGCCTTAATGACCCTGCGCGATTTGTGGTCGTACATGAATGGCGCACCCCCGACCGACGCGATATTGCAACTACCGCTCAATATGAAACGCCGTATCCATACCGTAATGCGCGACCACCTGAAACCCGGCAAACTGGCACTCGGAGCAATCGTAATCGGATTTCTCGTTACGCTTTTTGAATCAATTTGCACCGGTCAGGTTTACTTACCGACAATTGTTATGTTGTTGCGTGACCCCGAGTTGAGTGGACAGGCGTGGATATATCTGGTGTTGTATAATGTTTTGTTTACCGCACCGTTGCTTATCGTATTCTGGCTTGCGTACAATGGGGTTACATCAAAAGCCATTGGCGACTGGAGCAAACGCAATTACGGTTGGATTAAATTTGCGTTGTTGCTTCTGTTTATTGCGCTGTTTGTGTTGATGATGAAAGAGATAATCTTATAGATTTTGTACTGTTGTTACCGTATTGGTAGGTAAAGTAAAGAAAGGCAAGAAACTATGAACCGCACCATACAAACTGTTGTCTGCTTTTTGCTGTTCCTTACCTTATATGGTTTAGCAAATGCCGTTACGAACGACCGTTGCTGGGTCTTTCTTCGCGAACCCCAGCTTTCACCGCAACAGTTGCGAGTCGCCTTGCAACAAGCCCAAGCCACTCTCAAGTCGCGTTGTCTTGCCCGCCGCGCCAAAGTACGCGCCCCCGATCAATTAGCCGACGAGTTCGATTTACCGCTCAATCAAGCTGCACTCGATTCTATCACAACACACGGTTTCCAAATTGTCGTGAAATCGAAAATGCTCCGCGCTGTGAGTGTTCGTGGTAGTTATGATCAGGTTAAAGTTCTCGAAGGTCTCTCGTTTGTCGATAGGGTAACGCCGCTCCCCCGAAAAATGGTTGAGACATTCAGTGAAAAACCAACATCGCAATCGAACATACCAACTCGTCCGCTGCCCATTAAACAGAACCCGCGCGTCACTGACTGGACGCCCGCCGATTATGGCATCACATATTATCAATTACAAATGCTGGATATACCTGCTGCGCATAATCGCGGATTTAAAGGTGATAGTGTTCTTCTCGGTATGAATGATGCCGGATACAACCGTATCTGTCGGTCATACACGCCGAACGATCCAAATTCCTATAACATTGTATTCGATAGTCTTCGCTTAATTGCTACCCATGATTTTCTCAACGGGGACTCCTTTGTAACTGACAACGGCGACAATGGCAGTGGTAGCCACGGTACACAAACCTTAAGTTGTATTGCCGGCTTTAAGGATAGTCTGTATATCGGTGCCGCACCCTATGTTTCAGTTACCCTTGCAAAAACAGAGCAAGCCGAGGGTTCTGATTTCCCCGCTGAAGAAGATTATTGGGTTGCCGGTTTGGAGTGGCATGAAAACTATGGCGCTGACATCATAAGTAGTTCCGTTTCATGGGTTGCATGGTATCCCTACAACACCCGCGATGGCCATCATGCCCCTTCTTCGCTCGCCTCCACCTTAGCAGCATCACGTGGAGTATTGGTCGTAAATTCTGCAGGAAATCATGGCGATGGTACTCCGGGTGGACCGTATATTAGCCCGCCATCTGATGCGGATTCAATGATTTGCGCAGGTTCGGTGAATTCGGACTCTTCGTACTCTTACTTCTCAAGTCGTGGACCATCTTATGACGGAAGAATTAAACCTGATTTAACAGCGTTGGGTGTCGGCGTGGGGGTTGCTTCGCCGGCCTTTGCCGATAGTATTTACCATAATAATGGCACCAGTTTTTCCGCGCCGACTTTAGCGGGTGCATGCGCTGTTGTTTTATCTGCCAATCGCAATTTGACTCCCATGCAGCTCCTTCACGTAATGAAGCGGAGCGCCAACCGTTGGAGCAATCCCGACACCCTCTATGGCTGGGGTATCCCCGATGTGAATGTCGCTGTCGATTCTGCATTAGCACTCGCGTCGTCGAGTGCACCCGGTGACCGAACGAATCCTCCGGTTCCCGAACAATTTATCATCCGTGCTTTTCCGAATCCCTTCAATCCTTCGATTGTCATGTACTTTGCCCCTGCGGCAGGAAGCCGCGCGATTAGCGTGTATGATGTAATGGGACGCATAGTCGATAAAATTGAAGTAGAACCAAATGTATCGCGGGCGAATTTTGTCGCGAAAGATTTACCATCGGGAACATATTTTTTACGGTTTTCAACTGGTAATGCTACGCGTGTATCGCTGATACGGTAGTCGATACACACCATACTTAACCGCGTCACGATAAGGGGTTGAACTATGAAACGCGGATTATTTTTCTATTTACTCATTAGTGTACTGGTTTCGTTCGTTGGATGTACGACACAAGTCTCGCCGACTACACAACCGCCGTCCGCACCTACGCTGGTATCGGTGGTTGCAATCTCTGCCCATCGAATCGATATCCATTGGCTCCAAAATGGAACGGTAACCGGTTTTCAAGTCGAACGTACGAACGGCAGGGATAGCACATTATCGCTGGTAGCGACCGTCGACGGCTCCCAATCCACCTTTGCCGATACCATGTTACAGGCGCAAACGACTTATCTGTATCGTGTGCGTTCGGTTCGTGGCACTACGCAATCGTCACAATCGGAAATGATGGGTGCTACCACATGGCCCCCCACTGCCGCTGCACCCTACGGTTTAACTGCCTCAATAATTACTGGTGCGAGAGTATTGTTGGCTTGGAGTTACTCGGCTACCATCGTCGATAGTTTTCAGGTTGAGAAACGAATCGGGCAGAATGGATATCAGGTATTAGCTACCCTTTCCGATACTGCACGATCCTACATCGATTCCGGATTGGTCGCCTCGACGACGTATGCCTATCGCGTACGTGCATTTAATATTTCCGGTGCTTCGGCTTTTTCCAATGAGGCCGGTGTGAATACACTTGGTTTACCCCCCCTCGGCCCCACGAATCTTCATTTACTTTTGAATACACCGGGTGTCGTAGAAATCTGTTGGCACGATAATGCTATCGACGCCGACGGTTACAAAATTCAACGCCGGTTGATGGGTCAGGATTCCTTTGTTGTCATTGGACAACGCTACAGTTTTGACACAGTGTATGTCGATCAGAATATTTCACGCTTTACATCGTACGAATATCAGGTCTTGGCGTTTAACATCTACGGGAATTCTACCGTGAGTAATCGCATTACGGTTACGACGATGGAAACTCTTCCGCCGGTACCGTTGTTACTCGGTGTTACAGCCGCTTCACCCCGCTCCGTCCTTGTCAGGTGGCAATGCTCAATTGCTAATGTCGATAGTTTTCACGTTGCGAGGAAACTCGGGTTGTACGGCAATTATAATGAAAATTTTGCTAACCTGCCGCGAAACGACACTGCGTTCCTCGATACGACTTGCAGCATTATGACCATCTACGGGTATAAGGTGTGTTCGATAAATTCTATTGGTCACTCCGATTTTTCGAATGAAGACACTACCAAAACACCCGATTATTCTCCCGCGCCGCCAAGCAACTTGACGGCACGAGCGATAAGTGCAAATCGAATTTCCTTATACTGGACGGTGAACTCTACAAACGAAACCGGTTTTGTTATCGAACGTAAGATTGGCATGAATGGACAATTTGTTGCAATCTCAACTTCATTGGCTCATCTCCATTCTTGGGATGATTTCAGTTGCGCTAATTCTACTATCTACGGCTATCGGGTCTATGCCCAAGGAACTGGTGGAAACTCACCACCCTCCAACGTTGCATATGCAATGACCACTGCCACCTATTCCGAACTTGGCAGTTACAATATTGGTGCGACTGCGAATTCTATCCGAATAGAAGGTGCGATGGCCTTTGTTTCTACCGACACTCTCGGTATGAAAATATTGAACGTTGCCAATCCAAGTAATATCACTCCGGTTGGCTCTGTATCAATACCGGGACTCGTGAATGATGTCGCGCTCGAAAACGATACTGCATTTTGCGCAAATGGTATTCACGGATTGAAAATTTTATCTGTAACCAACGCCGCTGAACCTGCTCTAATTACATCTTATTCTTTGCTCGGCGAAGCAACCTCAATTACTGTTGTCAACCACTTGGCGTATGTCGCGTGCGGTTCCAGTGGACTCCAAATTGTTCGTGTGTATGATACCGCGCACCTTTCTACTGCGGGTTGGTATGCCCTTTCCGATGTGTATTCCACTGCCGAGCAAGTAGTCGTCTCCGGTCATTACGCCTATGTCGCCTATGGTTGGGGTGGTGCGTTAATTCTCGATATCACTACCCCTGCGAACACAAATCTGGTTAGTAATATGTTGGTCGAAAATGCTCAGGCCGAAGGCATCGCCGTGAGTGATAGCATTGCATGTGTCGCTTACGGAACGCGCGGAATGCATATCTTCCGCATCACCGATCCCGCTAATCCCGTTGAAATCGGTGCGATTGGTACTGATGACTTTGCATTGAAAGTTGCTATTTCTGGAAACTATGCAATCTTCGCTGACCAAGGTGCCGGCGTAAAAATGGTGAATATTGCACAGCCATCCGCTCCATTATATGCCGGATCGTTTCCCACACCAAGTCGCGCCACGAATCTTGCCGTTGTCGGCAACACCGCGTACGTCACTGATTTGGAAACTGGTATCCATATAGTTCAAATGAATTTACCGTAGCCCCGGGAACTTTTCATAAATCCTTCACGTATCACTACACAGTTAAGCAGAAGGAGCCGGGTTACCGGAGAAAGTATTTATGCAAATTGAAAAGAATGTAGCGAATCGTTTCCGATGGATTGCCGCGTTGTCGTTATTCGCGACGGCGGGCTTTCTCGTCGGTGTTTTATTTACCGCATCTAACGGTTGGAACAAATCTGCCGGTGCATCACCCGCCGCGAATTTTACCGCCAACGGTGAATCGCCGTTCGTCGATGTGGCGGAAAAAATCAAACCTTCCGTCGTAAATATCCAGTGTGAGAAAAAAGGGATGGATGACCAGCAGTTCCAGCAATTCCATAATTTTCCCTTTTTCGATCCCTTCAATCCATTCGATAACGAAGAACCGCAACCGAAAGGCAACGCCCGTCGCGCCCCGAAAACAATGACTGGTGGCAGTGGTTTTATTGTCGGTACCGATGGTCTGATTCTTACCAATAATCACGTCGTCGAAAATGCCGACAAAATAAAAGTCAAATTCAGTGGCGGCGAAGAACAAACCGCCGAAATTGTCGGTCGCGATCCTGATACTGATGTCGCTTTAATCAAAGTCAAAGAGAAATTTGACGAAGATAAAGTGATTAAGTGGGGCGACAGCGATAAACTCCGTGTCGGTGAATGGGCAATCGCAGTCGGTAATCCTTTCGGTCTCGATTGGACGGTAACGGTTGGTGTCATCAGTGCCAAAGGTCGTGCCAACCTGCCGATAGCCGGTGGCGGCCCTGCGTTTCAGGACTTTATCCAAACCGATGCGTCGATTAATTTCGGTAATTCCGGCGGCCCGTTGTTGAACATCCACGGTCAGGTTGTCGGTATCAATTCTGCTGTGAATACACAGGGACAAGGCATCGGATTCGCAATTCCTTCCAATATGGCGCAACGTGTTATGGCGCAATTGCAGACCAAAGGAAAAGTCGAACGCGGATATTTGGGATTAGTTCCCACTGAATTTGGCGATGACAAGCGTGCCGCCCTCAAAGCACCGAAAGATATCGCCGGCATTTTTGTCGATAACGTTCAGGAAAATACCCCCGCCGACAAAGCCGGTCTCCACGACGGTGATGTTATCACCAACATCGAAGGAAAATCGTTTACTGACCCCGTCCAATTCCGTCTCTTCGTTGCCGATCATGTCCCCGGCGATAAATTGAGTGTGAATGTCTGGCGTGATGGTAGTAAGCACGATTATGAAATCGTGTTGGGTGACCGTAATGAATACATCGCACAAAATGGCGGCAGTGTAAATGTCCGCGATAACGTAAAGAACTGGCTCGGTATTGAAGTCACTGAAGCCGGTTCCGTTCGTGCGAAACAGTTACGTGTGACTGCCGAAACCGGTGTCGTCGTGATGAGTGTCGAGCAGGATTCTCCCGCGGACAATGTTCTCCAGCGCGGCGATGTAATTCTCGAAGTCGATAAAACGAAAATTGAGAGTCTAAGCGACTGGCGTAAAGTCCACGACAAACTGAAAGATGATACCGATGCGATATTATTCCGCATCCAGCGGGGTGAGAATAAAACGTACGTCACCATAACCCCTAAATAGTCTTTGTCTGAATAATAGGTGCGACATTTTTGTCGCGGCAGGTAGCGCAAGGTACTATAGGGTGGGTAGTGCGGGCGTCCTCGCCCGCACTCTTTTTGTCTTTATTTGGGGTAGGGGCGGGACAATGTGCCCGCCCTTATCTTTTTTCTTTTTTCTTTTTCTTTTTCTTTTTCTTTTTCTTTTTCTTTTTCTTTTTCTTTTTCCTTTTCTTTTTCCTTTTCCTTTTCCTTTTCTTTTTCCTTTTCTTTCCGTAGGACAGAATTCATTCTGTCCCTTGAAAGTTTCCTTTTTCTTTTTCTTTTTCTTTTCGTAGGACAGACATTCTTGTCTGTCCTTCTTTTTATCTTCTTTTCCTTTTTCTCTTTTATCCTTTTCTTTGTCCCATTCCCCATTCCCCATTCCTACACTATATTACTCCATGACCAAACCTAAAAAATATGTCCATCAAAATCCCTCCGCGAAGCTATTAAACGAGGCATCGAGCGGCGAGAAAACCAATTCACTTATTGTCGATGTCGGGCAAACCCCCACCCGTCTTGATATCTTCCTCGCCTTCCGTACAGGTATGAGCCGCTCCCGCGTCAAAGCGTGGATTGACCTTGCCAATGTCATCGTGAACAACCAACCCGCGCGCGCATCATATCTCGTCCGACCCAACGATTCTATTTTCTGGGTACCGTTCCTTCCTCCTGCACCCGAACTAATCGCGGAAAATATTCCTCTCGATATTCTGTATGAAGACGATGAAATAATCGCAATCAACAAACCGGCGGGAATTGTCGTCCACCCCGCCCACTCCATCCGTAGCGGCACAGTTGTCAATGCCCTCCTTTGGCACGTCTCGCAGACCAACGAAGAACTTTCACCCGGACTGGAGGGGGGCGATACCGAAGGGCTCCGTCCCGGTATCATTCATCGTCTCGATAAAGACACCAGCGGCATTTTACTCGCGGCTAAATCGCTCTATGCCCAGCAATATCTCGCGCAAGCATTCAAAGACCGTAACGTCCACAAGACCTATCTCGCATTGGTGTGGGGCGATATGCCACGCCCCACCGGTATTATCAATGCCCCCATCGGACGCCATCCGCATGAGCGCGCATTGTATGCCATCGTTCCCGATGGCAAAGCGGCGGTAACGAAATGGGAAGTGCTTGAGCGGTACGGGTTGTGGACGTATATCAAATGTTTTCCTGAAACCGGACGCACGCACCAAATCCGTGTCCATCTCGCCCATCTCGGTCATCCTGTCTTTGGCGACCCGTTGTATGGTGGTCGTAACCGGCAGTTGGGACGCCTCTCCTCGGCGCAACGCAACCTGTCCGCCCAAGGTCTTGCCCTTTGTCTCGGACAATTCCTCCATGCCCATGAGTTGGATGTCCCCCATCCCGCCACCAAAGAACGAATGAAATTAGTAGCACCCCTACCGGAAGGTTTACAAAAAATATTGGAGATATTTAAAAGCACTATTCGTTGAGTAGTAATTCACCTAAACGCACCGTATTTTACTACTATCCACCCGGAGCAAACATGTGTATTCATCGTTTGTTTATCAGATTCAATTTCATTTTCCACTTATTACTTTTTGTATCCTTCGTTTTTGCCCAGCCCCAAAATATTTCTCGGGTAGGGCAGTACCAGCTTTCATCACGATCGTTTTTTGAACGTAACCTAGTCGTACAGAACGATCTTGCTTATATTACAGGTCAATCGATTGGTCAGTCGTATGGCCTGATGATAATAAATACGGTAAATCCTGATTCTACATTTCTCATCGGTCGCTTAGGCGGTATGGGTACCACGCGTGGAATTATCATTCAAAATCAATATGCGTTTATAACTTCTCCTGATTCCGGCTTATATATTGTCGATATTTCAAACCCAAATTTACCATCGCTCGCATCTTATTTACCTTTATTCGGTGCTGCACGGTTTACCATTGATAGCAATTACGCGTATATCTCAACGTGGGGAAGCGATACTTCAACTATCGGATTAAGTATTGTAAATATTTCAAACCCACTCAATCCTATTCTTACTGGGTTCTGTACTTCTGAAGCACCATTCGGAATTCGAGTATGTAATGGCTATGCTTTTTTGGCTTCCTCTCCCGGTATAGTTGTAGTGGATATAAGCAATCCGACACATCCGGTTATAGTTGGTAGCGCCAGTATTGCCTTTCCCGATGGTATTGCATTGCAAGGTAGTTATGCTTATTTAGCTACTGATTCCGGGCTATGTGTAGTGGATATAAGTATCCCTATTCGACCGACACCTGTCGGTCATTATTACTCGAATAATTTGAGTGTATGGACAACTGATGTTGCTATCCACAACAATTTGGCGTTCCTAACTCAATGGGGTATCGGTTTAAGAGTAATAGACGTTAGTAATCCTTTTTCTCCAACTTTAGTAGGAGAAAACGATTTACCGTTGCAAGATAATCTCATGCATAGCGTTTTTGTCAATGACAGTTGGGCGTATACAGCAGAAGCACGGTATCTCGGTATTTTCGATTACAGTAATCTTCTTTCCATTCCCGAATCATCACATCCTACCCTTCCCACTACTTTCTCTTTGGCTGACCCTTACCCCAATCCATTCAATGCGAGTACCCTCATCAAATTTGATTTACCACAAATGACCCGCGTCAATTTGCAGGTGTTCGATGCTCTTGGTCGTAAGGTTTCAACTCTTGCCGACGCCCCGTTTAACGCCGGGTCGTACCGCTGGCAATGGAATGGGACGGGAATGGCCTCCGGCAATTATTTTATCCGCATGACTCTTCCCGGTCAGGTCGTAATGAAAAAAGTCGTGTTAGTGAAATAGTGTCAGAGGGGCTTCTACTCTTAGCACGATTATAGAAATAGCCGTATATTTTACTACTAACCACCGGAGCAAACATGTGTACTCATCGTTTGTTTATCAGGTTCACTCTCGTAATCCAAACCGTAGTTCTTATTTCTCTCGTTTCTGCCCAGCCCCAGCTTGTCCGGCGTATAGGACAATACTTGCTTCCATCGTTTTCCCCGTTTGAACGCAACCTCGTCGTCGTCGGCAACTATGCGTACATCACTGGTGAATCGACGGGTCTTACAGTATTAAATGTTGTTAATCCCGAATCGATATTTTTTGCCGGAAGTATCGGTAATATGGGTAACACCCGTGGCCTAGCAATTTTAAATCAGTACGCCTATGTCACTACTCCAGATTCTGGTTTATACGTCATCGACATTTTGAATGCTGATTCATTGTCAATTGTGTCGTACCTGCCTTTATACGGAGCTGCCAGATTTACGGTTGTGGGTAATTATGCATACATTGCGACAATAAATTATGATACATTGACAATGGGGTTAAGTATTGTAAATATTTCTAACCCGTTCAATCCTTTTCTGACTGGCTTTTGTGCAACACAACAACCAAATGGAATAGCCATCCAAAATGGTTATGCGTATTTAGCTTCATGGCCCGGTATCGTTGTCGTGGATGTGAGCGACCCAGCCAATCCCGATACTATCGGTAGTGCTGCCATTGCCTATCCCGATGGAATTGCAGTAAATGGAAATTACGCCTATGTCGCAACCGATTCTGGACTATGTGTAGTGGATATAACTGTACCGTCTCGACCGACCCCTGCCAGTCATTATTATTCGAACAATTTGGGTGTATGGACAACTGATGTTGCTTTCAACAAAAATTTGGCTTTCCTGACTCAATGGAATATCGGTTTAAGAGTATTAGACATTAACAATCCTAATTCTCCAACATTAGTAGGAGAAAACGATTTACCTATGCAAAATAATTGGATGCATAGCGTTTTTGTCAATGACAGTTGGGCGTACACAGCCGAAGCGCGGTATCTCGGTATATTCGATTACAGTAATCTTCTTTCCATTCCCGAATCATCACATGCTACCCTTCCCACTACTTTCTCTTTGGCTGACCCTTACCCCAATCCATTCAATGCGAGTACCCTCATCAAATTTGAATTGCCCCAAATGACCCGCGTCAAAGTGCAGGTATTCGATAATCTCGGGCGCGTCGTAAATACACTTGCTAACGAGAACCTGAACACCGGCGAACACCGTCTCCATTGGAACGCTACTGGCAACGCTTCCGGTTCTTATTTCATCCACATGACTCTTCCCGGTGAAATCGCAACGAAAAAAGTTGAGCTTGTGAAATAGAACCCCGCCTTCGAAACCGGAAATCTAAAAAAAATATCTCTTTTTCTATTTTCTATTTATCTTTACATATTCTGTAGTTATATTGATGTGTTAATCATGGTAAGGAGAATGAGTATGAAGTATGTCCGTTTGTTTTCCTGCATCCTCTTTGTTGCAGTATCGCTTTCCCTCAGTTCATCCGCGTTCGCCCAAGACAGCTTAAATATTCAGCGACTCGGTATGTTCACCACTAACATCGATTCCGTTATCTCCGTCTCTGTAACGGGAAATTACGCTTATGTCGGCGATGTGAATCATAACATGAGAATTGTTAATATTACCAACCCCCATGCTATGGTCCTGGCGGGGAGTTGTTCATTATTCGTAAATGCGGTTGCCATCAGTGGGAATTACGCTTTCGTTGCAAGTGGTGATTCCGGTCTCGGTATTGTCGATGTTTCAAACCCCGCATCGCCTGCCTTCGTGAGTTATTCCCACACTCCCGGTAAAGCTCTCGATATCAAAGTACAAGGCAACTATGCTTATATCGCCGATTCCACTTTCGGTCTCCAAATCGTGGATATTACGAATCCGCTGATACCGGCCAATGTCGGTTCGTGCCCGACGTTTGGGTCGGGGGAACGGGTTGCCGTTTCTGGAGAGTATGCGTACATCGCGGACGGCTATCCCGGCATTCAGGTAATCAGCATTTCGAATCCCGCTTCACCATCCATTGTCGGTAATTTCGTCACCTTCGGTGCTCCCGACTATCGTGGCGTCGCAGTGAGTGGTAATTATCTCTATGTCGCCGATTATGGCGATGATGGTATCTCTATCGCTGATATCACTGATCCGACCAATCCCCAATATCTTGGATACAACGGTAACCCTCATGGAAGGTGTCGAAGTGTCGCCATCAGTGGCAACTTTCTGTTTGTCGCCTCAGAACCGTTCGCAACTTTACTTGGAGGTTTGTCGGTATTCGATGTTACTGATCCATCTGCACCTGCCCGTGTCGGTTATTATGTAACACCGGGCACCGCCGTCGATGTTGCATTAAACGGTTCTACAACATTTATCGCCGATGGCAATAACCTTGGATGTTACGATGTATCCTATTTCCTCGGTCTGAAGGATACTCCGTCCAAATTACTTCCATCCAATTTTATTCTATCCGAACCGTATCCGAATCCATTCAACCCTACCACCCAAATTCAATTCGAGTTAGCACACAACACCCATGTCAATTTGCAGGTGTTCGATGCCCTTGGTCGTAAGGTTTCAACTCTTGCCGACGCCCCGTTTAACGCCGGGTCGTACCGCTTGCAATGGAATGGGACGGGAATGGCCTCCGGCAATTATTTCATTCGGATGAGCGCTGCCGGTCAGGCAGTCTCAAAGAAAATCACACTGCTGAAATAAAAAAAAGGGCGGGTATCAAACCCGCCTTTTATTATCCAGTTACATGTTTACTCTTAATTCGAATTGTGAATTCGAATTAATTTCTCCGTATCGAATCCCATTTTCTTAACTCGCTCAATAATATCCTGTAATGTAGAATCGGGTAGTTGCGGTGTCCTACTCAATATCCATAGATATTCCCGCTTGGGTTCACCTACGACGGCGTACGAATAATCACTCGCGAGATCGATTATCCAGTAGTTACCCCAAACAAACGGCAGGAAACTCAAAATCCTCGGTGCAAACCTCACTTTCAACTTGGTATTTGGTTCTGAGTTGCTTTGCCGGCGGGCAATCCCGGTAGCTTCGATTAAGCTCCCGTCGTCTTTCTTACACCGATTCACGACTTTCAGAGTACCGTCAGGATTTTTACTATATGTTGCCGTAATGTTCTTGAGGCACTTACGTTCAAACCAGTTCGGTAAGCGCGCAACTTCATACCAGGTTCCACAGTACCTGTCCACATCGACCGATTCTACAACAGTTACCGGCATCTGTTTTACTACCTCCGCCTTTACGATTAAACTCAACATCAACACTATTCCAGTTACGATACAACTAAATGTATATTTCATCCTACTCCTAACTTGGATACAATTTTAATTCGCTTGTTCCAAGTTACGAAAATTTTCGATAGAAATCGGAAATGCGATTTCTGGTTTAGCATCTGTATGTTTCGTACGCATCACTGCAAGTACCGCAAACTTAACTTTCAGTCCAGCAATCAACTCGTTTCTGGTCAACCACAATACTGCAAGATGATGTGGAACCAACCAATAACAGTATCCCTTTAAAAGAATTTTCCAGAGTCGGCGCGACCAATTAATAGAAATTAATTCTTTCAAACATCCCGTTTTATTTCCACTCACAATACTTCTTGTTACTCGATTTATCGACCGCCATTGCAGAAGTACGACGATATCGTTTTTATTGATTTCATTCCGGTATTCTTGCCTTTGCAACGCATTCCTCAGAGAAAGGTCCAATGCATTGTCGCCGTTCGTGGCATCTTGGTTCAAACATAATCGGTTTGTCGCTTGTTTATTATAAACCGCGGTTGCATTGGTGCTGAATGCGATGGGATATTTCAAAGCGATTCGGCCCCACATGTCCAAATCTTCGCCACGATGAATACCTACCTTGAACGTGCCGACATCATCAAACACACACTTCTTTACCGCTGTCGCCGAAGTCCAAACCGGATAAGAACCAATACATGAACGAAAATAATTCGGAATGATACCTTCCCACGGTGCATCCGGAATTCCGAGGTGGTGAGTTCGCACCAAATTCCCGGTTGGTTCAATAACTTCGTACGCTGTTGTAAAAGCCCCACACTCAGGAAATTGATCTGTAAGTGAAATGAGCACTGCGAGATGATTCGGTTTCCAGATATCATCGGCATCTAAAAACGCAATCAAACTGCCGCGCGCTTCACGTATTCCCATATTTCGTGCCGTGCAGACACCGCCATTTTCCTTAGAGAATATTCGTATTCGCGGATCTGTAAAAGTTCGTACGACTTGTTCCGAGTGGTCGGTCGAACCATCGTTGATAATGAGTATCTCGAAATTTTCGAAGGTTTGGGACAGCGCTTTCTCTAACGTTCGACCAATGTCGTTCGCTTTATTGTAAAGGGGGATTATCACGGAAACTGCAGGTACTTGTCGAATCAATTCGCCTCCTGTGTCGTGTTCGTGAAAAATAGTGCATGAAGATAAGTGCATATTATTTATACATATAAAATATATATATAAAATTAATCATTTACAATGTTATATTATTTGAACCATAAAAAAGGCGGACTTTCTGTCCGCCTTATTTTGTCATTGTGAACCCATTGCATATGTAGTAGCAATGGCTCACACACACCTTTGAATCTTGAAAATGTCAGGTGCTAACTTTGAGGCGCAACCTTGTGCACGCTGAAGGACGTGGCAACCTTCTTGATTTTTTTCCCATTCCCTATTCCCCGTTCCCGAATCACTATCTTCCCGATACGCGAGGAGCGAAGTGGAGTATCCGCAAAGCGATACGAAACGAAGCGACGTGGCGATCTTTTCTATCCTCCCCCCGTTTACGGGGGGAATAAAAGGGGGGTGTTTTTATCTTTTATTTTTTCCTGTTCCCCGTTCCCTATTTCATCAATATCATCTTCCTGCTTTCACTCACTCCATTCACATTCAACCGATAGAAATATACCCCCGTCGCCAACTTCGTCCCATCGAACGGTACGCGGTTCCGTCCTGGATTCTGAAATCCGTTCATTAACGTCGCGACTTTCCGTCCTGTCACATCAAACACCTCGAGCGTCACTTTTCCCGCAGTAGGCAGTGTATATGAGATAAAAGTCCTCGCATTGAACGGATTGGGATAATTCTGTTCCAAACTAAAATGTGTGGGCAACTTACTCGACGGTTTACTTGCAACAAATGTCTCACCACCATCTGTCGTGTGCAGGATAGCGCCGCCGTATCCTACCTCCCAACCGACATTAGGATTTACAAATGCTGCCGCAAGCGTTCCTTCTGCTCCACCTGTTTCCTGCGTATTCCAAGTCAATCCGCCATTCGTGGTATGATAATTCCAATAACCAGCAAATACCCAGCCATTGCATGTATCGCTAAAAGTAATTGCCGATGCCCAATCCTGATTAATTTCATATTGATTCGACCACGTCAAGCCACCGTCGGTAGTTTTGCGGATATGAACACTATAGGTTGAAGAGCCATTTTCAACTAACCAACCCTGATTCGCGTCAATGAATTTTATACTCATTATCTCGAAACCTGTAATGGCGAAATTCGGTACGGTTGTCCAACTGTCGCCGCCATCGCTAGTTCGTAAGAAGTTGTAATTGTTACTTTGATTATAGTATTGTGTGACAACCCATCCGTGGTTGGAATCGGCAAACTCAGCTTGTAAAAAATAATAACCGTTTGTACCGCTTTGCTGCCTCGTCCAGTTTATTCCGCCATCGCTCGTGTGATAAATGTCGCCATAGGAATCCACGATCCATCCATTATTCAAATCGACGAATTTGACTTCGCCACCGCTTGGTGGATGCGAAAACACACTCCAAACTTCCCCACCGTCTGTAGTTCGGAATAGCGAAACATCATATTGACCAGTGGAATCGTTCCAAGCATCACCTAACGCCCAGCCGATGGATGTATTATTGATGAAAGAAATACTCGAAAAATTATTTTGTCTTCCTGCTGGTTCCTTGTTCCAAGAGTTTCCACCATCCGTAGTATGAACTAATGTGCACCAATACTCTCCTGTACTTGAAACATAGCCGTTGCCCAGCGCCCAAGCGGTATTCTCATCCACACATTGGATGTCGGTTAAATCGTCGGTGGTACCGTGTGTTTGCACCTGCCATGTCAAACCGCCATCGGTTGAATGTTGAATCAATCCATAAAATGAAACGATCCAACCCTCGTTGTTTTCCGGGAATGAGACACCACCAAATAAATGCTCACCATACAACTGCAAGTAACGCCAATTCGAACCACCATTGGTTGTGCTGGCAACGACACTACCGTAACCATTTCTTCCGACAATCCACCCATGAGTAGCGTCTGTGAATGACATATTCACCAATTCGTCTGCCGAATCAGCATTGACTTGAACCGATTCCCAGTTTGTGCCCCCGTTTGTAGTGCGCAATACCGTTCCCCAACCTGTCATTGAAAGAGAGCTATAAAATGAACCGATGATCCAGCCGTGTGTTGCATCGGTAAACTGTAACCCAGTATAGCGTCCAGTACTGTCGCTGTATTGAGTTTGCCAAGATGTACCGGCATCGGTCGTATGACAAATCACGCCTCGTTCACGGTGAAGAGAATCGTTAGTAACAAAATTTTGAGAACCTACTGCCCAGACATTGTTCGAATCGATGGCAGCGATGTCGTATAAATAACCGGTAAATCCGAAACTATAGCGAGACCAAAAAGCACCACCGTTTGTGGTGTAGAGAATGATTACACTATCCGAATAGTTCACGGTATCATATACTACTCCACTTGTCCACCCATTGTTCAAGCTGGTGAAGGAAACACCACCAAACTCAGGGTAACCTGAAATTCCACAGCTTTGTCCTACCCAAGTAGCACCGCCATTGGTTGTATGTAGAATCGTATCGCCAACAACCCACCCGTTATTTTCATCAAGGAATGTGAGGTCCTCCAACCATAGTGTTGTACCGGAATTTTGCACTATCCAATTAGTACCACCATCTGTCGTATGCAGAATTGTGCCATACTGCCCCACCGCCCAACCGGTGCTCGTATTGATAAATTGTACATCATTCAGGATATGTCCGGTTGGCTTTGGGTTCTGCCATTGCCACCCCTGACTGAATGCGGGTGTTGATACTAACGCGAAAAGAAAAACGGAAGTAAAGAGAATGTAATTGAGTGGAGAATACTTCTTCATTAGCGTGTTCATAGCAACCTCGTTTGTACATGTTAGTCGTTAGTCATTATGATAAATCAATATTTTCAAAATTTCAAGCAATTTACCCCATCCAATAAAAAAGACGGACGAAGTCGTCCGCCTTTCTTTTATCCTTTTCTTTTCCCGTCCCCTGTTCCCCGTTCCCTGTCCCCTGCTTTTTTAATCCCCGTTGTGCGTTAGTCGCAACCGCAAATTCTTTATCATATCGACTGACATCTTCGCCAAATCGAATTTCGGCTTCCAGCCCCAATCCTTATGGGCTAGCGAATCATCCAACGACTTCGGCCAACTATCCGCAATCGCTTGACGGTAATCCGCCTCGTACGTCACTTTGAAAGTTAACACCAACTTCCGGATCGCTTCCTCGAATTCTTTCGCTGACGCGCTAAATGCCGTTACGTTGTATGTTCGCGTGGTGAGCTTGTCGGGATTCGCATTCGCTAATTCCCACAACACATTGATTGCATCCGGCATATACATGAATGGCAAAGTCGTATCTTCCGTCACAAAACAGTTCGCCGTCTTTCCTTCAACTGCCTTGTAATAGAAATCAACTGCGTAGTCCGTAGTTCCGCCACCCGGTTCGGTTTCACTCGAAATGATTCCGGGGAACCGCATCGACCGGCAATCCAATCCGAATTTCTTCGAATAGTATTCCATCAACAATTCGCCGGTCACTTTCGTGATACCATACATCGTAGTCGGGCGCATAATTGTAAGGTTCGGTGTGTCATCCCGCGGTGTCGTCGGCCCGAATGCACCAATCGAACTCGGCATAATCACCATCTTTACGCCGTTGTTGCGTGACATTTCGAGGATATCAAAAAACGCCTGCATGTTCACTTTCCATGCCAGTCCGGGATTTTTTTCGCCGGTTGCGGAAAGTAATGCCGCTAAGTGGTAAATGGTATCGATTTCGTATTCGCCTACCATCTTCGCGAGTTCTGTTGTATTCGTTACGTCGAGATAATGGAAGCTGGCGTGGGAATGAACGGTTTCCGGCGGGGCTTTCACATCGGTTGCGATAATTCTCGCATTCGGAATTTCTTGGCGTAGTTTACGGACGAGTTCGGTCCCGATTTGACCGCAAACTCCGGTAATAAGGATGTTCTTCATGGATTAGACCTGCAAGGTTGAACAAAGTAGTGACTTTCGGAGAAAAGTTACATTTTCTAAATATACTGTTTTTTATCTTCCTTCTAAAAATTCCTGCTGAATCCCCGCCATTCACGCCCTCCCAATCATTTTATCTTCATTCTGTATCTTATTTATTTATCTTTTTGTTTTCTTTTCCCATTCCCTATCCCCTGTTCCCTGTTCCCCTTCCCGTATAGAGTGTTGCAATTCCTCCGGTCAATGCCACCCCTCGGACTTCCTGAAACCCCGCATCCCGCATATATTCGCAGAACCGTTCCCCGTACGGGAATTTATCCACTGAAGCGGGTAAATACCTGTAGGCGTCAAAATTCCCGCTTAATACACCACCCACCACCGGCAACACATGATGGAAATAAAACCCGTAAACGCTTCTCCACACCGGGTTAGCGGGAATACTGAACTCCAGTATCGCCACTTTCCCACCACTCACTAACACCCGGTGAAATTCCCGCAGTGCAGTCGGATATTCAGCAATATTGCGTATTCCGAATGCAATCGTTATCGCATCCACTGAGTTATCCCGCAACGGCAACGCATCCCCCGACCCGTGCAACCAGTTCACCTTTTCGTCGGGATGCCGCGTCCTCCCGTACCGTATCATTGCCGGTGAATAATCCAGTCCAATCCGATACCGGGGTGGTTCGGTCAATTTGCCGCTTAACCACAGCAAATCCCCCGTCCCCGTGGCGACATCCAACAGTGTTTTACCTTCGAGATTACCCAAAGAATGTAATGTGCGATGCCGCCAGAGTTGGTCAATGCCGAATGACAGCAACCGGTTCGCAAGGTCGTACCGCCGCGAAATGCGGTTGAACATCTCACCGACTGCTTGTTGTGCCCGTCCCTCCACGACATTCGCCATCGAGTCCCAATTTCCTTTCCCTGTTGCTTAAGCGTGCTTTACCGCACAAATTATACCCAATGCAACAATTGGACAAATATAAGACCCTGCGGGTAATTCAATTCGTTCCCGACGAAAAAGTACTCACTATTCTCCTGAATGCGAATAATTCCAGCATCCAGCGTTGGTACCGCCGTGAAGGGGATCTTGAGTGGATTAGCATTGGAAGCGCAATCCGATTGTATAGCGCCGATGCAGCCCAGCACGTCTTAAGGACTATTACCAAAGACGACCCCGAAGCGGCTGAATTGCTTCGTTGTTTTACTGTTTTGCCCTTCGACCGTGAAGAATGGAACCGCCGCCTCCGCTGGATTTACCCGAAATGGACACTCGTTCGAAAAAACAATAAATGGCACGGTTTCGGCATTAAACGAAAAACGACGCAGGAGTACGACCCCCAAAAAGAACTCAATATCCTGACCAAAACCGTCATCGGCGGTCCAATCCATCATTCCGATAAATCCACACTATCCAAAGTAGAATTTTCCCGCGAAGATTGGATAACTGCGATAAATAATATTCGCAACAGAATTCGGACTACTATGCTCCGCAAAGTTGTCCTTGCCCGTTCCGAACACATCGTCACTCCATTCGTTCCCATTGTAGATAGAGTATTCGAAATCCTGAAATCGAATAATCCGAATTGCGATTGTTTTCTTTTTCCCGTCGAGGATGGCTGGTTCCTTGGTGCAACCCCGGAACGCCTGTGCCGTATCGTCAACAATACCGTCGAAGTCGATGCTCTTGCCGGGACCCGGCCACGCGGGTTGACCCAATCCGAAGATGAAAAACTTGAACAGGAACTTCTTAGTTCGGAAAAAGAGAATTGGGAACAAGGAATCGTTGTCGATTGGATAGTTGACCGTCTCACCGGTCTCTGTGGTAAACTTCAATATGATGAAACTCCATCCATAAAAAAATTTGCTACGGTTCAACATCTATTTACCAGCATCACCGGTAAAATGAAAGTGAACACCACGTTGGATAATATAATCAACGCACTGCACCCTACCCCCGCTATCGGCGGTGATCCACAGGATGAAGCGCTTGCGGTGTTGCGCGAAGTGGAAAAATGTCATCGCGGATATTATAGTGGAATAGTCGGTGCGGTTGGGTGCAAAGAAGCAGAATTTTCAGTCGCGATTCGTTCGATGTTTGTTGCGGAAAACACTGCGACATTTTATGCTGGGACGGGTATTGTCGAACTTTCCGACCCGGTACAGGAGTGGGAAGAGACCCGCTGGAAAATGTCCGCAATGAAACAAGCAATCAACAAGGCGCTGCATGTTACCGATGAATGAAAATTGGCTTCGTGCAACTCTTCTGCTTCAGCGGCTCGTTCATCTCGGTTGTGAGTACGCAATCGTCTCTCCCGGCTCCCGAAATGCTCCGCTAAGTCATTGTGCTTCCCACACCCCCGGATTGAAAACAGTCGTCGAGATGGATGAGCGCAATGCCTCCTTTATCGCCCTTGGTATCGGCAAAGCGACCCACAAACCCGCAATCCTTATCTGTACTTCCGGTACTGCTGTCGCGAATTATTTTCCCGCTATCGTCGAGGCCTACTATTCGCGCATCCCAATGATAGTGCTGACTGCCGACCGTCCTACCCGTTTGCAAAATCGTGGCGCACCCCAAACTATTCGTCAGAATGCCATTTTTGGTTCATTCGCCATTTCGGATTGGTCCATGGCCGAGTCCAGCACCGAATATGATTGTGACGAAATATTGTACATATCCGATCAAGCATATTTTCAAACTACGGTTGGCGTATCCCATGCCGTTCACATCAACTGTCCGTTCGACGAACCTTTACGTCCTGAAGCCATCGAATCGAACCGCTGTCAGCAACTCTATCAAAACTATTCCCAACGGTTGAATAATCCGCCCGCTATCTTGCAAGGCACCCTTGGCTTACCAAAAGTTGATACTGTCGTTGAAGCAATAAACAATGCGAAATACCCTGTGATTGTCGCCGGCCCAGACACCGCTTATGAAACCGAGGATGTTTCTTCCATTCTGGACTTCGCACAAAAAATAACTGCACCAATCGTTGCCGACATTACTTCCGGTTTGCGTGGGCATAATGGTGTTATTGACTACCCGGCAATCGTCCTTCGTGAAGAGAATACCGGATTAACTTCTGATTGTTTGATATGGTTGGGTGGGTATCCAACTTCCAATCCAATTACCGGTTGGATGAAAAAACAAAACTGCGTTTGCTTCCGAATTCAGTCCCACAACTACACTATAGACCCCGACAGTATCGTAACGACAATGCTTATCGGTTCTGTCACTTCTACCTTACAAAAAATTGCATCACAATCTACTTTGAAACAGCACTCAAATTTGTGGCAATCCTACGACGACTCAGCACGCAAGGAACTCGCGAATGCGATCCAAACAGATTTACTCCCTTTGCATGCATTAGCGCCATCTCTTGCAATCCAATATTCCCCACCCGATACAAATTTCTTTCTCTCCAACTCAATGCCCATTCGATATGCCGATTGGTTTTCTACCGGTCGTAAAGATGTCTCTATGTACGCGAATAAAGGGGTCAATGGTATCGACGGTGTGATTGCAACCGCCGCCGGTATTGCGCTATCGACAAATAAACGCTCGATTGTATGCATCGGTGATGTCGCGATGTACCACAACATCAACGCTCTCGAATTCATCGCACGAAATAATCTTCCTATTACGATTGTTCTGATAAATGATTCCGGTGGCGGCATTTTCCATTATCTTCCCGCGAACAGATCGATGAAAAAGTGGGACACCGCGACTAATTCGAATTTTGATACCTTTGAACAAGTGCAGGGGACACCCCATCAAATTGATTTTTCCAAAATCTGTGCCGGTTTCGGAATTTTGCATAGTGTCGTGAACTTAAGCGCACAACTTAAGACGGAACTGGCAAAATCAACCCAATCTGGTTCACCGACAGTTTTAGAAGTTATCGGAAATCGTATCGAAACCCACAAAGCGGTACAGACCTTTTTCCGTACGATGAAATTACAGATTGATTCCGAATGAACTATTCTTCTTCACAAATCACTTGGTCGATTCCTACTTCGGGAAATACCCATAATCATCCATTACTGCTTCTGCACGGCTTTGCCGGGTCTCATCGCTATTGGAACAGCTTCCTTCCCGAACTTGAAAAATCGTTTTATGTAATAACTCCCGACCTCCCCGGACATGGTGATTCTCGTCTTGCCTTACCATGCGATTTGAATTGGATTGATATTGTCGATGGCTTAATGAAAGTACTGGACACTATAACTTCCCAACCATTCACGATAGTTGGGTATTCGATGGGTGCCCGCTTCGCGATGCATCTGGTAACCCGCTATCCGAATCGTTTTACTCGCGCGATGTTCATCAGTGGTTCGGCGGGATTCTCATCCGAAAAAGAAAAAGTTTTGCGTTTGTCTCAGGATTGCGAATTGGCAAATCGAATAGTCAACAACGGAATGGAGTGGTTCGCCGATTTTTGGGAACGCTTGCCGATGTTCCGCAACCGCCGTCAATTGCCCGAATTCGAACGGAATTCACTTCGTGAAGAATGGTTAAAACAAAACCCTCAACAACTTTCGGCTGGTTTACTTCTACTTTCAGTAGGTCGGCAGGAATATCTCATTGACAAATTAAAAAACATCCATTGCCCGCTCTGTTTTATCGTCGGCAAAGAAGATGAGAAATATGCGTCACTGTTGAGTGGCTATAGCGAAATGCTCCCGGCTTCAGAAGTGGAGTTAATTTCTAACTGCGGTCACGACGTACCACGTGAGAAACCTGAATTATTTCTTTCCATTTTAAATGAATTTGTACAGGAACGGAAAATCAAATGAGGAAAACATTTCCTTGGGTGAGTGCTGGAACATTCACCGACATCATCTACGAAAAATGGGACGGCATCGCGAAAATCACCATCAACCGTCCTAAAGTGCGCAATGCTTTTCGCCCCCAAACCCTCGTCGAATTACAAACAGCGTTTCTCGATGTGCGTGAGGATCCCGCAATCGGTGTGGCAATTTTAACCGGTGCCGGAGACCAAGCATTTTGCAGCGGCGGCGATCAAAAAATCCGCGGCGATAAAGGGTATGTGGACGATAAAGGCGTTCCCCGCCTCAACGTCCTCGATTTGCAAAAACAGATTCGCTCGCTTCCCAAACCGGTTGTTGCAATGGTTGCCGGTTACGCTATCGGTGGCGGTCACGTCTTGCACGTCGTATGCGACCTTACGATTGCCGCTGATAATGCAATTTTCGGACAAACCGGGCCCCGTGTCGGAAGTTTCGATGGTGGTTTCGGTGCGGGTTATCTCGCACGAATCGTCGGTCATAAAAAAGCGAAAGAGATTTGGTTTCTTTGCCGCCAATATAAGGCACAGGAAGCGCTCGATATGGGCTTGGTAAATACTGTCGTACCGCTCGATTCCTTGGAAGAAACAACTGTCCAATGGTGCCACGAAATGCTCGCGCTATCCCCCATTGCTCTGCGGTGTTTGAAATCCGCCTTCAACGCCGAGACCGACGGTGAGGCCGGAATACAGGAATTGGCGGGCAATACCACTTTATTATACTACATGAGCGAAGAGGGCCAGGAAGGTAAAAACGCTTATGTCCAAAAACGCAAACCGAATTTCGGAAAGTTCCCCCGTTTACCATGAGCGTTGAGTGAATTTCAAAATCTGGTGGTTAGCCGCTCGACCCAAAACCCTGATTGCATCCATTCTTCCAGTCTGGATTGGCTTTGCCCTCGCTTATTCTAATCCGGCATTTACTTGGTGGTGGGTTGTTCCGATTTTCGTTGCGGCTCTGTTGATACAAATTGGAACGAATGTCGCCAACGATTATTTCGATTTCCACAAAGGCGCTGATGTCATTCGTAATGGCCCCACTCGCGTGACCCAAGCCGGTTTACTCTCCCCTAAATCTGTTCGTACCGGTTTCATCCTAATCTTTGGTATTGCGCTTCTAATCGGTCTTCCCCTTGCCATTCATGGTGGATGGAGTATCGTACTAATCGGTTCCGCTTCCATCCTCTGCGGAATCCTGTACACCGCTGGGCCATACCCATTGGCATACAAAGGGCTCAGTGAGATTTTTGTTATCATTTTTTTCGGCGTTGTCGCGGTTGCCGGTACGTATTATTTACTTACACTCGAATGGTCGCAAACCGCTTTCATAGCCGGTTTAGCCCCCGGTCTCTTAGCAACGGCTCTTCTCACCATCAACAACATTCGCGATATTCCCACTGACCGCAATGTCGGCAAAAATACACTGCCTACCCGCTTCGGATATACGTTTGGTCGAATCGAATATACCCTCTGTTTCTTCTTTTCTTTTATTGTCGCTTGGTTCGTTTTTGTCGAAATGAACATCGCCACTCGCTTGCTTTGGATGATTCCGGCAATCTTGCTTGCACTGCTCCCATTGAAAACAGTATGGAGCTCTACCGATCCTGAAAAACTTGCACCAGCGCTTGCCATGACGGCGCGGGTACAACTATTATTCGGTATTCTCTTTGGTATCGCTGTTATGTATTGACAGTTTGCCGCAAATTTCAATCACTACTGTAAGGAGAAAACTTGATGAAAAAGCATCGGATACGCTCAATCATGCCATTCGTATTTTGTCTGTTATCTTTGGGGAATGCGACAAGAATATCCGGCTTTGACGATATTCGTGCCGTTCTTTTTCTTACGATTTTTGGCGCGGGTTTGTGCGGCGGAGTCGGTATCGCGCTGCTCATAAGCGACCTCCGTTCGCGTCCCAAAGAATTTACTGTTAAATAGAAATCATCAGGAACTTTCTTGCAAATTGAATCGCAATCGGTAATTTTAACGTTTTGCGAAAGCATTCGTACTGGCAGTGCGTTATGGTCGAATCGCGAGACAATTCTTCTGCGCGTCTCCGGTAACGATGGACAATTCGGCACCGGCGAATCTGCACCACTCCCCGCTTGGGGCACCGAGACATTCCCTGTGTTATTTGAGAGTCTCGATGCTCTTAATCAGCAGATTCTCAATACCGAAATCCCACGCGATTCATCCTCGCTCGAAACTTTCCTCGCTCAATTCGATTCTGCTTTCAACACCTGTCCCGCCCTTCGCTTCGGCATCGAATCCGCACTACTCGATGCCATTGGCAAACGCTTACAAAAACCGGTTTATACGCTTCTTTCCGATACACCTCACTTTGATATACTCGAATCGTTTCTATTAGCTTTCGAAACCGACACGCATTTCTACCAAACTGCGTTAGCCGCATATCGCAATGGTTACCGTACCTATAAAGTAAAATCTTCCGGCAATTATGAGTTGGATAAACAGCGTCTTTTCACTTTGCGTACTCATTTGGAAAACGTTTCTCTTCGCTACGACGTAAACGGAACGTGGAGCGTCGAAGAAACACTCATCCGTATGCGCGAACTTGACTCTCTTCATCTCGAGTACATCGAACAACCGGTAATCACCGAATTAACTGAAAAGCTTATGTTACTTGCTGACAAATTAGATACTCCAATCGCATTGGATGAATCTGTCTGCACTTTTTCGCTTGCTAAACAATGGCTGAATCGTGTAACGAATATGTATTTTATCATCAAGCCGATGGCAATCGGTGGCTTTCAACGCACAATCGAATTATCCAAACTCGCAGACGAAACTCATAACCATCTTATCCTTTCCTCCGCATTTGATTCCGGTGTTGCCGCTTCCGCCTACCGTCACCTCGCCGCTGCGATTGGTTCCTATCTGGCGCACGGCATCGGCACTAACCGCTTACTAATCGAAGACACGGTAATTGAAAATCCAATTATTGAATCCGGTATTACTAAAATCGATTCAAATAGTTTTGGTTTAGGAATTTCCCTTTCGTCTCACTTCGACAAACTTTGGTCAAAGGAACTACCACATGTTTCCGCTTGACCACCAATCCCAATCTCAACCAAATGCTCCTGCATTGCTGTTCCAAAATAAAATTTGGACGTTTCGGCAACTCTCTTTTGCGGTTAACGACCTCACCGCTTGGATAACATCGACGTTTCATCACCCGATAAAAATCGGGTACGCCGCTAAAACCAGCGACAAATACGCCATAGCTCTCTACGGCGGTTGGAAAAGCGGTGCAACGGTTTGTCCGCTCCCAACGAACTGGAACGACGAAGAGCTTCTCCGCGAAATCCAAAAAGCGAACTTCGATTTACTTTTGTGTGACGACTTTTTTGTCGAGTTCGCATCATTGCATACCCAACTTCCCGTTTATCGTATCGACGATCTGAAGTTCGATTCTGCGCCACGATCTGAGAATGCCCCTGAAAATACCCAATCTTCCGCTTTAGAAATTTTCACCAGTGGTAGTGGCGGCGCACCCAAGCGGGTTCATTTATCATGGCAGGCGCTCGAAAACCACGCGAAAATGTCGGAAACACATTTGCGGTATTCGTCCCAAGACCGCTGGCTGGTCACCTTACCGCTGTTTCACATCGGCGGCGTCAGCACTTTGATAAAATCTATCGTTACTGGCCTCTCCATTCATCTCGAAGATGGTTTCGATTCCAACCGGGTGAATAATCTGCTCGACACCAATTCTATTTCAATTCTTTCACTTGTTCCGACTACCTTGCAACGTTTACTCGATAGCAGAAATCAAACTCATCTTCCATCGTCGATAAAATTTGTTTTACTTGGTGGCGCACCAGCTTCAACTGAACTCTTACTCCGCGATTCCCGCTATCTTGCTTCCTATGGCATGAGTGAAGCCGGTTCCCAAATCACCACCGTCCCTCCCGCTTCCGATGCATCTATCCGTGTTACATCAGGTCTTCCGCTACCCGGTGTGAAAATAGAAATTCGCGATGCGGCTGGTAAGAGAATTGCAGATGACTCAAACGGAGAGATTTTCGTTCAAAGCCCCGCACTTGCCGATGGGTATTCCAACGATTCAACTGAAACTGAAAACCGTTTTGTCGATGGTTGGCTACGAACCGGCGATTATGGCGGCCTAACCGACGTCGGAGCGCTTATCGTCGAAGGGAGAAGAGAAGACAGAATCGTGAGCGGTGGTGAAAATATTCATCCCGCCGAAATCGAGCAGGTACTACTTTCTTATCCCGAAGTTCGTCGAGTATTTGTTACTTCGATTCCTGACCGCGAGTGGGGACAACTAATTTCCGCAGTAGTTGAGTCCCAACAATCTCTCGATGAAAACGATTTGTCGTCGTTCGTCCGAAAACACATCGCTCCCTACAAAGTGCCAAAACTCTGGTGGATAACCACCGAAATACCTCACCTCCCCAACGGAAAGCCCGACCGGAAAACGATTATAAATCACTTTATTTCAAATTCTTAGTTTTTGTAACCTTGTCGCAGTCACATTCTGACCCGTTTGCATTCGTATCAATCCATAACGAAATTGTTTAATTATATTTACCGCACTTAGCTACGGTAACTTTCTCTTTTCCCGGATTTCTTCCAGAATCGAATCGTGAGTAGTATTACAAAAAATTCTCTAACTGAGAACGCGCCAATAGTCACTCGGATGGTAACGATTGGCAATGCTGTTATTGGCGGTAATTCTCTTGTGTTGATTGCCGGGCCGTGTGCTGTCGAATCGCCGGCGCAAATCAATAGCGTCGCCGAATTGGTGCGGCTAAGTGGAGCGGCAATCCTGCGTGGTGGCGCATTTAAACCGCGCACATCCCCTTCGACTTTTCAAGGTATGGGTTATGATGGCGCAAAGTGGCTCCGCGAAGCGGCTGACCGCGTTAATCTACCGATGGTTACTGAAGTGATGGACATTGCGCAAGTCGACGAACTCGAACCAATTACCGATATGTTGCAAGTCGGTTCGCGCAACATGCAAAACTTCAGTTTGCTTCGTCGTGTTGGTAAAAGCCGCAAACCTGTGTTGCTCAAGCGTGGCATGGCGGCGACCCTCAAAGAATTGTTAGGCGCTGTGGCGTATATCGCAAATGAAGGTAATGAGCAGATTGTGATTTGCGAGCGCGGCATTCGCACCTTCAGTGATTTTACGCGCAGTACCTTCGATTTAGCGATTATTCCAAAACTAAAACAACTTACCACTTTTCCCGTTATCGCCGATCCCAGCCACGCCACCGGGGACCGTTCGCTCGTTCCATCAATGGCGCGTGCCGCAATTGCCGCCGGTGCCGATGGTGTGATGGTCGAGGTTCATACTGATCCTGAACAAGCCCTCTCCGATGGCGACCAGTCGCTTTATCCCCAACAACTAACGGCACTCAGTGAAGATATCGAAAAGTTAGCGCCGATACTTCAACGTTCTTTCCGTTCCCGATGATTCGCTTATCCGCCCCTACCCGACCCTTACAGGGCAGGATAATTCTCCCCTCCGATAAATCCATCGCGCACCGTCGCATCTTGTTAGCCGGTTGCATCGAACAACCTACCGAACTTATTCTGACACGTCCCGGTAAAGACATTTTATCATCGTTATCCGCTTTACAATCACTCGGTATCGAAATCGAACAAAAGCGAATCGACTCGGAAACAACTTCGTTTGCAATTCATGGTCGGGAAAACTGGTCGTCTCCAACTAACCCCATAGACTGTGGAAATTCCGGTACAACCTGTCGTCTTCTGTTGGGGCTTCTTGCCGGAAAACAAATAAAGGCAACACTTACCGGTGATAAATCTTTACGTACTCGTCCTATGGAACGCATCGCCACCCCATTGCGCCAAATGGGTGCGTCGCTCCAAACAACGGGCGGAAAATTACCAATCGAGATTACTCCTTCGCCGTTGCATGGAATCACCTACCGCTTACCGATAGCGAGTGCGCAACTAAAATCCGCGCTTTTATTCGCCGGTTTATTCGCAGATGGCGAAACTGAAATCATCGAACCAACACCCACCCGTGACCACACCGAACGTTTATTGCAACTTACACCATCAATTTCTGCTTCTGAACTTCGCTGGAAAGTATCGTGCAATACTCTTATTTCAATCCCGCAAGGTACTATTCCCGGTGACCCTTCCAGCGCTTCCTATTTCATCACACTTGCGCTGTCGCTTCCAAATTCTTCACTCGAATTAGAAAATGTCGCATTGAATGCGACGCGCATCGACTATCTATCTCGTCTAATAGCGCAAAGCGCTTCGATACAAATTCAACCTTTCGGTATCAATGGTGGTGAACCCGTTGGAACTATCGTTGCGAAATCATGCACCAAATCTTTTTCCTTCGACCTGCATGCAAGCGATGTGCCGCTTCTCATTGACGAGATTCCCACCCTTGCCGTTTTCTCTGCCGTCACCGGTGGTTCATTTCACTTGGATGGTGCCGCTGAATTGCGGGTAAAGGAATGTGATCGCATATCCGCACTGGTAAATGGTCTTTCTGCCATGGGTGTGCCCGTCGAAGAGAGTAACGATGGTTTCGCTTTCGATAAACCGGGCAAACTGACGGGTGCTGACATTTACTGTCGTTACGATCACCGCATCGCCATGTCCTTTGCAATCGCCGCTCTCCATGTATCATCCGAAACAACTTTGCACAACGCCAAAATCGCCGTTGACATATCTTTTCCCGGTTTCTTTACTGAACTAAAACGCATAGTAGGTCTCCACAGATGAAATTGGGACTCATCGGAACCAACATCACCAATTCACTTTCACCGGCAATCCACAATGCCGCGCTAAACGCACTTGGCATCTGCGGCTCCTATGCAATATTACAAACCGAACCACCGGAATTATCATCACGTCTCACTTCTTGTTTTAACGACGGTTTCGATGGATTAAATATCACTGCCCCTTTCAAATCCGATGTTCTCCCTTTGGTCGAATCACGTTCCCCATTGGTGGATATCATCTGCTCCGCAAACACTTTAGTTCGCGGCAAAAACGGTTGGCATGCCGAATCGACTGATGGCGCTGGTGTCGCATTCGCACTTTCGAAATGGAGTTCAAATCTTCCCACGGGACACGCCGTTATACTCGGAAATGGGGGCTTTGCCCGAGCTGTTGCCTATGAGTTGTTGACGAGGGGCTGGAAGGTGTCAATCTATTCCCGTTCCCAAAAAAACAAAGATTGGGCAGCAATTTCATCTCTTTTTGAAACAAACATTTCATTTTGTAACTGGAATGATAGGAACAAGGTCACCAATAATACTCACTTAATCGTAAATGCTTCTCCAATAGGAAGTGACACAATATCAACACCTTTATTATTAAATTTGTGTTTTACATCACACGTATTATATTTGGACTGCCTCTATAATCCGAGAATTACTCCTTTGATGAGTACTTTTAGCAAGAATGGCTCCCGCACACAAAACGGGATAAATATTTTACTTGGTCAAGCGGCGGCCTCATTTCTTATGTGGACGGGAATCGAATTTCCTGATTCGATTTTTCAACATTGGGAAGTACCGGTATGATTCGGTTCTTGACAGCGGGCGAATCGCACGGCCCTGCGCTGCTCGGCATCCTCGACGGAGTGCCTGCCGGATTGCCTCTGGTTGCCGAATCCATCAATACCCAACTTCATCGCCGACAACAAGGTCATGGTCGCGGCGACCGGATGAAAATTGAACGCGACACCGTAGAAATTCTCGGTGGCGTTCGTTACGGACATACTACCGGTGCCCCGATTGGACTGATGATTCGTAATGCCGATTGGGAGAATTGGAAAGACAAACTTTCTACCGAACCGCCTAACTACCCAACCGAACCTTTGACAATGCCTCGCCCCGGTCATGCTGATTATGCCGGTGCTTTAAAGTATCGCCACACAGATATCAGAAACGTCATTGAACGTTCAAGCGCCCGCGAAACTGCTATGCGCGTTGCTATCGGGGCAATTTGCCGCGAGTTGCTATCACAATTCAATATTGTTGTCGCATCCCACGTCGTTCGTATCGGTGATATCTTTTCTAATTTAGAGACAACTCTTAAACCATCGGCAATGAACGCCCTCGCCGATGCTTCACCGGTTCGTTGCCTTGATGAAATTACTGCTACTGAAATGATGCGGGAAATTGACCGCTGTAAGCAATCCGGCGATACCCTCGGTGGTGAATTCGCCGTTCATATCGCTCCCGTACCCGTCGGTCTCGGTTCTTATGTTCAAGCTGACCGCCGTCTCGATGGAATTCTTGCCGGTGCCATTTTATCCATTCCCGCGATAAAAGCTGTATCCATTGGCAATACAGCGACTACATCATTAAAAGGTTCCGAATTTCACGACCGGATTTTCCCGGAGAATTCGCAGCGCATTAAGCGTATCACCAATCGGGCGGGTGGCATTGAAGGCGGCATCACAAATGGCGAAGAAATCTTTTTGAGAGTGACGATGAAGCCCCTTTCATCACTTGGTCAACCACTCGAATCGGTTGACCTTTCAACTGGAACCCCGACTGTTGCGATCCGCGAACGTTCCGATGTATGCGCTGTCCCTGCCGCGGCAGTGGTTGCGGAAAATATTATTTCCATCGAACTGGCAAATGTTTTACTTGAAAAAATCGGTGGCGACAGCTTAGAAGAAATGAAATCACATTACAAGTCATGGGAGGACAAATGGGACACGTTTTCCTCGCAGGGTTAATGGGCAGCGGTAAAACAACGCTTGCACAAACGGTATCCCAAGAATTAGGTATCCCGTCCTACGATTTAGACGAGCGGTTATCCAGCCGCGGTTCGCATGGAATACCCACAACTGTCGATGCCGCCAGTTGGCAGGATTTTCGAATCCGGGAAGCGGCTGAACTCGAATCGTTCGCGTTCGAACCGGATGGTATCGTTGCCTTAGGTGGTGGTACTTTGCTTTCTGATCGTGCGTTCGATTTAATCGAGCGACTGGGTACGTCGATTTTCCTTGATGTTCCCGTCGAGGAATTGGTGCATCGAATCGGTGTCGATCCTACTCGGCCACTGCTGTCACAATGCTCTACCCTCAAAGAAGTCGAGGAGATACTCGAGCGGCTTAACCGGGATCGGCGGAAAGTATATGAGATGTGCAATCACACCTTGCAAATCATTTCTGGTGAACCGTTGGCAAGCACAACTATGCGGCTTGCCGAGTTTGTTCGACGGTTATAATCTGATTAGAGTTCAATGGCTTCTCTCACAATCTCCTATGAAAATACCCGTAGTATTCCCGAAACCGGGATTACTCTCGACAGTAATAATGCACTCCTTCGACTTACACAACAACTCCCGCAAAATGCAGCCGCGATTCTGTTAACCGACGAAATCGTCTGGAAACACTATGAACCGGAATGGCGCGAAATCCGGCAACGCTTCTCCGACGTGGTTATCATCCCTTCCGGTGAATCATCAAAAAATATCTCAATCATTGGTTCTGTCGCTGAGCGATGTGCATCGGCTCATCTTGACCGCGATTCGATTCTCGTTGCTTTCGGTGGTGGGGTTGTTACTGATATCGGCGGGTTTATCGCTTCCATTTTCCTTCGTGGAATAAATTGGATAGCGATACCGACAACCATAATTGGAGCCGTCGATGCCGCGATTGGTGGCAAAACCGGCATCAATCTACCCAACGGAAAAAATCTTGTCGGTACATTTTATCCTGCCCAATCAGTTATCGTCGACAATTCATTTTTTGCCTCACTACCTAACCGCGAACTTATTTCCGGGTGGGGTGAAATCGTCAAATACGGTTTATTGATAGGTGGTATACTGTGGAACCGTTTACACGAGATACAACCTGATTCCATCCCCGGTATGGAAATTCTCGAACCGTGTATTCGTAAAAAAGTTGAGTTAGTCGAAAAGGATTTGTATGACCATGGCGAGCGTCGCTTATTAAATCTTGGTCATACCGCCGGACATGCCCTTGAAGCTGCTACCAGTTTTGACGCCTTCCGGCATGGCGAAGCAATTCTCTGGGGTCTTGGCGTCAGTGCTGAGTTGTCGCACCGTTTGAATCTTCTGCCTGACAATGACTACAAAGATATCGAACAGATCCTTCGTAAATTTGATGTACCCAAAGCATCCGTGTCGCTCGATTCAATTTTTTCGTATCTCTCCACCGACAAAAAACGCGGTCACGGTATGAACCGGTGGATTATCTTAAATGCCATTGGTTCTGCAGAAGTCGTCGAAAATATTCCGTCGGAACTAATTCGAACGGTGCTCGAAAATCGTACCTCTTTTCTTCAAACCGGGAAAGTCGTAGAATGAAAAAAGTCGTTTGGGTAATACAAGGTCCGAATCTAAATCTTCTCGGTGAACGTGAACCGGAATATTACGGCAAACTTACTTTGGCTGAATTGCAAAAAGAACTGGATACGTTTGCCGCTCCCCTCGGTTTTGAACTTCGCCACTTTCAATCCAATCACGAAGGTGTCATCATCGACAAATTGCAGGAGATACGCAAAGAAGCGGCTGGCGTGTTATTGAATGCCGCCGGTCTCACTCACACCAGCATCGTTTTATTCGACACTATTCAGGCAATCAATCTCCCTGTGGTCGAAATCCATCTTTCCGATACATCCAAACGCGAACTGTTCCGCAAGCAATCCTTCATGACCCCGGCTTGTATCGCGACTTTCAAAGGTGAGAAAATTGAGAGTTACAAAAAAGGTCTGAAATTCCTATCGGAATACCTTGCCGGTAAAAATCCACCAAAACCACTCGAACCAACTCCCAATCTGCTATTTCGCAAAACCGAAACAGTTCGACTTGATGACACCGATGCCGCGACAATTCTTTTTAATGCCAATCTTTTCCGCATCTGTCATCGCGCCTATGAAGAGTGGATGGCGCAAATCGGTTTTCCCCTCGGACAAATCATCGATGAGAAAAAATGGGGAATTCCGATAGTAAAATTAGAGGGCGAGTTTCTCAAACCATTGCGCACGGATATGGCTGTCATTATCGAACTTGTGTTATTGCGACTCGGTGACCGTTCCCTTACCCTCGGCTATCGAATTTTGGATGAATCAGGAAAATTGTATGCAACTGCATCAAGTGTTCACGTTGCCACTGACCCCTTTGGTGGTAAAGCGGACTTCCCGGAAGCATTTAAGAAAGTGTTACTAAACGTGTAACGGTCGAGCATTCCAAGCTTTACAAAGAAATCTTTCGAACCTTACGAATATGGTAAAAGTGAAAAAAGGTTCATCCTCTGAGAGTAAGCCGAAATCCGCTTTGTAATTGCATCTAACACCTACTTCGTCGTAATTTATCGTGCTTTGCGTGGATCGGGCCGCTACGTCAAAGTACTTAATTCGTCGGTCCTCACACTCACTCGTTTGTTCTAATACAATCTTTGCTGTCATTGTACAGCACCGGTAAACGATTCCTTTAGGAAAAGATTCGCAACCATTCGAGGGAGGCACACAGGAAAATTTGGAATGACATCTTTCGAGGAAACCACTCCTACCACTACGCTCGCATCCGAACCAGTTATTTTTCGCAAAGGCAAGAAAACCAAGCTAATCGTTCCCGACGAAATCGGTGACCATAGCGCCGATCAAATCAAACACTATAGCGAACTCATCAATATGACTGCATCCGACATCGAGCCAGGTACGATTGTAAAGGGTTCCATCACCTCCGTCAGCGAAAAGGAAGTAACCATTTCGTTGAATTATAAATCGGACGGGATGATACCCATCGAAGAGTTCGGAGATATTGAAGATTTGAAAGTCGGCTTGGAAGTCGAAGTGTTTTTCGATGCAATGGACAACGAAGGACACCCGGTACTTTCCAAACGCAAAGCCGATCATTTCCGTGTATGGGAACGCGTAAAAGAATTGTATGACCACGGCGAAACCGTTCAGGGTCGCATCGTTAAGCGTATCAAGGGCGGCTTGGTAATCGACCTTATGGGTATTGACGCTTTCCTTCCCGGTTCGCAGGTTGACGTGCACCCGGTACGCGATTTCGACGGCCTCCTCGGTCGCTCGATGGATTTCCGGATTATCAAAGTGAACGACCAACGCCGCAACGTGGTCGTGTCCCGCAAAGTATTGGTGGAAGAAGGTCTCAGCGAACGCCGCACCGAAATTCTCGATACCCTTCATAAGCTTATTATCGAAGAAGGTCGCCGCGATGTCGTTATCGAAGGAACCGTCAAGAACATTACCGACTTCGGTGTATTCGTCGACCTCGGTGGTGTGGACGGTTTACTCCATATTACCGACCTTTCGTGGAGCCGCGTCGAGCACCCCTCGCAAGTCGTTCAACTCGACCAGAAAATTACCGTCAAGGTGCTGTCCTACGATCCTGACAAGCGCCGCATTTCACTCGGTCTCAAGCAATTGCAGGAAAATTACTGGGATGACATCGAAACCCGTTATCCGCAAGGAACCAAGGCAAAAGGTAAAGTGGTTTCCCTCGCCCGCTACGGTGCATTCGTTGAACTCGAGAATGGTGTCGAAGGTCTTGTCCACGTCAGTGAGATGAGCTGGACACAACATGTCAAACACCCGTCCCAATTAGTACAAGTCGGCGACGAAGTCGAAGTAATTGTCCTCAAGATTGATCGCGAGAACCGCAAGATTTCCCTTGGTATGAAACAAGTTTCGCCCGATCCGTGGTTAACCATCGAAGAGCGTTATCCGATTAACAGCAAGCATAAGGGTACAGTTCGCGACCTTGTACCGTTCGGTGCATTCGTTGAACTGGAACCGGAAATCGACGGTTTAATTCACATCAGTGATTTGTCGTGGACGAAGAAAATTCGCCACCCCAGCGATGTCCTGAAGAAAGGTGATGCCATCGAAGTGATGGTTGTATCCTTGGACAAAGACGAACGCCGCATCGGTTTGTCACTTAAGCGTCTTGAATCGAATCCGTGGGATGTCTTCGCCGACACCTTCCCGATTCATTCACGAACCGTTTCCAAAGTGACACGCTTGGTGGAAAAAGGTATCATCGTCGAATTACCGTATGGTATCGAAGGATTTATTCCCAATTCACTTCTTTCCCGTTCACAAGAAGGCCCGAAACGACGCACACTCAAAGCCGACGACCTTCTCGTTGTGGAAGTAACCGAATTCGACAAAGACAATCGCAAAGTAATTTTGACCGCGGTTGAATTTGCGAAGGACCTTACTATGCCAAGTGACGATGAAGTCCCGATGCCGCTTCCTACCGGTGCACCGACTATCGGTGACATGGTAAAAGAGCAAAAGGAAGAAGACGATCAACCGGAACAAGTGGCTGAATAATCGGTTTCTGAATACGCAAATAAGGCGGGTACCGGGTTACCCGCCTTACTCGTATTACATATTGTAATGTAGCGTTAGCAAATAGTTTGAGTTTTTGAATACCTGACTCAAGCTGACAAAGTGGGTAAAACAGGTTTAAAACGAATGAACATCAAAGATTTGTTTAAAGCCGGTAAGCCGGTACCTGAGACGAATTACGCTACACCACCCGAAAGCGGTCGGGATCTCGAGCGCAAAGACCTTTCCCAAACTCTCTTCACGTTCCTCAACGAAGGAACTCAGCTTATTGGATTGACCGAATTTCCCGAAAGCGTCAAATCATTAATACCCAAATTATCCGATAAATCAGATTCATTTACCGCCGGCTTAATCGCCGTCGTCGAAGGCGATACTGCAACAGCTAAAACGTGTATGCAATCCCTCGAAAGTGAAGGATTCGTGCAACGCCGTAAGTTGTACCGTGCGTATGGTGATATTGAATTCTATGCCGGAAATTTTCAAGCGGCGAAAGAGCACTACTTCAGCGTACTTGAAATCGTACCCGACGACATCGAGATTATGCAAACTCTCACTGTGGTATTTTATCGGTTAAATGAGTTCGATAAAGCCCTTGTATATGGATTGCAGGTGTTGGATATCGGGTTGAAGCACGCCGGTGAGCGCCGGTTGCCTGCTGCGATTTCCTTAAATAATGTCGCAAGTTTGTACACGGCGCAAAATCGGTTTATCAAAGCCGAACCAATGTTTCAACAGGCGATAACTATTGTCGAACGCACTGTTGGTAAAGACCATTACATCGCCGATGTCATGCGTGAAAACCTGAAACGGATGTACGAAAAACAGGGTAAACTCGAAGAAGAAAACCGTCAGAACAAAATATTAAACATCAACGAAAAACCATTATTGTCTTCTGCGAATGCGCTGACCAATCTCGCCGATGAGAATGCCGTCAAGGGAAATTATTCCGAAGCGAAAATCCAATTTCAACGTGCCTTGAACATCCGTGAAAAGATTCTCGGCACGACTCATCCTGATACTGTTCATCTCTATAGCCGCATTGGTGCGATGGATGAAATCCTCGCCGAATACACATTAGCCGAAAAACAATTTAGTCGCGTATTAGAATTTCGCGAAAGCAGTATCGGACCGCTAAATCTTAAAACTGCCGAAGCGATGAGTGACCTTGCTAACGTGTACTGCAAGCAGGGTAGGTTTGATCGGGCGGAACCGTTGTATCTGAAAGCGCTCGCAATTCTCGATAAAGAGCCCGGGAAAGAAAGTCCCGAAGCGGCGCCAACCTTAAACCGTCTTGCAATGTTGTATCTTGCGCTCGGAAAATATGAAAAAGCGGAAACCCTTGCTCTCCGTGCTTTAACGACTACCCAGCGTATCGACGGATATTACAGTATTGCAACTGCGAATGCGATGTCCGACATTGGCGAAATATTCCGGGCCGAAGGGCGGTATCGGCAAGCCGAGCCGCTTTTACAACAAGCAATTGTTATCGCCAAAAAAGTGCTCGGTGCTTCGCATGCCGCGCATACAAAACTTCTCCGAAACTTAGCTGAACTTCGCAGTTCCGAGGGAAAAACGGAACTTGCCGCTCAGATTTTCGAGAGCGCATTGCAGTCATCGAAATTATTTTTCGGCGCTGAACATCCACTTACTGCCGCGATAATGGCGAGTTTAGCCAAGACGTATGATGAGCTGGGCAAGACTGAACTTTCCGAGCCCCTATATTCGCTCGCGCTAAACATCCTGCAAAATGAATATGGTACCGACCATCCCAATGCGGCTAAAGTACTGGACAATCTCGGTTCGCTGTACATAAAACAAGGGAAAATGGTTGAAGCCGAAAGTTTGTTTCAATCGGCGTTAAAGATTCGCGAAAAAGTATTTGGCATGAATCATCCCGATACCGCAACTTCGTTTGAAAACTTGGGAATCTTGTGCTTGTCGCAAAAAAAATTCGATGCCGCTGAATCGAATTTTGAAAAAGCGCTCGCCATCCGCGAAAATTGTTTGAATCCGAATCACCCGTTAATCGCATTTCTCCTGAACCGCATGGCGCGCATGTATCTCGATGTCGGTAATATGGATCAGGCAGAATCGATTTACTTGAATTGTATCTCGATTATTGAAGACTCCGGCCTGTCCCATCCCAATACAACCGAAATTTATGCCGGCTATGCAACACTATTATCGAAAACCGGACGGCTTCAGGAAGCACAGAAGTGGATAGAAAAAACGAAAGTGTAAACCCAATTTCAGCTCAAAAAAAGGGTGTGACTTCTTTAGTCACACCCTTTTTACTTATAAATGAAATTATTTCAGAATGGTGATGCGTTGGTGTAACGCCGTATTTCCGGCTTTTCCTTGAATGAAGTAAGAACCGCTCGCCAATCCGTTGGATGGCAACGAGAAAAACACTGAGGTTTGCGAACGCGCAAATTTGCGTGGAAACTGTTTTACCACTCTACCAGTAACGTCATACACCGTCAAATCCAACGGCGTATTTTGCGGAACTCCGAACCGTATTGTCGCCACTCCATTGAATGGATTGGGAAATATCGACATCGTGTAACCTTCCGGTAGCCCTTTTGGATCCCGTGCTGAATATGTTACCCCTAATCGCCCGACAAACGACCCACCCCTCGGAATTTGCGGTATGTGCCAACTCGCGCCACCGTTTTCGAGCACTACATTATTAGGATAAGTAGATGGGACAATGGAAGCGATAAAACTCGCATTAGAAATGTTGGGATATTCAATAACCAAATCCACTGCGGCGGTGTCGGTATTCGTCACCTGAATGGAATCGTATGTCATGCCTGGTGCCAGTTGACGATGTAAAATCATCGAACTCGCGTTCCGCATCATCGTTAATCGAGGATGGGTCAAATACCATTGATTATCCGTAAACACGCTGTCAAACGTTGCACAAGCGCGGATAATATTTGTGTCCACCCGTTGACCGGTAAATTCGATATCATAACATCGTCGCATGCTGTCGGTGGCAACATTCTGAAACGTGGGATGCCGGAAGGTTCTCCCGTGTGCCAACAACCAATGCATTGTTGTATCTGCATTCAGATTTGGAAATCCGTGCTGTACGCCCGGTTCGGTCGCCAGCGTTTCCGCAAACATATACCGTCCGTATAACGCGATTAAATCCGTTGCCGCGGTGTCGTGATGTTCCTGAATTCCCGCCGCTAAATAGGTCGGAAGCCACGATAGATTGTAATGCCGCGAATTTGTTGTATCCCAAAAAACTACCGCGGAATTAAATTTGTAATTCCAATTCATATTTTCTGGGCCGGAGACTGTATCAGCAGGGCCAAATTCGATATGCATCGACGTATTCATCAAATAATGGTCGTACATGATTTGTTCGCGCGCTCTCCGCAACAAATCGATGATACCGCTTCCGCTCGCAGTGCCTGCCAACATATAACCATTCGGATCGAGATGGTAGTGGTGGTATTGCATACCTGCTGCAGCACCCATACTACCACCGATAAAATAGATGCTGTCGGGATTGAATGGAGTATTTATTGCCACAGTGTCCAAAACGTGATCCATTATCCGGAATACTCGTTCCGAAAACCAATGGGTGTAACCTGCTCCGTCGGCACGACCCGGTTCGCCATTAATTGCAAGGCACATCCAGCCCCAAGACAACGCGGTATCGTCCATTGCGTAATTGAAAAAGTCTTCGTACGTCGCGCCTAAAGAATGGCCGCCAATAACAAGCGGAGGAGGAACACGAGGATCGTAATTGTTGGGCAAAACAAGCTTGTATCTCTCATAGCTGGCAGACAAATAGTTCCCCGGATTGGGATTCGTTTGGTTAATTCCAACGGAATCAATTATGACAAGTTGGGCGTGAACAAAAACCGGCAGGGAAATGAGTAGTAATAATAACGTCGGGCGCACGAAGCTTGTCCGCATAACGCCTCCTTTGTTGTTGTAAACGTAAGCTACAAAACGGGAAGTTTGTTAGGAAGTATTTCGGAGTGAATCGAAACTTTTTGAAGGTAACTTTGAAATGTGTATTGGTATCTTTAAACATTTCGAATAACAAGACATAAAAAACCCTTTACTGCTCTCAGAGTAAAGGGTTTCACAATGGTTATATACTCATTTTGCCGAAAATGACCAATCAAGATCCAAACCCGCCATCGCTTTGCGCTGAGCTTCGCCCGCAGTTTCACCGATTGCTTCACGTTCTTCACCGTTATTCAATCGGATTACGGCGCGATATTGTCCACCAAATCGCTCAGTATGCATTTCCAGCAACTGTAACGATTGTTCTGTTGGTTCTTTTAATTTTCGGGTTTGCTTCTTCATGCTTTTCCTTTCAAAGCTCCCATGTCTATTACCGTATACAATATACGTACGGTCTCACATCTTAGATGTGATGCTTGCAACATCCGGGGAAAAGTTCTATACTTTAACTACTTACTTGTAGCGGTTAGAATGAATACGAATTTATACACCCTTGTGCATCGTATTTTATAACTTAGCCATACTTTTATATAATATGCAATAGGGTGAATAGAACAGGATAACATGACAACGAATGACAACCTCAATCATGATGCTTCCGATTCCATGGAGAAATGGGTATCTGAATTTCCCGCTCAATTAAAGCAATCGCTTGCTTTTCCATTGCTTGGGAATAAACCCCTTAAAAGCCATACAAACGCGCTTATTTGTGGAATGGGTGGTTCCGCAATTGGTGCCGATTTATTGTTGGATGGATTGGGTGGCAGAATCACGATTCCATTTGTTGTGAATCGTGGACCCTTGATACCCAGTTGGGTAAATGAGCATACACTGGTAGTAGTATCGTCATATTCTGGTGATACTTACGAAACAGTCACTGCTTGTGAAGTAGCGATTGCACGCAAAGCAACAGTACTGGTTCTGACATCCGGTGGAAAATTAGCCAAAATCGCTGAGCCGTTAAACTTATTCCGGATGCTGGTTCCCGGCGGTTATCCGCCTCGCGCCGCGCTTGGATATATGTACTGCGGACTCTGGCGGTTGTTGTTTGAAGCGGGAGTCGCTCCCAATCCCGAACACGAAATAAATGAAGCGATTGTTTTACTTTGTAATAGTGAAACTGTGCTGACTTCGAATAATGATGACAAATCGTTGGTGAACGGAATTGCACGTCATCTAAACGGAAAAATTGCATGGATATGGGCGCCGCGGCGCTTGGCAAGTGTGGCACGTAGATGGGCAAATCAGTTTTCCGAGAATGCGAAGCTCCCGGCGCATTGGAGTCAGTTACCTGAGGCGTTTCACAATGAAATAATCGGGTTGTGCGATAATCCGAATCCATTTGAAAATATTCAAGTCGTTCTAATGCGTGATCCACTCGAAGAGGGACCGATTGACCGCGCGGAATCGCTGTTGCGTGAGACCGGTCTCAATCCCATTATCGTAAAAAGGTCGGGTGAGGATATCGCATCGTTGTTGTTTTTAGTTACACTCGGCGACCGGATTAGTCTGGAACTCGCCCGTGCGCAGGGAGTTCAACCTACTCCCATCCCAGCCATTAAAAAATTGAAAGCGTAACGATTTCGATTGGTCGATTAGTCGTTTCTGCATACTCCAAAATAGACTGTGTTTGTCTCAAACAAATACCCGACAGATTCAATTTGGTCGTATTGACTTAGGATTTTATTTATGAAGGTGATTATTCCGGTTGCCGGCGTCGGTAGTCGTCTCCGTCCCCATACTTACACTACTGCAAAAGTGCTGATGACAGTCGCCGGCGCACCGATGATTGATTATATCCTCACCGAAGTAGAAACTTTACGACCTGAAAAAGTAATCTTCGTTATCGGACACCTCGGCGATCAGATTGCTGAGTATGTTACCAAACGGTTCCCATTGCTTCCTGTAGAATTTCGCCGTCAGGAAGTCGCTGAAGGATTGGGACATGCGGTTTCAATTGGTCTCGACGAAAATGAAAAAGAAACGCTGATTATTCTTGGCGATACCTTGTTCGAAGCCGATTTAAAAACGGTTGTCGCAGGTAAATTCAGCTCCCTCGGCGCAAAACAAGTTGAGGATGCACGGCGGTTTGGCGTGATTTTACAAAAGGACGGGTTTGTCACCGAATTAATCGAGAAACCCGAAGTGCCCCCTTCCCAACAAGTTATGGTCGGAATCTATTGGATTAAAGAGGGCGAACTACTGCGCAAGCAGTTGGTTGACATGATGGCGAAAAATGAGCGCGTCCGGGGTGAGTTTCAATTGACCACAGCCCTCCAACGTATGATTTCCAGTGGTTGTAAAATGAATACCTTCGATGTGCAGGGCTGGTTCGATTGCGGCACTGTCGAAACTTTGTTGGAAACCAACCGTCACTATTTAATTCAAAAATCTAAATCGGTAGAGTTACCTGTTCATAGCACCGACACGGTAATAAAACCCCCGGTTTCGATTTCACCGACTGCGAAAGTCACTGATTCTATAATCGGCCCTTTCGTCTCAATCGGCCCCGGAGCTACTATTTGCAAATCAGTTATCGAAAATAGTATCGTTGAACGCGACGCAAATGTCACAAATGCGGTTTTGGCTAATTCAGTAATCGGTGCAAATACCTGTGTTAATGGAGTTACCCAACAGTTGAATATTTGCGAACCAGCAAAACCACGGTAATTCGACAATCGCCCGTTTCATCGTATATTTGGTTTCAGAATTTTACTTGTGATTACTCGTATCACAAGTTCATAGCAGTTTTTATTACTACTTGAGTTGGGAGCGGATGGCAGACGCCGATTCCCCGCTATGTAAACATCCAATAAGCCGAATGGCTTGCAGGGAGAATTAGAGTGGCAGAATTTTTATTCAGTTCGGAATCAGTAACAGAAGGACATCCCGATAAAGTAGCGGATCAGATCTCTGATGCAGTGCTTGACACGGTACTCGCCGACGACCCGTTTGGACGTGTCGCTTGCGAAACCTACACGACTACGGGGTTGGTGCTTGTAGGCGGTGAAATCACCACGACGACCTATGTACCCGTTGCCGATTTGGTGCGCAATGTTGTGAAAGATATCGGTTATAACAGCCAGCATTACGGTTTCGACTATGAAACTTGCGCAGTTATGGTGACGTTGGATAAGCAATCACCCGACATCGCAATGGGTGTTGACCGTGCTGGGGCGGGTGATCAGGGTATGATGTTCGGGTATGCCGTGGATGAAACCCCCGAATTGATGCCGTTACCGATTATGCTTGCCCATCGACTGACCGCGCGGCTTGCCGAAGTTCGTAAAAAAGGCGAATTAAAATATCTTCGTCCCGATGGAAAATCACAGGTAAGCGTCCGCTACGTCGATGGCAGACCGGTGGATGTAAAGACCGTAGTTATTTCCACCCAACACGACGGCGATGTCAAGCATGACAAAATCCAAGCCGACATCATCGAACACATCATCAAACCGATTATTCCTGCCAGCATGCTCGCGGCTGACATTGTATATCACGTAAATCCTACTGGTCGTTTCGAAGTGGGTGGCCCGCACGGTGACGCCGGATTAACCGGTCGCAAAATTATCGTCGATACTTACGGCGGTGCTGCCCCCCATGGTGGTGGTGCATTCAGTGGTAAAGACCCGACCAAAGTTGATCGTTCCGCTACCTACGCGGCTCGTCACATTGCGAAGAATGTTGTCGCTGCCGGACTTGCGACACGTTGCCAGATTCAAGTTGCCTATGCAATTGGTGTGGCAGAGCCGGTAAGTTTGATGGTAGAGACCTTCGGAACCGGCAAAATGCCGGACGATGAAATTGCGAAGCTGGTTCGTAAGGTATTTGATATGACACCGGCAGGTATCATCGAGCGCCTCGACCTGCGTCGTCCGATTTACCGCAAGACGTCAAATTACGGCCATTTCGGTCGTGAACTACCGGACTTTACGTGGGAAAAGAAAGATTACGTCGAAAAACTACAAAAAGCGTAATCAAACTGTATTCCTGTCTGAAAACGGTTAATGAGTGATAAAGACGAAAACCCGGTGGAAACACCGGGTTTTTTATAGCAATACTTTGAAATGAGTTGACTTGAGGAAATTTTTATGGTTACTTGTAAATAACAAATCAATTTATAGTTTATTTCTCTCAGACGTCCTCATCTTTACAACTTGCTTAACTTCGGAGGTAGTCATGAAGTCTCTTGCCATCACTCTTCTCTCGCTGGTATGCTTCATTTCAATTTCGTTCGCGAATGGTGTAGGAATCTTAGATGCTTCGATACCTATATATTTACGAATGGATTCCTCGACTGTGTCTGTTTCGGTTGAGAGTCAGATATCCACTACCGTTACTACGCAGTACTTTACCAACATGAATACGACCCGTAATGTAGTAAAGTATGCATTCCCGCTGACAAACGGTCAAAGTGTCATCCAATTGCGTTGGAAAGTGGGCGGGACGTGGTACACTGCATCTATCGTCGGAGTGCCACAAGACACCACACTGCCCGGTGGTGGAACGACTCATCCGAATTTGCTTACCTACTTAGGCCATACTCCGCTGTTTTACGCGATTCCTCAGCATGTACTGCGTGATTCTTCACTGGTAGTCGAACTTACTTATGTCGAACTGCTTCCTTATTCGTTCGGAAGTGTGACTTATACTTATCCCGGTGATTATCATCTCATACAATCATCGATTATCTATTCGCAATATTTCGATTTTAATCTGACTTCGCCCCGTACGATAGACAGTATTCGTGTGGTCAGTACTCAACCCGTTGATCAAATTAGCAATTCCGGTGACACCGCCCACGTTTTAATTACATCGCACGAATCGTTTGCTCTGCAGAATTTCGTTATCCAGTATTCGCTCAATGCCGCGCAGCTCGGCTTATATTCCTACAGCACATTGCAACCTGACACGTTGGTTCCCGATACCCTCGGTAGAGGGTTTCTGACCTTTATCGCCGAACCGAGCCCTGATACGTCATTAATCGCAATCTCAAAAGTATTTACACTTATCATCGACCGCTCGGGAAGCATGTCCGGCACGAAAATCACCCAAGCTCGTAACGCCGCCACGTATGTCGTTCAACACCTAAATACCGGTGACCGCTTCAACTTGATAGATTTCGATGATGTGATAACTTCGTTTCGGCCAACTCACGTTCTCTACACGCCACAAACAAGGGATTCCGCCTTTATTTATATCAATGGGCTTACCGCCCGTAACTTGACCAGTATATCCGGCGCGTTTGGTACTGCGGTACCGCAGTTCACCGGTTCCAACGACAGCACTGCGAACATCATCATCTTCCTTACCGATGGTCAGCCCACCGCCGGTATCACAAACGTCACGACTTTGGTGAATTATGTTGATTCACTTATCATCGCGAGGGAAACCCACATAAGCGTTTTCTGCTTCGGCATCGGTACCGACGTGAATCAGCAATTACTTACTCTAATCGCTTCGCACAATCATGGGTTCGCATCCTTCTTGGGTAATGACTCATTGTACACCAGCATTACTAACTTTTATAATACAATCCGGTATCCGGTATTGCTCAATAGTCACATTTCTTTTACCCCTTCAATTATTACACAGGTCTATCCCGATTCCTTGCCCAATCTGTATCGTGGGAATCAAATGATAGTTTCCGGTCGGTACGCGCAAGCCGGCAATGTGAGTATTTCATTATCCGGCACGGCATTTGGACATCCCGTGAGCTATAACTACGACGTCACCCTGACTGAAGCTTCGGTTACAAATAATCAATTCTTACCGAAAATATGGGCAAAGCAAAAAATTGAATCACTGCTTGTCCGGTACTATTCGTTAACCTCAACGTCGCCGGCAGCCCTTGCGTTGCGTGCTCAAATTATCGCATTGAGTCAGGCGTATGGAGTGATTAGTCCATTCACAAGTTTCAGCGGTGGTACCAGCAGTGCAGAAGAACGGCCCGGTGAGCACCATACATTTACACCGCTTGCCTTCGAGTTATTGGGTAACTACCCCAATCCGTTTAATCCGACCACTACGATTAAGTTGCGGCTCAACACGATGTACACCGGTGTTATTACCATTCGTATCTACAATACTCTCGGTCAGGTTGTGAGAGTGCTAACGTTACAAGCGAACGGTATCGGTGAGTACGAGATTGTTTGGGACGGGTTGGGTACCAACGGTGCGGCCTTAGCGAATGGTATGTATTTCTACGCCGTAGATCTGCACAACACCATTCTCGTTGGAAAGATGCAAATGCTGAAGTAATGACAAAATGTGCATGCAAGTTATTCAAGTTGTTTTCAGTAAAAATGAAATTCAACCGAATTGATAGCCCGGTGAAATCACTGGGCTTACTTTCTCTAAATTATTCTGTCTCCTATTGATTCTATGAAATAGATGCTATTACTATATAGCAAACAACCGGAAAGGGGAAGTCATGAAACGCTTTACAATGATCGGTTATTCCCTCGTCGTATTCATTCTCATTCTTTCATTTTCCAATCTTGTCTTCGGCTCTTCATCGACCACAAATCTCAGCACCGAACGATTACCAAACGGCACCATCCATATTCTTCTCCAAAATCCCGTACTCAACCAACAGTATAAAACGCTCGATGGAAAAGTATGGACGACTTTATCACTCGATAATGAAATCGTAACCGTTCCATCCGGTGCCCCCGCGCTCCCTTCTATCCATAAACTCGTTCGTGTTCCTGATCGAGGTAACATCGAAGTAAAAATTCTAAATGTGAAATATGAAGACTGTATCGATGTAAACATTATCCCTCAACAGTCGCGTCTTCTATCAAACTCAAATAGTGACAATCTTCCATTTACGATTGACAACTCGGTCTACCAACAGAATGCATTCTATCCTGCTTCTTTCGCATCCACAACCACACCACAAACTGTATGCGATGCCCGTGTCGTCGTGCTTACTCTCTCACCGGTTCAATACAATCCGGTAACCCATACACTTCGTGTCTATTCCGAACTCGAAGTAGAAATCACATCGACCAGTGGTGTTGGTCTATTCGAATTAACCGGACGGCATCATCCGGTTCCCAGTTTTGCATCTATTTATCGCGATATCGTCGGCACGCAGGATTTAATCGATGAGTGCGATGAAGTACCACCCGGTTCCATTTTAATCATCTCACCAAATGATCCCACTTCTATATCGTTAGCGGATAGTCTTGCCGCTTGGCGGACAATAAGCGGTCGATTGACTCACGTTGTATCGGTAACAAACGGTAATCCGCAACCGGGTGATATTTATAATCTCATCCATACTGCATATCTCCAAAACAACCCGCCATTGGAGTATGTCATTCTTGCCGGTAACACCCCGGCAATACCAGCGTTTTCAACGATTAACGAGAATCGTTCCGATTACGGTTATATGTGTATGAACGGTGACAGCTTACCTGATATTGCCGTTAGCCGCTTTCCTTCATCTACAAATCAATCCTTGGCTACACATATCTTTCGAAGTCTCAATTACGAAAAAAATCCGGTCGTCAGCGATTCTGCGTGGTTGGATAAGAGTTGGACGTACACCACTTTGGGAATGAATTCAGTCCCTCTTACCACCAGTACTTCTCAATATGTCATGGAAATGCTAAGCCGGGGTGGAATTCAAAACAACCTTCACGACGAATTCAATGGTGCCGCGAATGTGAGTTTGTTGAATCAGCGTATCGGCAACGGTGCGATATTTTTTGCGTGCTTGGGTTTTTGGGTGGGAGAATTAACGCCTGTTTCAGTTAGTGGGATTACAAACGTAAATAAACCATTTGTAGCAATGTTAACCGGTGAGGCAAACGGTTGGGGAAGTCAAAGTGGTTCAGTGGCGGAAGCGCTTACAGAGTTGGGTACGCCCACGCAACCCAAAGGAGCGATTGCCGCGGTTGGCAAATCTACTGTAGGTAATTATGTCGATTGCGATATGATAATTGCCTCAGGTTTCTTCCAATCATTCGGTGAGTTTTATGCTCGTCAACCCGGTGCCATGTATCTATCGGGAATTCTAAAATTCTGGCAATATTTCCGAACATCTACTGACTTAGACCCATATCAATACATTTCCCAATACAACATGATGGGTGATTGTGCCGTAAATATTTGGACCGGCGTCCCCCACGCTATCCAATATGAGCACCCGCTCCCTTCACCGATTTATGTAGGACAATTTTACCTCCCCGTTACGGTGATGCAGGATGGTCAACCCGTCGCGAAAGCACAGGTCACCGCTTACAAACCCGATCTAAGTGGCGGTATCGAGACATTCTCCGTTGTCGAAACCGATGCCAACGGACACGCTGTGCTTTACACCCCTAACCGTTCATCCGGCTACATGACTGTTTGCGTCACCAGAGGTGAATCCGGTGTGAACATCATTCCCCGTATCGATACCCTGACCGTATGGTACAACTCGAATCAAACTTACAGCACCGGTTTCCACGTTGTGAACGAGGTAATCGGTAACGGTGATACTTTATTCGATCACAACGAAACATTACAGTGTACAGTCAATATTTTTCCTACTCAGAGCGTGTACAACAACATTACTTCGACTCTATTTTCCAACGACAGCCGTATAACGTTTACTCCTCCCACTGTTCACTGGGACACTTGTCGAAGTGGTCAATACACCTATTCCCGTGACACGATTACCGTTCAAACAAATTCTGGTCCGTTCACTGACAACGAAACGATTTTGTTACGGATGTCAATCTCGACGTATAACATCCCCCTTGATACGATTCTTGTACCGCTTGTTATCCACACATCTCATCTTAGTTACGACCATTATGAATTGACTAGTTTGAACGGAACACTCACACAACTCGAACCGGGTAATACGGTGCATACCTTCATCTATCTCAGGAATACAAATTCTGGGCGTCGTGTCGAATTGACTCCCGCCAGATTAGTTTCGTTAACGCCGGGTGTCTCTGTTGTACAGAATCAATCAACATATCCTCCCTTTGAATCTCACGAGTTATTATCCGAATACGATACTTCGTGTTTCATGATACAAGCTTCCGAGTTTGCTTTCGATGGTATGGTCGCATCAATGCGTTTAATCTGTGACGATACCATCGACTTCACCATTCCCGTTGGTCAGCGTTTCCCCGATTCACCATCCGGGCCGGAAACTTATGGTTACATGGCGTATGAGGATGGTGATTTAGGCTTCCCATCGACTCCGGCGTACCAATGGGTAGAAATCAATCCCGCTTTTGGCGGCACCGGTACGAAGGTCTTCTCAGCAGTTGCGTTTTTCGATAGTTCCAAAGCAATCCCCTTGCCGTTCCCGATTCAATATTATGGCGTTTCCTACGATACCCTCACTATATGTGAAAACGGCTGGGTCTCCTTTGGTGACCACCACGCATACACCAGTCCATTAGGACGGCGATTTCCCCCTATCGACTGTCCACCGAATATGATTGCACCGTTTTGGAATAATCTGATGATGTTCGATTCGACACAGGGAACATTCGTCAAATTCGACTCGACAAATCATCGCTTCATTGTGAGCTGGCGCGAATCGTTAGTAAATCCGACCCATCCACTGAATGAATTCGAGGTAATTTTCCTCGATGAGCAATATCATTCGACACCGACAAACGACGCATCGTTCTTATTTGAATACAAACAATTCCACGATGTACCTGTGTTCTCCTCCGACTACCTGTATGCGACTACCTATGCCACCATCCAGATTTGTGATTCAACCCGCACCCGTGGTTTCGATATCTGTTATGGTCAGCAGTATGGTTCCGGTTTTACACCAGTATTTGATTCTACCATTGCAAATCATGCGATATATTTTACCACTCAGCATGACACGATTACACCAAACAACGTAGCAAGACAAAATACCATTCCGCTGGCATTCCGTCTCGAACCGTGTTATCCAAACCCGTTCAATGCAATGACAACCATCCGGTTCTCTTTACCCGCGTCCGGTTTGGTACATCTCACTGTGTACGATGTATTAGGTCGTGTCACTACGCAATTAATAGATGGCAAGCAAGTTCAGGCGGGAAATTACTCGTTAAATTGGAATGCTTCCCAGCTCCCATCGGGTGAGTACTTTATTAAACTCAACACGAAACTTGGTACACGATTCGAAAAAGTAGTACTCGTGAAATAAAATTAGTGAGAAATCGTCCGTCGAAGTGATGAGTATGTACAAACACATTCGACTATTGCCCGAAGAGCTTCGGGCAATTTTATTTCATATCAACACACTATGTATGTTATTATAACACAACAAAATACGCTATATACTTACAAATATTAGACTAATGCCCCGATTCCGCCCCACTTTGTCGGATAAGAATCGTAAGTATATCTTACGCTCTTATTTTGGGGGGATTGAATGTTACGCTGGAAACGCGGATTGACTGTTGCTGTGCTTGCGCTTGCTGGTGGAGGGGTTGCCTTTGCGAGTAGTGGCAAGCTCACAACTTGGTTTTTCGATCCGGTTACACCGATTTCCGAATCGGTACGCAACGACTTTTGGTATACGATGGCGCTTATCATGCCGTTTATGTTTTTAGCGCACGGTCTGCTCATCTATTCCATTATCAAATTTCGTGCGAAACCCGGGCGTCAGCCGGCGAAATTTCATGAGAACCTTCCACTGGAAATCGCGTGGACAGCCCTCCCCACCCTCACACTCATTTTAATTGCCATTCCGGCATATCAACTTTTACGTCGCATGGAAGTGCCGCCAAAATCCGATTTAGTCGTCGAAATCGTCGGTCACCAATTTTTCTGGGAATACAAATATCCGAAGTATGGCTTCGGTTACGCCGATCAACCCTTGGTCGTACCTGAAAACGCAACCGTTACTCTTAACGGCACAAGCGTAGATGTTATCCATTCGTGGTTTGTTCCTTCTGTTGGTGTTAAGTTCGACGTCGTACCCGGCAAACTTACGCACAGTTGGTTCAAAGTAACCCAAGCCGGAACTTACAAGGGTCAATGTTCCCAGCTTTGCGGGAAATTGCACGCGACTATGTACATCGACCTCAAAGTACTTCCGCAGGATCAATACGATGAATGGGTTCAACAAAAAATTACCGAGATGAAAATGGCATCCACCATCTCAATACCGAAATCAGATTCTACAACAACGCAACAACCGACAACTACTCCCACTAAGAAAGCCGGAGCGTAAGAATGAGCACAACACAAGCGAAAAGTGGTTTGATGGACTGGTTGACAACCGGTGACCACAAAAAAATCGGAATTATGTATCTTTGGTTTGCCCTGTTCAATTCGTTATTTGGCGGGGCCTTCGCCGGTTTCATCCGCGCCCAGCTCTTTACTCCCGATGGTAAAGTGCTTTCGCCGCAACTCTACAATCAGTTTATGACCATGCATGGTTCGGTGATGATTTTCCTCGTTATCATCCCGGCGATGATTGGTTTCGGTAATTACCTTGTGCCGCTTCAAATCGGTGCCCGCGATATGGCTTTTCCGAAAATTAATGCATTCAGTTTTTGGATTAGCATTCCCGCCATGATAATGATGTATGCAAGCTTTCATGCCGTCGGTGGTGCCGCACAATCCGGTTGGACCAGTTATCCTCCCCTTTCCTCCAAAGCATATTCACCGTCTCCCGGTGTCGATATGTGGATTTTCGGATTGCACCTTCTTGGCATCGGTTCCGTTCTCGGTTCTATCAATTTCATCGTTACTATTCTGAATATGCGCGCTCCCGGTATGGGAATGTTCAAAATGCCGATGTTTGTGTGGACGTGGCTCGTTAACGCTTCGATGATACTTGTCGCTACCCCCGTCCTTGCCGGTGCCATCACCATGCTCCTTACCGACCGTGCCTTCCAAACCGGTTTCTTCCGGCCTGCTGAAGGTGGTGACCCCGTCTTATATCAACATCTCTTCTGGTTCTATAGCCATCCGGCTGTTTACATCATGGTTGTACCCGGTTTCGGTTTGATTTCGCAAATCCTCCCCGCTTTCTCCGGTAAAAAACTTTTCGGATACAAAGGGATGGTCTTTGCCACTGCCCTAATCGGCATAATCGGCTTCATGGTGTGGGGACACCACATGTTCGTCGCAGGTATTTCTCCAATCTTGCGCATGATATTCATGTTTATGACAATGCTTATCGCCATTCCGACCGGTATTAAAATCTTTTCGTGGCTCGCAACGATCTGGGGTGGTTCAATTCGTTTCACTGTCTCGATGATGTTCGGTCTCGGTTTTATTTTTCTTTTCACCATTGGTGGCATGTCCGGCGTCATTCTTGCTGTCGTCCCCGTCGACGTGCAGGTTCACGACACCTACTTTGTCGTCGGTCACTTCCATTATGTCCTCTTTGGTGGTTCGGTGATGGCGCTCCTCGGTGGCACCTATTTCTACTTCCCGAAAATGAGTGGTCGTTTCCTTTCTGAGAAAATGGGTAAGTTTGTCTTTTGGTTCATTTTCTTGGGAATGAATTTCACGTTCTTCCCGATGCACCTGCTCGGCATCATGGGTATGCCGCGCCGCATCTTCAATTACGCCCAGCGTCCCGAATTCACTACCCTCAATCAAATCGAGACCTTCGGCTACATGCTAATGGCAATCGGTGGTATCCTCTTCATCACGTCAATTGTTCGTGCATTGATGCAACCGAAAACCGCTACCGACGATGCGTGGGACATTAATGAGGTACAACAATCACTCGAGTGGACAATTTCTTCACCGCCACCAGTCGAAAATTTTCCTCACCTTCCGGTAGTTGCATAGCATGAGCATGAATCCATACTCACCACAACTGGATCGTGAGCGCTACCGCCTCGCGTCGTGGCTCACCGTTCTCCTTCTTCTGACTCTCGGACTTGTTGTATGGGGCGGTGTGGTGCGTCTTACCGGTTCCGGTCTCTCTATTCCCGAGTGGCCGATAATCAATGGTAGTCTGCTACCACCGTTCAGTGTATCCGCATGGCAAACTGTCTATCAAACTTACCATATTCGCGAGCTCCATCTTCAGGATGTCGCCGTTCCGACTATCGATCAGCTTCATCAATTTCAACAGATGTTTTGGATCGAATACGGCCATCGTGCCCTTGCCGCATGTGCCGGTATCATCTTTCTCACATTGTTAGTGCAGACATTTCGTAACCGCGAATTGCGCGGTTCAATTGGTTTCCGCATGACCATCGCCGCAATCGCACTCATTATTCAGGCGATTCTTGGTGGTCTTGTCGTCAAAACTGATATTCGTCCCGAATTGCTTGCTCTCCATCTCGGTACCGCGTTTTTCTTCATCGCGACCATCGTCTGGATGGCGCTCACTTTGATGAATCCCTATTCAATTGTTACTTCCCGCAATACTTTGAATACTGTTGCTTGGTTCAGCGTCGGCTTTGTTCAATTACAAGTCATGTCCGGCGCCCTTGTCGCCGCAACTTTTGCTGGCCAACTATACAACACGTGGCCGTTGATGAATGGTTACTTGCTTCCTCCCTATGATGCAATGGTCAGTATTGAGTTTGGTTCGGTATTCCTAAATCTTTTACATAACCCGCTCACGATTCAATTCATACATCGTTGGCTCGCTTTCCTTACCGCGACAATGCTGATTTCCACTGTTATTGTTGCCTACCGCAAGCGCAATCTATCTCCACGTGGCAGGATGGCAATCCGCGCCTTACCAGCTCTGATTACTCTCCAAATTCTTTTAGGTCTCGCAAATCTTCTCTTCAAAGTTCCATTTTGGTTTGGCTTGGCGCATTTAGTAACTGCAGTACCGGTGTACTGCGCAGTATTGGTCATCGCGTATGATAGTGGACATCGTTCCACGGAATCTCTTTCGGGGGAAATAGTATGAGTGAACCGGTGGCAACGACTGCGCAACCTGAAGATATCGTAACCGCTGCATCCGGCGTTGGTGCTCGTCCTGCGGTTTGGCGCGATTACCTCGCATTGACCAAACCGACTATCATGTTGTTGGTTTTGATTACCGGCTTGACTTCACTCGTTGTCGAATCGTCGATGTATTTTCGTCCTTGGGATGCTCTCCTTGTCATACTCGGACTCATGCTAACCGGTGGTTGTGCCAATGCGTTGAATCAATATTTTGAGCGCGAACGTGATGCCCAAATGGTGCGCACCCGCAAACGCCGCCCGTTACCGCAGGGACGTATCGAACCTCGAAATGCACTTATTTTTTCAATTGCATTAGGCATCGGAGCGATTGCACTATTTGCAATTCGGTTCAATTGGCTTTCTGCCGGTCTTGCTCTGTTCACGATTATTTTTTATAGCTTCTTCTATACCCTGATTTTGAAACCGCGTACTGAGCAAAATATCGTAATCGGTGGTGTTGCCGGTGCTATGGCACCTCCCATCGCATGGGCTGCGATGTCCGGTACGGTTGCCGCTCCGGCGTGGGTAATGTTCGCGATTATTTTCTTGTGGACACCGCCCCACTTTTGGTCGCTCGCTCTACTCTTCAAAGAAGATTATCGCAAAGTTGATTACCCGATGTTACCGGTTATCCGCGGCGATAGCGCGACCCGCAAACAAATCTTTCGGTACACCCTCGCTCTTCTCGGAATAAGCGCCATTCCCGAGCTTGCTGGTTCCGGTTGGATTTATCTCGTGATTGCCGCCGGGCTGGGATATGGCTTTTACCGCTTGTCGTGGCGGATGTGGCGCGAACAAACAAATTCGTATGCTGGTAAATTATTCGGTTATTCGATTATCTATCTATTCGGACTGTTTATTGCACTGATGATGGATGCGGGTGCTAAACGGTGGTTATAATCACCGGAAAGAATCATGAAACGGAATCGTAAATTTTTCGTCGGTCTCTCGTTGTTGGCATTCGCGATGTTTGCTTTCGCATTCGCCAATGTACCGCTGTACCGCATGGTATGTCAGCGGCTTGGCATCGCCGTTGCCCCCAATGCAAAGAAAATTTCCTACACGAAATCCGGCGCGACCGGGCGTAAAGTTGGTGTCCGCTTCAGTGGACTCGTTGCCGGTGGCATGCCGATTGTTTTCGAAGCTGATGAACCGCTTCAAACCGTCGAAGTCGGTAAACAATCCGAAAACACCTATGTCTTTACAAACATGTCGAAAGACACGTTGCGGTTTCGTCCAGTACATAGTGTTTTACCCGAAGATGCCGCCGAGAAAATTCAATTGCTGAAGTGTTTCTGTTTTAACGATCAGACACTACTACCGAAACAACGCATGGAATTACCGGTGATATACACCATCAGCACTGATCTCGATTCGCAAATCGACTATGTGACAATGAATTACACTCTGTTTCAAAAAGAGTTGGATACCAAATGACTGAACCAAAAGTATCACCCGAAGTACTAAAAAAGAACCGTCAACTGGGTCGTGTCCTGAGTATTCTTGCCATCGTGCTCGCAGTTGGAACATACATTGCCCTTGGCGTTACACACTTTAATCCATTCGATAAACCGCCGATTTCACAATCAGGAGGAATGTAACATTGAGCGATGGAGCACATACTCACGAAGACGTTATCCATCTTCCCGAGAATAGTTGGTATCCGTTCATTCTCGCGATTGGCATCGGAATGCTACCGTTCGGTGCGATTAGCATCTTTTGGGACGGTACGTTCGGTCCTGTCCTCCTCACCTTTGGTGCAATCGGAGCGTTAATCGGAATGGGTGGCTGGGCGCATGCGATGATTAAGGAGAAATCCAATCCCCACACTGCCCACGAATATAAATGGCTCAAGCAATCCGTGCTGTTACTTTTAGTTTCTGAAACGGCGATTTTCGGAGCGCTATTCGTTCATCATTTTTATGCCCGCTGGCATTTTGCTCAGTGGCCTCCCGTTGGTGCCCCCGAAATTCCCGTGCGGTTGCCTGCCATCGCGACTCTATTACTGATGACATCGTCTATCACTTGTGAATTTGCTCATCGCAATCTTATTGCAAACCAAAAACGTAAATCGCTGCTCTGGTTGGCTGCTACAATCATTTTAGGTGTCGCATTCTTAACAATGCAGGCATTCGAGTACGGCTTCTTATATACATTCGATAAATTCACCTTGAATAGCGGAACATTCGGAACTTCCTTTTTCATCATGACTGGTTTCCACGGCCTGCACGTCGCGATTGGTTTGGTTCTGTTACTTGTAGTTTTCTTTCGGATGTGGATGGGACACTTCGAAGCGGATCGTCATTTCTCATTTCTTGCCGCTTCGTGGTATTGGCACTTCGTCGATATTATCTGGATTTTTTTGTTTGGTACGATTTACTTGCTCTCGGCTCGCATTGTTGCATAATCTGTCTTCATTTAGTAAAAGCCCGGTATTGTTACCGGGCTTTTTATTAATCAAACTCTGTTTTTCGAAATCGATTTAACGAAACTATTCCAAACACCGCACTCCATAGTACAGTAATAATCAACACAATGGCACACGCGGTAGTTTCCGTACCGAACCATCTTACGAAAATCACTCCACCCGCACCATACACCGCTTCTCCGCCCAATACCAATGCACAAACGGAACGCACTCCCGCTATGGGATTAATCAAGATATAACTGAAAAACATTGTTCGGTACGGTGCGCCGTTGAACCATGTAGTGAGTAACAATGCAATCAAATCTCCGCCCGATGTTGCAATTAACCACACTGCTGTCGCAAATAATAATGCCGTCAAACGATTTTTGATTCGCAACCCGATCCATGTTCCTACGGTATAGAAAGATATCGCGATAAATATCTGATTCACTACGACAAATAGATATGCACTAACCTGCGACGTTTCAAAAATTGCCAGAAATAAAACCGGAACAACAAAACCTATCTCAATACTCAACAAATAAACTGCACCGTTTCCGGCAAATCGCCCTAAGAATACACTGCTTCGTTCCACTGGAATAGTCAACAGCAATTCGTTTTCTCGGCGGTCCGTTCGGAATGTGAACACACCAAATTGAACGGCTGTAAGCGTGATAAGTAGCAAACCCAACTGTATCGAGGAAAATGCCGATGCCGCCGTTAATCCCGTCGAACCACTGGAAATCCCAAGTGCGAATAATTGCAACAACGCAACAAGAATTGAGTTGATCATCGGAAACCGGTTGCGCAGTCCAAGCTTCGCTTCAAACTTGGCAAGCTTCCACCATGTCGTATCGTTGTTCATTCGCGCTGTCTACTTTTCCAAAGTAATTTGTTTGCCATTTAAGTTTTTTATTGCCAATTGAAATGAATCCAAATTGCTGAATGCCAACACCCCGTACCCCATCGGAGTTCGTACGCTGTCGGTTTTCAGGAGATAGGCCGAATCAGCACGTATCCACTTTTCCAATTCATAATCACCGAACCAAATACTATCCAACTTCGGTCGATGGGAGTAATTCATTAAGCATCCAATATCATCGAACTTAACATAATCTCCGTTGGGTAAAAGTGCTTGCGCGGCAAAGTGTTGCTCGGTTACCGCCATTTTACATATTGCGCAAATATCCTCCGGGTGCAACGGTTCCGGTTGTGGAAGTTTCTTGCAAGCCGCAATCCCGATTGTAAGCAACAAAATGAAAGCTGTGCGTTTCACTTCGGTTTCTCCATTCCGATGTGTGAACGGTATAACGATTCCAATTCCGGTAACAAACTTACAATGTGTGCGGGATTGTTTTCCGCCCGCTCACGCAAAACGGATACCAGTTCAGTTGCGACGATTTTTCCATCCGATAGTAATACAACTTTGTCGGCGATACTTTCGACATCGGCAAGATCATGAGTCGTAAATAGTACTGTTCTACCGGATGCAGCTTCCGCCCGTATCGAATCGCGAAGTTGCCTCGTTGCCGCGGGGTCGAGTGATGCAGTCGGTTCATCTAACAGAAGTATCGGTGTCCGTTCTAACGAGACAATCGCCAATCCGATTTGTTGTAACATACCAGTCGAATACTCATGTACCGACTTATCCAAAAAACCGGCGGGAAATATTTTCTGTAAATTCTGTAATGTGGATTTGTTGTCGACGTGAAGCAGTTCCGCGTACAAATCCAAGAGTTCATGGCCGGTAGCGGCATTAGGAAAGGCAAGTGTTTGCGGTAAATAAGCAATTTTTTTTCTGAGTTGAATATCTCCCCATTTATATTCTATCCCATCCAAAAACAATGTCCCGCTGTCTGGTTTCAATAATCCAATGAGTAACCGCAGCAGTGTCGATTTACCGGAACCATTCGGACCAAGTATCGCCACGATTTTACCATTCGGTATCATAAGTGAAAGACGGTCGACTGCCAACGTCGAACCAAATCGCTTGGTAACGTCTTTGAGTTCCATCATCTTCGTAACCACCGGTAAAACCCCGTATAAGCTGGTATAGTAACTATACAAAACAAAATAGTCAGAATTATTTTCGCCCGCGTTGGTGCTTGATAACCGCCAATCGTGCTGTATCGCGCGGGTCGAATATCGTACAATCCGTTGTTCGTCGAACTATTCTGTAACAGACTATTCCAGATGGTATATGCTTTCGTAGCACGCATCAATGATAATACCGGTTGTTCGGCATAACGCGCGGTAAACGCATCCTCTATTCGATACGGTGCATCTCCGTATCCATCTCCATCAGCGTCCGGTATCACAGCGTTCGAAAAATAGTTCCCTGAAAAAGAAACATCGTAATTCGTTTCATGCATCCATTGTTTCCGAACGACTGTTTCCCAATTTGTAATAAATCTGTTATGTCTTACTCGACTGGTGTTCGAACTACTGTGAAGTTCCATTCCAACCCGGTTTGCGATAATTAGATTATCCGAAATCTTGCTATGCCGAGTCGCTTCCATGAGTAAACCGTTATCGTTTCCCCCAATTTCGTTGCCTTCGACAATTGCCGTATCTACGTCCTGCAATAAAATTCCGTACGCATTCGCACGAATGTTGTTGTCTGTTCGATTATATCGGACGCTTACGTTATTCGAAAACATCGCAGCGATTCCGACAAAACTTGAGGTAACTCCATTGTCGGATGCAATTCCGTCACGGCAATTCATAAAATGAACACCATACCGAACATCCGTCATCCGATTATGTCGTGCAATAATTTCATTGCATACATCAAAATAAATTCCATCAAGTCCGTTGCGAAACGTACCCGATTCAACTAAAATCCCACTACTAAGATACGCATGTATACTGTTTCCCGTAATCGCTTCCTTCGGAATCGAATCACCGGAAAATGTACATTTAGTAATAGTTACCTGAGTCGCCCTTTGTAAGTAAATTGCCAACGCATAATCAGAGAATGTACAATGCTCAATGCGGATTTTTGAAGACTGAATGCGTATCCCCGCATCATCTTTGTCCACCATTCGCCCTGTATGCTCGATTTTTAGATTTTTGACCACGACGTTCGGTGCATCAATCGTGAGTATACTACCCGTTCCATTTCCGTATATGGTTGCGTCTTCTTTTCCAATGATGAATAGATTCGGTGTGGAGATTACCATGTTGGTAATGTCATGTCTACCGGACGCGACGCGAATAGTATCGCCTGCTGTAGCGGTTGCAAGTATCTGGGGAAATTGTCCGGATAGTGCGGTCAGGATGTGAGAGTGGGCACGAATCGCAATAAGGCCGAACGTGAGTAGCAGTATCAATAATTTTTGAGGTGTAGTAGTTCGCATAAACATCATAATGAGTTACGTAGAACCGTAATACAACAATGGCGGACATTGCTGCCCGCCACCAATACTTCAAAGTAAAGCCCTACTACTTCTTCCAGACCGTAACCCAATCGGTCGAAAGCACCGGATCGAAACTTGCCCCAGCCAAATTACCCGATACCCCCACCAACTTCCATCCTGCTTCCGTAAACGCTTTATCCAATTTCTTCGCACGGAATGCCCATAACGGTACACTCGACGATTCCCACCGGTCTTTACGCCATAACGCCACCGTCATTACAACCGGTTCACGTTCCGTCTTCGGGAAATCAAGTACGCGCATATAAATCGTGTCGTTATGTACCACCGGCTTGAGAAACCGTTCTTGCACTTCCAACAATCTATCCCAATTCCGGTTCTCAATAATCAAAATTCCGCCCCGTTTCGCCCGTTTATAGGTCGACTCGGCAAATTTTGCAATCGTATTCGGTTTGAAATGGGATAGTGTATTTCCCAAACAAAGTTGTGCGGAAATCGATTTCCACTCTTTCGGAACCCCTTTTATGACATCCCCTACCGCCAACGGTGGTGCCCATTGCGACAATTTATCCTTCGCAACTTCAATGAGATGCTCCGATAAGTCTATCCCATAACATTTATAGCCACGCTCCAATAGCGGTTTCATGTGGCCGCCGGTCGCGCAACCAAGATCCAGCACCGGCCCTGCATCTGCATCCGGCATCATCAGCATCAAGCCCGGCAATTCACGCTTCAGCCGGTCTTGCCAGTTGATTAAACGGTCGTAATTATCCTGTAACCAGTTATATAGTCGGTGCGGCATTAAGCACCTCCAAGGTGTGTGTATTCAATTAATTTGCTCCTAAATCGTGACGCTTGAAGAAAATCACAGCGACTACCCAAGCACAGGCGGCTGTCGCAATAAGAACCACCGCGCCGGTGGCATTCCAACCACTCGGAAATAGCGTGTGCGGTTCCGCCCAATGCCGTAAAGACAATATAATATAGGGTTTCCACAGCTTGATACTACGGCACAGCACTTCCCAAAGAATTGTAATCAAAGTAAATGCGATTGCTCCTCCCAGAGCTTGTCGAAATCGTCCGACTTTTGCCGCAATTACCGCCGTAACTCCTCCAATCGCGAATGCCCACAACGCCTGCATTAATGCATACCCATACAACACATCGTGATGTACCGATTGTAGTTCCACGTAATAACCGCATCCAAGCGCCATCGAGAATGCCGCGGCAAATGCAATTATAAGTAGTCCGATAATTTGCCAAAACAGAATCGCGCCAAGCCACGCCGTCCGTGACACCGGACGCACGAGTACCACGTCGAGCAGTCCGCGCTCCTGCTCGGAGGCGAGGTGACGCAAAGGCAACAGCAGTGCCCAAAACATGAACGGCACACTCAACAATGGATGGTCGAATCCGAGCACGAGAAATCCGGTCGGGTCCATCAGCATTGCCATGTCGCCCCCCATGCTGTCCTGCAATTTTACCGGGAGAATCTTTAGCAACTTCGTGATGCCTTCGCGCAGTCCCGCTTGCGACGTCATCCACGCAAACACCCACGATGCGGCGAATGTCCACGCCGCCAACAACGCCAATACCAGCCGGTGCCGCCGTCCGAGGTACCGTACGAGAATATAGAAATTTCTCATACCGCCACCTTTCGGAAGAAGCGTTGTTCCAGCGCATCAATCGAATCGACTTCGGATTTCGGAAATAAATCTATCAACATCCCATTGCTGAAAATCGCGATGCGGTCGGCGAGTGTGAATACTTCGCGCAAATCGTGCGACGATAACAACAGTGAGGTCTCTTTCGGGCGGGCAAGCAGGAGGTCAACCAAACTGCGCTGTTGGACGGGATCGAGACCGTCGCCGGGTTCATCGAGCACGATTAATTCGGGGCGGTGCTCCATCGCGGAAACCAATCCCAGCTTGCGTTTCATCCCCTGCGACAAGGTTCCGATGTAGGAATTCAAGCGGTCGGCGGGGAATGCCATTCGCTGTAGAAGTTCGGCACGGTACGCGGGATTGGGCTTGCCGGAAAGGTTGGCGAGGAACGCGAGCCAATCGCCGCACTTCACACCAAGCGGCCAACCAAGCTCACCGGGCAAGTATCCGAGCCGCTCGCGGGCACGGGTGTGGCTTGGCGGTAGTCCGAACAATTCGACGCTACCGGATGTCGGCGTAATCAATCCCATCAGGAGGCGGAGCGCGGTGGTTTTCCCGGCGCCATTCGGCCCAAGCAGGACAAGACATTCACCGGGTACGACGTCGAGTGTCAGTGATTGCAGTGCAGTCACGGCATGGAAGCGTTTGGAACAGTGGTGGAAGGATACGGGATTAGCGAGTTGCATTCCAATATTATCGGTGAAAAAGCTGTTGTAGGCAACTCGCGGGGACAGGGGTCGGGGGTCAGGGGACGGGAAAAGATGGCGATGGGCATTGGGCGATAGGCATTGGGCAATGGGCATTGGGTCATAGGTCATGGGGGTTGGGTGGTATAGGCGTCCCGCCTGTTCTTTTTTTCTTTTAATTGTGTACGGGCGAGGACGCCCGTACTACCCACTACCGCCCAGAGGGTGGTGCTACGGAAAGAAAGAATCAAAAGGTCGCCACGTCATTCCACTTTGTATCTGCTTCGCAGGATACTCCGTTCCATTCCTCGCGAATCCTCGCGAATCAAACTTGACAAGAAATTGGATTGTGACATTTCTGAATTGAGTCGCAAGTAGAGGGGGTAGAGGTTTACAATGAGTCTAACAAGTAGTCTAACGAAAGATGGGCAAAGATTGGATTCGGGATTTGGTAAAGATAAAAAAGTGTACGGGCGAGGACGCCCGTACTACCCAAAACCCACGACCTATGACCCACGACCCACTCTCTACATACTACTCCACCAACTTTCGATGATGATACCGTTGGAAAAGCCGGTCAATTTCATGTTAGAAAATGTTAGGACGTAGAATGTCATGCCGTGCGCTGTGTCCACTTCAGTAGACTCTACAGCGCGATAAAATGCGCGCGATGGAATTTCATAATTCTGTTCGTCGTTTTCATTGTCAGCGAATGCGGGAAGCGAACCGTCCCAAAAATCGGCACGCACCAATTTCAAATCACGGCAAAGTCCGACAAATTCTTCCTTCGAATTGATTTTTCCCATCACGACATACCGGCACATTCCGCCATCATAGGAGGGGGTGTATTGCCGGGTCAACAAACCGTAGCGGAGGAAATCCATCGGATTGACGAAACTGTAACGGAATGCGGAATTGGGGATGTACAGCAAATGAGTCGGATCGTTCGGGTCACCCCACGGTGTAGGTTCCGAGAAATCGGTATGCGGAAACTCGCAGAACGTGAATAGGAGATGGGTCAAAAAGATGAGGTGGTAGATGAGTGATAGATACATGGTAGTTCCGGGAAGTACAGGTAACGGGCGTTCGGTTAATGGTCGCCAGTTACCGGTTACCAGTAAAATACTTAAATCTTCACCCCCGTTAACAGCGATTGATAGGATATGGACAATGTCAGTTGTGATTTGGGTAGGGGCGGGTCACCGTGCCCGCCCGGGTAGCATCGGCGTCCACGCCGGTTCGTTTGATTCGCGAGGCGCGAAGCGTCCAACCTCGTGGACGCGTAGCAACGTGGCGACCATTTCAGAAAAGGAGTGGAAACGAAAACCGGGGAAAGATAAAAGATTCAAGAAGGTTGCCACGTCACTACGTTTCGTTCCGCTACGCGGGCACTACACTTCGTTCCTCGCAATGACAAAAAAAAACATACCGCCCAGAGGGCGGTGCTACTTTCCTTCACACGCTTCCGAGAACACAATACCATTCGAGAAGATGGTGACTTGATTGATACCGTATCCGATAGCATCGAAATTCACCGAATACGATGTCCCGAACCAATGATTCGTCACCTTCGTTTTCGACCAGACAAAATCCCAATCAATCGGCTTACGCGCCCGCTCCGCCATTTCATCGCGCCGTGTCGTATCCAGCCATATAATCATCATCATCCCCATCCCATCACGATTGACGACATTGTGTGTACTGCAAAACTGGATGAATTCCGCTTTATTGCGGATGTGTGCGCGATAGACCCGCCGCTCGAGCGAGCAATTCGGTCCGGTAATGACCCCCACCGTCGCGAGGTCGGCATCATGGATGTTGCGCGCCGTGCGGAACATCATACTCGGGAGCAGGATGAGTTTGATGGGTTCGATATTGGGGACTATACCCCACGCTTGGAGCAACGGCAGTTGCTGAATGGGTGGAATGCATTTCCATGCGATGATGCCACCGACTGACGCCAGTGTAAAGAGGAGTAGGAGGATGAATAAGAGTTTGCGGATGGGGTGCATAGATGGTTTACTTTGATACTATAAATTACATCAATATTATTGCGATTTGGGTTTTACTATTCCTTTTTTGTTGAATAATTTAATTATTTTTTCTTTAAATATTTTAAGCGGTATATCTTTAGGATTTGTTTTTATACCCTTTACTAAGTCAACTAATTCCTCTTCAATTGGTTGATTAGCGATAACTTCTTCACGGAAATAATTTAATAATGCTAAATAAAAATGCCCAATATCTTTATTTTTTGCAAGTTCCATTGCCTGTGCGTAATGATTGCGACCTTCTTCTAGTCGACCCTCTCTAAAATTTACTAAACCAGTAGTCGCGGTTAAACAAATCTTTGTGAGTGTATCGTTTATCGAACTTGGTGGAACTTTATCTAACTCAAGTTGAGCTTCCTTAGTTCTTCCATCAAGAGCCAATGCATAAGCCAAATTATTTATCAACTGTGGATCAGACGGATGAGCGAATAATCCGGCGCGACAGAATAACTCAGCTTTAGAATAATCGTCGAGTACGACATAAGAAATGTGCGCTCCCATCATAACTGAATAACGATTAAACGGCATGTCTATAAACCAAGATTCACAATGGCTCACAACATTTGTCCAGTCTTCGTTATTGTAAGATTCTAATGCTAATGCTTCATAATTTCTTCCTAGTTTATAATTATTCACTTCAACTTCAAGAAAATCTTCTTTTGAGTTTACCCATTCTATTTGCGCAAGTGTATTATCATTAGGTCCTAATAAAGCAGATTGAAAATTATCTTTACTTTTCTTTTTAGCTCCTTCTAGATAGTCAATTGTACCTAAGCCACTATTTAATTCAGACAGACTATAAGGTGAATAATCCTTCGATGCTTTCAATAACTTAGCTCGTTTAACATAACCACTATATCTTTCCAAACTGGTTGCAGTTGCCAATAACGCTGAATACAACCAAGGATCGAAATTTGTGCTTGGGTTGTTTCTAAGAAATTCTACAGCAATTTCACGTTTATTATAATGCACGAATAATCTTGTCGCACTTCTCAAAACATATCTATTATTGGGAGCTAATTTGAGTGCAATTTCCATACACTTAATAGATTTTTTTTCATTTCCTAATATTGAATATAATCGAGATAATTCAACCATATAAATGGCATTTGTTCCACATTGAATAGCAAATTTACGAACTTTATTTATACGTGCGTAGATTTGTTCTTTATTGTCTAAAAATTTACTGATTTTAGGTAACTGTTCTTCAGCAGTTAATCCCAACTTATTACTCAACACAGCATTGGCTATCTCAACTTGTGTAATCGATGCAATACTTTTGTGTGAAAGAATAAATTCCGCTGCTTGCTTAGCTTGTTTTAAATCAGTCATACCAGAAACAATCGCACTACTCAGTAAGTCACCCGCTAAACCGATGCTTTTATTTCGTTGCCAAGCTTCTAAATTTTCGCTGATATTATATTCCATAGGGGGTCTTCCACCCAAGGAATTATAACCCAGTTCACCCAACGCAGCTGACGCCAAATAGCTACGAAAATTAGGAATAACATTTCTGTTTTTTTGTTCAAATATATTTGCCATTACATATTCCTATCTCAATAAAGTGAACTTAACTTTTCTATGCAACAACTCCAATCTACTTATGAATCTTTCCATATTATATTGATTTGCATTAATTGTAGAATCAATTAACTTTGGATGACCTCTCTTTTCGGGTAATGGATAACAAAGAAATTTAACCATATTGCAAAGTTCCTCTTTTAAAAACTCAATAGTAATGGTTCTGTTAAAGTCCATCAGTGCGTTTGAAAAAGCATCTATTACATAGGTTTCAACTTCATTAAAAGGACCAAAGTAACTATCCCAACTCAATCCTTTAGGTATATGCTTCTTTAACAAAGCTGTCATTGAAATTCCTGAGAAAAAGAACACAATCAAACTTCCAAACAAATAACAATCGGTTGCGTAGGTTCTTTCTTTCCAATCAGATTTTGAAAAATGATATAAAATTTCTGGTGGAGCATACGCAATATCACCATTATAAACCATCTCTCTTCTGGGTGAGTCCACGAGAGAACTTGAAGACTTTTCCAAATTTCCTAGCTTAGATTCATCATGGAAAAGTAATACTTTTGACGGTTTTATATCTTGATGTGAAATCTCGATAGTATGTAATTGTTTCAATCCTACAGCTACATCGTGTAAAGATTTTAATTTCCAAGCTGTTTCTAATCTACCAGTAAATTCTAATTTGGATCTAACATCTCCATCTGCCAAATCAAAAACTAAATATGGTACTACATCAGTTTCAGGAAAATCAGGTACACGTTGTATACCTGAATCTTTTACTACAACAATTTTTGTTACGTGTTTATTTTTACATAATTCTGACAAATCTCTTTCATAAATAAAAGCACTTGACATATATGAAACATTATCCATTATTGAAGCCGCAGGTAATTTTAAATAAGCCTCAAAATTATATGCTTTTACGAAACCATGTTCATCTCCTTTTCGTGCTTTATAGAAAATAGAGAAATCAGGATGATTCATGTCTTCTCTTCTTCCTTCTCTCTGAATTTTTTCAATTATTTCCCAACCTGTCTCTAATGTAAGACCGACCAAATTTTCAGCTGCATGGTTTTCAGACATGTTTTTATCCCTTTTAATTAACAAAATCGCCCACCCCTCTTTTGAAGGGTGGGCGACACGTTTATAACACTCTAATGATGTTCGGTTGATATTGAATAGTCGTTGTTGCGATTGACATTATTCTCTCAGTCGTTCGTGAATGTGGGTCAATAGGTATATGGTAATAAAGATAGTGGGGGGAGTCAATAGAGTGGAGGAAAATAAACAAATTGGGCGATAGGCCATGGGTCATAGGCATTGGGGAAAAGATAGGCAGTGGGTCATGGGTCGTAGGTCATGGGGGAAAGAATGGCATTGGGCGTTAGGCATTGGGCATTGGGGAAAAATACAGGAAAAAGAAAAGGATAAAAAAAATAGGGGAGGGCACTGTGACCCTCCCCTACCCATTTGCCTATGGCCTAGCCTAAGACCTATGACCTACGACCCAAGTCCTATTCTAACACGAAGATATTTTTCTTCGCGCAGATGTCCTTGAGAACCTTCGGCCACACGGTTACGCTGACTTCACCAAGATGCGCCTTCTTCAGGATGAGCATCTGAGTACGCGATTGACCGATACCGCCGCCTACGCTTAACGGAATCGTGCCATCGACAATACCGCGATGATACGGGGTCTTCAGGAAGTCCATCTGACCGGCGATTTCGAGTTGCATCTTGAGGGTTTCCGGATTGACGCGGATACCCATCGAGGTGAGTTCGTGACGGCGCTTGGTAACGCTGTTCCAGACAAGGATGTCACCGTTGATGCCGTGCGTTTTCTTGCCGGTTTCCTTCGACGTATCAGTTACCCAATCGTCATAGTCGGCGGCGCGATTTTCGTGCGGATACCCGTCAGCCAATACCGAGCCGATACCAATGATGAATACGGCGGGGTACTTCTGGAGAATTTGGGTTTCGCGTTGTTTACGCGGCAGGTCAGGGAACATATCAAGAATTTCTTCGGCATGCAGGAACTTCAATTCGTCCGGCATGTTCGGATACTTCTTGGTGTTGAGCTTAGGGAATTTCTTGAGGGCATGTTCTTCCGCGCCTTTGAGAACTTTCCAAATCTTCCCGACGATTTCCTTGAGGAATTTGACATTGCGCTGGTCGGCGGTAATGACGCGTTCCCAATCCCACTGGTCGACATAGCAACTGTGGTCGTGGTCGAGGAAATAATCCTTGCGGACGGCATGCATATCGGTGCAGATACCTTCGCCGACTTTGCACTCGAATTGCTTCAATGCGGGTCGTTTCCACTTGGTGGCGGCTTGCACAACCTGAGCGTCGATGGGGTTCTTGTTGTAATCGTTGTTGATATGGAACTGAATCGGAGTCCGCGAACCGTCACGATCAAGAAGGTCGTTCACACCCGCTTCGACATCGACGATCAAAGGAACCTGAACCATGATGAGGTTCAATTCCTTGCAGAGACCTTCTTCGATGTAATTTTTTACTTCGTAGATAGCGTTCTGAGTCTCGCGACGGTCAAGAAGAGAATTATAATCCGACGGGAGAATCTTTTCGACATCTTCGTAATTACCAATGCCTGGCCCTGCCAGGTCGGCTTTCTTATCTGCCATTTTCGGTTGGTCCTTTCGGTGTTGATGAACTAAGTAGATTGCTGGTAGGCGTATATAAGATAAGCCAATAATCAATGCAGTTCAACTGGGGTTAGTATAGGCGTTGGGCTCTGGGCAATGGGGTATGGGTAGGGGTGATTCGTGAACCGTCCTTACTCTTTTATTGAATCTTTTACCTAATGCCCATGGCCTATTGCCCAATGCCCGTTCTTCCCGTTGCCCGTTGCCCGCCTTTCCCGTTATATTGCTGTACAAACTTTCTCACCACTAATCGAAACCATAACGCATGATTTCTATCGAACATTGTCAATTATGCCGCTCTGACCGCATCGAGACTATCGATTCTATTTGCAATATCCAGCGGTGTAAATCGTGCGGGTTCGTGTTCGATTCACCACGCCCATCCCTACCGGAATTGATGGAATTTTACGGCCGCCCGATGAAATACGACGAATGGTTGTCGAATGAAGCGGCACGGGATGATTTATGGATGCGGCGATTGAAGCGACTCCACCAGATACGCCCTACCGGGTCGCTGTTGGATATCGGGGCGGGTATCGGTCAGTTCCTCCATTATGCAATGAATATGTATTTCCCGGTAGCGGGGACGGAAGTATCGGAGAGCGCTATCCGCATTGCGCGGCAACGCTATGAATTGGAATTGCTCAAGGGGACGGTGGAAGAGATTGAGTGGGGTGAGCGGAAATTCGATATCATCACTCTCTTTCATGTCCTCGAGCATGTACCCGATCCACTCGAGACGGTGCTGTCGTGCCGCAAATTGCTCAATCCGAATGGTATTCTGCTTATCACAGTACCGAATGAAATGAAGTCGATTTCGACGAAAATGCGGCGATTGGGGCGGTTATTCGGTATCAGAGGGAAAAACCGGGGACGAATGGGCTTGCCGAAAGTGGATTTAGAAGAGGTTGTTACCGAAATCAACCTTTCTCATTTCACCCCGAAAGTCATTCAGGTATTTCTGCGGCGGTGTGGATTCAAAATCATCGAAAATACTCTCAGCCCCGATTTCTCGGCATCAGGCGGCGAGCGGTTAATCAACGAAATTCACTTTATGATTTGCTCGGCGATTAAAGCAGTATTCCGCAAAAATCTATATGGCACCATTTGGATTGTTGCGGAACGCGAAGCTGATTTGTGAGGCAAGCTTAGTGAAAATGCCGCTTGCGCGGTATCGGACGGCTCCTACCGAATAGTATCCCCAAGATTTGCAGTGCCAATTTCCATTTTCCCCGAAACAGACGCCGCACAAACGAAATCCATAGCGCAAACCAAACCGTCGGTAAGCAATACCAATGGTACTGCTTGGTAAATAATAAACGATTGCGATTGCCGTGAAAATCAGTGAGGATTGTTTTCGTACCGGCTAAATCATTCGCACCGGTCGAAACCCCTTCTTTGTGGTACACCATGCTTTTCGGCGCATAACCGATTTTAAATTTCTTACGCTTGCCGCGCGTCACCCAGTCGATTTCCTCGAAGTAGAGAAAATACCGTTCGTTCATAAAACCGACGGTGTCGAGATAATCGCGCGAAACCAGCATCGATGCGCCCGCCACGTAGTTCATCTGCTTTTCGATTTTCGCCGCATTGATTTCCTGTCGCACCGGAAGAAACATATCGATTTGACGGGCGATAGCGAACCACTTGTTATACGTCGCACCACCACGTGCCTGCACCAATTCCGGACGGTCGTAATAACAGCAAGTCGAACCGCACATATCAATCTTCGGTTCAGACTCGATTCGGTTTACTAATTCTGTTAGCGCATTAAATTCGACGACGGTATCGTTATTTAGAATCCAGAAATGTTTGTATTCGGGATTCTCACTTGCAATACCCAACGCAAGATTATTTCCTGCGGCAAAGCCACGGTTTTCCACCGATTGAATCAAATGTAGGACTGGCGGTTTGGTTGGGTCAGAGTAAAATATATCGTCGAATGTATTAGGTGAGTACAACGCATACGAAAGCGGTTTCTTGACGCGCGGTGATGTGTATTTCGTGAGTGCGGGGTTGGTAGGCAGTACGATATCGAGGTTACCATTCGCCCATTTTGCAATCCGTTCGAGCGAACCGTCCATCGAACCATTATCGACGATAAAGACACTACGGTTTTGGTAAGTCAGGCGAAATAAACTTTCCAGACATTCGATGGTATCGCGCCAGCCACGGTAGTTGACTAAAATAATCGCGACGGCAGGTTGTGCATTGGAATCAGAGTCGTCCGGCACGTTAATACTGACCTCCCTGTTTCTTGTACCGGGCGATTTTGTCGAGGAAATACGCGGCTTGTTTCTGTATATCTTCCCATTTGGTTTGTTTGGCGATGGCTCTCAATGCGGCTTGCGACGGTTTATCGTGAGCAAGTGCGAGTGAGAATATTCCCGAGATGGAAAAATTGCGTACCCCTTTACTATCATTCTCAATACCAATTAATAATTGTGGGAGTATCGCCGGAACCGCATTCCTTGACAGCGCACTATACGACATCAATAGTAAACGGTAGGTCGTGAGTGAGTCAGGTAGGACGGTGTCAGGATGTGCCAATTCATGTATCATCCAAATTGCCGCAGACACAGTTTTTACCGTATCCCCTTCCGGCGTGATTAACCGGTCGGACGCAGTTGCGAATCCCCACTTCGTCGTATCGCTCAAATTGATGTTCGTGCTGTCTGTTTTCGCAGGTGACGAAGCTGCGCAAGCAATGGACGTACACAACGCAAGGCATACAGCAAGTAGTAAAATGGAAAACTTCTTTCTCATTTTTACCTTCTACAATTTATTTTCGGATAACTAATCAATCGAAAATTTTACCGGGATTAAGAATACTCGCTGGATCGAATATCTTCCGTATCGAACGCATAAGCGTAACAGAATCGTTCCCATGTTCCTGCGTAAATAAATCCTTGTGACCCAACCCAATCCCATGTTCGCCGGAAAGAGTTCCACCGATTGTCAGTACGAATTCCTTTAATTCACGGTTCAGTTGTTTCCCTGCTTCCCAACTCGGTTTGTTGTTGGGGTCGGCAATTATCAGCGCATGAAGAATCCCCAAACCACAATGACCGAGCGTGAACAGTTCCAATTCATTCCCCTGCGATTTCAGTTCTTCCGCTCGTGAGTGAACAAATCCAATCACTTTCGGCAACGACGCTACCGGAAAAGCGACATCGTTACGGATAATCTGCCAACCTTCCCGATAGAGTTTTATTGCCGGTGTCGTATTATGCCGCACAACCCACGGGTCTTGATTCTCCGGCAGAGAGAACGTCTCCCCTCCTTGCTCCGTCGCCACTGCTGTCGCGAGTTCGATGGTTTCTGCGACCGAAGCATCGGTGCCGTGCGCTTCAAGGAACAGCAACGGTTGCTCGACTAAACCATACCCCTTCAATTTATTGATAGCACGAACAGTACTCGCGCCAAGATATTCAATTGCCGCAAGGTCAAGCCCGTAACGCATCATATCGGCGACGGCGGCGACGGCGGAGGTTTCATTGGAAAACCGGAATGCGGTTTGCTTACGCGCAGAAGGGAGTCCTTTCAACCGTAACGTAATTTTCGTAACGATTGCAAGCGTCCCCTCACTACCACAAATCAAGTCGGTAAAATTATACCCACTCGAACGCTTTACACATTTGTTGCCAAATTGAATCAATTTCCCATCACCGGTCACTGCTTCGAGCGCGAGCACATGTTCGCGGGTTCCGCCGTACTTCACCGAATAAATGCCACTGGCATTCGTCGCGACCATTCCTCCGATTGTCGCCACATCCGCACTTCCACCGGGTGATGGGGGGAAAAAGAGACCATCTTTCCGCAACCGTTCGTTCAACTTGTCGTATATCACACCCGGTTCGACCGTAACCTGCAAATTATCCAAGTCGATTTCGAGAATTTTGTCCATTAACGATAAATCGAGGACAATCCCCCCGGCGCTCGGGATGGCGTTCCCCTCTAACGCGGAACCGGCTCCCCGTGCGGTAAGCGGTACATGGTGCTGGTTACACCATTTCACCAGTTCGACGACTTCAGTGGTTGTATGTGCCTGCACGACCGCTACCGGTACCACCGGTTCAAACGACGACTCGTCATGCGATGCCACCGCTAACGTATCAGGATGGGTAACCACCCGGTGACGGAACGGTGTGGACAATAAAGCGGGTAGAATATCGAACACTATAGTCCTTATTGGTTTAATGGTAGAATATACGACGTTTCATACCAACGAATCACCATCGGATAACGAAGAATGGTGTTAAAACAGTCGGTTTTCGAACTCAATACTCTTTACGTATAATATCCATACTTCTTGGAGAAAAATAGTGTCCAATTTTTGGCGGTATCTTATTTTCTTTTCTATTGCGACTTTTGTTCTGTTCGGAATGCATTGGGTTGTTTACCGGCAGTTCCGGCTTGCGTTCGGCATCCCTGCGAGTGCGATTTGGCTCAAAGCCGTCGTTGTATTTCTCGCGTTGTCCTATATCGGTTCAGTCTCGCTGGGACGTTGGAAGCCGAATGGTGTAACCGAATTTATCGTTCTCTGCACGTCGTTTTGGTTGGGCATCAGCGTTTACCTGTTCCTGTTCGGATTCGCCGGTGACTTGCTTAGCGGTCTGTTTGCGCTGGTAAAATTCTCCCGTTGGACAGGCATTCCGTGGGAAGAATGGCGGCGGTTCGTCGCGTTCTCCACATTGAGTATATCTATTTTTGTTTCAATTTGGGCGATAAGCGTTGCTTTCGGAAAATTCACCATCAAGCAGGTGGAACAACGCATCGAGCGGCTCGATCCGTCGCTCGATGGAATGAAAGTAATTGTTGTCAGCGACCTGCATCTTGGCGCAGTCCATCGCGACGGATTTTCTCGCCGGATAACCAAAGCGATTAACGAACTGCAACCTGATTTAGTAGTTATACCGGGTGATCTTGCCGATGGAGACCCTTATCTCCTTAAGGAAAAAATCGCACCGCTATCTGGTATTCACGCGAAGTACGGTGTTTATTGGTGTACGGGCAACCACGAGTATTATACCGGACAGGGTATTGTCGTTGCCGGGATGGATTCCGCAGGCATTCCGGTTTTGCGCAATCAAGCGGTATCGGTGGCGAATGGAAAGCTCTATGTCGCGGGTGTAAACGACCCGACCGATAAGTCGATGGGTGGCGAAGGGACGCGATACGACAAAGCATTGGCAAATCTCGATCCGAAAATTCCGGTGATTTTAATGGCGCACCAACCACGGTTATTCCGCGATGCGTTCAAATTGGGTGCCGACATAATGGTCTCCGGCCATACCCACGGCGGACAGTTGTGGCCGTTTAATTACATTGTAGATAGGGTCTGGGAAGTGCCGCGAGGGGCATATCGCGAAGGAAACCACTTACTCTATGTCTCGGTTGGAATAGGTACGTGGGGTCCACCAATGCGGTTGTCACAACCACCGGAAATTGTCGAAATTACTTTGCGTAGAGGGTGAGAAACTCACCCGCGAAATATTTTGGTTAAGCGATGAACAAAGCTGTACAAATTGGAATATTGGCCCTGCAAGGGGATTTTGCACCACACTTGAATATGATTGAGCGGTGCGGCGCGAAAGCGGTACTCATTCGCCGTGTCGATGAATTACAAGCCATTCAAGGGCTCATCCTCCCCGGTGGTGAATCGACTACGATGACGAAATTACTCGCGTTTTCCGGGTTGCATGATGCGATAATCGCGTCAGTGAAAAAAGGGATGGCGATTTGGGGAACGTGCGCCGGTTGCATTTTGTTGGGACGGCAGGGAAACGATGCGCGGGTAAAGAGTTTTCAGTTACTGGAAATGGATGTCGACCGGAACGCATACGGACGACAAATCGAATCGTTCATTGCTCCGGTAACCCTCAAAGACGATGCGAATCCAATCGAAGGGGTTTTTATTCGCGCACCGATAATTTCGAATTTAGGTAAGAACATCGAGATTATTGGAACCACCGGTGACAGCATAGTCCATATCGAAGCGGGTAAAGTATGGGCGACAACTTTCCACCCGGAATTGACTAACGATGAACGCTTACACCGGCGGTTCATCCAACGGATTTCAAGTTGACGCTTTCCGCTTACCACGATGAAAAAGAAAACCACCCTCACTTCCACCATCGAATCTTCTTTCCAACGCAACAGCTCATTGCTCGTTAATTGCGATAATCTTGAATTTCTGAACGCTTGTCCCGATGATAAGTTTGCCGTTGTCTATCTCGATCCACCGTTTTTCACCGGAAAAACCCGGGTGCAAAAAGACAACACAAAAACAATTTCCTATGACGATAATTGGGATGGTGGTCTTGAGGAATATTTAGAATGGTTACGAGTGCGGCTGGTGGAAATAAAGCGCGTGCTCAAACCGGATGGTACAATTTTCCTGCATCTCGATTCACATGCATCACATTACGGAAAAATCGAACTCGACCGCATATTCGGAACAAATAATTTTATTAATGAGATTATCTGGCACTACACCGGTGGCGGGCGGAGTCGGGTTCGTTTCTCCAACAAACACGATACAATCTTCTGGTACGGTAAATCGGACAAACATACATTTCAAATCGATGCGATACGCGAACCGTACAAACCAACGAGTGGTTATGCGCGAAGCGGAATAGTTGGAGCGAGCGGAAAAAAATATTTGCCGAATCCCAAAGGGACACCGATGGATGATGTGTGGGATATTCCAATTGTCAATCCGATGTCACACGAGCGGAACGGTTATCCTACACAAAAACCGGAAACGCTGTTGGAACCTATTATTGCGGTTTCGACCCATCCGGGTGATTGGGTGGCAGATTTTTGTTGCGGAAGTGGAACGACTTGCGTTGTCGCAGAAAAAATGGGACGGAAATGGATGGCTTGCGATAATTCGAAAGATGCTATTAATACAACTCAAGCGCGTCTGAAATTGTCATTCCCGAAAATTAACTTCGATTTATACTAAGCTACTTTTTCCTCAAACTCACCCTTGTACATCCGAATATTTACCCACCCGATAGACAGTATTGTTTTGAGCCAATGACATTTCAACTCCGTCCTTGTGCCGGGCGACAAATGCCTGAAGTGTTTCCAGCGGTGGTAACGGGACGTCATCCCACCAAATCGGATGCGTTAGGAGTTGCATCGGTTTACGATTCTTGAGGGCGTCACATTCGAGTGGTGTGCCGTGCGTCCAGCGTCCGCGTGAATCGGAAAGATAAAAAATATCTTTGGTGAAGCGATCCATGTACGTGTGGGGACGTGGCGCAGATAACGCCGGATTGCCGGTAAGGATGATTTGTTCAGGGCGGTGGTAGCTGACAATCGTAACCGGTTTGCCGAACCAGTGTTCGAGCATCTCGGATTCTTTGTTGCACATTTCGTTCAGTTGCTCGACGGTTTCATTTTCGGGATAAGCGGCGCAATCGAAATGGAGACCGAAGTGATGCCCGGCGTTCAATACGTGCTCAACTTCGGTGGTACCTTCACGGGAAAAAAGATTGTAGTGCTGGGTACGAACCATAAAGAAGTAAGTTGCGACGGCACCCTCTTCCTGCTCGATAGTTGCCATGCGCGATGCCTTTCCAAGGTCGATATCGATGTCGTGGCGGAGCAACATAATCGGCATGGCCGAATGATTACCATTGGGAATTTCATCAAACCGGGCAAACCGGTAACCACGTTCTTTAATGGTATTCAACAACGCACGATAACTGGTATATGAAAAGTCGATGATATTTCTCCTTTAGTTCTTCTACTTCTAATTCTGTGTTTCTACCCACGTATCGGGTTTGTCTTTCCACAATCCGTAAAATGTGCCAAATCCGTAACAGAAATGAAACAAAAAGAACACCGGGGGCATCAGAAATGCCGCAAACGAGTGTTCTTTCAAAAAAATTCGCTGAGATACCAAAATTCCGACCAACAGGTGAAGCGGTATTGCAAGTAGAAATAAAGCACCCAGCCATGCAGTAATTGGACTAGCAGTTAGCAAACCGATGACGGCAAGGAGAATGCCAAGTAATACTGCTCCGGTGAATATCGTCGGAATATGATGGCGTAAACTGAGTGAACCGGGTGATACTTTCAAACTCACAGCATTACCACGACCGGTGCGGATAGCGTAACGCAGGATTTCCGATATTTTTTTCTTCGATTGGTAATGGGCAGTCGTTTTCCACGTACAATAGAGTTTGTATCCGGCTTGGCGGAGCCGGAAGTTCATGTCGTTGTCTTGATTACGGGCGAGACGTTCGTCGTAGCCACCTAAATCGAGCAAAGGTTGTTTAATAAACACCGGGTAACCGGCTGTATCGACATACCCTTCGGGTTGGGTGCGCCAAGATTTACCGGAAGCACCAAACGAACTCGAAAACGCCCACGATACACACTTCGCTTGTATCGTGTCTTCCGGGGGCAAGGCAAGGATACGTCCGGTAACACCTACTGCATCGTGTTTTTCCAATTCGCTCAAGCATACTGCGATATAATCCGGGTCATAATGGGCGTGGGCACCGAAGATGCAAATGTGGTCACCGCGAGCCTCACGCAAACCGATATTGAAAGCAAACGGTGTTTTCTGGCGCTCGTTAATGAGTAATCGTATCCGGGAATCTTTGCGGGCAAGTTGTTCGATTTTTTCACGGGAACGGTCACTCGACATCCCCTCAACTAACAACAGCTCCAGTTCATAGCCATCCAACTTTTGATTCAACAATGAATCGACAAGTTCATCGATATACTTTTCCTCGTTATAAATCGGTGAGATGACTGTGATGATGTTGTTCATTTCGATTCTTTGGTATTGTTTCAACTTGATTGATTGAATGCTTGACTGTTCGAAATCTATATCCTTTTTACGGTACGGACAAGATTAACACAATAAGTAGGTTTCACTAAAAAAGTTGAGGGCGGTCTGTTTGACCGCCCTCGAGTAGTTTTAGAAAGGACGCAATTACGGATTCGTGGAATTGAGATAGGCAATCGCGTTGGTCAAAATTGCCTTCGTGTATTTCGGATTGTGCACGCCATGGCTCAAATCGTGGCGCCAGAAGTTCCATGCCCATGCCGCTTTACGGGTCTTAACCGTACTTTGCGGAGTGGTATGGCCAGCCAATGCGCGGGGTGAACCGAGCGAGTCATCGCTGATGGTATAGGCGTCTGCGCCTTGCGGATTGAGTAAGTTACGAAGTTGTGCCGCCAAGGCATCCAACTCGGGGATAGAACCGCCATTACCCATTGTAATGGTTTCGAAACTGGCAGCGCCAGAGTGGCAACGCTGACAAGTTACGATGTCGGCAGCAAACTTGTGTTCTGTGTGCTTGGGACTGACACCAACTATCGGCATGTGGCACATTACGCAACCGACACGGCCTGCTGAATCAGCGACCGCGGTTGAATTGTGCGAGTGGTTACGGTTGTTGTCGTAGGGAAGAATACCAGTAAGGCCGACTAATGAAGAATCAGCGATTTCGTAACAACCCGCACCGATGAATTCATCCATTTGCGGTGAGTCATGCGAACCGAAGCGAGTGTTGCCACTTGCTATTTGGCCCTTGACACTGGTGGTATCACGACGGTCGTGGTGACACTGAACACATGCTTGGGAAGTTCCATAACCGGTCATCGTCTTTTGCGGTGGACGCGAAACCGTTGAATTCGCAAAATAGACGGTCTTTTCGTCGGTCAGGTTACGAAGTTGGTACTTATTGGAATTTCCGTGTTGATCGTGACAAGTCGCGCATCCGATCATGCTTGCGCCATCGCCGACTGCCGGCGGTGAAGCAAATAACGGGTCGGTTGGGTCGTTGGCATGGATGAAACCTTCAGCAACGTGGCATTCCCAGCAATTGCTCAAGCTTCCAATTGTATTCCATGCGGTTTGTGATGCATTTGCCCATTCCGCGCGGAAACTCTCACGGGTATAGGCAGAATCGAACATCGAACCGTGGCGCGAGGTTTTCCATTCAGCCAATTGAATTTCACCGTGACACTTGACACACAAGGAAGCGGATGTACCGTCCGAATGGACTTGATCGTCAACCGTTACGTGTTCCTGATGCGGGTTATTGTCGTAGCCATCATAGTATGCACCGTGGCAAGCTTCGCATTGAACGTTTTTTAACGCCGCTATGCGGACGCTGTCACGATTAATGTACGCATCATCAAATCCGAACCGGTCAGGACCGCGATTAACGGTACTTACGGTGTCACCGAAATTTGCAAGGTGTGTATCGAAACCGGTGGTATGGCATTGGAGACAATATTGGATGTTTTGATCGGCGGCGGGCAGACTATCGTACGCCCAAGAGTGTTTAGCGGTTACCCACGCGTCTTTAATGTCGCTGTGGCAAGTACCACATGAATTAACGTTATTACCAACATAAGTAAATGGGAAGGCATTGCTACCATTGGAACCGTTTACGCCATTCAATCCAGCCGGACCCATTTTACCGTCTTTACCAGCGCAACCAGTCATAAGGAGTGCGATGGTTAAGATGAAGATGATCACCCATAGTGAATTGGTTCTCATCGAATATTCCTTTCCTTGAACAAGAGATGAACAATAAGAAGCGAGTAATATTACTAATGAATGCTTCTTTATCGCTTTTACCGGTAGAGCCCCCTCATTACCGTTGGCTTGTTGATACCGGATGGTTTGTTATGTTGTCGTTGAATAAAAATCAGTGGTGAGATGTGATGGAGTTGTTGTTGAACGAGTATAGGATACAAAAAACACAAGCAATAGTCAAGTCATTGTATTTTATACGATTATACGGTAAGTTGTGAGCATATTTGTGCATTATGTCACATGACAATTAGACGTCTTTACTCTATATGAAATAGGCGTTTATAACAAGTTGTCCAATAAAGTAATTAGAATATAAATTAAACAATTCACACTCACAGAGGGTGATAATGCGCAGTAGGCATAATTATTTGAATATAAATGATTTATAACTTATGCAATGATAACTTCTTTTTTAACTATCAGAAAATTATAAGATTCGCGTTATCTTTTTCTAAGGTATTGACTCAGGTAGCGTATCGGTCTGTTTGAAAGGAGACAGGAAAATGAAGCAACAAAAACTGTTAAAACGAATTGCACTTACGATGGTTGTGTTTGTTCTCTCTGGAATCTGCATTTCCAGTCATGCAGAAGAAAAGAAAGCCAAACCTACGATGACTAAGGAACAGAAAGCAGCGCAGGATTCGATGATGGCATTGTGGATGAAATACGCAAGCCCCGGCCCTGAGCATGCGATGCTTGCAAAAACAGTCGGCAAGTGGAAAACACATAACAAATTCTGGATGGATGAAAGCGGAACACCACAAACGAGCGAAGGCACCAGTGAACGTCAAATGATTATCGGTGGACGATTCCTTCAGATGACTTACGCCGGGAACATGGGTGGCATGCCGTTTGACGGCGAAGGTATGCTTGGTTATGACAATTTCCGCAAAGAATACATTTACTTCTGGATTGATAACATGGGTACTGCATTCTCCACCGCAAGCGGTACTTTCAATGCAGAGAACAAAACCATCGTTTTCAAAGGGAAAATAGACGAACCAGTCATGGGTGTACGCGATAAAGACATACAGTATATCATACGGCCAATCGACGATGATCATTTCGTATTCGAGATGTACGACACGATCAAAGGAAAATTGGTCAAAGTCGGTGAAATCGAGCATGAACGCGTGAAATAATCTTACTTGTATAACAAGCGCAACGCCGGGCTAACCACTCGGCGTTCTTGTTAAAACACGATATTTGTATAAATAAAGCAGTTTTGCTACTTTATCTATGAAGCGAAAACACTACTTCGATTTATCAACCCGCATCAAATCACCGCCCGTGATTTCCGGTAAGGAGACCCATGAAAGACCCACGCAACGAAGAACTGGCACGACAGTTAGTTGACTATTCGATTTCCCTTCAACCCGGTGAAATTCTGTATCTCGAAATGAAGGGGAAAGAAACGCTTGAACTCGGTAAACAAATTATAAAGTTTGCTACCACAAAAGGGGCGACCCCGGTTTGGTTTTATAACGATGAATCTTTGACACGGCAATTCATCGCAAATGCGGATGAAGAGCAGGTAAAGCAAGAAGCTGACCTGCATTTGTACTGGATGCAGAAAGCACATGCCTATATCGGTTTGCGCGGATCGGATAACCCATTCGACCTTGCCGATGTAGATGGAAAGAAAAAAGAACTCTGGAACAAATTATTCGTCCACCCCGTTCACTTGGAAGAACGGGTAAAACGCACAAAGTGGGTGGTATTGCGTTACCCGAACAATGCGATGGCGCAACTTGCCGAAACCTCGCAGGAAGCATTCGAAGATTTTTATTTTGAAGTATGCTGCGCCGACTATGCGAAAATGTCGGTCGCACAGGAAAACCTCAAGAACCTGATGGATGCGACGGATAAAGTACGCCTTGTCGCTCCCGGTACCGATTTGACTTTCTCGATTAAAGGGATACCGAGCATTAAATGCGACGGGAAGTGCAATATCCCCGACGGCGAGGTATATACCGCTCCGGTTCGCGATTCGGTGAATGGAATGATAACTTACAATACTCCATCGTTGCACGAAGGTATCGTCTATAATGGCATTTCACTTACGTTTAAAAATGGTAAAATCATCAACGCAACTTCGAATGGTAATAACGAGCAGTTGAATAAAGTATTCGATACGGATGAGGGGGCACGTTACGTCGGCGAGTTTGCCGTTGGTGTCAATCCCTTTATCCTTCAACCGATGAAGGATACGCTGTTCGACGAAAAAATCGCCGGTTCGATACATTTCACACCGGGCCAGTGTTATGACGAAGCGTCGAACGGTAACCAATCTGCTATACATTGGGATTTGGTGCTAATTCAACGCGCCGATTACGGCGGCGGTGAAATGTGGTTTGATGGTAAACTTGTCCGCAAAGATGGTATCTTCACCGATGCTGCGCTTGAAAAAGCGTTTTCAAAAGAGAATTTGCGTAAGAAGATTTAATCGTATCATAATTGACAACGCCGATATTCATTTGAATAGGTCGACGTCCAGTCAGTGACAAAGAGGAAATATGCTTACAGAAAATGAGCTGCAGTCCATTGCAGAACGCGCAATAAAAATGTGCGACGGAGTCGATGCCGAAATATTGCTTTCGTCGAGCGACAGCGCGTTAACCCGATTCAGCGAAAATACCATCACACAGAATGTGGCATCGCAGGGCTTGGGGTTGACCGTCCGCTTAATCAAGGATGGCCGTACGGGAAAAGCCGAAACCGGTTATGTTACAGACGAAGGGATTCGCAATTGCATCGACACCGCGAAAGCCGTGTTGAAAGTCACCAATCCCGACCCGGAAGTGCTTCCTTTGGTAGGGAAACAATCCTACAAGAAGCAGGAAACTTTCGCCGCAGCGACAGTTGATGCTTCTCCCGAACTACGCGCCGATGGGGTCGTAAAAGCCATTGAGTTATTCAAGAAAGATGGTTTGGCGGGTGCGGGAATTTTTTCCAGCGGCGGAAGCGCATCGTATCAAGCGAACAACGCAGGAATGCGCGCACACTACGCAACTTCAGATGCATCGTTTTCCATCTCCGCGATGAGTGGTGATTCATCCGGTTGGGCGGAATCATTCGATCATGAAATTGGAAAAATCGACGTTTTAAAAGTCGCGGAAATTGCCGCGAAGAAAGCATTAGCAGGTAAGCAACCGGCAAGTGTCGAACCCGGTGCTTGGACGGTGGTGCTGGAGCCGGCAGCCGTTTCCGACATACTCATGTTCATGGCGTGGGAACCGTTCAACGGATTGGCACTGGCGGAAGAGCGGAGTTGTTTCAGTGGAAAAATCGGACAGAAAGTCGTCGGCGAAAACATCACAATTACCGATGATTGCTATCATCCGCTGTCGATTGGAATGCCGTTTGATTTTGAAGGATCGCCGCGCAAACGGGTACCGTTGATTGAAAACGGAGTGTTTCGGGGAACGGTACACGACCGCAGAACCGCGAAAAAATGTGGTGTCGAAGATACAGGACACTCGCTACCGCAACCCAATGCTTGGGGTCCGGTTCCGGGAAACATGATTGTTTCAGCCGGTAATTCCAATCTGGTGGAGATGATTGCTTCGACAAAACATGGTTTATTGGTCACGCGGTTCCATTATTGCAATTTGCTCAACCCGATGACAATGAGTATAACCGGTATGACTCGCGATGGCTTGTTCCTCATCGAAAACGGGAAGGTAACGAAGGGCGTGAAGAACCTGCGGTTTACCGAATCGATTCTACATGCACTTGCGAATGTGGAATCGTTGTCGAAAGAACTTTACCGCACGGAAACATTCTGGGGCGGCGGCGGGACGGTCGTACCCGCGATGAAGATTAACGATTTCCATTTCACCAGTAAAACCGAAAACTAATCGGCAAAGGATACACACCATGAGAACATTGGCTGAACGCGCGGTATCAACCGCAAAAATCAAAGGTGCGAGCTATGCCGATTGCCGTATTATCTTCACCCGCGAACAGGACATTACCGTGCAAAACGGTAAGGTCGCGTCGCTCGGTTTCAGTGAAGATATCGGTTTCGGGGTTCGTGTAATCGCAGATGGAGCATGGGGCTTCGCTTGTAGTCCTCATTGCAATGCGGATGAAATCGACAAGGTAGCGGCACAAGCGGTTCGTATCGCGAAGGCATCTGCGCGGTTGAAGAAAGACAATGTGCAGTTGGCACCGGAAGCAGTGTATGACGAACGATGGCAGTCACCGATAGTCGAGGATCCATTCAAGGTGTCGCTCGAAGAGAAACTTGAATTGCTTTTCGGCATCGATAAAATTCTTCGCATGGATAAACGAATTAAATCTTCGGAAAGTTCACTTGCATTCAAAAGCGAACATCAATGGATGGCAACGAGCGAGGGCTCATTCATCGACCAACATCTAATCCGAAGCGGAACCGGTTATGCGGTGACCGCAGTCGGCGACAATGAGATGCAGGTAAGGAGTTACCCAAATTCGTTCCGCGGACAATATATGACGCTCGGATATGAATTGGTGCGGGGACTTCATTTACTCGAAAATGCGGAAAGGGTGCGCGAGGAAGCGATTGCATTGTTGACGGCACCGACTTGTCCATCGGGTAAACGGGATGTGATTATCGACGGATCGCAACTTGCGTTGCAAATTCACGAATCGGTGGGACATGCCACTGAACTTGACCGCGTACTGGGAATGGAAGCGAATTACGCCGGGATGAGTTTTGCCACGACCGAAAAACTCAACAACTTCACGTATGGTTCACCGAAAGTAAATCTCGTTTGTGATTCCACTGTTCCGGGTGGTTTGGCGACAGTCGGTTGGGATGACGACGGCGTGCGGGCCCAACGGTGGCATCTCGTACAGAATGGTAAATTTGTCGGATACCAATACAACCGCGAATTGGCACACACAATCCATGCACAACGTTCGAGCGGTAATAACCGCGCAATGGGATGGAGTCATATACCAATCGTACGCATTACGAATCTTTCTCTGATGCCGGGTGACTGGGAATTGGACAAACTACTTGCAGACACCGAAGGGGGAATTTTCCTCGAGACGAACCGGTCATGGTCGATTGACCAATGGCGCCTCAATTTCCAATTCGGAGTGGAAGCGGCATGGGAAATCAAAGGCGGTAAGAAGGGCCAGCTTTACAAGAACGCCAACTACCAAGGGATTACACCGGAATTCTGGCGCAGTTGCGATGCAATTTGCAGCGACAAATACTGGACTCTTTGGGGTGTCCACAATTGTGGAAAGGGTCAACCGGGTCAAACTGCAGAGATGTCGCATGGTGCGGCACCAACGCGCTTCCGCAATGTAGAAGTCGGTGTAGGGAATTAGACACAATCGCAAGTGATTCGTTTTGTGATGCACTTTATTTTATATTCATCAAACTAACATAATCAAGAGGAAATGGAATGAAAGTTAAATTAATTATCACAATAGCACTGGTTGCAGTTGTGGTATTCATGGGTTGCACAAAGAGCGACACCAACAATCCAGCGGCACCAGTCACTTACTATTTAACCATGCAGTCGATTAGCGATTCGGCTTCGTACAATTGGAATTGGTATATCAACGCTTATGGTGATGTGGATTCCGCATTATATGCGAATTTCACACCTTCGCAAACCGGACATTTGGATGCAGTACGGATTATGTTCGGCAATTGGGATACCGACACTATGCAGATGACAAACGTCGATATCAAAGTATTTGCCCAAACCGGCAGCCAACCGAGTACGCTACTTGGTTCGAAGACGATTAGCGCCAATGAAATAACGGCGAATGGCCAAAATCAATACCGGTGGACGAATATCTCATTTGCTGAATTGAATATCGCAGTGACAAATGGCCAGCATTTTTATGTCGCAGTTTCGCCACATTTCACGGATTACACATCCACGAGCCGACAAGCATTTTATGTCTCCATGTGCGGCACTTCCGCAAATCAAAACTCAGCAATCCAGTTCAATATTCTGGGACGCGATGGGACATTCCGGGCTTTGGATACTTCCAGCAGTCCGGCAGAAGGCGATCCGGCAATCGCAGCAGTGATTTCTTACTAAATTTCTCGTCATAAGAAAAACGCCTCACGATTGTGAGGCGTTTTTTTTGTCAACAAGCTTGGTTATTTGAATTTGAATACCGCCGATACAGTTGCCATTACTTCTTTTTCGAACGTGCTGGTATCATATTTTCCACGTTCGGATATCTCAGTCGTTTCCCGCTTGGTCACCTGAAACACGTCACTTTTCGCGTTTAACATTTCGACTACTTTTTTCCCGACCTCTTCCGCTATCTTCTCGGCTTTATGTTTCGCGTCTTTTATTGCTTCCGCATACAATTCTTCGCGGTAATCGTTGAATTTCGTAATGAGATATTCCGGTGCATAGGATTCGAGCCGTATACCCCGCTCGATTAGTTCACTCACTTGCTTCGATAGCATTTCTATGCGTCGAACTTCCTTCGATCTGACTTCAAAGCTCTGGGTATAACGGTAGCCGATGACTTTCGATTCACCGCTCCCGCCGATACTCTGTTGGTGCAACGTCGTGGAATTTGGCGGTAAAATCGTCACTGCCGATGGATCAATACTGTTCTTCAGGAAAAACGCATTCATCGCATCGACGTTCTTCTTACTATCTTCATACGCTTTCTGCATTTTTGCATCTTCGGTGACTATCAAACCCCGCCAGACAATAAAGTCGGAGATGACTTCTTTCTTCGCCATCCCGGTGACAGTAATCGTATCAATCGAACGAAAAGTACGCATCGAAGTGGCAAATAAAATTCCGGTAACAGCAATGGCGAGCGCTAACAAGCTTAACGCAATCATACCTTCACCTCTTTCCGGTAATTTTTATTGTTATTCGCTTTCGTAGATGGGTGTCGGTAAAAAACCGTCTTATCGATATCGACCGGTAAATTGCGATATTCGCTGTTCTCAACAATTAACCGTGCGGTCTGCCGCATCGCCGCATCCGCAACGATGATTCGTAACCAGTGTTCGCGACCGACCGGTGCAGTGAGTAATAGTTCGCAATTGGGATGAGTCGGTACATTCGAGGGAAAACGTTGTAGCTCTTCAAAGATAGTTTCGTTTTCGAGCCGTTCGATTCCGGCCACAGTTTTTGCAAAGCATTTCTTTAACGCATCTTCCCGTGAAACCTTGTTAGGTACAGCGTATAACACAGCGTCCCGTTTTGCCGCTCCTGCCGGTGCGGCAACCCAATTCGACCACTCTAATAATTTCGGATTCAATTCAAACACTACCCATTCCATCCGCCACGATTTACCATTCAACCGAAATAAATAATCGGATGATACCCTCCCAAGCGAGACATTGATATAATCGCTAAACTGCGTTTGCTGTAAGTCGTAACGATTCCGGTCATGGAGATATTTCATCGCGTTCTCAAATCCATAACGCTCGACCAGACCTGAATATGATAATAATTGGCCATCCTTGAGGATTTGAGGCAAGTTGAAACGTAAATGCGTTGCATGACATAACCTCACGGGAATAGCGGGAGTTTGTGGATGGAAAAGCAGTCGTTTTAGAAATTTCAATTGCATAAATTTGAATAGAAAACGAGGGTTCGCGAACCGAACCCTCGTTAGTATAGTATAATATTTCGCTTACTTCAATAGTTTTTGAATCTCACCTTCCCAAAAGGAACGGTCGCGATATCCAACCAACCGGTCGGCGATGTGTCCCTTCTTATCGAGTACAAACGTGTACGGAATACCACCGCGATCTTCTTCGGGAAGTAAATTTTGGTATGGGTCTTGGAAATCGATACTGACCATCGCAATGGGATAGTTCACGTTATTCTCGGTTACCCACTGCTTTACTTTTGTAATACCATCGGCACCGCCACGATCGACAGACAATCCGATAAATTGCACTTTATCACCGTACTTCTTTTGGAGATCGATGAAATGCGGAATTTCACCCCGGCACGGTGGGCACCACGTCGCCCAGAAATTTACGATGGTGACACTTTTCTTCAGACTATCCAGCGCAAGTGAATTCCCATCCAAATCGGTCAGATTAAATCCCGGAAACGCATCATTCGAAGCATACGCTACATTATCCTTATGGCCACCCCACATCATTGCAGCAGCAATCACTACGATTGCCACGGCGGCCAGTTTCCCCCACTTTTTCATTACCCTGATCCCTTCTTCGATTATGCCAACAGTTTATTAATCTGATCGGCAATTTTCCCTTTGGCTTGTAAACCGTTTATCGTTGCCAACCGTTCCCCCGATTTAAAGAAAATCAGTTGTGGTAAGCTGAATACATTGTACTTTTGTGCGACTTTTAAAGCGACACCGACATCGATATACTTGACTCTAATTTTTTCGCCAAACTCATTCGCCAATTCCGCCATGATAGGATGCAATTTCTTGCAGGGGCCGCACCAAGTTGCACCAAAGTCGATTACGGTTAAAACCGGTTCTCCGATGTTTGCTTCAAACTGTGCGTCGTCCCATTGTTCGACAGACATCTTAGTCTCCTATTTCGTGATACGAATCGTACTTCGTATAAAATATAACAATTAGTTCACATTGTCAACTAACTGGTTTTGACCTACATTTTCGTTTCTTTTACCCACTGGATTGTTTCATTTGGCGCTTTGAATCCGGCGAAACGGTTTTTTTCCACACCATCCGGGGTTAAGAGTAAAACGGTCGGCAAACCCTGAATTTTATACTTCACCATCAACGCTTTGGTTGCATCGTTTTGTTTGGTGAAATCAAACTTAAGTAAGACAAAATCCGATACAACCTGCTTTACGTTACCGTCAGGCCAAGTTTTCTCATCTAACTCAACGCATGCGGCACACCAATCGGCATAAAAGTCAATCAGTACCGGCTTATTTTCCTGCTTTGCCTTGGCAAGCGCTCCGGCTTCATCATTGCGCATCCATGCTAATTCTGAACTTGCAGTCGCTGTAGTTGCCGCGCTTGGTGTGGTTGCTGTGAATTTATCCAATCCGAACAGCGGCAGTACCACTGCAATAAGCGCAATAATAGCAGTAATCATCAACAACAATGCCAAAGCGCGATAGAACGCCGTTCCCAAGCTGAACTCATCATCGGGAGATAACGGTTTACCCCACAACAGAAATCCGCTGAATGCGAGCAATATCGACCAACCCAAATACAACAACGAAGTCGGTATATACGCCCTAATCAAAAACAGCGCTCCGGCAAGCAATGCAACTCCAAAGAACTTCTTGATGGTGACCATCCACTCGCCTGCGCTCGGTAGCGCTTGCAACATACCACTGAACGTACCGATAACGATAAACAACAATCCCATTCCAATGGAGAATGTGAAGAGCATGAAGAAACCGATTAGCAAACTTCCCGATTGTGCAACCCATGCGAGCAATGCGACCAGGACCGGCCCAACACACGGAGCGGCAACTAATCCACTCATTCCCCCCATGACCGCTGCACCGACGTATCCACCTTTCGCACGTCCCTGCGCTTCGGCGGCAAATCCGGGAATAGGGATATCGAACACACCTAACATCGAAATTCCCATCACCCCGATTATGAGCCCTACCGGAACAATGAACCATGGTGTTTGGGTAAATGACCCGAACAACGCACCGGTCGAAGCCGCAACCAAGCCGAGTGTGGAATAAACGATGGCGAGACCCAAGACGAATGCTAATGAGAGGGTAAATCCACGCAGTTTACTACCACCGGAACGGCTTCCGATGTAACCCATCGTGATCGGTATAATCGGATACACACACGGCGTCAACGACCCTAAGATGCCACCGACAAATACCAAAAAGAATGCAAACCAACTTCCACGCTTTAATTCATTCTGAAACTTATCTTCGATGGACAGATTTCCGGTATCCGTATTCGTTGTTGCCGGTTGTGTTACTACCGGTGCGGCTGCCGGTGGAGCCACTTTGGTTGTAGTATCGACAACTGGTGCTGGAGCAGGGGTAGGTATCGGTTTCGGGGTTTCGCGTGTACTTGTTTTGATTTCACCATCCGCTTTCGAAGCAGTTGCACCGACTTTTCTAAATGATGCAACCACGACACGGTCAGTAGGGAGAAAACATTGTTGAGCCCCGGTTTCCGCACAAATCTGGTATCCGATAGCAAGCGGGATTTGAACTGATCGCCAATCCTCTGTTCCAGTAGCCGTAACGACTGCGGTAACGATAATTTTTCCCTGAAAAACTTCTTCCTTACCAAACTTCACCATTGCAGGATACTGCCACTCGCCAAATTTTAAGTCGAGAGTATCCTTCGCTTTGATGTCGAAAAAGCCGTTATCACGCGAAGTGATATGATATCCTTCCGGCATACTTATCGTCACTTTTAGCTTTCCAGTGCCGGACAACGGAAGTTGGCTGGGAGTAAGGGTTGACGTAATCGGCACACTGGCGACCGGATCGAATTTTTCGACGGGAATGATATCGGCAAAGGTCGTCGAAAAACAGAGGATTATGCTAAAAAAGGAAGTGAGAAGAGTGAGATAGCGGGGTGTCATTTTATCTCCGTGGTGGTCAGCCATGCATTTTTATAACCAAGGTCTCGTATTGTATCCCGAAGTTTGGAAGCTTCTTCGGAAGTTCGCGCTTTCCCAACGCGGACGCGCCATACCCGATCTGATGGTAGTACAACTTCGACTGATTCTTTCGTCAATGTTCGTAATATCGTAGCTAATGAATCAGCGGAAAATTTTGTCCTCATTGCTGCTACCTGTACCTGCCAACAAATATTATCGTCAAGCGGTCGTTGAGTGGTATCAGTAACACTTTTTTGTTCCGATGTCATTACCCACGATTCGACCGGAACTGCATAGGGATACCCGGCACGGTAAGCGGCAGTGGCGGCGGTGCGTGCTTCGGGAAGTTCGGTGTAGTTGCCGCAGAGAATTTCATACTTGTCGTTATCGATAAGTAATTGTGTCGGGACCGACAATTTTTTCGCAACTGATTTTAAATAGTAGTTAGCGGAGTCTTGTGTCGTTACAGTCGTGATGCGTACACGCCACCCTTTTTGCAACTGATGCTTAGAATCGAGCGGTTCATCAGCGGACGGTGGATGCAATGGTTTGTACGTGCCGAAGGTTGCGTCATCCTCGTAGGTTACCGGGTCAGTAGTAGTAGGCGTTTCCATCTTGCGCTGTTTTAGCGAATCGAGTAACGAGTTATTTTGTCCGCTTGCATAAACAAGTGATGCAAAAACGAGAGAACAAAAAATCAACCAGCTTCTAAAACAGCGCATGATGTAACTTTTCCCGTTGTGGGATTAACGTGGTAGTGCGGCAATCTTTTCGGCATCGTTGAATAAATTCAACGCCCGCTTTACTAATGGATCATCCGGTACGACGATACGATACCTGTCCTGACGCGAATTGAATACCGCTTGTGCCAATTCGCCTTTATAAGAAGATGCCAAAAAATCTTTGTCTTTCAATAACTCATCGTCTTTCAATTCGAGCTTCGGATCATTCACACGCGCCGCTTTTGCCAGATCGAGAATCATTTGGTCGGTTATTGTCGCTTCTTTCATAAATTTATCGAAGTTATCGCCGTATTTTGTAGCATAACCCGGCGCAGCTTTTTGCGCTTGTTCGATAAGGATTCGCGAATTACGAAGCCGTGCCGAAGACATCGTTAATCTATCGGGAAGAATTTTCATATCCGGCGTAATGCCACCGCCGCTGTAAACCGTACGTCCCGCACTGGTCTTAAACGCGGTGAGTTTCGTGGTATCGACCGCAATGATAGTATCCTCGCGGGTATAACTTTCTTCAAGATACTCTTCACGTTGACCGAGTTTGTATGGACGTTGAATTAAACGACCGGATGGGGTATAATAACGCGCAGTCGTAAGACGAACTACAGAACCGTCCTGCAACGGAATTTGAGTCTGCACCAATCCTTTACCAAAAGTAGTGGTACCGACAACCAAGCCACGATCAAGGTCTTGCATCGAGCCGGAAACGATTTCCGATGCGGATGCGGAACCACCGTTCACCAAAATAACCAATGGGAATTTGCGATGCTTTTCACTGCTGAGTACGGTGTAGTCACGACGTGAACGCGGGTCGCGGCCTTGCGTGTACACGACCAATTTACCTTCGGGTAAAAACTTCGATGCGACACGTACCGCTTGTTCAAGGTAGCCGCCGCTGTTGTTGCGTAAGTCGAAAATCAAACGTTTCATGCCGAGCGATTCTAATGAATCGAGGGCATGTTCCATTTCATCGCTGGTCGTCGCGGTGAATTGATTCAACAAAATATAACCGGTGTTGTTGTTGACCATGATAGCGGTTTCGACGGAGTTCAGCGGAATTTTCGCGCGCTTCACGTTGAATTCCAACGGTTCATCGACACCATCACGCCGAACGGTTAACTTTACAATTGAATCTTTCGGACCGCGGATACGTTTGAAAACATCTTCTTCCGCGATACCGTAAGCAGTTTTGCCATCGATTTGAATAATTTTATCGCCGGTGCGCAAGCCCATGCGCTCCGCCGGTGTACCGGGAATAGGTGCAACCACAGTGAGTATCTTATCGTAAATCATGAATTGGATGCCGATACCATCGAAGCTACCGGAAAAGGTCTCATCCAACCGTTGCTCTTCTTTGACCGGAATGTAGGTGGAGTGCGGATCGAGCCGTTCGAGGGCACCACTGATTGCCCCTTCCATCACATCCGCCATATCGGGTTCTTCGACATAGTTTCCACGAATAGCTGCAATTACCGCTGAAAATTTTTGCAGTTGAAAAGTCAGCGACCCCCCTTTGGTATCCTGACCTTCCGCGATTCGAAATCCGGCAAGAAAACTTAAGAGTAAGACGATGATACCGCCCCCCGCCCAAGCTAATTTTCGCTTCGTCATACTTTCCCTCCATTCCAGTGGAATTCACTTCCCACTGTTACAACCAAGTTTTTCAATTGCATATCGGTAAGATGGGCTAAAAGCTGCCCGATTCCCATTCCCGTCTTTTCCGATAACTTGTCCGCCGTCATAGCTTCGCTTTGCAGGATTTCCGCCATTTTTCGCGCTTCGGCGGACAACTCTGCTACTTTCACTTTCGGTTTCGGGCGAAGCGCTTCCCGGCTCTGGTATTCGCCAATCACATCTTCCGCACAGGTAATCAGTTTCGCCCCCTTTTGGATGAGGCGGTGCGGGCCGCGTGATAAGTGCGACGATACCAAGCCCGGAACGGCAAATAAATCGCGATTTTGCTCTAACGCGCTATCGGCAGTGAGTAATGCCCCTGAACGCTCACGCGCTTCTACGACAATAGTTCCTACGGTTAGTCCACTAATGATACGGTTACGTTGCGGAAAGAACCGGGCATCGGGTTGCAACCCCGGTGGGTACTCCGAGAGTAGAAGTCCATGTTCCTCAATATGTTGCATCAATTCTTTGTGTTGCGGTGGATAAACAATGTCCAAACCACATCCCAACACCGCAACTGTACTCCCGATGAGCCCGGCGATTGCTCCTTTATGTGCCGCTCCGTCAATACCTATCGCCATTCCGCTGACAACAGTCCAACCGTTTGACGAAAATTCATCACCTAATTGATACGCTATTTTCTTGCCATATTCCGTAGCGAGGCGACTACCGACAATCGCTATTGCGCGATCCCACTGCGGTTTCAGTTTCCCCTTCGCATACAATAGAATCGGTGGATCGGAAATCTGTTTCAACGGTTCGGGATAATCGGGATTGGAATCAGAGAGAAGGGTTAAACCCAATTTCTCAACTTGTTCGCAAACTTTTTCCGCATCACTCAATTGTGCTTTCGCACTTACTATCGAGTTCGCAGTTTGCTCGCCGATGTCCTCGATATGAATTAAATCGTTGTAGGATGCCTTCAGTACGGCTTCGGCATTTCCAAACGCCGCCATCAACCGCCGGCACCGGGTGGGACCCACACCATCGACCGCTAATAGCGCGATGGTATAGCAGATGTCATGATTCGTCATAGTCGTTGTCGGTCTCTTTGCGCATTGTTGGTTTTGGTAGTTCTTCCAATCGTTTCCAAATAAGGTGAATCAATTCATCCAAGTTAAAGCGCGTAACGGCAGAAAATGTCAAAACAGATTCCGGTAATTCGATAGTCTCTTCATTAATCATATCCGCTTTCGAACGGACGACAAAATACGGACGATTTATTAATTCCGGTGCATATTGTTCCAACTCTTTCCGCAACATGCCCAATTCAGCAACCGGATCAGGGCTATCCACGGGGATTAAAAATAAAAGCAGGCGTGTCCGCTCGATATGCCGCAAAAAGCGGTGTCCCAACCCCTTTCCTTCGCTTGCCCCTTCGATGAGACCGGGAATATCCGCCATGACAAATCCGGCAAATTCCGCTACCCTCACAATACCAAGATTCGGTTCAAGCGTCGTGAAGGGATAGTTCGCAATTTTCGGTCGTGCGGCTGATACCGCTGATAATAAAGTGGATTTTCCCGCATTCGGTATACCGACCAACCCTACGTCCGCAATTGATTTCAGTTCCAGCACCATCTCTTTTACTTCACCGGCTTTACCCGGAGTCGCTTTTCGCGGAGCTTGATTGACGGAAGTTGCGAAGTGAATGTTCCCTTGTCCTCCCCGTCCCCCTTTCGCGGCAATCCACCGTTGATCCGCATCAGTCATGTCGGCAAGTAACTCGCCGGTTTCCTTGTCACGAAAAACTGTTCCCGGCGGCACCGGGATAACGATATCTTTACCGCCGTGACCAGTCATCTGCGAACCGTTACCATGCTCTCCATTAGGCGCTTCATAGTGTTTCGTGTAGCGAAAATCGAGCAAAGTCGTACGATTCGGATCGACGACAAAAATGATGTCTCCCCCTTTGCCACCATCGCCGCCGTCCGGGCCACCCTTCGGAATGAATTTCTCCCGGCGGAAACTGACACACCCGTCGCCACCCCGTCCGGCTTTGATGCGCAAAGTGGTATAATCAACAAACATGTATCCCTTACTGCGTGCACGTTTGGAAACGTACACTACCCAATATTTTGCACGTTAGGAAACGTGCATTACCCGAGTAAAATAATTTCCCGTTGTACCCCGGAAGTCACCATCGGTTTATCATCGTCGATATAAACGTTGATTTCACTCCGTACCCCAAATTCCGGCAGATACACCCCCGGTTCAATCGTGAAGCCCGTCCCCGGTATCAAGCGGCGGGTATCGCGGGTCTCAAAATTATCGATATTCGCACCCATCCCGTGTACATGATTGCCGGGACTCAAACTGTGTCCGGTACGATGGATAAAATATTTTCCATAACCGAGCGCGGTAATCGTTTTACGTGCGGCATCATCCAATTCCCACCCATACACCGGTTTTTTTGCGGCATAACGGTCGGTAATCAATTTCAATGCGGCATCGCGTCCCGCCAGTACAGTATCGAAAACTTCACGATGTTTCGCGGGAACCGTTTCACCCGCATACGCTGTCCACGTAATATCGCTAAAAATATGCTCATCACCCGGTTGCCGCGCCCAAAGGTCGATGAGCACCCAATCACCCGGTACAATTGGAAACTGCACCGCTGCGGATGGCGCATAGTGCGGATTGCCACTGCGGGAATTGGTCGAAACAATCGGTACATCCTCTTCTTCCAATCCACTTGCTTTAAAATTGTCGCGGATGAATTGCTGTACATCATAATCAGTGATAGCAGTGCAGTTGCGCAATGCAATTTTAATCATATCGAATGCGGCATCTTTAATACCATCAACTATTTTCGATACGGTGATGTGCCGCACCATCGAATCCGGGTTCCACCGCGCGGTGAGGTACTGCACCAAGTCGGCGGAAGAGACAATATTGAAACCGGCAGTGCGGAACATCTCGAATGCACCGGCATCGACAATCGACATCGTGGGAATTTCATCATTCGGTGAATATTCCATTGCGACCGGTTGTTTCCATGCCGTACTCCAATCAGCGAGCTTTTCCTGCATTTCGTGGTAGTTGGTGAATAGTTCGACTTTACCGGGGAAACCGTTCATTTGTTCGCGGTCGACTTGATGGACAAGCACTTTCGGGTCGCCGGTAGCGGTTATCCATACGAAAAGGCGGCGGGTTGTCCACAACTCGCGTCCAATAAGACGCTTCCAGACTGGGTTTGTCCCACGGAAATCGTAGATAAGCCAAGCGCCGATACCAGCGTCACGCATCGCTGTTTGGATTTTGGGTAAATCGAACACGTTTTTCTCCGTTACATAGACTATAAATGTACGGAAAATATCGGTTTTAAGCGATTCATAGAAAGAAACAGGGGCGTATGGCATACGCCCCTGTTGAGAACAGTATTCGGCTTGAATTATTTCAACAAAACCATTTTTTGTGTTTTTACGAATGAACCAGACTGCATGCGGATGAAATAAGTTCCCGATGAAAGATTCTTGGCATCGAAATTGACGTGATAAGTTCCCGGGTACTGCATTTGATTCACGAGTGAACTTACTTCACGACCCAATAAATCGTACAGTTTAAGTTCGACATTACCCGATTTAGGGAGGGTATAAGTAATAGTAGTAGTTGAATTAAATGGATTGGGGTAGTTCTGATTCAACGCATAATTATTAGGAACATGAGAAGTTGGTTCGTTGGGGACGAAGGATATACCACCGTCAGTTGTGTGAAGGATAGCACCATAATCGCCAACGACCCAACCGTTATTAGCATCCACAAATTTTACACTTCGGTAAACTTGGTCGTTGCGGTCATTTGGTTGTTCGTTCCACGTCATTCCACCGTCTGTGGTATGAATTATAGTGCCACAAATCCATGATACTTCATCGGAAACTGCACCCACTGCCCAGCCATTATTTTCATCAATGAAACTAACGCAAGTTAGCCAAGTTGTGTTTCCATTTGGTTGGGTTTCCCAAGTCTCGCCACCATCTGTCGTGTGTAGGATTATACCGAACCAATTTGTTGGACTTGTACACCCTGAACTTACTGCCCAGCCGTTGTGCACATCGATAAAATCAACTGAACTAATATCATAAGTTATCCCGCTATTTTGCGCATACCATGAGTCTCCACCATCCGAAGTATGAAGAATCATGCCATAAGCTCCAACCGCCCAACCAACATTGGAATTAAGAAATTTTATATCAATTAATTCACAATTGGATTGATATTGATTCGAACTCCACGTTTCACCACCATTAGTTGTATGAATTATTGCATCACCAGCCAGCCATCCATTATTAGCATCGACAAAATCCATCGCACAAAACCAACGTTGCGAGATGGAATCCTGCAATTGCCAAGTCTCACCACCATCGGCTGTATGCAATATTCTTGTTCCAAGAGTATCACTTCCCATTACCCATCCGATTTCACCATTAATAAAGTTGACTCGCAGACACTGATTCAAATCAGTTCGGGTCTGCACTAACCAATGGTTGCCACCATCGGTTGTTCTAAGAATTGTTTGATCATGTTCACTACCAACTGCCCAACCATAATCTGCATTTACGAAAGCTACATTATCTAAGTAAGCGGTAGTACCCTCAATTTGTGATAACCAGGTTGAACCACCATCCGTTGTACGAAGGATAATTCCACTTTCACCAACCGCCCAGCCATTAACAGAATCGGTAAATGCCAAATTTGAAAGCCATTTGTTTGTTCCAGTCGACTGTAATATCCAACTTACACCGCTATCCGTGGTGCGAAGAATGACGCCATTATACGAGGACACCCAACCAATATTCGGATCGACAAATTGCATACCCCAAACGCTGTAAAAGCTCTCATAATCGTATCTCAACCACGAAGTACCACCGTTCGTTGTATGCAATAAAAAGGTTGTACCACTGGAATCGTCTAATCCCGCTATCCAACCGTTGTTTGGATCGACAAATTTTAAATTGTTCAGGTAGTTTCTGGTAGTTCTGGGTGTGGAATGCCAAGTGGTTCCGCCGTTGGTAGTATGGTAAATGCTATCACCAGCTATCCACCCATTGTTATTGTCGATGAACTTTATGCTCAGAAATAATTTCGTGGTATGATGGTTCAGATTTGTCCAAGCATTGCCACCATTAGTAGTGTGGAGCAACGCACCGTTATAACCAATCACCCAACCATTATCGGTGTCGATAAACGATGCTTCAATTAAATCAGCCATAACACCGCTATTTTGTGTTATCCAATTGGTTCCACCATTGGTTGTGTGTAAGATTTTACCACTGTAACCAATTGCCCAACCATTGTTCGCATCGACAAATTCTATACTTACTAACGTATTGGATGCGCTACTATTTTGTAACACCCAATTCATTCCAGCGTCCGAAGTGTTGATAATTGTACCTAAGTTCCCAACCGTCCAACCTGTAGTCGCATTTACAAATTTTACCGAGCGAAGCGTATTGCATTGAGGCAACGGATTCTGCCATTGCCACCCTTGACTAAACGCAGGATGACAAAGTGATAAGAGAAAAAATAGGTAAATAATACGTGAGTATACGTGCGGTGAAAATATTCGGTTTGGGATAACCATACTGACCACCTCGTATCGGTAACAGGTTGCAGTTCGTGAGGAGCGGGTAGTGAAGATGCTCGAATTATAATGTAGGGGAAGAATAGGCAATGTTCAATTATGATTTAACGAAGATAAAGAAAGATGCACGTTAGGATACGTATAATACCCGGTAAAAAAAGGGAGGGCTCACGAGCCCTCCCATTCTAATTACATGTTGCGATTTTACGCTTCTTGTTCCTCATATTTCTTTTTAAGGAATTCGACAACACTGGGGTCGGCAAGCGTGGTGGTATCGCCCAGCACACGCCCTGCGGCGATATCACGCAGTAAACGACGCATGATTTTTCCACTCCGGGTTTTCGGTAAGTCGATACTGAAGAGAATTTTCTCTGGTTTCGCAATCGCACCGATTTGCGTTACCACTGTATCCTTGAGTTCCGCAATCATCGCGGCATCGCCAATCGCGCCCCCCTTCATCGTGACGAATGCGGCAATCGCCTCCCCTTTGATATCGTGCTCGATGCCTACTACCGCGGCTTCCGACACCATTGGATGGGACACCAGCGCACTCTCTACTTCCATCGTCGAAATGCGGTGACCGGCAACATTCATCACGTCATCCACTCTACCAAGTAACCAGAAATTTCCTTCCGCATCGCGGCGTGAACCATCACCGGGGAAATAATATTCGGGATGATTTTTCCACTTCGACCAATAGACTTGCTGGTACCGCTCGGGATCGCCCCAAAGCCCGGCAAGCATTGCCGGCCATGGTTTGCGGATGGCAAGTAGACCGCCTTGACCGTTGGGAACTTCGTCGCCATTTTCGTTCAGAATCGCGGCATCGATTCCGGGCAGAGCGTGTGTCGCACTTCCGGGACGGGTTGAGGTCAAACCGGGAAGCGGCGAAATCATAATCGCGCCGGTCTCGGTCTGCCACCACGTATCGACAATCGGACAATTACCATGACCGATATGCTCATTGTACCAAATCCATGCGGCAGGGTTGATTGGTTCACCGACGGTACCCAATAACCGCAGTGAAGATAAATCGTGCTTCGCGGGGTGTTCGGGACCCCACTTCATGAATGCGCGAATAGCAGTCGGTGCGGTATAAAAAACCGTGACGCCATGCTTCTCAATCATCTCCCAAAATCTATCCTTCTCCGGCCAATCGGGAGCCCCTTCGTACATGACAATCGTTGCACCGAGTGACAGTGGCCCATACACGACATAAGAGTGCCCGGTCACCCAACCGACATCGGCAGTACACCAGAAAACATCTTCGGGACGTAAATCGAAAACCCATTGCGTCGTTCGATTCACACCGACCATGTAGCCACCGGTGTTGTGCAAAATTCCTTTCGGCTTGCCGGTCGAACCGCTGGTATAGAGCGTATAGAGCGGGTCGCAAGCATCCATCTCCTCCGGTTCACACCAATTCGACACCTCCTGCATCAATCTGTGATACCAATGGTCGCGCCCTTCTTTGACGCGCAGGAGAAATTGTCCGCGCTGGACGATAACGACGTGTTTGATACTCGGACATTGCAACATCGCAATATCGGAATCGTGTTTGAGGGGAAGGACTTCACCGCGCCGCCAACCACCGTCGGATGTAATGAGAATTTTTGCACCGGAGTCGTTGATGCGGTCGCGCAAAGAATCAGGAGAGAACCCGCCGAACACCACGCTGTGGATAGCACCAATCCGTGAACAGGCAAGCATTGCAACAGCGGCTTCAGGTATCATCGGGAGATAAATGACAACTCTATCCCCTTTGACAACACCAAGTTTCTTGAGGGCGTTGGCAAATTTATTGACGTAGCGCCACAACTCGCGATAGGTAAACGTGCGGCGGTCTCCCGGTTCCCCTTCCCAAATGATGGCGGCTTTGTTACCGTGTCCGTTTTGGACGTGGCGGTCAAGGCAATTCACCGATGCATTCAATTTGCCACCGACATACCATTTGAAGAAAGGGGGATTCGAATCGTCGAGCACCTTGTCGAATGGTTTCATCCAGTCGATGTATTTCGCCTGATCGCGCCAGAAAGATTCCGGGTCTTTTTTGGCTTTTTCGTGTAGCGTCTCATCGTTGAGATACGCCTTGCGCCGGAAATCAGGCGGTGGCGGAAATTTACGGTCTTCGTGAAGCAGTACATCAATATTGTTAGTCTGGTCGGACATGAACGATTCCCCCTTGAAGTGTGCTTAAATTGTTACGTCAGAGACAAATATGCAAGGTAAACGGCCACAAAAAACAAAATAGTTGTATTGATTATACGATATAAATGTGAACGCGGAACAACGAAATGAATGCAACCTAATTTGAACAATTTGTCACAAAGTAGTAGGTCGGTTACTTTTTGCTATCAATAAGGTCATGTATGCAACGAATTATTCTATTACTCGCATTACTCATTCTACTCTCCGCTTCTGTTTTCGCGCAACCGCTCACCGGTTCAATCGTCGGTGAAGTCATCGACGAGAAAACACTCGAACCATTAATTGGTGCAACCATTGCCGTTGTCGGGAAAACCGGTATCGGCACGATTAGCGACCTGAATGGCAACTTCACACTCAAGAATCTTCCCGTCGCAGGATACTCACTGCGATTCTCCGCAGTTGGTTATGAACCGACGGTGATTACTGACATCGTTGTATCAACCGGGCGTAGCGCGAAAGTAAAAGCGAAACTCGCGGCAACGGCAATCAACCGCGAAGAGATGACGGTGACTACCGACTACTTTCGGAATGGTGGCACAGTGGGAACGATGAGCTCGGCTGTCGTTGAAGGGTCGGAAGTCAGGCGCAGTCCCGGTGCCGTGATGGATATGAATCGCCTCGTCCAAATTTTTCCCGGCGTCGGGAATAGCCAGGACCAAAACAACGAATTGATAGTTCGCGGCGGTGCGCCTTACGAAAACCTCACAATACTCGATTACATCGAAATCCCTTCCACTAACCATTATCCGAATGATTTCAATTCCGCCGGACCCATTAATATGGTCAACAGCGATATGATTGAGGATTTGGAATTCTCCACTGGTGGTTTTCCTGCGCAGTATGGCGATAAAATATCTTCGGTAATGAAAGTGACGCTACGCGAAGGGGACCGCAACGTCAAATTCGCATCGAATACGCAAATGCATTTCGCCGGTGTCGGTACACTAATGGAAGGGCGGTTGAACCAAGGGCAAGGGTCGTGGATGTTTTCAGCACGGCAGAGTGTGTTGGAAGTATTCGATAAAATTGTCGGTGCTTCCGCGATTGGCTTGACCGCGATTCCGAAATATTGGGATACCCAAGCGAAAGTCGTATATGACCTGACGCCGCGCCAGATATTGATTTGGAACGGCATCTACGGGAATGACCGCATCGAAATCGCCGGTGACCCGAAGGAGAAAAGCGACCGGTACCGCAACACAACTGACTCATCCAGTGTGGTGAATGTCAGTTTCCGCTCGCAACAATACGCCACCGGCATCACATTGAAAAGTTTGTGGGGACGGAAGGGATACACTACGTTCACTCTATCCGGTATCGGCAATATGTACGACATCGCCAGCATCAATGATTTTACCGCGCGTCATTTCGATAACAGCGGAAATGTAACCGACCACACGGTGTTGAACCGCTATCCGTTGTTCCGCGAAGTGTCCGATCAATCGTTTGTGGCGGCGAAATTCGATTGGTACTGGCAACCCATCGCGGGGCATGAATTGTCCGCCGGGACGCAAGTACAACTATCGCGACGGTGGGCGAATGACGATTATTTCCATGCCGATACCAGCCGCTACGATTTGAATCACGACGGTTCATTTGAAACGGGACCGATTGTAACACCGGAAGGAAATTTCCATCAGCGGTTTACGTTTGGCGAGGCGAATAAATCGTACGTCTATCTCAGCGATGTATTTCATGCGACCGACCGGTTGAAATTTACTTTGGGCGGGCGGTACGATTATTTCTCCTACCCCGATCAAGGGGATGTCAGCCCGCGGTTCAGCGCCGAGTACCAACTTGTTCCGCACACGACGATGTTGAATATCGCAGTGGGGGATTACTACCAATCGCAACCGTTCCCGGAATACGGCGACCGGAACAACACCGGACTCAACCGCTACCTTAAGGATATGCATGCGCGGAGTTATGCCGCCGGGTTCGAACAAATCCTTGGCGATGGTTTGAAAACGACGTTGGAAGGGTATTACAAGAAGTATGATAAACTCGCGGTGTCGGAACAATTTATTTACTCGGCGAATGACACCGTCCGCTCACAAAAGAATTTGAATGTGGGGCGGAAAACTTCTTACGGTTTGGAATTTTTCCTGCAACAAAAGCAAGTGAAGAATTTTTATGGAACGCTGAGTGTGTCATGGTCGAAGACCCGCGACGAAGACCCGCGCCAACCGCAGGTCGTGGGGGAATTTCTCGATACGTACGATTTCCCGTGGATAGTGGTGCTGTCGGTGGGAAAAATTACGAAAGATTTTTGCAAGAAATTGGATGATATGCCATTCTTCATCCGGTATCCATCGCATGTCCTCCCGTTCTCGAATGATATGGAAATCGGGGCGAAATTCCGTTACCAATCAGGGAGACCATACACCCGCAGGGAGTTCGTGACGTGGCGGCAGGACCGGGAAGGGGGCGTCCAGTGGTCGCAGGGGGCGTGGATTGATACACCGGACATCAACTCGCAACGCTATCCCGATTATCAGCGGCTCGATTTACAATGGATAAGCCGCTACCATTTCACCGGCTGGAACCTGAATACGGTCGTTGCGATTCAAAACGCCTATAACCACAAAAATGTTTTCCAATACCGTTACCGCTCCGATGGCACAATCGAAACGGAATATCAATTTGCATTTTTCCCGATACTCGGGGTGGAAGCGGAATTTTAAAAAATGAAATAATTTTTTTTATTTCAATAACACTGCTTTTGTCGTGCCCGCAACGATAGCTCGTCGTTCGAGAACTTGTTCGTAAAGATATTTTTCTCGCGATAAATGATAAGCACGTATACTGCTTGGCTTTGCGGATTCTTTCTGTAAAGGTAAAACGCAACACGTTTTGTAGTCAAGCAAATACAATTCCCACATTTGTCTTTTAACCGTCGCTACCATTTTTGTGTATTGTTCATTGGTTAGTGAGTCATTCGCAAAATCAAGCTTTACCAAAGTATCCACTAAATCAAGTCGTGGTGGTGCATATACGAAAAAGTTATCAATACTGGAAGAAACGAAAGATTGTGCTATTTTATTTAATAATTTTGATTCATTTAAACTGTCAAACTTCAGTGAATCGTAATTCAATAAATCTAAAGTGTACAAAACATACGCTATACTGTGATTTAACAGTAATGAAGGTTGACCATGTATTCGACGCTGCATCCAGTAGTAGTCATTCCACATTGCAAAACGATGAATTGGAGTGTGCACATAAGGAAACGCTGTCGAATCCATAATGGCGATTTCCCTATCAATTTCCGAACGATACTGGGTTACATGACCCGGGCAAGCATATAAGTAAAGCGTAAATGTCTTTTTCCCTAACTGGCTCGATTTCTTATCCTGTATCGTATCCGTTACATATGCGGTGTCAGGAAGTAGTGAGCGGTAATAGACATTGATTTCATGGCAACCCATCGTTTTAATGCGGAAAAAGATCGGCGAAGGCGGTATAACGATTCTATTCCCGTTCTTGCTAATGGTTGTATCTATGATATGATACTGAGTTTTCCCGCGAACGACTTCAATCCCATCGGAAAAAGTTACAGTAACGCTATCGTCGATACGGTTATAGTGTAAACCGTCCAACATCACAGAATCTTCTTCGCCCGGCGGTTTCATTAGCCAAGTAGGCGTATATAACTCGTATTGTGAGTCAGAAGCGAACAATGGAGCGGCAATACACAAAAGTAGAATTGCGAATAGTAATCGCCGAAATACGAACTGGAGAGAATTGAAGTTCATCGCACCTCCGATGAATTAAATTGAGTGATGAAACAATTCGATTTGATTAATTGCACTGTTTGTAAGGTAATTACCGTTTACTCCACTTCGAAAGCAAATAGAATGTATTTTGTGTTATTTGATTTCTATTGATTATTCATGTTTCCGCCAATCACTACCCCACACCTCGCGTTCGGGAACAATCGGGAAAGTACGCGCATTTCTTCTAACTGTAGGGTATTCAATTCGTAAATCAACCGGTTTTGTCTAATTCAACGCGGTTTCGTATACTATGAATGTAGTAATTTGAGGAAAAAATGGCAGAGAAGAACGGTTCCGGCGCAAAAAACAGCCAAAATGGTCATGACACCGGTACCTGGCAAGTAAAAGTCGGCTTAGCAGAAATGCTGAAGGGGGGCGTTATCATGGACGTCACCAATGCCGAACAAGCGAAAATAGCGGAAAAAGCCGGTGCATGCGCAGTGATGGCACTCGAACGCATCCCCGCCGATATCCGCGTGCAGGGCGGCGTGGCGCGGATGAGCGACCCGCGGATGATTAAAGAAATTCAGGATTGCGTCACCATTCCCGTAATGGCGAAATGCCGCATTGGTCACATCGGAGAAGCGAGAATCTTGGAAGCACTCGCCATCGACTTCATCGATGAATCAGAAGTTCTGACCCCCGCCGATGAACATAACCACGTTTGGAAACACGACTACAAAGTTCCATTCGTCTGCGGCTGCCGTAACTTGGGCGAAGCGCTCCGCCGTATCGGCGAAGGGGCGGCGATGATACGCACCAAAGGGGAAGCGGGAACGGGAAATATCGTCGAAGCGGTTCGCCACATGCGCACCGTCACCGAAGAGATGAAACGCATTCAGGGCTTGCCGCAGGAAGCATTGATGGCGGTAGCGAAAGAGTTAGGCGCACCATTCGAATTGGTGCAATATGTCGCGAAACATGGGAAACTTCCCGTACCGAATTTTGCCGCCGGTGGAATCGCCACACCCGCCGATGCCGCACTGATGCGCACACTCGGCGCCGAAGCGGTATTTGTCGGAAGCGGTATCTTCAAATCGAACGATCCACTGCCGCGCGCGGAAGCTATCGTTCGCGCAACAACCTATTGGGATGACCCGAAAGTGTTGTTGGAAGTCTCAACCGGTCTTGGCGAACCGATGAAGGGTCTCGCGATGGAGCAGATACCGGAAACGGAACGGCTCGCGGGTCGTGGTTGGTAACTTGTGGGTCATAGGTCATAGGTCATGGGTCACAGGTAGACGCGGCAATATTGCCGCGTTTGCTTTAGGGAGAAAAATATAGTAAAAAGAAATTGATTGATTTAAATTAGAATACGCGGCAAGATTGCCGCATTTACCGCATCTTCTGTTTCACTTGGAGTAACATAAGGGACTCCTGAGCGCATGAGACATTTCATCCCCGACTTCATCGGTAACGCTTCCCGCGACCGAAAACATTCCGGTAAGTTTCAAGCAAGTACTATCTTCATCGACATCAGCGGCTTTACGGCGTTGACGCAAGCGTTGATGCAACATGGTACCGAAGGGGCGGAAGTATTGACGGACGCAATCAACCGTATATTTGCACCGGCAATCAACATCATTTATGCCCATGGCGGTTTCGTTTCGGGATTTGCCGGTGATGCATTCACAGCAATCTTTCCGAAAAAATCAACGACGAACTCTTCCGCAGTCGCATCAGGTTGGGAAATAAAAAATCATTTCGAATTACACGGAACGCAATCGACAAAATTCGGTGTATATCCCCTCTCCGTTCATGTCGGTCTCGGTAAAGGTGACATTGCGTGGAAAATCCTCCCACATCCGAAACAGCATCTCTATTGGTTCTGCGGCGCGGCGATTGAGGAGTGTGCGGCAAGCGAACACCATGCCGGTACAAATGATGTAATCTGTTCGCATGAAATCAGAACAGAATTAAAAGCGGATAAACGATTCACATTCAAAAAGCTTGCCGGGAATTTTCACCGTGTAACTGGTTGTACCATCACTGAAACCCTGCCTAAACCAAAGCACACGACTATTCCACAAGCGGCATTTGTTCCGGCGAACATCCGTTGTCTGCATACTGCTGGTGAATTCCGCGAAGTTGTCTCCTGTTTCATCCATCTCGAAGAAAACAAACAACTCTCATCGCAAATGATGAGCATTGCGACGTACTGCGCGCAATTCGGTGGGTACTTCAATAAAATTGATTTCGGCGACAAAGGGTGGATGGCGCTGGTATTATTTGGTGCACCGGTCGCATTCGAGAAGATGGCGCAAAGGGCGTGTGATTTTGCGCTTGCGGTAAAGTCGATACCCGGCATTAAGTATAAAATCGGCCTTTCGTTCGGAAAAGCATTTGCGGGTTTCATCGGGAGTGAATTGCGTGGTGAATATACCGTCATCGGTATGAGTGTGAACTTAGCCGCACGATTTATAATGGCGGCGCAATGGGGTGAGGTGTTACTCGACAAACGCATTCATCATGAAATTGAGCATAATTATGTCGTTGAACAATCCGGCGAACATTCGCTTAAAGGATTTGTCACACCAGTTTCGGCATTTCGCTTACTGGATAAACAGCTTTCAAGTGAACAAAAACTTTATGCCGGACAGATGGTGGGAAGAGAATATGAACTTAACCGATTGAAAGAATTGTGCCGACCGGTATTCCACCGCCAATTCGGTGGTGTGGTGTATTTATATGGTGAAGCGGGGATGGGCAAATCGCGGTTGGTGTGGGAATTGGAGGAGGCACTTGGCGATAGTGCCCAATTCTTCACACTGCAAACCGACGGCATATTGCAGCAACCATACAATCCATTTTCCTACTTTGTCCGCAAAGTATTCGGTGATTTGGACAGCGGTACAATTGAAGTACGGCGAAACAAGTTTCGCACTAACTGGTCAGAATTTGTGCGCTCAATTTCACTTCTGACAAAAGACAAAACAACTATTGCGGAACTGAATCGCATCGAGTCGGTGATTGCATCATTACTGGGTCTCGAATGGGAGAATTCGGTATATACTACCGCTTCGCCAAAAGACCGTCCCGCCTTAGTCCAAACCGCCTTGAAGGAACTATTTCTCGCATTCGCGTTGCGAAAACCGGTTGTGCTTTTACTCGAAGATTTACACTGGTTGGATAACGAATCGGCAGAAGTATTTCAAGCACTGACCCACAATATTAAATCGGTTCCACTCGTCATTCTCAGTACTAGCCGTTACCGCGACGATGGTAGTAAACCTACTCTTCCGCCTGTTGAGAAAGTACCTCAATCTGTAATCGACCTGAGTGTATTTACACTTGAACAAACGCACATTTACTTGAAAGAGTTACTTGAAGCGAATGTCGAGCAAGAGTTGAATGGATTTATTTACGGACGGGCGGAAGGGAATCCATTCTATACCGAACAACTTTGTATGCACCTGAAGGAAACTGGTGCGATTGAATTGAAAAACGGCGCTTATTCGCTTGCGAACCGGACACTGGAATTACCGGGCGGAATTGATCAGGTATTAGTGGCGCGTATCGACCGCCTCGAAACGGGGCTCAAAGATACCGTACAGATAGCGAGCGTGCTCGGTCGGGAATTTGCCACCGAAGTGCTCAAGGAACTCATCCGGCATTACTACGAACTGAATAAAATCACACACCAAACGACAAACCATCATCGGATACATTCCCACCTTTCATCTGGTGAGCGGGAACGGGTATGGAGTTCACTTTCTGAATTGCGATACATCTTTTCCCATGCGCTACTTCGCGACGCGGCTTACAACATTCAACTCAAAAAACGGTTACAGGTGTTGCATAAACTTGCCGCAGAGACATTATTGACGCTATTTCCGGGGGATAAACAAAAATATCTTGAAATCGCGGAACACTGGGAAAAAGCGGAAGAATGGAGGAAAGCGGTTGAGTATTACGACAATGCCGGGATATACGAACAGGAAGCGTTCCGATATGAACAAGCATTGAAATATTGCCGGAAGGCATTTGAAATTAATCTGGCTACGAAAGGGGAGAATAGTAAGGAAACGGCGGATAGTTACCATTATCTCGGCTTCATTTACCTGCATACGGGATTTTTCGATCGCGCACTAGACTGTTTTGAAAAAGCACTCGCACTTCGCTTGACCCATTTGGGTGAAACGAAGCCCGATACGATGAGCACATACAATTTCCTCGCGATGGTTTATATCGAAAAAGGCGACTACGAAAATGCACTGAAATATAATGAGAAGGCACTTTCGCTCCGGTTACAAGTATTTGGTAAAAATCATATCGAAACCGGCAACAGTTATTACAATCTCGGGAACATCAAAGCCGGGAAAGGGAACAACGACGAAGCATTGCAGGCGTATCAAACGGCATTAGAGATTTATCAAACTCTATTCGGCGAAAAGCACGAATATATCTCGAATACATATTGCCGGATGGGACTTGCCAATTACAATAAAGGTGAATACAAACAGGCGATGAAATTTTACGAGACAGCATTGGCAATTAGTGTGGAGTTGAATGGGGAACAACATCCTTCAACCGCGCAGATTAATAACAACATTGGCATCATCTACCACACTGAAGGGGATTACGAAGCGGCACTCACAAACTTCAAAAAAGTATTGGCAAGCCATCTCTCCATCCTCGGTGAGAAGCACCCGGATATCGGACATAGCTACAACAATCTGGGTGTGGTGTGTGAGAGCCGCTTTGAATATGACCAATCGTTGGAATGGCATGAGAAGGCGCTGGCGCTACGGTTGGAGCTACACGGCGAAAAACACCCCGACACCGCATGCAGTTATTCGAATATCGGATTTACACTCTACCGGAAGAAAGAATTTGAACGGGCAATGCCCTATTTCGAGAAATCACTGGCAATACGTCTCGAAATATTAGGTGAACACCATCTCGAAACCGCGTACGGCTATTTCGGTGTCGGAATCAACTATGAGGAGTTGGGTGACCATGATCGCGCGATGGAGTATCAAACGAAAGCACTGGCAATACGCCGCGAATTTCTCGAAGGGAACCACCCCGAAGTTTTAATGAGTCAGCATTATATCGCTTGTATTCACACCGGCAGGAAAGAATACGAAACGGCACTTGCCATTCATGAAAATGTTCTTGCGCTCCGTATGGAAATTTTCGGCGAGGGGCATCCCGACACGAATGACAGTATTTTAGCACTTGCCGATTTGTACGAAAAAACCGGCAACGATGAGAAGGCACGCGAATTTCACGAACGCATAAAAGCACAAGAAAACAACTCGGGAGAAACACCGTGAAACTTCTATTGGCATTCACCACATTCATCTTGGTTACAGCTGTATCGGCACAACCGGTAATCCATAAAGAGGATTACGGCTGGACGAACGGACGCATTCGAAATTTCCGCGTCGGTGGGTTCAGCAGTTCCTCGTATGACCTGACAACCGGAACGGGAAAGACGTGGTCATTTACCACACCGACCGGAACGAACTACCAGAATACTTCGTTCGTGAGTGTTAGCGGTAATACGACGTACCCCACAGCGAATCTGCGGATGGATTATGACCAAATTATTTCCGGGTATCCCGGAAGTGGCAGTACCTACCTTGCAGTTGGCGACAGCGACATCTATCAACTTGGTTATACCGGTGCACCAAATCTTATTTGGAATCCACCGATTCCCACTGGCTTACCGCACCGTCTCAACAAAACGTGGCAAGGCACATCCAGTTATGGAATGGGTTCGTATGCCATTACCGGATTGGTTGTCAGTACCGGAACAGTAACAACGGTACTCGGTACTTTTCCCGCCGTGATGGTGCGGTATTATTACAACGGTGGCGCGCTGGCATATTACGCTTATCAGTGGGAAACGGTGGAATATGGCATCGTAGCAATGGCGAATACATTGAATGGCGGGATATTGTATGTTTGTAATCAAGCAACACAAAATTCAGCGGTAGATGAGAATTTCGCACAACCCTTACAATTCAAGCTGGGCGACGTGTATCCGAATCCAACCAACGGAAGTGCGACAATTCGCCTATCGATTCCCACGAAAACACAAATGCGAATCAGTGTGGTGAATTTACTTGGTGAAGAAGTGGGACAAATTGCCAATGGCGCTATTGGTGCCGGTGAGCGCCGATTCTCGTTCGGTACCGAACAACTTGCAAGCGGAAATTATTGGATAGTCGTGAATGCAGATGGGAAGCAAGAGCAAATAAAACCAATTTCGATTGTTCGATAAAAAACGCGGGATGACATCCCGCTTTTTTTCACCACCGATTTTCCAATTCGAGTACACCTCTATCCAATACCGTGTCTTTCGCTTCATCGAGCATGTTGGGATAGTCGGTGCGGTAGTGAAGTCCGCGGCTTTCGTGACGGCGAGTAGCGCAATCAATCACCAATTGCGAAATCAGTGCGATGTTCCGCAATTCGAGTAACGGTAGCGTAACCGTTGTGCGTTTCCAATATTCGCGAATCTCTTCGCGGATGAGTCCGATACGGCGGCGTGCGCGTTCCAAGCGCGGCCCACTCTTTACGATACCGACATAATTTGTCATCAACTCGCGAATCTCTTCGCGGTCATGCGAAATCAATACCCACTCTTCCGGGTCGGTCGTACCGCGGGCATCCCAATTCGGTACTTCCCCGCCAATCTTATTCTCCTTCAAATGGGGTATCGCGTCGATAGCGGCAGTATGCGCAAATACCAACGCTTCGAGCAATGAATTGGATGCCAACCGGTTCGCACCGTGTACTCCGGTCATCGCCACTTCACCAATCGCATACAATGCGGAAATACTCGTCCGTCCATTCAAATCTGTAACGACACCACCGCACATATAATGTGCCGCAGGGACAACCGGAATCGGATCACGGGTCATGTCGATTCCATACGTGAGTAACGTATTCGCTATCTGCGGAAAGCGCTCACGCGTTTCCGGTGCAGGTAATTTTGTTACATCGAGTAATACATAATCGTCACCGCGCAATTTCATTTCCGCGTCGATAGCACGAGCGACAATATCGCGGGTTGCAAGCTCACCGTCGGGATGATACCGCACCATGAACCGTTCACCGGCGCGATTAATCAATCGCGCACCATAGCCGCGCACTGCTTCGCTGATTAAAAATGCCGGTTGGTCGGAATGAGTGTGGAACGACGTCGGATGGAATTGCATGAACTCAAGATTAGCAATGCGCGCTCCAGCCCGTGCCGCCGCCGCAACACCGTCACCAGTAGCGATAACGGGATTCGTAGTGTGCTTCCATGCTTGGCCACAGCCACCGGTCGCAAGTACTGTTATGCGCGCGACAAATGTTTCGACGATACCAACTTCGGTATCGAGCACATACGCACCGTAACAATGCGATTGCGTTCCGTTTCCGCCGCCAACTTGATGCTCGGTAAGAAGTTCGACCAAGGCGTGATGTTCGTGGAGATCGATGTTGGGATGGTTTTTCACCCGTTCGACGAGTGCGCGTTCGACTTCCATTCCGGTGAAGTCGGCACGATGGACGATACGGTGAGTGCGGTGTCCCCCTTCGCGATGAAGTTCGAGGACAGTTTTTCCATCACGGAACGTCATAGTGAACTCGGCACCCCACTTGCGGAGTTGTTCGATACGTTCCGCGCCATCTTTTACCAATAGTTCGACAGCTTCGCGGTTACACAGCCCCGCGCCCGATTTAAGGGTATCGTCGATGTGCCACTCGATACGGTCTTTGCGGTCGACAACTGCGGCGATGCCACCCTGTGCGTAATTCGTACTCGATTCAGTGTCACTTTTTTTTGTGATAATGGCAACGCTACCGAAGTCAGCGACTTCGAGTGCGAAAGATAAACCGGCAATACCGCTGCCTATCACTAAAAAATCGTATTCGCTACGCATTTCCCCTCAGTGGCAATTCCAATCGAAATGTCGTTCCGGTTTTACCGGTAGATGAGATGGACAGCGCGCCGTGATGTTCGTCGGCGACGATGCGATGCGCAAGTGATAATCCCACTCCCCACCCTTTACGTTTTGTCGAGAACCCGGCGCGGAAAGCATTACGCCGCTCCGCTTTGCTCATCCCTTTTCCATTATCGCTAATTGTAACGATGCCCCGAGTTTTTTCTTTGAATGCTTTTACGATGATTGCACCGTTGCCTTCTTCTATCGCTTCGGCGGCATTCCGATAAAGATTTTCCAGCACCCAATCTATGAGTTCAGGCCGCATCGTTACTATCACCGGTTCATCCGCTTCACAATGAATGACTATATTTCGTGCTACGCGTGGTAACCGTTTTTGTGCGTATTCGACTGAACTGCGGACAATGGCGGCTAAATCGGCATCGACAAATTTTTCTTCCTTACCGATTGCAGAGAAACGAGTGACGACGCCGCGCAAGCGATTGACGTCCTGTTCCATCTCTTCGAGCGCCGGTTCGTCGGTGTATTTTGTCCGCAACAATTCCAACCAACCCATCAGGCCGCTTATCGGTGTTCCAAATTGATGAGCAGTCTCGCGCGCAATGCCAATCCACATCGCACGTTCTTCGGCGGCACGAACTGTGCTAAAACCAACGTACCCTATAAGTACGAGTATTACCGCGGCACTGATACCCAACCACGTCAATAATTTCAGTTGGTGGATGAGAACGTCGTCGGCATAATGAAAATAGTGAACTGTGCCGTTGCCGAGTTCGAGCGGTATCGGACGGTTCCCCTCTTTATCGTACGTGTGGATGTATTCTTTGAGTTTTGCAATTGCCTCGTCGGAGCGGTTATCGGAAGCAATCGGCAGGTTCTTCCAGAATAACGGCTCACCATTTCCATCGGCAAGGATGATAGGAAATTCAATGTGCTTAATTGTCTGAAGTGCTGGCGAGGGATCGTCAGCTTTGAGTAATTCACTATACCGCTCGACTGTCACAGTCAATTGTTTGCGGGTTGTTTCGCGCAACTGCCTCACTAACTGGAATGAGAACATCAGTATCGCACCGATTAATAGGAGCGATGCGAAGAACATTCCGGTTTTGATGTTGGTCGGTGCGGTGCTTTTCATGTTCAATTCGTTTTATGTAATCGCGATAAAATGATAATCAGAAATAAACTTCCTATTAATCCAATTAACCAACCGAACAAAAAGAAATTTGAAATTTGCTGAATGCGATTTTCTACTTCGGTTAATGATCGGGCGGCAACCACATAAACGGATTGCGTTCCATTTTGGTAATACTGAACTACCGCCGCTAACCGGACGCTCCGCATCGGTTGCCATGTTACGCGATACTGTCCTTTCGATTTGGCGGTAGCAAATACACCCGATGGCGGAGTAGGGTACTTTGCATTTAATAATCCATTTCCACCGATCGGCTGACCGTTGCTGTCATACACGATATAAAAAGGCGCGAGACTACTTTGAATATCGACGAATTTAGTTTTATCTGTGCTATCGGGAAACACACCCCGACTTGCTAATTTGGATACATCCTCGGCGATTTGAATTTGCGGGTGGTTTGCATTCTGCCGGTAATTCTGTTGGAATGATATATATCCGACAAAGCAAACAACGGTCAGCACAAATGCCAAAGGGAACCAACTTTTTATCACTACACTCACCATTTGAACTATCTCTTTTAGCAATTGGGAGATTATTCGATCTCTTCTCCCCGTTTACGTCCCATCCACCAACCGACAAGAATAATCAGGAATGCGAGAATGGTACTCGCAACTGATAACCAAAACCCTTTCATGAATCCTTTTTCCGCAGTGTAAATGTACTCGACGGTGGCATCACCGGCTGGAACTTCGACACCGCGCAGTACCGCATTCACTGTATAGGTTTCCGCTGAATTTCCGTTAACGGTCGCATCCCAATGCGGTGCGGCAATTTCAGCGACAATCAATAATCCGGGAGCTTTACGGTGAGTCTTAATCGTGATTCGATTCGGATTCCATTTTGTTACTTCCACAGTCGCCGTAGTGTCTTCGATATTTGCCGGTGTCTTCTTTTCTACGAATACAGTAGCTGCGGGGTTCCATTCCTGCGACGCCATCTTCTCTTCAGCGGCATCCTGATCGGACACGCTCACGACCGTTTTGGCAAAATATGCGCGCGGCATCGCTCCCTGAATTTCGTACAAGTAACCATCCTGATCGCGGGAGACTTCCGTCAGGAACGGTGCACGGATTGGCCGGTCGGTCGCGAAATATTTGATATTGAATGCGCGCCAAGCGGCGGGACTCGACATCGCCTGCGACTGTTGGAATTTATCCCAACTACTCAACCGCACACCGGAATATCCGGTCGCATTTTGCAATCCGGCGGCAGTCCACCAATCGACGGCATGACTGCGATCATTCGGCAATACGCGGAATAATCCCGGTTGCTGCTTGAGGAATTTCAAGCGTGGTGTCTCGGCGAAGTAGCTTTCCATATCCTCATTGGTAGTAAATCCGACGAGTGGACGATTGCTATTGAATATCATTGGCAGGAAGTCGATGGCAACGGCAATAATCAATCCGGCGAGAACGACGGGACGTTTGATGGTGCCCCTTACTGCTAAATACACCAACCCACCAAGACCGGCAAGAATAAAGAACGAGCGAATGCCGCCAGTGAATGCGAGTGGCCACATCTCTTGATCAGCAACTTGCAATAATTGGTCGTTGGTGGGAATGGCTTGTTGTTGCGATTTGTACTGGTCTTTGATATGATTGGCAAAACCCTGTTTCATACTGCCGGACATCATCAACGCCAGCACAAGAAATACCACAAACGCCGATGCACACCAAATCATGAATTTTCGGAAATTCTGAATCCATTTCGTATTCGCCTCTTCTGCCAAATCGAATACGGCACCATAACCGCGGGCGGCAAGGACAATCATGCTCAATTGCGTAAGAATCAGAATGAGAGAAGGGACACGGAATTTCTTAAACATGGGAAGAAATTCGAAGAACGGCTTAAAGAGAACAGGTAGGAAATTGCCCCAAGAAATCATCCATGCCACAACGCCAAGTATCAACAGGAACCATGTCATCCGGTCGCGTTTCAACCACACGGCGAGTATAGCACCGACGAGTGCAACGATTCCGAAAGTAAGCGGCATATCGGTGAAGGGCATATATCCCCAATAGGTTTGCCCACCGAATCCGAAGAATGTAGGCCAAAGGAAGGTGATAGTTTCGAGCGGGTGAAACGACCATTGCGTCGCATAATTCCAATCTACGCCACCGGCGGTAGCGCCGCGGCTTGATGCACCTGCGAAATCGAGTACAGGTAGAATAAAGATTAAACTGATGCCGACACCAATTAACGATGCAATCGCAATTTTACCGATTTTCAAAACAGCGTCGGGGATTTTTTTGTCGCGAATTGCACAAATCAATTCCCAAATCACTACCCAACCAATCAACATGAATCCGTAATACGTGATTTGCGCATGCAAGGAAAGAATCGCTGTACCAACCAACAACGCCAACACACCGACATGCCACCATGCTTTTCTATTTATAACCCGTAGCGTACCCCACAACAACCATGGGATCGCATCGGAAGACATCAACTTCGAACCGTGTCCGACATCCGGTAAAACGACCAGTGCGGGCAGCCAAAGCCAAATCAAACCGGAAACGAATGCGAGTCCTCGATTTTCACCAAGTTCACGAACGACGTAATAGATACCCAGCGCACCGAGCCACATATACACGAAAATGACTGCCGAATCACCACCGAAGAGAAAACCAATCGGTTTGACCAAATACCAAATCGGATTGACAAATAGCCCAATTTGGTACGCGGCGAACATCGGCATCCCGCAATACATGTAAGGGTTCCACAATGGGAGCGAAACATCGCGCAACACGATTGCCGAGGCGCGATTCATTGCCGCGGCAGTAATGGTATCCGGCGAGAGTGACGTTATCTGACCCAAATACAAAACAGGATAATACAATACCGCCATCGCGATATAGAGACCCGCTCCGGCGAGTACATCGAGCTTCCAGCCCGTCCAATTTTCAATTGAGAATTTTCCAGCGGATTTTGTTGCAGTAGTCTTTGCGGACACAGCATCTTTTTTCAGTTTAGCCATTGGCTCCTCAAAATATTAGGGTCGTTTTGTCCGGTGACTACCGATTAATTGGTTCAGTTGCATGGCAACTTCGGTCGCTTCGCCGCGAAACAATTGCCACGCACCATCGGCGGCAATGGAAACTTTTCCGGTTTCTTCCGATACTACCAGCACTACCGCATCGGTTTCCTGCGATGTGGCAAATGCGGCGCGATGCCGCATCCCGAGCGGTAAATCAGTTTCCTCGACGACCGGAAGAACGCACCTCGCCGCTATAAGAAATTCACCGTCGATAATAACTGCACCATCGTGCAATGGTGTACCCGGTGCGAAAAGATTGATTAAAAGTTCGGAAGAAATATCGGAGTTAATCGTCACGCCGGTTGTTACATAATGCGATAGTGTCGTTTTACGTTGCAGAACGACAATCGCACCCCAGCGACGGCCCGACAAGTCGGCACACGCACGGGCGAGAATGTCGGATAACTGCGGCGTTACACGCGACCGTGACCACGGTGCGCGCCCCAAATCATTCAATGCACGGCGAAGTTCCGGTTGGAATAAAATCACAAACGCGACCGCCCAGAAAGCCGAGAGTGAAGCAAGTATCCACGACAGTGCACGAAGCGCGAGGAATCGTGCTGCCATACCGAATGCGAGTAACAATAAAATTCCTATCCACATTCGGGAAGCGCGGGTATTGCGGGTCAACCGCCAGAGGTAATAAAAAACGGTGGCAACGAGAAGAATATCGATGAGATCGACTACACGAATCGAGAGAAAACCGAATTTGAGTAATTCAAGATTCATAGTTTTTTGGCAGCGTCAGTTGTAAACCTGTCGAAATAAACGGGCAACGATGGAATCGACTTCCCCATCTTTGCGATTGTTACCAATGTCCAAAGATACGCACGAAAATCGGGTACGATGTATTCGTTGCCTTCGATTCCACCATATTTTGTTGGATTGGCACAGGGAAAACCAAACGGGATACCGGCGACATCGCGTAACGGAAGCGCAATTACTGTTTCATCGCTTTGTTGGACAAGTACTTCACCGCTACGTGAGGCGTTCACCGACGTCTGTCCGGGTTGCGCAAGTTTCGCTAATATTTGCCACGCAGAGATTCCCACCCACGGTAGAGAACGTGCCCGCGCCATCCCTTGCACAAATGCCACACCCACCCTTGTACCGGTGTAAGAACCCGGTCCGACATCGACGGCAAATAAATCCACGCCGTTCGCGAGCATTGGTTGTGTAAATTCGTGCAATACCTCACCGGTATTCAGCGGAGAAAATTCTTTCCACCGAAACTCATCGCCCTCACTCCACACGACGCCGGCTTGGGATTGTGATGTAGATATCGCCAGTACTTTCACCAACCGTCTCCCAATGTGACGCGACGACACTCATCCTGAAAAGTAAAATGCAAATGACGCGTTTCCTTAGGTAATCGGTTCGGAAATTTATCCGACCATTCGATAACAATGCGAGGGTGGGTATCTACCAATTCATCCCAACCGATGGCATCCAATTCACTGTTACGCTCAATTCGATACCAATCGCAATGAATAAAGGGGAGTTTGCCATCGTATTGATGAATAAGGGCAAACGTCGGGGAACTGATGGCGTCCGTGATGGCTAAACCTTGCGCGAGACCCTTCACCACGGTTGTTTTCCCGGCACCCAATTCACCGGTTAACCCAAGTACCCATCTTTCGGGTAAGACGCTTGCAAGAAACTCGCCAAAACGTACAGTGTCTTGTTCAGTTGCAAGTACAATACTCGAACCGGTATGTAATGATTCACTCATTTTGCTTTTTTGGGCGTCAGTGTGATGACCGGGAGTATCAGTTCTTCAAGTGAAATACCACCGTGCTGAAAACTTTCCCGGTATTGCGTTGCATATTGGTTGCTGTTCGTGGGATATACGAAGAAATTATCTTCCTTCGCAATCAAGTACGTTGTGTTAATGCCCCGCTTCGGCAAAAACCAATCCAACGGACGATCGATAAACAGCGCTTGCCTGCGGTCGCATTTTAGATTACGCCCGTATTTGTAGCGCATCCCTGATGATGCTTCCCTATCCGCCATTACTTTCGCCGGTTTTCTCCCCCGGGTACTGCCGTGGTCGCTCGTTAGTACGACAATCATTCCCGCTTTCGCAAATGCTTCCAAAACGTTGGGCAGCGTACTGTGACGATACCAGTTTCGTACGACATCACGGTATGCCGCCTCGTTCGGAACCAAGTCCCTCATTACGGCAACCGCACTGCGGGAATGGGCGATTTGGTCGACAAAATTGAAAACGAGCGCTGTCATTTGCGAAGTCGTGTAGGTTCCCAATTTACGGTCGAGTTGCGCCCCTTCATCCGGGCTGTTGGCTTTGGCGTATTTGATTTCACCGGAAAGCTGGATATTATTCTGCTTGAGTTGTACTTCCAGCAACTCTTTCTCGAAGCGATTTGCGGAAAAATCATCTTCATCGGCAAGTGTAAATAAATCGGGATAATTTTTTTCTATTTCGCTCGGAAACAATCCGGCGAAAAGCGAATTTCTTGCATAGGGTGTCGCCGACGGGAGCACACCGAGATAGGTATTGCGCTCGATGTCGTACAGTGGACGAATCAAAGGTTCCAACGCGAGCCACTGGTCGAGCCGCAGACAGTCGATGACAATAAACGCGACCGCTTTATTTTTTTCGAGATGAGGAACAACATATTCAGCGACAACATGCGGCGACATTATCGGGCCGTTTTGGTCACGTACCAAGTCGCGGTAATTTTGCTCGATGGTTTTTGCAAAATCGACGTTGGCTTGTACCCGCAGTTCCTGCAAAGTCCCTTGCAGCGCATCATCGGCATGTTGTTCATCGACCAGTTCGACTTCCCATTTCGAAAGCTCGGTGTGGAACTCACTCCATTCTTCGATGGTCGAGGATGAAGTGATTAACGATTGCAGACGGTTAAATTCTGTGAGGTATGCTCGTTGAGTTTCACTCCGCACCAGTTGCTGGCCTTCCAAAACCCGCTTCAATACGGCAAGTACTTGACTACCACGTATCGGTTTGACGATAAAATCGGATAATTGATGCGAAAATGCTTCGTCGATTAGCGCTTCATCTTCGGACTGCGTAATCATAATAATCGGCACATCGGGACGCGCCGCACGAAGCTCCGGCAACACTTGTAATCCCGATTTACCAGTCATCATCTGGTCGAGCAGGACGGCATCGAACGCAAAATCATGGAGCCGCGAAAGCCCGTCTTCCGGGTTCGATACCCCTTCGACTTCATATCCGCGTTCCTGAAGAAATAAAATATGGGGACGCAGAAATTCGATTTCGTCATCAATCCAAAGAAGTTTATACAATAGGTTTCTCCCGGTTAATTGCCGCTTGCAGGCATTTGACGTATGCCTCATAGAACGCGCGGGCTGCAGGGTAGGGTTCCAATGCTTGCAAACCGTTACGGATAGTATGTTCGTCACCGCGTGCTACCGGCCCGGTGGCGGCATTTACCGCACCAACCCGCAGTGCATTGAGTGTTGCATTATTCACCATCTCGAACACCACCCGTGACAGTACACCTTTTGGCAATGACGTAGTCTCCGATAGTTGTTCAATTGACGCGACGAGAGCAAACGGAACATTTGCGGCAAGCTGGCTGATCAGGTGAATGAACGGTTTCTCTTCGGCACGCACGACAATCGCTTTGCACTCAATCAATTCGCAGAATGTTTTGCCCCACTTTATCGCCTCAGAAGTACCGGATAAATTGATAAGCGAGTTTTTCCACTCTTCGGGATTTTTTCCAAGCAGGGAACGCATGGGGTGAAACGAAAGATATTCACCATCATCGTTAAATAATGGTTTAAGCAGCTCCGGCGAATGCCAACCGGAAGTGTGCAACGCCATTTTCGGTTTTGCACCGGCATCGCGCCATGTTTCGATAATATCTGATAACTTATCGTCGGGAACACAAAACCAAATCCGATCCGGCTCACCAGCATGGATTTCATGATTTACCCGGAACCGGTGGCTGCCAATTTTTTCGGTAGTTGCTTTCGTGTCGAACAAAGTAACGTGTGATTCGTTCTTCCGTTCCGCCGCGGCAATCAATAGCCCGACACGCCCTGCACCGACTATCCATACGGTTTCTGGTTTCCCGGTTTTATTTTTTTGTTTTGCGTTACTCATTCGTTATTGCGATATGTTTCGTTTCCGAATTTCCAAATCTGCCAACGATTGCACCAAAATCACCACCGTCGATTAACCGTTTCGACAACTCATCCGCTTTATCCGGTGACACCGCAAACAACAATCCACCAGATGTTTGCGGGTCGAACAATAAATTCATCAATGCTTTATCTTCTACCTGAACTTGCAAATTCGCTGATGAGTGAATCTGATTGCGATGAAGACCTCCAGCGAGATTGGAACGGTTATGTGCCAGTTCGTACGCGGTTTCCAATAGAGGTACTTGTTTCGCAAAGATAGTCAGTGACAAACCGGATGCTTTGACAAAATCGAATGCATGCCCGATTAGTCCAAACCCGGTAACATCGGTGGCGCACTTCACACCGCAGTCACCCGCGACTTGCGCGGCGTGGGCATTCAACCGGATTAATGAAGTGCTTAGCGCTTTCGAGCCCACTTCGGAAATATTTCCATTTTTTTCCGCTGTCGCCAACACACCAGTTCCAATTGCTTTCGTGAGCACGAGTAAATCGCCGTCGTGCGCACCGGCTTTTGTCATTAGCCGGTCGGGTGCGACGATTCCGGTAATTGAAAAACCGAATTTCACTTCCTTATCGCGAACCGTGTGTCCGCCAAGTAATACGCAGTGCGCTTCTTTGAGCTTAATTTGCGCCCCTTCGACAATTTCCGCCGCGACTTCCGGTGGAAGGACATCGGGGAAACACGCGATGCTAAGCGCACTCATTGGAATGCCGCCCATCGCATACACATCGGACATTGAGTTTGCCGCAGCCGCCATTCCAAAGGTGAGCGGCTCATCGACAATCGGGGTGAAAAAGTCAACCGTTTGGACGAGCAAATCCCCGCTGGGCGTGCGTATCACTCCCGCGTCATCTAATGCCGATAATCCGACTAATACGCGCGAATCAACCATCGGTTCGATACGACTAAGTATTTTGCCCAGCTCCGCCGGGCCTATCTTAGCGGCTCAACCTGCGCAATCGGAAAATCCGGTCAATCGAATTTTATCCGGTCTGTCCTTTTCTTCATTCATCTCTTTTTTATCTCTAATTTCGACCGTTTAAGGTCATTCGTCCTCAAGATACGGGTTCAAATCCACCTCCCAAAGCGTATAAGGAGTTGTCGGAAGGGGGTTATTACCCTAACTTTATTCGATTTATAAACGGAGGCAGGGTGAAAGTTGTTTGGTGGTTAACCGGTGCGACATTTCTGTTGTATTTACTCACGCTTACGCCCGGACTCCCGCCAATCGACGTGGGTGAATTCGTCGGATGCGCCATCACGTATGGTATCCCGCACCCCACCGGCTATCCCATCTACATTACCATCGCGCGCTTATTCGCGATGCTCCCCATCTCCACCGTCACTGCCCTTTCGCTACTATCCGCACTCTCGGCGACGTTCGCACTTTTTTTTCTTGCGAAATCCGCGATGGAAGAATCGACTGGCGACTGGGGATGGTTGATAATTCTACTGTTCCCGGTATCCACCATTGTTTGGGATGTCGCCATCCGACCGGAAGTGTATGCATTCAACAGTTTTCTGCTTGCCGGTGCATTCTGGGCGGCACAAGGAGTATGGCGCGGTGAAAAACGGGCGGTAATTTTCCTCGGGCTGTTCAGCGGATTCGCGACTGTCACCCATCTTTCATCGGGATATTTTCTGTTACCACTTTGGCTCGGTTTGTTAATGAAACCAGAGAGCCGAAAACTGATTCTCCATCCTCTTCCGTGGCTGGTCGGGGCGATTCCATTAACTGCACATTTAATCCTCCCCATCCGTAGTGCATTCGGTTTACCACCCTACACCTGGGGCGATATGCACACATTCGACGGGTGGTGGCGGCATGTTTCCGGGTGGCAATACCGGGTCTGGTTGTTCCAATCGAGCGACGATTGGGCTAAAAATATTGGCGACTTTTTCCACGATTGGTTGCCACGAATGGCGATATTCGCCGCGGCGGGGCTCTTCTTCCTTTTGAAGTACGATTGGAAACGTGCCATTTGGATTTTCGCTATTCTCGCGTTTCCAGTCGTTATGGTATCGGGGTATCGCATCGCCGACCTTGATACCTACTACCTCCCCGCATACCTGATTTCGGCGTGGTTGGGTGCTTATGCGGTGAGTAGTTTACCATTGCATCGAATCAAAAGTAAATGGATTATTCCAACTGCAATTGGAGTGGTTGTCATCTTGTTTGGTGTGTGGCAATATCCACGCGACTCCCGAATCGAAGATAAACACCAGATGGTGTATACCCGCGCACTACTTGCGACACTTCCTTCTCCGGCGGTGTTGTTCAGTGCGGATTGGGAAATTGTGGTCGGGCCGATGCAGGCATATCTCGCACAAGGGGAGCGTCCCGATTTGTCGGTAGTCGATTTGGAATTGATGCGCCGCTCGTGGTACATCGAATTGCTGTTGCGAAAATATCCGTATGTATGTGCAGGTTGTGAAAATGAACTGAATGAATTGATTCCGGCATTGCGGAAATTTGAGCGAAATGAGGATATTGCACCGGAAACATTGGAGACTTTGTATCGTCGTGCGATTTATGTATTGATGTTGAAAAACTCGCAACGTGCGGCGGTTTGTATCACGTTCGATGTTGAAATACCGAAGAAGATACCGTTGTATCCCGTCGCGCTCCCGTTGTTCACGCGGTTGCAATCGGAGGATGTGAACTATATCGCGGATCCGAACGGACTCCAAATCGATCCACTATATGAGAATCCGGTCGATACCCGCATCGACAACCGTATCCGCGAGAAGGTGGCGGAGAGTTTATTGGAACGCGCAAATTATTTGTTCCACCACAACTACCGCGAAGAGGCATTCACATTCGTTAAACTGGCGCGGAACGCGAAACCGAATGATGACAGCCCCTTCTGGAAAATGCTGATGTTGCTTGAACAGGAAGAAGGGAAGTTGAATTAGGTCAAAATTATTTATGTAATATGAAGAGGGCGATAAGCCCTCTTTTTATTTTAGGATGAGTACCGAATTGGTTATTGTTTGCCGCTGTGAGGATACACGCACAAAATAGGTTCCGCTTGCTTGGTTAGTTACATTAAGGGAATAATTGTGTTTTCCACTTGCCAAATCGGGAAGAAACACATGTTTCACCAACTCGCCTTGGACATTGAAGAGATTGACGTAGACGTTACTCCGATCCGGTAACGAATACGAAATCGTAATGTGGCCGTTGGTAGGATTGGGAAAAACTTTATTGATGGTTAAATGGTTCGGAACGGTAGAAGACGCCTTTTCGTTAATTTTCAAATAAGAATTGACAGATCGGTAAATACCATCCTCCATCGTACCCGCATAAAGGTAACCATCCTTGTCCACTGTTATTGTGTTAATAGTATGCAAACGATTCGTCGCAGGCATGCATGTTGTCGGAAATTCGCTCCAACTATAGCCACAATTTTGGGAAATAAAAATTCGGCTCACCGAATCGACGAAATTTGCGGTAGAATCTGAATTAAACCCAGCCGCAATAAGTGTGTTATGCCGATCCACAACGAGCGAAGAAAAGACATGATTGCCCATCGAATTGCCACATTGCATCCAAGTTCTACCGGTATCGAGAGATTTTAAAATGCCGCTTGTTTCACTTAGTCCGTAAGCAAACAACGACCCGGTGTTACTTTTAGTGAGGGAGTAACATGTCGTATCAGAAAATTGATGTACTAGATTCCAGCTACCGCCGTCATTCGTGGATTGATATACGCCGCTACCGGGTACCCACGCTACCACCGAGGTACCGAACACTTCGAACGGAAGCACTTGGTAGCTGACATCCAAAACACTTGTCCACGTTCGACCGGTGTCGTCAGACCGAAGAAGCGCATAATTGGTCATCCAGTTTCGTTTTGCTTCAGCGAAGATATGACCGTTTGTTGCCTTCTCCATTTTCATCGTCGCCAAATTTGTGTCAAGGTCAAACCAAGTACGCCCAAAGTCATTCGAGCGCATTACACCGAAATCGGATCCCAATAAAATACTATCATCCACAGTAATCATCTCCTGAAAACCGCGGTTCATCACTGTAAGATTCCACTCGATATTTGGTACTGTCGGTCTACATGTTATCAAGGAACGCCGGTAGAATTGAGGAGAAAGCAAACCCGTCAGACATGAACCGTCTTCGGTAAAAAATATTTTCATCACTTGCATATCCGAATATCGCAAAGGAAGAGACTGTCCATCCGATACCACCATTTGTGCTCCGGTAGGTATTTGCTCCGGAGGTAAAAAGGTATGAAGCATCGCCGTACACCGTCTCAGCAACGTCACTATGTGACGTAACCGGATTCCAATGCAAGCCGTCATCGTTTGATTGCACGAGATGGGTATCGAAAGTAGTTGCGAAGAGTGTACCGGTATCGGAAGTAGTCGTAACACGGATTATTAAATCTTCATAAAGACCGCTATCGGTAATCGTCCAAGTCAAGCCATTATCGGTCGAACGACAATATCCATCAATAATCACCGTGCCGCGTGGAGTAACGAAGATATCCGCTGGTTCTTGGTAAAAACTAAAGGAAGAGCAAGGTGTCCAATTCAAACCGTCATTGGTAGATGTAACGATTTTGATTGTTCCGCCACACGACGCGAAAAGACGACCTGTGTTACGATTAACGGCAAGGTAGTACATAAAATGGTTCGTGAAATCACTCGCGTTCCATGTAAGTCCCTGATCAGTTGAATAGTAGATTCCGGGTGATGTTGACCCGTAACTCGCGAAAACAATATTGCCGTTATTCGCGATTTCCAAGGAACGGATGTCTCCGTCTCCCTGTCGCAACAAATTCCAAGTTTGGCCACGGTCACTGGTACGATACAGCAATCCACTTCTCTCTTCTTCGTCGTACCAAACGCTCGTAAGTGCAACAGATTCATTCACAACTAATATCGAACGGATACAATTGTACGGCAGACCAGCGAATTGCCATGTAGTGCCAAGGTTGGTTGATAATAATATTCCCGAGTCAGTGCCTGCCATCAAGGTGTTCCCAAAACTGGAGAAGCAAGTGGTAAATTTGCCACCTTGACCGTTAAAATTTGACCAAACAGGTTGTCCCCGGCTCACATAAGTCGAGATAAAAATGAGGAGAATCGAGAAGAGAAACTTGCGATACTTCATCATCATTACAACCTTCTTCGTATAACGCAACTGCGTTTGCGAACCAGCTAAGCTAATGAAAAATTACGCAATGTTCTGTGTGATGTCAAATGAATTATGATTTATCAACAAAATAGTATTCATTGTTCAGAACACTTTCCTGACTTTCAAGTTTTCTAAATTTTGATTCCTTCTTCTTCAGTATTTATCTTTCTTCGTCGGAGTGCATCCGCTTAATCGGGAATCCCGTGTAAAACGGGAACGGCCCCCGCCACGGTAAGTGTCGTAAGCGTATCACTCTTCAGCCACTGACCGGTATGATTGTTTCTCACCCAATGAGAATCAGTTATCCGGTTGGGAAGGCGACGCGGAAATCTATCGCACGATAGGTTTTACATCAGTCCGGAAACCGGCTCCGACACCCAATAGCCATTATCCTGCGGGGAGTAGGAGCGGCGATTCCTCCGAATCGACACGTCTTGCCTCCTGCATTGTAAAATTCACCATTGGAACGGGAGGTCCGATGTCACTTTATTCACGCCGAACAGTATTTATTTCTTTATTTATTCTTTTATTCCTTTTACCTATCGCCGCATTTGCGAGCTTTCCCACTACGCTCGGAATTTTTATTATCCGCGACTTCTCCAATTCCCACTTATTATGGCAACCAACCGACAGTGGCAATGCCGTCGATCTTGGCGCACTCGGTGCCGGTGCGAGCCGTATCCATACCGGTGCAAATTATCTGATGGTTGCCCATTCGGGTAGTTTTGCAAATGGAGTCGGAAGTTCGCTTTGGTATGCGACCTTTGATTCAGTCGCACGGGCAATCAACCGACAACGCTCGATAACTTGGAATGTGTGTAACTTTGCCGATTATTCAAATGCATACGATGTCGTATGGTCGAATGGATTTGCTTGGGTAACGCTGCTCGGTACGAGCCGGTTGATGAAAATAAATTTGGCAACAAATACAATCGTTGATTCGATTCCCACTGGATTAAATCCACAGGACATCATTGCGGTAAATGGAAATTTGTATGTCTCCGCATCCGGTTACGGGTATGGTAATCAATTATTTGTCCACCAAATCTCACCTGCTCAAGTTGATTCGTTCACGGTAGGAATCAATCCACAAGGATTATTTTACGACCAATTCGGCAACGTGGATATCGCTTGTTCAGGTCGTAGTTGGGAAACACCGACGGTGCGGGGCGGGCTATCCATACTCACAACACAAATTCGTGCCGTAAATGCAAGGGATACTACCGGAGTATTTTATCCTGCATCAGTATGCGTTACTGCGAGCGGGCGGACATTCTTAGGAGATGAATACGGCGTGCCGCAATGTAAAGAATTTATCTACAACGAGTACACACATATTGTGACTTTCCAATCGTTACCATTTACCGGCGGATGGCAATTACTTGCTACACCGGATAGTGGTGTGTATGTGGTGTCAATGGGTGACAGTACCATTCGAAAATATGGTTCGGATAATCTGTTTGTTGCCGGTTATTCCGTCGGTGGTGCACCTGCGGCGGCGTGTTATTGGGAAGGACAAACAACGACATCGGCACCGGAACCACAGAATCCAATAGCGACCCATTTCGAGTTACCGAATGTCTATCCGAATCCATTCAATTCTTCGGCACAGGTTCATTACCGGTTGCCGAATCAATCCATGGTGCGGTTGGTTTTATTCAACTCCATTGGACAAGAAATTGGCTTACTTGCAAATGGAAGGCAAACCGCGGGTGAGCACATCGCAACAATCAATGGAACCCGCTTGAGTAGCGGAACTTATTTCCTGTCGATGGAAGCCGCGGGAACTCGCGCAGTGCGCACGATTCAATTACTCAAATGAGTAAACTCTTTGGATTCTTCTCGCTATTGTTAATTGTGTCGGCGGGGTGCTCGGAAAAAAGCTCCCCGCAAGCGCCGCCTCCGCATACTTTCACGCCATGGGCGGATGAGGTTGTATCCATCCAATACGGCACCGGTGCCGGGTTCGGGCAACGGTTTTTTCCCGGTAATATTCTGGGGCCGCCTGATACGTCAGCGTCACAATATGCGGCGAGTTTTACCGAACAGAATTTGCTAACACTGGGTCGAGGTGGTGAAATCGTACTCGCTTTTCGCGATGGTGGGATTTATGACTCTACTGGGGTCGATTTCACGGTTTTCGGAAATCCATTTATCAACCGAGCGAATGGTCAGGTGTTCCGAAAAGTTGCGATTGTGTCGGTGAGTGAAGATGGTTTGCAATGGTATGAATTCCCATTCGATACGGTTACGTATGCCGGACTTGCCGGTGCCACACCGACTAACGGACAAGCCAACTCCCTCGACCCTACCGCAAGTGGCGGCGATTCGTTTGATTTAGCGACGGTGGGTCTTCACCATGCGATATATGTAAAACTTACTGATGCGGCGGATCGCGTTTCTGATGGCGGCGATTCTTTTAACCTTGACGCGGTCGTGGCGATACATGGTGGTTAGCGGTGAGTGGAAATCTAAATAATGGATTGAATTTCGACTTTCAGGTTAATTTCGCGCAACACATCCGCGACTTGTAAACAATTAATTAACGCTCCGCTGAATACATTCGCCTTCCCTTTGTTGTGTACTTCATAAGCGAATAAATATCCCTGCATCGCAGTGCAGCCAATCGCTTTCATCAACTGTAAAATCACGTCTTCAAATGTATGAACCGCATCGTTGAACAGAATCACTTGCGACGGCACATCAGTACCGTTCGATGGACTCGCCGGTAATGGTTCCTTCGCGGGTACGAAGTGTGGCCGCTGTTGTGGGTTGTGTTGCTCAGACATGTATAAAATTTAACTGTGATCTTGTAGTAACTTTTTCCGATGTCTTGCCAGCCGGGTGAATGCAAATTCAAGCGCCGGCCCTAAATGTTCATAGGTGTCGGTTACTTCCGGTTCGTTGGGTAAAACGGTGAACGGTACTTTGAAACCCCGAATTTCGATTACACCGTCCAATACGCTGCCGGATATCTTTTCCCAGTCGTTAACTTTGTAATAAAAATCCATTTTCGACTGCGGTAATGAATGGTATAAAATTGAACCCTCTTCCCCGGGCCGTGCACGCCGTTGATTTTTCCGCGACGATTCCGCATAACTGACCGCGATATACACGATTACAGCTTTCGAAAGGATACGGTCGGACAGGTTTTCGAATGCATCTTTAAAACCATTTTGGCCACCGCGTGAAAACTCGATTATCGCAGTATGACGCGATAGGAAATCGGGAACCTTTGCAATCTGATATTCCAACTGAAAACTCAGCTTCTGAATCAGGAAATTCCAATATTGGTTATCGGTAAAGTAGTAGTCATGGTCGGTTACCAACCGTGATAACCCCATTTTTTCCCGGATATCGTCGTCCTGAAAATCCTCCCAGAGAATAGGGAAATCGTCAAATTCGACAAACGGTGCGATTCCAAAGCGATCCAACCGATCTTTATCACCGCAATGTTTTAGATAGTCAATTACTTCGCTCTTTCCAGCGGCAGGACGACCATTTAGTATCACAATCGGTAAATGAGGCGGCATGTATGCTCCAAATTCTTCGTGGATGACAGGTTGTAGGTTTGGTTGTACAAAGGGAATAAGTGTTGGAATTTACCTAAAAAACGAGCGTCACTCAAGGGATTGACACAATTACTTCTACCATCGCGCTTTTATCCTGCAACTATTCACCGTATTATTAACACTATCCAAATAATCACTAATTCGATAGGAGTGCTACGCGTGAATAATCTTACCCGTTTTATCAGCTTAGTAGTCATTTTAACTGCATTCGCTTTGACAGCGTTCGCTGATTCTCCACCGGACGGTTTCTACCGCTATCCTACTATTGGTGGCGGCAGAATCGTGTTTACCTCGGAAGGGGACTTGTGGACAGTACCCGCTTCCGGTGGTATAGCTTCACGTCTAACCGTACATGATGGCACAGAACGGTTTCCAAAAATGTCTCCCGATGGAAAGTGGATTGCATTCACAGCTCAGTACGACGGGAACGACGATGTGTATCTGATGCCCGTCAGTGGCGGCGAACCGAAACGCCTCACATGGCACCCCGCATCTGATCAGGCGATTGGTTGGACAGCCGACGGTAAGATTCTTTTTCGCAGCCGTCGCGATACACCGCATGGTGATAACCGCATGTTCATCATCTCACCCGAAGGCGGCATTCCCGAAATGATACCGCTGGAACCGGCGGCATGGCTATCCTACGAATCGAACGGCAAACGTATCGCCTACGAAAAAATCGGTCTTGAGTACCACACGTGGAAACGATACCACGGCGGCGAGGCGGAAGATATCTGGGTCGGAACCATTGACCCGCTCAAGTTCGACAACATCACACAGGATTATACCGGAAAAGACGCATTTCCGATGTGGAATACCGATGGCCGGATTTACTTCGTAACCGACCGTTGGGGCCGTCCGAACCTCGCTTCGATGACCCCCGATGGAAAAAACATTAAGCGGTTGACAACCTTTGATGATTACGATGTTCGTTGGCCCTGCATGAATGAAAATAAAATCGTGTACCAACACGGAGTGGATATTTGGGTATTTGATATTACCACCGGTAAAAACGACAAAATCGACATAACGCTCCCCACCGACCGATTTGAAACGCGGGAACGGTTCGTCAATCCAATGGATTATCTCAGTAGTTGGGCAATATCACACGACGGCGACCGTATCGTCCTCGAAACCCGGGGTGATTTGTTCACTACCCGCACGCAGAAAAAAGGGTTGATTCGACGAATTACCGACAACAGCGCATCGCGCGTTAAATTCCCCAGTTGGTCGCCCGATGGCAAGTGGCTTGCCGGTTGGACCGAAGTGGACGGCGAAGAACAAATCATGATGTTCTCTTCCGATAACAGCGCTGCGCCAAAGCAACTCGGAGATACTCCGAAGGGTTGGAATTTCCCGTTGATTTGGTCTCCCGATGGCAAGAAACTCGTTTACGCTGATGAGAAACTGAGATTGTGGGTAGTCGATGCCGAATCGGGCGCACGCACCAAAGTCGATAGCAGCAACGCTGAAATCCGTGAATATGCTTGGTCACCCGACAGCCGTTACATCGCTTACACTCACTCCTTGAAATCCGGCTTCGGTCAAGTAAAAATTTGGGATGGCGACACTAAAATCTCTACGGCTGTAACCGACCCGATGTACAATTGCGCTTCCGCAACGTGGGACCCGGATGGAAAATATCTGTTCTTCCTGATGGATCACTATATCAATCCATACCTCGACCGTTTCGATTCCCGTTTCATTATCGATAATGCTACGCTTCCTTATGTGATGGCGTTAAAGAAGGACACGAAACTCCCATTCGCCGACCGTAGCGACATCACCACTGACGAAGAAAAGAAACAGTCGGAAGATGAACATAAGTGGGGTGATGACGATAAGGGTGATAAGAAAGATCACAAAGACCATAAAGGCCACGATAAGGATCACGAAAAAGGAAAGAAGGACGAAGAAAAGAAAGTCGAACCAATCGTTATCGACTGGGACGGCATCACCACCCGCATCGTTCAAGTACCCGTCAAGCCGGGTAATTTCTGGGGTTTGACCGCAGTCGAAAACAAGTTGCACTGGCTTGGCAATGAAAACAACGGAATGATGTCACCCGGCAAACCGGATGATGATGAAGATGACGACGCACCTCGCGGTGCGAAACTCTTCACCTATGATATTCGCGGCGAGAAAATGAAGAAACTTACCGACGGAGTCATGGGATACGATATTTCCGGCGACCACAAAATACTCGTGTACCGTACCCACGAAGGTTTTTACCGCGTCGAAGCCGGTGCGATGAGCGCACCGAAAGACGACGATGCCAAAGAGAGCCGAATCGACTTAAGCGGTTGGAGCATGAACATCGATCCGAAAAAAGAATGGCGACAAATCCTCCGCGAAACGTGGCGTTTACAGCGCGACTTCTTTTACGATGAAAATATGCACGGCGTCGATTGGGACGGCGTTTGGAAACAATATTCCGTGTTCCTCGACCGCATTTCCTCCCGCGATGAACTCAACGATATCATCGGTGAACTAATCGGCGAATTGAGTGCCGGTCATACTTATGTTTGGTCACCCGGCGATATCGAACGCCACGGTAAAGCCGTGGGAACCGGAATGCTGGGGGCTGATTTGACTTACGATGCTGGTAGCGGCTTCTGGCAAATCAAGAAAATTTACGTTGGTAATTACCCGACCGAAGGGTGGTGCTCACCGCTTGCGCGTCCCGATTTGAATGTAAAAAACGGGATGTGGTTGGTCGCGGTGGACGGCGTTCCATTGAAGAAAAATGAAGATTACATGGAACGGTTCGCGAATCGTGCCGGTGAATTGGTCGAGTTATCAGTAAACGATAAACCGTCGCTCGATGGCGCACACCGCGTGGTAATCAAGACACTGGGTTACGACATCAATGTGCGTTACCAGACGTGGGTGAATGAAACCCGAGCGTATGTGGACAGCGTTTCCGGCGGTAAAATCGGATACATTCATCTTTACGATATGGGTGGACGTGGACTGCAATCGTTTGCCCGCGAATATTACCCGCAAAATCAGAAACAAGGTCTGATTATGGATGATCGCTGGAATCACGGTGGTTTCGTGGCACCGTTGATTCTTGAACATCTCGACCGTCGCGTGTTGGAATTTGGTAAACCGCGTCATGGTTCGGTTTACTCGAACCCGTGGGGTCTCTTTATCGGCCACATGGCATGCTTAATCAACCGTCAGGGTGGCAGTGATTGCGAAACATTCGCCAATGGTTTCCAAGAACTGAAACTCGGCCCGGTAATCGGTACCCGGACATGGGGTGGTTTGGTTGGTATTCGTGGCGATAAGGGCTTTAAAGACGGTGGTATGACGACTCAACCGGAATTTGGCAGTTGGGATCCGACCGGCAAACATTGGGTAGTCGAAGGACACGGCGTTGATCCAGATGTAATTCTCGATTTGACGCCGGATGGTTTCCTGCACGGCAAAGACAATCAAATTGATTATGCCGTTAGTTACCTGATGGACAAGATTGCGAAAGAACCACGTACGTATTTACCGCCGCCGCCAATTATTCCGAGGCCATTGGTACCGGTTAAATAATCCATTTACATTGAGGGGTAGAAAATCATTCTACCCCTCGAATTTCACTCTGGAGAAAAAGATGAAAATGAAGACTCTGTTTATTGCTACAGTGTGTACGTTGTTTGCAACAGTGGTAATGGCGCAAACGCTGGATGAAGTGCTGGCGTCAAACCGTAAAGCGGAAGGCGGCGATTTACGCGCGAAGTTCAATACCGTAATCCTGAAAGGGAAAATGGAAATGCTCGCGCAAGACATGGAAATGCCGATGACCGTTACCTACAAACGTCCGAATATGCACCGCACCGACATGGAGATGATGGGTAAAACCGTTACCCGTGCCACCGATGGTAAAGAGTATTGGTCGGCAATGCCGGCGATGATGGGTAAAGGAAAACCGACGATTAAGACGATGGAACCCGATGAAATGAAAGAGTTCCAACACCATTCCAGCATCGACGGTTTATTGCGTGATTACAAAAGTTTCGGAATGACCGCAACCCTTATCGGAAAAACCACCCGCGACAGTATCGATGTTTATAAAATCGTTTTCACGGACAAGGATGATAACCAACAATCATACTATCTCGATGCGAAGACCTATTTGCTGTATGCATCCGAACAAACAGTAAAAGGGAAAGGCGGTAACGATGTTACGTTGCAAATGACGTACAGCGACTATCGTAGTGTCGGTGGTTCAATGTTCCCGTTCAAAGCGATGCAAAAAGCCGGGCCGATGGAAATTGCGATAACGTACGAAAGCATCACTCCCAATGTTGATGTCGATGATTCTATTTTTAAGAAAGCATCAGTCGAACAAGCACCCGACGAATCTAAATAATTTGTTGTAACCGAAATAAAAGGCGGACATATTGTCCGCCTTTTACTCGTACTACTTAGTAAAGAAACATCAAAAACATGCAAACCACTCGAATAATCTATTTCGGTACCCCGCAATTCGCCGCTGACGTTTTGCAAGGACTGCATAACGACACCCGGATAAAAATTGAACTTGTAGTAACCGGGTCGGCTAAAGCCCGCGGTAGACACTCATCCGTTCCTACACCAGTAGCGACTACCGCAACCTCCTTGTCCATACCTGTCTTTGAAACCGACGATCCAAAATCTCCCGAACTATTGGAAAAAATTGAATCAATACATCCCGATCTTGGCGTAATTGTCGCATGGCGTATCCTACCCGAATCAGTTTATTCTTCACCACGGCTGGGGACTGTTAATCTACATGGTTCACTGCTGCCAAAGTATCGCGGAGCCGCACCGATTCAACGAGCGATATGGAACGGTGAACTGGAAACCGGAATGACTGTTTTTTTGCTCGACAAGGGTATCGATACGGGAAATGTATTGTTGTCCCAAATCATTCCGATTGACCCGTTGGATACGAGCGGAGACCTGTTTAATCGTTTTGCACCGTTGGGTGTCGTACTGTTACAAAAGGCGATAACGGGGCTCACAGAGGGCATTTTGACGTTACACCAACAATCGTCAGAATCAGCAACACCAGCACCGAAAATAAAACCGGATGAGCGGCGGATTGATTGGGCGTACAACTCTAATAATTTACGTTGCCAAATTCATGCACTCTCACCCGAACCGGGCGCTGTGACGAATTACGGTGATATCCGTGTGATTATATTGCGTGTTCGTGAAATATATAATGAAGAAAACCGGGAACCGGGAACAATAGTAATCGATAAAAAACATTTACGTGTCGCAACCGGTGATGGCTGGTTACAGATAGATGAAATCGCGCGTGAAGGTAAGAAAGCGATGAGTGGAGTTGAATTTTCCCGTGGCATTCAGCAATGGAATGGCGGCAAATTCGTTTCACGCAAATAAATTGCAATGTTCTCGTATTATGTGTTGTAAATGTAGTGCGTAATTACAATTGTCACGTTCGATATATAAACAAGTTTCTTTAGCCGTATACTTTTCGCGGCAATTTTCGTACTTATTCGAAACACCTATTCAAGCGATGGCTATGTAAGCAAATCGCATGACATCAACCACCACTATTGATTCAATGGGGGATACCATAATGGAAGATAGATCAACCGCAAATGCAAGTCCGTCTGGCGATAAAGGGCGTACGGGTCCGCGAAATCCTTCCGGTAATGTGGATCGTTCGCAACGTGCCCGTGCCCGGCTAGCGGCAATGGAAGTGCTAACAAAGATTGAGAAGCCGGGTCCACCACTTTCCGTGCGGTTGAGCCGAGTCTTTACCGACATGGATTTGTCAGATGCCGACCGTGGTCTCGCGACTGAATGGTGCAGTGGTGTGCTTCGTCAACGCTCCACGTTGGAAGCATGGCTCGGCAGCATTTACCAAGGGCCATTGATGCGCCTGCGACCCGATTTCCGGTGGCACTTGTTGATGGGTCTCTATGGACTCAAATTTCTTGATAAAGTGCCGGCGTATGCCGTTGTGTATGAAGCAGTCGAAATGGCACGGGCAAAGTACGGCGAAGGCGCCGCCCGGTTGACCAACGCGCTGCTACGTAATGCACAAACGACGGAACCGCCGCCTGCTCCGCAATCCACCATCGCCGATGAACTTGCTACCGAATATTCCCATCCGGTGTGGCTCGTCAAACGTTGGATAGATACATTCGGTGAAGACAAAACCCGCGAATTGTTGGAATGGAACCAATCCCCGGCGCCACTTTGGGTTCGTGTCAATCTGCAAAAGACGACCATCGAAGAATTCATGAAAATTCTCGAAACTGAAAATGTCGAAGCACGTCGTTCGGAAATGTTACCCGAATTTGTCGAGCTTATCGGACGAGTGCGGTTGCGGGGATGGAGTCCATTGGTTGATGGCAAGTGTACCGTACAAGACATCGGCAGTGGCTTGCCGGTTCATGTCCTTGACCCCAAACCGGGCGAACGTATACTCGACCTCTGTTCAGCGCCGGGCGGTAAAACAACCCAAATCGCCGAACGGATGCAGAATGAAGGTCATATCGTTGCCGTCGATGTTTCGGAAAAACGGCTCGAATTGGTCAATGACGGCATAAAGCGGCTTGGTTTGACGAACGTCGAGACGACATTAATGGATGGTCGCCAGTTTACCGCAGAACCGTTCGACGCTATATTGACCGACGTGCCGTGCAGTGGAACCGGTGTAATGGCTTCCCGTGCCGATTTACGATGGCGGCGGCAGGAAAGCGACCTCAACGATTTGATTAAGCTCCAGACCGAATTGCTGGATCATGCTGCAACGTTATTAAAACCGGGGGGACGTTTGGTATATTCTACCTGTTCCCTCGAACTTGATGAAAACGAGGCGCAGACCAAAGCATTTTCGGAACGGCATCCCGATTTTTATCTTGAAACCGGCAATGACAAACTTCCGGCCTATCGTGTGGACGAGGGGATGTGGAAGAGTTGGCCGCCTCGCGACCGGTTTGGCGGTATGTATCTGGCAAGGTTTATCAAACGGAAAGAATGATCATCCAAAGCAGAATCAAACGGCTTACAGCCCGGGTGTTGATGGTAGTCATCACTTGGGCTGTTTTGTTTTTAGTCTTTGACCGTCTGCTGATGCCACTCTACACCCGGAAATTCGATGAAGTAGCCATTCCGAATTTTGTCGGGGAGCCGATGTTTGAAGCGATGAGCGGTGCCGACAAAGCCGGATTTACTATCGTCCGCGAACGTACGCGCCCCGATGCCAAACACAATCCCGAAACGATTGTCGATCAACGTCCCGCCGCCGGTGAGAAAGCGAAAAAAGGACGCACGATTTTTGTTACCGTCGCTGCCCGAGTTTCGAAAGTGAAAGTGCCTTCGCTGTATGAACTCACACCTCGCGAAGCGGCGTTGAAATTGGAAGATGACGGCTTGCATCTTGAAATTTCCGCTCCTGAAATGGAGTATAGCGACCTTGTTACACCGGGCGATATTTGCCATCAGGAACCGGCACCGGGTACTGCCGTTGCGACTGCATCCGATGTCAAAATATATTTATCGAAAGGGCCGGAACCGGGGAAAGCAAGAGTTCCTGACCTCATCGGGATCGCGCTTGATAAAGCGGTTCGCCAACTGAAACAAGCCGGTTTGCATGCACTTGATCCGGTGTATGAACGGAGTCTTGATTTTGCCGAAGGGGAAGTTATTCGACAGAATCCCCCTTCCGGTTCGGTATTGGAAGCGGGCGGAAACGTAGAATTGGTAGTTTCGAGCGGAAAAAACAGTACGACATTAAAAGCTGTTAAACAATAACCTAACATTTGAGTATACTATGAACAACCGGAAAATTTACATCGCACCATCGTTGTTGTCGGCGGATTTTACCCACCTTGAAAATGATATCGCTACCGTCGAATCTGCCGGTGCCGACTGGCTCCATCTTGATGTAATGGACGGGCGGTTTGTGCCACCGATTACATTCGGCGACATTATTTGCAAAGCCGCGAACAAATGCACCAAGCTCCCAATCGACACTCACCTGATGATTGTCGAACCGGAGCGGCATATCGAGGCATTCGCGAAAGCCGGTACGGAGTACCTCACGGTACATGTCGAGGCGTGTCCGCATCTTCATCGCGTCATTCAGGAGATTCACACCGCCGGATTGAAAGCGGGTGTATCATTAAATCCAGCGACACCGATTGACAATATTAGCAATGTTGTCGGCGACGTTGATTTGATTTTGGTGATGTCGGTGAATCCGGGGTGGGGTGCGCAAAAATTCCTACCGATAGCAATTTCCAAACTCAAAACACTGGCGGAGTGGAAACAAAAACACGGTTTCCATTATTTGATTGAAGTCGATGGCGGTATTGATCCGGTGACGGCAAAGATGGCGGTAGATGCCGGTGCGGAAGTACTCGTAGCCGGTACGGCGGTTTTCAAAGGGGACATTTCCGAAAATATTCTGGCCCTACGTGATGCGGTGGCCAAATGACCGACGCAAAGACCGTTTACCGCGATGATGGCTGCATAATTTATTCCGATGTTGTTGGTGACCTCGAAGTGAATTGCTACTTCATCGTCGAGCGTACCTCGAAAAAATGTTGGATTGTCGATCCCGGTGGGGATGCGGAAACGATTATCGGACACATCAAAAAACTTGACATTAATCCCACCGCGATTATCAATACGCACGGCCATGCTGATCATATCGGTGCAAATAAAGAAGTCAGTGAATCACTCGAAATCCCGATTTGGGCGCCTGAAGGCGATGCACTGATGTTGACCGATGCGTGGAAGAATTTATCCGCTGCATACGGCCCACCGATTGTTTCACCACCCGCCCACCGTTTCTTGCTCGACGCCGAGCTAATTGAGTTGGGAAAATTATCATTTTCCGTCCATCACGTTCCGGGACATACAATTGGCGAAATAATGCTATATCGTCCGAATGTCGCACTTGTTGGAGATGTGTTGTTTGCGCAAAGCGTGGGACGTACCGATTTACCGGGCGGTAACTCAATAGAACTGTGGCAATCCATCTCGAAAAAAATTCTGATATTGCCTGATTCAACTATCGTACTTCCCGGTCACGGACCGACCACGACTGTCGGTGAAGAACGGCGGTTCAACCCGTTCCTGATGAATGACGGACTCATGCTAAGAGAAGGTACGTTCTAACGACGGCGTCCTCGCAATGACAGCTTGGTATAAAGAGTATATCGAATCCGTCCGCATCGAGGGGTCGAGTGAAGCGACCGTCGACGCTTACGAGAGCGATTTATTCGCATGGAGTACCGCCTTCGACAACGCTGGTTATACACCGCAAACTGTCACGACTGCCCAGTTGGAGGGCATCCTCCAACAGTGGTTGAATCCCACCGATAGCGAAATCGAACCACTCGCCCGCAGTACGCTCCAGAGACGGCTTTCCGCACTCCGCAGCTTTTACAACTGGCAACTCCGAATGCGGCTCGGTGAACGCAACCCCGCCGAAGCGGTTGCTACACCCACCCATCGCCGACCGTTACCGAAAGTGTTGACACCGGAGGAAGTCGGACAAATCCTCGATCAAGTCGAAGTCACGTCAACAATGGGATTGCGCGACCGTGCGATTCTCGAATTGTTTTACGGAACCGGTGCGCGGGTGAGCGATATCGTTGGACTCGAAACAAATCGCGTGTTTCTCGAAGAAGGTTTTGTGCTCTATTTCGGAAAAGGGTCGAAGGAACGGCAAGTACCATTGGTCGGTGCGGCGGTATCGTGGCTGGAGCGGTGGTTGAAGGAAGGGCGACCGGAACTCATTGCGAATTGGCAAAAGCGCCGTGCGAAATCGCGCCAGAATCAACCCGACCTCGCAGTCTTTTTGAGTCACAATGGTAGTCCATTAACCCGCGACGGCGTTTCGAAAATCTGCATGGCATATATCCTGAAAGTGCTGCCGAAGGGCCGCGCATCGTTGCATACGTTCCGGCATTCGTTTGCGACACACCTTCTGATGAATGGTGTGAATCTTCGCGCGGTACAAGAACTTCTCGGCCATGTCTCGATTGAAACGACGGTAATTTATACCCACTTCGACCGCGACTATCTGGAAGGGGTGGTCAATCGGTTTCACCCGAGAAGTAACTAAAAAAAACGGAACCTACGCGGTTCCGTTTTTTTTCATCATCGATTTTCCCTCAAGGGGTCATCTGGTACAGTCATATTCATATCTTCAATGTAAGGAACTAAAGATTAATGGTTTCCGTGCTGAGGCGCATTGTGTGCGGGCCGTTCGCGTTGTCCATGTACCCAGTTGCGTAATTCCGTTCGGTGCGGAGCAAATGCCCGGTTTTGTTCCGGGGAATATACTGCCTCGATTCTGGTATTGGCACGGTTGTAACGTTCTTGTGCCAACCGATGAAACTCGCGGTCGGAGTGCGCATTCCGACGGTCGATAATAACGTCATTGCGGGTTTCGACAAGGATATTGTGAATCCGAACGCGCTGGCCTTCATCGGCGTTAACCCATACTGTCATATCGTTGTAGTAGGGATCGACTTCATAGATTTCTCCGTCCGGGGTAACCGCATAGGTGGAGCGATAGCTTCCTTCCCACATACATCCAGCCATTGCGAATAAGCCGATAATAAAAACTCCGGCAAATAAACGAGTGATTTTCATTTTTCCTGCTTTCCGAAACCGGCGCTTCGTCAGCAAGCCGCTTTCATTGTTACTTAGTGTTTTGAATCAGTACGATTTATTTGTCGTATGATTGTTCGCCGGTTCGCTTCGAACATCCCCGGCAACTATCTTCCGTGTCCTTGATTCTCATTATGATTGTAACGTTTATCGTCACGTTTATCTTCACGTCCTTCGTCAGGCTTGTCATTTTTCTTATCATGATGCCGTTCACGATGGTTAACGATTTCTTCCCGGTGAATCTGTTGCCACCGCTCGTCCTTCATTTTCCGGTTCTCATGAATCCAGTGCTTGACGTCACCGCGCCAATGACGGTATTCGTGAGCTTGATCCGGGGTGAGGACGACAAGAATACGGCGGTTGCACTCGTTATACTTTGCGCGTTCCAGTACATTCATTTCATACGCGGTATGGTCTTCGTTGCGCATGATAATGATTTGTGCGCGGGTATCATCCAAAATATCCGCTACGGATTCGCGCTGGTCGTCGTTTAACGACAATTTCATAGCAAGATTGTCGTTGAAAACATCGAGGTGCATCATGCTTCCCTGATCACTCTCGACGGTGATTCCGAAAAAGACTTGCGAGCTTGCGATGGTGCTGATGGATAGCATTGCGGCTAAAATCACTATTGGTAGCACAAAATTTCGTTTCGTGTCATCCTCCTTCTGGTAAAACTTGGTTCAGTAGAGGTACGGGGGGAGATTGGAAAAGCGATTCACAGGAAATTCGATGGGTATCGAATCAGGGTCTCCGGTCTAATTCAGTGCAAACGCGATTGTCAAATGACAATGTCAAATGATAGTGAGGCGGGTGAGTGAGATAGAACTCAAAAAAAGAGAAAAAAAAAAGGAATCATTCGATTCCGTTTTTTCTCGGTGATGTTGAAAAATTAGTGGCCACGCCCCTCGTGTGGATTCCCTTCATGACCATTCGGTTGACCGTGTGGTGGTTGTTGCTGTTGGGGTCGCTCGCGTTGGCCGTGCACCCAGTTGCGGAATTCAGTGCGGTGCGGTTGGAAAGCGCGGTTCTGTTCCGGGGTGAATATATGAGAAATTCGGGTATTCGCGGCGTCGTACCGTTGTCCCGCCAAGCGATGAAATTCACTGTCGCTGTGGGCATTGCGGCGGTCGACGATAACTTGGTTGCGGGTTTCGACGAGGACAACACGGATTTGTTCGCGTTGTGCGGCATCGCAATTTACCCATTGTGTCATATCGTTGTAATAGGGATCGACTTCATAAATATCCCCATCGGCGGTCTGGGCGTATTGGGAATGATAATTTGCCGGGAAGAAACATCCCGCGAGCAGCATGATGCCGAGGGTGCACATTCCGGATAAGAGACGGGTAGTTTTCATAACTCCTACTTTCTGAAAGTGTTTGTTGTACAAGGTGATACGCGGTAGGTATAAAATAAGGAATTTTGTTGATAAATTGAAGATGCATGAAAGTGAACAATTCGCCGGGTAGGGGCGGGTCACCGTGCCCGCCTGTAACTACAACGTCATTGCGAGTGGAGTGCGAAAGTGGCCAAAGTAATATCATAACGTAGTATATTTTACTACTTAGTGTAAATCATTATTTTGTAAATGTTCATAAAGATTTAAATCATAAGGTTACGTCTGGAGACATTTATGTTTAACAAAGAACTTAATGAATTCGATCTTAGCTACTTAACTACTTTTCTTGGTAATACAGATTATAGAGAAGGGCAGCAATTAGAGTATAAATCGAAAGTAGAAACAACTGATTCATCAAAAAAAGAATTTTCCAAAGACGTATCGGCTATTGCAAATGCCGCAGGTGGCTATCTATTCATTGGAATTGAAGCTGACAAAGATGGGATTCCACAAAAACTTTGTGGCGTTTCGCCATCAATGAATAACACCGGAATAGAAGACTGGATAGTATCTGTAATTAACTCGAACACATACGAAATTTTGAAGTATCAAACAAAAATCATTGAACTTGAAGAACAAGGAAAAATTGTCCTCGTTTTACACATTCCAGAAAGCCACAAAAAACCTCACATGGTTACGACCGAAAGAAAAAATCAATATTTTATTAGACACCATGCAATTGTCGATGTTGCAAACCATAACGAAATAAAAGAGATGTTCGAATTTACTGCAAAGAACAGAGATGAATTTGAATCTTTAATGAACAGAAGAAATTTGAACGATGTTTTTAAAACTGATTTCGCTGTCAATGATAACTCTGTTAATTTAATACAAAGTTATGGTTTCGATCCTATGCGACACGAAAGATCATGGTTATTATGTTCATGTATTCCAAGATATTTAAAAGAAGATTCATTCGATGTTCTTGCCAAAGATTATACCGATTTTCTAAATAATCACTGGAAAGGATTTGAACCTGCACCTCACGTATACTTGACAAATCCGCAAGGTTGGTACAACAAAATTGTATTAATGGATGGGATATTATCTTACGATACGAATAATGAAGGAGTAATTTCATATTTTGAAATTAAAAACGATGGTTTCATTGAATCTGGTTTGTCCTCCGAAGTCACTTATTTCGATGAAAAAAATCAGAATCGAGTATTTCGATTATCATCCATAATTGGATATTCTCACGTACTACTTAATTTTATTCTTTCTTTCTACAATTATATCCCATATTTAGATGAATTCATTTTCCAGATTAGTATTACGAATACTCGCGGTTCTCTTTTAGGTAACTTGGGTTACGACTCGACTAATCATCTGTATAAAGAACCATACGAATTGTTAAATAACAGACCTCCCATGTGCAGACAAAGTAATATCAGAGCTTTTATTAAATTGAATGCGACGGAACTAAACGATAATGGTATAAAAAGTGCTGTTCAATATTTGAGTACCAGAATTGCCCGCGCTTTCAGACATGAAAAAGCTTTGTGTTTTGATGAATATAACGTTTTTCGTCCATACGGACTAAATAGTTTCAGGTGACAAAAGTAATGACTGACCAACCTTATACCATAAACCTTGCCCCCGCTTTCGACTTTCTTTGATAGTCGATTACCCTATACCCTTCACTACAACTAATTCGGAGTTCCAATGAAAACGTGTCTCTTCTGTCTTATCGTTCTGGTGCCGTGTTTGTTTGCATTCGCTCAACCGACATTGTTGTTTACATCGCCGGTTCCCGATACCGTCACACACTACACGTACCTCTATCTCGTTTCGTATCCGCTCGACTACCGGCTCGCGCGAGTTACAGCAACTTCCGTCGTGATAATGACCGGGCCATATTCGACGACTGCGGCCTATACCGTTACCAAAACCGCCGCCGAAACAGGAGTATCACAGACTACCGATGTAACCGGCGACGGTATCTCGGAAATGGTATTGACTAAATACGTCACCGTGGGAAACACCTCCCGCACGGCATTGCGCATTGTCAATCCGGTGACCAATGCGACCTACCTGACGCTTGACGATGCGAATTACAGTTATGTCGGTTGCTCCGCGAACGACTGGGATGGTAACGGTAACATCGAACTGATGGTGTATCGATACGCATTTCCCCTCCAAAGCAATTCAAATTTACAATACCTATTTTATTCAACCCAAGGGCACACCGTTGCTCCCGACCCCGGTGGACACCCGCTTCCCGCCACGCCGACCCTGCTGCAAAATTTCCCCAATCCATTTAATGGCGGGACGCATATCCAATACGATTTGTCCATTCCGACAAATGCAACCATTTCCATATTCGATGTGAGTGGACGTTTGGTAAAAGCAATGGCGATGCCCAATCAACCGGCGGGACACTACGATTTTCTCTGGGATGGTACAAATCAAACCGGGTCGCAAGTTGCTTCCGGTGCTTATTTTTATCAACTTAGTACACCGTCTTCCGTATCCAACCGGAAGATGATTTTGATTAGGTAACCCGCTCATTGACTTTTTGAAGATAGAAATATGAACACCCAACCTTATTCCATCAACCTTGCCCCCGCTTTCGACTTCCTTGAGTTGATCGACGTGGAGAAACTTATCGCCGAATGCAAAGAAGAGTGGTACAACCAAACGCTCTGCCAAGTGAATGACTGCATTGTCCGGCTCGGCGTACTGCACGGTGAATTCCATTGGCACAAGCACGATGCCGAAGATGAATTCTTCATGGTGTTGCAAGGGAAATTATTGATTGATCTCGAAAATGAGATTATCAACATTAATGAAACTGTTGTGCTTGAGCCACATCAGGGCTTTACGATACCGAAAGGGGTCATTCATCGCACCCGTGCCCCGGAGAAGGTCGCAGTGATGATGATAGAAGGGGCGGGAGTAAAACCGACCGGGGATTAGTGAAGTGGATTCGATGTTGGGAAAAACTACCGATAGACGTCTTTGCGATGGGCAATTCGTTCGATTGAAACTATCCGTATAACGTCGTCGATGGAATAGATGATGCGGTAATCTCCGACACGAATTCGATAATCTTCAAAATCGGTTAGCTTCTTGCAACCGACAGGACGCGGGTTCAGTGCTAACGCATCTATCGTGGTTGAAATTCGCAAGTATAAGTCTTTACTAAATTTGTTGATTTCGTGTTTTGCTCGATTCGAGAAAACGATAGTGTAGTTCATTGCCATTTCTTCTCGATTTCGGCCTTGACCTCTTCCCACGGAATTTTCTCCGATGGATTCGCCCGCGCTTCATCCAACGTCCGGATATCTTCAAGGTCTTCAAGTTCTTCCATGATGCGATTGTACTCTTCGATAGGAAGAATGATCCCTACCCGCTTCCCTTCACTATCAGTCACGAAGCTTTCAACACCGAATTCCATAGTACCTCCTGCTTACTTTCTAAAAATAATACGAACACCACTTAAATGCGAGTATCCAAAACAAGAAATTTAGGTCAGCATAAGAGTACTGTTATTCGTATATTATGTATATTCAAACCGTAAAGAATTATGCAACAAATCATCGAACAAGAACCGCAAGATATCTGGACTCCCGACGATACCATCGAGACGGAGCAATCTGTCCTCGACCGTATCGCGAATGCGAAAGCGAAACTCGGCAAGCGCGTCCTCATCCTCGGACACCACTACCAGCGCGATGAAGTTATCGCTTTCGCCGACCGTACTGGCGATTCTTATGGACTATCGGCATGGGCGGCAAAGGAGCGGGAAGCTGAATTTGTCGTATTCTGCGGCGTGCATTTCATGGCCGAAACCGCCGACATCCTGACTGACGACAACCAAGCCGTTATCCTCCCCGACCTCTCTGCCGGATGTTCGATGGCGGATATGGCGAACGTAAACCAAGTAAAACGTGCCTTCCGTAAAATCACCGAAATGACCGGCGAGCCGCCGATTCCCCTTACCTATATGAATTCCTCCGCGGAAATCAAAGCATTTTGCGGTGAACATAACGGGGCGGTCTGTACATCGTCAAACGCGCGCGCAGCGCTGATTTGGGCATGGCAACAGGGGAAACGAATCCTGTTTATCCCGGATGAACACTTAGGCAGGAATACCGCTTATAAGTTGGGCGTCCCCCTCGACGAGATGGTCGTTTGGGACCCCCTCCAACCGGACGGTGGCACGGAAGCAAAGCGGTTGAATGAAACCCGGATGGTGCTCTGGCGCGGCTATTGTTCCGTTCACCAGCGGTTTATCCCCGCACACGTCGCCTTTTTCCGCGAGAATTTCCCCGACACAAAAATTATCGTACACCCGGAATGTCGTTTTGAGGTGGTTGACAAGGCGGATTTTGCCGGTTCAACCGATTATATTATCAAGCGGATCGAACAAGCCGCTGTCGAGGAACCATCTTCGCAGTGGGCAATCGGTACCGAACATCATTTGGTGGGAAGATTACAAAAACGATTTCGTGACCAACTGAAAATTTCCAATCTTGCTTTTACAACATGTAATTGCGCAACAATGACGAGGATCGATCCAATCGACCTTGCCGAAATACTCGAAGGACTTGTCAAAGGAAATATTTCCAATCGTATTCGTGTTAGCGACGAAGTAAAAAAATGGTCGAAAGTGGCGCTCGACCGAATGTTGACCATCGCCACCGGTAGTTAAAATAGTTTTCAGTTTATCGCGAAATCGTTTTTACTTATTCAATTATATCATCGCATTGCCGGAAGAGATACCCGAATTTTCGCTGTGTTAGCCAAATAAAAATACGCTTGCAACGACTATAACCCGCTCCCTCTCGACTGCGCAATCGTCTTCTCTGCGGAAAGTTTCATCCGCGCTCTTCCTTACCAAATTCTATTCGATACCCACTCTGTAGATGGATTTTTACACGTCGGACAAGTTTGTCCAATTTTCGACAAATTGAAATTTCATTGAAGAATCTATGTATCGAAAACCGGCTGTAACTCGGAAACCTGCTAAGCCCAAACCGGCTTCGGTGCCCGCTAAACTGCCGTTGGCGTTTTCTACCCAACAACTATGCTCTTTGAAAAAATCGATCCAAAATTCGCTGTTGCCTTGGTTTGAGAAGTCAGCGCGTGACTTGCCGTGGCGGAAGAATCGAATGCCGTACCGGGTGTGGGTCAGCGAGATAATGCTTCAGCAAACCCGTGTGAGTACCGTCATACCTTACTTTGAACGATGGATGAAGCGATATCCCGATGTGAAAACGCTCGCTAACGCCGAACTGCAGGATGTACTGAAAACATGGGAGGGATTGGGTTATTATTCGCGTGCGCGGATGATGCACCGCACTGCGCAGATCGTTACAAACGAGTACAAAGGCAAATTTCCGGGTACTGTTGCTGAACTCAAGAAACTTCCCGGGATCGGCGACTATACGGCCTCAGCTATCGCGGCATTTTCGTTTCGATTACCGGAAATTGCTGTCGATGGTAATATCGCAAGGGTTGTTTCGCGGTGGTTGAAAGTACCGGTCGCCTACACGGAAAAAGATGCACCGGAAACGTATCGCAAACTGCTCGAACAGTTGTTCGAACCGGCGACAACACCGGATTCGGTTGAAGCGGCAATGGAGTTAGGTGCTACGGTTTGTACACCGAAGTCACCGAATTGCACCGAGTGCCCATTACAAAAAGTATGTCGTACCAACTTGGATAAATGTGTCGAACAATATCCACCGGAGCGAAGAAAAATTGAAGTACCGACTGTTCTCATCGCGGTTGGTTTATTAAAAAAGAACGGTAAGTTATTGATGGGTTTGCGCAAACGTGATGGTTTTCTTGGAGGTTTGTGGGAACTGCCCGGCGGAAAATGCGAAGCGGATGAATCACCGGAAAACGCGGTCATTCGCGAATTTCACGAAGAAACCGGCTTGGAAGTCTCGATTACAAAATCATTACCGGTGGTGAAGCATGCCTTCACCCATTTTCGAATAAAAATGTATCCTTTTGAGTTGACAACTGACGGCGGAAAAATCATTGCACACTCTGCTGAAGAATTAAAGTGGATTGATAAACATACAATACAAAAACTACCGTTGCCGAAAGCCACCAAATTGGTCTTACGAGAATACGGATGGTTGGAATAACCGATTATCGGAGTACATATATGAATTACGAACAGCCGACACCACCACTTAACGAGTTGATTGACGGCATCATAGAAACCTCTACACAATCTTGGCAAATGCTTACCACCGAAGATAAAGAGCAACTGCGCGATTTATTGACAGCAACAACAAGTTCGGTATTGGGATGGCGGCAACGACCGCTTGAATTCCACCGCGATACCGTCATTTCCGATGTAACCGGTCTCGCTTACCGCCTTGCGAATGCATTGTATGAAGAAAGTTTTTGGGAACAATGTGAGAAACTTTCGTTTCTTTCCTATCAAATCGCGACGACGGTAGATTGGCGCGAACGTGCACTCGGGGCATTGAAACTCGCCCTGCTTGCCGGTTCTTCGTTACCTCGTTGGGATGATTTGGACCGCCTGCGAAGCCGCGTCCGTCAACGTATTCGGCGATTATTGGGGGTACAGGCCTCATTCGACCGCCTCCCCAATGGTATCGACTTGAATCGTCTCACCGATGATGTTGTTTGGCGAATATGGGATCGGCACTGGTCAACTTTACCCGACGACGATGCCCGCCGCCAGATGCTGAGAAAAAATCTCCGGTTTGGATGGAATTACTCGTTCGCCCATCCCACTCATCCATCTAAAGCGGCATTCCGTCAAAGCGCCCGTGAATTTCTCGCTGGTGAAGTGGCTACCCGAATTGCTACGGGAGAAATTGAAGCGGAGTGGATAGATTTATTTGAACCGGATGTTTCGGAAAAAGTCGCCAATTGGGATGTCGGTATCGACAACGACACCATTTTTGCGACCATCGGAGACGTAGCGGAACAATTGCAAACACGCCTCGTCAATGGATTGGAACGATGGCTTGAATGGTGGCGTCCGCTCAAGACCTTACGGGAAGGGGATCGCGAAGCCATTGAACTATTCCGCGATGCGCAACAGAGTCTCTTCGATGAGGACTCGCTTCCGAAATCGGTTGATATGTTTCGCGCTACGTTTGATTTAGCACCCGGTGACTTGGGTGTGAAAGAATGGTACGCTTACTCGCTAATTTTGACTGCCGATTACAGCTCCGCTGAAAGATTGTTGCAACAGATTATCACCTCCCGCCGTCAGGATTTTGCGACAATTACAAACCTCGCCGGAATTTATGTCCGTACCAAACGCCTACAGGAAGCATCCGAACTGCTGTGTTCGCAAGAGCTGTTCGACCGCAATCTCCATCGCCGTCCTTATGTTGGTGCCGTACTTGGTTTGCTGATTCAACTTGAACGGTGGGACATTATTCCAGCTCGCATTTTGCAATTGGAGACAACTGAGTGGCTGGCGGTTGGCGTTGCAATTGCTTGCAAACATGGTGACGAAGAAATCCGCCAGAAACTTCTGCGTAAACTCATCGATAATTCCGCAATTTCCATTGGCCGCAAAGGGAGCGACCTCTCCGACCCGAATGATGCCCTTGTCCCGATTGCGCGGCTCGAAAAGGATTTCGCATACTTCCAGACTGAAGGGTTACTCGAGCAGGGCATCGAACATTTCAAAGCGCGTACCGAACGGTATCCATGGTTCTGGGCGAATTGGCATTACCTTGGCAAATTGCATGAAATGTCCGGCAACATCATCGAATCGAAAGATGCGTTTTTACGCAAAGCGGAAGCGACATCCAACAGCAAAGCGCCGCGTAAATCAAAACTCGATAACTGGCATTACTATCTCGAGTTTTGTTTCCGCAACCAACTGTATGATTCATTAAAGCCCGGCATCGAAGGAGCGGCGCAATCGGGAATGCCCGAAGCAAAACTGATTCGTTACCGCCGCGCGATGACTGCATTCGAACCAACTTCCCTTGAGTTACCCGAGCTGACTACGGAACGCATTGACTCACTCGATGAAGAAGGGGAAGAATTTATTTCTCCGAATGCGACCACTGGGCTCATTGGATTTGAATTTGCCGACAGTTATCCGCTTCATACTCAATGGATAGTACAACCGAGTACCGACTGGAATGGTGAGTTGACAGTGCTTCCGATGAACCGTCAGGACCCGTACCGGCGGGAGCTCGCAGTACGGTGGATGTCGCGCGACGGCACTCTCCCTTCGTCGTTGATTTTGCAATCGCAGGATTCCGTTGTCGAGCAATCGGTTAAATTGTACCGCACTGACCGCAACTATACCCCGCGTGACCATTTGAGTTCGGTCAATATGTTGGAGTTGTACCCGGAAATTCAAAACCGGATACGCCGTCACCTCGCGATGAATCTTCCCGGTGAAGTAATCGCCATCGAAGCCCCTGCCGGCTTTGGCGTGAACCAGCTCATCAGCCAAATCGCTGGTGAGTCCGAACATGTCAACCGCACGGTTCACGTTATCTCGGCACCGGAAGGAAATTTCGAAGAAGACAAAATTGTAAAATGGACAAGTCAACTGCTTGTCAAATGTTACCCATCTTTCACGTTTTCCGGCTCGACTATTGCCGACTTGATTAAGAACATCGAAAACTTAAAAGGAAGTGCAAGTACCCGCGCCAAACAATCGCTGGTGGTAACCAATTTTGCCGATGGTTGGAAATTCCAGAATGACGACCAATTGAAATTGTTGAGCAACTATCTCGACTTGATGAATAAGTTGACGGAGTTACCGGACTTAATCTGGATTCTCGGAACCGGTGATTTATTCCACCTCCGCCGCCGCCTACCGCATTCATTCTGGCGCACGTTGCAAGTGTATCGCCTCACTCCGCTTTCAGAAGATCAAATGACTCTTCTTTTAAACAATTGGTTCGATGATAGGTCGGGAATTAGTGAACAAGCGGTGATAATGTTGCAGGTTTTGAGCGGTGGTGTGTACGAACTATTTGTTGCATTGCTTCAAGAAGCAATCAAGGAAGTCAATAACGTTCAACAACAACGGTTATTGGCAGCGAATTTAATTACTGCCGGTAACTGGGTCGCATCATCAACGGCGCTGTTCAAGCGATGGGCGGAATTGCCGCTACCTTCGCAACAACTGGCAAAGGATGTACTCGATAGAATTTCGCAGGGTGAACGCCCACCGGAAAACGATCCCGATATAATGTATTTGCGTGAGATTGGTCTCGTTTCGGGAAAGAGCGGCGAGATTCGAATCATTACACCATTATACCAACCAAAACTTGCGTATGGTTCCACCACAGTTGGAAATCAGCCAGAAGACCGGACTAAGCCAAGTGCTATTGTATTAGTCGATCATGAAAATTTATTCCTCGGTTTGAAGGATGGTGCGTTGCGTGTTGGGCGAAATTGGAACGACCGTGACGGTATGCGTGTCGGTGGCATCGCTGATCACTTATTGAATTGGATTAAAAAAGAAAATCGTGTTCTCTTTTACCCGATTGCTATTGCAAATTGGGATGCCGAGCCGTTCCTTTATCACATGCGTCCTTACCAACAGGCAGGGTATTACACGCTATTACCGGAAGGGACGAAAGAGAATAGTTCCGACTTTATGATTTATCTCGAAAGCAGCCGTTTATTGCGCGAGTTTCCTGAAGTCGAAACGGTTGTGTTGGTGACCGGTGACGGTGATTTCACGTTGTTGGTGCGTTCGCTTAAATCACAGGGTAAGCGCGTCCGCGTACTTGCTGTAAATGGTTCCGCTTCGCTTGCTTTGCGTGCCGCAGTGGGAAATGATTTTCAATACATTGAGCCGATTATTGAGGCGTAAATGGATGTAAAACTTTTCGTTCCGTGCTTTATCGACTTGCTCTTTCCCGAAGCGGGATGGGCATGCGTCGAGTTGCTCGAGCGCGCCGGTTGCAACGTCCATTACGACGAACGAATCACTTGTTGCGGGCAACCCGCGTTCAATTCGGGTTACCAATCCGAAGCCGCGAAAGTCGCCACGCGTGTGCTATCACTTTTGAGTGAAGATGACATGCCGGTAGTGATTCCATCCGGTTCGTGTGGCTCGATGATACAGCATCATTACGGTTCGTTGCCTCTCGAAAATGTCGATTTAGAGAAATGGAAAAAATTACAAGGAAGGCTATTTGAGTTTACTCAGTTCTGGGTTGAACAACTTGGCAATCCCCTGCTTTCCAACAACCGCACTGGCTCCATTCTTTTACACCGTTCCTGTCACGGTCTGCGTGAAATGAAAATCGGCCAACATGCCGAGACAATTTTGCGGGGTATTGAGGGATTGACGATTCATACCACCGACGACCGCGATGCATGTTGCGGTTTCGGCGGTACCTTCTCAGTGAAGTTTCCCGAGCTATCGGTTACCATGGCAGACGTGAAACTCAAACAAGCTATCGAAAAGAAAACTGATGCGATTGTAGCGAATGACACCTCTTGTTTGATGCACATGAAAGCTCGCGCCGAACAAAAGAATTTACCGCTGAAGTTTCTATCCGTGGCAGAAGTGATGGTTGGAACGGGGGCTATCGCATGAGCGAAACCCATTTCCATCCCGAACAATTTTCCGAAGCGGCGAAAGTTGCCACCGGTAACGAGTACCTCCAAAAAGTGTTGCACAAAGCGACGTTCCATTCGCTCGGCATCCGCGATTCCGTTGTGACCGATTTTCCTGATTGGGAACAGATGCGGGAAACCGCACACTTAATCCGCAAACATGCTATCGACCATCTTGATGAATTACTCATTCAGCTTGAAGAAAATTGTACAAAAAATGGTGTGCAGGTTCATTATGCCCGCAACACGAACGAGGCGCGGGCATTAATTCTTTCGTTGCTACAAAAACAAAATGCAAAACGTGTTGTTAAATCGAAGTCGATGACAAGCGAAGAAATCGAGTTGAATTCGTTTCTCGAAGAGAGCGGAATCGAAGCAGTCGAAACCGATTTGGGCGAATACATCGTCCAGTTGGAAGGAAAACCTCCGTCCCATATTACTGCTCCCGCACTCCACTTATCCCGTGAGCAAATCGGTAAACTGTTTCACGAACATATCGGCACCGACTATACCGATGACCCGGAAACTCTTACCAAACAAGCACGTCTGATTTTGCGCGAAAAATTTCTTCATGCCGACGCGGGTGTCAGTGGAGTCAATTTTGCTTGTGCCGACACCGGAAGATTAGTCGTCGTTGAGAATGAAGGAAACGGACGGTTCTGCACCTCCTATCCTAAATTGCACATTGCGGTTTGCGGTATTGAAAAAGTCATTGCCCACGAATTCTACCTTGCGGTTTTATTGCGAATGCTTGCGCGAAGCGCGACCGGACAGCGCTTCACCACATACACAAATTTTCTTGCGCAACCCCGCCGTGCAAACGAATCCGACGGCCCGGAAACGATGCACCTCGTGTTACTCGATAATGGAAGAAGCAAGATTCTTGCCGACGTTGAACTTCGCGAATCATTGTTGTGCATCCGTTGCGGCGCGTGTCTGAATGTTTGCCCCGTCTATCAACATGCCGGTGGCCATGCGTACGGATCCGCATATATGGGGCCGATTGGAGCGGTTCTGACCCCGCAATTCAAGGGGTATGAAACAACAAAATCGTTACCGTTTGCTTCGTCGTTGTGCGGTGCCTGCGCCGAAATCTGTCCGGTAAAAATTCCCCTACCTGAACACCTATTGACGTTGCGCCAACGTATTGCGGAACGTGAAAAACTGCGTCCGGGCATCGAGCGTATGGGTTTCGCCGCATGGGCGAATACAATGCTGAATCCTTCCCGCTATGAACGCGCAGGAAAATTTTTCACGATGATTTCGAAATTCGGATGGAACAAATTCATGCCGGGATGGACACCTCTGCGAAAACCGTTAAACGGCGCCACTATTAGTTTCCGCGAACGATGGCGGCGCGAGCGCGGAGGTAAATCATGACCGACGCTAAATCCGAAATCCTCGCATCAATCAAAAACGCGCTACTCAAATCCGGTACTAAAACTGAATTGCCACAGATTTCCGTTGGCTCGCCTGTTATCGATAATATCGTCGAACGGTTCCGTATGGAATGGGAACGAAACGGTGGAGAAATCGTCGGAATAGTCAAAAAAACGGATGATGCAGATGCGATTATTTACAAATTCTTAACGGAATCTTTTCATTCCGAATCCGTTTGGATATCCGATGAAACGGTTTGTAATGGAGATTGGCAAAACAAATTCCCGAACCGAATCAAAGCCGGAAATATCACTGCAGAACAGGCAGCACAATGCGATACCGGGATTAGCGGTTGTGAATTGATACTCGCCGAAACCGGTACGGTCGCGGTTGCTTCACAATTGGGACGGCCACGCGCTCTAACATTACTTCCTCCGAACGTATTATTTATATCGCTCATTTCTCAAGTAGTCGGAAATCACGAAGAAGCATTGAGTAAACTGGCGATACAGACCCCGCACGGATGGGTTTGGATAAGCGGGCCGTCGCGCACCGCCGATATTGAAAAAGTTTTAGTGAAAGGCGTTCACGGCCCGAAAAGGGTTGCGGTGCTTTTCATCGACGACATAACCAAGGATAACGAATGAACATAGATCGCGAACTCGCTTATAAGTTTTTTCGCGAAATGATTTTGCTGCGCCGCTTCGAGGAACGAACTGCGCAGAGTTACCAGCAAGGTAAAATCGGTGGTTTCTGCCATCTTTACATCGGTCAGGAAGCTTGCGCTGTCGGTGCAATCGGCGCGTTGCGCGATACCGACTATGTGCTTTCCGCATACCGCGATCATGGCCATGCGATTGTAAAAGGGATGAGCCCGCGTGAAGTGCTTGCAGAATTGTATGGAAAGAGCACCGGATGTTCGAAAGGCAAGGGGGGCTCAATGCACATGTTTTCCAACGAGAAACGGTTCCTCGGTGGAAACGGAATCGTTGGCGGACAAATCCCCGTAGCTACCGGTGTAGGGTGGTCAATTAAATACCGCAAGTTAGATGATGTCGTTTTGTGTTTCTTCGGTGAGGGAGCGATTAATCAGGGTGCATTTCACGAATCGTTGAACCTTGCTTCGATATGGCGATTACCGGTAATCTATATCTGCGAGAACAATCGCTTCGGAATGGGTACTCCGGTCGAACGGGCATCCTCTATCTATGACCTTTCGCAAAAAGCTTATGCGTATGATATGGCGCGTTCCCATGTCGATGGCATGGATGTGTTCGAAGTATACAATACCGTGAATGAAGCGGTTGCAAGGGCGCGCGGACGCAGTTTACCGACATTGATTGAAGCGCGAACCTACCGCTTTCGCGGGCACTCGATGTCCGACCCGATACACGGGCATTATCGCACAAAAGAAGAAGTGGAAGAGCAGAAGGAACAAGACCCGATTCTCGTATTGCGTCAACATTTAATTACTGCGGGTATTTACGACGAAGCGGAAGAGAAGAAAATCGAAGCGGAAGTAAAAGCGATTGTTATCGATGCCGATACTTTTGCAACCGAATCACCTGAACCATCCGACGACGAACTTTACATAGACATCTTTGCAGGAGACGAACGTGGCTGAACTAACGATTCGTGAAGCGCTCAACCAAGCAATGGCGGAAGAAATGGAGCGCGATCCCAACGTGTTTCTGATGGGCGAGGAAGTCGGATTTTACAACGGTGCCTATAAAGTAAGTCAAGGGCTGCTCGACCGGTTTGGCCCGATGCGGGTCATCGACACACCGATTACCGAGCTTGGCTTCACGGGGGTCGGCGTTGGTTCGGCGCAAGTCGGCCTGCGTCCGATTATCGAGATGATGACGTTCAACTTTTCGATTCTTGCCCTCGACCAGATTATTAACAATGCCGCGAAGATGCGTTATATGTCGGGTGGGCAATTCTCGATGCCGCTCACAATTCGTGGAGTGAATGGTGCCGCGCACCAGTTGGCGTCGCAACACAGCCAATCGCTCGAAGCGATTTTTTGTCACTTCCCCGGTCTAAAAGTAATTCTCCCTTCGATGCCGTCGGATTTTAAAGGGTTGTTGAAAAGCGCAATCCGCGATGACAGCACCACGATTTTTATGGAAGCAGAGACACTCTACGGATTCAAAGGTGAAGTACCGGATGGCGAATATTTGATTCCCATTGGCGTGGGTGATATCAAACGTTCCGGCACCGATGCTACGATTCTGGCTTGGGGTAAAGCGGTACATACTGCATTGGCCGCCGCCGAAGAATTAGCAAAGCAGGAAATCGAAGTGGAAATCGTCGATCCGCGCACACTGCGTCCGTTGGATGAAGAACTTATTTACAACTCTGTACGAAAAACTAACCGTCTGGTTATTGTGGAAGAGGGGCTCCCGTTTAATGGCGTTGGTGCTGAAATCGCATACCGCGTTCAACGCAATGTGTTCGATTCACTCGATGCACCAGTCGAACGGGTCACGGGAAAAGACGTACCGATGCCGTATAACAAGCACCTTGAGCATCTTGCACTTCCGCAGATACAAGACGTGGTTGATGCTGTCGAACGAGTTTTATACCTGAAATAAATTGAATTTGTGTATTCGTAGAATACCTGTACAAGGAAATAGAGTATGTCCACAAATTTAACAATGCCGCGTCTATCGGACACCATGACCACCGGCAAAGTGCTTTCATGGAAGAAAAATGTCGGCGATAAAGTCGCACCCGGCGATGTACTTGCAGAAATCGAATCCGACAAAGCAACAATGGAATTCGAAGCATTCGAAGACGGTGTGATACTTTCAATCGTGGTTCCAGAGGGTGAATCCGCGCCAATCGACGCAGTTTTAGCTGTACTCGGAGAGGCAGGGGAACAAGTCGTCGCACCCGCAGCACCAGCAGCGGCTAAAGAAACGAAAAAGGTCGAGGAAAAACCAAAACCCGAAGCTAAGAAAGCTGAAAAAGTCGCAGCCGTTCAACCAGCACCACAAGTTGCTCCTGTGCCTACTTCGGTACCTACTCCTGCACCCAAGCCCGTTTCCGCTCCACCGAAACCTGTACCTGTACCGGCAACGGTAGTACCAATCGCCAACGGTGCTCGAATTATCGCGTCACCGGTCGCAATGCGGTTAGCCGCGGAACTCGGTATCGACTTACGGAATATCACCGGTACTGGCCCCGACGGTCGCATTACTCGCGTCGATATCGAAACTGCGTCGGGCGGAAAAACTGTTGCGGTGCGAACGGACCCGGTTGCTACACCATCCACTACTCCCGTGAAGATTGCCGAATCACTAATTCGTCCGAGTACACCAACCCCGACACCAAAAGCTGGTACAGAACCACTTTCACAGATGCGCTCTGCCATTGCCCGGCGAATGACTGAAGGGTGGCAAGCACCCATGTTTACCGTTACCGTCGAAGTGCGCATGGATAGAATTGTCGATTTACGGAAACAGTGGAAAGAGTTGGAAAGCGAACATGCACCATCGATTAACGATTTCATCGTCTCCGCATGTGCGCGGGCATTAGTTCAATTTCCAAGAGTAAATGCAAGATTGAGTGGCGAAGCAATCGAATATCACGAAAAGCAGGATATCGGCGTTGCCGTTGCATTGGATGATGGTTTGATTACGCCGGTGATTCGCGATGCCGCAAATAAATCGCTTCAGCAAATCAGCATAGAGGCACACGCTTTATCGAAGAAAGCCAAAGACCGGAAATTGCAACCGGACGAATTTACCGGCTGCACATTCACTGTTTCTAATTTGGGAATGTTCGATGTCGTCCATTTCACTGCCATCGTGAATCCACCGGAAGCGGCAATACTTGCGGTCGGCAGTGTCCGGGAAACACCGGTAGTCGACAATGGTGAACTGGCGATAGAAAACCGAATGATGATGACGCTCAGCGGTGACCATCGCGTAATCGACGGTGCGACTGGAGCTAAATTCTTAGGGGTAGTTCGCCACTTGCTCGAAAACCCACTCGCGTTACTATAACATAAGACAATCACTTACGAAACGAGCGATTACACCCGCTCGTTTCGTTTTTTTTAGCAATTATTTTATTGGTTTATTTACATTTAGAATAGTTTTCTGTAAGCATCTTTTGTATCGCTTTGCTGCGGTTTTACCCGTATATTTCTATAGGAACCTTGCGTTCGGAATGAAATATGATACCGTCGAATCGGCAGGGAAAATCTTTGCAGTACCTCTCCCGGATAACACTTGTTCTCGCGGTTATATCGGTAATCTCTGTTCGCGGAACACCTCCCGATAAGCTTGGTGAGTGTACACTCGCCATCTTCCATCCCAATGCTACTATCGACGGAAAACCACTCTTGTGGAAAAACCGTGATGTATCTAACCCCCGCCAAGCTGTTCATCAAGGGGGTGGTATTGGTGAATTTCATTATGTCGGTATCGGTTATGCGGGAGATGGAACAAGGGTGTATGGTGGAGTGAATGAGACCGGATTCGCCATCGCCAACAGCAACTCATACAACATCGGAGCCGGTAATGATAAAAGCGATTTCGATGATGGCGACTTACAAACTACCGCTTTGAAGACCTGTTCGTCGTTGGAACAATTCCGCCAATTATTGGATTTGACCAACGCCCAATACGGCGGTAGAACGCAACCTTCCAATTTCTTCACCTTCGATTCATCAGGTGCAACTTCGATTTTTGAAGCCGGAAAAAATACATGGGTAGAATACCCCGTGACTGCAACCGACCAATACGCTGTCCGTGCGAATTACAGCTATAGCGGTTACATACCGACAAATCCTGATTGGGGAATCTTCCGCCATGACCGGACTCACGCACTCATCGACCATCTATTCGAAACGGGCTTAATCCATTACGATTCTATCTTCTCGATTTCCCGTGATGTAGCACCTGAAGGATGGCAAAACGGTCAATTTGCATACTCACCAGCCGGTGACACTATATCGTTGGCGCGTTCTGTTTGCCGGTACTATACCGCTTCGGCAATGGTGATACAGGGGGGTAAGAATACACCGAATGGTTGGATTCCACCGGTTTGTTGGTTTATGCTTGGCAAGCCGATATCCTCAATCGCAATTCCGGTATGGCCGACGCAATCCTCGATTTCACAACTATTGACCGACCGGGTAACTACCACTTCTCCGATGTGCGATCAAACCCGACGGTTGTTTACGACTTCGATGATAAATGTCGCTACGGTCGAATCAAGCCATTTGAATTTTATGCTGAATACAGTACGCAATCAGGAGACATCCATCATTCGAAAGACGACCCCGTGGTTAAATCGGGTGATAACACCGGCTACTGCCGCCGCAGTGAGTGATTCAATGGCGAACATTGCATACCACTCACTTTATATAGCACGTCCCGAAGATGCGATTATACCACCGGTAACGCCGCCAGTATCTTATATTCTGTCGAATCCAGCACCTAACCCATTTAATCCGGTTACCACAATTAGATATTCGCTTATTACTCCGGCTACGGTAAAACTCAGTATTTTTAATATAGCGGGACAGCGTATTGGTGGTCAGGATTTGGGATTTCAATACGCGGGGAACCATAATCTACAATGGTCAGCACCCCGAACAGCTACCGGATTGGTGTGGTTTAAAATCACGATTGGGAATCAGGATGAGTGGCGCAAGGGTTTACTGCTCAAGTAAATTATGGCTACATTATTGATGTATACTTCACGAGTATTTGGGAGCATTATTATGGCGATACTGTCACGGAGCAATCGATGACAATTCGCATCGCATTTTTATTGGTTCTGATTTCCGGCATTGCCTTTGCGGAATCCAAACCGGTTATTCAAGACCACAACGGTGACGGTTGTACTTTGGCAATCGTACGCGCTTCGCGTACCGCCGATGGACGAATGCTCATCTGGAAAAACCGCGATGTCTCGAACCGGAATCAGGTTGTTCGGTTAATGCAAGGGAGCCCATACCGCTTTGTCGGTATCGGATATGGCGATGACACGACCCAAGTATGGGGTGGTGTTAATACCGCGGGCTTTGGCATTGCCAATTCTAATTCTTGGAATTCGCAAAGTTTCCAAACTCCGGACGACGACGGCACAATCCAAACGCTTGCGCTCGGCACCTGTAATACCCTCGCTCAATTCCGTACAATACTGAATCAGACGAACTCGACCCCGCACACTCCACAAAATGGACGTAATACACCATCTTGTTTTCTCGCGTTCGATTCATCAGGAACCATGTCCGTATTTGAGGCAAACCGTTCTACTTGGACAGAATTTCCATTAACCGCTTCCGACCCCAACGGCTTTATGACACGTGCGAACTATGCCTATAGCCGTGACACCTTGCACAATCCATTGGGTTACTATCGCAACGCCCGTGCTCGCCGGTTTTATGCCAATACGTTAGCGGCTGGCCCGTTACCGTTGGATACTGTCTTTCGTGTTATGCGCGATGTTGCACCTGACGGATGGACCCCCGACGCTTTCCCGTTACCCTATGATGGAACATTTTCGAGTTATCCGTACGCTTATATTTCGATGCAGGGTTCGATTTGCCGGTACATCACCACTTCCGCAATGGTTATACAAGGTGGCAAACGATTACCAAATGGAACGTGGCTCCCGCCGCTTGTGTGGTTCCTGTTAGGTGAACCGGTTGCGACAATTGCCGTTCCGGCATGGCCGCATCAAAGCCACCTCTCGTCGCTATTAACCGGCAGTTCCGCACCAATCTGTAGTGAATCCGGTGCGATATTCGGTGCAATCGACAGCACGAACTATTGCCTCGATTCGCGGCCATTGGTGAATTCACACGGGGGTTTATTACCATATATCTACAGTCAGGAAGCGTTAGCGCGGGCACGAGTGATGCCGTATTTGTCTCAAGCGCTCGACTCCACACTTGCCGCCTCGGTCAGCGATTCGATTGCAACCTTTGCATACACAGCTCTCAATACGTTCGCACCCCCCGCTCAACCGGTAAATATCACATACAGCTTGGATGAGGGGGCGTTTTCTTGGGCACCCGTGACCACCGACTTTCGCGGGCGGAGTTTACCAAACAATATTACGGTCACCTATGACATCGAACGGGCGACGCCTACCCACGCCCCATGTTCGTTGCAATTTTCACTGGTCGAATCCGTTACCACCAACCGGTATGTGATAAAAGATCCGCCACTGAATTTTGTCTATCGGATAAAAGCGGTCACGCAATAATCACGTCGTGCGTTAATATCAAGAGAAACCCAATTCATTTTCGAATTGGGTTTTCTTTGAATCGAGCCTAAATCGTTATATTATTATATGTAGTAGTTACAAACCACGAAATATCGCAATGTGATATGAAAGGAGTGTTAGATGATTCGATATGGTGTTTTATTGGCAATTGTCATTATCGTTGCACTGGTAGTAAACGGTTGTACGCATAATCCGATTCCACCGACCAACAATATTGCCGACCCATGGCCTTCAGCGAATTGGGCTAAAGTCGATTCAACCGGTATTAAAACTCTCGTTGTCACTCGCAATGGGCATATCATTTATAACGGCGGTTATGTATCGTTAGACACCGGCCGTACTTTTCAACTTCTGACCATGGATAATACCCATCGCGGTTATCATATATCAATGGTGGTCGGGCCGAACGGGGAATTGTATCAAAACGGGTATTATTCATTGGATGATGGCGCTACTTGGACAAACGTTCCCAATAACAACTATTATCTTGCGCTCGCACCAAATACCCCGAATCACTTATATGGAACGACAGCGAACCAGTTATATCTTTCAACCGACAATGGTTTGACATGGTCGACAAGTACGATACCCGGAGGTTCGGCATCGACCGCACTGTATGCTGTTACGCTTTCCCCGGGCTTTGATCGGCTGTATGTAGGCACGCTATCTGGATTTATTCAATCTTCAACCAACGGCCAGACTTGGTCAGCAATGAAAGTAATCGGCGATAACCTTGGAATAAAAACGATTGCGGTTTTGGATGGAATCGATTTAGTTGTTGCGACCAACAATGGAGAATTATACCGGGGGACATCCTCTGCATCCGTCTTCACCCGGATAATGGTTGCCGATTCATTAAATCCAATCGTCTATTCCGTAATTAAGCAAGGCAATTATATATATGCCAGTGAATATGGTAGCGGAGTCAAAGTTTCCAATGATAATGGTGGAACTTGGAAACACATAAACACAAATCTCGGCAATATGTATGTCGAGTGTTTATTGTATTACGGCAATTACTTGTTCGCAGGTACCAGCCAAGGTTTGTATCGGACTCAAATCACAGTACAGTAATAAAACGAATATTTCTTGCATTCGAAATTACCCTCCCGAAGAATCGGGAGGGTAATTTTTTATCTCCCTCGATAGATAATAGCACTCGGCTTAAATACAACTCCAACTTTCGAATGTGTTCGGTCATTCGATGATGAACTCAATAACGAGCTGTAGGATGTAATTTCGTAATAGTATTGCCCGGAAACTCCTACATCCACGTAAGTCGTGTCCGTCGGGTCGGTTAAATCGCTAAGTAATCTTGGTAACGTGGGGTCGAAGAGACCCGTAGTGTTCGTCCGATACACTTTGTAACCCGATACATCGCCACTCGACGGCGACCAGACCAAATTCGCATTTCCACTCGCGTAGGTAATTCTCAAATTAACCGGAATACCCGGCACCGTCACGCCATAACCAGAAACAGCAACGGTATCACCCACACTATTTCCCGCATTGGATGTGAACACGACATTCCCGGTTAATGCACCCGCAGTCGCTGTCCACGAGAATGACAATTGGCTCGAATCGCCGGGATTGATTGTCTGCGACGACCACGATGGCGTGATTCCCCCCGGTACTGATACTGCGGAAATACTCAGTACCGAACTTCCGGTGTCGTACACCATAATCGATGTGCTCGCAAGATTACCAACTAATACATTTCCGAACGTAACCGTTGAAGGAATCGACTGGATGAATGCTTGAATCGTATTTCCGGTTACCGGCTTCGTCAGGGTCGGGGAACCGATTGCATTGGATGTGAATGTAACATTACCGCTTAATGAACCCATTACCGTCGGTGTCCAACTAAGAACCAACATCGCCGAATCCGCGGGATTGATTGTTTGGTTCGTCCAGCCCGGGTTAACATTTGCCGGTGTTGTGACATTGGTGACATTGAGTGGGGCTGTGCCGATATTACGTACCCACACGGTATCATTTTGCGTTGCATTAACTACTACATTCCCGAAACGAAAAGTATCGGACGGTGTTGTTGCGATTTGGGGTAACAATTCCAACACGGCAAATTGGGTAAAATGATCGGTTGTGCAACTGATGTGATGGTTGAGTAGATCGCGATTTTGGTTGGGCAATGGAGTCCAATGCACGCTATCCCAGTAACAAATCGTCAGATTATTTTCATGCAAAGCGCCAAGCTCACCAACCGTGTAATTAATCGTGAGTGCGGTATTGAAAGTTCCGTTTACCAATGGCGATGTATAATTAATATAGAACGGCAGTGCATTCACCGATCCAAGATTTTGCGGCAATGTGTTAAACCGGTCGGCAGCTACCAACCAGCTTCCACCGGGTAACAAAGTAAAATTCGCCGATGAACTCGTACCGGAAAAATTCTGTGGTTGACTGGTAGTGGTAAATACCCGCGATGAGGCATTTATCGCATAATTAACATTCAGCTTTCCAAAGCCGGCATTACTATTCCAAACCGCACCGGTTTGCGCGTCAGTGTTTGCAGCATCGATCAATTTTTGTTTTATCTGCGCAGCCGTCAGTGTAGGATATTTCTGAAGCAACAACGCCGCCGCTCCGGTTACTACCGGTGCCGCAAACGAAGTGAGCGGTGACGCATAGAAATAATGGAATCCACCTTGCAATGTCGAACTGGTACCGGGATTGTAGGTACTTGCTTTAGCTGAACGTACTGCCCCACCGACTGCCACTAAATCCGGTTTTTGTCCACCCGTGCGGGTCGGGCCTTTCGAAGAACCGCTGAAAATTATTCCGTTATTTGCCGGCGAACCGCGTGCGACATTGTTCACATCCAAATAGTTTCCACCGCCGTAATACGAGCCGACCGTGATTACTCCGCTTGCCGTAGCCGGCATTACCACTGTCTTTGCGGTTGTATTATTCGTTGAGAATACAGCCGCTGAACCCAAAGTGAAAAATATCCATGCATCCCAATTACCGTTACCGTTGTTTCCCGCACGTTGTAATTGCAGCGTCCATATTCCATTTGCCAGAAAATTTGCCGCGGAACCGTAAAAAACCAGAACGGTGTGTTTGTCGCCGTTTGCCGGTACTTCGACTGTATTCGTTCCATTATACACATCGACGGAATCTCCGCCTGCGAAAATCAATCTTGAATCAAGTGTAGTATCTGCGACAAGTGAAGTGAGTGCCGGGTTCGTAATGTTCACCCGGTATGCGTCTCCACCTGAATACCACAAGTCAACGACAAATTCGCGTGCGCTTGAAGGAACGGTAATGTTTGTAGTTTGCGTTCCTGAAACAGGGACGTTTCCTCCCGCATGTATTCCTGTATTTGCCCCGTCGTTTCCCGCCGCTACGGTGACTACTTTCCCCACACCCACGTTATTCGTGATGTACAGTTCATCCGCGCGTGTACCGTCGTGAGCGCCTTGATGACCGCCAATCGATAGGTTCACGGAAATTGGCATCGAAAGTGCCGCGGCTTTTTGGAACATCCAATTTACAGCATCGGCAATGTTCGCGGTACCCGTCGCTCCGAATACCGCAATCAACAAATCTGCTTTGGGTGCTGTACCGGCAGCATTCGCCCCGGGAAATGCGCTACCGTTTCCGGCGGCAATACTCGCGGTGGACGTACCATGCATCACGCTTGGATAACTCGTTACAAAATGAGGTGGCGATGCACCAAGTTCGGCGTTAATTTGCGTTTGCGTATATTCGACACCGTACGTAAATCCACTTGGGTGAACCCTGCCTCCGGTGATACTCCCTGCCATGTCCCACAAATAACGAACCCGCGACTGTGTTGTATCCGCTTTGCGAAAATCGAAGTGTTTCCAATCCGTTCCGACATCGGCTATTCCGACTAACACACCCGTACCATCATAATTCGGTAACACCAACGTCGAGCCGTTACCAATCCACAATCCACCCGGGGTAGCGGAATCCGAATTTGATACTCCATCCAACGGAATATTATTCGGTGAGCCATCTATCTGTGTAATCCCCGGAAGTGCAATCAAATCGTTGAGACGCGAGACTGGCAACCGCACGCTTTTCCAATCGCCGAACTCGGTGTTGACGCCAACACCAATACTTTCTAAATCACTTTTCGAACAGGTGCCGTGGACAATCCATGAAATCTCAGGATCGATTGAAGTGTTATCGATAGAAATCGCCGTAGCAACTTTACTGCGGTCACCCTGTAATGAATTCATAATCCATTTTGCCGTCGGACTCAATTTCGGATTCGCAGGCAAAGTAAATACTCTGCTTTGGGCAAAGCAGTTGAGGGAAAACAAGGCGAGTGAAAACAAGAGAGTTATCAATCTGAACATAGATACTCCACTATTTCGTGTAACTATTCTTGTATTACAAAACGGGGGGATGAAACGCAAGGGAAAATCGGGAGATTTGAAAATATTCGTTGTTCGGGAAAACACCCGGGTTACCAGTTGTATTAACCTAATTTCACAAACTATCACGCGAGCAATACCGCACCTAACACAATACAAACAACACCGATAAATCCTTTCAATGTAAATGCTTCTTTCAGCAACCAAATCGACAATATGTAAGAAATCATCGGAAAAGTAGCGGTTAGCGGAATAATACGGGAAGCGGGAGCGATTTTGAGCGCACCGTAAAAGAACGCGAGCCCGATTGTTCCACCTAATATTGCCGATGCGGTGAATCCCGCAAATTGCATCGTGTTCATCGTTTGTATCGTATGCATCCGCCCCATCGCGAACGAAGCGATGATAAGAATTACAGCGGAGACCGTATTACGAAAGGTTAACCCGGCAAGTACATCGCTGCCGGGCATCACTTTCCGTTCAATGACGGGTGTTATTCCCCATACAATAGTTGTTAGTGAGACCAGCAGCCACGCGCGTGGTGACATGCTATACCCGTTCTATCACGGTTGCCACCCCTTGCCCCACGCCGACACACAATGTCGCTACGCCATAACGGATTTCCCGCCGAACCATTTCATGAACCAGCGTTGTCAATATCCGAGCGCCAGAACAACCAAGCGGATGACCGAGCGCGATTGCCCCGCCGTTTACATTTACTTTTTCGATGGGAATGTTCAACTCTTCCATCACCGCCAATGCTTGAATCGCAAATGCTTCATTCAATTCCCATAGCCCAATGTCGCTCACATTCAATCCCGCGCGGTGCAACGCTTTCCGTACTGCCGGTACCGGCCCGATACCCATGATTCGCGGATCGACGCCAGCGGAACCGGTGCCGATAATTTTCGCCAGCGGCTTTACCTGTAACTTATCGACCATCGCTTGCGAAGCCAGCACGACACCCGCCGCGCCATCGTTTAAGCTCGAAGAATTTCCCGCCGTAACCGTTCCCCCTTCACGAAATGCGGCTTTCAATTGGGAGAGCGATTCTAATGAAGCATCCGAGCGCAGTTGTTCGTCATCTTCCACCATAACCGGTTCCCCTTTCTTTTGCGGGAGCGGCACAGGGATAATTTCTTCGGCAAATTTTTCTTTCGCAGAAACTGCGTTATGATGGCTACGTACTGCAAATTCATCTTGCATCGTTCGTGTGATGTGAGGAAATTTTTCAGCAAGATTCTCAGCAGTCTCGCCCATTGGTTCCGCGGGAAACCGTTTTAATAATTTCGGATTTGTAAACCGCCAGCCGAGTGAAGTATCGAATACCGTCACATTTCCTTTCGGTTGGCTGTCGATTGGTTTTGGCATCACCCACGGTGCGCGGGTCATCGATTCGACGCCACCCGCAAGAATCAATTCACCATCGCCGCAACGAATGGTTCGGGTACTGAGATTTACCGCTTCGAGTGAGCTGGCGCAAAGCCGGTTGACGGTTACTGCGGGGACTTCGTAGGGAAATCCGGCGAGTAACGTCGCCATCCGCGCCACATTGCGGTTATCTTCACCTGCTTGGTTAGCACATCCCCAAATCACTTCATCGACGTCTGCCGGATTGAAACCAGTTTGCTTTTGTAAATCCTGTAGCACCAAAGCGGCAAGATCGTCGGGACGTACCGATTTCAGAACACCGAATAACTTACCGATTGGTGTTCGACGTGCGGAAAGAATAAATACTTCACGTTCCGGCATGAATTCTCCTCGAATATATTGTGAATGTAAGTTGTACGTAGTAGGGAATCAACCGATTCTCCCACGAAACATTGCGAAAAACCGTATATTATCCGTACCTTTTCGTATGGGAACAAAAGGATAAAACGGGGAATAACACATTATGGGGGATACATTGCTTACCATTCGCGATGAAGAAATTATCGCTACTGCCGCCGCTTATGGAATCGAAATACCGGGCAACCAGCAGACGGAAATACTCGCAAAGATTCGCAAGCGGATGTTGAAAATGCATATCGGTGAAGCGATTGCATTTACTTGGAAAGAATTACAAGGTTAATTACGGCAATATTTCAGGACAGATTTGACTAACGATGGCTGACGATACCAAACAACGTTCCCGCGGGGGAAGCAACAACGACCGCTGTAGTTTCTGCGGTCGCAGTTCTACACAGGCACGGTTATTAATCGCGGGACCCGGTGTTGCGATATGCGATACTTGTGTCAAAACATCGAGTGAAATCATTCGCCGTTCGACACCGCTTCGTCCACCACCGTTGGATATCCTTCCCACGCCCGAAGAGCTGAAACAGGAACTTGATACCTACGTAATCGGACAAGAACTTCCGAAAAAAATTCTTTCCGTCGCAGTGTACAATCACTACAAGCGGATTCGGATTCAGGAAGCCGACAGCGGTGTCGAAATCGACAAAGCGAATGTGCTTCTGCTTGGCCCGACGGGTACCGGTAAAACCTTGCTCGCACAAACACTTGCCCGGTTTCTCCGTGTCCCGTTCGTTATCGCCGATGCCACCACATTGACCGAGGCCGGTTATGTCGGTGAAGATGTCGAGAACGTGCTCGTTCGGCTCTATCAGGCCGCCGATTATGATGTCTCACTTGCGGAAATCGGTATTATTTACATCGACGAGTTGGACAAGATTTCCCGAAAACAAGAATCCGCTTCAATTACCCGTGATGTTTCCGGTGAAGGCGTTCAGCAAGCATTGTTAAAACTGTTGGAAGGAACCATTGCGAACATCCCGCCGGAAGGGGGAAGGAAGCATCCCGAACAACGATTAGTTCAAATTAATACCCGTAATATTCTCTTTATTTGCGGTGGTGCGTTCGAAGGAATCGACCGTATAATCGCCGGTCGCGTAGGTAAAGGAGGAATGGGTTTCAATGCGGAACTGATTTCCAAACAAGACAATACCGTGAATGAACTCATCCGCCAAATTGAACCGGATGATTTATTAAAATTCGGGCTTATCCCGGAATTAGTCGGGCGATTGCCTATCGTCGCACCATTGGAAGAACTTTCCGACGAGACGATGCTGCGAATTCTTACCGAGCCGAAGAATGCCGTCATTCGTCAATTCCAGCGATTATTCGAAATCGAATCGGTTCGGCTCGAGTTTGAAGATGAGGCATTGCGCGCCATCGTTGAGAAAGCCCAGCAGCGTAAAACCGGAGCCCGCGCTTTACGTTCTATTTTGGAAAACGTCATGCTCGAGTGGATGTACCGAATCCCGTCGGATAAAGACTTAATTGAATTGACTGTCACTGCGGAAACGGTACGGTACGGTGTGCCACCGCGGTTCTTGCGTAATACCGATTTAAATACACCACTGGCGCAAAGCGCGTAACGAATAATTATGGCAAACACAACCAACGAAGAACCGGAATATCGAACACAACGCAAGCAATTGATTCAGTCGATTGCGTTCTTCGCCATTTTGTCCGTTTTGAGTATTTTCTTTATGTTTAACTTCGTTCGTTCCTACCGGATGAACCGGTCGTTACGAATGACGCACGATTCTTTACTGACGGCTTACGCCGATTTGCACCGCACCAACAGCGATCTCGATAGTTTACTGCGCGCATTGCAGTACAACGACCCGGAGGCAATCGAATGGGCTGCGCGATACCAATGGAACCTTGCGCGACCCGGCGAACTTGTATTTCAAATCATACCCGAAGGCGCAGTTAAATCACCGAAGTAACACTCCCTCGTTACTTTTCCCGATTTTGTAAAGTGTAATGCAATCACGAATCAATCCCTGGCTTGTCTTCACAGTAATCGGTATCAATGTATTCATGGCCACCCTCGACGGTTCGGCTGTGAACCTCGTCCTCTCCCAAATTGCGCATAATTTCGGTACTCCAACCTTACCACTTCCGCTAACCAGTGTCGGATGGGTGTCTACCATTTACCTACTGATGATAAGTGTATTTCTGCTTCCCGCCGGAGCGATTGCATCCAAACTTGGCGAACGGAAGATTTACCGCATCGGTATCTTGATCTTTACACTGTCGTCGGTACTCTGCGCATTATCTCACTCATTGATGACGCTAATTCTTGCCAGAGCGCTGCAAGGGTTCGGTGCCGCTTTGACTTCTGCATTGGGTTCCGGTTTTGTTGCCCATGCGTTTCCTGAATCGAAACGTGGGATGTCGTTGGGTATGATTGGAACCGTTGTAGCCGCCGGTTCGCTTACCGGCCCGATTTTCGGTGGCATTGTCGCAACACATTTTGGGTGGTCGGCGATATTTTGGATTAATCTCCCACTCGGTATTGTATCGCTCGTTCTATCTTCGCTTTGGCTCGAAAAAGAAGATTTCCGTCCGGCTGATGGTAAACCGTTCGACTACTGGGGCGCGGTACTTAGCGGTTCCGCCCTGTTTCTCTTCCTCCTGACACTATCGGAATCTTCCAGTGAAGGAAAATTACTTTTCGCGTTAGGTCTGGTTGGTACGTTGGTGATGGCGATAAGCTTTTTGCGGTTGGAACACAAAATCGACCACCCGATGCTTCCCCTTACCATTTTCAAAAACCGGCAATTCTCCACTAACACCGTGTTCGGTGTGATCAATACCGCGGCAAGTATTCAGGCGTTACTCACTTTGCCGTTCTTTTTCGTGGAAGTGAAGAATTTCGACATGAAAACGACCGGTATGTTTATGACGGTTTGGCCGCTTTCGCTCGCGTTGGTAGCGCCGATTGCCGGTCGTATTGCTGACCGCCATGGTTCGCGGATACCGATGCTTGCCGGGCCATTGGTGCAGGCAGTGGGATTGGTGTTGCTCGGTTTGGTTCAAATGGATTCCAGTAACCACTATTTGATTCTTGGAATCGCAGTCACCGGGGTGGGTGGTTCTATCTTCGTTCCCGCAAACAACAAGAGTTTGCTCACCTCGGTTCCACGGCAATTTCTCTTTCTTGCAAGCAGTATCATGTCGCTCATCAGAAATGTCGGTATGGTGACCGGAATTGCATTATCGGCGGCAATTGTTCAGTTTATGCGCCAATATGCCGCTGTACCGACTTCACCGGAAGGTTTTTTGTATGGAATGCACTGGTCGATGGCTATTGCTGCTACGTTATCGGTCATCGCGGGAATCGGTGCATACCGGGGAATGGGTAAGGAAATGTAAGTTTTTGTTAATTAATAACTAAGTTTCTTGTCTTACACACGTATCGCAACTCCGAAGTACAATTCTTTCATACGCTTACTTTGCAATTCTAAACCATGCGGTGTAAATTGCTTTCCTACAAATATACCCGGTCGTATCACCGAGTAAACAGATTGTTATATTTTTTTGCACGGTGATAACAGCAACCAGAAAGTGATAAGGAGATTCTGATGAAACGGAGTATTGCAACCGTTCTACTATTTATGGGAGCATTGATCAGCGTATGTGCGCTTGCCTTACCTCCTCAATGGGGACCGGAACATGGTAACCGCCCCGCCGACGTCTATGCGAACGGCAAAGATTATTTTCTTGGTCAGGCAGTTGTCCAATTCAATCATGTCCTCCCCGATCTCTATAACCGCGACGGCAAACCGGTCGTCACCGGTGACAAGGAACTTGATGCGCTATGCGCGAAGTATCAGGTGTATTTCCTCCGCGACCTCGTACCATGGGAAAAAGCCCCTGTAAACGGTAACATTGATTGCCGCTGGATTTTCTGGCTACAATTCGATCCTACAAAGTCCCTCGATGAATTTCTTGTCGAAGCCCGCAGAATGTCGTGTACGGTAACTGCCGATCCGAACTATATTCGCTCCCTCGATTTCGTTCCGAACGATCCAAGTTTATCAAATGAGTGGCATATCTTCACGACGCATGCCGAACAAGCGTGGGATTATACCGGTGGCGACTCGACCATCATCATTTCAATTTGTGATAGCGGTCTCGATATGACACATCCCGACTTGATCCCCAACCTTTGGGTGAATCCGGGTGAAGATTTAAATCACGACGGCATTATCGAAGCCGATGAAATCAACAATACCGATAATGACGGTAACAACTTGCGCGACGATTTTTACGGTTGGAATTGGACGGACGGAAATAACAACCCGCAAGATAATACATACTGGTCAGCCGACGGTGGACACGGCACTCACGTTGCCGGTTGTGCCGACGCCCGTACCAACAACGGAATCGGTGTCGCTTCTCCCGCACGTATTGCACGGCTTATGATTCATCGTATTGCCCCCAGTGATAACGATCCTACCCATATCAGTTCCGCATTTGGTGTGCAGGCATGGAGTTACTCTCGTTCAAAAAGTGCGAACATCATAAACAACAGTTGGGGTGGCGGTGGTTTTGCGAGCGGTGAACAAAACGTACTAACCTCCTGTTACAATGCCGGGATGTTAATTTTTTGTGCGGCAGGCAATAATGGTGACTCAACCCATGCCGTTGCAATCGCACCGCACTATCCCGCGGCGTATGCAAATGTCATTTCGGTTGCGGCAAGCACCGCCAGCGATACCAGAGCAAGTTTCTCTTGTTACGGAACTTGGATCAAAATTACTGCACCCGGCGAACAAATTTATTCCACGATTTACGATGTAAACTCACATTACGATTTCGCTGATGGTACCTCGATGGCAAGCCCGGTTGCCGCCGGATGTGCTGCCCTGCTTTGGAGTGTGATGCCGGGAGCGGACAGAGCAACGGTGCGCGACGTGCTTTACGCGACTGCTACTCCGATTCAAGTTTCCCGTTATGGAGACTCGCTCGGAGCCGGTCGCATTGACGTTGGGAAAGCTGTTGCGAGCCAATTCCCCGGTGATTCACTCGTATCGTTTGCTATTCGTGACACGATAAACGGCACCGTCAATGGTCGCGCCGAGCCGGGAGATACAGTTGCCTTTGCCGTCACTGTTGCAAATACCGTTGGTCATGCCGGTGCAGTATTCAGCTATATCAAAATCATTCCCAACGATCCGGGTCTCGTTGCATTACATGACTCAGTATTTTGGGGCAGCCGCTCAGTGGGAACGAACGCATCCACAAATCAACTGAAGTTTTACGTTCCGGGGGGTACACCCGCCCATCGCATCCAACTGACGATTAGGGTTGGTGGAATGAATAGTTCCTATGGCGTTCAATATCATAAAGATTTTACCCAGACCATGATGTTGGGTTTTGGTGGTGTACTGATAGTCGATGACGACGGTGGTGATGCGTTCGAAACGTTTTACCAGAGTGCTCTCGATTCAATTAATGAAGCGTGGGATACGTGGACAGTCACGACACAAGGCGCTCCCGATACCACTACTTTGGCACACTATTCCGATATCTTCTGGTTTACTGGTAACCAGATGACAAACGTGCTTTCGGAAGCCGATCAAAACGATATAACCTGGATTCAACAACATAACAAACGACTGTTGTTCTCCAGTCAGGGTGCCGGTGGCGAAATTGGTAGCACGTCGTTCCATCAAACGTGGCTCCATGCCTCGTGGTCAGGAACGGTATCTGACCGTCGTTTACTGGGTATTGCGAACAACATCCTCGGACAGAACATGAATCTGTACCTGAACGGCGCTAACGGTGGTGGTGCCCAGAACACCCAAGCGGCTAACGTTCTCACCCCGACTAACGGTTCGATAACGGCGTGGAACTACAATATTACCGGCAGTTCCGGTATCGTTTATACACTCTCTAATACCGGGAATGTGAATTTTATTTACTGCGGTTTCCCGGTTGAATCAATAAACGCGAACGGTATCTACTCGCCGCGTACTGATTTCTTCCGCCGTGTTTTAGATGTATTCCGTGGTACAGCAGTAACCGAACCGGTAGCAGGCGCGTTACCAAAATCGTATGCATTGAGTACACCGTATCCGAATCCATTCAACCCATCGACAACAATTCACTTCGCACTACCGAATGCGGGACTTGTGAAGCTTACGGTATTTGACGTAACTGGTCGTACGGTTGCCACATTGTTGGATGGACACCGTCAAGCGGGTAACTATTCCATCACATGGAATGCCGCCTCGAACGCAAGCGGTCTTTATTTCATTCGCATGGAAGCGGGTAACCGGGTATTTACCCAAAAGGCGTTATTGACAAAGTAACGTTTATTACATTTCTATTAAGAAAAGGCATATTTTATAATATGCCTTTTTTTATTGGTTCGCCTTAAAGAATCTTGTACATTATATAGAATGTTTAACCTCAGTTCCTTTTTATTTCTCCGCTTTTTTGTGTCTATTTCATACAACAACCGCAGTGAGGTGCTTCATGAGTCGTGCTTCTTTCCCCATTTTTATGTTTATTCCCTATTTAGCAATTTTGATTTCCGGTAGTGTATTTGCTTTACCTCTTCAGTACGGGCCGGAACATGGCAACCGTCCTGCCGATGTTCTCTCAGCCAATAAAACATATTGTCTCGGACAAGCGCTGGTAAAATTCGATTGTCCGTTGAAAGACATTTACCATAAAAACGGGACGCCAATTTCGTTTGGAATACCGGAGTTGGACAGAGTCCTTGCGAAACATGGAGTCTATTTTTCCCGACTCATAACCCCGTTGGCAAAAGCCCCGAAAAAAACAAATGATATTGATTGCCGCTGGATTTATTGGCTGCAGTTTCCACCGGAAAATTCTCTCGAGGCGTTCTTTACCGATATGAAACAAGTGTCCTGCGTCGTAACAGTCGGTAAAAATAACGTGTACGAACCGCTGTACATGCCTAACGACCCAATGATTAACAATCAATGGGAAATAAATCAGATGCATTGTCCGCAAGCGTGGGATTATACGCAAGGTGATTCGAACGTCGTGATTACGATATGCGATATGGGGACTGATGTTCTTCATCAGGACCTTGCACCCAATATCTGGATTAATCCCGGTGAAGATATGAATCAGGATGGTCATATCACGTCAGCCGACAGCAACAACGTGGACAATGATCAAAATTATTACATCGATGACTTTTATGGATGGGACTTCACCGACAACGATAATAATGTGCAGGATCGGCATTACTGGAATTCTAATTATGGTTATGGACACGGTACACACGTTGCCGGATGCGCGTCCGCACGAACGGATAATGGTATCGGTATCGCCTCGCCCGGCAACAAAGTACGGTTGATGATTTGCCGGATTTCAATGGATGATTCGATGGCCTATCTTAGCGGTGCGTTTGCATTGGATGCTTGGAGTTATGCAGATGCGATGGGATCGAAAATTATAAATAACAGTTGGGGTTCGTATTATCCTGACGATATGGAACAAAACCAAGCCACACAATGTTTTAACGATGGCATGCTGGTTTTCGGAGGGTCAGGGAACAACGGCATTGATTCGATGTTTTATCCTGCCGCATACAATAACGTTATTGCCGTCGCCGCAAGTGATGTAGGTGATATCAGGTCATACTTTTCCAATTACGGGGCGTGGATTGGTATCACTGCACCGGGATCAAATATCCTGTCGACAATTAATACCGCAACCCACACCGCTTATGTCAACGAGAGTGGTACTTCGATGGCAGGTCCGACCGCCTGCGGATGTATGGCATTATTGTGGAGTGTGATGCCCGGTGCAACTAATATCGCGGTTCGAGATACTTTATTTCATACCGCGACGAATATCGACAATTTGAATACCAATATCGGAGCCCACAAGTTAGGTTGGGGACGGGTTGACGTCGGCAAAGCGGTAGCGACTCAATTTCCGTTCGATACCCTTACCGGTTTCGCAATTCGCGATACGATTAACGGAATTCCGAACGGTGAAGCCGAACCCGGTGATACCGTGTGCCTCCGGTTTACAGTTACCAATCCCGCAGGACATCTTGGTGGGCAGAACATTTACTACAAACTTGCCCTCAACGATACTTTTTTAGTCCCACTCGTTGATTCGATTTATGTCGGAACCCGCGATGTAAATACAAGTTATTCTTCGGAGCAATTCAAGTTTTATGTACCGGTAGGTACACCGGTTCATCGTACAACCGTTCAAATTTTTACTGGCGGTCGCAATCCGGGTAACTTACCGTTCCACCGCGAAGTCGGGCATTTCGAAATAACGCTTGGCGCAGTACAGATTTTAGTAGTCGATGACGACGGTAGTGATTCGTTTGAAAATTATTATGTCAGCGCACTCGATTCGTTGCATGAAATCTGCGATGTATGGCATGTCGCTTCACAAGGAATCCCCGACACCGTAACATTAAATCGTTATAGTGATTTCTTCTGGTTCACGGGAAACCGGATGACAAATGTTTTGTCTGTCGATGCTCAAAGCCGTATCCAATGGCTCCAACAAAATGGAAAGTGTTTACTTTTCTCCAGTCAGGGTGCCGGTAGCGATTTAGGAAGTAGTTCCTTCCACTTGACGTGGCTCCATGCCTCGTGGTCGGGTACGGTTTCAGATCGCCGGTTACTTGGTGTGAGTGGTGATGCCCTTGGCGACGGTATGAATCTGTATCTGAACGGCGCTAATGGAGGTGGTGCGCAGAATACCCAATCCGCGAATGTTTTGTCGCCCGCAAATGGTGCTGCTACGGCATGGAATTACAATATCACCAGTGCTTCCGGTGTCGTGTATGTCCGAACCAATGGACACCTCAACTTTGTATATTGCGGCTTCCCAGTCGAGTCGATAAACCAGAATGGAAGTTATGTTCACCGCTCAACATTCTTCCAGCGCGTTCTGGATCAATTCCGCCAGACTACTGTAAATGAACCGGTAGCGGGCGCTTTACCAAAATCCTATGCACTAAGTACGCCGTACCCGAATCCATTCAACCCATCGACCACGATTCACTTCGCATTGCCGAATGCCGGACTTGTGAAGTTAGCCGTATTCGATGTAACCGGTCGTACGGTTGCCACATTGTTGGATAGACACCGTCAAGCGGGTAACTACTCCATAACATGGAATGCCGCATCGAATGCAAGCGGATTATATTTCATTCGGATGGAAGCTGGAAACCGGATATTTACCCAGAAAGCGTTATTGACGAAGTAAGAGGGCTTGCAATTCCAAAACGGACGTGTACCAATGCACGTCCGTTTTCATTTTAGCCATAGTAATTATTAAAACTGTTCGTATATTTAAAGTTGTCCGGTTACCACCCTGTTCTTATTCTGCTTAGGATTTGCTATGAAAAAATTATTTTTCCCGACAACCCTGTCTTCTTTCATTCTAATTATTTTATCTGCGGTAACAACGCTCTCGCTTTCCTGTGCCGCGTTAGCGCTGCCTCGACAATGGGGAAAAGAACATGGGAATCGCCCGGCGGATATCATCTCCTCCGACAAAACCTATTTGCTTGGACAAGCAATCGTCAAATTCGATTTTCCACTTTCGAATTCCTACCACCCCGATGGAAAAACAGTTACTACCGGTGATACCGAATTAGACGACTTTTTCGCGAAATATAATGTCTATTTCGTTCGCAATCTTACCCCACTCGCAAAAGCGCCGGTAAATGGAAATATCGACCGCCGCTGGTTATACTGGCTACAATTTCCACCCGAAACACCAGTCGAAACTTTCTTATCTGATATCAGAAAAGTTCCCGGTGTGATTACCGCTGGTAAGAATGGATTATGGGAACCGGCAGAGACTCCCAACGACCCCGACTTTAATCAGGAGTGGCATCTTGACTCCCTGAATTGTGCTCAGGCGTGGGATTGCACCCACGGCGACAGTACGGTCATCATTTCGATTTGCGATATGGGAACTGATGTTCTTCATCAGGACCTTGCTCCCAATATTTGGATTAATCCCGGTGAGGATATAAACCACGATGGGTTAATTTCTGCCGCTGACAGCAACGGCGTCGACAACGACTCCAACAGTTACGTCGATGATTTCTATGGTTGGGATTTCACCGACGACAACAACAATGTACAAGATCATCAATATTGGGCTGCTGGCTTCGGACACGGTACGCACGTTGCGGGTTGTGCCGCCGCGCGTACCAATAATGGTATCGGAGTCGCTTCGCCCGGCAGTAAAGTAAAATTGATGATTTGCCGGATTTCGGTCGATGATTCCGTGCGGTACTTAAGTTATGCGTTCGCCTCGTTAGCATGGGATTATTCGCTGGCGATGGGTGCGAAAATGACCAATAATTCCTATGGGGCATTTGCCGGTTCCGGCGATGAAAACATGCAAAATCAGATTACAGCTTGTTTTAATGCCGGGATGTTGATGTTTTGTGCGGCGGGAAACAACAGCTACGATTCCACCTTTTATCCCGCATACTACAACAACACTGTTTCCGTTGCCGCGAGTGCCATCGGTGATGTGAGAGCCGATTTTTCCAATTACGGAAATTGGGTGAAAATTACCGCACCCGGTGATAACATTCTCTCTACTATTTTCGACGGTACTCATCACAGTTACGGTTCCGGTAGCGGTACGTCGATGGCGAGCCCGACCGCCGCCGGATGTATGGCGTTGTTGTGGAGTGTGATGCCCGGTGCCTCCAATGTTTCGGTACGCGATACGCTGTTTCATACTGCGAAAAACATCGATTACTTAAATACCGATATTGGTTCGAATAAACTCGGTTGGGGCCGCATCGATCTTGGTAAAGCCGTCCGTACGCAATTCCCCGGAGACAGCATTACTTTCTTTGCATTGCGCGATACATTGAATGGCACCCACAATAGCCGGGTGGAACCGGGTGATACTGTCTGCATCGACTTTAACGTCCATAATAATACAGGCCATCTCGGTGGTCATAACGTCTATTACAAGCTTATCGTTAACGATACAAGTTTGATTCCGATTGTCGATTCGGTTTATGTCGGTAACCATTCGGCGAATGCCAACGCCGGTTCTAACCGCCTTTCATTTTTTGTACCTCTGAACGCTCACGTTCATAATACTTCACTGCAAATTGCGGCAGGGGGACAGAACATCCATAACTTGCCATATAAATGGGTTATCACCGAGCAAAGCTTTACCGTTGGCTTTGTGTCACTTCTCATTGTCAACGATGATTTAAACGAACAATTCACACCCTATTACGAATCTGCACTTGATTCGATTTACGAAGCATGGGAATACTGGTCGGTTCCGGCACAAGGTGTCCCCGACACAACAGTGCTTGGACAGTACAGCAATATTTTTTGGTTCACCGGAAACCGGATGACAAATGTCCTCAACACCAGCGAACAAGAAAAAATTATCTGGTTACAACAGCATGGTAAGCATCTGCTCTTTTCCAGTCAGGGTGCCGGTGGCGATTTGGGAACATCCGCATTCCACCAGCAGTGGTTGCACTCAACATACACCGGTGCAGTATCCGACCGCCGGTTACTTGGTGTGAGCGGTGATGCACTTGGTAATGGGATGAACCTGTATTTGAATGGGGCGAATGGTGGAGGTGCGACCAATACACAGTCCGCCAATATCCTGAATCCCGCGACCGAAGCGATTACAGCGTGGAACTACAATATCACCGGAAGTTCCGGCGTCGTGTATGTGCAGGCCAATGGGCGCATCAACTTTGTGTATTGCGGATTCCCGGTCGAGTCGATAAATCAAAACGGGAACTATGTCCATCGTTCGGCATTTTTCCAACGTGTTCTTGATTTGTTCCGTGGTACTTCGTCAGTAACGGAACCGGCAGCGACAACTTTACCACATTCGTATGCGTTGAATACACCATATCCGAACCCGTTCAATCCAACGACAACGATAACCTATTCGATTCCATCATCCGGTCACGTAAGATTGGCAGTGTATGACATCACCGGTCGGTTAGTCACAAATTTATTTGATGGGATTCAACATCCGGGAAACTATTCCATTAAGTGGAATGCCGCTTCATGTGCTACAGGTCTGTATTTCATTCGCATGGAAAGTGGAAAAACTACGCTGACGCAAAAGGCGATGCTGGTGAAATAACGTTGCGTAAACGCGGCAATCTTGCCGCGTTCTTAAGAAAAGGAGGGTAACAAACCCTCCTTTTATCTCTTGCTTTCTGGAATGCGAGAATCTACCCGAACAACTAAGTCACAATGGAGAAACCATGTTCACGCAGATATCCGGTAAACTGATTGTCTTTATAACACTTTTTATGGTATTCTGTCATAGCTCAAATGGTAATGAAATTGGAGGTTCTCCGACATCTATGATCATCGGGATTCACCCCCAATTTGCTAAACCATTTCAAGTTTGGGTTTTCGGCTATATTGGAAAACCTTCTTCGTCGGCTTCTATGGAGATATCTGTTTCCGATGGGATACAACTATTGGATGGCGTTTTGCGTTGGAACGGACATATTGCTGCTGATAGTGGAAAACGGATGGATTTGTTACTCAAGATTGATAAACCCGGTATCTATGAAGTCTCTGCAATAGTAAATGCAAATGACGTACAAGATTCAACCATGAAAGTAAAATTACCTGAGCACATATCGATGTTTCTGTATTGCCGCGAAGATACAATAGCTATGTTCCGGGAACGTGAAGAAATGGAACGTAGAATACGGGATTCACTGATTTATACTTCACTTCAATTGGATCAGATGAGCATGAAACGAGAAAGTGCAGCTCGTCGAATAAAAATGTTAAAAGAAAAAGTTCTACCATTTACGACGACTACCAGTTTGGCAACGATGGCGTATTGGCAAATGATTTTGAATACCGACTCGATCAATCCCTATAACCTTTCCGATAAATTCACAGCAAAACAAGTCAAGCTAATCCAACATAATCATTTATTGATTTCCCATCCTCATCTCGATCGAATTGAATCGATCCTCAAAGCTGATTGGTTGCCGCCAATGACAGACGAGCAACACCACAATTATGTAAAACTCATGAAAACGCAGTCAATTGAATTATATGAATTAGATCAACGTATCCTTCATTTTACTCAAACTGATACAACAAAGAATCTTTTCCAAAAAAGATCAATCATGCTTCGGAGACAAATAGCTGATCGTACTGCAATGATAAAGGCGATTGGAAACTATAAATAATCACACTTTCGACCCCCAGTTCCCACATCCGCTTTTATTCCTTATATTTAGCGTATCGTTTACCCATGCCTCTCTTTCAAAGGATTATTTGTGTTAGATATCAGATGGCTTGCCTTCGACCTTGACCGTACGATTATCGGCCCCGACCGTGTTCTCCGCGAACGCACGAACGAAGTATTACGCCGCGCCGTCGATTCCGGTTACAAATTGATTTTCGCTTCGGGTCGTCCTCCCCGCTCCATTCGTTATCTCATCGAACAAGTCGGACGCGAAATCGCCTTCGTCGCATACAACGGTGGCTATGCCGAAGCCCCCGACGGCGAGCGTCTCTGCGACCACCGCATGGATGCCAGCACTGCGCAACGCATACTCGATACAATGCGGCTCGGTGAACCCGGTGCGATTCTGATGGAATGCAACGACGCATTCCATTACGACGAAGAGAATGATTTTTCCCTCACCCATATCAAACGCTGGCCACACCAACCCGCATCCATCGGGATGCTCGACTATACCCTGCGTTCCGGTGTCAATAAATTTCTCGCCATCGGCTCGCCGGAAAATATTACCCGCACCGAAAAAAAATTGTATGCCCACGTAGCCGATCAGGAAATTATTCGTCCGACACTCTATAAAGAAACTGAACTCGATTTCATCGAAGTGATGCCCCGCGGTATCACCAAGAAAATCGGTATCGACGCCATCCTCGGCAGGTTCGGTTGGAAATGGAGTGCCGGTATCGCATTCGGCGACGCAATTAACGATGTCTCGATGATGGAGAATGCGAAAGTTTCTATCGCGGTCGAAGACTCCGCCGAAGAAGTTTTAGCGATTGCGACCCAAACCTGTGGCTCCGCCCGCGAAGAAGGGGTTGCTATTTGGTTGGAGAATTTTCTCGACACAATGGCGGCACAGCGTGCCAAACAAAAGGAAATTGCATAAACCGAACGGTTTGCGTACTTTATCACATTCGGTGCTTTACGCCCCAATTACCCGTTAATCCCCGCTATCCCCACTATCGAAAGGTTTGTATGGATCCCTTTGTCCGCTTAAATGCTGAATCAATAAAAAAACAAGCAATAATCGCGTTACCGGAAGGTACCGACCCCCGAGTAATCGAAGCCGCTTCGATATTACTCAAAGAAAAATTTTGTGTACCCCTGCTCGTTGGTGATGGTGCAGCAATTCGAGCAAAAGCGAAAGAATTGAATTTCGATTTGACCGGTGCTCAATTTGCTGATTTTCTTACCGACCCCAATCGTGACGCATACATCGACGAATATCTTCACCTTCGAGTCGAAGCCGCCGAGCGTTCCCGCAAGCGGGGAAAAAACGTCGCCGATCCTACCCGTGAAGAAATTGAGAATCAACTCCTCCACTGCATTTTCTATGGCTCGATGTTGGTGCGTAAAGGGAAAGCCCACGGCAGCGTTGCCGGTTGCGCCCACCCCACCGCCGACACTGTTCGTGCCGCTCTGCAACTCATCGGCCTTGCTCCCGGTATGAAAGTATTGTCCAGCAGTTTCTTAATGGTGATGCCCGATGGCCGCCTTTTCACCTTCAGCGACCCGGCGTATGTCCCGACTCCAAGCCCGGAAGAACTTGCTTCGATTGGCGTTGCCGCCGCCGACACCCACAAGAAATTGACTGGCGAAACTCCGATGGTCGCCTTTCTTGCCTATTCGACCAAAGGGAGCGCCGAAGGTCCCGCCATTGATGCAGTACGCAAAGCGGTCGAACTTGCCAAAGCGATGGCGCCGGAACTTATGCTCGACGGCGAATTACAACTTGATGCCGCAATTGTGCCGAAAGTCGGAGCCAGTAAAGCCCCCGGAAGCCCCGTCGCCGGAAAAGCCAATGTGTTGGTATTCCCCGACCTAAACTCGGGGAACATCGGATACAAATTGGTAAACAAACTTGCTGGCGCGGAAGCGGTAGGTCCCGTATCGCAAGGATTGACCAAGCCCGCATTCGACTTATCACGCGGTGCGACAGCAATGGAAATCGTGAAAACCTGCATCATTGCGAGTGCTTTAGCATAGAATCCATTTTTATCATCTACAGAAAGGCGGCAGTTTGCCGCCTTTTTTATACTGTCTATATCACACCTTACTCCTTAATTGACAAAATTTTGTTTCAAATAAGCGATTATTGCTGTAAATTCAATTGTAATTGATGTCATATATCATTTTTTAATGAGTTTCTTTAGGGAGGTAATCTATGAAACTTCTTCGTATCGCTCTCGCTATGCTCACAATGTGTTTCCTCGTTTTCTTTATCGGTTGCAACAACAACAAAGACACTACAGCGGTAAATCCAAACACCGTCGATACTACCGGTGCCGAATTAAAAGTTTTGCAGGCAAATGACGCGCTTGGTACCGTACTCACAAATCTTATCAACGAAAGTCCCGGCCCGCAACGCCCGTCGCAAGTCGATTTGCATGTGCCGTACAATCTCTATATACAGGCGCTTGCACTCGATCCGAATAATCGCGCGGCAAATTTCGGTGCCGGTATGCTTGAACTCGTTATGCTATCGCAAGACAGCACAACCAACCACGACTTTGATACATGGAAGGCCTTCGGCGACAGCAACAACAGTTTCGTAGTTGGTGCGCCGGGCTCGTTCCGTAAATCACCATCAATCGGCCCCATCCTTCAGGGTTCCGAAATCGCGTTACCATTCTTCTCCGGTATCTCGATGATGAAAGGCATTACGAATTACAATCGGATTCAAACGACTGACCCGCAATTTTCGCAAATGCAGGATTTCTTCACCGGGACTGTTATTCCAAAAATCGACATCATGCTCGCGCGCCTGCAACTTGTGACACTCGACCCGAATTTCCAATTTGTCGTGACGCGGCAAATGCAGGGCAACGACCCGAATGAAGATGATGTCATTCTCGACCTGACCGAAGTGAATGCAACTATCGCCGGATTGAATGGAATCAAAGCGATGATGCTGCAGATGTCATCTTACAACATGGATTTCTCGGCATATACGGGTGCGGGAATGCAAGCGGCACTTTCGCAGGGTTCTTCCTTCTTAACCTTACGTTCGAGTGGTGCGGCAAATCTTACCACTGCGCATGCGTGTTGGTTGAATGCCGCCGATGCGCTCGATTCCGCGATATACCACCTCGAACATGAAACCGGCAATACCAGTAACCACCTGATTAAATTCGATACGCATAACGGGCTTACCCATGCCGATGTCGATTCGATGAAAGCGTATTTACCGCGAGTTCGCAATGCACTCAACTCATCGGAAACGTTTTTGGTCGATGCCGATGGCGACAGTTCAACCCCGAAAATCAACCTTCAGGTTTCGTTGCATGCGGTTCTGATTAATCCGATTTCGGATATGAAAGCGTTGTTCCCAGCATACACCGTGAGCTTGGATACTGCAGAGCAGACCAATTACGGCGAATTTCATGACACCGTAGGTACGAACATTGCGTTAACCAGTCCTTTGAACTGGAGTCGGCAAGCTAATTTTGACCATGGAGTGATGGTTTATGCGGACAGCTTTATGAGCCATAACGTTCCGACATTTAATACATATTGGAATGCCAAAGTAGCGCAGTACCAAAATTATCCGTCGGCACAAATTTGGATGCAATGTCGTCCGTTCTTCTCGAATTCTGGTACTTATCACGTTGTAGCCGAATTCAATGCGAATTATCACTACGTCCAACACTACCGTGTACAACCGGTGATTACTTGGACGGCAACATCGTACAGTAACTGGATATTGCCTAATCCAACAATCAATGGGTTGTTTCCCGGAATGACCGATGCATCATTCAAGACTGATTTCGGTATGAATGGCAATGGTTGGACACGGACGCGTATTTTCCATCTTTGGAATTAAGCAGTCGTGACAGCAGAGCGACGTATGAATTTTATTCGTATTTCTTTCGTCCTCTGCTTCGTAACACTATTTTACAATAGCGCTCGTTCCGCATCCACCGATTTGATTTCTACATTTCTCAGTGGTGGAACGAATTCATTAACTGAAATTTCTTTACCCACCGCCTCGCCTATCGACACACTCGATGGACGGGGCGGTGTTTCTTTTTATGGCCAGTACTTCGACGCCTACCGGTCAGGCGGCATGGAACAATCTGGTGCTTCTTTTACCAGAACTGCCGGTCTCTCGGTGTGGCAATCATTTCACACACCACTCCCGTTGTCGTTGAAAATTTCCCGTCAAAACGACTACACTCGAATCGATCAGTCCGTCTCTACCGAGCAAGTTACTTATTCCTCTAATTACGATATTGTCTCATCAGAACTAACTGTCGCACCACTTCGCTTCGTTTGGTTAAAGGCGGCTATCTCCGGGGTTCGCGTTACGCCAGCTAATCTCGCATTTACAACCGGGTTCGATTATCCCAAAGTTGCATCGTTTGTTCTGCAATGGTCGCGTGAGAATCAAATCTCCCATGCCTACACCGTATGGGATGGTAATCCGGCTGAGGTATGGTTACGAACCAGAACCGAAGGGATGGCGGGAAGTTTTACTTCGCTAAGATGGCATGGTTTTCGTCTAATCGCCGATGGCACTCAACGCAACTGGATCCGAGATACTGCATATTACAACGTCCCGACATTTTCACCATGGGGTGAATCGGTCAGTTACCGTGCCGCACTTGAATGGCAGCACCAACATTTTATCTATGGTCTTGGTACTCGCGGCTACCGCTTTAACTGCATGGCGTATGGTGCGCAGGACGGTATCACTTTTTCTAAACTCACTGCGTTGAATTTTCGGCAGGATGGTTGGTTTGGTTCATTTACATGGCGAGAGCAAGGGCGGAAGCTAATCCAATCCGAATTTGAATACCAGCATTGGGCGGCATACTCGCGCGGTCATGTAGAATTTTGGCCATTCACTCCCGGGTGGGAAAGTTTATTGGGTGTTCGCAGATATTATATAACTGGTGCCGATGGCAATTTTTGGCGAGTGCGCGTTTCCACCGAACAAATTCCACTCGATAGCAAAACGACTCTGAGTGCGCGATGCGATTACATCGACTGCATTCTCAACGGATACCTTGAACACTGGCGTCCGGCGTTTCTCATTTTCGGTATCGCAGATTTACAATATTCGGTGTTTGATTTACAGCGGGTATCGGGAGTTCTATTCGATTTTCGGATTAATCGGAAAATTTCACGGTTTGCGTTGGAGTATGAATTTTTACAGACGGTACCGTTACGAACCCAATACCGAAGTGAACAAACTGTTACATCTACCTCACCATCCACCACCTCAAATGCCGGCCCTGCATACGGTGGCGCGATTCACACCCTCACGCTTTCAACATTTTGGTGAGTTTATTTCTAACCTACTATCTGGTGCCACAACATTTCGAGGGCTTTATTCATCGTCCTAACGCGGTGAACGTGGCGCGGTCCCGGAAAAACAAACCGCTTCGAAATGACATCGTACCGATCCCCTTCTTCAAACCGTTCGCGGGTGCCGATTGCTATCCAAACCGTTCCCACCGGTTTTTCTTCGGTTCCACCAGTCGGACCGGAAATACCCGTTACCGAAATCGAGTAGTTCGCGTTCAACCGTCTGCACGCATTCAACGCCATCGTTTCCGCAACTTCCTGCGATACCGCTCCATATTCGGCAAGCATTTCGTGAGGAACATCGAGCATGGTAGATTTTGTATCATTATGATATGCAACAACGCCACCACGATACACCGCACTGATTCCCGGCACATTTGTCAACTCTTCCGCTATCATTCCACCGGTACAACTTTCCGCCGTCGCTAACCATTCATTCTCATTTTCCAATTTGTGCTTAATAGTTTCAATGAGTGTATCGTTTCCAATGGTATAACGAATCCCCTCCGTTGCTTTCAATAGAACCGGCAATGCTTTCGCTAATTTTGTTTCCGCCAGTTCTTTCTTCGCCGCACGTGCGGTAATACGCAAATCCACCATACCGTGTTTCGGAAGAAACGCCAACCCGCATCCGGTTTCTTCAATTTGTTTCAACCCTTCGGTACCGATTTTCTCTTGTATCTGCGTTTCACCCCAACCGATTGTGCGAATCAATTTGTATGCGATAATTTCACTACGTGGTATCGCGGCTAATTTCGGAAGTATCGTTTGATCCGTCATAATCATCGCTTCCGACGGTACCCCCGGCAGTACGAATAACAATTTTCCTTCGTGCTCAACTTCAATACCCGTTGCAGTACCAATCGGATTATTGATTCTTGTAGCGCCAACTGGGAACCATGACTGATTGCGAGCAAATTCCGGCATCGGGCGTTTCAACCGCCCATATTTTTTCTGTACCTCTTCTAACAAATCCGGGAATTCCACAATCTTCATTCCGAAATAATCCGCTACCACTTTTTGTGTAAAATCGTCCGGTGTCGGTCCTAATCCGCCTGTTGTAATCACGACATCGACCCGCGAAAATGCTCGTTTGAGTGCATCCGTCATTGCCGCCGCATCGTCACCTACCGTTGTCAAGTGTCGTGGTTCGACACCGATACTCATCAATTTCGCTGCGATTTCCGTTGCGTTGGAGTTCGTGGTAAGGCCATATAGCAGTTCATCGCCAATCCCGATTATTTCAGCCAGCATACATTTTCCCGCTTACAAATTCCATTTCATTACACCGAACAATTGCAGTACCGCGAGGATAATTCCTCCGAACACGCCCGCCATCCAATCATCCGCCATGATTCCCCATCCGCCGTGCAATTTTTCCAATTGCCGAATCGGATACGGTTTCAGAATATCGAATAACCGGAAAAGAAAAAATGCCGCCGCAAACCAAATCGGTACCCGCGGAATCAACAACAACGTAATCCATTGTCCCGCAACTTCGTCGATAACGACCTGCGACGGATCTTGTCCCCAACATCGTTCCATCCGTCCCGATGCCCACACTCCGGCGATACTCGCGATGACTATCGCTTCCAACCGAAATGTCAACGACCATTGCGACATCGGCAGCCAAGCAATCACTGCGCACAACGAAGCAAACGTACCCGATGCCGTTGGCGCGAAACCGACACCACAGCTCGAAACCACGGCGGCGATATAATCCCAACCCCCTTGCAATGGTGCAACGCGGTAAGGTCGTTTTATCCAATTTTTCATCGGTTTCATATAGTGGTTCGTTCGGGTTTAGTGGTGCTGTTTATTCTACGATTAGCTTGCCATCCCTTACTGTCCAAATTACGTAAGGCGCATTCTTCGGATCCCCGTTCTCATCATATTCAATGGTTCCGGTCGCGCATTGCCATTTGGTCTTGCGGATTATCGCCGCGAGTTGATTGCCGTCCGCTTTCGGGTCTTGTGCGATTGCACCAAGCAAAATATTCGCTGCATCATACGAGTAAATGGTGTACGGCCCCATTTCGCTGTATTTCGCTTTGAATTTGGCAAGAAACTCTTTTGCGGATGGGATTTTATCTGCCGGTGGTGCGTAGGTCAGTAACGATCCTTCACATGCTGTTCCACCGATGCGGATAAATTCCGGGTCATACGTTCCGTCACCCGAAACAAAGGTCGCTTTGATACCGAGATCGCGCATCTGCTTTACCAATAAGCCCGATTCGGAATACAAACCACCAAACATCAGGTAGTCTGGAGATAAGCTTTTCACTTTGGTAAGCACTGCGGAAAAATCTTTATCGCCCCGTTGTATCGCTTCAAATATTACGACTTCCACATTCGCCGGAAGGTTCTTTTGAAATTCTTCGGCAAGCCCTTGGCCATAAGTCGTTTTGTCGTGTAAAATCGCGACTTTCGCGTTTGCCGTTTTCGCTACTGCAGTCGCCATGACTTTCCCTTGCTGGTCGTCGCGACCGCAGGTGCGGAAAACCAGTTTCAAGCCGCGGGAAGTCACTTTCGGATTCGTCGATGCCGGGGTAATCATGACAATGCCTGCTTCATTTGTCAATTCGGAAGCCGGAATTGTACAACTCGAATTAAAATTGCCGATGATACCACGCACTTCTTTCGCTATCGCCCTTTGGGCAACACTAACAGCTTCTTTCGGATCGGAGCGGTCGTCAAACGATTCCGCTACGATTTTCCGTCCGGCTATCCCCCCCTTGGCATTCCATTCATCGACGGCAAATACGACACCTTTCGTAATGTCGTCACCCATCTTCGCCGATTCACCGGTCATTGGTGCCGCATAACCGATTAAAATCGTGTTTTCGGTCTTGCACCCGGATAGCAATAACATCAGGCCAATCGCAATCGAACCACAAAGTAATTTGCCGGTCATCGGTCTCCTCCCGTTCTTTGATTTGCAATAAAAGTACACGCTTCTCTTGTTCCTGTACAAGTCACGGGAAATTCTGCAAAAACCGACCCAATTTCCACGTATCACCACTCTTCCGTATCATTTGTCGATATTGAGTGAATAGGAAATGAGACCTGAAATGAAAGCCACGTTTTATGCAGCTACGCTTGTAATAGCAATTGTAGCATTAATCTACTTAAGCAATAAATTTGCCGGAGCCGAAACCATGCCGTTAACTGTCCCGCCACTTGCCGATGCCGGTGTTTGGTTGAATTCAAAACCATTACAACCCGAAGACCTTAAGGGCAAAGTGGTTCTAATCGATATCTGGGAATTTACCTGTGTGAATTGCCAGCGAACATTACCCTATCTCAAAGAGTGGCAACGTAAGTATGCCGATCAAGGTCTGGTAATAGTCGGAGTCCATTGCCCCGAATTTGAATTTGGAAAGGATTCAGCAAATGTCGCGCGGTTCGTTAAAGCCAATGGTTTAACATGGCCAATTGTACTCGATAACAATTTCAAAATCTGGACGTCGCTGTATAACCAATATTGGCCGCGAAAATTCATCTTTGATGCTTCCGGGAAACTTGCTTATGACCATACTGGTGAAGGGGGATATGCCGAGACCGAACAGAAAATTCAGGAATTACTCGCTCAGCGTAATGGAAAGAAAATAGACATGCCCGTTGCAGGTTATGTAAGGGAAGAAGATAAACCCGGTACGTTTTGCTATCCGCAATCACCGGAAACCTACGCCGGATACAAACGCGGGCACCTTGGCAATGTTTCACCCGCCATCGATAGAGTCAGTAGTTACCCTACCGAAGATTCTTCGCCGACAAATAACACGATTTATATCAAAGGGGATTGGGAACAAACCGACGAATATCTTCGTTATGCGGGGCATGGAAGCGGTGATGACCGTCTTACCTACCGGTTCACCGGTAACGAAGTGAATGTTGTTCTTCGCGGCCCACAGGAAACGGACGAGCATCCGGTGGATGTCGTTGTTACCCTCGACGACCAACCCGTTCCCAAAGAGTGGTTTGGGCAGGACGTGAAGGAAAAAAATGGAAAATCGGTTTTGGAGTTACGGGAGCCACGGATGTACCGCGTTTTATATGGTGCGAAAAAGCATGGTACACACTTATTGAAGTTTTATCCAACAACCGCTGGTTTCGAACTATTTGCGTTTACTTTTGGCAGTTGTTCGGCGTTATAACCGAATAGAAATTAAAAAGGTGCATCTCACCGATGCACCTTTTTTTTATTCTCTAAAATAGTTTTATTCCCACGAACCGCCGCGAACGTGTTCCATCGCTAATTTACTTGCCCGGGGAAACAGAATATTGTTTTCCTTGTGCATGTGTAAATGAACGTCATGCTCGATTGCTTCAATCGACCTTAAGAAACGGCGATAACTTTCTCCGGTGTCCTCCGGTGGCGTGTAGTTATTTGTCAATTTCCGAATTTGCCGTAAATCATCTGCCGAAGAATCGTGTTCCCTAATCTTTACTTTGATTTGACCCGCCGGGTTCGAATCACCTTGCCAATGGGTTTCGCCGCTCTCTAACATCCGTATCGTGCGGAATAGTACCCGTTCTTCTGTTATCATGTGCGCTTCAAGCGCGAACCGGAACGCGCCGAATAACTTTTCCACTTGGATGATTTCAGGATGTTCAATGCCGTACGTTTTTGAAACTTCTTCAGCCAAATCGAACAATTCCGGCAATTCTTTTCGCATTCGGGCATGATGAACGGTAATGATATTGTCGATTAATTCATGTAGTGTGATGTTATTCCAGTCCGGCTCCGAGCGGGTTGCATGCGAACGGTCGAATTCAATCAATTCATTATTGACAGTTTCTACATTTACACCCATTTCCTTAGCCGCATCTTCCAACGTTTGCGTACCCCGGGTATAAAAATCGAAGCCGTGGCTTTCAAAAAAATCGATTCGGCTCGGTTTAGAGTTTATTAATTCGCCAATTGGTTGATAAATCACAGTTACCTCTTACAATTACAGTTATACAGTGATACTCCGCAGAGTTCTTTCAGTTCCCGATTTTGTCGTTAAAATGAAAATATTCGACATTTTTGATATTTATGCCATCGCGAGGACTTCACCGACTAATTTTTCAATACCCTTTTCGATTTCACTAATCCTCGTTTTCAACATCCATGCCGGAGTCGAAACAATTTTATTCGCCCTGTCCACAACATAATCCGATGCTGAACAGCTGACATGCCTCCCATGCATCGTTTCAATATCCTTTGCCGACGCCGGATCGATACCCAGTGTCAACAAAACATTTTTACCTGACTTTTCTAATACTTTCGCCACTACCACCGGTGAAATGCAAATCGCACCTATCGGTTTTTTATTGGCAACCATTCGCGTTATCAACTCACTTACCTTGCTGTCGACAGTGCAGTCCGTGCCATCGAATGCATAGGTTGCAATTTGTTTCGCTACACCAAATCCTCCCGGCATAATTAGGGCGTCGAGGGTATCGGCAAGCGCTGGATCAACCGGATGAATAGCGCCACGAACGATACGCGCCGCTTCCACCATAACGTTGCGCGTCTCGCCCTTCATTTCTTCACCGGTGATATGATTGACAATGTGGGCTTGGGGCTTGTCCGGTGCTAACGCCACGATCTCGACACCTGCTCTGTCCAATACTAACAGGGTGAGAATGGCTTCCTGAATTTCAGCGCCATCGAGATAACCACACCCCGCCAAAAGTACCCCGACTTTCTTGGACATTTTTTTCCTTACTGCTGACAACTATTCAGATTATGGAGTATGAAACCGGAAGAAACAACTCATATTGCAGTTTGTAATATGATTGCTTATCGAATGAACTAAAAGTGAAAAAAAGGATTTTTGCTAAAATATCCTTTCCCGCCTCAAATCAGGCGGAAAAGGATATACTAACTAAATTTTTAAGGAAATCAAGCGAAAACGTGTGTCGAATAAGACGAGTTGAATGTTATTCCCAATAGTAAAGTTGCTGTAAAACCGTTGCTAATGGGTAACTCGGAGGGGAAAACTGCTCGAGCCGGGGATCCCACTGGTAATTCTTTAGATAACCCGTTCGTGGCGTACCACTTTGTCCTACAGCACCGCGGTGATTCTGTGCAAGTCCCCCAAAAATCGTCAAGTAATCCGAAGTGATATTGGTATAGTTTGAATTGTAAAAATTACTGGCGGAATTCGAAGACGAATTCATAGTCAGAATGTGTGCCATAATCGTACGGTCACCGCCTGCGATATTGTTTTCCAAAACACAATCCATCTGCGCTACCAATCCAAGCATATCCATCGAACCGGGATTGACGCGTGGATCGTTGGCATACAACAAATCGCCGGTAATATGAATGTTCCCCTGAGCGGCTACCGTCAACCGTCCGGAAACCGTTCCCGTTACATACACATTATAACCCGTACCACCGCTTCCTGTAGGACTTCCCACGTAAATAACACCATTCGCCGGAGCTGCGTTTACAACCCAACTGCTGCCGGTTCCCGTCGTTGCATAACGTGTGGAATATGTACCGTCATTGTTGAATTGGACATAGGCGGTAGTATGATTATACACGACACCTGCCGCATTCGCCGAATCGCGTTGCGGTTGTATCGTCGTCGGAATCGGCATATTCGGCGCACCCCAATAGGGTGTTTGTGCGAAATACGGGTTCGTCGGCCCGCTGGTCTGATACGGTTGAGTGGAACTGTATGTTAAGTGGCTCGATACCGAATTCAAGAATGCGGGTGTACCCTGCATCGAGAAATAAGTATTGGTATGAACCGGGCCGCGAAGGGTGTCGCCCGTAATGAACCAAATACCACCATCTGCATTCGAGATGTACGCAAATTTAGAGAACGACGGATACTGCAATAGAACCCAACTTGTATCCCGTAAAGTACCGATTGTAGTGATTGTCGTTATCTTAACTTGGGTACCCCTCAGCGAGGTATCGGTAGAAGCGTTAACTACTGTGGCCGCAAAAGTACCGGTAGCAGTAGTATTAAAATTCACTGTACCGGACATTGTTCCAAGAAAAGTAGAATTCATTGTTAATGAATCAAGCACACGGTTCACACCGCTCGCTGTAATCAATTTCATTTGAACGCGGTTGACCATATCGATTGCCTGATTCGTTGTCATTTCCTGCGTCGAACGTTGTCGAAGGCCGACATACGTGAAGCCCACCAGAAATGACATTACCATGATAAGAGATAAATTTCCCATCAGACACCCCCTTACAAAAGATTCCGCGGCCGGTAATACTTAACAACAATCAAATTCGGATATGCATTCAGCGTTGGCGGTGTAGTTTCTCCCGGCTTGGGAATCCGCCACCTGCTTTCCGCTTTAAAAGTCACTTTGATTAATTTGATATTCTGCAAATTCGCTGCGATTACCGGAGTTCCAATTGCCGCACCTGTAGCATCGTAATAATCGAATCGGAATGCGGTTATGCCATAACTTGTCACCCGATTCACATTGGACGCGATTACACTGGCCCCTTTTTGCAGTCGGCGATATACCCAAATCTCGTTCGGGTTCGGCAATGAATCGCGAATGCTGTTTCCACCGGGGAAAGTATTCGTTGAATGATTGTAAACGGGATATACCACACTCCATGTAACCATCTGCGAGTCAACGTGTTGACCTGCCCGGGAACTATCCCACCAAAAACTTAACAAATTTGTATCCGCGGCAGTGATTGCATTACGTGCAATCGGTAATCCGACGCCGATTTTCGGTAAATCATAATCAAGCACTGCCTTTAGTTGGCCGGCACCTGTAACCGGCATTGCTTCCATAAATGCGGTTTGCGCTTCGTTCGTCATACGCCCGTTTATGCTCATCAACAGCAGTATCAACATACCGCCGATAATGAACGAAATTGTGAGATCAAGACCTGAGTTCATAATTCCTACCCGTCAGTTGATTTGTGCTTGGTTAAACAACTGCTGGTACGTGGCGATATAACTAATCGTCAGTGTTTGGCTAGGTAGCGATTGCATGTACTGTCCTTGTGACAAAACGTTTCTTACACTTACCGTGATTTTCTTATTGTTCGTTGCCGAAGTCATGGTAGTATTCAAATCCGTGTTTGACACATAAACGATTTTGACTTTGATTTGGTACTGGATACTATCAACCTTCACAGTGTCGTTGAAATTGTTGAAACTATTCATCGAGGCAAAATTGTCGGTCATTGTGTTGTGGTTATAAGTTTCACCGGCATTTTTCGCTAATGCGCTTGGCGCTTGGAAATTACCCGGAGTGGCGCCGATTGTATTATCCCATCGGTGATTTCGAATCTCGCTCATCATCCCTTCGGCAAGATTTAACGCCGTCAAAATCGTGGTTGCTTCGATATTTTTATTCGTTGTGTCCTGTAAGGTGCTGTTTACCTGCACGACGATACCGCCGATAAGAATAATCGCGCCTATAACCAGTAACGTCTGAATATTCACTTTACCACCTGCCTAAAAGTTCGTTCGACAACGAATTCGACTACTGTGTGAGCATACTGAACAAATTAGTATGCTCGGAGGCGAATTTAGCGGTTTACCTTGAACGATTCGCCAGTGACTCGCTTATAAATCGTGTGTATACAAGTAACGTAATAAAGGTAGCTCTATACAATAGGAGTATAGAGCTACCTTTAAAATTGGAGTGATGCGGGTCACTATTTACCGTTCAATAAATTGCAACAACTTGTTTTTATTCAAACGGTGAGGAACCATGCTGACCCGGACTCATCTGCTCTTTTACCAAGGCAAGTACCCGTTTACGGATAAATCCGCCGTAATTCAGAGTAAATTCAACTGTAGCCGATGGTGGGTCAATTTTTGTGACATAGCCAAGGTACACTTCATCCCCTTCTTTCAGGGTCATCAAAGTACCTTGCTGGTTTTGTAAGAATGCGATACGGTTTCCATTACTGGCAATCGCAACCAACTTCGAGTGATCTACTTCCAAAAGATTTTCATCATTCTTCGGCAGCCGTTCTTTCACCTGTGATTTGAACGGATCCCAGAAGAGATGAGGTGGCGGTTCCACACTCGAAACGATTTCATCCGTTCCGTTGGTCGCCGCATACGCAATCATACGGGTATTCAAGGTTACCATTTCCTTGGCATCGCGTTCATCTTCCCGTGGAGGTTTCGCATCCATCTGCATTTCAAGAATGACCATCAAACGCCGGTTTGTCTCAAAATAATGCAGAAACTCAAAAAGTTGCTCGAACGTCACATCTGCGCGGAAACTATACTTGCGCGATGACATCCCCAGCGTGTCACGATAATCCTCAAAATCGAAATCGTACGGGAACGGGTGCTTACCGCGCATCACAATGCTGTGAAGGTATTTATAGCTAATGCGGGTGTCTTCCGTTCGGGGAAGAATTTTCGGGCGGCTCTGCCACCGTTTTCGCATCTCCGACAAGTCGTTGTGGGCTTTTTCGATGAGCGAATAGAGATTTGCATCTCGCGCAAGGTTGGCATCCAACGTCGCCAACTCGGCTTGAATTTTCTTCTCCTGCTTACGGGTCGGCATCACCAGTGCAAACCAGCCAATGCTATTAACCAGTAATATCAGGACGGCAAGAACAATACTGTTGCGGACGGCATACGGCATTAGAGTACCTGCCCTTCTCCGCTGTTCAGCGTGCTTGGATTACCACCGCCATTCATCCGCGGATGAATGGAAGTTGAATCGTTATCACCCGGTACCGTATTTCCTTCGCCTCCGCCACCCATCGGGGTGAAATCATGAGGTGGTTCATCGGGTGGATAAGGAATCTTCAACTCGTACTTATAAATCGTACTGTTTCTTATGATGACTCGACTTACACTTGAGATAACGGTGTTGGGAAAAATACGCGCGATTTCATTTACTTGTGCCAACGTTCGCGATTTACCCATCAACACGATGCCGTTCTTACTGGTGTGTATCGATTCAATCCAAAAGCCCGATATCTTTCTCCCCTTGACATTCAATTCAGAGAGAACGTTACTCCAGCGGTGACTTCCAATCGACAATGAATCCGAAACCGACAATAACCGTTGCAGTTCGGCAAGGTTTGCATTCAGTGAATCAAGTTCGAGGCGATTCGCCTGATTTACCCTGTCTTGTGCTTGCTTCGTGAACAAAATTCGTTTTTCACTTTGCAGGTTGGCACGTTCCCCCACGGCCTTAAATGTAATTGCCATCGTGGAGAGGAATAGTAATCCGATGAGAACGAAAGAGTGCCAGGCGAAACTTAAAACTTTTTGCGAACGGCGAACCGCTTCGGGAAGTAAATTCGATTCCCAGAATGTCTTCGGTTCGAGAATTTTCAGAGCGATACCGATTGCAACCGTAAACTCGGAAAGCAGCGTCAACTCTTCTTCGGTAAGGAACGAGTCGTCGCAGCCGCCGTTTTTCAATATGCGAATGGTACTGTGGGGATAACGGCGTTCGAAAAATTCCCGCGCTTCGTTCATTTCCACCATACCGGACAGTGCAAACCGGTGAACGTCAGGAATGCCCAGTTCATCCTGTTCGAATAATATTTTACTCGAAAGTGTCTGCATCAGTGATTGTGGAGATGAGCCGGTCGGAATCAACGGTGCGACTGCGAGTACTTCGCCGTCGCGGAAAACCATCAAGTGAGTATATTCTTTACCGATATGAATTAAGACGGTTACTTCGTCTGCGGTCGCAGGCCATTCCCGGTTCATCACACCGGCAAGCGAGACTTCAACCGGATCGATTAATTCATAACGCATCCGCGGATTGCCGAAATTTTTTCGATTGGCTTCAAACCAATCCATCAATTTCAGGCGGTCGCGATGGACAATACAAAATGCCGGGCCGGTAGGTTGAACTTCGACAAATGAGTTGGCGAGCGTTACTTCTTCGCCGATTTTCGAGGAGACGTCGGCACGGACACGGTCGATGAATGCGCTGTTTTTTTCGCCGGGCAGAATTTCACCGCCGTTGAAAAATCGCACGTTGGTGGGTGAAACAACGATGCCCAATTTGCTTTTTCCAACCGGCATGCGTTGCATCGCCGAAACAATCAAGCGGTCGTCGTCTTCCGATTTCTCGATAGTATCGACTAAACCTGCGACGCTTGCTTCGAGGTCGGCGCCGAATGGAGATGCTTCAGTAGCCGGCGCTTGCAAGGAACTTGCTTCCTCGCTTTCAAGCGCTGCGGATAATGAGAGCCGCTGCACCGATGAAATTTTTACCTGTCCGCGCGATTTGATCAAGTGTGCTATCATCAAATCTTTACCGTCGGAATGGAATCCGATGGCGTGCGAGCCGGACAGTTGTATGGTTGTTAGATTTGGTGTATCCATTATAGTGCCGCCAGAAGCTCGTTCATTCGCTTCTTGTTGTTCGCGTAGTCCATTGCTGTTTGTGGTGCAATCTTCCTTGTTACCACCAACCGACGAAGGTCTTGCTCGATTGTAACCATTCCCTCCGCCGCGGATTCGTGAATCATCTGGTAAATTTCCGCCGTATTGTTGTTTCGGATAGCGGCGCGAACGCTTGAGTTAATCAAGAGTACTTCCTTTGCAAGACACCGCCTGCCGTCCAAAGTCGGAACCAGCTTCTGTGAAATAATACACTGTAACACATCGCCTAATCGCAATCGTACGCGTTGTTGCTCTAATTCGGGAACTTCAGCAACGATACGGTCGATTGATTCTACCGCCGAAGCAGTGTGCAATGTCGAATAAACTTTATGGCCCGAGTCGGTAATATCGAGTGCCGCGACAATTGTTTCCGGGTCGCGCATCTCACCGATGACAATAATGTCCGGGTCCTGCCGTAGTGCTTGGATCGCACCGTCCTTAAATGATATTACATCCCGCCCGACTTCGCGGTGCCGCACGATGCAGCGTTGGGATTGATGTATCGTTTCTATCGGCGATGCGATAATAACAATGTGCGCATCCACCGTTTTGTTGTTGGCGTCGATAATCGAGTCGAGTGTCGTCGATTTACCCGAACCCGTAATACCGGTAACCAACACCAAACCCATCTTTACGTGCGCTAACGATAACACGCGGGCTACATTATTGTGCAATTCCAAATCTTTAAACGGACGGATCGTTCCGTGAATATGCCGCATATTCAGTGCGAGATGGCCCATCTCAAGGTATGCGTCGGCACGAAATCGCAACTGATCCGTCTTGTCTTTGCTCGGCGTCGTTACGATTGCCGTGTATGAAAAGTCGCAATTGCGTTCTTTCCAAAGCGACCACAACTGCGATTCATCAAGCATATTCAGAATCGCTACGTCGATTTGATCGGGAGTCATACGTCCTAATGATTCATCCGGTTTTTTCAAACCGTGGATGCGGTACCAAATGTACCCTTGTGACGATAACCCACCCATGTCGACGTCGCTGGCGCTCGAATCCGGCATCTTCGCCGCGATATCCGTCATGAATTGAAAGAGCGGTTGTTTCTGGCGCCAATCGAATTTTTTGAGAATCGCGGACATTTGCCGCAAACGCTCGACACCCGTTGAATAGGGATCGATTTCGCCCAAAATCTGATTGGTAATATCTACCAATTCCTGCGACATTAAAAGATCCGCATTGTATTTACCGCATTGTACCGGTTATGGTCAATGACGCATAACCATTTAGACCGTTAACCGAACATGTTACCGAAACATTCACGAGACGGTAAGTTGTATCGGCGTCTGATAATGAAAAGACAAAATTTGTCCAAGCCCTGCTCCAAGTGTCAGGATAGGTCACATTTACGTCGCCGGAAAGATTGCCGGATGTTGTACCGACTGCGAAGACTGTACCTTCCGAGAAAGGGTGGTCGAATTCATCGGAAACATGGACATGGAAAGTACGGCTGCCGCCATTTTCAATATTGAATGTATCGGCCTGAATGGAAAAATTCGCCGGTGCCCCCGTCCATAAAACCCGTCCCGGCATGATATAAGATTGATGCAGCCAATCAACGGTTTGCGCCCGGCAAGTCGAGAATCCCCATTCGGAACTATCGGCATTGACTCCCCAAGGGTATGGATTACCACTGAATAACGGCACCACGGTCATACCATCGAAATTTGCAACCCCTTGTGGTTGTATCACGCCGTTGTTAGTAGAAAAATAAGATTGTGTTCCCGCAGGTACGGGATTAGAATACCGGTCGCCGATTAATGCTACTACCGAGTCAACCCGTCCGACCCAATCGAGGCCGGGGAAATTTACCCGATAATAACCAATCGTAGTATGAAGTTGATCCGGTGGGCCGGTATGGATGGACATTCTTACCGGACGCGCAATAATTGTGTCATGAACGCTTGCGACGATTTGAATCGTTCCCGGACGGATACCGGAAATAATTGAAACTTGAACACGGCCATTTTCATTCGTAACTGCAGTATCGTTTCCTAAATACTCACCGCCGCCGGTCTGTCCTTGAATGACAAATTTGACCACACAGCGATTGTTTAAATCGACAGGGATACCGCGGGTATCGCGAACCTCATAGGTGAGAATTGCGGTTTCCGGAATACCGGTTTCGCGCACACCGATGGAAGTATCAGTCGCCCCAACGTACAACAATGTTGCGGGTGGGCCGGACGGGCCGCCAACCGTCGTATCCGGGCTATCGCTCAAATTGTTCAGTACGATTTTCGGTACCAGCACTTGATGGCCGGCAACGGCATTGACGTTGGTTGTGTCGCTCGAATAACCGGAGATAATCGCAACCACGCTGATAATACCGCGGAAACTGTCACCAGTGGTAACCTCAAGTTGATAGTGACCGCTGGAGTCGCTGCGGGTTGTCTCGGTGTATTGTATCGTGCTTATCGATACGTTCGGTATGCCGCGCTGCGTACGGTGGTTCACCACATCTCCGACTAACAGCACGGTAGTGGAGGTCACGACGTTTTTGTCGTTCTTACAACCGACAGCCATCAATAATGGAAGCAGTAACCAGCTTAATGTTTTCAACCGGATCATGACGCTCTCCTTGGCGTTGGCACATCCGTAAAGTCAGTCTTGTTTACTCTGTTGTCTACGGAAATCTAACTAAACAATAATTGTGCGACCTGAATAACTTCCCGGTTTACGTACCCGGCATTTTCGGACGGATAACCGCCGTTTCCGATGAAACAATCGTTATCGCAGTCATAACAATCATAATCAAAAATGCAATCATCACTTGGATCAAATCGATAATTGTACGTAACCGGTATGTCGTTTCTTTTTCGTAATAATTCGCGACCTGCATTGCCGTTTGGCGGATAGTTCCTGTTTCCGCACCGCTCCGCAGCCGTGACAATGCATTTTCAGTAAATACTTCCGTCGCTTCCAATGATTCAATAAGGCCCTTGCCTTCTTTGAGCATCATCGGAATTGCCACATTCTTGATCTGGCTTTCGATGTATTTATTATTGCACGCTTCCGCCGCAACACGAATCGCTTCGATGTTTTCACCGGATCCGCTGTAAAGCGAATAGAACACCCGGCAGAATACTTCGATCGCGGTTTTATGCGCGATGCTCCCGATTACCGGTACTTTCAGCAAATACTGGTTCAACATGAATTTGCCGCGTTCCGTTTTTATGAACGTCATGAATGTAACAATCGGCGCTACAGTCAAAAACGTAAGCATAAACCAATGCTTCAACAGATAATAGTAAAAGTCCAATGTCGCTTTTGTCATGGGCGGTAACGGAATCTTAAATCGGACAAACATTTCCGCTGTCTTTGGAAAGATGTAAGCGACATAGAACAACACCGCGAGCGCCAACACGAAACAAACGATAATCGGCATAATCAACGCGCTACGCAGGTTCTTTTTAAATTCCGCCGTTCGTTCAAGAAACTTTGCTGTTGCATCGTACACTTCGGTCATATTACCGGATTTCGATGCAACGCCAAGCATGTAAGCGGTGAACTTTCCTAACGCCAACTCATGCTTCCCGTAAACGTCTCTGCCGTCTTTACCTTCGCGTAAATCCTTGCTGATATCGCGCACAACCTCACGGAGTGCCTTGCTTTGCAAGTCATTAGAAAGCAAAGTCAAAATTTCGTCGTACGGCAATTTTTCACGAAGTAAATCCGCCGATAAGCGGATGAACATTACCACATCGCTCTGTGCCGGCTTTGCAGCTATTTCAAAGAGCTTTGCCTGTACCCGAATAACCTTGAAACCGAGACGCTCAAGCGCATTTTTAACTTCGTCGCCCGAATACGCCTTCTGTTCACCGGAAATCGGCTTGTCCAGACCCTTCTGCACTTTGTACATAAAAGTGCGTTTTTTCTGGACCGCAGATAGCGTAAAACCATGCTTGCTGGCGAGTTCAGCCGCACGTTTCTTGGCTTCCATTTTGGTTGTCGCACTAATGACTCCCTGAACCAATTTTCCGGAAGCCGTCAAACCCTGATAACGATAGTCAAGTGCCAAATGTATTTACCCGCTATGATAAGCAGTTATCAATATAAGAAGATTGTGTTCGCGAAAACATAAAGATAACACTTACTTAAAAAAAAAATTAGACTGTTGAAAAGCGACTCGAACCCAAATAATACAAACTACCACACTGCTTGTGTTGATTGCCTTACAAACCACAAGATATAGATAATCTAACTCATCCCCCGGCAACTAAATACGATATTCTACCCACTTTTACGTATAGTTGATTACTCAAATTCGAGTCGCACTCACAAAACAGTTACATATTACCCACGCGTTATTACCGGTGTCGGAACAGTTGTCGATGTCACCCCCGTGTAAACTGCAGTAACTCCTTCACGGCCAACCGCCGTCAGTGTAAAAGTATTGACGCCACGCGCTGAAACCGTGTAAACATCCCCGTTTGCGTTCGTCCAAACCAAAGTACCTGCGGCTACCGGTTTTCCGATTATCTGGAAATCGAAGTTCGAGTAATCATTTTGAACCGCCGGTCCACCTAATACTTGCGGTTTGCGCACCCATTGCTGCGATGAGCTGATGATACTTAAACACTCTTGTACGATTGAATCTTCGTTCGATTGTTTTGCACTGCTGCTGAATAGATTGATTCCCACCACTACTGCTATACCGACGATGATGACGCCGAGAACAATCAACAGTAATTGCTGCTGACCCATTTTGATTCCTCCTTTGGATTTTGATCATTGTTAGGAACGGGTCAGACCATCTTTGGTAATTGAAGGTAGTGATTGTACCAGAAATGGTATGGAGAATGATCAAGACCCAACCGAACCGGTGAGAGTATACATACATAATTGTATGAACATCAAGTATTCATCATAACGGCATCTAATTAGTATGTGATTTGTGAACACTTATAAATTAATAATTTAATGATTATAAAGTGAGTTGCATCACTCACTATAGTTGAGTTACATCAGTGATGAGAAACATCGAAGTTCAACCATACAAAAATAATACGTTGGTTGTAATTATTGTATTTAGCTCTTTTCATCGAATGTAAACATAAGCGTTTTTGTTTTCTTTCATCCAAACTTCACTGCCCGCATTGAAAGGGAACCCATATCGAATCCGGTGATTGGAAATGTGATGGTGGCTTCATGCAGTGCCGCACCGGCCGCATACAGCAACGGTATAAAGTGATCGCGGGTAGGGTGTGCGAGCTTACCATCTGCGGTTTCGACGATTTGAGCAAGCATTTCGAATTCCCGGTTTGTTAAAATCTCAGCGACTTTTTTATCAAACCGTTCCGCCCAATCTGGAGTTTTCGGTTCTTTATTTTCATAACGTGAAAACGCGTCGGCAAGATTATGAGTTATGTTCCCCGAACCGATTACCAGAACTTCTTCTGAACGCAGCGCACGTAAAGATTTCCCGATATCGATATGCTCCATTGCCGTCAATCTTCGATTGATACTCAGTTGCACTACCGGGACATCCGCATTCGGAAATAGATACATCAATACTGACCATGTTCCGTGATCCAAGCCCCAATCGTTGCGCACCGAGCACCTTTCCTCACCGATGAGTTCGACCACCCGTTTCGCCAACTCGTGGCTCCCCGGAGCCGGATATTCGACCTCATACAGTTCTTTCGGAAAACCGCCGAAGTCGTGAATCGTTTCCGGTTGGTCGTTTCCAGTTACAAATGTTCCCGGAACAAACCAATGGGCGGAAATCGCGAGTATTGATTTCGGTTTCGGGAGTTGAGTCGACAATGCCCGGAAGGCATGACTCCACTGATTTTCCTCGATAGCGTTCATCGGTGAGCCATGTCCGATAAAAAGGACGGGCATGAGTTTTGATATCATTTCGGAGTTGTGATTGGACATAATTCCTCTTGGTTCAAACCACTAAAAAATAGCGTTAACCTCTGAGAGTCTGTGGTTTGTTCGTGATACGATAGACAAGAAGGATGGTTTGGTGGACAAAAAGTTGCAAGAGGGGTTAGCCCGATTAACTTTTATCGAGCGGAAGGTGGATTTGGAAGGTGCTGCCTTTGTTGAGTTCACTTTCTACCGAGACATAGCCGTCGTGCGCCTGCGCAATATGTTTGACGATGGCAAGACCGAGTCCCGTCCCTCCCAAGCTGCGGCTTCTTGCGGTATCGACCCGGTAGAACCGCTCGAAAATACGGTCGAGGTGTTCGCTTTCGATTCCACCGCCATAATCCCGTACCCTGATTATCAACTCCGTCTCTTTGCGTTTCGCGATAAGTTCGATTCGCTTACCTGAAGCGCCGTATTTCAGTGCGTTGTCTAAAAGATTCGATACCGCTTGGGTAAATAATTCCTGATTGACATTGACTTGTATCTCGGTCGGACAATCGAGTACAAGCTCCACTCCGGCGGCTTCAGCGCGTGACTGGTAATCTTGAATGATCGGTTGCAACAAAGTGTACAGTGTCGTTTTCGTCCGCTCGATTTTACTCCCTTCCCGCTCAATCCGTGAGAGGTTGAGTAAATCTTGTACAATCGAATTCAAGCGGTCGGTCTGCCTTCGTACGATCTCAAGAAAATGCATCGCATTCGCCCTATCGTCGATAGCCCCCTCCTGCAATGTCTCGACAAATCCCTTAATCGAAGTGATTGGCGTTCGTAATTCGTGGGATACATTCGCGACAAATTCACTCCGTATCCGTTCTAATTTCTCCATCCGGGTGATGTCGTTTAGCACAATAACCGCGCCGATAGGGTTACCGGTTGCATCGAACAGTCGCGTACCGTGCGCTTGCAACACGATCGGTTCTTCCGAATCGATTTGTATCGTCTCTTCGATTACACCGCCGCCTGCCAGTGAAAGATTGACATAATTCTGCAACCCTTCATTCGGAATCAATTCTTTGAAGTAACCACCGGTCACCTGATTACGGTTAATCTGAAATAGCTCCGCCGCCGCACGGTTCAACCATTTAATGACTCCGTTTGCATCGACTGCAATCACCCCTTCACTCATACTCGACATCAATGCTTCCAATTCGTTCCTTTGATTCACTTCGACGTCGAGCCGCCGCTCCAACTGTTGCGCCATCTGGTTTAATGATTCGGCGAGGACTCGTGCCAGCGGTTCGTCGAATTGCGGAAGCCGATGAGATAAGTCACCTCCGGCATACCGGACGGCGCTTTGGCGAATGATGTCCAAGGGGGATGCAATTTTGTGCGAAAGGGTATAGGCAAGTTGCGCGAGCAAAAGGGTAATCAGTATTCCGATTAACACGTTGCTCAGAATAACGCTGTGGACATAATTGTCATATTCGGTTGTTGGCATCGAAACGAGTACAATCGCGGTATCGTGGCCGGGAAATGCGATGTGGTGTGCAAGTTGGATGCGGGTATCGGAATAGCCCGCTTGTTTCATCTTAACAAAACCAGAGCCGTTCTTTACTGCCATGGCTACGGCTTTGTTGACAATTTGGAACGCACCCGGTTGGCGTGGATGCCCTAACGATTCTCCATACGGACTAAACCAATCGACTTGTACCGATTCGGGAATCGAGAGGTAAGGATATTTCGGATCTTCGTTAGGTGGTTGAAAATTTGCAATCGTAGAGATGTGAGCTTCGATCCGATCCACTGCATTTTGGAGCGAGAGTTTCGTTTCTTCCAGCTTTGAGGAGCGAAGAGTAAGAAAAATGGCGAATTGTGATATCAACTGCGCGGCGACTAAGAGCGAAAATATCGTTGCGTAGAGTTGTCTTTGAAACGGTCGTTCCGGCAATCCTCGATTACTCCTTACACCGGTAACCGACACCGTGTACGGTTTCAACAAATTGACCCGCATCGCCAAGCTTTCTGCGGAGCGATGCGATATGTACATCCACCGACCGGTCAGTCACAACGGCATCGTTACCCCGTACAAGGTCGACGATTTGATACCGCGTAAACACTCGTCCGGGACGGCGGGCAAGCGCATGAAGAATACGGAATTCAGTTTGTGTCAACTTAACACTCGTTCCCGCGACGAACACTTCAAACCGCTCCGGGTCGATGCGAATCGATTCGATTTCTATGACTTCCGAATCATTAGGAACCGGTTGGTTCATCCTGCGGAAAAGAGTTTTAACCCTCGCCAGTAATACCCGTGTGCTGAAAGGTTTTGTGATATAATCGTCGGCTCCGATTTCGAGTCCGGTAACGATATCGACTTCGTCCCCTTTCGCGGTAACCATGATAATCGGGATTTCACGGTACTTCGGGTCTTCTTTCAATTTGCGGCAAATCGAAAGTCCGTCGATTCCCGGTAACATTAAGTCCAATAAAATCATATCCGGTGTCTCGGTTTGAACAAGCTTTAACGCTTCTTCACCGGAAAGACACGTACTGATAACATAGCCCTCACGTTGAAGGTTATATTTCATTAATTCTACGATATCCGACTCGTCTTCAACGATTAGGATACTGTTACGTGGCATTGTTTCTCCTGACATTTCTTTCACAATCTACAATTTTTTTGTGAAGAAGGCATGAGTGAAGTTAGGAAATTTAGATTAACGGTTTTCTGCCCAAAAAAGACAAATCGGACAAATATGTCGTAAGTATTAGAATTATTCGAAAATTTAATACAAATAACGTCCATTGTGCTAACAAAATCTTAACAAGTTTGTATTAACTGGTTTTTCTTGCTCAACATCACAAGGCCACTCTCCCCTCTTTACCATTTCCTCACATTTCGTTCAATATCTCCTAACATCGGTTGTCTAATTTACTTACAACTCAAACAATACAGGAGAACGAATGAAGAAAATTCTAACGGCAACAGTACTTTGCGGCGCTCTCTTAAGCGGAGTGGCGTTCGCAGATTCAAACACAGACGCACAGATTGACAGCTTGAGCAAAGCCATTTCACAAATCAATAAAACCGTTACGGCGTTAAGCAAAATTAAAGTCGGCGGTTACATTCAAACCCAATTTCAATTAACCGACAATGATGGTATGGTGAACGTAAACGGTACCAACGTTGTCCTTCCCGGTAAGACCGTTCCCGGTTCCTATTCCGGCGGTGCCTTCGCGTTGGGCGTGCACCAGCGGTTCTTGATTCGTCGCGGTCGCGTTAAAGTGGTGTATGCGGGCGATATGACCGAATACGCTTTGGAACTCGACGCAACCCAAGGTGGGGTTACAATCAAGGATTTATACGTCAAAGTGAAAGAACCGTGGTGGAAAACCGCTTCTTTGACTGTTGGATGTATGTTACGACCATTCGGATTTGAAACTCAGTATTCTTCCAGTTTACGGGAAAGCCCCGAACCGACTCGTATGAATCAAACGTTAATCCCCGGCGAGCATGACCTTGGCGCGATGGTGGAAATTGCTCCCACGAGCGACCAGATGAAATTCTTGAATATCAAGTTCGGTGCATTCAACGGTACCGGTAATACCGCCAGTGAAAACGACAACAGCAAGGACATCGTCGCCCGTGTTGGTGGTAAATTCCCGATGGCCGACAAAGACATGGAACTCGATGCCGGTGTCTCTACGTTGATGGGTAAGGTTCGCAACAACTCGAATCTCTTGTACACATTAAGCAGCAAGAGCTGGGTCAAAGACTCGTCCGCTTCCCATTTCGGTTCCTATGAAGACCGATCAGTAATTGGTCTTGATCTTGAGTATTACTACAAGCTCCCGATTGGTTCGGGAACGGTACGCGGTGAATACATGACCGGTAAGCAGGGTTCGACCCAAAATGCGTACGACTTCTACAACGCCGCCTACGGTGCCGCAGCAGTCGCGATGTATGACCGCAAAGTTTCCGGTTATTACGTCAACGCCATTCAGGATATTGGCAAGCAGAACAAATTCATCGTCAAGTATGATATGTTCGATCCGAATACCGACGTTAGCGGAAGCGACATTGGTGCCGCAGGTACGAACCTGACTTATGCCGATATCGCATATTCGACACTTGCAGTGGGTTGGATGTACCTCTGGGACAGCAATGTGAAGTTCCTGCTGTATTACGAAATGCCGAAAAACGAATCGGTGAATTCGTCAGCCGGCGGAACCCTCGCCGCATTCAAATCCGACGTGAAAGACAACGTATTGACGCTGCGCGCTCAGTATAAATTCTAAGGTGGTTTACATACGATTATCCCTGCGAAGAATACGTACAACTTCGCAGGGATAGTTTTTTATCCAGAGTTCATCTATATTATTCCGGTTTCTGCCCGGTGCAGTTTAGGAAACAAAAATGCAAAGACAATTCGCAAAAGCTATTGAAAATCTCAAAGACACTATTTTACAAATGGGTGATGCAACCCTCATAGCGTTGCAGAACGCGAATAAATCGTTTCTTACTCGCGACAACCGGTTAGCCAATCAAGTCATTGTCACCGATGAGACGATTAATAAACTCGAAATTGCCATCGACAACCACGTACTCGATTTACTTGCGCTTCAGCAACCAGTCGCGGTCGATTTACGCTTGATACTCGCGTCATACAGTATTTGCAGCGACTTTGAACGGATTGGCGACCATGCAGTCAACATCGCACAGTCGGCGATAAACGTAGCGAATTTGGATGGTTGTCACGATTATTTGACCATCCCTGAAATGATGGAAATTACCGAGCGGATGTTGGTGAATGCGGTCGAATCCTTCCGCGATATGATTGCTACGCTTGCCGAAGAAGTCTTGCGTAGCGACGATGAAGCGGATGAGTGTAACCGGCAAATAACGAAGCAAGTCATCGAGGCGATAAAGGCGCAGCCCAATCATACCGAATGTGGTCTTGAGATTATCCGCGTCAGTAAAAATCTCGAACGGGTTAGCGACCTCGCCACGAACATCGCCGAGGAAGTCCTCTTCTACCTACAAGCTCGTAACGTGAAGCACCATTACGAAGATACCAACGAATAGATTCTGTTTATATCCTTATAAAATGCGGATGGCACCATCCGCATTTTTTATTTATACCCCTCTTAGTTGTAAGTAATAATTTTCTTCGTCATATTTCTCACAATAAACATGGAATTGTCATTATGACGAAAACCACCGTCGTCCTCATCCACTGGAACGCTGACGAAGCAGCAACTCGAATCGAAGAACTTATCGCATTGGGCTTTAAAGCTGCCCATTTCCTCCCGAAAGGAAGTCCATCACTCAAAACATTTGATGCCTACCCCCCAGCAGTATTCGTTATCGACTTATCCCGTCTCCCTTCCTACGGAAAAGAAATTGCCCTTTCGCTACGTGAACGTAAATCAACCCGAACCATTCCTCTTGTCTTTGTCGGTGGCGACCCGGAGAAAGTGGCCAAGATTCGCATAGTGCTTCCCGATGCCGTATATACCCAGTGGCGATCCATCCGCAGTGCCATCCGTACCTCCATCGCTACCGCGCCAGAGCAACCGGTCATCCCCACTCCTTATATGGATCGCTTCGCCGGACGTCCGCTTGCAAAAAAACTCGGACTCAAAGAGCACATGACCCTCGCCGTCCATAACCCACCCGATACTTTTCTTTCGAACACTGACAAACCAACCGGATTGACCATACACAACGATGTGAAAAAGAAACGTGACCTCACAATGTGGTTTGTCCATACGGAAAAAGAATATCGTACGCAATTCGCGCGTACCGCGAAATCTGCCGCTGGAGCCAACCTCTGGATATGTTGGCCGAAAAAGTCGGGCAAAATAACGAGCGATTTATCTGAGACTATCGTCCGGGAAGTGGGACTATCTGCGGGATGGGTTGACTTCAAGGTATGTTCCATTGATGATGATTGGTCGGGACTTCTATTCAAACAACGAACCAGAGAGCGATAACCTTTCTGGACATAGAGTGCAGGTTTATTCTTATATCCACTAAATTTCGTAGTATATTGCGAGCCACCAATCGAAGGAAACATGAGCGATTTACCCAAATTCAATACTGTATTACTGGAAAAGAACGAGAACATTCTAACGATTATATTGAATCGTCCTGAAGTTTTGAACGCATTCAATGATGAGCTCGGTACCGATTTACTGAACGCGATGAAATTTGCGGAAACCGACGACGACACGCGCTGTATCGTCATTACCGGTGCACGGCGCGCATTCTCCTCCGGCGAGGATATGAAAGCGCACTTTGCGAATCCCCGTCCGTTGAGCGTCACATTGGATAAGCGATATCACCCGCTTGTCCGCAAAATTCGCAGTATCCCGAAACCGGTAATTGCGCGCGTAAACGGTGTTGCGGCAGGTGCCGGGTTGAATTTGGCGTTGATATGCGACCTCCGAATCGCCGCCGATAGTTCGCGGTTCGCGATGGTCTTTGTCAATATCGGATTGGTTCCTGATTGCGGCGCGATGTTCCTGTTGCCGCGTCTGATTGGCTACGGACGTACCTTTGAATGGATGACAACCGGAGATATCCTCAGTGCCGAGAAAGCGCTTGCGTGGGGACTTGTCAATCAAGTCGTCCCGACCGATAAACTGGATGAAGCGGTAATGACGTGGGCGAAAGCCTATGCCAGCGGCCCGACGAAAACGTATGCGCTGATTAAACGTGGTATTAATGCCGCGATGGATCAAACATTCGAACAATCGTTGAATTACGAAATGTGGTTACAGGATTTGGCGGGCGATACCGAAGACAGCAGAGAGGGTGTTCGCGCATTCAACGAAAAACGTCCCGCGAATTATACCGGGCAGTGACCCGTTATCTGTTGCCTATCGCCGGGATTCGTTATATTAACAACAGGATTTAGTTTCGAGGAGACATGTTACTTACAACCAGAGCGCTTTATTTTCGCGACGGTAAAAATGTGATTGTAATATCGCCGGAGCTTGGCGTTACGTCGTGGGGCACGTCGGTGGACGATGCGACCCGCAACCTGAAAGAAGCAATCAAGCTGTATTGCGAAACAGCGCGCGACCAAAACGAATTGACCGAGACATTGGAAGATGCCGGCTACCAGCGCGAAACGCCCGACTCGGCGTGGACACCGCCTGCATTAGTCGAGCAACAAGACGTGGAAGTGGAATTCAATGAGCAGTAAAACCATACCGGCAAGGTACGTCCATCGCGCAATCGAGTTGGATGGTTATCTGCCGAAGAAACATTCCGAAACCCATATTGCGTATGCCGGTCGCCATGGCGGAAATCTGGTCGTTGTCCGTGCGTCGGGGGACGTACCGATGATGCAAATCCGCTGGATACTGGAAACGGCGGGGATTCCGCGCGCGCGCTTTCTTGCCAATGTGGCGAAAGCGAAGGGGGAACCGCGCAAACGCTATTCGTTACTTACCACGATTTTAGCGAAACCGGAAGGAACTAATAAGAAATAGGGATCAGGGAATGGGCAACTGGGAGCAAGTCATTGCGAGGAATGCGTTGAAAACGCATGACAAAGCAATCTCATAGTTGTTCAGATTCGTTGTATTTATATGAGATTGCTTCGTCGCTTCGCTTCTCGCAATGACAGGCATCTACACGTTTTTGGGGGGATAAAAATGATTGAGAGGGTTTCTAAAGAGCCGTTGCGTGTCCGTGAAGAGCGGATGCAGGCGAAGCTATCGGCGGGGGAACCGATTGAATCGCCCGATGAAATGTCCGACGTCTATTACGACGATCTCTGTAACCTGCTGTTGATGCAGGCGGACAGCGAACTTGCGGGCGGATTCGGATACCAGCCGTGGATTTCCAAAGCACCGGGTATGACGGAAAAGTATAACGTAGCGATTATCGTCAAGGACGAGATTCGCCACGCGTATGCCTGTTATGGTCTGCTTGAGAAACTCGGTTTTCCGGTACAGGAACATATTCAGCAGCACGATTTCCAACTGCGGGTCGATGCGGAGAATTTAGGTGCGAACCGTGCCGCCGACGATAAGCGGGTCAACATTTTTTATTATCCGATTGACACATGGGCGGATTTTGTGTCGTTCAATTTCTGTATGGACAGAGGAGCGGGACACCAGCTTGAGGATGCGCTTCATTGCAGTTATGGCCCGTGGAACCGCACGATGGAAGGCATCTTCAAGGAAGAGATGATGCACGTCGGACATGGCGAAATGTGGGTCGAGAAGTTTGCGAAGGGTTCGAAAGAAACGCACACCGAAATTCAGACAGCGCTGAACAAATGGTATCCGCGCACAATGAATATCTTCGGACGAGGCGGTTCGCGGCGCAACGAGGAGTACCGCAAACTCAAACTCAAATTGCGCGACAACGACGAAGTGCGCAACACATACAAGGAAGAGGTCGCCGGACTGTTGGAAGATTACGGCCTCGAATTACCCGAGTGGCAACCTGCAGAGTAAATGGTAGATGCGACAATCCTGTCGCGTGTCCAGTAATTTTGGTAGGGGCGGTTCGTGACCGCCCTTTTTTTATTGGGTGGTACAGGTCTCCAGACCTGTAGAGATAGTAGGGGCGAACCCCCGCGTCCGCCCGCAATCGTCCGACAATTTTGTCGGGCGCGGGAGCGTCAGTGAGTGCTGCATTCTTGTCGCGGAACTTGATTTGGGCGCTTCTCGAACCAACCTTTTTTTACCTATTGTGGAAGCAATGAAATGCAGACGTTTTATTCAGATGTAAAAAAAATTGTAAAATTTTAAAAAGTAGATTCGGTGTGTACAAGATAGAGTCAAATACTTAAAGAGAGCTTAGGTAATTTAATTCCTTAATCAACTTTTCTACCTGTTTTATCCGATCACGTGTAAGTTCTGCAGCAGCCATTGCTCTTACCATTGGCGCTATGGAACCACCTTCATAAGTTAATCCTTCAATGTCCGCACTATTTTTCAAGAAGGTTTCCCAAGCAACGGTGGCAGATTTGAATTTTTCTACTTGCTTGTCCGAAAGTAAATTTATCGCTTCATTATTTAACGAAATAAGAAGTTCCGTTTCTCTTTTGAACTCTTTGAAAGCTGAAATATTCATATCTTTCTGAGTAAGTGGTGCGTTCGGATAAAGAATGTTATTTACAAACTCTTTTGAAGCTTTCAAAAAGAGTGCTGAGTGTTGGAAGCATGACTCTAAATCTGACGCATTAATATTATTGTTCAAAACCATTTCGTGGCAAAATATATGTCTAAAATCAAAGGTCTTTGTCACATTTTTAAAGGTATCTTGTGCATCTTGGATAATTGGAACTTTGGGCTTTTTGCCAATCTCTACATCCGAACGATCATAAACTTGCACTAGTGATTGGAGAAATTTTTCTCCAATAATGGCATTCATGCAATTATCAATTTTTTCTAAATTACTTAACGCCGGTAATTGGGAGATTACTTCGCCGATAGATACAGATTGACCATGTAACGCTTTTAGTACATCATAGTATGAATCTGATTTTATTTGGTTTTTCGTAAATAGGTCTTTCGCATTGCTTAGATAAGGTTCCCCCGAATCGATAAGCGATTTTATCGCTGATCGAAAGAAAGACTCGATGCAGGCGACGATTGCGATTGGAAAATAACGTAAGAGTTCAATGTTCTTTGTGTCGCGTTTCTCAAAAGCACCTTGCAACTCGAATAAACGGGAATAGATCTCTCCTTGCCGCGTGCGCATTTCGAGAATTTCATTTATGAGATTCCTACCTGTTGACACTAAAATCTCCTCACTCGTGACACCAAAAAGTTAGTCAGCGCTAATAGGGTTCTATACGAAAAAAATAGTAATATTAATCAACATATCCTGCACTCTTAAAATACTCTAAAAATGTTTTTTTGCATTCAAATAGCCGATTAGTGATCTCTATCGAAGCTCCAAAAGCACGAATATGTGTTTCTAAATAAATAATTTCCATTTGCATAAGATATACTCTGAGTTTGGTAGTATGATTTGGCACACCAAGATTATACTCCTCCCAATTACGGTTATGTAATGGATTTTTATAGTAAGGTAATTCTTTAAGTGCTTTTGTGTCATATCCAAGTTTTTCCAGTAAAAGATAAACGTCACTTTCTAATTTTGATTCTTTTGTTTCCATGCTTTCTAACATTCTTTGAAAGTTATCAAGGATTGTACGGATTTCTTGCATGAGTTCTATAAAAGATATTTTCGAATTAATTTCAATTGCTAGATCGGGCGCTGGATGTTCATTAGTGTGAACTCGTTCTACTTCAATCCAATATTTTTGCATCTCTTCAATTACTTGGTCGATTACACGACCACTGACTTCGTAATGACTAGGTCGGTAAATTTTTTCATGTTCGCTCTTAATCTGTCTTAAAGCCGGTGCAGTGAATTTTTCTAACAAAACATCTACGGTTCGATGATGTTCATAACACAATAACATCAAATTGGAAGCAGAATTGAGCTGACTTTTCTCAAAGATTCCTTCAAATCGAGGACTTTGCTCGGATATACCTACAATATGGCATATCTGTCCAACGAATAAATCATCTTCAGTAACTAAAACGTTCTTACAATTTGGAAAAGCACATTTATTACCGGATCTAGCGAACAAAGCTTCAATTGTTCGCCTCGTATAATTTCGTTGAATAACTGTTGTTCTTTTCGTTTTCATTATAACTCTCAAACTAAATGTAAATTACCAGCAGCAAATTCACCACTACAGTCCGAAACTAAACTCGTGATCATCAATGATAGATTATTTTTGTTTTTTTGTGTGTATGCTCCCCTTGCCCATTGCCCAATACCACCTCTTTTCCCGTTCCCTATTCCCCATTCCCTATTCCCCATTCCCTATTCCCCATCCCCTACTTCTTCCCTAACACTTTCGCCGCCTTCCCCATAAATTCAGCGAACGCCTTCTCTTCTGTTCGCGCTTGTGCTTTCTTCCGCGCCGCTTCATAGAGTTCCTGCAAATACGACGACCGGCAAATCCGAATGCACTGGTCTTTATTATCGAGCAATACTTCAACTTGGGTATCAGGACCAATCTTGAGTTGATTAAGGAATGCCTTATCCAAAATCACCGCATAACTGCGCCCCAACTTGATCAACTTTTTACTCATTAGTAACCTCCTGATGGCTTAAGCTTAACTTATACTAAGCTTATATTAAGCTTATATCAACACCCTCTAATTGCGACAAAGTTGCTAATAAAAAAAATATCAATTTTCTGTTTTATAACATTTTATGCTCTATCGCGTCCCAATCGCATTTATTTTTTCATCTTTTTTCTTCCTCCCCCCGTCCCCGTCCTCTATCCCCCATTCCCTCTGTTTTTCATCTTTTAACCGGCTACTGGCGACAGGCAACCAGCAACTTTCTTTTACCGTCCCCTGTTGCCCGTTCCCCTTCCTATTCCTACTTTCCACCAACTAACCAATAGGACAACATGATTGTAGCTATTCTCGGTTCCGGTACAATGGGGGTCGGTATCGCCGCAGTCGTCGCTATGGCGGGTGACGACGCTGTGCTGTACGACGTATCCGACGACCAACTCAAGCGCGCCATCCAATCCCTGCGCGGAATCTTCACCAAAGCCGCTGAAAAAGGTGCTATCCCCGCCGACGCTGTGGAAGCGTGTTTACTGCGGTGTAGTATGGTCACGCAACTTTCCATGCTCGACCGCTGCGACCTCATCATCGAAGCCGCACCTGAGTCGTACGAAATTAAAAATGAGTTATTCAAAAATGTCGAGCGCTGGATTCGTCCCGACGCTATCCTCGCCACCAACACATCGTCGTTATCCGTAGATAAGCTGGCATCCCAACTCGCCCACCCCGAGCGGTTCTTCGGCCTGCACTTTTTCAATCCGGTTCATTTGATGAAACTCGTGGAGGTCATTCCCGGCATCCGCAGCAATACCGCGTTGCTTCCCGACCTCATCGCATTGATGAAAAAGTGGAGAAAAATTCCCGTCGTCGCGCAGGATTTTCCCGGCTTCATCGTCAACCGTCTCGCCCGCCATTATTACGGTGAAGCGCTCCGCATCGCCGGTGACGGTATCGCCGATTACGCCACCGTGGATAGAATCCTGAAAGCCGCCGGTTTCAAAATGGGGCCATTCGAATTGATGGATTTAATCGGCATCGATATCAACTATGCCGCTACTTGCGCGGTCTATGATGGTTTCATGCAGGAACCGCGCTTCCGCCCGCACCCGCTCCAAGCGAAAATGGTCGCGAGTGGAATGCTGGGAAGAAAGACCGGACAAGGGTTCTACAACTATCCGAAGGAGTCGAAATGAGCGCACCTTGGGGATTGTTGGGAACGCCGGAGAAACGCGCACCGTGGGAAACGTATCTCCATGGAAAAGGAATCGAGACCGTCGCTATCGACCGTGCGCCGCTCCATTCCTTGCATGAGGTCGTACTCACGCTCATCGTGGATACCGATTTCAATTCGCACATCACACAAAAAATCTGGTTATTCGAAGGGCACATGGATCCGAGCGCACCGGTACTCGGGAATCTTGCCGCCGCGTCCGCCGCGAAGTTGACGTCGCTCTGCAAGCACCCCGAGCGGGTTGCCGGGTTCGCCTGTTGTCCACCGCTTGGGACGTACGGTATCGAATTTTCCCGCACCGAACTCACATCCGATGAGTGTGTGACCAAAGCTAAAACATATTTATCCGCACTCGGATTGACGATTGAGGAAGTCGGTGACCGCGCTGGTGGCGTGCTTTCACGGACGCTGGCAATGCTGGTGAATGAAGCGTGTTTTGCATTGCAGGAAGGGCTCGCTCCTGCCACAGAGTTGGATCTCGCAATGAAATATGGTGTGAATTATCCGAAGGGTTTGGTGGAGTGGGGAGATTTTATCGGTATCGAGTACCTGTTGGATGTACTCGATGGTATCTATGCCGATACCCGCGATCCGCGCTATCGCGCCTCCGCGTACCTTCGCCGGAAAGCGGAGTTGGGTTTGCCGTTACATACTTGATTTATTCATCAACAGCGCATGCCGCAATCCGCGGTCGCTTGCCACGACGCTGTTCACTCCGAATAAATGGAGTATTGCCAGCACAATGCATGTACCCGCAAAGATAATATCGGCGCGGTCAATATCCATTCCCGGAATAGTTTTCCGCTCTTCGACCGACAGTGTCCGGTACATTTTGTATTGCCGTTCCAACTCAACCCGTGATATTTCAAAGCCGTGAATCCGTTCCCGGTCATACGCTGGCAGGAGCATCGACACGCTCGCAATCGTACAAATTGAACCACCGATTCCGATCAATTTATCCAATTGCGCGATGCTCGATAATTCAGCGAATTCTACTTCCAGTGCCGCTTCCAGCGCGTCGCATTCGAAATCTTCTACCGGGTCTTTCCTCAGGAAATGTTCGGTGAGATGAACTGCACCGACGGGAAAGCTCTTCGACCACACAATCGAATCGAGACTTCCGACCACGATTTCGGTGCTCCCACCGCCAATGTCGATAACCCCCACCGGAATATCGGCATAGTGGAACCCGCGCATCGCCGCCAGATACGACAACCGGCTCTCTTGCTCGCCGGACAGAATTTGAATTTCAATATTGCATGCGTCGTGGACTTGTTCGATAAACGATTCCGCATTACTTGCCGACCGCAGCGCCATTGTTCCCACCACCGTGATGCTGTTGCAATCGCGCACCCGAAGCGCTTCGACGATACCTTTGATAACGGCAACATTGCGCGCTATCGCGAGCGAAGAAAGCGAACCGGAATTCATCAACCCTTCTCCCAAGCGGGTCGGGTATGTCGTGTCCGATAGGATTTTCCAGTCGCCACCGATTTGCCATCGTACCACGAGACACTTGATGGTATTGGTGCCGATGTCGATCACGGCTTGTAACGGTGTCTTGATTTCATTCATCTGGTTTTATCGGCGCTTTCAGTGTATTTTCTGTAGAATACAATTCAATTGGAATATTTACAAACGTGATACGGATTTTATCTCTTCTCTTTTCCCTCACAATCGCCCTGTTTTGCACGATTGGTGCGGCAGTACACGCTCAGGAGACCGTTGTCGAAGGGCGGGTATTGAAGTTAGGGCGTGTACCGATGCCCTACGCACATGTGCAGTACCGCCACCTCGGAACCGGCACAACCTATACTACACAAGCCGATGAGAATGGTCGTTATAGCATTCGCAGTTTGGTCATACATGCACACGATATCAAACAAACATCAAACGATTCTAATTACGAAGTTACTTTGTTTCCCGACTCAAACGGTACCCGTTTTTTCAAACGGATTTTCGTTCGTTCGGTTCGCGATACCGTCATTATTTGTATCGACACCGTGATGGCACCGCCTCCCCGCACAATTCTGTTCATCGGAAACAGCTACACTTTTTACAATGGTGGCATCGATACCCACTTGCACAATTTGTGTTTGACTGCCGATTCAACCAATGCACCGTTCACAACCAGCATCACCGGCCCCGGCTATTCCCTGCGAAATCATTGGGAAACCGCCACGACACGGCAAGCAATTCGGAACAATCATTACGACTTAGTGATTTTGCAGGAACAGAGCACCAATCCGATTACTGACTCACTTTCGATGTTCCAATATGCTGATTCGTTGACTCGAATCATTCGCGAGGCGGGTTCGGAAGCGGCGTTTTTCATGACTTGGACACACCGTAGCGATACCAGTAAGACCCATGTCCTTGCCTCGTCCTATCATCATTGCGGTACAGTTTTCGGGGTAACTGTCGTGCCGGTGGGGTGGGCGTGGCTAATGTCGCTCCGGCGCAATCCGGAAATTGTGTTACACCAATCCGATAAAAGCCACCCAACCACGTGCGGAACGTACCTTGCCGTATGTACATTCTATGCAGCGCTATTTGGTCGTGGTCCTGTCGGACTAACGTATGTGAATGACCCAAGTATCGGTCCCGAACAACGGGCGGTGTTACAACAAACCGCGTGGGATGCCGTGCAACAGCATCGACCTTAAATCGATTCTGATTTTACAACTGGAGGATGTTCATTATGAAGACTTCTTTATTCGTAATGTTGATTTTAGGTTTGGTTTGTGTTTCTTATGGACAAACTCTATACCCTTCAAACCACAGCTTACAAAGAGCTACGATATTTGCGGATTCAATAGATAGCGAATCGAAGTTGAGTGGTTTTTATAGTAACGCTCCTATGTACACAGAACACACTAATAGCGGTATGTCTGACGCTTGGACTTATGTATTTTATTTTTACACGTGTCCAGATTCGATAATGCTTGTTCATGTCTTAGCTGATAGCCGGCATACTTTTCCTGATCAGTATCCGATATTATCATTATTATATGGAACTCCTATATATCGTTGGACAGCAGGAACCGAAATTCCAATACAAACTTTTGGTATCGACCAAGATAGCATAAACAGTGTTGTAGCTTGGAATCTAATTCTCTCATCTGATTCCCTTTTAAGTATACAAGATTTAAGAGAAAGATTTCCAAACGATAGTTTACACTTATATATGGTATGTTACAGGGGTCGTGATTGGAGTGAATTTCCAACTGACACTAATGCAACTACATGGCTAATAAGAATACAAATGGTCAACGGACCTTACGTGAGTTATGCTTATCACTGGATAGATTATAACGTTAATGAAAATCTTTCATTTGATAGCACAGGCATGCGTTGGAATTCAAGGCAGGTTACGGTTGACGAGCCTTATTTTTCAGTAAAGGAATTAGCAATACCAGAGCAATTCAAATTCTACGCCTATCCCAACCCTACGAACGGCAGTTTAAACCTGTTCGTTAATGGAAAGCGATTGAACAACTCATCATACGAGTTATTTGATATTCTTGGGCACCGGATGAACCCATACCAACTTGCTTCGGGGTCGTATTTCGCTAAATACAAGAACCAAACAATTAAAGTGACCGTCTTGAAGTAACCAATTTCAGCAGTATCTTTTGCAACACTTTTTGAGGAATTATGTCAAGCCGTACCGCATTTGAAGAACTATCGCAACGTGGATTTATCTCACAAGTAACTCACCCCGATGAGTTACCCAAACTGCTCGCGCAACCACCGCAGGTGTTTTACATCGGCTTCGATCCGACGGCGACGAGCTTGCATGTCGGTAGTATGTTACCGGTAATGGTGATGGCGCATCTTCAGCGGTTCGGTCACAAACCCATAGTCCTTGTCGGCGGTGCAACCGGTATGATTGGCGACCCCAGCGGAAAATCCGAAGAGCGGCAGTTACTCGGTGTCGAGAAGTTGAAAGAAAATCTTGAGGGGTTAAAATCGCAACTCTCACGCTTCTTCAGTTTCGAAGGGTCGAATGCGGCAATCATGGTGGACAATTACGACTGGACGAGTAAATTCTCTTATATCGAATGGTTGCGCGAAATCGGTAAGCACATCACCGTGAATTACATGTTACAAAAGAAATCCGTTCAACTTCGGTTGGAGTACCGCGAGCAGGGGATTTCCTATACCGAATTCAGCTATATGCTGTTGCAAGCAAATGATTTTCTCCATTTGTTTGAGACCTACGGCTGTAAGATTCAATGCGGCGGCGACGACCAGTGGGGCAACATTACCGCGGGGATGGACCTCATCCACAAAAAAATCGGCGGTGAGGCATATTGCTTTACTTGGCCGTTAATGGTGACGGCGAGCGGCGAGAAATTCGGAAAGTCCGCCGGGAATGCCGTCTGGCTCGATGGTAACATGACGAGCCCATACCATTTCTACCAATATTGGATTCAAACCACCGACGATGATGTCGAGAAGTATCTCAAATTTTTCACCTTCCTGCCATTGGAAGAAATTGCACAGATAATGCAGGAACATGTCGCATCACCGGAGAAGCGGTATGCACAAGTTCGCCTTGCTACGGAAGTCACACGTACGGTACACGGCGAAGCTGGCTTGCAAAAAGCGCAACTTGCGACCGATGTTTTCTTTGGTAAACCGATTCAAGGGTTGTCCGATTCAGATTTAATTGCGGTATTTTCGAATGTCCCCTCGAAAACTTTTTCGCGTAATGTTCTCACCGACGGAATCTCAATCATTGATTGTGCCGTGGAAGCGGGAGTATATCCGTCTAAAGGGGAAGCCCGCCGTTCGATTTCCGGTGGCGGCTTGTATGTGAACAACAACCGGGTTGAAGATGAAAAAATGAAATTAATGACTACCAATTTGGTCGGAGAAAGCTCGATTGTCCTTCGCAAAGGGAAAAAAGAGTACACTTTACTTCGTTTTGAATAGTACCCGTCATATACAATAAACCCAAACAGAGTCCGGTTACTCAATGAACATTTCCGAAACGCTTCGCGAAAAATCGGCCAAAAGTTGGACCATTCTAAAACTTACCCTGACCCGATTTTCGGAGATAGATGGAACGCAACGGGCGGGTGCGTTTGCTTATTATGCCTTCTTCGCACTCTTCCCGTTGCTAATCCTCGTCGTTTCGTTTGCGTCGTTATTTATAAACGGAAGTAGCGCAACCCGCGCTGTGATTTTTTTCATTCAAAATTATCTTGTGATTAGTGCAGAAGTTCGGCAGTTGATTTTAACTACTATCACGAATGTTGTCCACGCGGGAAGTCAAGCGGGAATAATCGCCTTTGTGATGTTGATTTGGGTGTCGGGTAATTTCTTTACGACGTTAGTTTCGGCGACCAACCGGGCATGGGGTAGCACCGGTTATAAATGGTGGCAAATGCCGTTTCGGAGCTTACAGTTGTTGGGTGTGACCATAAGCGCGGTATTGTTAGGAATAGTTGTACCCATTTTGGCAAGGATGGCAAAGGATTGGTTTTCAGAGCTGTTTTCACGTCAAATTGTGTATCGACTCGCGGTTTATGTCCTTTCGTCGCTAATCTTCTATATCTGCTTATTACTGTTTTATAAGCTTGCACCGCTCCGCCGAACCCGGTTTTCCGAAGTATGGTTTCCCGCCTTGGTGGTCACCATTTTGTTAAAATGTGGTGAAGGGTTATTTTTGATTTACCTGCGTGAATTCTCCACAATAAACGCAGTATACGGCACTGCGGGTGGATTCATTACGATGCTGTTGTGGATATATATATCCGGATGTATCTTTATTTATGGCGCATGTCTGTGCGCTGTACTATCCGATTCAAACAAACCGGTTACAATCCCGGAAAATTAAATATGCGTTCCCAACCAGTGTACAAATTACTCTTTCATTCCTACTTTGCTTTGCGTCTTACTTGAAGGGACTATGAGCATTCCGGTGGAGTGGCGTTTCGATTTTGAATACAACGGCGGCGACCTTAGTTGCAGTGCGCTTGTATTGGAATTGAAGGCGTTTTTTCAATCACTCCCACCGTCAACCTTCGTTCTCGTTACCGCACAAGATTTAGGAGCTGTGATTGACATTCCCGCATGGTGCTGGAGTACCGGTCACTCCCTGATACATAAACAACATCCCTACTATCTAATCACGAAACGTTCAACTGAATAGGAGATACTATGTCGAAAACATTCTGTGTTTCGATTACTCACACTCATGACAATACTGATAAAGCGACACTTGGCTTTGTCGTAGCCAATGCCGCTATCGGAAGTGAAAAAGACACGATGGTATTTTTAAGCACAGACGGTGTCTGGGCGGCGGTAAAAGGCGAAGCGGCGAAAGTCAGCATTGGCGGTCCGTTCCTTCCCCTCAATGAATTGGTCGATAAATTCATCGCGGGTGGCGGCAAAATTTACGTTTGCACGCCGTGTATGAAGAAACGGAACATTACCGAAGATATGTTGATTCCCGGTGCACAACCTGCCGGTGGTGCGGCTCTTGTCGAGTGGCTCGCCAACGGTTCACCTTGCGTGAGTTACTAAGCGCATGAGTGAAACGATGTCATTCGAGTCGATTATTCCCGACCATGTGTTCGAAGGAGGCGACCTCGATTGCGGTTCCGGGCTCGTGTTGTTGATTCGCGAAGCGATGCTCAAAGTGCCGGTTGACGGTATTCTCGAAATGCGCAGTAGCGAACCAACAGTCGCCGACGATTTGCCACCATGGTGCCGGATGGTAGGCCATGTCTATTTGGGCAGCATACCTTCGGGAAAAGCGGTACGGTATTTCGTACGCAAATCGGTAGCGCCAGTGGAAGAATGTGCCGCACTCGAGTCCGATCTCGAGCGTGCCAAGAATTATGAATGGCGCGTCCGCGCACGTTCCACCGGAAACCGGAAAAGTACGGCTTATTGCCGCAACTTTACGATTGAAGTGGGACAACCGGCATCTTTTGAGGAAACCGACAAGTACCCGTCCGCCGTCGAGTATTTACTCTCGTCGTTGGCGGGCGATTTGGTATCCGGTTATTTCGCCGAATGCGCGCGGAGTGGACTCGAAGTGGATGACGTCGAAATCACTGTCGCCGGAAAGTTGCATAATGTGCTGGCTCATCTTGGCACTGAGGAGGGTGACCCTTCGGTTTCCAGTATCGAGTTGAAATGTTATGCGACCAGTTTCGAACCGGAAGAAGCTTTGCGGAAAACATGGGAAAGAACGGTATTGCGTTCTCCCGTCGCTTCCACGTTGTCGAAAGCGGTCGAACTCAAAATTAAATTCGCAGTAGTGTAATTGCATGACGAACACATTACCAAAATTTCCAGTAACCCAAGTTGGCTCATGGCCGCGTTCTCAGATGATGCTGAAAGCGTTGCGTGATCATCGCACCGGACGTATCGGACGCGATGAATTTGAACGCATCGCCGATGCGGAAGTAAAACGAACAGTCGAAATTCAGGAAGAGATTGGCGTCGATATTATCGTCGACGGTGAGCACTGGCGCGACAACTTCTATTCGTTTCTGACAAATAAAGTCGAAGGAACGAAATTGATGTCGCTTGCCGATATGTTGGATACGGTCGAAGACAAATCGAGTTTCGAGGAAATGCTCTCGACACTCGACGTACCGGCTTCGACAATTCGCAATCCGACTTGTGTCGCGAAACTTTCGCGGCGCGAACCGCTCGCAGTGAATGAATTTCGTTTTGTCCGCTCGATTTCCACCAAACCGGTGAAGATGACACTACCCGGCCCGTACCTCCTTACCCGATCGATGTGGGTAACTGCGCTATCGCAAGATGCCTACGACGATAAAACGGAGATGGCGGACGACGTAGTGAAAATGCTTCACGACGAGTTGGTCGAGTTGCGCGATGCCGGTTGTGATTTTGTCCAATTCGATGAGCCGGTACTGACCGAAGTTGTGCTCTCGAAGGATAAAGATCGCCGAACTTTCATGTGAGCTACGTTGGCGACTCGCCGGGACGCGGGTGCGGAACTGGAATATGCTGCGGAGCTGATTAACCGCGTCGTTGACGGCGTGGCGGGAATTCGTACGGCTATTCATGTTTGTCGCGGCAACTGGAGTCGCCGCGAAGAGGTATTACTTGCCGGTGATTATATGCCGCTCGTCGGTGCATTTCAGAAAATGCACGTCGATCAATTTGTTCTCGAATATGCCACACCTCGCGCGGGTGAGTTAGCAGTGATTGGTGAATCACTCGCATCGAAAGAAATCGGATTGGGTGTCGTGAACCCGCGTACCGAAACCGCCGAACCGGTTGAGGAAATTGTCCGGCAAGTAAAATCCGCACTAAATTTCTTCGCTCCCGAACGAATCTTCCTCAATCCCGATTGCGGTTTCGGTTGTTTCGCCAACCGTTGTGTCAATGACGACGAAACCGCTACGGAAAAAATGCGCCACATCGTCGCCGCGGCAAAACAACTACGTGCTTCTTACTAATTCGCATTCCGCTCGCACTTCACTACTCTTCGTACTTATCTTATTCTGAATTATTGTAAGGAAAATCTATGTTTCACCCGAAGCAACTTATTTTTAGCTGCTTTTCTTTTCTCGTATTGCTCACTCTGTTCGGTACGACATTTGCAACCGTCCTTCCCGATACTTTGTCGGTTCCTGTCTTCCGGGATGCGACAATTCATTTTCAACCCGATTCCGCCGGGAAGTACGCAACGGAAGGTCTGACCGCACTTGATAACGGACGAATCCTCGCGACAAAAATTACTTTACCCGAATATGATTCAACCGTCCGAATTTTTGCACGTGTCGTAATCAAACCGATACCGAAAGATGAACGCTCAGTGTTTGACCATTGGGATCGCGCAGGGAGTATTCGGTTGGCACAATCCGGCGAACCCGACATTGAAATAATGCGCTTCATGACATCGTACGGTGGTCGCACTGAACATGATTTGGAAGTCACACCTCTGGCACCATTACTACGCGGAGACAAAACACTTAAAGCATTCGTCGATACATGGGTGACACCGGGTTGGAAAATTGATTTTACATTGACTTACATAAAGACCACGGATTTTGACAATCCAAGTTGGGTTGATCCGGTTTATTTCTGTGACTCGTTCAATAAACAAGACATGCCTAATGGTGTTGAAGTTGAAACAAACGTACCTGCAGGTTTGGCGCGCGTCGCGATGGTCTATTACACCACCGGCCATTGTACCGATGGCACCGATGAGGATGAGTTTGTCTCAAAAGCGAATGTCATTTCCATCGATGGAACGGTTGCGGAGCGGATGCACCCGTGGCGCGACGATTGCCGGAAAAACCGCGAGGTGAATCCCTACACCGCACGATGGTCGGATGGCACGTGGTCGAGTGATTTAAGCCGCAGTGGTTGGTGTCCCGGTTCCCTTGTCTATCCCAATGAATTTGATTTTACCGACCATCTCACCCCCGGAAAACACAAAATAAAATTCGTTATTGAAAATATGCGCCCGAAAAATGAGAAGGGAGACTTCGGATACTGGCGTGTCTCAGCTTTCTTAGTTGGTTGGAAGAAAGCACCAAATCTATGGCAGAATCGTTAAAATCATGATTATTCCCGCCCCTAAATTCTCACAAGCCACGAGTGGTACGTTCCAACTCTCTCCCTCTACCTCGCTCCATCTGAGCACAACAACTCCCGAACTAATACACCTTGCCGGTTTCCTAAAGTCTGAACTGCAATCTCGGTACGGTTGGTCGCTCACTTCCAGCGAACAAACAAATCCGAATTCATCCATTATTCTTTCACTCGATTCCAAGAATCAAATACCAGAGTCGTATGAATTATCCATCGATTCTAATCAAATTCGTATCGATGCATCGCATCCCTCCGGTTTATTTTATGGCCTGCAATCACTGTTTCAACTCTTACCAGAAATTTCCCTATCGACGAGTCTTATCGAGCTTGCCGGAATAGCAGTTCAGGATGAGCCGCGCTTCCAGTGGCGGGGCATGCACCTCGATGTGTCGCGCCATTTTTTCCCCATCGCTAATATCAAGAAATTGCTGGACGAGCTCGCTCTCCACAGATTAAATCGATTTCATTGGCATCTAACTGACGATCAGGGTTGGCGATTTGAGAGCAAACGCTATCCCCTCCTAACGGAAATAGGCGGATGGCGAATCGAACCAAACGGCGCTAAGTACGGCGGCTTTTACACACATGAAGAGATGCGCGAAGTGGTTCAATATGCCACTGAGCGCTATATCGAAGTGGTTCCCGAAATCGATGTACCGGGCCATGCCCGCGCACTCCTTGCCGCATATCCCGAATACTCCTGCACCGGAACGACGCAATCCGTGCCGAATACATGGGGTATCTTCGATGATGTATTGTGTCCCGGAAATGAATCGACTTTTACGTTCCTGACAAATTTGTTCGAAGAAGTTTGTAGCATTTTTCCCAGTGAATTTATTCATATTGGCGGTGACGAGTGCCCGACTATCCGGTGGAAGGAGTGTCCAGATTGTCAACAGCGAATGAGAAATGAACACATACATTCTGAACATGAACTGCAAAGCTACTTTACTACTCGTATTGCGAAAATGCTATCCAACTTCGGAAAACGGGCTATCGGTTGGGATGAAATTCTCGAAGGTGAGATTCCTTCGGATACGGCAATCATGTCGTGGCGTGGCTTTGAGGGGGGACTACGCGCGGCAACAGCAGGTCACGACGTCGTTATGTCACCCGTCTCCCACTGCTATTTCGATTACTATCAGGGACCTCGTGAAACCGAACCTCCAGCATTTCCGAATGAATTGTTGTTGGAGAAGGTATATTCGTTCGAACCAATTCCTCCCGAATTAAAAGAAAATATACATCATCACATCCTGGGTGGTCAGGGAAATCTTTGGAGCGAGTATATGCCGTCGTGGGAGCAAGTCGAGTATATGGCATTCCCCCGAATGTGCGCCCTTTCCGAAGCGTTATGGAGTCACGAGAAAAATTACACAGATTTTCTACAACGCTTGAACCTACATAAAAACCGGCTAAAGCGACTGCATATCAATTTCCATCCGTTACCGATTACACACAATTACACATCAAATTGTTGTTATATGCGCTAATACAAATTTTACTTTTCTCTATTATTTCTTTGACACAAATTCATCCCCAACCTACTTTACTCGTTGTACCTAACGGACACGTTTGTTAACATCACCGATTGCTTTCGAAAAACGAGGAGGTTTGGATGTTTACGGATACAAAGAATTTTCCCACTCAACATACTTCTCTATTTATTTGCCTGCTTTTTACAGTTTCTACTTCTGTGTTTTCATTCGCTCAAACATGGCGATGGCAGAATCCTCAACCTGAAGCTAATATTTTAAATTCGGTAAAATTCATCGACGCTACCAATGGTTGGGCGGCGGGCGATGTCGGGTCGATCGTGCATACAACCGACGGTGGCGTGACTTGGAAAAATCAAAATAGCGCAACGGCATTTTGGCTGGGTTGTGTTACATTTTCTGATATGAATAATGGTTGGGCCGGTGGTAATTTTGGTACCATCGTTCACACAACCGACGGCGGCGAGACATGGGTAAACCAGAATAGCGGCAATACCACAACCAGTTTTAATGCAATGTTTTTCATTGATGACAGCACTGGATGGGCGGCGGGTGCCTATGGTATTATCGAACACACTACGAACGGTGGTACAACATGGACGAATCAAACTACTGGCTCGAATGAATTCTTTTGGGGATTGGCATTTACTAGTCCGACGAACGGTTGGGCGGTGGGCGCAAATAATCAAATCCTTCATACCACGAATGGTGGTGCAATCTGGACCATTCTAAATCGCCCGAGCACTTCATTGCGCTCATTGACGTTTACCGACAGTATACATGGTTGGGCGGTGGGTCAAAGCGGATTAATTCTTCACACTACCGATGGCGGATCTTCATGGTCGAACCAAACGAGCGGCACGACTAACTTGCTTTGGGATGTCGCTTTTGCCGATATCAATAATGGTTGGGCAGTGGGTGCCGCCGGGACGATTTGCCGTACAACAAACGGTGGGGCAAATTGGAGCTCGAGCAACAATACGGTCTTAGCATATCAAGGCGTTGCTTGCACAGATTCAAATACCGTATGGGTAGTCGGAGCAAGTGGGACAATCATTCAATCGACAGATGGTGGGGTTAATTGGAGTAACCAAAATCAAGGAACCAGTAATCTTTTACAAGGAGTAGAATTTTCCGATGAGAATAATGGGTATGCCGTCGGAGCAACGGGTACAATCGTTCATACCACCAATGGCGGTTTGACATGGTCTTTGCAAACCAGTCCGGTACAACCCGATCTGCAAAAAATACACTTTACAGATTTCAACAACGGTTGGGCGGTCGGAAACTCAGGCACACTTATACACACTACCGATGCCGGAACGACATGGACAAGTCAAACCAGTGGAACGGCCAGCCAATTACTCGGAGTAGCATTTACCGATTCAAATACCGGATGGGTCTGCGGAGAGGACGGAGCGATTAGGCACACTACTGATGGTGGCTCAACGTGGAACCCGCAGTCCAGCGGAGTTAACGCATATTTGGAAAGTATTACATTCCCTGAACCCAACATTGGTTGGATTGTCGGTGACAACGGAACCATCCTAAATACCACTAACAGCGGCACATCATGGGTGTCGCAAACCAGTGGTACGACCAATAGATTGAATGCATTGTGCTTCACTGATGAATCAAATGGCTGGGCGGTCGGCATGTATGGAACAATTTTACATACGGCAAACGGTGGCGTGAATTGGAACCCCCAAACCAGTCAGGATATTTACCAAATATTCAGCGTGGCGTTTCCCGATCAAAACAACGGGTGGATAGTTAGTGAACACGGACTGATTTTGCATACAACAAATGGCGGTGTCGATTGGTCCATTGTAAATAGTGGAACCAATCTCTCGCTCTACAGTGTTTCGTTTCCCGATACAGGAAATGGATGGGTAGTCGGTGATGGCGGCACGATTATTCACACCGGTACACTCAGCGAAACCTCGGTGGGAAATGCACCTTCAAACCGTCTTCCCACTCAATTCTATTTATCGCAGAATTATCCCAATCCATTCAACTCACACACGGAAATTTCGTATTCGCTCCCGGTTGCCGGGAAAGTTTCGCTTGTCGTATTTGATATGATGGGTAGAAAAGTTGCAACGTTGGTTGATGGCAACCAAAGCGCAAGCCGCTACCGTGTTGGATTCGACGGAAAGAAATTAACCACCGGCGTATACGTATATCGTGTGAGCGTAAATGGTGTGAGTGAAAGCCGTAAGATGGTTTTATTGAAATAAATTCGATCTAAATGATGATAGACAGAAAAGGGTCGATGTACATCGACCCTTTTTTCTAACTGAGTATCTCGTGGATTTTGTCAAGCAATTCCTGAATCCGGTACGGCTTCTGTATAAAACCGGAAAGCCCTTCTCCTGCGAACTTCTCCGTAACTTCTTGCTCGTTGAAACCACTTGAAAGTAGAATTCTTACATCGGGACGGATTTTGCGGATCTTGCGGAATACCTCTTCTCCACTCAACTTCGGCAAGGTCATGTCCAACAGCACAAAAGAAACTTCGGCAGCAATTTTTTTAAATTTCTCTACGGCTTCCTCCCCATCGACTGCAGTTTCGACCTTAAATCCCTTCATTTCGAGTAACTGCCGAGCAAGCGTAAGGACGCTGGTTTCGTCGTCCACGACGAGAACGATGCCGCTCGCTTTCCACTCTTCTACCGGATTCTGACCTATCATATCCGCTTCATGAGGTGTATTCGAAGATTTAGGAAAGAGAATCCGGAATGTCGTGCCTTTTCCGACGTCACTGCGAACTTCCACTACACCGTGGTGCCCCCGGACTATACCGATAACTGCGGCAAGACCAAGTCCCCGTCCAGTGAATTTTGTCGTGAAGAACGGATCGAAAATCCGTTTCATCGTTTCGACATCCATTCCGCTTCCGGTGTCTGCTACTTCGATGTAGACATAATCCCCTTCTTCGATATTTTCAGTAGTAAACGCTTCCGTTAAAAACGCTTGGTCGACTTGGAAGGTGCCGGTTGAAATTCGAACTATACCGTTGCGTTCACCAATCGCTTCAGAAGCGTTTGTAATCAAGTTCATCACTACTTGCCGGATCTGAGTTACATCGCCTTCGATATAAGGAAGTTCTTTCGCGAAATCATAAGTCAGTGTTACCCGCTTGGATATGGATACTTCCAATAGATGTGAAATCTCTTCCACTACTTTCGTGAGATTGAGTAACTGGACGACAAAGCGACCTTTACCGGAATACGCCAACATTTGTTTTGTTAGTTCTGAAGCCCGTACCGCAGCTGTTTCTATTGCTTCCACGGAACGCCGGGCGGGTGATTCATTCGGCAGCTCCATTAGCGCCAACCCCGCATTACCGAGGACTCCAACTAATAAATTGTTGAAGTCATGGGCAATACCACCGGCAAGTACACCCAAGCTCTCCAGTTTTTGGGTATGCTGGATTTGCGCTTCTAATTTTCGCCGCTCTTCTTCGGCTTTTTTTCGTTCGGCGACATCGACCATTACAATCTGTGCCGCCGGTTTATTCTGATAGGTAAATGGAACTGCAGTTACTTCAACATAGATAACACTGCCATCCAATCTCAGAAAACGTTCTTCGACGGTCGGTTGCTGCGCTCTCTTCTCAATAACATTACGCATTCGGCCCGCCACCAAATCACGGTCTTCGGGATAGATAAAATCAATCGCGTTCTTTCCGATGAAATCGAGAATTGAATCGCCACGCATCATGTTCACCACCGTTTGGTTAGCAAACACGACTTTTCCTTCGCAATGTGCGATAACTCCTACCGGCAACGTTTCGACAAGTACCCGGAAGCGTTCTTCGCTCTCCCGTAATGCTAACTCAGCTTCGTTTCGCTCCGTTACATCGCGGGCGATGGCGCAGATACCGATGATATCACCGTTCTTTGTGCGTAATGGAACTTTGATTGTATGAAGCGTTTTCCAACTACCACGTATTTTCTCGGTCGGTTCGGTCTCGACTACTTTACCTGCAAGAACTTCCTGATCGGCAATCTCAAAACTACTTGCGCGGTCACCGAGCATTTCGCGGTCAGTTTTACCAATTATTTCCTCAATCGGCAAATTCAGCATATATGCCATGATCGGATTGACATACAAGTAACGCAAGTCCCGATCTTTGATTAAAATTGCGTCTTTTGCCCCTTCCGTTAACGAACGGAATTGGGTATCCGACATCTCGTATGCTTGCTGAGTCTGTTTGCGCTCGGTAGTGTCACGCATCGCAACGATACCGCCTTGATGAACACCGCTCTCGTCGTAAAGAAACGTTATCGCCGATTCTACCCAGCGAAAGCTGCCGTTTTCCGTTGCGTGTCGATACTCTAAGGTGATTCGGACTTCCTTGTTTCGGATACAATCCTGTAGTTTCGTTTGAACCAGCTCCAGATCATCGGGATGAACAAATTCAAACAACGAGCGGTCAAGTAATTGGCGGTAGTGATATCCGAAAGCTTGAAGTACCGATGGACTGATGTATAAAATGCGGTGTTTATTGTCGACTTGACCGATTATGTCGATCATGTTTTCGGCAATCAATCTTAACTGCGACTCGCTGCGTGAGAGTGCGGTTTCGAATGATTTACGTGAAGTAATGTCAGTGAAAATAGTCGAAAACTGGCCAGTTTCGAGTGAAGCTAACGAAATATCAAAATGCCGTTTCAAGGGCTCGAAGTAAACTTCGAACCGGTACGGAATATTCGTCAAAGCGACATTTGAAAATTCTTTAAGGTATGGGGCCTTTCTAACTTTGTATACTTCTGTTGCAAGCTTACCAATGACTTCTTCCCGCTTTAAATTGAGGATATTTTCGTATCCTTTATTGACATCTAAAATACGGTAATTAACTGGAGCCCCATCTTCATCATAAATGAGTTCATGAAACGCTACTCCCTCGCTCATAGAAGTATAAAGCAAACGGAAACGTTCATCCGCTTTACGAACATTTTCTTCAATGCGGAGACGTTCTAACTCGGCGCTGGTGCGAGTGGCGACTAACGAAACAATTTTAGGTAAGATGCCGGGGTCCAAAATGGGTGTATCACTCATTACGCTTAATAGACCGATGATACGACCATTAGAATCGTGCAACGGAGTGCCGCAGTAACTCTCGATTTTCCGCTTACGGTATGATTCATTATTACTGTATTTTTTACGGAAGTCATTATTAATTACCACCATCCCGTCAGTTGAAAGTACTTGTTTGTCGGGAGAATCAAACAACCGGTAGCTATAGTTTTCTTCGAAATGATCAATACTCCACATAGCGAGCGTTTTCAATTCCGTGACAGGCAATTCATTCGTTTCACAAATGGTGACATATTTCGAGTGGATAAAGCCGGTTAATAAACGAACCACACTTTGGAAAAATACCGTTCCAACTTGACCTGTTGTTTTATCAATAAGCTGTTGTGCTATTTCCAACAACTGCTTTTTATCGGTAATGTCTTCAAAAGTAGTGATAGTAAAACGAGGACGTGTCAATTTTTCTTCCAACAACGGAACAGTGTCGTAACCTATCCATCGGATTTCGTTGGACTTTTTGTTATGAATACCGATTACTTGATTAATGCGTTCTACTTCCAAGTGTTTGGAAGGGACAAAGGGGTTGTGATCCAGTTTGTCGGTTAATTGTTCATTTAAAAAAGTGTAGTCGGGACCCAAATCTTTTTGGCCTGTCAACTCGTTTTCGGCACGTCCTAATATTTGGCACGCGACGTGATTAACGGCGATTATGAAACCGGAAATGTCACGAAATATGACTCCATGCGACATATTTTCGAACAGTGAGCGATAAGTTGCACCGGTCGGAGAGAAAAGCTCAAGAATTGATTGTAATTGTACTGGTTTGGTTTTAGACGGAGTACCAATGCTCCGCATGGGTTTCTCGTGCAGTGTCTTTTTCGACGACTTTGTGGCGGTTAGTGTCTTTTTATTGGAGTTCATGCAATCACTCGAGGTCGTGCCGGGAGCAAATCCTTAGTTGATAAAGATGCGAACTAGTGTCGGCATAACAAAGTACAAGGTAAACATCTAACTATCTTTATTCAATCCGGTAGTACAAGTATCTAATGACCTCGCACACATTAAGATTTTTAGTGAATAACGGTTAAAAAATCGAATAACGGCCCAATTATCAGATGTATTTCAGAGCATAGAATTAACGACCAACCGCTGGATTTTACTAATTCATTGTTTCATCAATATATTTAAATTAAAACAATGTTCACAAACAATTAAATTTCTTGCTCGTCAAAACTGATGGTTTTGCTGTTCCCAATTATATTGTAGTTGACTTGCTCATTTTGTTTATACCTATACTATTTTACCTGTATTAAGATTATGAAGACAATTTTTCGCTTTCCGACCGGTTTACCTTGACAGTCCTGTATCGTCTCGTTAATTTGTATATGTTAAAGCAGAGTTCATCGTGAAAACCAAAGTTGCTGGCGAGTTACTTGAGACTTATAAATATGTCAGCTCCACCAACGCCTGAAAACGATTATCATGATGCTCATGATACACCGGTAGACATCCCGGTCGTTTTGTTATCAGGTTTTACGGAAGCTGAAACCGGCGCGTTAATCGATGCTATTCTTGCTTCCGGCATTCGCAAACCGGCATTTGCCATGATACCCGATACTATGCACTCGCAACAGGTCGGCGAATACCTTTCAATCATCCGGGACGAACACCGATTGCTAAACGGTTAATTTCATTATCCTAACAACCTTGGATTGGGGGTCTTTCTCATGATCGAAGCACTAAAATATGGTCAAATCACAGTCGATGGAAAAATCTATGACCATGACATCTTCATTCTCCCAACCGGAGAATTAAAACGGTGGCGGCGTTCAGAAGAGACGATGCTATCGCTCAGTGACTTGGAAGAAATATTCAAGTCTGCCGCAAAGCGAATAATACTTGGCAATGGTATGTACCGCATGCTTTCCGTATTGCCGAATACCCGTGCCGCTATCGAAGGTAAAGGGTACACACTCGACGTAATGCAGTCGAAGCAAGCAGTGGACGAATTTAACGCCTTGCAGGATAAGTCAACTACGGCGTTCGCTATTCACATCCGAGATTAAACCGTGAGCATGATTTGAAAAAGCGCCGTTAGCGGCGCTTTTTTTACATCATGCACCTTACATCCACCACTTTGTTATGAACTTACTTCGACTTTTTTCCGCTGGATTTCTGCGAACCGAGTTCAACTATCCGCTTGAATTGTGCGGCGGTGACGGGTTGCACTGAGAGCCGCGAATTACTGAATAACACCATTTCCGCTAATACTTTCTCTTGTTTTAATAGTGCCATTGGTAGTAGGTTTGGAAATTTTGAAATCCCTTTTACATCGACCTGAAACCAAATCGGTTTCTCTTTTGTCGCTTTCGGGTCATGCGCTTCGTGTTTTGCATCGAACTGACTCGGGTCGGGATACGATTCGGAAACGACTTCACCCATCCCGGCAATGTGCGGCGGGTTAGTGCTTGAATGGTAAATCAATACACCGTCCCCGGGATGAAGTTCATCACGCAAGTAATTTCTCGCTTGGTAATTACGTACCCCGTCCCACCCGGAAGTGGATTTCGGTTTGTGCAATAAATCGTCGATTGAAAATACACCCGGTTCCGTTTTCAGAAGCCAATACTTTGTGGTCTTTCCCATCCACTCTCCTTTCTCTTTTTAGTTCCTTATCTTTCCTATAGCCGATTGCAAGTCCAACTACAGTTATTCATTGCGAAGTGATACGAAAGAGACATGATTTTTCTAACCGGTGCCGGTGGTTTTTTTGGATCTCACCTATTACAGCGATTGTTGCAATGGGATGAACCGATTCGCTTACTCGTCCGCTCGAAACAAAAATTTTTTTGTGCATATCCACACCTGACAGGTAATCTGCAAATAGATTTCATTGAAATTGATCTTTCCCGTCAACCGGTAACGCCGGAGATGTTGGCAGGTGCAGACAAAATCGTTCATGCGGCGGCGATGGTTAGTCTCAGCAGTGAACAATTTGAACAAATGAAACGGGTAAATGTAATTGCGACGGAATCCATATTAAACGCGATGCCGGCAAACGCTTACTTACTCTTCCTCGGTTCGGTGGTTGTGTATGGGCCAACCGGCACCACCCCGATAGATGAAACCCATCCATTTCCCGACGTTGCACTCTCACCTTACGAGGCAACTAAGCGCTCGGCGACGTCACTGGTAAGAAATAAAATACAGTCGGGTTTTCATTGCGGGATTCTTCATCCCGGAATCATTTACGGTACCGGAGCACACGGCTCATTGACCCGGTTTGCGCAAGCCGTCACCCGCAAGCGGTTACCCATTATTGCCGGAGCGGACACCCTTGCAAGCTTTGTCGCTATCGATGATGTCGTGGAGTGTGCGGTACAAATGTTGAACCGGCATGAAGAATCCGAACTGATCGCGACGGGTGAGGTTAGTTCGTTGCAAGGTTTTCTCGAAGAGATTGCGCAGCAGAGCGGCGGCAAGGCACCATGCTACAACCTTTCGGCAAAGATGCTGGAAAAAGTTTTTATACTGCCTTCCGCACTGTTCCGTATGTTTGGTGGTACTTTTCCACTTACACCGACCTTATTGCGAGTCGCACAGCACCATTGGGCGTTTCAATCGGACAAGGCGAAAAACCGACTTGGTGTACATTTCCGAAACAACCGGGAAGGCATAGCAACGTGGCTTAGCGGCGGAACTTTGCACTGAGGACGTTTTTTTTAGCATATTTAGGTGGCAAATCGCTCCTTTCAAGAACCAACGTTTTAACCCCCGCTACTCCCTTGAGCATTACGAGGAAATCATGCTGAACGCTATGATCGCAAAAATGTTACCGATTGTTCCCAAAGCAATCGTGTATCAAGTTGCAAAACGGTACATCGCCGGTCCGAAACTCGACGATGCCGTCACCGAAAGTAAAAAATTGAATGCATCGGGCCGTGTCGTCACGGTCGATGTTTTGGGTGAACACATTCTCGATTTAAACGAAGCCGACACTTCTGCAGCCGAATACTACGGCGTTTTGGAACGGCTGGCGCAAGAGAAGATAAACGGAAATGTTTCCGTCAAACCGACGCAAATGGGTTTGGGAATCGATAACGAACACGCCCGCAATATCTATCGTAAATTACTTCAACTTGCCCGCGACAAAAACACCTTTATCCGCATCGATATGGAAGATTCACCCTATACCGATTCGACACTTGAGTTGTACCGCGGCCTCCGGGAAGACGGGTTCGACAATGTCGGTGTGGTTCTGCAAGCATACCTGAAACGCACGGTATCCGATATCGAAGTGCTTGCATCAGTGATGTCCGGGAAACCAGCCATTCAAGGAAAGCACATCCGTCTCTGCAAGGGGATTTATGTCGAACCGGAAGCCATCGCGTACAAATCGAAAGAAGCAGTGCGGGAAAATTACCGCCGTGCGCTCGATTGTATTTTCGATCACGATATTACAGTTGGCATCGCGACACACGATGAAGTGTTGGTTGATTATGCTTTGGAACAACTGAAGAAGCGAAACATTCCGAAGGATAAGTACGAATTTCAGATGCTGCTCGGCGTATTGCCGAATTTGGGACAACGCATAGTCGGGTTTGGGCATCCATTACGGTTGTATGTTCCATTCGGTGAAAAGTGGTATGCATACAGTATCCGCCGCCTCAAAGAGAATCCCGAAATGGCGGGACACATTATCAAAGCATTCTTCCATATCGGGCAAGGGTGATAAGAAATTAAAGGCGGGTGTTAGACCCGCCTTTTTTTATATTAATTGATTTTGCATTGTTGCATTTCCTTTTCCACCCTAAATTGTACAGTAAGTAGCTGCACTACTTCACCTCTGACAACTACGAACGCTTCCAAGAACCGACGAGGATAGTATGTCACCATTATATCGCAATATCACTTCTTTATCCATATCGCTACTCTTAGCCGCTGTCATCTCAAATAAATCATTTAGCCAAAACTGGCGAGTGCAAAATCCAATACCATCTGCGAATCAGCTGAACTCGGTTAAATTTATTAACCCCGATACAGGTTGTGTAGTAGGAGATTGCGGTTGTATTGAGCGTACAACAGATGATGGTATTACTTGGATTTTCCCCAATAGCGGGACAATTAATGACTTATGGAGTATATGTAACGCGCATAATGGAACTTGGTACGCAGTTGGTAGTAATGGAACGATTCTAAAAACGACTGATGAAGGTTTGTCTTGGTTTTCATTAGCGACTGAAATAACCAGTTCGTTTTCCAAAGTAGTATTTATCAATGAAAATATGGGGAGTATCGTCGGACAAGGAGGTATTATAATACAAACGACTAACGGTGGTTCCTCTTGGAATACTCAGAACAGCGGTACTACAAATTGGTTGTCATCCATCGCTTTTACAGAAAATAACAATGGCTGGGTAGTAGGTGACGCAGGGACAATCCTTCATACTACAAATAGAGGTGCAACTTGGAACAACCAAACAAGTGGCACATTGCAAAACCTGACTTGCGTCGCATTCAGTGATAGTTGCCATGGCTATGCAATTGGACTTGGGGGTACAATTTTACGAACGACAAACAGTGGAAACACCTGGACGAGTGAAACAAGTAATACAAATGCCGCTTTATTCGATATTGCGTTAATAGATTCAAATCATTGTTTGGTGACAGGTCGCGCAGTTCTGTTAACTTTCGATGGTGGCCAAACTTGGTACAATGAAATGAGTTGGTACGTTTTCAATAGTTTTTCGCTTGTTGATGCTGATAACATTTGGGGTGTAGGAGGTGCATACCCCGGTCCAGCATGTATCGTAAAATCCACTGATAATGGTTGGACTTGGACAGATCGTTTACAAGGTACAACTGTAAGCCTCAAAGGAATCGCATGCGCAACTGAAAATATTGGTTGTGCGGTTGGTGGTAACACAATCGTGCGAACTACCACTGGTGGGGAAATTTGGTCATTACTCACGGATAGCATTGAGCATTCACTCCAAAATGTTATGTTTTCGGATTCAAACTCAGGTTGGGCGATAGGCGATTCAGGAACAATTCTCCATAGTTCAAATCTTGGCATAACTTGGAATACTCAAACCTCGGGAACAACGAGTTTATTGAATGATATAACTGTAGTTGATTCTAACAACGGATGGATTGTCGGTGCGTCCGGTACTATCATTTGTACTACAGATGCAGGAACTATCTGGACAAATCAAACAAGCGGTACAGTAAGCAATTTAAATGGGGTACAATTTGTAGATCCAGATAACGGTTGGGCTGTTGGTGAAGATGGAACAATTCTTCACACATCAAATTGCGGGACGAATTGGACTCGACAAACAAGCGGTACTTTGCAGGATTTGTTTGGTTTATGCTTCGTAAATATGGATACAGGCTGGATTGTAGGAGGGGTTCTGTACAATTCTACGGGGTACTCCATACTGCATACTACTAACGGTGGAGCAACATGGATGACGCAAACTACTGGTGTAGATTATCCACTTTTTCGAGTTACATTTACCGATGCTAACAACGGCTGGGCAGTCGGTGGTGGCTTTAACATGATTGTTCCTGCACAATCTCTTATACTTCATACAACGAATGGTGGTTCCACTTGGACAAATCAGTTCGCTGGAACAAGAAACCAACTTCGCGGTGTTACATTTTCCAACCAGAATAATGGCTGGATAGTTGGAGAAAATGGAACAATTCTTCACACTTCTGACAATGGCGAAACCTTCGTAGCGGATAAGCCAACGAACAAACTCCCAAATCAATTCAACTTATCCCAAAACTACCCCAATCCGTTCAACTCGAAAACAGAAATTTCTTATTCGCTCCCCACTCAGGGAAAAGTAACGCTTGCCGTGTTCGATGAAATGGGTCGGAAAATCTCTACACTTGTAAATGGCTATCAGTCAGCAAGCCAACACCGCGTAGCATTCGATGGCACAGGATTGGCTACCGGGACATATTTCTATCGGTTGAATGTGAATGGAATCGGTGAAACGAGGAAGATGGTGCTATTGAAATAAAGAAAGGATTCAAGGGACAGAATGAATTCTGTCCTACGAAAAATAAAAAAGGGGTCGTTTGCAAACGACCCCTACCCAAATCAATTTGCTACTAACCGTTTCTACAACAAGCGAGTCATTTTGCGGATGTGTTCTTCTTCGTCGATGATGATGTGCATTACCGTATGGTATAGTCCTTCCGCATCGAAATCGAGCGCAGCTTGATTCGCTTTGATTGCATCGAGAATTTCCCGGTACAAACGCACGCCGTCCTTCTCCATTTTGATTCCGCACTCCAGCATCTTAGTCGCATTGTCCGTCATCATGACTTCGATGGGTAAATTCGCTTTGACTGCTTCACCCACATTGACGACCCATTCGGTGAATTTCTTTAAATCGCCGATTTCGTCGGTTGCCAGTTCCGCAAATAGTTCGCCGACTTTCTCACTGCGGTAATCGCCCGCTTTGGCGCTGAGGGCAAAACTCTGGTACTGTGTAATCGCATTAAATTCCAATCCCAACGCATCGACCAATAATTTACCCACATGCTCTTTCGCATTATTCGATTTCTTCGTGGACATATATTTCTCCTCCGTTTTGTATGAATTAGTTGATTGTTCACAAATCGAGAAGTGATACGTAGAATGGCTTTAAAGTGCTGTCTTGACTAAAGGGTCAGAAACCCGTACTTTGTGTGGTTCAAGCGATGGCGCATTCGTCTAGGGGTCTAGGACGTCGGCCTCTCACGCCGGTAACAGGGGTTCGAATCCCCTATGCGCTACCAAACTTCAATACAGTAGGACAGCCATACACGGCTGTCCATTTTAATTTCTCGCCAATTGAACCAATTTCGAACGATGTAATATCACCCGCGCTTGAGTCGTTCCAGTATTCGATGAACTGACTTGCAAGTGCGTCCAACGATGCGGATTGGGCAAAGTTAGACTCGAAGCAGTCGTCCACCCCGTTCCCCATTCGATAAATGCCAACTCGTCCATATTCGCTGTAGTCGGTGCAGTACCCGTGTTTCGCAAATTAAACTGGAAACACGCGGTGTTGTTCGGAATATTGGATTGACTCAAATCTCCCCACATCTCCTGCCACGTATTTCCCACTGCCGGAGAAAGAATATTAAGTGTTCCATTTGCAGCACCTCCGACGCGACTCCGCCACCAATCGAGTCGCAACGTTGTGGTTCCTACCGTTCCCGCCAGCATACGCGCATAGATAGTGTAGAACGTGCTGCTGTTGCGGGTAATGGCGTACCGGTTCACGGTAGGTACCGAAATTGCCGACGTGCCGGACGTCCGGCGTACACGAAGCGAGCGCGATCCGGCATAACGAACAGAATCATCAAAAGCACCATTCCCTGACGTGAAATCGTACGTACTCGGTGCGCCGTCATCTTCCATGTCACCGATGCCATACAAATCATCAATACCCAACCGGTAGGAAAGCGTTCCGGTGCCCACGAGCGACATTTCAACCTGATCCACAATACCCACATCACCGAACTGCACCGGAACCGATTCCGCGATACTACCGGCTGTACGCATTGCGATTGTTAGCGTGTCATTTGGCAACACTACACGCGTGAAAAACGCACTGTCACTTACCACTCTGCAAGCCGAACCATCTGACGGCTCTACTAACGCCGTTCCGTATCCCTGTGAAAGCGACGCAACATGATTCATGATTCGAATCGCTGCGCGTCCCCGCGCCAAGCCCGGTAAGTAACCATCGAGCCAAATCGGTCGAATGCGTGCTTCGCGAACCTGGCTGTAATGGTTGATATCGGCTTCAAATGTTATCGAAGGAAATGTTTCGGGCAGATATTGATCGAAGAGAAAATTTCCGGTCGAGTAAGCGATATACTTTCCACCGGGACGTGTTACTACCCCCTGCGGAACGTGCGGACCGTGACAGACGACGAGGTCGGCACCATGTGCAATCATATAGTCCGCCAGCGATACCGCATTCGTGTCGGTAATCGCGTCGTAGCCATCCGACTCGGGATCATTCACTGGACGTATTGCCGGCCCACCGCCCGAAGCGGCATCAGGGGTTATGGTGTATTCGGTTATTCCAACGTGGAATTGTACAATCAAAAAATCGACGTAGGGGCGTACTTTGGCGAATTCGGCATCGATTAAATCACGCCGTGCCCAATTGAACCCACCCTTGTTCGGTGCCGCTTCGAGGAATGGTTCCTGCGGTGGGTCATCCTGTCGTCCAGTCAACGTACAGAATCCGAATATTGCAATCCGCTGTCCACCACGATATACAATCGCCGGACGCCATGCCTCACCATCATTTAATCCCGCCCCTTCATAATTGAATCCGATTTGATTGTTATGATCCAAACTCTCACGCAGTGCATCGTCGCCATAATCTCCGGTGTGGTTATTCGCCATATTTCCGACTTGGATTCCGTTTCGGGGAATGGCAGGCAAATAACTTGGGGAACCACGAAATGTATAAGTCTTGATGGGATTCGCCGACCCGGCGATGGAATACGTGCATTCAGTATTTGCGGTCGTCAAGTCGAACGATTGAAGGTAGGGACGGATATTAGCGAACAACCCATCCAACCCCAACCGGTTAATAACGCCATCGGAATCGAAGCGGCGCGCTATCATCAAATCGCCACAACCGCAGTATTTGAAAGAAGTTTTTACCGGTGCCGGGCCATCCAAGTGGACGTTAGTCCATGCCCATCGTTCGGTACGGTCGATGTCAATCCATCGCAATAAAATTTTCTTATCGCCACCGGTTCGGAAATGTAACGTCGCAGATTGTCCATCGGCGCGGGTATCGACGTCGCCATCCCACTTGATGGTGCCACGATTAATCGGTTGACCGTTGAACAAACCCGATACCTGTAAGGTCAGGTTATCGAGATGTTGAATTATCGTGGTTAGAATTGGATTCGAATATTGGTCTCCGCTTGCATCAGTAATACGGCTGATGGACCATGCCCCTGCCGGACTTGTGGTATCGTTATCATTAACGAAAACCAACCCCGCGAGCATTCCGTCCCGTCCGAAGCTTTGCGCAAACAACTCACCAACAGGGAGTCGCCAGCGAGACCAATAACCGAATGGAGGCATTTCCGACCACGAATTAAAACACGAGTCATCTGCGACATGGTCTTTTTGTCCGAAGGTATAGAAGACAGTATGACCGCTGGTGTCCTGAAAACCAATTGCCTGCCATTCCGAAATAGATTCCCGATTTACCGATACGCCTACCGCGAAATCACGGTTAATACGCAACTGAGGAGTGACAGTCATGACTTTCCAAGTATTGCCGTAAAGTCGTAATGCATTATCATTATCACCGTTAGGTAATATTTGCCACGAAGTTGAGTCGCTATCCTGATTGGCATAATGCTGCAAAGTCATTGTAGAGTCGAAATGAATCCACTCTACTTCATCGGTTGACATAATCGTCGGATCAGTTACAACGCGATAATATTTATGGTTGTCATAACTGTGAAAGTCGGCAAATAATTGCCTACTGCTGGCAATGGTAGTCCATTCGATATCCGTGCAATAGGGGTTGGGAGCGGATTGGATTAGCCACCCTCCCTCACCCGGTAACCGTGTCCATTGTAATCGGCAATTGCTCCCTCCGAGGGGAGTTATCGTCAGGGTGCGGGTTTCAAGGTTAACGACAGCGTTATTGCGGCTGGAAAAACCGTAGGGAACAATCGAAAGCGCAAGTAATACAATCAACAGGCGTGAGCGTAGCAAATTTGAGTTCATAAGGCCGTCCTGAGGTGAAAGTGCTTTACGGGAAGGAACCCGTAGTCAACCGTTGTAAGATAGGATAGATAAAAGGTTGTCAACAACCCAATCCAGCGAGTCGTAGAATTTTATTTTGGAATTTGTGATGCAAAATGCGTATTTTCAACCTCAACATTTAACAGGAGACCATGAACAATGAACAAACTGGTAACAGTAACAATCGCCTTGAGTTTTGCAGTACACATAGTATTTCCCTCGATACCATAACAATACTCGACGATCAATCGTAAACGCTCTTGAAACAGATACAACAACCGAAACCCCAACGCTAAGAAAGATAACAAAACCATGGACGGACAATCAAAATTAACCAATCCCGCTAATGCACTACCGAATTTGGAAATGCTAATTGCAACAAGCGGTTTGAAATGGCAGGACATCAAAACCGGAACCGGTGCAATGCCGGAACAAGGTAAAACTGTGGTTGTGCACTATATAGGTTGGTTAAAGGACGGGAAGAAATTCGATTCCAGCAAAGACCGGAACGAACCATTTTCCTTTACAATCGGCGTTGGGCAAGTGATTAAGGGATGGGACGAAGGTGTTATATCGATGAAAAAAGGTGGAGTGCGAAAACTCTTTATCCCTTCAGAGTTGGCATACGGCACACGTGATGTTGGAGATGGCTTAATTCCGGCGAACTCGATGCTGGTCTTCGAAGTTGAACTACTCGACATTAAATAGCACTGTTCTGTAGTCAGAGTTCAAAAAAAAAGGGGCAGTGAAAACTGCCCCTATTTATAAATTGAATAACTTACTCGGCTCTTGGTGCTGCGTTAGCTAAAGTGGCAGGTTCTACCCGGTCGGGGACCAAGTATACATCCGCGATAACTCGCGAAGTAGGATTTGCCCTCGGAATTGTTACTTGAACAGAACGGGGTTGATGAAATCCGCGCGCGGTGGCTACGAGAGAATAAACACCGGGTTCCACATTTGTAAACCGAAAACCGCCCAAATTACCAGTAACGGCTGTTTGAACCGGACCCGGGCGCATCGCTATAGGCGAATACAACGAGACAGTAACCCCAACCAACGGTCGAGGAACTCGCAACAATGCTAATGCCCGTCCACTAATCGTCGTTTGCGCGAAACTAAGACCTGCCAATAACAAGACGATTGAAAATACTGCTATTCGTTTCATACAACCTCCTATCACATCAAATCGGCACGAAGCCACGAACTATACTACATTACAGGATAATTAGGTTTTTAATTAAATTCAAGTCAAAAAGGTGCGGAAATGAAATTGAATCGAATGAATCGCAATTCTTCCTCTTCACCACCGAAGCCAAGATGGGCTCCGTTTATCGCACCAAATCAACTGATTTGGTTCGTCGGATACAATCCCGGCATCCGTTCGTTCGAAACACAAAGTTATTACGCCCACCCCACCAACCGGTTTTGGAAGCTACTCTATGAGGCGAATTTTATCGACCAACTACTTGAATCAAAAGACTTTCGCTTGGTCTGCAACTATAGTTTAGGAATGATCGATTTATCGACCCGCCCCACCGTCAGTGGTTCGGAATTATCGAGAAATGAATTTGCCGAAGGAAAAAATCATATCCTTAAACTTGTGCAGGAGTTACAACCAAAGTGGCTTGCCGCGAATGGTCTCGGTGTGGGTCGGGCATTGAAGAATGACAAATTAAGAAATGAGTTTGGTGATTGGGGATTGTTGGAAAAATCATCAACTCGACTTTGGGTATTGCCATCGAGTAGTGGTCGTGCGGGTTCGCGGAATGGTGTTGGAATGTCCTATGCAGATAAATTGCAAGAATGGAAACGGTTTCACGATTATGTCGTGAAGAAGCCGCTGGTTTAGATTCACTTTCTTTTTGCAGTCTCCGGAAATTGTCTCTTTTCAATTTTCTTTTCTACTTCTTCAAGGATAGCCATCCAGTCAAGTAGATGCACCTTTATTTCCAATTCAAGAAAATCCGCGACTAAGAGTCCATCTGTCTCTTCCATCGCATTCTCAATTTCTGTTACGGCCTCTGTCAAACGGGTATAGTAATCAAGTACCGGTTTTCCGTTATGCACCATTACACCAAAATCGAGTGATAGCAATTTGCGTACTTCTTCCACTTTGCCCGCGATTAGTATCAAACCTTCGTCAATTCTATTCATTGAGCCATATGCTTCATGAATACGCTGGTTTCGAGACCATTCGGTCGCCGATTCAATTTCGGTTTTCATTTGTATTAAAAATAATTGTAAGGGAGTAATAATATCTACGGCAAGGTCAATTGGATCAGCGGTATAAAACTCGAGTGAAATAAATTCGGTCGAAGGGTGAGAAAGGACTCCATGGTTTAAGTGAATAGTAATGTCTTCGCCATCGAGGACGATACGTGTTATCCGATTTGGCACTCCGGCGTGTGCCTGAGTCACCAACTCAATAATCTGTTTTACAGAAAACGCTGGATTGTAATCCAGCGCATATTCCTGTTTGTCGACCGTTATTTTCATTTTACGTATCCCCAAACCTCTAACCGAAAATGGTTTACCTACTCCCCCTTTTTCACAAATTCCATTGTAAGCACTTTATCTTTTAAAACAGCAACGGGTGTGCATTCGTTCAGGAACAACAATTCCCGATACCGGCGATAACCAGTCAAATGCGGTGCTTCTGATTCGCCCGTCAACAATTCCTTCCATTCGGTAAAGTTTTCAGTCTCGCTGTTTACAGGTGATGCTTTGACGCTCCAACCGTTGCCATGAGACGATAATTCGATTTTTCCACTCCGTTCCAACTTATTTGAAATCATGGCAAAGAACGAACCAAACCACTCGCTCCATGCTTCCGGTTCGCCAACCCACACGGCACTACATTTGGGATCGGTAATAATAATCGATGCACCGTTGCGGGTTAAGGAACTGCTTGCGACTTCATTCCCTTCCACCCAACGTTCCCAAATAGGCCCGCTTTCACCAGTCCATGCGGTGTCATAAGCATGTTTTTGGGCTTCCTGAATCATCCGCATCAGGTTTTGAGTCTGTTTGTATAAATCCTCTACTTTAGCGGAAACCGGTGTCGGAAGGTCTTTCCGCATCATAAACAGTTGCAGGTTTCCCATCAAAACGGTTATTGGCGTCATCAAATCGTGCGCGAGGCGGCGCAATCCGAGTGCTTCGCCCGGGGGCCAATCGCTGTATCTCAATTTTGTCGGATCGCTCATCTTCTGCCTTTCTTGCACGAGTTGTTACCGTTGTTCTTAAGTCCGATTGCCGTGTATAAATGCCAATACATCGCATGCGAAAATTATTTATATCCAAAATCGCTTTCATCCAATATGCAGTATCTCTCAATCGAATTAGTGTAAAGATAAGGTATTATTTCTCAATTCGTACCGTCATCCAAAAATTTTTAAACTTTCGGCATTGCCGGATACAGGTTATTTCAAATCTACTTTGGTACCCTCTTTCCGATATTCGCTCAATTTATTCCGAAGTGTGCGTATCGATATGCTTAATGCCGCAGCAGTTCGGGTACGATTATAGTTATTCTCTGCCAGTACGGTTAAGATGTGACTTTTCTCGATTTCATCCAACGAAGTAGTATGGGTGCCGGTTAATTTGTTTTTTTGGTTATGTTTTTTCTCATCGACAAGAAAAGCGAAATCACTTTCGTTGAGTAATTCATTTTTCGACAGCAACACCGCATGCTCGATTGCATTCTGTAGTTCGCGCGCATTACCTCGCCACGAACAAGTTTTCAGCAAGCCGATGGCTTCGTCCGTTATACCGTGAACTCGACTTCCGAATTCATTTGAATATCTTGCGGTAAAATACTTCGACAACTCGGTTATATCTTCAATGCGCTCGCGCAAAGGTGGAATCCGAATTGGAATTACGTTTAACCGAAAATACAAATCCTGCCGAAAGCGTCCTTGGATAACTTCATTTTCGAGATTATGTGTCGTGGTCGCTATCACACGGACGTTGACGTTACGCAGTTCAAAACCTTCGGCAGGCAGGATTTCACCATCCTGTATCACACGTAGCAATTTTGTTTGAATGGATAACGGTAATTTGGCCACTTCTTCCAATAAAATCGTCCCATTATGCGCCTCTTCGAAAAAACCGCGTTTCACGCTGCCCATACGTTTACCGGTATCGATATATTTACCAAAGAGAATTTCATCTAACTCGTAATCGGGATAAATTTGACAATTAACTTTGATAAACGGCGCATTAACTCGACTTGATTTGCTGTGGATCGAACGCGCCGCAGTTTCTTTGCCGGTTCCGGTTTCTCCAATGATAAGAATATTGGATTGGCTTGGTGCGACGGTTTGAATTCGATTTACAACATTTCGTATCGCAAAACTCGTCCCAGCGAAAATACTTTCATAACGGTTTTGGTCGGTTTGTTTATCGAGATAATGAAGCTTCCAGTGGAGTTGAGAGAATTCGAGTGCTTTCTCAAGAAGCTTACCAAGTTCATTCAATTTAAACGGCTTTTTCAGATACCAGTAATCACTTTCATCGAGCGACGAAATCGCCTTATCCATATTATCTGCGGTTGCCATCAAAAAGATGATTGGCTGGGGAAATCGTTGATTAAGTGTTCGAATGAATTCGAGATTTTGGATATCTTCGGGTTTGATTTCGACAAGAATTAGGTCAAGTTCGTGCAAATCGAGAACTTCTATTGCAGAAGAGACGTTCGAGAAATACAAGCCAGTCGCGCCGTTTCGGGCAAAATACTCTTCGAGGATTTCGAGATTCTGCTTATCAGTATCGACGACTGCGATTCTCTGCTGTTCAAGTAGATTCATTCGATTTCTCTGTAACGTGAACTTGCTAACCCGGGGTGAGAAAAAGGAGATTACTCTCGATTTGTGACAATATTTCCGCGTTCAATATACGGCAAATTTTGCCTCTTGTTCGATAGTTCAGTAGGAATAAAATACCCACATAAACAAAACGAATTTACACAATTTTGTCTTTAGGTGGGTTAAACTTGAAGGTATATTCTGCCAAGTTATTTATTTCCAAACTGTAAACTTCTTGCCACTTATCGTAATACGTCCTTATCATGAATAACAAGCGGCCTTGTTCGGGCAAAATTTCCCAGTTCTTTCGTAAAAATTCGCGCAACAACCGTCTCATTCGGTTCCTTTTTACCGCGTTTCCGAGAAATTTACCACAAACGATATTGATTTGTAATGCAATTGGCGAATTTTGGTAGTATATACCAAAGTTCTTCGAATACCTACGTTTTCCAAACCTTCGAACTTGAGCAAATGAGGAATGTCCTTGCAATCTACGGTTGCCGGGGAAACTTTCTTTTCGTTTTAGAGTAAGTTCAGTCATCATGTCCGTAAACTAAAAACCCCGCTGCTCAGCGGGGAAAGTGAAAAATCAGTATAAATCTGGTTTATCGTGGTTTTTAGTGAACGTTATCAGCAAGGTATTGATTCACTAACAGTCAATCGCTTGCGGCCACGTGCACGACGTGCCGAGAGGACTTTGCGGCCATTTGCCGTCGCCATTCGCGTTCTAAATCCGTGTTTATTACGCCGTCTGCGATTGGATGGTTGAAAAGTTCGTTTCATGTTACTCAATACCTTTCCAGAAACTCTAAAAGCAAAAGTTAATTATACATCATTTCGCTAAGGTTTGCAAAATTAGTTACTCTCTCGGAGTAATTCATTCAAGATTTCAAAGTAGTTTACGTTGTAATGGTTATAACGCGTTCATATTCAGGTACTAACTCATTGTAGCGAATGATACCTATTCGCACAAGTTTGAGGTCTCAATAACCCCGTTCTATCTTGTTAGCAGCGATGATCCACTTACGTTGATAGTACTTCTTGTTCAACTGAGAGATGGTAACAGGCATCGAAAAGTAAGCATTTATGCACGAAAAACGAAAAGTCGCACTCTCTTCCGTTGGCGCAGCGATTATCATCACTGCGTTCAAGCTGATTGTTGGTCTCGAGACGAACAGCTTGGGTATTCTTTCGGAAGCTGCACACTCCGCGCTTGATTTTCTTGCCGCCGGAATGACTTACTTTGCGGTGACATACGGAGACCGTCCCCCTGATGACCGCCATCCTTATGGACATGGGAAGTTGGAAAGTGTCGCGGCATTAGGCGAGACAATTTTATTGGTTGTCACATGTTTCTGGATTATTTGGGAAGCAATCCAACGAATACTTGATCCCAATTTGGCAGATGTTACAGCGACGTTTTGGAGCTTCACTGTCATAATCGTTGCCATTCTTATCGATATTAGCCGATCCATCGTCCTCTCCAAAGCTGCCAAAAAGCACCATAGCCAAGCGCTTGCAGCTGATGCCCTTCATTTCTCGAGCGATGTCGCCAGCTCGGTGGTAGTATTGATAGGATTGATCTTCGTCTATTTTGATCTTGACTGGGTCGACGCAATCTCGGCAATGATCGTTGCAGTTCTGGTACTTATTGTGAGCATACGCTTAGGCAAAAGCACTATCGACACGCTATTGGATGTTAGTATACCACAAGAAGAAGAAGAATGGATTCGTTCTTATCTTGTCTCGCTTTCGCAACCTATAAATGGATATCATGGACTTCGTACGAGAAAAGTGGGAGTAACCCGATTTATCGAACTTCATCTCGAAGTCGAACCGACATTATCAGTCGAATCTGCACACTTAAGCGGCGATAGTGTCTCTGCGGCTATTGTAGCACATTTCCCCGGAGCAAACGTCACCGTTCACCTCGATCCCCGCGATGATTCCGCTGAAACTATCTAATACTGCGTTTACGAAACTTTCCACGTAATTTCTTTTAAGATTTCTTCTTTATCGCCGCGTTTCCAATTCACGTTGCACTTTTGTATCTTTTAGCTTGATTTATATTTACACAATTCACGCGAGATTACGTACAGATATGGGTTTGCGAGTAACAGTAACCGGCGGCGCCGGATTCATCGGTTCACATTTAGTGGATGCCTTATTGGATGCAGGGCATTCTGTTACAGTGGTCGATAATTTCTCTACTGGTTTCCACGAAAATTTGAATGCAAAGGCCGCGCTTTGCGAAGCGGATATATGCGAAATCGACTGGGGAAAATTTTTCAAAGCTTATGCTACCGACGTTGTATATCATCTTGCCGCTCAGTTGGATGTGCGTAAATCCGTCGCCGACCCGATGTATGATTTCTCGGTCAATATGACGGCAAGCGTTCGACTGCTGAATGCGTCAGTCGATAACGGTGTCAAGCGAATCTTATTCACTTCCAGCGGTGGTGCGGGATATGGTTCGCCAGATCCAAAGTTTATACCGGTCACCGAAGAGTATGCACCGATACCGATGTCGCCATACGGTGCAGCAAAAATGTCATTTGATTTATTTCTCGCTGCTACAGCATATACAAAGCCGATAAAATTCGTTTCCTGCCGTCTTGGTAATGTATTCGGTCCCCGTCAAAATCCGTGGGGTGAAGCAGGAGTGGTGGCAATTTTTGCCGAACAAATGGAAAGCAGAAAACAACCGGTTATCTTTGGAAACGGGCACGACACAACGCGTGATTATGTGTATGTCGGAGACGTAGTTCGAGGATTCGTTATTGCACTCGAGAAAGGCGATAACCACTGGATTAATTTGGGTACAAGTATCGCAGTAACTGTCGATGAAATCTTCAACGCAGTAAAAGCGGCCACCGGAAGTTCATTCACCCAAAAGTACGCGCCAATCCGACCCGGTGAAGATTACCGCATTGCACTTTCAAACGAACTTGCCAAGAAACTTTTAGGTTGGGAACCGACCGTGTCATTACGCGAAGGCATTGCAGAATACGTAAAATGGTATCGCGCACGGTGTTCACTCGGTCCGCTTTCGGATCGTAAATAATTTTTAGGAAGTACTTTCTTGAATACAACTTACGAATGGGTCAGCGCCGACAATTTTTCCGCTGGTGAGTGGGATAAATTGGTAGATGCTTCAAATGAAGGGACAATCTTTCAGACCCGCCGATTTCTTTCTTATCACCCCGCTGGAAAATTTCAGGATTGTTCGCTGGCATTGACTAAGCGCGGGAATCTATTCGGTGTTTTTCCTGCGGCGATTCGTGAGCGTATATCGGATACCGGCAAAAAACAACCATGGTTGATATCGCACCCCGGTGCAAGCTATGGCGGTATACATACCCGGAAAATTGTTGGATTTGATGAAACGCTTGAAATTGGGCAGCTTTTATTGGAAACAGTTGGTAAGTTGGGATTGGCGGGCGTGGAAATGACGCCACCACCTCTTCCATATCATAAAGTACCCTCCGATGTCTGGAATTTCGCGTATTCACAACTTGGATTTCTTTTCCGAAAACGTGATTACACACAAGTTGTTCCCCTTTGGATCGGTGATCCCGCTGAGCGGTACGACAACAAAAGCCGCGGTGCCTTACGGCATTCGATAAAATGTGGTATTGAAATTAAAGAAGTCGAATTGTCGGAAGAGAACTGGGATATTTTTCATCCGATGTTAGTAGAGAATCGCAAGAAACACCATGTTACACCCGCACACAGCCGGGAAGATTTGACAGTTTTGACACGGTTAATTCCAGAAACTTTGCGATTGTATTTCGCATACGATTCAACCGGTAAAGTTGTCGCGGGAACGTTGATTTTTATTCCCACTCCACACTTACATTTAACTTTTTATATAGCACACATGCGTGAGCACGAAGATTTAAAAGCAGTTATTCCGTTGAACGACTTCTCAATTCGTCAAGCTCTTGCGGCAGGTGCGAAATGGCTTGATTTTGGTATTTCGACGGTAAATGGTGTTCCCGGCCCCGGATTAATCCGATTTAAAGAAAATTTCGGAGCAGTAGGCGCCTGGCGTGATGTATATTACAAAGAGATTCTGTAACGAGATAGGCATAAGTAAAGTAGAGAAGATGAATCAACAACAACGAAAATTACTTAAATCGAAAATCCACCGGGCGCGAGTCACGGAAGCGAATCTTGACTATGTCGGTTCGATCACGCTTGACCCAATCCTTGCCGAAGCGGCGGACTTCTGGGAACATGAGAATGTTCTCGTGGTATCTGTCACCGGTGGAGCACGATTGGAAACGTATGTCATTTACGGCGAACGCGGTAGCGGTGGAGTGTGCCTGAACGGTGCTGCCGCTCACCATTTTAAACCCGGCGAAGAAATAATAATCATGGCATTCACATGGTCGGTCGAACCGGTGACGGCTAAAATTGTATTTGTCGACCCGTCCAACTCCATTATAGATATTCAATCCACTGAACCCCCACTCTGAGACCCGTCGCGCAAACTTCTGGCTGATGACGACAACGGCGCTTTGGGGAATGACCTTCCCCGTCATTAAAAGCGCATTAAATGACGCCCCGGCGATGTTGTTTGTTACCCTACGCATGTTGTGCGTAGTGCCTATCCTTGTAATTTATTTGAAGGCGACTCACAAATCATTTTGGTTCCCGTTCAACAAACATGGATGGGGTTTGATTATCTCGTACACCATCGGTTTTATTTTACAGACATACGGATTACAACATACTACGGCTTCGCGGTCGGGGTTTCTGACTTCACTATATGTAATATGGGTACCATTTCTTTCGATGCGAATAGCGCGGGAAAAAGCACCGAAAGTTGCCCGACTTGCGATACCACTTGCCGTAATTGGAACCGCATTGATGATGCGCCTCGATATCGGCGGGCGATGGAATATTGGCGACTGGCTAACTATCGCATGTGCGGTCTCATTCGCATTTCAGATTGTTTGGACAAGCAGGATTGGAAACAGCGTCCACCCGTTTACGATGGTACTCTATCCCTCTTTATTCACTGGTTTGGTTAGTTTGCCTTTGTTGTTCACTTTTCATCGGGAAGCACTCGCGGCGACAAATTGGTCGACTTCCTTATGGGTAGCAGTCGCTTACACCACGATATGCGGCTCCATCATTGCGATGGGGGTAATGAACAAATACCAACCGAAAACGAAGGCAGTGACAGCATCGCTGATTTACACCGGGGAACCGGTATTTGCGGCTATTTTCGCGACGTTATGGTTCGGAGAACACCTGACCGGATATGAGTTAGCCGGTGGTATTATGATTCTTCTTGCTAATGTGGTAGCACAGATTCCGTTCAAAAAACCACATATCGTAGTAACCTGATTTATCTATTTTGACGACGAATGGCTTTCGATTAAAGTATTGGCGTGTTACTTTCTATTAACTTGGAATTCCCGTACGAAATGATGCAAACCAGCCAACAAATGCTTGATGTTTCTCCACCTTGGTGGATGTGGGTTGCATTCCATTTGGTTGTGTTCGTTCTTCTTGCAATTGATTTGGGATTTGGACATCGTAAAGTTCACTCACCGAAATTTGGTGAAGCGATTTCATGGGTAGGGTTTTATGTTTTTGCCGCCGCGTTATTTGCTGCTTGGTTATACTTCGAATATGGAACACAAACCGCTATTCTGTTTGCAACCGGTTATCTCGTCGAATATTCGCTGTCCGTCGATAACCTATTTGTATTTGTATTAGTCTTCTCTTTCTTCGCCGTACCACACCATTACCGTCATCGGGTTTTGTTTTGGGGAATAATTGGTGCATTGATCTTCCGCGGACTGTTCATTGGAGCGGGCACCATCTTAATCAGTCGATTTGACTGGATATTGTATATTTTTGGTGCATTTTTAGTTTACACTGCGGCTAAAATGTACTTTACAAACGACGAAGATGAAGTCGATCCATCCAAAAACTTCGTTTTAAAGTGGTTTCGCAAACACTTCCCGATTACCGACCAGTTCGTCGGTGCTAAGTTTGCGGTTAAAATAGATGGAAAACTACTGCTCACGCCGTTGGCATTGGTTCTTGTTTGTATTGAAACGACTGATATCCTATTCGCCGTCGATTCTATACCTGCAATATTTTCAGTGACGTCGAACCCATTTTTAGTTTATACTTCGAATGTGTTTGCGATACTGGGCTTGCGTTCGTTATTCTTTGTTTTAGATCGGTTGCTACCACTTTTCCGTTATTTAAAAGTGGCAATAGCAATCATTCTTGCGTTTATCGGTGTTAAGATGTTAATTCATGTGTGGTACGACATCTCATCGAATGCAAGTTTGGCATTCATTGCAGTTATATTGACGGGTTCTATCCTACTATCGGTAGTTGCAGATAAATACTTAGCGAAAAAGAAGTGAAAAAATACTGATGAACACTGACTCAAAAAGAATCCTGATGGAGAATCATAAATGACTCTTTTAGGAAAACTCTGCTTCGCTTTCGCTTTCAGTATTCTATTTTTGTGGTCGGCATGCAAGAAGGAACAGGAACCAAATCCGGTTGTTCCTACCGATACCACTATCATCAGTTATCCTGATACAACGATACCCGCACCACCTTCCAACCTGCATGCAGTTTTACTCAATTCTCACAGTGTCGCATTATTGTGGCAAGACAATTCACGTCGTGAAACCGGATTTCGAATTGAACGCAGCGTCGCCGATACCAATCACTACGAAGCTATTGGAACAGTGGATTCGAATGTCGTGGCATTTACCGACAGTGTTGTAAATCCGATGGGTTTGAATTTTTACCGGGCATTCGCATACAACTCGTACGGTAGTTCACCCTATTCTAATATCGACAGCATTGTCGTACATACCTTCGGAAGGGCAGACCAAGAAGCAATCGCACCGACATTAATGAGCCGTATGTATGAAACGGCTCATTTGGTTGATCAATATCAACGCGGTTATGCCGCACTTCACTCATATCCCGATACACTCGCGTTCTTACCGCAAACAAACGGTTCATACGAAAAAGTTACCGGCGATACTTTACGAGAATCAGTTCGGTTTAACCCGGACATCTGGCGTAATCCCGCCCTCACCCAAGATTCGACGTGGTATCGATGGGATTTATACAGTGGCGATACGGTTCGACGGGGAAAATATTCATACGAAGTGAACGGAAAAAGACTGGGTTCGGATTCGATTGCGAGTGATACCGGCACCGTCCGGTTCGATTTGCAATATTTCGGTGTCGGGTGGGGTGGCGCTTGGAATGATTATAGTTATTGGCTAAGCGGTACGTTTTTCGAACCGGTAGATTTACAAGGTGCAAGTTATCAATGGACTGGTATTGGTATTAGTTATGCAGTCGATTTGACACCAATCCGGTGGGTATTGAGCGGTTCATCGACACGTGATGCGGGTGGCCAGTGGAATATTGAATTCGATTATGCACAAGTCCCATTTATGACTGCAAGCATCGATTCAGCCGGAGTTGGAAACTATCGACTGAAATGGAACAATTTCGCTACACCATACGGTTTCCGCTACAATCCGTAAACTGAAGCAATAAAAAAGTGAGGGCGGAGAACCACCCTCACTTTCAAACAACCGTGTATTTACTGCGCGACGGGCTCTGCGAGTAATTCTTTTTCGATAATTTCGATAAACGATTCCTTAGGTAGTGCACCAACCTGCATCATCGGTTTTTTACCAACAGGAATGAACAGTATGCTGGGAATACTTCGAATTCCGAAGACAGCGGCCAATTCCCCTTCCGCTTCGGTATTGACTTTGTAGATATCGAGTTTCCCTTCGTATTGACCTGCAAGCTTTTCAAGAATCGGCGCAACCATTTTACAGGGTCCGCACCAGTCAGCATAAAAATCTATAATTGCAGGTTTGTCGCCCTTAAAATTCCATGCCTCTTCATGCTCGAAATCGAACACTTTATCGATAAACTCTTGTTTTGTTAAATGATGTAACATTGTATCTCCTGTCTGATAGTTGCCATTATGAACTATAATACGAAAATTTTTCTTGTTTTGCTAATGATGCGTACTTGCCAGATAGGAGTAGGTTTAAGAAGCTGTTTGAAAGCTCAAGGAAAGATTAGTCATTCGTTTCATTCGATTCGGGTTTATCTGTATTGTCCTGTTTTTTTTCTTTGCGATGAAATGAAAGGTTCTGTAGATAGAGAATACCGGAGATTATTGTAACAACGACACACAAAATAATCAGCGCATGCAATACCGGTATTACAGTAGTATCATTCAAATACTCGACTTTAATTCCCTTTAACTTCAACACGCCACGGATGTTGAAATATAAAAGTGTACCAATAAGAGTGCCTAATTGTACTCCGGTTTTCGCTTTTCCCCACTTTGATGTCGCGACCTTTTGTCCGGTGTCGATCGCCCATATTCGAAGCATCGTTACACCAATTTCCCTTCCGGTAATGAGGGCAATATAAACGAATAGATTCAAGAAAATTGCAGAAAACTCGTTACGCAGCGCGATTAAAACAAAAGCGGTTAGTGTGAGTATTTTATCAGCGAAGGGGTCAATAAATTCGCCGAATGTGGTAACTTCATTGCGTTTGCGGGCGATATACCCATCGACGGCATCGGTTATCGCAGCGATAACAAAAACGAGCGTAGCGATGATTTGTGCTTTAAGATTTTCGGATAGAAACAGAACGACGAATACCGGAACCAAACACAAACGTGCCACTGTCAAGTAATTAGCAACGGTCGCCTGCCATCGAATCTGCCGCCAATTTAAATAACGCTGCGTTTCTACCGAGCCGGTTTCAGTAATCGTCTGAGTTTCCATAGATGTGTTACGCACGGCACTGGATTTATGATCCTTGTTTAATAATTCCTGCAACTCATCGCGTAATTCGGCAATTTTCTTAGTTACCCGGTCGGCGATAGCTTGCCATGTGCGAGGTTCATCCGGCAACGCAAATAAATCATCAAGATTGATTAGATTACCGATAATAATATCAACTTTTCGAAACAACCGTGGTACTTTTGCACCAATCGGTAGCACTTCTTCTAACCCACTATGATAAATCGGTAATGCTTGTGCGCGAGTCCGATACAAAATCATCCCGACACCGGCTTTACCGCGGTTGATATTACCGGTTCGAGTTCTTCCCCCTTCGGCATAAATCCATAACATATTGCGGTCTTTTGCCAATTCGATTAATCGAAGCACACCGGGTTGCGTAAATCCGGCACCACGAGTCAACGGAACGCTCTTCAGTTTCCGCATGAGATAGCTAAGAAATTTACCTTTGAAAAAGTTTTTTTCTTCGGGGGCATGGTATGGCATCCAACGATACCGGAATAGACTTCGCCAAAAGAAAATGGGGGGCCCAAGAAAGAAATCATCAAGCATTGATACATGATTGGGTAGGATTACCGAAGGTATACTCAATTTGTCTAATCGTTCTCGGTGATGTACTCGTGTCCTTTGAAGCCAGAACATGAACAGACCCATGCACCCAGCAACAAAAACATGAAGGACATAGCTATCAATACGACCTATCCATGAAGTATTCCATTCGCGATAACGTTCGAGGCGTTTCGCTTTTTCCGGCGAAATGACTACGGGAGTTTCTTCTTCGGTGGGAATGTTCATCGTTGGATATTCACTATTTCTTCGATACTCGAATCGGAATAATATGCTTGCAGTATTTCACGGTAGTTTTGTCCGAGTGTCGCACGAACTGCCGCTCCGGTTTGACATAGACCGGCACCGTGACCCCAACCAGCTCCAATTATGGTACACATCTCATTCTTAATATCAATTAAGAATGCCGAACTCGGAAGATGCGTATCGGAAAGCGCCCGACGGATAGCCAATTCGCCTTTAATTTCGACCGATGAAACTGTACCGATGATTTTTATCCGATGCAATCTTCCCGACGGTCCCCGTTCAAGTGGGTCAATGGATGAAACAATTCCAATCTGCACGCCGGTTGCCCGTATTATCCATTCACTTAATGTAATTATATCAATTTCTTTTTTCCAGCGATAGTATGGGCTGCAATAATCGAGGGACGCGGGATACGGGTGACATTTGGGATTGCAATAGTCATCGGTGTCATTGTTTGTTATGGCAGAGACAGCGACATTTTCGGAATCGATTGGTGAAACCGTAGAATGCGATACGTTATCGCATCCATACAATAATCCGGGAGTCTCACCTCCCCAAATCCGTTCTCCGGGTTCAAACCGTCCACCACAGGTTTTAGCGTACCGGGCATCTGTAATCCGCCGTTTTCCCGCAGAATCCGTTGTCACAAGTACCTGACCTGCGGTTTCCCTTGTTGCTTGGATACTGCTTTCTTTCAGTTTTACCGAGCCATGATAACACTGACAATGGTCATCGGAACAGACATCAAATGGTGCGCCGGGGTGGTGAGTGCCAAGGTTTGCGAGTAACCAGCTTCTCGCGGCGACGGTTTGCACTTTCAGGAATTCGAGCGGCAAATCGGCAGGCATTTCCGAGCTATTCACTACCGCAAGATAATCTTCGAGAGGGGTTTCAATGACGGCGCATAAACCATCCGTCAAGGAATACAAATGCACTGCACCACGATATTGTAGATCGTGCTTGGCATCCCAGTGGAACCCAATTCCGACACGAATGCCGTAAATTTTCAATTCGGCATCCGGCGATAACGGGCGCAAAACGACGGGGGACGGCGCAGTTCGCCAACCCATTACAATGGTGGGATCTGAAAAAGGACGTTCATCGCGATAGTACAATTCGCCATCAAGTGATTCAGAACGGGCAATGGCAACGGCTTGTGCAAACAACGGATCGGATGATTCCGGTGGTGTTGCAGATTCTAATGCAAACCATCTTCGGGACGAAATCTCTCCTTGCCCGGTTGCACCAACTACACCCGTTGGAAACGAGTCATCGAACGGCTGAGAGCCGACCCGTGTTCGTTTACACCAAGCAGTTTGACGTATGCCGGCAAGTGAGAAAAACTGTTCTTCACCAGTGCGTAACCGTTCCGCAGCATCCATAGTCTCGATGGCATATTCGCCATTTACACACCGGACAGTTATTTCGGTTTGATTACGAAGTACAGCAACACAAACGTTCAACGGTGTTCTTTCTTTAATTGAGTCGAAACAAAACGAAGGTATACACCACTAACCAACGCCAAACCAGCGCTCAGAATAAGCCACACCGGTTCACCCGGAGAAATAAACCAAAATACACCAACCACGACAAAAAAAGACAATAGGGCAATGTGGGCAGTTAGCACTATTCTACGAATTCGCGTTAAAAAGAGTAACCGACGATGGCGTCTCGGGTTAAAACGAAATGGTATTCCGCTCATACTGGCTGCTCCGAACTCTCTTGTCTGGTAAACCGGAAGTAGCCAAAACCAGAAACCAAAGTAAGTGCTAACGCAGCGCCAAACCATTGCCAAGCGACAAAATGGCCTTGAAGGTAACCGTGGAATAGTTCACCATCGGGGCAGTCAATAGTGGCTAAAGCAATCGAATTATTTACACTATGAATGATGACACTCGGTAAAATCGAGTCGACCCGCCACACGACAAAACCCAACATCAGCGATAGTAGAACAAGTGAAAGCAGTTGCGGTAGATTGCCATGGAATAAACTAAACACTGCTGCAGTCCAGAAGATTGCGCTTGCCGAACTTACCCGACTTTCGAGTGCACCCTGAAATAATCCGCGAAAAAGCATCTCTTCGGTAAGAGGAGCAAATAGCGCTACGCCTAAAGCAACTATTACAAATTCAATCGATGTTGTGGTGTGGAGACTTTCCATCATTTCTTTGGCATACGCGGGATTTGGTGGAATAACTAGGGACCACCAACGGTCTATCGCGTCAATCATCACTGACATACCAATTCCCAACGGAATTGCAAGAAGCAGATGTTTCCAACCGGGATATTGAAATCGAAATATTTTAGAAAATTTAAAGTGAGTGTAAAACGACCAGAGCAGTGCAGGAATGAACATCCCGATTTCCGAGAGCGTCAGTGTTACGGGTTTCGAAAGGCCGGCTTTGGCAAGAAGGATATAGACGATTAACATCCAACCCAAAGTCATTGTTAGTACCATGACTGCTGATTGCCACGATGGATATTCAGGGTTAGGTAGAATGGGTTGAGGAGTTGAATCGTCGGAATCGTTCATCGCAATTCCTTCGTTGGTGCGAGAATGGAATGTTCTTGTGTCATTCTGTCGAGTAGTACCGCCGCAGCAGCAGCTACATTCAATGTCAAATCGCGACCAATGGGTTGTAGACGCCAATGAAAATCGGCGACAGCTTGTACTTCTTCACGTATTCCGTGGGCTTCACTGCCAAGCACAAGGACTACCGGTTTCCTTTTGTAATCCGGTAAAGCATTCCCGCCTTCAATCGCATCTGCGATAACTATTTGTACTTTTGTTTTTTTTAGGGCGACCAAACGTTCCAATAACGACTTGGGTGTTTCGATGGAGAGATGAAACAATCCACCCATCGATGCACGCAGTGCGCGTGGATGCAACTTGTCGGCACAATCCTCAGAAAGAATCAACCGGTCGATGCCATAGAAGCAAGCGGTTCTTGCAATCGAGCCAAGATTCGTTGGGTCGGAAATTCTATCTAATGCTAATGCGATACCCTTGTGGAACGGCTTTTCTGCGGATGATTCGGAAGGGGGAGTCACGGTTGCAAAAATACCGGGAGATGTTCGTAGTTCGGAAAGTTTTTTCATTACATCTGTAGTAACAGTTCTCAACTCTACGCCACGCTTGCGCATAGCAGCCAGAATCGAATCAATCCCGGCACTCACGAGGAATTCCGGGGTAACGACAACTTCATGAACCGTCCAATTCGAAGCGAGCGCTTCCACGACTACCTGTTGACCTTCGGCAATCGTACGCGAGCGCTCGCTTCGAAATTTTTTAACCGTCAGCGCAGTGAGTTCACGCAACTCACTGCGGCTAAGGGGACGTTCTGAACTGGTTATGGTACGATTTCGCTCCACTTTGCAATGGTCACTTTCATAGCAATTTTCTGGCGTTTGGGACTGTTTGTCGCAAACGGATTATCGTTCGAACCGCGCGGCGCGTTGACAATCTTGTCGACCACTTCCATTCCCGATAACACTTGACCGAAAATGGTGTATTGATGGTCGAGGAATGGCGCTGCTTTATGACAGATAAAGAACTGGCTGCCGGCGCTGTTGGGATCCTGTGAGCGTGCCATCGAAAGGGTACCGGCCAAGTGTTTCAGGTCGTTGAATTCGGCATTGACTCGCGTGCTCGGGCCACCCATTCCATCATTTGAGGGGTCGTCATCTTTGGTATTCGGATCACCACCCTGAATCATGAAACCGGGAATAATACGGTGGAAGGTAGTTCCATTGTAAAATCCCGACTTTGCCAAGTCGATGAAATTCTTGACATGGTTGGGTGCTTTCTCGGGAAAGAATCCCAAAACAATCCGCCCGAACCCGTCGACGTCAATGATGGCGACTTCATCCGATTTCGGCATTTGATTGTCGGGAGCTTCAATTTTCGAAATTTTCTCGAGTTTCACTGTATCGATTGTAGCAGGTTTTGTCGTGTCATTCACTACGGGTTTCTCCTGTTTGGCACATCCAATACTCGCCAGCAGGAAAGATGCCGACAAGACGATAACTGACATAATGCGCATGGTTATTTATCCTGTGATTGAGTTGATTCTTCCTTCGCGGGCGCTTCGGGCTTAACATCGCTCCACTTAGCAATAGTCACTTTCATCGCAATTTTTTGTTGTTTCGGGCTATCCGCAGAGAAGGGATTATCATTCGAGCCACGCGGCGCATTTGCTATTTTGTCTACGACATCCATACCGGAAAGCACTTGTCCGAAAATCGTGTATTGATTATCGAGTTGCGACGGAGAGCCATGACAGATAAAAAACTGGCTGGTCGCACTATTGGGATCCTGCGTACGCGCCATCGAAAGGGTACCGGGCAGGTGATGAAGGTCGTTAAATTCCGCATTGAGTTTATCGGGTGAACCGCCCATACCATCATTCGAGGGATCGTCATCTTTACTGTTCGGATCTCCACCCTGAATCATGAATCCGGGAATAATGCGATGGAAAGTAGTACCGTTATAAAAACCCGATTTCGCAAGTTTAATAAAATTCTTGACATGGTTGGGTGCTTTGTCCGGGAAAAACCCGAGAACGATTCGACCAAAGTCCTTCACCGTAACAATTGCAACTTCGTCGGATGTCGGGGTTTGAGTTGCCGGTGATTCGATTTTTTTGATTCGTTGGATGGTGTTGTGTTTCTCGGTTTTTACCGGTGCTGCTTTTGCAGAGTCGGGTGTAACCGCCGTGGTTTGGTCTTCAGCAAAACCGTATCCGACTAACGACAACAAAAATGATAAAACAATGATACGCGATATACGCATTCTATTTCTCCTTAGAAATGATTAACGAAAATACAAATACAAAAAGTTAAGCAGTTTGAACTATCAGTCGTTCCATGGTTCCGCAATTTTGTGCTGGTGCGTCAATTGAATCGGTGGTGCCGTCGTTCCGGCTTCCCCAATTTTTTGTTGAACAGTATCGAGCGACAGTTGCGGGTCGTTGTTTTTCTCCGAACGATGAGCGAGAAACACAAGCTTCAGACCGGGATGTGTATGGTTCGCAAGGAACTCACCGCATTCGATATTCGAAAGGTGTCCCAACCGTGATGCAATGCGCTGTTTCAAGTCCCACGGATACGGCCCATTCATCAACATATTATGATCGTAATTCGCTTCTATCACCAATGCTGTCACACCTTCCAAACGTTCTTGCACTAATTTTGTCAGCGAACCGATGTCTGTTACCACACCGACCGAATTGTGCGAATTCGAGACGCGAAAACCAACCGGGTCAATTGCATCATGGTTAACGGAGAATGGCTGAATTTCTATCTCTTCGATTACGAGCGGTTTATGTGTCAACTCTATCCACTGCCCGGAACGTAATACAATTGGCAGGCATCGCATCGTAGCCCGATTCGAATACAAACGTAACTTATATTTTAACGTCAACCGCTCAATACCGGCAACGTGGTCACGGTGCTCGTGTGTAAGCAAGATTCCTTCGATGTCTTCAATTCGCTCACCGATAGAACGCAAACCTTCGACAATACGTTTTGCGGAAATGCCGGCATCGACGAGAAACTTAATGCCACCGACTTCGATGAAGGTACAATTTCCACTCGAACCACTTGCCAACACACAAACTTTCATTGCGGTAGACTCCGCGAACCGGGTTTTACCGCGGGGATGTTTTGCAAGTGCGGAGGCAGCGCATCCGCTTGCCACGTTTGAATATTTAGTTGTACAACCGAATATGTCTCGACCGAAAATTGTACTTTTCCACCGGAGCGGTCACAGATGAGACCTAATCCGATAAGCTTGCCCGAAGTGGCGTTCAAAACATCGATGACTTCCTGTATAGAACCACCGGTTGTTACGATATCCTCAACGGCAAGAATTCGATCATCGGCAGTAAATTCAAATCCACGACGGAAGGCAAACTTTCCGTCAACGCGCTCAGGAAAAGCCATACGGGTACCAAGGGCGCGAGCGACTTCGTATGCGAGGATGATACCACCCATTGCAGGACCGACTACCACAGTCGGTTTTTTATCGCGAAATTTTTCCGCAATCGAATTCGCGAATGGAGCGCAATATTCGGGTCGCTCCAGTAACCGAAATTTTTCTACATAGCGGTCACTATGTAAACCACTGGTTAAAATAAAATGACCGGAAAGCAAAGCACCGGATTTTTGTAATAACTCAATCGCGTGTTCCTGAGTTAACAAATTCATTCTCCCGAAACGACTGTTGAATTCAGTAGTTTCATAAATTGATACGGTTTTTTATTCGATTATTTAGCGATTAATTCGTTTATTTGCATCGACCAATTTTTAGCAGCATCAGCCGCCTTGGAAGCGTAATCGTTACCTGATGACGCATAGAGTATTGCGCGCGATAAATTTATCAGTCCCGTGTATTTCCCATTTCCGAGTCCGTCCCGGACAGCGGCGTTAAGCGAACCACCCTGCGTACCGACACCGGGTATCAGGATCGGACAATCGCCGGCAAGTTGGCGGGCTTCGGTTAATTCTTCTTCGCGGGTAGCACCGATGACATATCCAAGATTGCCGTTATTCCATGCCTTACTTGATTCGATAACTTTTTTCCAAAGTGGAGGCGTGCCGTGATATTGGAAATCTTTCGCTCCGGGATTGGACGTAAGCGCTAAGAGGAAAACTCCACATTCTGACCGGGTAAGAAATGGAGTTACCGAGTCGGCGCCAAGATACGGATTTACAGTTACCGCATTCGCTCCAAGACCGTCGAAAAGCGCCCGGGCATAACTCTTTGCAGTGTTTCCAATATCACCGCGCTTCGCATCGAGCACCCACAATATTTCCACCGGTGCTTCGCCGCGTAACCGCTCAAGTACTTTCCATCCGGCTGAACCGAATTGCTCGAAGAAAGCGAGGTTCGGTTTTACCGCAACGATATACGGCGAACAAGCGGATATCACCTCGGAACAAAATCGACACAAACCGTCGCTTCCGGTTAGACCCGCGGGAAGCTTTTCCGGGTCGGGGTCCAAACCAAGACACAAATACCCGCGTTGATGGTTTGCATTACGAATTAGTTCATTGAACGTCATTTTACTCCTGTTGGTTACCCTACCAAAATAACGATAGAACATAGCCGTTCCAACCACAGCCACAAGCGTCAAAACCGGCTCAATATACAAAAAAAAGGCGACGTAAAGCGTCGCCTCTTTCAATACAGCTTTTGGTTCGGTTAATTCAAAAGCGTCATCTTCTTGGTAATCGAACCTTTCGGAGTAGTCATCCGATAGAAATAAACTCCGCTGGCAACCTTTTCGCCAGTTTTATTGGTGCTATTCCACCGCACTTCATACGTCCCCGTCATCTTTACACCATCAATCAACCGCACTACTTCGCGACCAAGAACGTCATACACGGCAAGTTTGACGCGTTCGGTACTTGGTAATGCAAAGCGAATAATGGTAGTCGAATTAAATGGATTCGGATAATTCTGTTTTAACGAGAATGCCTGCGGAACCGGTGCTTGAACTTCACGTACGGATGCAAGATTATCATCACGAATTCGTTGGATATACAAATTCACGAACTCTTCTTTACCAGTCGAGCGATCATCCAACCAATTATACACCGCGCCTCCGTCAATTGGTAAACCATGCGGATTTGTCTGTACCGCAGGCATCTTGACCAGATAAGCAAGGTGATCGATTAAGCCGGCATGGGGTTCCGGGCTCCATATATCAGGACGTGGAACGGTTCCATTCGCGAGTAAATGGGTAGAAAGAATATCGGCATCATTTACCGTATCCGGCGGCGGATAAGGATTATTTGCATCAGCATACTGTGTGTATGCCATATAGATTCCGGTACCACCGTCCGCTACGGGGAATTGCGCCGTTTGCTGGTTGGGCGCGGTATGGAGATTCAAACCCAACGAATCAAGCAGGTAACTGCCGTTTTCATCGAGATGCTGGACGTAGATTTGCGAAGCACTCGAATTAATACCGCGATAATCTTTCCAACTGAACCAATACGAATTCCCTGCAGTTGTTGCTACAGCATCCGATTCAGCTTGTATCGTTGCACCTAAACGAATTCCATTGGGACCCCAATTAAGTGTGCCGTCAGAATCCACTTTCTGAGCATAGATTTGCTGTCCTGAACCGTTTGCAACATCAAATCGGAACTCTTCCCAATGGGCGACAACCGAACCGTTGCTGCCGGGAATTAACCGCAACTTCGAGCGCGACCCAATCGAACCAATGCCGAGAGTATCGAAACCAGTTGCAAGTGTACGCGTCCAATTCACGGAGCCATCGGTGTTAATTTTCATAACACGAACTTGTGATAAATTATAATCAATATCATACACTTCAATCAAGCCAAGATATACGTTGCTGCCGGAAACAGCCGTAGCGGCCCACGTTTGTTCGTGTCCGGGAGATACATCGACTCCGATATCCTGAGAATAAAGCCGATTCCCGTTTGCATCGATGTGCTGGAGATGAACTTCATTGAAATAATTAGGTGCACCACCGGCAATGGTGTATGCAAAGTACGCACCGCCATTACCATCGGCAGAGCCACTGAAATAATCGGGCGCGGTAACCTGTGCGCATACTTCAACACCATACGGACCCCACATTCTCACACCATTGTAGGAAATTTTCTGGGCACGCATGGTATAGTGGCCATTTACAATATTCAGGTAAATCACGATTGCGCTTGAATCCGGCGCACCTACAGTAACAGGGTTACTATAGATTAGAGTACCATCCTGTGTAATCGTGTTTGTGGAATCGATGGTAACAGGGATACCGTTTTTAACTGTCGTTACCGGTGTACCGCTATCAGCGCTCGTTTGGAAGTAATACACGCGATTACCATACTGGGTATTTCTTCCATCGACCCAGAAACTTATCACGCGCGTAGAACCTTGTTTCACCACCGAATTTTTTGACACATTACCGGCGATATCGAATACGGTCTGTGTGCCATTCTGGTCAACGCTTCCGACGGTATTTCCATTCAAGTCCCATACCGCACGGTAAATAGGAAAACTACCCTTGCGGGTATCCGACCACATAAATAGTAAGTGACCACCGGATTCACGGCAAACGCCGAATGTTTGCGCACCATTGTACGCCGCAAGCACGCGACCATTGACATCCCATGCAACTGAACCATTCGTAGTTATGCGTTGCGCATAACTGTCTTCATTCGGGGCTGCCGCAGTGCCATAAATATTCGGTCGTTCATCCTGCCAAACGATAACACAACCACCGGTTCCGTCGGTACAAATACGATTTTCACGCTGGTGGTCGACCTGTGTACATGCCGCAACTCCGTCTACATTCCATAGCTTCTGCATAGACGCTGTGCCGGAAATTTTCTGGGCATAAATATCTTCGTTGTTGGTTCCACTTGGATCGTTGCGGAAATCTTCCCAACTGATAATGCAGGTATCCGGTGAGGAATAGACGATACGCGGATTTGTTTGTTCGTTAGCCCACGTTCCGATCGGGATTCCAGCGAACCCGGAATCTGGTGTCCAAAGATGTGCTCCAGTAGAATCGATTCGCTGTGCATATAAATTCACATCGGAACCGACGGCATTTCGCCAAACTAAGAACGCACCACCACGTCCATCGGGTGCAAGCTTGACTTTATTTTGTTCGCCGAGGGTCGTATCAAGCGGTTGCCCGGTCGAGTCCCAACGTGTAGTGCCGTTACCACGCATTTGTTGGATGTAAATATCGGAGTTTTGATGTCGATTGTCAGTCCAAGCAATCCATGCGCCACCATGTGCATCGACATCAACGGTATATTCACCATTGACAGGTTGATTTCCCGACGCGGCGACAACAGGATTACCGTTTTCACGGAAGCCGGAATAACGTTGACCGCTTGCATTGATGCGGGTACCGTATACATCCTGCCCGAGATTGTTTCGGGTATCTTCCCAAAAGATGTATGCACCATTTCCATTTTGTGCATCCGGTATTATTCGTAAGTCAGTTTGATACCCGGTAACAAAACAGAGCGGTACAGCATGAATACTATCAGAAGCGGGTGTAACCCATAAACGATTACCACTTGAATCAAGTTTCATCGCCATGATGGAACCGGCACCATCACCACGCATGGTCGTATCACCAAGGTAGTAACCCGTGCGGTAATCAACCCATGCGAGAATTACTCCGCCATCGGGAGTTCCCATACATACGGGATCTTCCTGCCGATCGGGGCCGTCGTTTACGGTACGAGCCCAAGCGGTATCGCCGTTATTTCGAATTTTACCGGCGTATAAACCGCGCACACCATAGGGTGTAGCTGACCATGTATAAAACCATTCGTTATGAAAGCCGGGTGCCATCGCACGCTGCCATTCATTGAAGGTACCTTGGCGAACCGGAATTGAAGATGAATCCATGCTCCGGTTTGGGTCAACATTAAATGGTGTAACGTGCCACCAATTCTGGTAAAACTGCGCGAAGGCGGGTGAAACCAATAACCCTGCACCCAGTACGAGCAGCCAGATCAAGGGTTTTCTCATGCTTTCCTCCTCCTCTCCTTTCTTAGAAAGAGACGGTGTAAATCCAGCGGGTTAGCGACATCAACGATTTGTGTACCGATTTGTACGACAGGAGTCGGTGATGGCGTTCGCCAGTCGATTCGAATATCGGGTATCCAGTTCAATAGCGCCACTCTCCATTCCGCGGTCAGACCCTTGTCGATCCAAGGTCCACACAGAGTAAGATCGCGTCCGAATAACCGGATCATCCCCTCTATCAAGCTAACACTTTCACGTGGATATTCCAAGACAAATCTACCGGTGTTGGCAAGAAACTGTTCGCCTGTCGCGCTCCACCGTTCGTTTTTTGTAATCATACCCAATCGTAAGGAAATACCCGCAAAAATACCTTGTTCCCTTAAAGCTGGAACAGTCCCATGAAGGGGATGGCCGACAGCAAACCAATCAAGCCAATCCGTTTGCGAAACAAACCGCGTTTTCCATAGGGATGATACCGTATCTGCTAACATTAACCAACGAGTATTTCCGGTAGAATCATACTTATCCAAAGCGGCTTCAGCAAATTGTATTCCGTCGGTAAGCATCATTCCGCGTTCGGTACCGTCGGGCAAAATTAACCGGCATCCATCCGCACCAAATTGTGCCGACCGGGCAATGCTGCTCAGCAATTCGTCAGCAATTTTCCAGCAATCATCCCCCAACACCCAACCGGCAAGAACGAAAGCGCGGGCAATAGCACTTTGTTCGGAGACAGTCGTGGATACATCATTTTCAAGTATACTTGTACGTATGAGACCCGATTTAGTGTCGCGGAGATTAACCAAGGACGCGACTATTTTAACAATAAAATCGATTAGTTCTTTGGTATAAATATTGGTTTCGATATTCCCGGCAAATCGTTGCCGGTAGAGTATTACAGCGGCAGTCAGTAGGCGGGCTTGTATAATAGTTGGACATTTTTCTATGGTGGTATTCAATAACGATTCAGTTGATGCCTCCAAGAGTTCAGAGACCTCATTCTGCTCATGAAATCGCGATACAGTTTCAATAATACGAACATCCGAATTGGTAAGAGATTTTGAAGGATACCACTGTTTCACGATTCGTTTTAACCATTCCTGCACTAACATTGTGGAAAGTGGCGGTGGCTCTTCAGCGCTTAAAATTGGTCGGCAGCGACGTTCGGTAACAGAATTCGCCAGTTGAAGGATAGAGAGTGGTTGTTCTTTTGCCGCCCGCTTGAGTGATTGGTATCGTTCAACAATAACACTCAGGGTGGTAACTGTTTGTGCAAATACAGGACGACCATCATTCAGAAACGCGGCAAAGCAAGGAGTAGAATCGACGCCGGTAAGAGAAAGTAAATCGGGACGAAATACCGAAGGGATCCATTCGACTTCTTCGGCCAGTGTTTGCTGCCATTTATAAAGATTTTGAAGCAGTTCGCGATCATCTTGCTCAACATCAATTAAAAGAGCAAACTGTAAACCAACTTCAGCGGTCAGAGAAGAAAGATGGGAGGCGGGATCATTCACGGCGTGCGGATGTAAGCGATGATATCGCGTAACGTGTCGGGACTCAGGACATTGGTCGTGAAGAAAGGCATCATCCCGCCGGGATTGAATTGCGTGGTCGAAAACCGGGTTTTTATCGCAATATCACCGACCGATAAATCAGGACGATTGGTCAAATCAGCAGCACCATTCAAACCGTTACCGTGGCAACCGCTACAATACCTGGTGTAATCGTAATGTCCGAACGAAGCATTACCATTTTGGTAAAAAGTATCGTAATTCGCAGGGTGAAAACCACCAAGATGGTCGATACCCGTTGAGTCAAACGCGAGTTTACGTGGAGTATTGTACCTTGAAAGCGATACAGATTGCAGGTATGCCTGAAGAGCAATCCATCGATCCGACACCGAAGTCAGCGATGTACCACGCATGTATTGAGTTATGCATTTATTCACGGCATCTCGAAGATGAAGCGTATCCGACCAGTAAGTAGGGTAGGATGCAATGTCTTCCATGTCATAAGCCGGATAAACGGTATTAGCGAAAACGCGTTCGGCTTCCACGGGGCGATGACAGGTTATACAGGTATAACCATTTCCGGGCAGACCAAGTGTAGCATCATCAGTAATACTTTTGCCAATGGAGACATCGTCGACGGGTGTTTGATTACTCGAAGATTTTTTGCACCCGACTCCACCGACAATTATTGCTGAGCAGATAAGACACCACAATAGATTTCTCAAGCATCACCCATTACTTTTACGATGACCCTTTTGTTTCGTTGTCCGTCAAATTCGGCATAAAATACTTGTTGCCATGGCCCTAAGTCCAATGCACCTTTTGTAATTGGCAACCAGATTTGATGTCCTACCAATAAACTTTTCAAATGGCTGTCACCATTATCTTCTCCGGTGCGGTGATGGCGGTAATCGCCAAATGGAGCCAGTTTTTCCACCCATTCGTCAATATCATTAAGCAAACCGGATTCGGCATCATTGACATAAACACCAGCGGTAATGTGCATTGCCGATACAAAAGCAAATCCTTCATTTACGCCAGATTTTCGAACAATTTCCTCAATTTGGGAGGTTATCAGTATGTATTCCCGATGTTTTCTGGTGTGAAACGTGAGATATTCTGTATGCCATTTCATTTGGGCTCCGTTGTTCGACAGCCGTAATATACTCACATCATAAAGTTCGGGAAACGCTTGGAACCTTAATTCGGAAAGTTTCGTTTATAAATCGACATGTCTGTAACAATTCATTTCAAAGGACAAACTGACCCAATTTGGTGATACGTTTGACGTTTAGTCATACTCTTCGTAATTTCCAATATCTACAACCCAAGAAAGGAGCTAACCTTGTCCAAAGTCGATTCCCTCTTATCTCTTCTCACTAACGAAGATAAAACGTTGTTGACTCATACTTGTACTACTATTCCTAAATCGATGCTTACCCTTCCCGGTTCGGATTATCTCGACCGCACACTTGTTTATTCCGACCGTAATCCACAAGTGCTGCGTAGTCTTCACCAGTTGTTTTACACTGGCCGACTGAGCGGAACCGGTTACTTATCTATATTACCCGTCGATCAAGGGATTGAACACTCGGCCGGGGCTTCATTTGCACCAAATCCGGTTTATTTCGACGGAGAGAATATTGTCAAGTTAGCAGTTGAAGGGGGTTGCAACGCGGTTGCATCGACATTCGGCGTACTTGGGAGTGTTGCACGAAAGTATGCCCACAAGATTCCATTCATCGTAAAAATTAACCATAACGAATTACTCACTTATCCAAATAAAGCAGACCAAATTCTATTCGGTACGGTAAAAGAGGCGTGGAATATGGGTGCCATCGCGGTGGGAGCAACGATTTATTTCGGGTCGGCAGAATCGGGACGACAAATTGTCGAAATCTCGGAAGCATTCCAACATGCACATGAATTAGGTATGGCAACGGTCTTATGGTGCTACTTGCGAAATAATGCATTCAAGACCGAGGGTAAAGATTTCCACGTCTCTGCAGATTTAACCGGTCAGGCAAACCATCTTGGCGTTACCATCCAAGCGGATTTGATTAAACAAAAGCTACCGGAAAACAACGGCGGGTATGCTGCATTAAATATGGGCAATTCGAGTTATGGGAAGTTCGACAAACGGATTTATACCGAACTTGCCAGCGATAATCCGATTGATTTAACACGCTATCAAGTCGCAAATAACTACTTAGGACGTATCGGACTGATAAATTCCGGCGGCCCATCCGGCAAAAACGATTTCGGCGAAGCAGTACGCACGGCGATTATCAACAAACGCGCAGGTGGTATGGGACTAATCAGCGGACGGAAAGCATTCCAAAAACCGATGGTGGATGGTGTGAAACTGCTGAATACCATTCAGGACGTTTACCTTGCGGAAGAGATTACTATAGCGTAACGAATGTTGCCGGTTACGAACATCAATAAAAAAGCCAGACGAAAGTCTGGCTTTTTTATTTTCTATCGAATAAGTTATTTGACTAATACCATCTTCCGTACCGCGACATACGATCCGGCTTGCAAACGATAGAAATAGACTCCGGTGGCAAGCCGTGAACCATCAAATTGAACACGGTATGAACCGGCAGGACGATTTTCATTCACAAGTTGGGTAACCAATCTCCCATCGATACTATATACCGCCAAATTAACAGTACCCGATTTCGCAAGATCGAATCGAATGTCAGTAACCGGATTGAACGGGTTCGGTGTGTTCTGATGCAGATCAAACTTCGTAGGGAGCGCTTCGCGATTTAATACACCCGTAGTTCGAACATACATATTCACCGGCACATACAGTGGTGTATTGGAAGCGTCGCCATTGAGATAAATGTATCCAGCAAGGGTATCACCCAGCGACCGATTGTGTGAATCGAACAACATAGTAAACGTGGTACTTTGGCCAGCCGACACGAACAAATAATTCACCGACGGATATGCAAAGGCATGATTTTGACTAAAAATCATCGCATCCGTGGAGGGAATATTTTGTTGAAAGTGCATCATTACACAGTCGTTATAAATAGCATCCTGAATACCGACACACACATTCGAATATGTTGCCGGCATAGCACCATACTCAAAATAAATTTTCCCGGTATTGTCGAAAACCGCTTCACAGTTAATCGTATTTGAGGATGAACCAGAAAGCGGCACACCGAGGTATGCGACTATGACACGGTGATTCGAGAAGTCTGTCCGAACTTTAATTTGACCCGCCGCGGGATTCAAGTGTGCCCAATACAATGCCAAAATCGGGCCGACGATAGGTGTCGGTAAAGCATAGTTAATGGGTTCGGAATTTATCGGTTGTGTGAACGAAATAAAACCGTTGGTGGATACCCACATCGAATCGTAGTAGACACCAAAGAAATAAAAAGAGAACGGCATGATGTACGGACCACCGACCTGATTATTTCCCGACGGCCCGTTAAAGCCCGCTGATGGGTCAAACCATTGATATACAGGGCCAGTACCTTGTGCATTCGTTTCATCACCACGATACCCTTCGGAAGTGGTAGTTGAATTTAGGAATCCTTCATAGTCCGCATCACCGTTATTGGTAACGGTAATCGTTCGTCTGCTGGAATCGCTTGGGGCAAGCGAGACATTAATCGGGTTGGGAGTGACAGCTAAATACGCAGAACCGAGTATTTCCAAATCCGCATCGGTTGTATCGCAAATTGCAGAATTTAAATCAGACAAAATTCTAATTCGGACATGGCTTGCCGCCGGCGAAGCAGGCCGCCAAATATGTGTACCGTTATTATCCAGTCCCGCAAACAGTGTATCCCATGAACCGCTGGGGTAGTTTCGATTAATTTCGAGCGTGACGGTTCCGGTCATCAATGACGAGTTCCATGTGATAACCGTATCCTGTAAGCTTGAAAGCGATTCACCACCATTCGGAGAAGTTATTCCCAAACGCGGCATAGCAATGATAAAATTAAAGCCCGAAGTATCGCCCTCATTACCAGTGGTAGATAAAACCCGAATCCTCGCGGTAGTCGAAACGGGTGTTACTGCCGTCCAACTTTCGTTGCCATCGTTTGGAGTATTGGTAAAGAGGCGAGTCCAATTTGTCGAAGGATAGGTTCGATTGACGTCAATATTGACGTTTGCCAAAGCTGGACGACCGCGCCATCGAATCGTATATGGAAGCGCGACAGCGAGTGAATCGCCACCATTCGGAGCTACCAACATTAACGAGGTATCGGCGCCGGCAGTCGTAGTAAACAGGATTGCCCTATTAGCGCTGGTACTGGTTGGAATTACCGCGCTGCCGGGAGTGTACTGATTCCAGTAGCAGTATTCCAATGCGCGAGTGTATGTGTTATCGGCAATGCCAATCGTGCAATAGTTTACACCGGTTTCGGTTCCATTGAACACCGCAGGCCGGAATACTTTATACTGGAACTTTAAAGGTGCATCAGTCGAGGGTGACGGATAAAAATTCTGGTCGTAAATAATCAACTGGTATTCTTCCAAAGTTGAAGAATACAAAGTGGAGTCACGCCACGTTACCACAAATTGATGATTGGTGACATCGGTGTATGTATACACTCCCTGATTGACACCATCATTTTTCTGATCGCACCAATTCACTGCGACGATATTACGCGGGCCTTCGAACGCAGGAAGATGCCAGTTGCGGCTGTTGTTGTATAATGGTTGTGAACCGAAGGCAAGCCAACCATTCGAACAAATCGTTGCGGAGTCATACAACAGACCATAATACCGAACAGTAAACGGAAGGTGAATAACCATTGAAGTGTCATCGGAAGCGGAGTTCCGTGCTATTTGATCATCGTCCAACGGCAAACGGGTACCAGTCCCACCCAAACCGGGAACCAGCTCAATCCAGTTGTAGTTAGGTGCAACAGTATAAAGTGAATCGTTATTATCGTACGCATAATACCCGTAGGTATCCGGCCCGGTAGGATCAGCAACAGTGCGGGTACCCACAGGAACGGTAAATGAAACGGAATCACTCATTACGCCATTTACGAAATATGCCTTGAATGAGGCCTGTGTACCGGGCACCACGGTAATCGACGAATATACATCCCAACGGGTTGTATTCGTCGATGCAATACTCGTAGGTAAAGTGGCAAATTGAACAGAGGGTGTTTGAACAGTGACTCCATTGGTCAATGAAACCAAAGTAGCGGTAGTCGGAGTCAACACACTCAAACCACCGTTGTTCACTACAGTGATTGCTAATTGCGCCGCTGAACCTGTATTCCAAACTGAGGATGTATTGTTGCTTGAATACGTGAGCCGCATTGTGCGAATTGGAACCGGAACATTTATCGTACGGGTACCTTGGTCGGATGTAAGCACAACCTGAAGGTTTACTACTTCATTATCAATAAAACCGCCTAACAAATGAACCCTAAACGGCGTCGTGCAGACACCGGTGCCGGTCGATGTTATCTGATTCCAATTAGCGGAATTATTGATAACAGTGATGCGTGAATCGGGCGAAGTCATTATACCGGAAATACCGGTAGCGGTTGTGCCGGCACGATTGGTTAATGTGACATTCAGGTCGATGGTTTCACCGGGATTCGCGGTAGCATTATTGTTTCCTATCCGTCCGTTGGTAGAGTCGTCTTGTACTGCAAGCGTTCGAAATGCCAAGTCGCCGGTTGTTTGACTCACTTGAATGCTATCAATCAGCGGTAAAATATTTTGGCCGACTTGATTTCCATTGACAGTCACCACTAACGTTCCTGCCGTTGTATTCGTCATAGTCAGATTAATGTGACCATTATCATCGGTGACGCCACGGACATAGGTTTCGTTCAGACCACCGGCGTTCTTTTTCCACGCAGTGACCATTGCCCCGGGAACCGGAGTCGTGCCTTGTAATACCTGAAACGCTAACTGATTCTGACCGATACCCATATTGGTAGGAAGATTTGCGTTGATTGTATGAGGTACACCGGTCCAAAAATTGACGCAGATATCACCCATCGGATTATTCCAGTAGATGAAACTACAAGCATCGACCGAATCACCAAATATGTAATTTCGCCACATCTGGAATTTACCTTCGTAGTACATCGGTCCCGCTTGGCGAGCACCTTTCACACCGAGGGCATAAAACGTACCGGCACTCATGACGTTGTTGTGGGCGGGATTGGTTCCGGCAGTAGAAGTTGACATTCCCGATAGTGCGCCTTTGGGTTGAGAGGGACTACCCAATTTAGTCAAACCTTCGGCAACACCTGTTGTCGTTGTACCATACCAGTCGCCGGAACTGCAAGTGATGTTTAATGCAATAAATGGTTTGTTGACATTGTTAATGTTACCAAAATCGGTAGTAGCGGAGATTTCACCAATCCATGCGGCACGATGCGCCCAGAAAATCGCCCCATCGGTGAGGCGACTTCCGATAAGATTTGCATCTACATTCCCGTTATGGGTATCGAATATTGTATTTGTAATTCCTCGCACATGCATCATATCGAGGCAAAAGCGAATATTCGACGGGTTGGTAACAATGTTATGCGAAATGCCGGCATACCCCCAACCATACGTGAACCATGTGGTGTCTGCAGTGGGTGGATTCTTCTCATAGTTTATTGAACGATTGATGTGCGTCATTAATTCAGAAACATTATTACAACTCAACCTTGAGACCCAGATACTGGCAAGAATGCTTGTTGTCATTTGACCATACCAATGGTCGCTATAGGTATAGGTGATGCTTGGTATAGGGGCTGGGAGGTTGTAATCGTTTGAAGTATCGTTACCGCCATCACCAACTAATAGGATGTTTTCAAGGGGTGGATTGAAGGAATTGTACGCGGGGATGATGATATTGTTTTTTATTACTGTTGAAGTGAGGGTACTGGTAGTCATGATTTGCGTCGGACGACCGGATTGGGTTTTCCAATTTGCAAGGGTCTGCATCGTAGCCGCTACATTGGGACGGCAGATAATCAATACTTGTCCGGGAGGAGCATTGCGGGCGTCTTCTACTAAATCGTCAGCACCAATGATTTCGCTGTACACACCGGCGAAACTCGGTACCGCGTGAGAACGATTGGAAAGTATTTCGTTCGTTCCCATTCCACCGATTGGAATAGTTTCAATGTTGATGGAACGATAAACGCGCAGAGTTTTTGTGACCGGATTGTACTGAACGGGTTGAATTGCGAGTGCGGCAACACGGGCATCACGTAGAATGTCCGGGCCGGATAACCGCGCGAGTTCAGAAGGATACCATGCATTGGTTTTGTATTGTGTTTCGTCGAATGCAAAAGTCGCAGAATCTTTTGTGTCAGTTGATTGCTGGGGAAGGACATCGATATTTGAATACTCGTCGTACTCTCCACCAGACACCACCAACTTGACATTACCGGTATTGGGCAAGCGGATAGCACGCGAAACCAACGGTAACGAAGGTTTGCCAAGTTCCCACAGGCGGGTTTCCCCTTCGATGGAAACGGTAGTATAAACGCGCTTATTCAGCTCTACCTGTTCCATCTTGACTTGGGGGTTTGTAAAATGGATAGTGAGGTGACCGATACCGAGTGAGGAAGCGTTAAGGGTAACTGCGCCATCTACCGGTATTCCGTTGATGATGTCGTCATCAGGCGTCCATTGCCGTATGGCGAATACCGGAATTGAGAACGCAGAAATGATCAGCAACAAGAATGCCCACCGTGTGGTCAAGCATAACATGGTGTTCATGTTTAAACGGTTCATACAGAATCTCCTCAGTGTCCCAGTCATGGCAACAGTCGCGTGTAAATGGATGCGTCGGATTTGCTTTTTCGTAAAGCGAAGGGATAGTATAATTGTAGGGGGAAATGGGGGAAAATGCAAGTGAAAGTGTTTTGTTTTTAGTTAAACAAACGAAATTGAATACTTTTGCTAAATCGTCAAAGATATTGGTGAAAATAATTTTGTATATTTACATAAATACTTGTTTTATAGCATCTTATGCAAATCAAATGCGACTTCATTTAATAAAAAATGAAGTCATCCTCCTGCTTTTTTTACTTTTGCGTTCAGCTTAAGAAGTTCTGATTCAACACGTTTGCGGACATCTCCCTGCAGAAGCAATATTAAACCTTCGTCCTCAGAAAGAAGAGTGCCACCGATACCGAGTCGTTTTTTCAGATGCATCAACAACTCTTCCAAATCGTGATTCGACAATTTGAGTTTCGAGATTAACGTGACGGTTTTTCCACTATGTCCTTTCGAGGTTCGCATCACCGTGGCGGTCTGTTTCGATAAATCGAGTTGTCCGGTTTTCAGGGTGGGCTTTACGGACTGAAGAATAGGCGGCTTTTGCTCGGGAGCGGGAAGTTCCGGTTGGAGGTGGAGGAGAGCGGCGAAGGGATTGTCCTCAGGAGAAGTCGAGCCAACTGAAAAAACCCGAGTTGCTCGACTCGTAGGTTTTTCCTCCGGTTTTGTCGATTTGTGTTTCGGTTTCATGCGTAACTCCCGTTTGTTTCACGAGATGTTTGTGAATAATACGTTAACAAAATCTTGACAAGCTCTCGCGACTTTTTTATCATTCGACATCAGTGTGGTTCAGGTCACTTCCCGCGCAGACGTTTTTCCTCAAGACCGGACACTCGCAACAAAACATTTGAGACAGATTCGCCGAGCCGCGAATCTGTCTCTCTCTCTCAATCCCGTTTGGAGTCAACATGGAAACACTCACCGCACACGAATTTCAACTTTTTGAAGAAATCTACCCGATGCGAAAGAAAGAGATTCAAGTGATGGTACGTGTGAACCCCGAATCGAAAGGACCGGCATTCGCGAATTTTGAAATATTCGCGGATTGTTTCGTCGGCGGTTCGCGTAACCGGGAACGGGAACGGAAACTCTCACCGGGCATGATACGCTACATTGCCGCAGTGATGCGATATTCGACGGAAGTAAAGGTACGGTGGATATTGGCGGAGTGGAACTCGGTTATTTTGAGGGGCCGCGAGGAAACAATCAATAAATTATTGAAGCATGATCAGGTGTTGGACTTCAAATACAATATGCGGATGAGTGCGGTGGGGATAGAATAGATTGTAGGTCATAGGTCATGGGTTATGGGTCATGGGTCATGGGGAAAAGAAGCGGGACGATGTTCCGCTTTTTGATTTTAGGATAAATTGGGAGCGATGTGCGGAGGCACAAAGAATTTATCAAATTTCGTATATACCGGTTGATTTAAGAAAAAACATGTATATACTATAAGTAACATTACGTACCAGCTCGATATTTACTTAGCACTACTTAACTTGAGAGCATCACCATGAAACCTCAAAACACTTCTCTTGTTTTCGTTCTTCTTCTTGACTTACTCGTCTCCACTTACGCTATGTCCGGTGAATGGACATGGCAGAATCCGTTGCCGCAGGGGAATGTTCTCAAGGCGATACAGTTCGTCGATGAGAATAATGGTTGGGCGGTGGGCAATTTGGGGACGATTCTGGGCACAACGGACGGCGGAAAAAACTGGTCGCAACAAATTAGCGGTACTAACAGTGAACTAAACTACATCTCTTTTGTCAATACTCGATTAGGCTGGATTGCAAGCAATAACGGAATTCTCCATACGACGGACGGGGGAAATAAATGGTACAACCAATTAACTGGTAAATTCATCGGTGAGTTTGATAAATCCATTTTAGGTGGTTCGGGTTACAGCATCAAAGAAGTACACTTTACCAATGCGACAAATGGTTGGGCAATTGGTTGGAGTACATTTCTCCGCACTACCAACGGAGGCGCAACATGGAGCGTTCAGTATTTGAATTCAGCTATCAATATTGAGAAAATGATTTTCATCGATGTGAATACGGGTTGGGCATTCTTAGATGCGCACAGTCAGAACCAAAATGAAATTTTGGTTGGCACTACTGATGGTGGTTCGACTTGGAAATTAGTAAAAACGTTTACTACGTATATTTCTACGTTTACGTTTTGCGATAGAAACAATGGCTGGATTGCAAGTAGAAAGTTTATTCTTCACACCAACGACGGCGGCAATAATTGGGACACAGTGAAGTTCAAAAAAAACGAAGAGTATAATTATAAGCGTAATATTTTAGGTGAAGCCATTAACGATATTGCGATCTGGAAGATGTATTTCCTTGATAAAAACAACGGATGGGCAATTCCGAATCGTGATGAAAACTCAATTGCTTTTACAACTAACGGTGGTAAAAGTTGGTATCTAAGAAAGATTAACAACCTCCAATATTCAACAGCATCCTTTTCTTTCAATAATGCAAAACTCGGATGGGCTATTTACGGAAGTACTATCTCCCAGACTACGGACGGCGGTGACCATTGGGAGAATTTATCAAACAGCACTACCCATGATTTGCGGGGAATTGCAGCAATCGATTCCAATACAGCATGGGCGTACGGAACAGAGGGCGCTATAGTTCATACGACTAATGGTGGCAATGATTGGAAACAAGAGAATTGCCCCACAAGAAGTCAATTCCTTTGCGCTTCTTTGATCGATTCAAATCATGGTTGGTTAGCCGGTTCGAATGGAACTATAGTACACACAACTAACGGTGGCGGCACATGGAATTTCCAAATCAGCGGAATTACCAATGGCATAGTTAGCATTTCATTTTCCGACTCACTTAATGGATGGGCGATTGCGAACGGCAACTATATTAGAGATGACAAAGTACCATTGTGGAAAACAAATCTTGTCTTTGGAGAGAAAATTTTATTTGGTCTGATCGAATTTGTATTCAAGGTTTCCGGTAACGAATCACATATACCCTTCGCGATTTCCTTTAATGATTGGTTCGTCCATAGCTATTTCCTCCATACAACTGATGGGGGCAACCACTGGACAAAAGAAGAACATAGCAACTTACCCCGCTTAACTGACATCCACTTCACTGACAAAGAACATGGATGGATTGTAGGTAAAGCGGGAACGGTACTCAAAACAACGAATACGGGAAAATCTTGGAGCGTACAATCAAAGTTGCGTGACGGATACGATCATTTTTACTCAATAGCATTTTCAGACAAATTCTACGGCTATATCGCGAGATATGGTGGATTGTTGCGAACTACGGATGGTGGAAATAGTTGGAAGGAATTTCCGTTAAGCGATAAGGGTCGCAGTTTTGAACTCGCTTCATATATCGATTCCGATAACATTTGGTGTTTTTTTGCCAACCACGACAAGAGAGAATTGAAACGGACAACCGACGGGGGAATAACTTGGACTAATTCCGACAATATTTTAAACCGGTCCATTCATCAATTGGCGTTTCCAGACCCGAACCACGGCTGGGCGGTCGGTGATAACGGGATGATTCTACGTTACAGCAACAATAAATAATCAGTACTGTTATTTCGGATATACAAATCCGGTTTCTTCTTCATTGGACTTGATTGGACGAACTTCGATACTTGCGGTAGAACTAAAGAGAAATTCGGGATTCCCTTTGGCAAGTGTAATTGCTTCATCAATGTCTTTGGCATAGATGTGGTAATAACCGACCTGTACCTCCCCACTCTCGGTTAACGCTGACTCTTGCCACGCACCGTTCGAACCGGAAATGATTTTGCCTTTCCGTTCGAGCGGTTGTGCTGCAATCAGTTTCCCGTCTTTCTTCAGATTACGGATGTAAACCTCACAGCTTTTTTAGAAACTGTTCATGTTTATCGGCTGTCCATGACGCTTGATGATTAATTTGATTGCGGATGAGTAACATAAATTCTTTCATACCGTATTTCTCCTTCATCTCTATTGATAGTTATACGAATTCAAGAAGTTTAACAAATAAAAATGGGTGGTTCGTGAACCACCCTTTTAATCAATTGACATGCAATGACGTGTTACTTACACATAGGGACAAGCAACTAACTGACCATCCCCTTTGTTGACTAATTCGGGAATGCTCAGTGCGCACTCCGGTCTTGCTATTGGACAGCGGGTGCGGAAACCACAACCACTCGGTTTAGCAAGCGGAGTTGGAACATCACCGACAAGTACTTGACGGTTGGGACGGGTTCGTTGTGGCTCGGGCATCGGTACGGCACTGATGAGCGCCTTTGAGTACGGATGTTTCGGATTGTGGAATACCTGCGCGGAATCACCAATCTCGACGATATTACCCAAATACATCACAGCAATGCGGTGACTGATGTGTTGTACCACAGAAAGGTCATGCGCAATGAAGAGATAAGTCAAGTGAAACTCATCCTGCAGTTCGAGGAGAAGATTCAAGACTTGAGCCTGAATCGAAACGTCGAGTGCAGAGACCGGTTCGTCAGCAATAATGATTTCAGGATTCGTTGCAAGGGCACGAGCCACACCGATACGCTGGCGTTGTCCACCGGAAAATTCGTGGGGGTAACGGCGTGCCTGTTCTGGACGGAGACCGACTTTGCTCAGTAACCATGCAACTCGTTCGTCACGTTCCGAAGTCGACATTTTCGAATGAATTGTGAGCGGTTCTTCGATAATCTGTTTGACGGTAAGACGGGGATTGAGCGAGCTATAGGGATCCTGAAACACCATCTGGATGCGGCTACGATACGGTCGCATATCATCTTTTTTCAGACTGAGAAGATTGACCTGTCCCTGTCCCTTATCATCGAGATTGATTTCACCGGAAAGATGGACATCGGGAGCGATGAAACGAAGAACGTTTATTATTGCGCGACCGGTGGTTGATTTTCCGCAACCGGATTCACCAACCATACCGAGCGTCTCGCCATGCCGTAATTCGAACGATACACCATCTACCGCTTTGACTTCACCAATTTTGTGGTAGAATATTCCACCAAAAATGGGGAAATATACTTTGAGGTCTTTAACTGTTAATAATACTGGATTCACACTCTACCCCTCACTTGGCGGCTGCGCCGGTGTTGATTTTCATACTGGCGCCCTTGTATGGATCGACCAAATGGCAACGCGACCAATGCCCTTCTGTAATTTTAAAAAGAGGCGGTTCGACGGTATCGCAAATGGGAATTTTTTCAGTACACCGCGTACAGAATTTGCACCCCTTTGGTAATTCGAAAATCGAAGGAACAGTACCGGGTATCGTTTTAAGTTTCGTACGGTGCGGTGTTTTAGGCGACGGTAGCGAACCCATGAGACCTCGGGTGTAAGGGTGGCTGGGATTTTCGAATAGCTCGAAGACGGGTGCGATTTCCTGAATCATTCCACCATACATCACCGCAACACGCTGACAAGTTTCAGCGATGACAGCAAGGTCGTGGGTAATCAACAAAATCGCCGCTTCCTTACGTTTCGCTTTTTCAGACAACATCAATTCGAGAATTTGCGCCTGAATGGTCACATCGAGCGCCGTAGTCGGTTCATCAGCAATCAGAAGCGATGGATTACATGCGAGTGCCATTGCAATCATTACACGCTGGCGCATACCACCAGAGAACTGATGGGGATAATCCTCAAGGCGTCGCTTGGCATCGGAAATTCCGACTTGATCCAGCACCATTGCGACGTGATCATTCGCCTGTTCGGGTGTCATGTTTTCGTGATTTAGGACTACTTCGCGTAGTTGGTAGCCGATGGTATAGACAGGGTTGAGCGACGTCATCGGTTCTTGAAAAATCATACCGATTTCTTTACCGCGGTAGTGGCGCATTTTTGTCAACGGGAGTTTGAGAAGGTCAACACCGCGGAAAAAGATTTCACCGCTGACAATTTTTCCCGGCGGGTCAGGTATCAACCGCATGATACTTTGTGCAGTTACACTCTTACCGGAACCGGATTCACCAACCAAACCAAAAACCTCACCTTCCATAATCTGGAAGGAGACACCATCAATGGCAGGTGCGGCTTTTTTGTCAATATAGAAGTATGTTTTGAGGTCGCGAATATCCAACAGGACCTTGGGTTCAATAGGTGTCATCTCAACCTCGAATATTCGCGTGGATCGAATGCATTACGTACTGCTTCGCCGATGAATACGACCAGCAGAAGCGTAACAAATTCGGTACTCAATGGATACAACACCAGCCACCATTTATCGATATTTTGGAGACCAACGGAAACCATTTGTCCCCACGATGGTGTTGGCGGGGGAAGACCGAAACCGAGATAGTCAAGGGACACGAGTGTACCGATACCACCAACGATTGCGAAAGGCCCAAAACTGATAACCGGAGTCAAAGCATTGGGAAGAATATGTTTAAAGATGATGGTGCGGTCACTCGCACCCATCGCCAATGCAGCGGAAACATAATCTTTGGCTTTCTCCCGGTAAAACTCACTACGAATGTAATACGTGATTCCCATCCACGACCACGCGGAAAGGAATGTTACGAGTAAGAGGAAATTCGGCCGGAAAATCGATGTAAGAATTATTAACATGTAAATTCCACCGAATGCACTCCATAGTTCAATAGAGCGTTGACCGAACAAGTCTATCTTCCCTCCATAAAACCCAAGACACGCGCCGACAGCAATTCCAATTACGTACTCGAACATTACGCATATCAGCGAGAATGACAACGAAATCCGGAACCCGTACGAAAGACGGGCAAATACGTCACGTCCACGATCATCGGTTCCCATCCAGTGCTGCCAGCTTGGGGGATGTGGAGGCGTCCCCTTCATTTCTTCCAATAAACTTTCAATCGGATCGTACGGATAAGGGGGAAGAATCACCCAATTCCCGGATTTTTGTTCAGCGAAGATTTTTTCCAATTCGCGATAATTCGCTTCGCCGTACCCTTTGACACCAAAGTATTCTTTCGAATAGTATTTGAATACGGGAAAATGAAGCGAGCCGTTATACTCTACAACCAGCGCTTTGCTGTTGACCAAAAACATCAGGAAGAAACTTAAAATGTACGCGCCTACTATCAGCAGAAAACTGTAGTATCCACGCTTGAGCGATTTGAATTTCTTGAGACGTTTCTTGAACAGCGAAATGGAAGCGATGTCAACACCGGTCGCCATTTCTTCCTCCGGCGGCGTACCTTCGGTTGTATCGACATAATAAACGTTTTTCCCGACATGAATTTCTTGGATTTTATTTTCTTCTTCACTCATTTTATACCTTTGTCTACCGGAACCGGATACGGGGATCTACCATCGCCAACACCATATCGGAAATAATCGCGCCAATGAGACCGATTAACGTTCCAATCACCAATTCGCCAAGCACAATCGGATAATCGCGATTAACCATACTGGTAAAACCGAGCAGCCCGAATCCATTGATATTGAATACCAATTCGATTAAATAACTTCCGGAAAGGATTATACCGATTGAACCACCAATAGTCGTTGCAATGGGAATTAAACTGTTTCGCAGTGCATGGAGGAAAATGACCCGATTTTCGGTCAACCCTTTGGCGAAGGCGGTACGAACATAATCCTGCCCAAGTTGTTCCATCAAACCGTTTTTCATCAACACGGTCAACGTAGCGAACGCACCAACAGTTTCAGCGACAATGGGTAAGATAGTGTGGTAAACCTGATCGATAATTTTATCCCATAACGGTAGCATTTCCCACCCCTCGCTGCGGAAACCACCGAGCGGGAATACGTTCCAGAAACTACCGCCACCGAGGAGCACGAGGAGCACCGCACCCAATGCCCAACCGGGTAGAGAATAGCCAAGGAAGACAAGGGATGAGGAAAGGAAATCGAAGGTGGAGCCGTGCTTCACCGCCTTCCAGACACCCAAGGGGACACAAACCGTATAAGAAAGTACAAAGCCGATGACACCGAAATATATTGAGACGGGGAAGCGTGATTTTATGACATCCCAAACCGGTTCACCAAAGATATAACTTCGACCCAAATCGAGATGGACAATATTCCAAAGCCACAAACCATATCGAACAGGAATCGGTTTATCGAAACCGTAGAAGCGTTTCATCTCATTCAAGATTTCTTCCGGAATTTGTCCCGAACCAACGCGGTCGGTAGCACCGGCAGTTTCGCCTCCCATCATCGCACCGGCGCGAATCTTCATAATCTCCTGTTCAAGGGGACCGCCGGGAACAATTTGCATGATGCAAAAACTAACGAGGGTAATACCGAGGAAGGTAGGAATGACCAGCAGAAACCTACGAATGAAATACTGGGTCATACTTGACATAGGCAACTCAACATGGGTATATGGTGTTTGGTACGGGGAGCATCCGGTTACAGTCAAGATGAAAATGAAAATCGCACAGCGCTTCCTTCACCCACAACCTACAACCTACTACCCACTTACCTATATGGTGTTGGGAGAAGCGACAACATTGCCGCCGTCGCCCCGGGTTCCCAACATAAACGGATCAGAGCTGACCCGTAACTAACTTCTCATTTTTCTTCGTCCAATCAATCCAGAATTTATTTTCAACTTCTCCAACGGGAAGTTTCTTGGATGGATCCTTCAACGCTTCTTGTAATTTGGCATCCTTTTCGGGATCATACGACCACAATGCAATGCAATCATAGAAATCACCGGTGCGTGAGAAAATGGAAGCCGGCATACTAAACTTGTTCCAGTAGACGAGACGAATGTATGGGCCATACCAGCCGAACGCATACGGAGTTTTCGAAACGGCGATGGAATCGATTTCACGGATAATCTCGATGCGTCGTTTCATTTCGAAACAAATATTATATTCATCGCAAAGCTCATCAATTCGCTTATCCTTGAGACCGGGAGTGTTGGTCGTATAAAGCGAATCAGCCGTGTTAGAACGCATACTCGATTCAGGATTCGGGAATTGGAGGCCACTCCAATTCATAAAGTACATATCGAACTTGCGTTCGTTTATCATCGAGAATGCAGTCGCACCAGTCGTCTGCTTCAAGTTGATTTTGATACCACCCTTTTGGAGGTCTTCCTGCACGACGGTGAGATAACGCTCTTCACTGGGTGAAGTGAACATGACATCGAGTTCAAACTTCTTGTTGCCCTTCATCAGCGTACCTTCGTTGTCACGCTTGTTATAACCGGCTTCGGCAAGCAGTTTCACCGCGGCATCAGGATTGAATTCGATTTTTTGGTCGTTCGGGTTGGCGTAAATTGTCGCGGGGAAGAAACTATACAGTTTGATATACTCATTGAAGAATAACTTCTCAATTAGTTTATCACGGTTAATCAACATCGCAACGGCTTGTCGAACGCGGATATCGTTAAATGGTTCTCTGCGCATATTGAACACGAAGCCATTGATTCCCTGTGCTTCGTAGTTGTACACTTTTCGTTTTTGAATTAAACCCTTCTGCACGTTTTCGAAATTAAATTCTTCTTTCCACCATTGTGCACGGCCAATCGGATAAACGTCGATTTCGCCTTTTTTGAATTTCTCTTTCGTCAAATTTTCATCTTTGACTACGAGGAATTTGATTTTGTCGAAGTTGGAGCCGTACTTGGAACCCTTGCTGTCTTTATCCCAGTAATCGTTCCGGCGGGTCAACGTAATCGATACATCCTTTTGGATGTCTTCGTTGCGGATTACATAGGAGCCCGAACCCATGAACATCTTGAATTGATATTTGGTCAGATAATCGGAACCTTTGGTTTTCGGGGGTTGCTCGCCTTTCTTGGCGGTTTTCACCCAATCGGAATAAAAGGGGCCATCCAACTGATCCAACTCTTTTTTCGGAAGGATAGACATACCGATGAAATACATGAAGTGACGCCAGTTCAGCTCTTTAGTGTGAACGCGGACGATATAGGGGCTTTCGGCAACTGGTTCATCGTATTTACTGAACAGCTGGTTTTCATAAGCGTCGATGATACCGGGGTCGACATTCAATTTCCATGTAGCAATGACGTCTTCAGAAGTTACGCGGGATCCATCCGCCCAGCGGGCACGAGGATTGATGTGGAACCAAAATGTCAATTTGTCGTCGGAAATTTTCCAGTAATCTGCAAGGTTTGGGACGTATTCCTGTATCATGTCCATACCAAGCAGGGATTCGTAGGTCATACTCGCAAGCATGCGGTTCAAGACAGTATTAGCGTCTTTACCCTCATGCCGCAAGTTGGTGGGGAATTCCATCATCGAAAGACGAATAATCCCACCTTTTCGCGCATTTGAGTCGATAACCATCGGGATATCGGCTTCGGCTTTGGTTTGCCATCCCTGTGCGGCGGCAATTTTCTCGAAACCATTGCCACCTTTTTCCGGCGGCACTTCAGGCAACGCTCCGGGAGGAGTGTTGATTGTGACGGTTGAAACCGACATTGGTTTAACTTCAATTGCTTTCTTCGTGCTGCAACTCGTGACTACCAAGAGTAGCGCAATACCGAGTGTGAGAACGATTCCCCAGTAGAGGTACGCTTTCATCGGCTTTCCTTTCTTCGTCTGGAATCTGTGCATATATGGTGCATCTACGTGATGTCGGAACTGCAGAGGGCTTCCGCAGGCAGGTTTGAATTTGTAAAGTTACGACATTCCCAGCACTAAGGCAACCCTTGACCTTTGTACCGGTTCCCTAAGTTAAAGGTTTCCTGTTATCACCGTATATTTGGCAGATATCCGTGGCGACATATCTGTTTTCTACTCCACATTTATAACAAGTTCAGGGTTAATTCAAGTCACGAACTAAACCAATTTTACTAACCAACCGTCCTACGTAAAGAATAAGCAAATATCGAACTACTTCGCTTCACTTCTTAAGGAAAATTATGAAACGCTGGATTTTTATTCTTATCGGATTAGTCGTTGTCGGTCTCGTCTTGGCCGGATTTTTTTTCCGAAAAACCGGAAACGGTCAAACTCAATTCCGTTTTGCAAAAGTTACTCGCGGTGAGTTGGTTCGTCAAGTAAACGCTACAGGTGGATTACAGGCGGTCACGACGGACTCGGTCGGCAGCCAGGTTTCCGGCACGATATATGCAATATATGCCGATTTTAACGATCACGTACGCAAAGGTCAACACCTCGCATTGTTGGATACGACTTTTTTATACACTCAAGTGACTGAATCGCAAGCGAATTTAGATAAAGCAGTTGCCGCGAATAACGTAGCGAAACGGGCATTTTTCCGAGCGGAGTCGCTGGCAACACAAAAACTGATTTCGAGTGCCGATTATGACGGTGCAACAAACGATTACGAAACTGCGCAAGCGAATGTGGAAGCGGCAAAAGCACAGTTGTTACGAGCCAAAACCAATCTGTCATACGCACACATTGACAGCCCCATCGATGGTATTGTAGTCTCGCGGAACGTAAATGTTGGTCAAACTGTCGCGGCAAGTTTAAGTTCACCGACTTTGTTTACGATTGCGCAGGATTTGGCGGAAATGCAGTTGTTAGCGGCTGTAGATGAGGCGGATGTCGGACAAATCGCGGTTGATAATCCGGTGACATTTACTGTCGATGCTTTTCCCGAAATGGTGTTTCATGGTGATGTTGTCCAAGTTCGTATCGCACCGACGATACAATCGAATGTGGTTACATATACGGTGGTTATCGGAGTGGACAATAAAACAGGGAAATTATTGCCCGGCATGACCGCAACAGTTACTATCGAGACAGCTCGTAAAGACGATGCATTAAAGATTGCATCCGCGGCGACACGGTTTCGTCCTACTACGGAACGGGCGGCGGCACCTGCGTCTGGTCAAGGCGCACAAGTGAAGAAGACAGTACCGCATGATGGCGGAGATAGAGCAAGTATGGCACTTGTTTATGTTTTATCACCCACAAAAGATTTGATCAAAAAACGGGTTAAGACAGGTCTCAGTACGACTTCAGAAATTGAAATTGTAGAGGGATTATCAGAAGGTGATTCGGTGGTGACTGGTATGACCGGGGCAAGTTCTGCACAAAGTAGTTCCAGTTCTTCACAGCAGACGACGAATCCATTTCAGCCGCCGCGAATGGGTGGACCGGGCGGTGGTGGTGCTGGCGGTCGAGGTGGCAGATAATGTCGATACTCAATATCGTACAGGAAGCACTCCGTGCGCTTAATCGTAACCGGGTAAGGGCGTTTCTCACGGCACTCGGCATCATCATCGGCGTAGGTGCTGTGGTGGCGATGGGTGCGGTTGGCGCAGGAGCAAAAAAACAAGTCGCCGACCAAATCGCATCGCTCGGCAGTTCGGTAATTATGATATTTCCGGGTGGTGGCAATTTCCGCGGTTTCTCAGGCGGAGCCGGAAGCGGCAGTTATTATCTCGATGCGGATGATTGCGATGCAATTATGAGAGAAGTGCAAAATGTGTCGCTGATTACACAACAATCGCGGGCAAATGCACAAATTGTCGGTGGCGCGAATAACTGGCAAACGCAAGTCCAAGGAGCAAATGAAAATTATCTTGCGATACGGACATGGGGATTGGTCTCCGGTGGTAATTTCAGCTCTTCGGACGTCCGCAATCAGGCGAAAGTTTGTATAATAGGTCAAACGATTGTGGATCAGTTGTTTCCGGATGGGAACGACCCGGTCGGTGAAACGATTCGCATCAAAAAAGTTCCATTCAAAATTATTGGCGTATTGGATAAAAAAGGACAAAATGTAATGGGTCAGGATCAAGACGACATTATTATCGCTCCTTACACGACTGTTATGCGCCGACTATCGGGACAGGAACATCTCAGTGGTATTATGGTATCGGCTACTTCCGATAAAGTAATCGATCAAGTATCGGACGACATCAACTCATTATTACGTCAACGCCATCGGGTACCTTCGACAGAAACTGGATACACATTGCGCTCGCAAACGGATATTCAGCAAATTGCAGGCGCGACAAGCGGTGTATTAAGCGTGTTACTTGGCGCTATCGCTGGTATCTCACTCATCGTAGGCGGTATCGGAATTATGAATATCATGCTCGTTAGCGTGGCGGAACGGACGCGGGAAATCGGACTGCGGATGGCGCTCGGTGCGCGACGAAAAGCGATATTATTCCAGTTCCTTTTGGAAGCGAGTTCGCTTGCGGTCGTTGGTGGTTTAATCGGCGTTATCATGGGTGGTGTCGCCGCGTTGATTATTTCGAAATTTGCCGGTTGGCCGGTGTTGATGACGGTACAGTCGATACTCATTGCGGTCGGATTTGCCGGAGCAGTAGGTATTTTCTTCGGATTTTATCCGGCACAAAAAGCATCATCCGCCGACCCGATTGAGTGTCTGAGGTACGAATAGTGGTGGTGGACAGTGAGTGGTGGATAGTTAAAAAATGAAAAAGAAGGGGCGCTTTACAGCGCCCTTTTTTATTTACTTAATCCAATTTCTCTTGCATTTGTGGTTTTTCCTCTCCAATTTGTAATATCCTCAACGATTCAACCACACGGAGGCGAAGATGAACCGCTTGTTCCGTAATGTCCTCATTACACTACTCGGAAGCATTACTCTCTTCTCGAATTTGTATGCACAGGATAGCTCGGGGGTGAGTTTGGTTGGTGTTCTTCGAGACACTACCGGATGGAACTTCGAGGGTATTGTAGTTTCTGGCAATTATGCTTATACAGCAGGCGAAAACTCTATCTTCCACAGTATCGATATATCCAATCCGACTACACCAATTGAAATCGGTTTTTGTTCAATGCCGAGTAGCATTCCCAAACTTGTAAAAGTCGACACCTGTGTTTATGTCTCAGCTTATACAGCTGGATTACGTATTATCGACGTGGCGCAACCGAATTTACCTTTTGAATTAGGTCACTTTATTACATCTTCACCTGCCTATGGTTTAGCTGTTTCCGATGGTTATGCCTTTGTAGCAGCGAGCAACATTGAAATCATAAATGTCGCCGTACCAAGCGAGTGTTATGAAGTGGCAAACTGCGCGGTGCAAGGAGGTGCAACAAGTGTAGTAGTATCTGGAAATTATGCCTATATAGCAGGTGATTCCGGGTTAACTATTTTAGATATTTCTGTAATAAACGCACCCCAACAAATTGGTTTTTTTCCGATTCATCCTATGCCGTTTGTGATTTGGCCAGAAATAGCATTATTCGGAAATTTCATATTTTTCAATTCCACAACTTACGTTCATTGTATCGACGTTTCCGATCCGACATTGCCGCAGGAAGTAAGTTCTTATGACTTATCTGCACGTGGTATAACATTATCTGGCAACCACCTTTTTGGAATTAACGGTGGGGATTTGCACAGTACTCTGAGGATTTTGGATGTCACGAATCCTGCCGTTCCACAGCTTGTTGGTTACAACACTGCAATTCCCGCACCGAACGTATTCGGTATTGCGGTGACGGGGAACTACGCTTATTTGGCTTCTCCTGACTTATTATGTGTTTACGATTGTTCGCAGGCACTTGGTGTAGTGGACAGAACGAGCGATGCCATCCCTGAAAAATTCTCACTGAAACAAAATTACCCGAATCCGTTCAATCCGACAACGACAATCGAATACGCATTACCCAGAACAAGTAGGGTAGAATTGAAATTGTTCGATGTTACAGGGCGTGCGGTTGGGACACTGGTGAATTTCAGCCAAAATCCGGGTACGTACCGTGTGAAGGTCGATGGGAGCAAACTGGCATCGGGGATGAATTTCTACCGATTGAATACCGGAACATGCTCGGTGACAAAGAAGATGATGTTGATTCGGTAAAGTTGATGTTTTAGATCGCCACGTCACTTTGGTCGAACACGGTTTCGATCTGCGTTCCTCGCGAGTCATTTGAAAACAGCCACTTTCTTTTTATCTTTTCCATTATGGACCTCGACCAAATTTATTACGGAAATACACTTCGCCAATGGATTACCGCTTTCTGCGTTACGGTAGTGCTTTGGCTTATCTTCCAAGTCGTCAAGTTTATCACCGTCAAGAAAGTCGGAAAGCTTGCCGAGCAAACCGAAACAAAACTCGACGATCTTGCGATAGCGTTACTCGACCGCACTCGCTTTTACTTTCTTTTCTTCATCGCGTTTTACTTTGCATCGAAACTGCTCCATATCCCCGAACGGTTCGAAATCTACTGGCATAACTCGATTCATGTCGCATTTGCCTTGCAGACGATTTCATGGGGCAATAGCTTAATTGAATTCGTTCTGGGCAAAGATAGTCAGGTTATCGGCAAAGATGTTACCTCTTCCGCCAGTTATGGGGTTCTTGGATTCATTTCGCGAATAGTACTCTGGAGCATTGTCCTACTAATCACTCTGAGTAACTTCGGGGTGAACATCACCGCGATTGTTACCGGACTTGGCGTCGGTGGTATCGCGGTCGCACTCGCCGCACAAAAGATTCTTGGCGATATATTCAGTTCGTTCATCATCGTGCTGGATAAACCATTCGAAGTCGGTGATTTCATTGTCATCGGGGAATTCAAAGGGACGGTTGAAAGGGTTGGAATCAAGACGACCCGATTCCGAAGTATTACCGGTGAACAGATTATTATGCCGAATGGCGCTGTTATCGATTCGAAGATGCGCAACTTCAAACGGATGGACGAACGGCGGGTATCTTTCCGGCTCAATATTGAATACGGTACACCCGAAGCGACTCTAATACAGATTCCGAAATGGGTGGAGGCGATTGTTACCGGCCAACCACATACACGTTTCGTTTATGCGACCTTTCTTGAATACGGAGAATTCTCGCTTATTTACGAAATCGTTTATGTAGTAGAGAGTCCTGATTATAATTATTATCTACAGATTCATCAGGAGGTCAATTTGGCGATTTACCACAAATTCGAAGAAGAAAAAGTTAAGATTGCCGTTCCCACGAGAAGAATTTTATCGAACATTTAAAAGATTTTAATCGAATAATAAATGGGCGGATTTACGTAGTCCGCCCATTCCTTTTATTTCATTCTGATTCGTTATCACTCACCATCGCCCAAAGAAGGGGGCTCGTCACTTGACGACGAAGGAGGTGGTGAATCACTCATTCCGGTGGAAATATGCTCGGGCTCCTGCATTCCTCTTGTCGTAACTTCGCGGGACGATTCTTGTCTTGACTGATTTTGTTCAGCCATCTCGACTCCCCGCTTCGCTTCAGCGTTCGACGGTTCGATTTCGAGAGCCCTCTTGAACATCTCCAATGCCGTTTCAAAATCGGCACGTCCATTCGCTATTTGACCCAGCTTGAGGTAGATTTCAGCATTCCCGGTCGTTAACTCAGCGGCTTGTTGATACAACTGTTCCGCTTTATCCGACTTTCCCTGTGCATAATAAGCTTCGGCTTCGCCAATGATGGCATCAGGATAATTCTCTTTTATGCTGAGAGCTTGGTTAAATTGCTCAAACGCACGATCCATATCTCCCAGACGGATGTAACATCGACCAATTGAACAAACATAAGCGGGATTGTCGGGGTCTTTTTTCAGCGCGGCTTGATAAGCGTCGATTGCTTTTTGGTATTCGAAGCTTTTAAACGCCTGTTGCCCTTGTCGCGCCCAAAATTCCGCGGTGTCTGTAACGGCGAATATCACTTTCAGGACGACGACGATTACAAATATTCCTACTGGAATACTCCCTATCCACCACCAGTTTATCTTCTGTGCTTTTTTCGGGAGTTGCTTCCCGTAAGAGTTTGCCACAATTTCCTCAAACGTCACTTTTAAATGGTACGTTATTTATTTTCATCTGTTTTGGGCTCAGAGCGAGGCGTTGGTGTATAGTCGGGTATCACGTCGATTTGTTCTGGTTCGTAATCGAAGCCACCCGGATCATTCTCGTGGGTGCGGTCAATTGCATCCCGATTCTCGATCATTTCTTTTTCAAGCCGGATGCCGTTCGTCGCGTCTAAATTATTCGGGGAAAGTGACAACGCCTTGTCATACATACCGAGTGCCGACTCATAATCTTTCATAAGATGAAAGAGAAAGCCGGATCTGATATAAAGTTGCGGCTGGTCGGGAAAAATCGCTATAGCTTGGGTTATGTATGTTTGAGCTGTGCTATAATCCTGTAGTTGCTGGTATATATCGGATAAGATAAGATATTGTCCGAGATAATTTTTTTCGACCCGTATCGATTCTTGCAACAATGGTACTGCTTCGTCGAAGTTCTTCATTTTCACATAACATTTAGCTAATCCACACAATACACGTTGATCTTTTAAATTTAATTCGGAGGCCTTTTTGAAACCCGCCAAAGCATCGCCGATTTCATTATTCTCGTAGAGTTTTTCCGCTTTGGCGATTCGCGAAGCCAAATTATCGGTTAAACCCGCCCACAACATTTTGATTGCTATCAGTAGGACGATAGCCGCAATAGGAAAGACAATCCATTGCCACCATTTTCGGTTGGTGGCATTCCGTGGCATCTTTTTAGTGAAATCCATATATGGCATCCGGGTTGTAGTGCTATAAAGTACCCTTTCGACCTACAAAAACAAATTACAGCGGCTATATTACCAAAATTTGGTAATTTTTAGCCATACTTTGTCCTCAGCGGCTTTCTCGTATATTTTAACTGAGATAAATTTTATTCAAATATCGAATGGAGTCATACTTATGGCAGAAACAACGTACGACTTAATCGTAATCGGGTCAGGTCCCGGCGGATATGAAGCTGCGATTCGCGGCTGTCAGTTGGGGATGAAAACAGCCGTGGTCGAGGATAAACACCTCGGAGGGATTTGTCTGAATTGGGGTTGCATTCCCACCAAAGCATTGCTGAAGTCAGCGGAACTTTACCGAACAATGTCACACATACAAGATTACGGTTTGTCTGCGGAAAAGGTCGGCTTTGATTGGAGTGCTATCATTGCCCGGTCACGAAAAGTTGCCGATATGTCGATGCGGGGTGTGCAATTTTTATTCAAGAAAAATAAAATAGAACACTTATCGGGAAGAGGTACGGTTACCGGTAAGAATGAAGTGACGGTCACGGCAGCGGATGGCACGAAAAACAAATACAATGCGAAGTATATCCTGTTAGCGACCGGTGCACGAACCCGGGAATTACCGACTATCAAACTCGATCACCAGAAAATTATCGGGAGCCATGAAGCGATGGCATTACCGGTACAACCAAAATCGTTGGTTGTCATTGGCGGTGGTGCAATCGGCAGTGAATTTGCTTATTACTACAACGCTTTCGGTACGAAAGTCACCCAATTAGAAATGTTGCCACGCCTTGTCCCCGCAGGGGATGCTGAGCTTGGTGATTTGCTCACGCGCAACTTTATCAAACAAGGTATCGACGTTAAAGTGAATGCAGCAGTACAATCGGTTACACCCACAAAGAGCGGTGTCAAAGTTACTTGGAAGACGGGCGATAAAGAAGAATCGGTCGAAGCGGATTTAGCATTGCTGGCGATTGGAGTGACGGGCAACGTAGAAAACCTTGGACTGGAGACAATTGGTATTGGTGTTGAAAAAGGCGCTATCAAAGTGAACAAAGATTATCAAACGGCAGTTGCAAATATTTACGCCATCGGCGATTGCATCGGCGCTCCGTGGCTGGCACATACTGCCAGTGCAGAAGGGATTCATGCAATCGAGCATATCAATGGGAAGAATCCACACGCCATCGACTACGATTCGATGCCAGCAGTTACATATTGCCAACCGCAATTTGCCAGTATCGGTATCACGGAAGAACAAGCGAAAGAGCGTGGGTTAACGGTAAAAATCGGACGGTTCCCATTCAGTACAAACGGCAAGGCACGTGCAGCGGGTGAGACTGACGGTATGGTAAAATTAATTTTCGACGAAAAGTACGGTGAATTGTTGGGTGCGCATATTCTTGGTAGCGATGCCGGAGAATTGCTTGCGGAAATGTCAATTGCGAAGTCATCGGAATCGACCGGCCAATTGATTCATCATACTATCCACAGCCATCCGACGCTTTCGGAAGCAATCAAGGAAGCGGCGGGCGTGGCGTACGGCGAAGCCATAAACATTTAAAAAGTAACAACTATCATTACGTGGCAGGATTGCCGCGTCTACCGGGCGAAATTGAGTTTCACCCAACTACGAATAGAGAGTTTAGTGACAGAAACACCGGCACAACAACGCGAGCGTATTTTCTTCGATCATTTGGAAGAGCGTGTCGTATGGGTTCAAGAATATCTACTTGGCGAACGATTCCTCAGTCGATTTGCACCGCAAGACATCCGTGAGGCAGTAGCGGCGTATATCCGATACGGCGGCAAACGGTTACGTCCCGCGATACTTTTATTTTCGTGTGGTGCGGTAGGCGGCGATGAAAAGAAAGCGCTTCCCGCAGCAGCGGCAGTGGAAGTATTTCATACGTGGACACTAGTTCATGACGATATTATCGACCGCGATGGCACCCGTCGCGGTGAAGATACCGTCCACGAACATTTCCGCAAGACGATGTTGCATCGCGAACAGCACCCATTAACTGCAAGCGAAGCGGCACATTACGGAGTGTCCATCGGGATTCTCGCCGGTGACGTCCAGCACGGCTGGGGTATTTCGATGATGACCGAACTTGCCACGGCAAATGGAATCTCACCAGATGTTACGCTCTTCTTAATCAACCGACTCGATACCCGGGTACTGAATATTCTTGTAGAAGGAGAAGTACTCGACGTTCAGTTTTCGTATCTCCCAATCGATGAATTGAATGAAGAGAAAATTATCGATATGCTGTGGCGTAAAACCGGTGTGCTTTACGAATTTTGTGCACAAGCCGGTGCGATGATTGGCTTGGGAACACTTGAACCGGAACATCCTTATGTTACAGCACTTGGTAAATTCTCGTCGTTGTGCGGTATTGCATTTCAGTTGCAAGATGATATACTCGGTATTGTCGGCGATGAGAAGAAATTGGGGAAACCAGTCGGAAGCGATTTGCGGGAAGGAAAACGGACGACCATTGTAAGTTATGCATATAACCGTGCTAATGACAAGCAAAAGCAGTGCATGACACGAGTGCTGGGAAATCCCGACGCATCGGTCGAAGATGTCAGAGTGGTGACGGATTGGCTAATTAAATCAGGCGGTGTACAGTATACGATTGATAAAGCGAATTCATACATCCATGAGGCGTTACCATTATTAGAAACACTACCGGCGTCAAGGTATCGTGATTTGTTACAGGCGTGGGCGGAATACTTGATAAGCAGGTCGTTTTAATTCAAATAGAGGATTCGAGTATGACGATTTACACAATCGGTTTTACACAAAAATCCGCAGAACAGTTTTTTGAGTTGTTGAAAAAGAACAAAATCGAACGACTGATTGATATCCGCCTGCGAAACTCGTCGCAGCTTGCCGGGTTTGCGAAAATGGAGGATTTACGGTATTTCCTAAACGCGATTTGCAATATCGAGTATGTTCATGAGCTGTTACTCGCACCAACGAATGAAATTCTTGATGGATACAAAAAGACAAAGCAATCGTGGGGAGATTACGAAAAAGATTTCTTGCGATTAATGAAAGAAAGGAAAATCGAAACAAAAATTGACAAGAAATTATTCGATAAACGGAGTGTACTATTGTGCAGTGAAGCGAAAGCGGATGAATGCCACCGCAGTCTGGTCGTTAAATACCTGCATGAGAAATGGGGGGATGTAAAGGCCATCAATCTGTAATGATAATTGTAAATACTAACTTATTCCAGTCTACTTTCCCGTATCCATAATAAACTTCACGGTCTTTTCGAGACCTTCGTAAAAATCCACCAACACTTTGTATCCGAGTAAGCGTTGCGCTTTGCTGATATCAGCGAGAGTAAAGTTTACGTCTCCGGCACGTACTGTCGAGTACTTCGGTTCAAGTTTGGTACCGAGTAGTTTGTTGATTTCCTCAACGACATGCTTCAACGAATACGTTTTTCCGCAACCGACATTAATTACTTCGCCGGAAGCATTCGGGGCAGTAACTGACGCAATAATCGCAGACAAAACATTCGAGATGTAGGTGTAGTCGCGGGAAATGGAACCGTCACCGAAAATTGTCGGACGATCACCCCGCGCCAAAAAGCGGGTGAAGATTGGAACGACAGTTGAGTAAGGGCTATCAGGGTCTTCGTTGCCGCCGAAAACATTGAAGAAGCGTAGGGAAACGGTTTCCAAACCGTACAAGCGGGTATAAACCTGACAATATTTTTCACCAGCAAGTTTCGAGACACCATAAGGTGAAACGGGATTCGGAATCATCGATTCGATTTTATCGGTTTCGGCACCTTCGCCGTAGATGGATGAACTCGAAGCGAACACCAAGCGTTTAATTTTTGCACGATGCGATGCTTCAAGGACATTCATTGTACCATCGACATTTACCGTATTGGACGTCAGTGGATCCTTGACCGATCGGGGAACACGCGGTAACGCGGCAAGGTGAATGACATACTCAATCCCCTCTACCGCTTCGGCGACATTGTAATAGTTGCGGATATCGCCTTCGAGCAGGTCAATTTTCGTTTTAACATCCGAAAGATTGGAACGAAGCCCGGTGGAGAAATTGTCGAGGACACGAACAGATTCTCCTCGTGCCAACAACTCCTTGACTAAATTTGACCCGATAAACCCGGCACCACCGGTAACGAGGTACTTAGACATAAAATCCTTTCAATTCGGATGTCCGTTAGAACGATTCAAAACGAGAATTTCTGCAATAGCGCGTTCCGTTTGTTCTTTAGACGGGTGCATGAAAAACCTACCGAGGGTAATTCCCCACACCGTTAGAAATAAAATTTTTACATCAAGCCAAAACGAACGGCGCTGAACATAATCGAGCGCCATTTCCATTTTGATTGCCATTACGACTTTAATATACGCCGATTCGTGGTCTATCGCTTCCGCAAGCACGCTTTCCTCATCGCGAAACTGGAGGGTCGCGATGTCGGTAACACCCGGGCGCACATCGAACACCTTTTCCCAATCCATTGAGTAGAGATTTACATATTTCGGAACTTCGGGACGCGGGCCGACTAGACTCATATCGCCGATAAAAACATTCCATAGTTCAGGAAGTTCGTCGAGTTTCGTCCGGCGCAATATTCTACCAATGGATGTTATTCGCGGGTCGTGTTTCGTAGTGACAGCAGCACCGAGTTTAGGTGCATCCACTACCATTGTACGAAATTTAACCATGCGGAATATTTTCCGTTTTCGACCTACACGTTCCTGAAAAAAGAAAACTGGGCCGGTCGAGGATAATTTTATGAATACTGTGAGTATCAATAACAGCCACGATAAAACAAGCAATGCACCACCAGCGAGAATGACGTCAATCAGGCGTTTTAGATAATCATAAGGTTTTGAGGGATTTTCCGCCATTGTTGTCATTAACCCTCAAACGGAATTTGCATTGCCGTTTCGTACAGAGAAAGAATGTTCGTAGCAAAATGCTTTTTATCAAATTTCGCGACCATCCGCTCGCGTGCGGCTTTTCCCATTTCCGAAATGCGTTCCGGTTTATTTGAATACTCTATAAGCACTTTGCTCCATGCTTGCACATCACCCGGCGGTAAAATAATTCCGGTTTCACCATGGGCAACTATCTCGGGTGTACCACCAACGTCACTTCCAAACACCGCACACCCTGACGCACTCGCTTCCAGCGCCACATTGGGAGTCCCTTCGACCAAACTTGGCAAGAGTAACACATCTGCACTACGCATTATTTTGGGCATATCCGAGGGAGCGATTAAACCACCGATATAAACACGGTCAGGATATTTCAATTCTTTTCGCCATTCTTCGACGCGATTGGAATCGACTTTAGGGCCAGCAAAAAGCAGCGTACTATTTTGCAATTCCGGTTTGTCTTCGGCCAGTTTCCATGCGGCCATTAGCGTCTCACCACCCTTTTTATTTGTTCCAAACCCACCGGCAAAATTTGCTAAGCCACCGACAAATAAGTAACGAATTGGATTGGGAATTTCTGATAGCGGTCCGGCTCTTTCACCGTCAGGGCGGTAATGATTTGAATCTACTCCACGATAGATTGCTTTTACATTCGGTGTGCCGGGATAGGTAAGAAGAAAATCATCGACAAGCGCTTGCGAGTTACAGGAAACGCCTTGCAAATTTTTATTCCAGCCGCGAATAGTGCGCCACGATTTCATCTCTTTCATTTCGGAATGAATGTCTTTACCGATGGCTTGTGTAACATGATGTTTCCTGAATCGATTAGCCCAATGCCCACCGACAATTCCGGAATATGACACACAAACCGAGTGTATCAAATCGCATTCTGAAATCCACTCGCGCGCCCACCGCTGCCCAAGTATATGTGTGACATACACATCCCAAGCGGTAATCGTATTGTCGAGCGGCTTGACACCGGTCATAATTCCCATTGGGAATGCCAATATCCTTCGCTGAATTCCTTCGTACGGAACGAGTTCATCGAACTTTCTACCGGGTCGCCAAACCCGTAAATGGATTACACGCAAATCGACAAGCTCGTTAAGCGCTTTCGCTGCCCGGAAGTTAAAAACATTGTTACTGGGATTTTCGATTGTGGGAAATCCATTCACCAACATCAACACTTTTAGTTTTCGGCCAAGGTGGAAGGGTGTCGACATTGTTTACTTGATACCGTGGGTAATTTGGTGGATTTTGGACTGGGCAATAGCAATCGCCGCGCGGGCACGATTAACCGGCATTGTGCTGTACCGATGCCACTTGGTTGCCCAATCATGGAATTCTTTTCGTCCGGTTTGATCGCCTAATGCATGAAGTTGGATTATATGGCAAGAGTGGTAAGCAATACTTGCAACATACCTATCCTCTTGCTTATCCGGGACCCAATACGTGCTCCAAAATCCAGTATCAAACTCGGGAAGGGCATTAAGTACGCTCTCCGCGCCAGTATTAAACAACTTTTTCGCTTCGATATTCGACGTCGCCGCCGCCAAATCGTAAAGACCCCATAAGCCGTAAATCATACCATTTAATACATGAAACGGTGTGAGAGGATACTCTTCATACCAAACCATGCCACTGTTAGGCAACGTGCCGACGACTCCACCTTCATTTTTCGAAACATAGAATGGCGCAATTGCCCGGTTTGCAGCGCGTAAATATTTGTCTTCCTTCGTAACTTGCCATACCCGAATTAAGACACTTATTGACTGTCCCTGATTCATTGCAGAAATATCACCACGTTCGGTCGAACCCTCGATCACATTTCTAAATACTATTCCATCCAACTCTTCACATCCTAGATCGAGTATCTTATCGGCGACTGCCGTCATCCGTTTAATAAAAGCGTAGTTACCGGTTTGCAAATACAAATCGTATAGTCCCAAAGCAAACGAGCACATATTGGTATCGGAATAAATAAATGTATCCGCATAAGGCCGCATCGGAACACCGTTGGCATCGAAATACCGGTAATAGCGTTTGCGCATAATATCCACGCAATCGAACCGGTACCTGCCGGGAGGCGGCATATCTACTACCAGACGTGTGTTCGGATCGATATCGCGGTATGCTGCGACCATCGGACGAAAATAAAGCGAAGTCTTCCGAATGGTATCGTATAATTTCCCGGTAGTAGTATTTTTTCTACCACTTAAATTGAGAATATCTTCGAACGTGTCCGTCTTATCGGATTGTAGTAGTGCCACAGTTACAAATCCCCGATATGATTCAACGCGTATTCGATACGGAGATTTGCACAAGCATTCTGATAAAAGTAACCACTTTCAAAAGACCATACGTTTCGGGATGAGTCGAACTTGAAACGCCCCATGTGGGCTTCATTGCGTTTGACATTTTTATCAATAATCCCGCCAAAAACGGTATGCATCTCATTCACGAGATAACGACCATCGGTTGTTTCGAAGAAATCGATGTTCATGCTGGTAAATCCGTTTTCATCGGTTATTGTCCGCAAGCGGTCAAGTAATATTTGTGGGGGTTGCGCCCAACTCACGGTGCCGGATCCGCTATGGAATTCGCCGGATTTTTCTTTGAAGCGGCAGAAATACGAGTCGCCGATTCTTACCATTCTCCACTCTTTCACGTCGGGCAGATATTCCTGTAAAATAACGCATCCCCATTGCCTGTCTCGAGGATCACCACGTTCAACAATCAAGCCCGTTTCGAAACAACGGTGAATTAAATTTTTCAATTCGGCGCGTTTCTTTATAATCATAACGCCATTCGCACCGGCACCGGTATTTGTTTTAAACACAACCGGCAAACTGCATTTCGATGCAAACTGATTCGCTTCATTCTCATCGGTAAAGACCCAAGTCTGTGGGTGTTCAATATGATGGGTCAATAACCAGTCACGGGTTCGGCGTTTGCTTTCGTATATCCAAATTCCGGGTATATCGGGGTAGATTTTTTTACCAAGGAAGTTAACAAGAATATGAATACGTTCGTCGAATATTTGTTTCCATAACGATGTGTTCATCTCCGGCCATACCATAAAAAGTTTACAGTCGGATTCTATAAATTGAGTTATCCAATCGTCTTGATAAAGATTATAAACTTCGTATGAGATTCCCATCTCGTGGCAAGCCGATAAGTAGTGCCGATGTATCTGTGAAATCGTACCGACAATACCAATTTTCGTTTCGGATTTAGCTTGATATTTCCATTCATCGGGAGTTCCCGAATAAGGATTTTCAGCCGCCCAATGCTGTAAGTTATAACGGTAAATACCAGAAGATCCCTTTACGATTTTTTTCAACCAAAGAGGAGAAACCGCGCGCAGTTTATCTTGTTTCGCAAGCCACTTGAAAAGTTTGTCCATTCGATTGAAGTTCCTAAAGGTTCGTATACTGGTTTTTAAATTTTTGTTTCCGATTAGTTTGAGGATACGATATCGCGGTAGAATCTCATTAAACCGCCAATTTCAGATTCGATGTTATACTTTTTCATGACCAACTCATATCCCCGTTGAGCGTTTTCGGCTGCTTTCACTGGATTATCGAGTAAAAATATCACTGCATCAGCTAATTGTTCCGGCTTGGTAGAATCAACTAAAACCGCACAATTCGTTTCCAAAATTAACCTGTGAAATTCGCCGATGTCTTCCACAATTACCGGAATTTTGCAATAAAGAAACTCAAAAAAACGGTTTGAAAGGGCAATTTTCGCATTGGGATTGTCTTCCATAACGACTAAACCGATATGCGCACGGGTCGTACGTTTAAAATTATCCAACCAAGGGAGCATCCCTTGAAACTGTACGTTCTTTTCGACACCCAAACTCTTAGCCAATTGTTCCAATTCTTCGCGATAATCGTCCGGTGGCCCATAAGACCCAGCAAACCGCAATATGACATCCGGTTTACGTTTCAGAATGTATGGCATCGCGTTAATCGTTTCGCGGCAGTTGTGGTGGTTATTCAAATTACCTGAAGTATAAATTACAGGATAATCTTCTTTTTCCACCTCCGACAAATCCACGGCCTTCATTCGTTCCAGATTGACAACATTATGAACGACACAACTTTTACGAAAATTCCCTTTGTAAATATCCGACAGACTGTCACTAACCGGAACTATTCCGGCTAATTTCCTCACAATGAAATTTTCAACTCCTTTTATCAGATAGGTAGCGAACTTCGGAAATGGTAAATGCAATGTTCGATCAAGAATATTTTCGTGGATATCGTACACAACCTTTTTCTTCTTTGCCAACAAATACATCCAAGGCAGCAAATCGAAATCGTGGAATTGGTATATATCAGCATCGGTTTTCACTGCCTTCCGATATGCCTCAAACGTACTAAATATTCTCCTTTTCCATCCACTACGAATTCTTAACGGTACAATTTTAACACCCAAAATCGTTTCGGCATTTTCATGCTGAACGATGTAGGAAACTTCACACCCTTCTCTTACCAGCGCAAGACAGCATCGTTGAAAGATACGGTCGTCGATTTGTTCGTGCATGCTGCTGATGTGACATATTCGCAAGTTGTCAATCACAAAATTACTCTACAATTTATGTATGGGTTAGAACGTTTTCACTGCGAGTACACTTTTGATGTGGCTGGAATTGGAGAACCCGCCCCTTGTATAGGCACTTGCGGAATTGGACTCTTAAGTACGAAACGTCCGAGTTTGATCATCTCAACATGGCGGATATAACCAATGATAAAACCGATGGTTGTCATGGCAAACAAATCATTGAAATTGGGACGACCAAATGCGATAATCAGGTGAGCAAGAAGAAAAGCCCGCCAAAAATTGATGTAGTAAACAATTTTAGGGTCGTTCGTTAACCGTATTATCTTTCTCATACGCAAAAATATTGCAGCGTAAAAAATGATGTAAATACTAAGACCTACATAACCCATCGTTGAGAGTATTTCCATCCAATCGGAATGGGCGTATGTAAGTTCGTAAGCATGATAACCGTAATTTCCGATTCCGACTCCGAAGAATGGATTTTTATTGGCCATTGCGAAGCCCTCTTTGTACAACTCGTAGCGGTTATCGCCTTTAATATCCTGCATATTTTGGAATTCGAAAAAGCGAGAGCCAAGGTAGGTGTGCTCCAAAACGTAATAGACACCTTGATAAGCAAAGATAAGAAGTACGAGAGAGGCCAGTACAAACTTCCAGTTGTTCAGCAACGTTTTCCGCATGCAAAATACAAACCAAAAAACGAAAAAGAGAACAAATCCAAGGAAAGTTTTACGGGATGCCGAAACCAAAATGCCGACTCCGAAAATCGAAATCAGTACTAAAATTACAAATCGCACTATTATGGAACGGTGCTCCTGCCAGAAGTAAAATGCACTCACTACCCCTAATAGCATTATGTAACCGAAACCGTTCGCGTTTCCAATCAACCCGCCAATCCGGTCTTTTTGCGAATCGATTTCGAGTGTAGTGATATCACCGCCGAAATAACTATAAGCGAGAAAAGAAAGAGAGGTTAAAGCCATCGCTATCAACGGTAATCTTGGATCACCATAAGTCAACATTACCAATGTTACTAAAACCATTAAGATAAAAACTTGTACAGCGCGGGTATACATCAACCAATAGACATCGCTATCAACAACAACAAACAATCCGGTCAAACCCCATATAACGAAAAAAGTGTAAATATAAATCTCTGGTGGAAACTCTTTCAACTGTCGCATAAAAAATAAGACAATAACTGCGGAAAACACGGGCCCGACGATTTTATTGATGAACGAGTTAAACGTCTCCAATCGGGCAATGAAAAGGAGCCCGTAGAGAAATAATGCAAGCACAAACGGCCAGAAACTGTAAAGTCGTTCTCGTGTAAAAATGGTAGATGCTTTTTTCATTTCGACCTATGAATAACTTTTAGTTTTCGATGTAATGGTAAAAACCACACTCGAATATTGATAAGTACAAAATGTACACTCTGTAGTCTGTTGCACCAATAACACAGAATGATACGCATAAATCACTAATCAGGCGTGGACGATTGGTTAAACTTCTAAGCGATTGTTATTATATATTTTGTATACGACTACTGTGTTAGGATTACTAACAGACTTTAAGTGTCCGGTTATCTCAATGAAAGACTAATTTAGACCAGTTTCCCCGCCTGAAAGCTATAAATTAACCCAAGGTGTCAATTTCCCGGATAAGTCCGCACCAAAAGAACGGGCAATTGTAATAAACTCCTGGTAAAATTCATACCATCTTTCATCCTGAACAAATGATTCCGGATGGATCAATATTGAAACTGCACCGCCATTACGCGCTACCGGTTCCAACAATGCTTTTAGTTCGTTCAGTGATTTTGCCATATCATCAAGGTAATAAGTTCGATCCATCAAAATGAGCGGTATTTCGGTAATGCCGGATTCCGTGTCCCGTTTTATATCAAAACCGTTGTACGGCCCCGTCAATCCACTTCGATAGCCCATACGATTCGGAAAGCCGACACTAAAATCATACCGTATTCCCGCTCGCTCAAGTTGAGTCCACAAGTTAATCGGATCGAAACGAAGGTAGTGGTTTCGATGCGTCGTCACGGGTTGGCGGCAGGCATACCGCAATCTTTCCGCTTCTTCAGCATAGGTATCGTGGTCGCATGCAAAATAACTTCCGTGCAGTCCAATCGTACCGCCATTCCCCACCACTCGTTCAATCGAAGTAGTTGCAAGTTTCGAATTTATCGAGTACCGGTTTTCATAACGTCCAGTACCGTAAGAACCAGAAAGAAAAAAGTAATAACCCCCAATACCTTGTTCATGTTCAAAGGTCAATAATCGTTCCAAGTTACGAAGGTACAGTTTCGTGTCGAGTGCGCGAAACAAAGGTAATATTTCAGAATTTGTGTGCATAATCTGATTGTACACAGATTTTGCCAAATACGTCCATTCGCGGCTAGTGACACGATCGACATCATGCGAACAAATAACCGAAAAATTCGCCGACTGTTTTATTACCGGCAAGCCCAGTTCAGAGAGGCGTTCACGCAACCGCCAAGCGACAACCGATACTAACGGTTGCGCCGCCTGACTTTCCGTAAGCTGAGACACCGATCTTCCGTAACCATCGAATTGCCCACTCTTCAACTCGCCTTGCAACGTGACAATAGTATAAAAATCTTTTATTTCAGAACCGGCTAAAACCAGTTTACTACTCAAGTAAAGTCCGGGCTCTCCAATTGAAATTATTCGAATTGTATTTTCCACACCCGCCTGATTCAGTATCAACTCGCAGATATATTGCTGAGCCGCCGCCGAGATGTCGCCGGATAAGATCAGAGTGAATGTGGGTCCTTCAATGTTCATGTTACGCTTATAAGTTTATTGACGTATCCGCGTTGAAAGTTTATTCAACAAATAACCAAAATCGACCGCCCGGTGATACGGATCGGTAGAGGTACATAATCCATCCCAATTAATCGGAAGATTCCAACTCATTACCGATTCCAATTGCTGATTCACAAATTTATCGATTTCTTTATCCGAAGCTTTTTGAGAAAGCCCTGAAAATTTAGATTTCTTGTTTCTAACACGCTGATAATACCGCTCAGTGAGTGGACGGACATACCATTTAAAGTACGATTTAAACAACTCTTTCTTTGGAAGCTTGGCGAACGAATAACCGTAAGTAGATGGAAGCGACGCAAGCTTTGGATCAAGCTGTGTAATCATTTCCGCTTCAAATTGACCATTCACAGATAAGTGATGCACAGCACTCAGCGCATAGGGTGTCACCGACGCGTCGACAAACGGAAAGAAAATATCCGACAATTGACTATGCGCATTTGCTATAATTCCCGGGCCGGCTGGAATCCAAATTTGCGCATAATATTGCTTAATCCGAGCAAGGTCAATATTGTCACCCGACAACAAAAGAACGTTCAATATTTTATCGCGAAGGCGCAATATGCAATTTTGTTCGGCCCGAATATCTTCGAAACTGTCAGGCGCTTCATGTAATACGACATCTTTTTTCAACCAACGATTCAACTTCTGAGTGCCAATGACGCGATCTTCATTTCGATATAATTCTCCACCGACACCATTCAATGTCAAGCGGTTTCCATTCAACATTGTCGACCGGTAGCTACGCGACCGTAAGTGCGAAAGTAAATTGCAGTTTACCCGTATGTGCGCATCGTAAAAATGAAAAGAGTCTTCCATTAAGAGAACAAGTTCTTCCCGATTCATTTCAGATAGAATTCGAACTTCCTGCTCAAATAGCGGCAAATTCGCCGCATTTGCAATATTGCATGCGATTTGAAGATCCCTATCCGGCTTAGCTTTCCAATGAGTATGCAAAGCAACTGTTTTTAATGTCTCACGAGCTGATAAAAAAAGCAGCCGGCTGTCATAACCCCCGGACAACCCAAGGTCAAATGGTACTTCCTCATTATGAAAGCAATTATTTCTATGTTCGGCAAGGATTTGATAGCGGTTTTTCAACCGCTCGAGTTCAAATTCAACCATCAAGGAACGGTTGCGAATAGGCGGCAAATCCGGAGGAGGTAGAATTAATTTAGCGGTTGCTATTCCTTCGAACTTGAACTGAGTCCGAGCATTTAAATCGAATCGGGAAATTTCATTAAATATTGTATCAGGCGCTACAAGAAACCCTGTCACCAGATTTTCAACCACCGCATCCCGATTTAAAGTTAGCTTTTCAGGCAGCGCTTGAACCAATGCATAGAACGAAGAAGAAATTGCGCGACAGCCGGTATCATAGTATAGATTTTGGATTCCCGAACCATCCGATACAAACGAAATCCGATTGTTGCGAAGAAAAATCAATACGAAAACACCAACACATTTTTCCGCAGACAATGAACCGTTTAACCAATCATGCAAAGCATTTTTCAGTGATGAACCCTGTGAACCGGAATAGGCAAGAGAACCTACGATAAATGCGGTAGCATCATCTTCAACAGCGATATTGAAATCGTTATCGGTGGCTTTTTTGTATAACCATATCTTATACTTACCACAAGAATACTGTTTCGGTGCACCAAGCACAGAAAAGACCTGTTCCGCGGCGGAAAAGTCAAGATCGACATCATCACGATATAAGAAAAAAGCGCTCATGAGAATTGTAGTATTAGAAGTGCGTCAATCATCGTTATCGAGCATAGTTTCAACGAGTTCATTATGTTGTTCACATCGTACCGTATTGAGAAGAAGCCATCGTCGCCGCCCGGAAATTATCCGCTTTGCAATTCCGAACAACCTATCCAAGCGCCGAAAAATACGACTCTCCGAAATGAACTTGTAATAATAGTCGCCTTCACTTTGTCGGCACCAGTCCTGCCAAAGCCGCTCTACTCCACCCGGTTCGATTAATCGCTTATTCCGGTCGGTGATGGTTAGCCAAAAGTTTTCTTCTCCTTCGGCGGATAATTTACGAACACCGGGTTCGTTTCCTGATTGTTCAAATGGGTGCAACAGATAACGCTTTCCGGCATCTTTACCGATATGCAATTCAACCAAAAAAGCTTCATTCCATTCTTTCGAACGGTGTTTATGATCGAACAGAAAATTTCCCTGACCGTATACAATCAACGCATTATTATATTCTTCAATAGTTCCGGCAATGTGTGAGTGCTGACATATCACTGCTCCCGCACCAAAGTCAACTAACATTCGACATAACTTTTGTAATCTTGGCGAAGGGTAACGGTAGTTATAATTACCGGCATGAACGAGTACCAATAAGAAGTCAACTTCTACTCGCAATGCTTCAAGCTTTTGGCCTATCGTGTACACATCTATCGGATAAGCACCGGCAGTGTCACTACTTGCGATGTTGAATTCATGCGAAGAAATGCCGACCATTCCAACTTTACACCCGCGTAACTCGCGTTTCCATGGGATTTCGGCTTCTTTCAAATTCATACCGGCACCGAAATGCTCGATACCCGCATCATCCAAATGGTGAATAGTCTCGCGAAATCCGTCTTCCTGATAATCCATGATATGATTATTCGAAAGGTTAACAGTTGTGATACCCATAGCGTTCAATACTTTGACGCACTCGGGATGCGCACGAAATGCGTGGCTAATACCTTTTTTTGCCGGTTGGTCGAAACTGCAAAGCGGACATTCGAGGTTGAGCACAAATAAGTCGGCGGATTGGAACAACGCCAAGTGATCGGGAAATAACGCCTTCACATCACCGGCTTTTGCAAACGGTTCACTCCGTAATATTGGTAGGAAATCACCACCGACAAGAATTCGTATCATCGAGTCCACTCGTCATGTGAGTAGAACGAATAGGGCATAGTGTACTGTAACGTTACCGTCCACATTTCCATTGCACTATCGGGGCCATGATGAGCAAGATCGAAGTGACCCTGCGCCTGAACATTCAAACCATCGAGAAAATGGGTATCGAGCTTTGCGAGCAAATAGTAGTTGGTTCGAACAACTCCACTTGGGAATGGGACGCGGGAATATCCGATCGAATCCTGTGTGTATCCAACATACGGATGGAGCAATAATGAGTTGTCTCCCGCCCGTTGCCGACCGTACGCGACATCGAGCATCACTGGTTGAGGTAAAGTTAACTTTAAACCGGCAGCAAAATTGTCGGCATCGTTTCCCATCGATTCTCCAATGGGTTGAAAATGGGTTACCGCGTTTTCATTGCCATAGCGATGTTGTAATGCCTGCGTGTCTATCCGATAACCGAAACCATACAACGTGAGCAAATGCGAGGTACGGATTGGCGACCATGCCAAACGCCCGTAATACAATAATGCATCATTCGTTGTTTTACGTTCGCTCGCTTCGATGTGCCACTCGTCGGCGGCAAGTGTTCCTGAAAATCGAAGATTCGGCAACACAAGCCAATCCATTCCGGTAAATATCACCTGATTCGATTGGTTGTTAGTCGCATTCTCGCGTCCATTTTTTTTGATTTCAAGGTGTTCAGAGAATGGATTAAGCGAAGAAATCTCGAGCGGACGGTTGAGCCCAGCGTAAACTGCGGTTTCACCGATGTTCAATATCAAATTCGAACCGTTATTGTATTCAATACACCTGCCATACATGTACCGCTGGACATCGGGATCGGTTAGTATCGAATCGGGATTGGGAATTGTTTCGAGGTATGCGTCAAACCACCGATAAGTAAAGCGTTTGAAACGCAATTCCAAAGCGATACGGTCGTAAGCGGGAGAAGAACCGGCAAGCAATAAATTGTTTTCGGGCTCAGCACCCCATATTTCTCGCGAACGACCAAAATCGACTTTTATCCAGTTATTCCGGTACCCGAACAACGATTGGTCAACTTCAGCGCTACTCAAACCAGCGCGTGAAATTTTTTGTGATACACCGACATAGTGATCAAGCGACGCTGATTCGGTTGTAGCACGGACTTGAAAATAGATGTAGATATTTCGATGGTAGTAAGTATGCACCCATAACTCGGGCGATACGCCGGTACGATTAAATGTACGGTTCGATCCGCCGGGAACAATCGTACTTAGTGTCCATCGGCTATGCACACCAAGGCCGTTCTCCGAGCTGTCGATTGCGGCTTGTTCACGGTCGAGGTAATCGGTGATATAACGACGCAACCAAAGTGGTGTTTTAGTATCGTGCGACCGCAACGAATCTGCAGAAGATGGTTTAATTAAAAGGGGATGGAAAGTCGAGTTCGAACCCCACGCTACTCCGGCATCGATGATTGCTTGCATCCGGTCGGAATATCCATAATCCTGCGGAATCGGAATTCCCTGACCAAAGGAAGCGGAAGCAACCATCCCAACGATAACTAACACCGTTCTAATACAAATTGAACGGAATTTCGAACTGCTACGCATTCGATTGTTATGCATGTTTGCGGTAGAACTCCTTAATCGTGTCTACTACATAGCTAATTTGGTCGGTAGTCAGTTCGGGATAAATCGGTACCGCCAAAGTTTCGTTTGCTGCTTTTTCGCTTTCGGGAAAATCACCTTTTTTGTAACTCAAGTCAGCGAAACACTCAAGTAGGTGAAATGGAATCGGATAATAAATCTCACATCCGATTTCGTGATCGTGCAGATATTTCATCAGTTCGTCACGTTTCTCATAACGGGCAACGAATTGGTTATAAATATGCCGATTGGCAACTTCTTCCGGCAAAGCAATCACGCCATTTCCAAGCAATCCACCGGCAGTAAATAATTCACGGTAGAGCTTGGCATTGCGCTGGCGGGCGGCAGTCCAACCGTCAAGGTAAGGAAGTTTCGCGAGTACAACTGCGGCATGAATGGTGTCGAAACGAAAATTTCCACCAACGACGATGTGGTGATATTTCACTTTTGCACCGTGGTTGCGATATACTTTCATCCACTCGTCGCGTTTTGCATCCGTTGTTACAATCATACCACCGTCGCCGGGACAACCGATATTTTTTGACGGAAAAAAACTAAACGTACCGTAGTGTCCAATCGAACCGGCACGGCGATGGTTACGTTCGGCACCTATCGCCTGAGCGCCGTCTTCGATAACTATGAGGTTATGCTTATTCGCGACTGCCATAATTGCATCCATGTCCGCCATTTGACCGAAGAGATGAACGAGGATGACAGCGCGGGTGTGCGGTGTAATTGCAGCTTCAATACTTTTTGGATCGACGTTATAGGACACCGGGTCGATATCGACGAACACCGGTTTCGCTCCAGTACGAACAACGGCACCGGCAGTGGCAAAAAACGAAAATGCCGGTGTAATTACTTCATCTCCCGGCCCGATTTTTTCCGCCATCAGTGGCACCAACAGAGCATCCGACCCGGATGAAACACCGGTGGCATAAGGGACTTGACAGTAGGAAGCAATCGCTTTTTCACACTCTTTTACTTCCGGTCCATTTATGAACATTTGAGATTCGAAGACAGAAGCCACCGCAGTATCGACATCATTTTTTATCGAATGATACTGCGCCTTCAAATCCAACAACGGTACTTTCATACTTCCCTTTACAATAAACCAGCTTTATTAATTGGGAAGGGCGCTTGTTCAACGCCCTACCCATCAAAAATTAAAAAGTTGAAACGATTATTTCAGCTTTTCCGTAAATGAATAATTTCATTATGAGACAGAGATTCACCCACTCTATTTTAACACTGTCATAACGACATAATGTTCTTCAACATCGGATGGTAGTCGCCGCTTGGAGCCCTTGGAATGCTGTTTCGCAAATGATACACCAACTCAATTGATTGACGGGCATCTTCGACGCCGTAACCTCGTCCTTCAAAAATATCCTTGTACACAAGCGTATGCAGGTCGGTGAATCCTTCCGAAAATTCGGTTTCGTTGCCATCGATTAAGATGGAGCGAAATGCTTTGTTACCGGAAGCATCATATTCGACCGGAATGTCTTTCTTATCGATGGAGAGAAACCACCTGACATGGGCGTTTTGAAATTCAACAACACCGGTCATTTTACTCGGATCACTGTAATGGACTTCGTATCCGGTCATTCCACCGAACAGCCACATCATCAAATCGAACAAATGGATTCCGATATTGGTCGCAACGCCACCTGATTTATCGAGCACACCTTTCCATGAAGTCTGGTACCACGAGCCCCGAGGGGTTATGTATGATAGTGTAACATCATGCTTTTTGCCGGTATCGCTTTTCGCAAGACGCTCTTTAAGGGCAATCAAACCGGGATGAACCCGTAATTGCAACACGGTGTAGATTTTCTTCTTACGATCCAATTCAATTTTTGCCATCTGATCGAGATTCCACGGGTTAATCACCAATGGTTTCTCGCAAATCACGTTCGCGTCGATGCGTAGACCCAACCGGGTATGGGCGTCGTGCAGATAATTCGGCGAACATACGGTTACAAAATCTATTTTCCGCGGGTCATCATTCAAACGCAATTTCTCGAGATAGCGGTCGAAACGTTCTATTTCTGTGAAGAACCGCGCTTCGGGAAAATAGCGGTCAAGAATACCCACTGAATCGTGGGGATCACACGCGGCAACCAATCGATTACCGGTGTCGAGAATCGCTTTCAAGTGCCGTGGTGCAATGTAACCGGAAGCACCGATGATAGCGAAATTGTACACACTGAACTCCTTATCTACTAATTCTAAAAAAAAGTCTGAGAAACTCTTTAACTAAATTTTGTAACGACTATGATAATCAAATATCCAAATTCTTTACATATTTGGCATGTTGTTCAATCCATTGCCGACGCGGTTCGACTGCTTCACCCATAAGTTTTTCGAATATCATATCAGCTTCTTTGGCATCTTCGAGTTTAACTTGTTTCAATGTCCGCTTCGTCGGATCCATTGTCGTAGTCCATAATTGTTCCGGGTTCATTTCACCGAGTCCTTTATAGCGATTGATTGCCATCCCTTCGCCGTGTTCAAGTATTACGCGGTCACGCTCGATATCGCTATACGCATAGTATTCGCTTTTACCTTTTTTCAATTTGTACAGCGGTGGTTGGGCAATATATACGTGACCCTGACGAACCAACGGTTTGAGGTTTCGATACAAGAATGTGAGCAGCAGCGTGCGAATATGGGCACCATCGACATCGGCATCGGTCATGATAATAATCCGGTCATACCGAAGTTTCTCATAATCCCAATCTGACGTATCCTCAGAATCGTCTGCGCCACTACGTAATATTCCGGTTCCGATTGCGGTGACCAATATTCGGATTTCTTCGTTGGAAAGTACTTTGTCGAGTTGGGCTTTTTCAACGTTGATTACTTTACCGCGTAATGGCAATATTGCCTGAAAACGACGGTCACGCCCTTGCTTTGCAGAGCCACCAGCAGAATCACCTTCGACAAGAAACAATTCGCATTCTTTGCGGTTTTCGCTGGAACAATCAGCTAACTTACCGGGTAAGGAGCCGCTGTTAAGCGCCCCTTTACGGCGAGTGAGGTCGCGGGCTTTACGGGCGGCTTCGCGTGCGCGTGAGGCCTGAAGCGATTTCTCGACAACCTTTCGCGCGACTTGTGGATTCTCATCGAGAATTGTCGTCAACTTTTCATAAACGATTTGCTCGATGAATCCTTTTACTTCGCTGTTGCCAAGTTTTGTTTTCGTTTGTCCTTCGAACTGTGGTTCCGGAACCCGGCAACTAATAACAGCAACCAAGCCTTCGCGACAGTCGTCACCGCTTAGCCCGGCTTTTTCATTTTTAAATAGTCCGGCTTTTTGTCCATAGGCATTGATAGTCCTCGTCAATGCGGTTTTGAAACCAACTACGTGGGTACCGCCTTCTACCGTGTTGATGTTATTTACATAGGACAATATTTGTTCGCTATAACTCGAGCTCCATTGCAGAGCGATAGAAACTTCGATACCGGAAGAAGCGCCTTCCACGGCAAGCGGCTTGGAATGCAGAACCTCACGATCCACCTGGAGGTAACTGACAAATTGGACGAGCCCACCTTCGGCGAGAAATTCTTCTTTTTGTCCGTTGCGATTGTCGGCTAAAGTGATTTTCAAACCTTTGTTTAAAAATGCAAGTTCTCGCAATCGGTCAGCAATAATGTCGTACTCAAATTCGACACTGGTAAATATTTCAAAGTCAGGTTTGAATATTGTCAACGTGCCATTTTCACTCGCTTTATGCTCACCAATGATTTTGACTTCACTGCTCGGATCACCGCGACGATAGGTTTGACGATAAACTTTTCCTTCACGACGTACTTGGACTTCACACCATTCTGACAAAGCATTGACTACTGAAGCACCGACACCATGTAACCCACCGGATACTTTGTAGGTTCCTTTGGAAAATTTTCCACCAGCATGGAGAACGGTCATCACTACTTCGAGTGCAGACTTATCTTCTTCTTCGTGGCGGTCGACGGGAATACCACGACCATTATCTCGTACCGATACAGCACCGTCAGCGAGGATTTCAACTTCGATCAGATTTGCAAAACCTGCCATAGCTTCATCGATGGAGTTATCGACGATTTCGTAGACCAGATGGTGTAAACCGCGGGAACCGATGTCTCCGATGTACATTGCCGGGCGTTTTCGTACCGCTTCCAATCCTTTTAGGACCTGAATCTGCTCTGCACCGTAACCATTTGAGCCATTGGTTGATTTTGAAGGAGAATGTTCCGACATTGTAAAAAGCTACCTTCCTAATACCTGTATTAATAAATATTTATAAAACGAGAGTTTGATTTGGTGTTGTCTCGCCGGCTTGCGTCTAAACTATATATAATACGTTCGTTGATGCTTCGTTGCAACCCATTTTGTAGGTCGTTACAACGCCGCACAATACCGTAGAATCGCCTAAAAACTACGCTTTTAAGGATTCAAAATCATAGAATTAACTAAATGTTGTTAAACGACATTTGTATGCAATGATTTCATTTTGATGAAACCTTTGTTAGTGGAGTTAGAAATCGGTATCTTTTCGTTACCTCAAATTTTATTTCACCCAATTTCAGCTCAATTTTACAATTTGAAGGAGTGTACCATGCCCGAAACTTCCGAACAACAAGAACGGAAAAACCAAGCTCACAAGTTTTTCGGCATTGAATTGCATAACAGTGCGTTCGACCATCTCGATAATGCCGCTAAGGACCCCGAAGAAGGGGAAAAAGCATTGCAAGCTGCGTATGGTTCGGCGTACCACTGGGGCAAAGTCGGTGAACCAATCAATTTTTCCCGCGGTGAGTTAACGATTGCGCAAATCGCAGTTGCTATCAACCGTCCTGAAACCGCACTCCATCACGCCAAGCGTTGTCTCGACCTGACACTTGAACTCAATCTGAAGGATTGGGATCTCGCGTATGCTTACGAGACATACGCACGGGCAAACGCCTGCAACGGAAAATTTGACGAAGCGCGAAAATACAAAGCGATGGCAGTTGCGGCGGGAAAAGAAATTCTGGAAGAGGGAGACAGGAAACAATTCGAAAGTGATTTAAACGGTGGCAATTGGTACGGCATTTAACCGTGCCGATATCATATTTATCGCTTTATCGGAACGAAATTGTGAGCCCCTCGTTGAGTACTGCGTTCCAAGTTGATTTTAGTCGGCTTTTATTTATCTTACAAGAAACCAAACTACACAACTGTTTTGACCCATTCAATCGTTTACCTCATCAACTTTACATTGCAACGGAGAACGAATGATCAAGGAACTATTTCAACCCCATCAATTAGAGTTAATTGAAAAGACGCGAGCGTTAGGCGAAAGCGTCATCCGACCGAATTCAGCGCGGTGGGATCGGGATTCGATTTACCCGTGGGAAATTGTCAAAGCGTTGCAATCGGAAAAACTGATGGGTGTTTGGATTCCTGAACAATATGGCGGAATGGGGTATGGTGTTTTGGATTTATGTTTGGTTGTGGAAGAACTTTCGCGCTTCTGCGGCGGCGTAGGCGTGGCGTATGCGGTGAATGCGCTTGGTAGTTTTCCGATTATGCTTGGTGGTACTGAAGAACAAAAGAGTGAATGGTTACCGCCAATCGCAAGAGGGGAAAAGCTGATAAGCTTTGGTTTGTCAGAAAAAATCTCCGGATCGGATGCCGGTTCGATGATTACAAAGGGAACGAAAGTCGGAGATGAGTATATTCTGAATGGTGAGAAGAAATGGAATACCAACGGCGGTGCTGCAACGATTTATACCATTTATGCGAATACCGACCCCAGTCGCGGACATCGCGGCGTGAGCGCATTTATCCTTGAAAAAGGGCATCCGAATTTTGAAGTCGGGTATGTCGAAGACAAAATGGGTATCCGCACCGTATCAGTACATGAATTGTATCTTGATAATTGCCACGTACCGGCTTCGCGTTTATTAGGGAATAAAGAAGGGGGCGGTTTTGCAAACGCCATGATGACGCTCGACCGGGCCCGTCCGGGTGTAGCTTCACAAGCATTGGGTTTGGCGCAAGGGGCACTCGACATCACAGTCGAACATCTAACAAAAACAAATTTCGAACGCCCGAAACATTTTTTATCGCTTGCCGAAGAATGGAATATTGAAGATTTTGAAGAAGTACCGATGGCCAGCGAACAAGCGGTACAATTCAAACTTGCAGAATTAGCGACCAAAATCGAAGCTGCGCGTCATTTGGTATACGATGCAGCACGCGCAATCGATATGGGAGTGAAGAACATTTCGCAGTTATCGGCAATGTGTAAATTGTTCTCTACGGACGTTGCGATGGAAGTGACAAGCGAGTGTATGGAACTGTGGGGCGTACCGGGTATTTGGCGGGATTTGCCAATTGAAAAGTACTACCGTGACGCGAAAATCACACAAATCTACGAAGGAACCAATCAAGTACAACGTCTTGTAATCGCGCGAAATTTGTTACGCAGTTACGGTGCTTAATTCAACAACTTACTTTACAAAAAAAATAACCAGCCGTATGGCTGGTTATTTTTTTATACTCACTCGTTCGAAGCGTCAGTTTTCGTCGTCATACGCTGGACCGGAACCATCACCGGCACGCAAATGTTTTTTGCGTTCATTCGCAAAGTACTCATCAGTTACCTTTTGCGTCGTGTTTACGAGGAATTCCCATGCATCTACGTAGCGTTTGCGGTCATCCACAGCGAGCCGATCCAAGGTTTGTTTGAAAACATCACGGGCATGTTCGCGGTGTGCCGCCAAAAATGCCGAACCAGCTGCAGAGAGGTGGACACGTACCATTCGTTTGTCGGGGAGATCGTGACGACGTTTAACTAAATTGTGTTTTACCATACGTTCAGTCGTTAAGGAAGCGGTAGAGGGACTAATACTGAGCAAATGCGCCAACTCACTCATTGAGAGCGGGCCATGATGTTCCAACAGCAACAAAGCTTTAAACTGCGCAACTGAAAGTTCACGTTCACGGGCAAAGCTTGCGCCATACCGGTGCATTGCAGACATCAGGACCGGAAATGCCGCCATAAGGCGGTCGATTTGGTCGACTTGCTCTTTTAAGTTTTCATTTACCATCGGTGCTCCTTTACGGAAAAGAACCATAAGAAAAATTGTGCAATTGAAAAGTACCCAATAATACTGAAGATTTTTCAGTGAAGCAACTTGGGTCTTAACAAATTGCTAAAAAAATGAGCTTTGTGAATAGTTTTTTCTTAAACATAATTATATTTTATTAAATCAAGCACTTAAGTGGAAATCAAGGTTATTGTGTATTTAATTTTATTCATAAACAATAGATACTTAACGACTCTTTTACGCTTTCCGTCGGTATAAGCTTGAATTACGTAATTGCTTTCGAATGATACTACATACTTAAAATCAATATCTTCTATTTCATTTCAGACAAAGTTTGATAAATATTTTTCATATTGTTAGTGTATAACAAACCAAACATGGGTGAAAAAAATTTATATCGTTTAGCTAATGGTTTTAACGGTATACTTAGCTTGTCTATCCCTGTAACCATTGGTTATACAATGGAACATTCCTTCTTTCTTACTGATGATACTGCGTCTAATATACAAATTAGGTTGGTCGAAAACGAAGTCGTATTGCTGATTACAATTACATAAAGAGGTACGACATATAAGAGAAAGTTGTTTGTAAATGTAATTGCTTATCGTGCTCGCATAGAAAACACCTCAACAAATTTTATAATGTAAGATTACAGCTAAAAGCTATCATGAGATCAGAAATTTTTTCAAGAACTCAACTTTTTTCAATCGGTACAATGAAGTACACCTAATTATTTTTTATGACACACCTTAATACCGGCCTTTTCGGAGAACGTCGAGCCACTTCGGAAAATCCCGCTCCTATGAACATCGATTCCATTCCCGTATAGACAAACGCATCAGGTGACTTTTTCCCCTCGCTTGCAGAAGGATACCCTTCGAGAATTGTTCCTCCGCTCTCGCGAACAAACTCTTTGGCCGCTTTTAGAAGCTGTCTTCCAACACCTGAATTGCGGTATGGTTTTGCGACAAAAAAACAGACAACCGACCAAACTATTTTTTCATCGACAGGGGCTAACACTCTGGAGTTTGCCAATCGTAGGTACTTATCTCGTGGAGCGACAGCACACCAACCAACCGGTTTTCCATTATCAAATGCGAGGATTCCGGGTTTTACACCGGAATTAACCAAATCAAACATCGCATCACGATTTCCATCGCCTTTATTCTCGACATACTCTTTACGGGGTAGCAACCAAAACATACACCAACATCCACCACAGGCACCATTCTTCCCGAATAGTTCGACAAAAGAATTCCAGTTGGATTTCGATAATGGTGCGAATGTCAATTGTAAACTCATTTTACTTCCCCACCTTGATTTCTTACCAATTCAATTTGTCGGAAACAATTTGCAACTCACGAATGGCGTCGTTTGCTATCCAGCGTGCAGCCCGGGATTCCGGTGTTTTGTCGGTAACGGGATGATTCTTTAGAATCGACTGTGCGAGCTTTAGCGAACGTTTGCATAAGTAAGCGTTCCGCTTACCGATTTGACGAAGCGCCCAATTAACGGCTTTCTTAACAAAATTTCTCGAATCAGTAGAATGTTGTTTGATTAGTGGAAAGAAGAGTTCGAATTGTTTGTTGGTTGCATTCTTGTCGTGTACGGCAAGCCCGGCCATCAAGGTAAAACCTGCGCGTTTCTCATATTCGAGTGTCCGGTTTGTCCACTCGAGGGCTTTGCGCCACGCTAATTCGTGGTGAATGAACAACGAACCACACACTCCATCAACAATATCCCATGAATTGAAATCGTGTAACCACTTTTCCATCAACTGTTCATCCGTTTGCTCGATTTCCGCGACCATCGCCGCCAGCAACCGTGCCTCATGGATACCGGTTTTCCAGAGCTGAAGTGCGATAGCATGGTTTTTACCGATTCCTTTAGCCATTTGCCGAATTACCGGAATGGAAATACCGAGCGCTGAGGTAGTGATAATACCGAATCGACTTTGCGATTGCTCCACCCACTCGGGATTCGCCGCAGCATGCAAGCTGGCAAGTACTTCGTTGTAGGTAATCGAACTGGGTGGATGTTTACGGGAAGTCATAACGGGTACGCTTTGTTTTGGAACGATGGGCACGAGTGGGTTTCGGTACCAGCGATTCGGCATAAGCAGTTTCGTAACTCTTTCGGATATAAGGGATTAACCGTTTAAAGGTTGCCAAGTCGAATACCGGTATAATCAACCATTTTTTGAATACGCGGTTCGCCATCTCTAATGGATATGCACCGAACTTTTTCTTTACTTCCTCGCGTTCTTTTTCCGGTAGTGCGGTGAGTGTAATAGAATCTTCATCGATCCAACCGAACATTTTGCGATTGGCACCATACACCTCATACCCAAAGATTTTTTTAGGTGCGGCAAGTTCCCAATCGGAAATCAATGTCTCGAATTTAGTTTGCAGATTTTTCATTACACGCTCTTGTTTAGGAAGAAAAATACGACTAAACTCTGTTAAACTCAATGCAAATCACAAGAGGACAACAAATGCGATACATTACCGTGTATGCCAAATCCGAAGCAATGCGGAAACGCATGAAACTCATTCAGGCAATTGTACCGTTGCTATGGGTAGCTCTTCTCGGAATTTTTTTGTTTGCCCGGAAAGTCACCGGAATACATTCAGATGAAGAGATGATTACCGTGGTTTTAGGAATGTTTTTGGGTTTCGGCTTTACAATATTCGTTTTGCATTTCAAATTCCGGCAATTACTGAATACGGTATTCGAAATGAATGAAATCGGCATTCAAAATTTAACACCCGGAAAAGAAAAAACGTTGCGTTGGATTGAATTGGTGAAGGCGGAATGGATCATGGTAAACCGTAACCAACGTGGCCTTCTACTTAAAACCAACGATGATAAAATGATAATATGGCAACCGTTGGTACCGGATGTCGAAGATGGAACGATTATTAAGAATACACTGATGGGAACCCAATTGATTCATGCCGATGGCTCCCATGAATACCTGCGAACAGAAAACTCATATGCAATTCGCGAACTACAAAAACATCGCCCCGATCTCACCGATTCACTTTTGAACAAGCCGGTTTTGAAATTCTTCCGACGACTCTTTGCAACAGCTCCGTTAAAATAAACTCAAATCGCTTTTTTCTTGACTATTTATAGCTTTACTACATACCTCGATTTGCATAGCGAATCGAAGTATGTGTATTGCTGTTATGACGTGACAAATCAAATCCTATCGGTGAACGCGAAATATAGTTGATAATCAAATATAAGTTTGCGTTTGCATTCACATGAGAAAACACTATATATTGTTCACTGTTTCATATATACTTATATAGTAATCCTTTTTCAGTTCACGCAATCTTTTTATAACCGACCTCCACCATGAACAAATTCACCGCTATCTTCGCCGGTCTTTGGCTCCTACTGTCCGCTACTTTCGCCGCAGCAGAATCATCCTATTCCATCTCCGGTTTTGTTCTTGGCGATGGTGCTGAACCATTGCCTCATGCTACCGTAACCGTCGAAGGAACACGGTTGGGTACTCTAACCAATGATGAAGGTTTCTTCAAAATTTCCGGTCTGCCGTTAGGTACATACCGCATCCGCAGCCACTACGTCGGCTACGACCCGATAGTTATCGGCGTCGATGTTACAAATCCACACAGCACCAACCTAACACTCCATCTACGAAAAAATTACGTCGTATTCGACCAAATTGTCGTCACCGCAACCCGCACTGAGCGTGATTATCAGGATGTCGCAACACCAACGACTGTATTAACGTCAAAGGAAATTCGTGAAAGCGGTGCAAAAGACGTCGCAGAAGCGATTTCCGACCGACTCGGAATCGAACTCTCACCGGGCAGGACGGGTGGCCAATCGGCGGAAATCATGGGCGCTGATCCCAAATATGCACTGGTTCTGGTCGATGGAGAACCGTTGGTTGGGAAATTTGACGACCGAACTGAATTGGATCAAATATCGGTGGATAGAATCGACCGTATCGAAATCGTGAAAGGTCCGGGTAGCTCACTTTACGGCAGTGAAGCGATGAGCGGTGTCATCAATATCATAACCAAAGATCCGCAAAAACCATTCGAATTCTCTTCGGAAGCGAAAACCGGTGATTTCGATTTAGCCAGCTTATCGAGCATGCTGAGCGGACGCCAGAAGAGTTGGAGTTATCTGTTTGATGGTTCAAGTCTTCATCAGGGGCTCACTCCGTTACGCGATTATATAACTCTTTACTCCAAAGACCGTAATGATTTTGGCGGCAAACTCAAATATTTCTCCGATGACGAGAACATGAAAGCGGAATTCGACGGTGGCTATACCGATGACCGCGAAACCTCGAAAGACCCTTTAACACGATACCAAACGCGGGTATTGCGTTACGATTACCGCCCGTCATTTACTTACCGGTATCGCCCGTGGGCGGAATTCAGTGTTAATACCCGTTATTCACGATATGACCGCTTGTATGACGTGTTCGTGCGAAGCAGTGGATACCACGATGAAAGCCAGTCGAACGATACTCGCGAGCAATTACGTTCCGCCGACCTTACTTATTCGCGACAATTCGATTCCGGGTATGAAGCAAATTTCGGTGTGAGTGCTACTTCTACCGATTACAGCGCTGAACGGGTCGCTTGGGGTTCGATGAAGAAAAATTTCTTGTGGTCGGCATTCGCGCAATCAGAAAAACAGTGGCATGAACAACTGAAAACCGATTTGGGAATTCGTTTCGACCGGAACGAATCTTTCGGCGATTTTGTCTCACCGAAAGTTGCAGCGATGTACACTCCGAACGATTGGTTAAAAGTCCGGGCAAACGTTGGTCGCGGTTTCCGGGCTCCAAGTTGGATTGAATTGTACCTGACCTTCCCCCACCCGGCTGTCGGGTATGAGGCATACGGAAATCCGAACCTGATCGCAGAGTCATCGACCGGTTATAACCTTGGTTACGAAATATTAATGAAACAGAAGTTGTTGTGGACGGTGAATGGATTCTATAACGATTTTCGCGATCAAATTCAGGATTATTCGGTTCGACCAAGCATTCTCTCGTATCATAATATTGGCAAGAGTTACACCCGCGGTTTTGAATCGACTTGGAAATGGTATGTTTCGTCGAATCTATCGGCGAGTGCGGGTTATCAATACATGGAAGCATTCGATATTACGGATGACATCTTTCTTCCCCACCCGCGGCACAGTTTCAATTGTCGAATCGAAACCCATACCATCAGCAACAACCTTTCGTTCTCGGTACGGGGTAAAGTATATCAACGGTATGAGCGGCTTTATATCCCTGAAACCGGAGTATTCACTAACGATCTTTCAAAAATTACCCCCGAACCAATTATTGATGCTACCCTAACGGTCGAAGGGGCTTTGGTGTATCATGCACTAAAGGATTTCCTGGTAAGCGCCGGTACTACTAACCTACTCGATGTAACCAACACAATTTATGGTCCCTATACGGGACAACGATCATTTCTATCACTGGGTTATAATTACTCCCGGTGACTTGTGAAGAATGCCGGTGTTAACCGGTTTGGAGGAAAGAATGAAGAAGGCAGTTTATTTTGCAATCGTAACATCGGTAATCATCGCGATTGGTTGCAAAAAGGACAGTACGAGTGACAATCCGGTCGCACCGGCAAGCGGCTCGCGATATACGAACAACATCAAAAATGCACCGGTCTATCTTGATTTAACCACCGGCGACAGCGTGTCGGTGTGGGATATCATGATGGATCAATATTACAACATTCACGTGAATGGTGGTTCATCAGGTGGTAAGGGAATGAAAGTCGCACAATTAACGACGACCCTCGATGCGACTACCAACGATACTACCGGTTGGAATTGGATTTCAGATGTTAACGACACCACACTCGCAATCAAAGACAAGTGGATGAATGATTCAACTTATAACCAAGAAACTCATTCATTGAGCGGTTACGATACAGTGACATTTGTACTGCAGTACGATGCATACAATTGGGTAAAGTTGCATTTCACTTATTTTAACGGCTCGAACGCAGCAATAAGATTTCAATATTCGTTTGCAGACAGTGTAAGCGGTACGCATGCATATTGGAATTCAACGGTCCATTCCGATAGTATTATGAATTCGACTATAGCGAATAGCCATTATCGTTTTGGTGTGGGTTTGGTGCCTGCGAACAACTGGCAAGTTGCATTAGTAACCTCTTTTTATTTCGCAGGGCAGGGTGTAGGTTACTTCAAATATCCGTATGGCCGCTTGAATACAGGAGCTGGTGCAACTGCGACATGGATAAACCAAACCTACGATAACACCAGTAGTGTACCCACCGGAACGACGTTTGGAACCGACGGTGATTCGCTTTATGTCAGTTGGATTTTTAACTACAACTCAGAAACTCATATTTTAAGTTCATGGAATAAAGCACTTCTGGTTCGCCAAAACGGCAACACTTGGAAAGTGGGACTTGATAACTACTACGACAGCCAGAATAACACCGGTTTTGTGACTTGGCGGTATGCCCAATTTCCGTAAAGATTCTTCGTTACGTGAAAAGGCGGGATATGATTCCCGCCTTTTTTATTTTACTTTATACCAACTAATTTACTATTCTTACCAACAATATTGCGAGGAAACCATGAAACTCCCGCGCCACATCAATCGCATTCTTCTGATTTGTTCATCCGTTTGCCTGATGTTCGTTTTCTCATCAATGATTGCTTTCGCTTCTGACAATCCAGATGCGACCAAACCCGATTCAACAAAACAAGCGAGGATGCGGAATACAGCACCAGACCACCATGAACGGCGCGACAGTTCATCGACCAATCCCGGACATCACACTACTCAACCGGGAAGGCAAGAATCACCGCATACTCAGCCGCCATCGCACGAAAGTGATTTCTTTGGCGATTTACTCGGTAGTTTACTTATCGATCCGTTGTTTGATAGGAACGCAACCGATGCCCACGATTATTACCATCACCGCGAAGTTCATCACGGCGACCTGAGTGGCGCGATGACAAAAGCAACCGGAGAACATGCAAATGACCATGAAGGGAGAGAGAATTCCGACCGTTCGAGACAGGATGAACACGGCGAACGCCATGAATACGGCAGTACGGTTATTGTTACCGAAACAGGCAGCGAGGGACCGAACACACCTGGTATCGATATTTTCGACAGCAATACCCATTGGTTGAGTTTGAGCTATGGACAAGGGTCGCTGAAATCGAATGACTTTTATGGGTACAGCGATATATCAGTTGCATTTGAAGCATTCAACGAAGAACAATCCCCAATGAACCGGATAGACCTTGTCGTTGGCGGGTCGTATGCGCCATTGCAGGAGACAAGTAAATTGCGTAAATCCCTCGATGGCGGCGTAACATTGCTTCACGCCGGAATCCGCTACAATTTGTACACGACACCGCGATATACGTTTATGGGTAATTATCTCTTCGCCGGAGGACACCTGAATTGGATGTTCTGGGAGTATAACCATCCGGTGGATGCGACCGATTATGATGGTTGGACGAAAGTTACTTCCGACGCATTGGTAGGGCTCGATTTACAAATCGGTACCGGCTGGAATCTTGCGCAAACAAATGGATTCGCGACCGGTATCGAATGTACACCGGGTTTAATTGTTTGGAGCCCGGAAACCGACCGGAAATTCCACAACGATATATTCTCGACGTTTTACTATCTCCGGCTTTCTTACATGATGCACGTACGGTTGTAAAAAAACTTTGCCGGTACTTCCGTAACACCCGCCTCATACCGTATTTTGGGACATTATTCTATTCCGAACGTTTCATATTGTATCGGAGAACTTCTGAATGTCCTTTCAACCATATATCTCGCCTGATAGAAAAGAACCGGAACTTACCGTCCGCGCGGTGATTCTTGGTATCATTTTCGGATTCGTCTTCGCTGCCACATCGGTCTATCTCGGGCTCAAAATCGGTCTCACTGTGAGCGCTTCGATACCGGTGGCTGTGCTTGCCATTTCAGTTTTCCGCTGGCTCGGAAAGGCGGGTGTACTCGAGAACAATATCGTGCAGACGGTAGCATCTGCCGGTGAATCAATTGGCGCTGGTGTTGTGTTCACACTGCCGGCGGTGATTCTGCTTGGCTATAAACTCGACTATATCACAATCTTTTCCATCGCGATTCTCGGCGGTATTCTCGGGACACTCTTTATGATTCCGCTCCGCCGCTCGCTCATTGTGAAGGAACATGGCAAGGTCCCCTACCCGGAAGGGACAGCATGTGCGGAAGTGCTGATTTCCGGCGACAAAGGGGGAACGACGGCGAAACATGTGTTCGTCGGTCTGGGTTTGGGATTTGTGTACACCGTTTTGATGAAAATATTCGCGTTGTGGAATGAAGTACCGACATACAATCCGAAATGGTTGAAAGGGGCGTCGATACGCGGCGACATGACTTCGGAATTGGTTGGGGTCGGGTACATCATCGGGCCGGGTATAGCGGGATACATGCTCTCAGGTGGTGTAATTTCGTGGCTTGTGCTGATACCGTTGATAAAACTGTTCGGTTCGGGGTTGCCGGATGTGTTTCCACCCGCAAACGGAATGACGATTGGGATGATGGGGGCGGATGAGATTTGGGAAAATTACATCCGCTACATCGGCGGAGGCGCAGTGGTATTCGGCGGTATCGTTACACTATTCAAGGCACTGCCGGTAATTTGGAGTGCATTCCGCGAAAATTTCTCGATGGGGAAAACTGCCGGATTCGATAATGCGGGAATTGACAAACGGTCACGCACAGAACGCGATTTACCGATTAAGGTCACAATTATCGGTGCATTTGTAATGGTGTTGTTGATTGCGATACTGCCGCAAATACCGGGCGGTATTGGTTTGCGGCTGATGGTGGCGGGTCTCATTGTAGTGTTTGGATTTTTCTTTGTGACGGTCTCGTCGCGTATTGTCGGGTTGGTCGGGAGTTCGTCGAATCCAATTTCGGGAATGACGATTACGACGTTGATGTTTACCTCGCTGATTTTTCTCGCGCTCGGCTGGACAGGACATGCCAATGCTATCGTTGCGATACTGGTCGGCGGTGTTGTTTGCATCGCGGCGGCAAACGGTGGCAATACTTCGCAGGACCTCAAGACGGGATACATAGTCGGCTCAACACCACGCGCACAACAGATTGCACTTATTATCGGCGTCGTTTCCAGTTCGATTGTCATCGGTATGACGTTATTGTATTTGCACTCGACACTTGGCATCGGAACGAAATTTCTCCCCGCACCGAAAGCGCAACTCATGAAGCTGATTGTGAGTGGTGTGCTCGAACAGAAACTTCCGTGGGATTTGATTTGGATTGGTTTCTTCCTTGGACTGACGATGCAGTTGTGCGGTGTGGAAGCATTACCGTTCGCGGTGGGAGCATACCTGCCGATGGAAATTTCGACACCGATTTTCGTCGGTGGTGTGATACGGTGGATAATCAATAATAAACAAAAAGGAATTTTATCGATTAGCGAACAGGAATCATCACCGGGCGTTTTATTCTCGAGCGGTTTGATAGCGGGCGGAGTGCTCGGCGGCATGTTGTGGGCGATGCAGAAAGGATTCGAGAATGCCGGAGTACATTGGGCGACAGCGCTACCGGCGGTTGGCGATTTGCTTGCATGGAATTACTCGCCGATGTGGAATGAGATTGTACCGTGTATCACGGTCGTTGTGCTTTGTTACTTCCTCTATCGGGCGGCAAACAAAATCGAGAAGGACTCGGAAATAAATTGATGCGTAAAATCGTCTTATACATAGCATCCTCACTCGATGGTTATATCGCGCGGAAAGACGGCGACGTGAGTTGGTTGCCGACTGATGGCGATTATGGTTTTACTCCATTTACGGCGAGGATAGACGCCTTAGTGATGGGACGGAAGACATACGAAATCGCGCAGATTTTGGGTTATCCCACCGAACATAAAGGGTATGTGTTTAGTAAAACATTGACCGGAAGCGACGATAAAATCACCTATGTCAATGAATCGGTGGGAGAATTTGTACGCACGCTCCAGCAACAACCGGGGAAGGATATTTGGCTGATGGGTGGCGGCGAATTGGTGCGCGAATTTTTGAATGAGGATCTCATCGACGAAGTGATTGTCGCAATCGTGCCGGTGCTGTTGGGTGATGGGATTCCACTCGTCGCACCGGGTGCAGTCACACGAAAGTTACAACTCACGAATGTTCAGAAATTTGAGAATGGGTCGGTGATTCTGTTGTATGAAAAAAAGTGAATGGTGGATAGTGAATGGTAAATAAAAAAAGAAGATTGCCACGTCATTGCGGGCGCACAAGGTCGCACCCTTCATTCCTCGCAATGACAAATGAGGAACAATGGATATAACGAATCCGGGAAAAATTGCACCGTACGTTTTCATCCTCGAATCGATTCTCGCAAAGAGTAGGTACACGAAATTTGCGGATGTTATCGGACTACGGGGTGATGAAACGGTGCTCGAATTCGGCTGTGGGTGGGGTGCGGGAGCACGTGCACTCGCGGAGCGGTTACCGAAGGGTAAGTTGATTTGTTTCGATATTTCGACAGAATGGATTGCTGTCACGAAACGCCGCCTCAAAATATTCTCTAATGTCCGTTTCATTTTGGGTGACATTACGAAACTCGCACCCGAAGAAAATTGCGCGGACATCATCACGATTCATTATGTCCTGCATGATATTCCGCAACCGCAACGCATTCCGGTGATGACGGCATTGGTGAAGTGGTTGAAACCGGACGGCCGGATTGTGCTCAAGGAACCGACGAAGAAGAACCACGGGATGCCCGCCGAAGAGATCCGCGCGATTATGAAGCAAGTTGGATTGAAAGAAAGTAAGTGGAAAGAAGAAAAGGGACGAGCAGAAGGGGTGTTTGAACGGTAATCCTTTTTTAAAGAAAAGCTGTTTATTTAAACTGCCGAGTTGCCTTATTTTAATAAAATGTCTTTACTTAAAATAAGGAACGTTATGCGACCGAGCGGTGCAACTAGATTGGATGAATTTGGAAAACGGAGTCGTTGCAGTGAACAAAACACTAATTATCGACCATGTTAAACCACGTTGTTTCGGAACAGTAAAACGATACGGTTCTCCGAGCTCTAATGACTCAAAACAATACACTTTAAGTGAAGTCGCCACGGAATTACATCGCACACATCGAGATATTCTAGACTTCCTCATTAGAATCGGTTATAACATTCCGAAAAAACCACCGCAAGCAATGTTGAAATGGCGGTTGAATTACGAAATATATCTAGAATGCTTAAAGCAGTTCGACAAAATTCGTTGGCAACGAACCCATGAAACATTACATCAAAGTAATGTAAATTCCGTTGAAAATATATATGGATTTATCTCGGTCGAAAATAACCAAGAGATTTACTTAAACTCAAAGGATGTTTATAGTGAAAAGAAAATTTGTGAAGGTAGTGTTGTAACATTTGAGATAGTGAGGTATGAAGATAATAAAGTAAGAGCTGTAAATGTAAAATGCTTAAGTGAGGAAACTGACAAAAACACTATCATGATTTGCTTGAATAACAATAAAATATCTATTTGGTTAGATGCCTTTCTTGCCTTCATAAAACTCGCAGATACGCATGAATTAGTCGTACAAGCAGAAAGGGGATGTGATTTGTTGGGGTCTGCGGCAAAAGACAAAATTAGTGACTTACTGCCAGAGGAAGCGTATTTCAAATCGAAAAAGTTGCGAGCTTTATTAACGCAAGACCGTCATTTTAAAATCTTATCTAAAATGCTACTAAATGATCAGCTTTTATCGAATCGTGATAATGTCTCTCAATTTGAAGAAATGTCAGAGTTTTTAGATGTGATAAACTCAACGTCCAGCAACGATGTGTTTGAATTACTGAAAAAATCGATCTTTGCCAATTCTCCGATCCTAAGAAATAAATTACCTCTGATGATTACGGTGGATTTACTCGTTCAATTGATAGCAGGAAATCAGAATGAAACTGATACAAATTTATTGTTAGATGAGTTAAAAGAGAAATTTCAACTCGTTTTACAGGATAAAGAGAAAGATGGAATTGAATGGGAAAAAAGAGTTGATGAATTTTTATTTCTCTTACCTGAAGAAATCATCATTCTTGATCCATTTCTTCAGTTTTTACCTCCGAAGAGACAGGTTGAATTAACTTGGGAATCAGTTGTTAATAACACTTGGTCAGAGTGGTACCGAATATCGAGTAAAGCTAAAATACTTACTATCTTCCGTGCATTGAAAGAAAATATCGAGTTTCCAGAAGCATCATTGTTTAAAAGTGAGACGGATCCAGTTGTACGATTTTCCTGCCTTCTTTTCTGGGCGAAATTTAACAAAAATCTATTGTTTTCGCAGGTTCACCTATGTTTTCAAGAATACGTAACTACCATTGCATGGGAGTTAGATTTTCCTCTCGATTTTTCTCCATTATTGCCGAGTTGTAAAAATGAATCGGTTACGCACGTAAAGTATTGTGAAGGAAGATATTGGAAAGAAAAGCAAATCGAAAAAAATGGTAAAAAACAAACACTCACTATTGCTTTTTGCCCTAGGTTGAAAAAAGAATGTGAAGTTTTCAATGGCCAAGATTCATCAGGTAATTGTCAATATTATGGTGCTAGGTTATTACCCGTTCTGAGCCAAGATTGGAGTGAATGGTCAATGTTGGAGTTATTGAATGCTTGTAATATTACTCCAGTTCTACGAGGATTGAGAGATCCGATTGGATATGTTCCGAAAGTATCTGGATGGATCAATCGGTTAATGGAAATACGTGAAAGATTAAAATGTTCTGTTTGTCAAAAAGTAATGATTCCGAATCAAAAATACGCATACCGATGGGCAGCATACAATATGACAATTGTGTCTTGCAATTGCGGAAACGGGCATGATAACAATGTTTACTTAAATCATTGTTGGGGGTGCTACAGCATCATAGATAGTCGGGAAAGTCGTCACCAACTTGAGGGTTTATATATATGTATAAATTGTGGCAGTGGACCACAAGACAGTGGTACATATTCGCAAGGAGATGTTTGCCCAAATTGTGGGGTGAAAGTCAGGATGAATTCTATCGATCATTTCAACCGAAGATTACGATGCAATTCTTGTGGACATCAAATTCAACTTCCGCCAAAACGTAAGCTCTCTGGACCAGAAGCGGTAAAAAGTAACAATTCACCGATCGAGATTAGTGACAATGAAATCTAGGCGAATAAATAACCACTTCCGCACAAAAACCTTCGCATCATACATCACGGTGATTTTGCCGTCTTGTTGCATTTCATCGAACAGTTCACGCAATTCTGCTATTGCATTACGAAATTAGTAGGGGTGCAGCTAAGCGGCACCCTTACAAATTAAACTTGCCGAATTATCATTCTATTTCCCCACACACACCTTCGCTCTCATCTCAATCGTCATGACACCATCGCGTTGGAGTTCTTCGAATAGTTTGCGCAGATCCTGAACCATCAGATGATAGAGCGGATGCCCCGGTAGCGGCGAATATGACATCGAGAGTATTCGTCCATGCAGTGCGTTCCAATCGAGAATCTGAGTGTGGATGAAATCCAATTCGCGGTAGTTCCCTTTACCAAAGAAGCGGTCATATTTCGAAGGGTCGTGGCTGTATTCGGGGGGTTCCGCTTCAATGCGGTAGGAACGCATCAATTCGCGAATCATCTGGTTCATCCCGCCAATCCTGCCGATGGCAACGATGCCCTCCGGTTTCAGAATGCGATGAAATTCGGTACGCGCATCTTCGACATTGAACCAATGAAACGCCGACCCCGCAAATGCCAAGTCAACGCTCTCCTTCTGAAGCTTCGTGAATTCCGCCGCTCCATCCACCGAATGAAAATTCGGAAAGTCCTTTAGGTACTCCTCCCCCGCTTTCCGCATCTCCGCATTCGGTTCGATGCCATACACTTCATTCCCGTTTTCGAGAAATCGTTCGGATGAGAATCCCGTACCGCTCCCGATGTCGGCAACAATCCACGATGGGTCCAATCCAATTTCTTTGCGGAGTAATTCGATAAACTCTACCGGATAGTGGGGACGGTATAGGCGATAATATTCAACACGCGAAGAAAAACGTTCGGTTGGTGGAAGCATACTGATATAGTAAGAAGGGAACGGGTAAGAGGCAACAGGAAACGGGGAAAAATGGGGATGGGGGTCAGGGGACGGGAAAGATACAGATACAAGATAAAAGATACAGGATAAAACAGAAATGGACAGACAAGAATGTCTGTCCTACGAAATAAAGCGTTGTGGCTACTATGAGATTGCTCTGGTGCTACGCGCCTCGCAATGACCTTACCAGCTCCGTTTGCCCGTTGCCTGTTACCCGTTCCCCGCCTTACGGCTTGGTGGGGCGGAAATCGAATACACGCAAGTGAATGGGATTATCCCAATTGTTCGCGGAATGGTCGACACCGAAGCAGACGTCGATTATGGAGCGGTTGCCGTTCAGTTCGTGGTAGCGGTCAGCCATCCCAAGTGCGATTGCGCTGAATACTTTGTTTCGCTGTCTGATTTTAAATCGCAAATGTTTTTGTCCGACAACTTTTGTATTTCCGACAACTTCAACTTTCCCCGCGAAAAATGCCGGCTTTGGATTACCGGGACCGAATGGTGAGAGCAACTGCAATTCGCGATAGAGCGAATAGTCGATTTGATCGAGCGGTAATTCGGCATCAATCATCAATTTTGGTTTTAATTGATCTTCTGAGACGGCGTCCGCGACAAATTTCTTGAACCGTTCGGTGAATGCCGGTATCTCATCTTCGGCAATCGTCAATCCCGCGGCACAACGATGTCCGCCGTATTGGACAAGATTATCCTTGCATGCGGTCAATGCGGCATGAATATCGATTCCATTCACGGTACGTGCCGAGCCACGTCCCAAGCCATTTTCGACGGCAAGTACGACGGTGGGACGGTGGTACATTTCTGCGATACGTGAAGCGAGAATACCAATTACGCCAAGATGCCAGCCGGGTTTTGCCAGCACAATCGCCGCATCAGAATCGGGAATGAATTGCTGATGCAAAGTTTCGATGGCATCGCGCATCATGGTATCATCCATTACGCGGCGTTTGAAATTATCCTGTTCTATGGCGACAGCAAGTTGTCCCGCTTCCTGCGCTTGATCGCATAAAAGAAGCTGAAGCGCACGGTAAGGATTTCCCATTCGCGACGCGGCATTGATTCGCGGTGATAGTGTCATCAATAAATCATCGACCCCGACCGCAGTCATATCTACACCGGCAAGTTCACACAACGCAGTCAATCCGGCAATCGAAGTCTCTTTGAAGGCGGCAAGACCAAGCGAAAGGAGTGCGCGATTCTCTTCAACCAAGGGGACGATGTCCGCGACGGTTCCGAGTGCAACTAATTCTAAAAACGGGAACGTCGCTTCTTCGCCGTGCAGTTTGATTTCGACGGCTTGTGCAAGTTTGAATGCCATCGCACAACCGGACAGTTCACGGAAAGGATAGGTACTGCCGGGTAATTTCGGATTGAGCACGGCAAGCGCTTCGGGAAGTACCGGACCGGGTTCATGATGGTCGGTGATAATCAAATCAACTTCGGCGAATTTCGCATGGCGTGATGCATTTATCGCTGTCGTGCCGACATCGACAGTGACGATAAGTTTGATGCCGATGCGTTTTAGTTCGTCGATACCTTCTTCGTGAAGGCCGTACGAAGTATCGGAGCGTTGTGGAATGTAAGGGGTGACATCGATTCCGAGTGAAACGAAATAACGCGTCAACAGTGCGATTGCAGTTAATCCATCGACGTCGTTATCGCCATAAATTGCGATGCGTTCTTTGCGGTCGCGGGCAAGCAGAATGCGCGCGACGGCGATATCCATTCCGGTAAATAAAAAGGGATCGTGTATTGCAGTGGGTAGAGGATAAAAGAAAGAATTCGCACCTTCGGCGGTACAAATTTCGCGTTGAAGAAGAAGACTGGCAACTACGGGAGAGAGGTGAAGCGATTCCGCCAACTCGGCGACCATACTGTCCGCCAGTCTTGCTGAATATTCCCACCTTCTTGCCGTCATGTACACTCCCGTTGGTTTTCAGAAATTGTGCTTCAAACTCAGGCAACCGACTTCGTATACAAACGTCTTGCTCATGCGGTCAATATTAGCGGAAATTGTGCTCTCCGTCAAGCATAAACCGACTTCTTTAGAAATTCGATACAAATGGGAGAACCGATACGCCGACTTCTGTCGTGGACGATCATTCCTCTGCGGCGCGAGTTTCCTCACGTCTGTAGCCATCTACCTGAATGTTTGGACGCAGTCCAAAGTGGTGGACGCACTCGCCTCCGAGAGGCGACATTCGACTTGATGTTGCACCGGGTGGGGGTTGCCTTGCCCCGAACCGTTACCGGTCGAGCGGTGGGCTCTTACCCCACCATTTCACCCTTATCAACCTTGCGGTTGACGGTATCTTTCTGTTGCCCTATTCCGTCAGGTTTCCCTGCCCCGGCGTTACCGGGCGCCCTGTCCACCGGTGGTCGGACGTTCCTCATCAGCCGGTTGGCTGACGCGACCGTCTGGTTCTCCCAATAGGTATCGCTGTTGCGAAGCTTTTTCAATGTACAAATAAAACGCCACAATTCATCATGAAAGTGGCGGTCATCACAATTAAAATAACGTATACTCTTTGGGAATTGACTTGAGAATTTCGTCGATTACCGGACGAAACTCGTCATCGGAAATGATTTCATTTTTATCGAGAGCGAGATTTCCCATCCGGTCGGCTTCGCGGTTTTGTTCGCGGGGTACGGCTATCATTTTCACCGCGGGGAGTGTACGAAGTAATGTTTTGGCTTCGACGTTCAGTAATTGAAGATTTTCAGCTTTTACTTTCCAGCGTCCCGAAACTTGTTCGACCAATAGTTTGCTGTCGGAATAGATAATCGCCGGGCCGGGATTGTGTTGTAACCATTCAAGCGCGAAAATTAACCCAAGGTATTCCGCTTCATTATTCGTGCGGGTGCCGAGCGGGATACCCCACTCGGTTACAAGTGTATTACCGTTTTTGACAACACCAGCAGATGCGGCAGGGCCAGGATTTCCCCGTGCGGCACCGTCAATCCAGATTGATAATTCGCTCACTCGACGGATTCATCGGTGACAAGTACGCGGCCGCATGCTTCGCAGAGAATGAAATCTTTATAGGTGCGAACTTCGACTTGTTTTTGTGGTGGGACAGAGTTGTAACAACCGCCACATGAACCGTTGACCAACTTCGCAATACCACGTCCATCACGGGCAAGGCGGATGCGTTGGTAATGATTGTAGATTGGTCGGGTTACTTTTACTTCGATGGCGGTTCGTTTGGTGTTTAGTTCATTTTCACGGTCGGATGAATCTTCGACGATTTCGGAAAGCTCTTTTTGCAGTTCTTCAAATTCTTCTTTCAATTTGGCAAGATGCTTTTCGATGCGTTCGTGCTCCGTTTCCGCTTTTTGCAGTTCCTGTTGGACATGTTGTTGTTCTTCCGCGCGTTTACCGAGAAGCTTCTGCACTTCATCCAATTCTTTCGTCAACGAATCATATTCTTTATTGGAAGTAACTGCGTACAGAGCATCTTCAAACTTCCGTTTTCGGGTTCTTGCTTCTTCGATATCGCGGGTTAAATCGAGTTTACGTTGGGTAACGCGTTCGATGAGCTGGTGGTTCGACCACAGTAATGCGGTAGTCTTGTCCAACTCTTTTTGTAACCGGGCGATTTGTTCGGGAAGTTCACCACGGTCTTCTTCCAATTCGCGTAATTCATTATCGATTTCTTGAATTTGCATCAAGCTTTGCAATTGTTCTTTTAATTCTGGAAAAGCATTCATCAAGCACCTCTAAAAATAAAATGGGAATGGATATGTACCATTCCCAAACTCATCCGTGCGGAAACCACCGGGGATCGAAACCCCCGAAATCAGCAAGCGGGTGTGTAAACCGAAAGTTTTTCATTTGCGACAAGGCAGACTTTCCGTGGGCCCACTAGGACTCGAACCTAGGACCAACGGATTATGAGTCCGCTGCTCTAACCAACTGAGCTATGGGCCCCATGTATAATTAAGTGAATATAAACGTGATACGAAGAAATCGCAAACTACTGATTTTCTGCAGTGCTGACCCCTAAAGTTATTTCGATTTTAAATTATTGTCAGGTTAACGTGCATCTTTGTCAACCTTCAAACTATCGTCGATTCCGGTACCCCATCCGACCATTTTACCGGTCGCAAGGTCGATTTTCACTAAATGGTCACGTCCGGCAGGCATCGTGGGTGTACTCTGAGCGACACACATTGTCGGCGGATCACCCACCAACTCAAATGTCCAGTGTTGTTTGGTTTCCGCACTGAGAATAACCCACTCTTTCGCCGTCAAATCTTCCATCGTCAAAGCCTGATTTTCGGTGCTGCCGTATCGAATAATGCCATTATACACGTCCTTAAGCGCGCCCTGCACTTCTTTCTTGGCGGCATAAATCGGGTATTTGTCGGATATGAACCAAAAGAGGACACCAACCATGCATATCAGGATTACGACCAGCATTATCGACTTTAAAAAGTTATTGGTCACAAGTTCCTCACTGCTTCGCCGGTTTGGAATATGCGTCTTCTTTAACCAGACCGGATGAGATACTGTCGTCAGTTGCCGGTATCCCCCATCCCCACTCTTTACCGGTTTCGATATCGGCATACACACAGTGGTCACGGCCAGCGGGCATAGAAGGTAAGCTTTGCGCTTGTACCATTATGGCGGGATCGCCAATCAATTGGAATTGCCAGTGTGATTTGGTTTCCTTATCGAGTATCACCCATTCTTTCTGGTTGATATAGTCGATAGTAACCGTTTCATCCGCGGTTTTTGACCACTTCGAATATGCGGTACAGTAATCCTTGAGTGCTATCTGGACTTCCTTTTTCGCGGCGTACAAGGGGAATTTATCCGAAATGTACCACATCACTACGCCGACAATGCACAGCAAAATTACACCCAACAGGATGAATTTAAGGACTTCACTGATTCCATCTGAACTAAGCGCCACTGCCAACCTCCTCGTTGCTCCGCCCTAATGTACAACGAACGAGCCAAATTGGAAATACCGCTTGCTACCCCCCTGCCAAACGGTTATACTTTCAACTGAAACAAGGAGATGCAATGCCACGTCTTGCTGAACGGATGAACCGTTTACCTGCCTATCTATTCGCCGCCCTCGAAGCGAAAGCGGATGAGCTTCGCGCAAAAGGGGTTGACCTTATCGATTTGGGAATCGGAGATCCCGATTTACCCCCACCGAAATTTTTCGAAGATTCACTACGGAAACATCTGAGCGACCCAGATACTCATTTATATCCATCTTCAGTAGGTGAACTTTCGGTTCGAAAGAGTATTGCACGATGGGCGAAGATTCGCTTTGGTATCGATGTCAATCCTGTTACTGATGTGTGCGTGCTCATCGGCGCAAAGGAGGGGTTGGCAAATCTTGCGCGGGCATTCGTGAATCCCGGCGATATCGTAGCGGTACCCGATCCGGCATATCCGGTGTATGCAAATGGCGCGACAATTCTGAATGATGGCATGTCAGTACAAATGCCGCTTCACGAAAAAAATGGGATGTTACCGGATTTGAGTCAGTTACCGGATAACGTGCGAGTATTGTTTCTGAATTACCCGAATAATCCCACCGGTGCAATTGCAACACCGGAGTTTTTCCAACAAACTGCGAAATGGGCGGAGAACCATCCCGACTGCTTGGTCATACAAGACAATGCCTACAGCGAGTTAACGTTTGTTAATTATCGTGCACCAGCATTGTTACAATTTTGGCGTGGCGGCATCGAGTTTTTCTCATTATCAAAAGTAGTTAATGCGACCGGTTTCCGGATTGGCTGGGCAATTGGACATCCCGACGTCATCAAAGCATTAGTGAAAGTAAAAACACAATTAGACAGCGGCGCACCCATTTTTATACAACGTGCTCTGGGTGAAGTACTTGACCTCTATACAACACCGGGTGAAACACCAAAAGTAATCCAAGACAATTTGTCAGTATATGGCGAACGGCGTGAAATGATGGAAAACGGACTAAAGGATTTGGGAATCGAATTTGTTCACAGTCCAGCAACATTTTATATGTGGGCAAAAGTACCAACGGGATGGGATGATATACAGTTTACTGATGGTGCAATGGAAAAGGGGGTAATCGTTACGCCGGGACGAGGCTTCGGTAAGCAAGGGGAAGGACGCATCCGGTTCGCATTGACGCAACCAAAAGAAAGAATCGAAGAAGCGCTGGAACGAATAAAACAACTATTTAAATAGATAGTTATTCATATACGTAATAAATCTCTTGTTAATTTCTACGCAAGCCAAAATCGACATTTGCGTTACGTAGTATCTGTAACGCACTGCAACCCGCCTCACACCACAGCAATCACTCCATTTTATTCGTTCTTACTCTGGGGGAGATATGAGAACACTGCTCATTTTTACCATCGTTACATCTACAGCATTTTCCGCAATGGCGGCTATCCACATTCTCGACAATTCGGCGTCAGCCATGCCTTCAGCATACACCACAGCGCAAGGGGCGAATGATTCTGCGTTAGTCGGCGATACGATTTTCGTGATTGGTTCGGGAATTTACTACGGTACTCTGAACACCACGAAAACACTCAAATGGTTCGGTCCCGGCTTTTATCTCTCGAGTAACCCCGAAACCCAAGCGAACAACGGTGCGGCAAGATTTCCTGTTATAAACGTAAATGCCGGTTCTCAAGGTAGTCTTTTTACCGGCCTACAAGTTGAAAGTGGTATCTATGTTAACACCGGCAACATATTAATCCGTAGATGTCTAGCGTTTATTAACGGGTCTGGCACTTTTGCAATCTCAGTCACAAGCGGTGTTAGTAATGTAACAATCGAGCAATGTTATATCTATTCAACCGCATCTCAATACATTGTAGGATTGAATTCTTCACACTCTGTAACTATCCAAAATTGTTTTTTGCAAAATATTGCGAACTCTGGTTATGCTGCCATCATTTCGAACATTGATGGCGGTCCCTACACCATATTGAATAATGTCTTGATAGGTGGTATCAATGTGAATAATGCCCTCATCAATAATAACATAATGGTGGCCGGATATTTTACTCCGAACAATAGCGGTTACAACAATAATATCGCGAATAGTACGCAATTCGGTTCGACAAACGGTAATCAAATTAATGTAACCATGAATAACACAATGTTTATTCAAGGTGTTAGTCCCGATGGTTCTTACAAATTAGCTTCCGGCTCAGTAGCCCATAATGCCGGTGTTGGCGGGGTTGATTGCGGCATGTTCGGTGGGCCCTATCCTTACGTTTTATCGGGTGTGCCAAATTTACCGACGATAACTTACCTCTCAGCTCCAAGTTCCGGTAGTACGGTGAACGGTTTACCGGTTACTTTCCGCGCGCGTGGACGCGACTAACCGGAGAGGGGCTAACATGAAAAACCGAATTGGTTTGTTGATTCTATTTGTCGGTTTACTGACCGCTGGTTTTGCGCAGGCGGTTCAAATCGTCAATGCCGAATATTTTTTCGATTGGGATGCCGGCGTTGGTCACGGAACACCAATAACAATTTCACCGTCAGATTCGATTAATATTACCATCTATCCGGTCGCACCGACTACCGGGTTTCATGTGTTGTACATCCGCGCTGAAGATGAATTTGGTAATTGGGGGTTGCCCGCTAAAATAAATGTTTGGGCGGAAACAATCGCCCACACAACGAATAATATTGCACGCATCGAATATTATTTCGACTCTACTTCGAACTTCTCTACTCCGATTGTTCAAGGGTTTTATAATAACGATACTCTAAGCCGTAGTGTCACATTGGATTGCTCTTCGCTCTCGACCGGATACCACACGCTGTATTTGCGCTTGGTAGACGAATACGGCAGTGTAAGTTTACCGCAACCCCGTCAACTATGGGTAGGAAGTACACCATACGGTGGTGGCAATATAACCGGTGCCGAATATTTTTTCGACAGTGATCCGGGGTTGGGTAACGGATATTCAATTCCAATCGTCGCCGGGAATCCAGATACTGTGAATTATGTGTACAATTTGAGCGGTCAAACACCCGGGTATCATACGATGTACACGCGAGTGAAAGATTATGCGAACAATTGGAGCGTTCCACTCGCAAAGTTATTGTATGTGGAAAATACAAACCTATCAACCCCGGCAAACATCGAGTATGCCGAGTATTTTCTGGATAATGACCCGGGCTACGGAAATGGACATGTTCTTTCTGTCACACCCGGGATAGTTGATACAATAACTTTTTGGTCTTATTACCCGGGTCTCACAGGAGGATATCATTATCTCTACATGCGCGTTCGCGACTCGAACGGTAACTGGAGTTTACCTTTGGCAGAAAGGATATTTTTGTACCCAACGCCACAAAGTCCGCAGAATGTACAAATTGTATTCCAACAACCATCGATGGCAGTTTTAACCTGGAGCCCCGTCGCGGATTCGACTGTTTATCACTATGCTATTTACCGCGATACAACTGGTTATTCGCTATCGTCGCTACCTTCGTTGATTGGTGTTGTAAATGTGCATACGACGACATTTACAGATTCAACAGCTACAGGGAGATACTACTATCACGTGTATTCAACGAATCCCTATTAAGCAACCTCCACATTATAAAGCAATCGCCCAACTTTTTGGGCGATTTTCGTATCAAATAACAACTATTGAGGAAATCAAATATGAATGAATCGCGTAATGTGCATCTTGTAAAAGGTATCGTCGCAACTACCGCGCACAAAAATCTGCCGGAAGGAACATACGAAGAAGAATACGGACGCGCGGGTTTCTTCTCACGGATAGCACATCTGACACACACTCATCCGCCAACCGATTGGGTACGGATCGAAGGGGAACTCAAACCACATAGTTTCGATACGAACAAACTCGATTTGGATAATTTGGGTTATATAAAATTACTCTATAACGACGATGTCCGGTTAGGGGTGGTGCGAATCGGTCAACCGATGACTTTTTGGCCGCGCAATGCTGATGCAGAAATGATTCTCTTTGTGCATAAGGGTACCGGAATCTGCGAAACGACATTTGGTCCGATACCGTACCGTAAAGGGGATTATCTGGTCATACCAAAGGGAACGATTCATCGGTTCGCTATCGAAGAAACTACTGACCTCTTATGCATCGAAGGATTTCGCGGAGAAATCGAACAACCATCACGCGGTATCCTTGGACAGCATGCATTGTACGACCCGGCATCGATTTTTATACCGGAACCGGTCGGCTACCCCACCGAACCAAATCGTGAATATCAGGTTTGCATCCTTCGCGATGGTGAATACACGAATTATTACTATAATCATCACCCATTGGATATTATTGGCTGGAAAGGTGACTTGTTCGCATGGCGTATCAACATGGATCAAATCCTACCGGTAAACTCCCATCGTCAACATCTACCACCACCGGTTCATACAACATTCGTCGGAAAAGGATTCGTTGTTTGCAGTTTCCTACCGCGACCGCTTGAAACGGATGATGATGCGGTTAAAGTTCCGTTTTATCACAGTAATATCGATTATGACGAAGTTATTTATTATCACGATGGCGATTTCTTTTCACGTGATAATATTACGGCGGGGATGATAACGTTGCATCCGCAAGGGTTTCCCCACGGCCCGCACCCGAAGGCACGAGCAGGAACTCAGAAAAAAACATTTACCGACGAGATGGCAGTGATGTTAGATACGACCAAGCCGTTGAAGATGACTGAAGCGGCGAAGTCAATTGAATTTGCCGATTATTGGAAATCGTGGGGAGCGAAAGGGTAGCGTCGTAAAAAGAAAGCAAACGGGCGGGTTATGAAACCCGCCCGTTTTTTTGGAGACGATTGTTAAAACCGGAACATGATTTCAATTTGCAGACGTTTAAATGCAACATTCGCATGGTCAGGGTCGATGGTGTTGTCAAAAAGATGCAAAGCAGCCGAGATATTTTTCACCGGGATATATTCGATATCGACTTTATGGCCACAGGTGCTCGTCCCACCATTGCCGAAATTCGGTTCGGTGAATGAACCAATCGCGGCATCTTTCTGAATAACGCGATATGAATAATACAACGACCAATCTTTCTTTTGTTTTGCCTTACCAATTTGGATTCCCATCAGCCACGCAGAATTCTGATTCGTCACTTCCGTGTTCTTTACATACTCACCGATAACTGCAACGGGAACCGGTAACCTGTTCCACTCAACTCTTACTGCTGAATTGAACAGATTGTAATCATAGGCATATCCGGCATACGTTGTCGAACCAAGATGCACGGTATCGACGCTGTTTCCACATGCTGTCTTGAAAAACAATGGCTGGTTTTTGACGTTAGTGAAATCGTAATAGCCAACACCAACCATGTATGACCAATCGGGGCAATTTCCACGAATTCCGAATTGAGAAAGCATCAGCCCTTGATCATTGGTATGTGCATTCTCACGCAACCACGATTCACCAAGATTGACGAACATTGTCGCGGATTTAGAAATCGTGAACTCGGATTTAGCAAGTCCACCTTCATAGCTAAGTTCGGGGCTGAATATGAGGTCGGTGGCTAATAGCGGAAAACCAAACTTCCCACCATAGAATGAGAAATACTGAATTGGTTTCCATTCAAAATCCGCTGTTTCGAGCCACACCACCTTACGGCTCTCCCCTTCGCCGGAAGTGGAATCACCAAGGGTCTGGTTACCGGAAACAGAATTGCTGGTTTCACCGGATGATAACCGGAGATTGACTTTAAATTCGTCGCTGACTTGAGCCGCTACTCCAAACCGGAAACGAATCCGCTGACGTTGACGGTGAACGGGATCGATTTTCATATCGGTTGTTTCGTGGCGATAGCGGAAATCGCCGCTCCAAGTCAGAATATCGTTGATATTCGCGTTGTGAGTAGTTTCATCGGAATATGCGAGAATTGGGAGAAGAAGAATAAGGAACCAAAGAGCAGAGACTGCGCGTTTCAATAAAAACATGATTAATCCTGTAAAAAAGTAGTGGAGGTTGAATACGGAATTGTTAGGAAGCTGTAATTTACAAGTTTTTCCTACCCAGCACCAAAAACCATCGGCTAACAATGGATGGGAAGGTGTGAATAGTAGTTAAATTCGTTATATTACAGCTGAAGGATTATGTACAATGTTAGAATAGATTTCCTACGATGAAACAGCATACAAGGAGTATTCAATGAGCTTCTCCCGAATTTTTGTATCTGCATTATTATTAATCGTTTCTTCACTGTTCCTACTATTTTCCAGTTGCGACCATCTATCTACCCCAACGGCACCTACACAAGTGCCATCAGAATTGAAAGGCACCTATCGTTTTATTGCACAGGTATACTACCAAGTGAACGATGGGGAAGTCACCAATCCTGATGAATATTATTATTACGACCCCTATTCGGTAACACTAAATGAAGACGGTACTTGGCAAGGTACGCTCCCGTTTTTCACGATATTTACCAGCGGTTTTTATACGGTACTATACCCCGATGTAATATTTTTTCGCGGATCACTGAACGGGGACAATCGCTTACAAAATCGTGTAGATACGCTAAGTATACGATTCGCAGTGACCGAACAAGGGATAAAATTTATCGTTCCTAAATACTTACCGTCTGATAATACGCACCAAGCGTATTTCGCGGTGAGGTCGGATGGAGTAGGTAATTCAATCGGTGGCGTGTTACAGACCGGGAATCGTTCCATCCCACCGGTAAATACAATTGTTACGGCACGTACCCGAAATGGAACCACATTCGCTACCGCTACTGATGAATTCGGATTTTTTGTCTTCTCGAATTTAGAAAATGACAGCATCCGTTTTACCGCATCGACCCCTCCCTACTCAATGCTGGATACAACGATTTGGATGGGTTACCGCACCAATGCCGCTTTTCTTACGATGGGATTTAATATCGAGCAACACGGCTACCCTGTTCCGTTACCGTGGATCGGGTCATGGGATTTACTTGGTGAATTTCGCACTCTGCCATATTTCTATATGTTCAATAATCAGTACTCGACAACAGCATATCCACAGCGGACTCTACTGACTATCTTTCCGAATGGACGATGGTCGCAAACTTGTTCGAGCGATCCTTCGCGGAATAGATCCGGTTATGCGTATAGCCCATCAAGTTGGTCGAGTTTATATTGTACTTTTGTAATCGATTCTGCGGCTAACCAATCCGTCGTGGGTGATACTTTTACCTATATCTCAGAGTACAACCGATTCTATTTCACTACTGATTTTTCCGACTCGGGGATAGTGTGTGTAAAAAGTACCCACAATACAATGGTCTCGGGTATGGTACAGATGAATAGCCGCTATCCGCTTGCGAATGCGCAAATCGAATATTTTGATGGTAGAGAGTGGAATGTTGTCGGTTATTCTACGATATTCGGCGATTTCAGTTGCCAAATACCTACTACAACTGTTGCCCTCCGGGCAAATATCTCCGGGATCGTAGGAAACACAATTCTGCATGAATCGATACCATCAAATCAAATTTTGGGTTACAACTGGACACCGGTTGCAGGACAAAATAACTTCTTGAATTTTAATTTTACTTCGAATCTTTATCCGGTAACGGTTACTGTTAATACAATACCGTTTACTTATCCAAACGGCGAAGTGGACTTGCTGTTGGATAATGGCATTCACACAATACACAATCGAGTCGATCTAAGTAGCAGAAACTTTACGCGTATGAACCTAAATGAAGGAGACTATACCGTTACTGTGACTAAATCGGGGTATACTACCGTTTACGCCTACCTCAAAGTTGTGGGAGCGCACAGCGAACTTGATGTATCGATGGCGCGAGTAGGAATCACCGGTGAAAATGCCGTGCAAGGACTCGTGTATAATCAAAATTTTACACCGTTCGTAGGAGCCCGTGTCGATGTACTACATGGTACAACGGTGTATACCGATTCGACCGGCCACTTTCAACTTCCGGCAAATTATTGTGGTACCTACGGTGTCCAAGTTTCTTATCCGGGTTACCAATCGGTGAGATATAATGTGAACTCGGAAGGTTATGGCTCAATTGTCTTGTTTCCTATAAATACAACTGACTAAAGGATAACAACATGCTTCGGTCAAGAATATTCTTCACCACATCTTTTTTCGTTATTGCACTCATGCTGGTTCTTGCGGGATGTGATAGATTGATGTCACCCACTTCTTCGAATCAGATTCCCACCGAATTAACCGGTACATATAACTTCGTAGGAATGGCTACGATTTCCACTGACAACAATGGGATGATTCGCAATTCGCAAGTTTCGGGCAGGTCATCGTTCGGTCGATTGACATTACGTCCCGATGGCACATGGGAAGGTTTAGTGGTCGGATTTTTCTATAGCCGCGGGTACTATACTCTGCAATATCCGAACCGCTTGATACTGCGCGGAACTGCCCTGTCCGATAGCACCTACATCACCAACACCGACACGATACAATACGAAATAAGCTATAACGGTTATTCGTTGCGATTGGTCAGAAATCTTTCCAGTCAAATGGTTGACCGCCAAGGTATGTTTGGCTTGAAACAGGAAACCGGGTCATATGTCGTCGGTGGTTACCTGCAAATGGGGAATGCCGCAATACCACCTGCGAATACAGTCGTGACGGCAGTTTCAAAAGCGGATCATACCTATACGGCGCTGACCGACGAATACGGGTTTTATGCGTTTGGAGGTGTAGCGCCGGATACGTTACGTATAATGGCATCGTTCGATGACTCCCGGCTCGATACAACCATCGCGATGAGTCAATCACCGGATTACGTTCCGGTGATGTTACAGATGCATTTCGAAGTTCCATTGCATGGGACTCCGTTGCCGTATGAGTTGGTCGGAACATGGACGATGCTGGGAGATTATTTTTACGACTATCAGAATAACAGCAGCAATTCTCCCACAATTACCCCCTATCCACCGGTGACCACATTCACGATTCGAGCGGATGGTAGGTGGACTCAGACCTGCTCATCCGACCCATCCCGCAATCGCGTGGGATACTGTTACAATTACGGCACGTATGCCGTCTTCGTAACTGATTCCGCGGCTAATCCAAGTGTAATTGGCGATTCTGCAAGCTACGAAAGCTACTCATTCAACAATCGCATATTATATCTTCGCAAGTATGTGAATAATGCCAATTCCGGTATCGTATGCATACTCAATGATGGGGAGATCAGAGTTTGCGGTACCGTTCAGATTGAAAATCGCTACGGCTGCTCCAACGCAACATTAGAGTATTTTAACGGAATGCGATGGACATCATTTGCTTATTCGGGGCAGTATGGAGAATACAGTGGAATGATACCAGTTACAGCAACCCAAATACGGGTCGGAATAAATTACAACTATAATCGACTGACGCATCTGTACGAACCGCAACAATCCATAACACGATATATTACGCCGGTACCCGGACACAATTCAGTAGTAAATTTTTCGTTCACTTCCACCACCATTCCGGTTCGCTTTTACTTCAGTAACATCGAATCAACACCGAGCATCGAGAATGTCGAGCTCGTTATTACCGGTACGACCACCCATGTATATAACATTTTGGGAAGTAATCCAGTGCTTTCGCTCCCCGATGGCGACTATACGGTGCAGGCAACGAAAGTGGGTTACAATCCGATTTATGCGTACCTGCCGGTACATGGAACGAGTGCTGGTATTTCACTGTTATTTGCACCGGTGGGTTATGTCTCAAACAATGATTTATTCTGTTATATCGTCGATGAAAACTATGACGGGATTGCCGGGGCAAGAGTGGACATACTGCACGGCGGAACGATTTATGCTGATTCTACGGGACAATTTGAATTGTCATCAAGGTACTGTTATGGTACTGTTGGATTAGAAGTCTCTTGTCCGGGATATCAAACGAAACGAATGAATTTGTTCAGTTATTACAGTGGGAATTATATCATAATGCGTCCGGCGGGTTCCGAATAAGACCTATCCTACTTTTATTACCCGTTTCAACCCCGGAACGCCCTGCAGAGTGGATTGCAGGGCGTTTTTCGTCCCCCGCCCCCCCCTTTTTGCGATTTCTCGCCGAGGCCTCTTGACTCCCTAATTCGTATTAGGTATAATATGTATGAGGTAGAGACGGATAGCCCCATCTGCCGTTAATCAGGAGATGAAGATGAACGAACGACCAATGCCTACGGAACGCCAACACTCGGTACTCGAATGGATTACCAATTTTATCACCGAGTATGGACATGCGCCCACTCTGCAACAGATTGGCGACCAGTTCGGGATGAAGGCATCCTCTGTGTTCGATATCGTTCATGCCCTCGTGAAAAAAGGGTATGTCCGCAAGCAAGGGAGCGGCAGGCATGTGTGGCTCGAAGTACTCGATGAATTCGGCGAGCGGTTAATGCCGTTCTCGGTGCCGGTCATCGGCGACGTCGCCGCCGGTACTCCGGTGCTTGCATTTGAGAACCGGATTGGACGGATTGCGGTCGATCAACCGATGTGGCGGCGTGGGGTGGGGTTTGCACTCCGGGTCAAAGGGGAAAGTATGATTGAGGCAGGGATTCTGCCGGGTGATAAAGTGCTGATACGTCCGCAGAGCCATGCCGATTCCGGACAGATTGCATTGGTGCTGGTCAAAGAGGAAGAGGCGACTATCAAGCGCATCTATCCGCAAAATGACGGGAAATTACGATTGCATCCGGAAAACCGGACGATGAAAGATATGCTGGTTCACACCGCTGATTGCCGCATTCAGGGTGTCGTCATCGGTGTGTTTCGCGAAGTGGAGTAGGAAAAGACGGGCGAGGGGTAAGAGGTAAGGGGTAACGGGAAAGAAAAAAATGGGATTGGGGAATAAACAATAGGTTTTTTACCATCCACCATCCACTACCTGTTTCCTCTTACCCGTTGCCCGTTACCGGGGAGTTACGATGGAACGACAAATGGTGGTTGGGTTTTCGGCGCCGGCGCTCGATCTGTTGACCGATACGCTGTCGCTGGAGAAATATTTAGGATTGAGTCCGAACCGCTCGATGTTCCTCGAGATGGAGGGGGATGCGATGCTCGATGCGAATATCGCACCGGGTGACATCGTGATTGTCGAGCGTACCACGCAAGCGAAGCCGGGACAGATTGTCGCCACCGCCATCGATGGGAAATATGTAATCCGTTATCTCGCACGCGACCGCATGGGAAATTATTTAGTTGCCGCGAATGCCAATCTTCAACCACTACGCCCCACCTCCTCACTCACCGTGGTCGGCGTAGTGGTGGGGTTAATCCGAAAAGTGCTGAATGCATTGGGAGGAAATAAGAAGGCGGTAAGGCAGTAGCAGTTGTCGATTCGCGTCCATGTAATTTATTGATTTAAATCAGTTGTAGTAGCTACATTGACTTAAAACACCGAGGACAAAATGGAACGAAATGAAAATTTGTTTGGAGGAAGTTGGACCGAAGAAAAATTAGCAATTGTAAAGAAATATCTCCAAGCTTATGCAACTGCACTCAAAAGGCAAAAATTTAGAAAAATATATATAGATGCTTTTGCAGGAACGGGGACAAGACGTGTAAAAAAAGATATGAGCCAGCCACTTGATTTATTTGAAAAAGACCCAGATGTAACAGAATTTCTTACCGGTTCAACAATAAACGCCCTTGAAGTAAACCCAAAGTTCGATGAGTATTATTTCATCGAACAAGATTCCAATAAATTAGAGCTTCTAAAACAAACAACACAAAACTATCAACACAAAGCCATCATTCATTATGTGAGTGACGATTCGAATCGCTTTCTTAAAACCTTATGTGATAAGATTGATTGGGAAAGAAATCGAGCAGTACTGTTTCTTGATCCTTTCGGAATGGAATTAGATTGGTCTACTGTAGAAGTAATAGCTAGTAAACACGCAATTGATGTTTGGTTGTTATTCCCGATCCAAAGTGTTAATCGTTTACTCCCAAATGATGGAGTACTACCTGATGCTTGGAAGGACACGCTAAACAAGTTTTTTGGAAATGCTGAATGGGAAAAAGAGTTCTATACAAAAACACAACAGGATACACTCTTTGGCATAACTGAAAAAACCGAAAAAGTAGCAAACTGGGACAAGCTAGGTAATTACATTCAGTCAAGACTTAGTGAGTGTTTTCCTGCTGTCGCAAAAAATCCAAAACTTCTTCGGAACGGTTTAAATAGCCCCATATTCTTATTATGTTTTGCAATCGGTAATCCTAGCCAAAAAGCGATTGATCTAGGATTGCGACTTGCAGAACATATCTTGGAAGGCTAATGTCAGCTAATTCAGCAATCGAGTGGACGGAATCGTCATGGAATCCGTTAACGGGGTGTACTAAGGTCAGTCCCGGTTGTAAGCACTGCTATGCGGAGACGATGTCGAAACGCTTACTCGCAATGGGACAACCAAACTACCGCAACGGTTTCAAACTCACATTGCACGAAAATGCGGTTGAGCTCCCGTTACACTGGAAAAAACCGCAAACCATTTTCGTCAATTCGATGAGCGATTTATTCCATAAGGATGTACCGGCGTCGTTCATTCACCGGGTATTCGACGTAATGGTCGCGACAGACTGGCACTGCTTCCAAATCCTGACGAAGCGACCGGAACGGTTGTTGAAATTGAGCCCCGAACTGCCGTGGCGTTCGCACATCTGGATGGGAGTCAGCGTCGAATCGGAACCGTATATGAAGCGAATCGATCTGTTGCGCGAGACCGAAGCGAAAGTAAAATTCCTGTCACTCGAACCGCTGTTGGGACCGTTGCCGAATTTGAATTTAGAAGGGATCGATTGGGTAATCGTCGGCGGTGAATCGGGAGCGAAAGCACGACCGATGAACCCGGAATGGGTGACCGACATCCGCGACCAATGCAACCGCGCCGGAGTGAAATTCTTTTTCAAACAGTGGGGCGGAAAAAATAAAAAGAAGGCGGGGCGGTTACTGGATGGCCGTACGTGGGATGATATGCCCAAACGACCGGCACGGAAAGAACAAGGAAAAGTGCATTCAATCCGTGTTTCGATATAGTCAAACTTAACCGGCAAAAAATGAAAATCAGATTCGTGACAAATTAAAAAATATCCATTCGATCTGGATATAACAGAATAGAACCAAGACTGCAATCAAAATACGACGATGTTTTGGTGGGAGATGAAGCACCTGTAATAGCGACGCCTTTCCCGACCGGAGCAAATCATCGGCGGCGATTCCCGCCAATACAGCCAAAAACGGTACGATCGGGAAACGGTAGTTGGGGTGGGAGAACGATAACCAGTATGGAAATGAATAGCAAATCATGATTCCCAATACCAAAACCATTTGATTGGAAGTAATGTTATAATTTTTACGGGTGGCAAAAAACAGAATAACTAGCGCTGTTGTTAGGAAATAAAATAGGGTATCGACCGCTATCGCAAGTAAACTCATCGGTGTGCTAAATGAGTAAAAGCCGCGAAGCGACGATCCGGTAGAATAATCGAACGCAAAGTAAGTGCGAATTCGGCTTGCCGTTCGCATCACAAAGAGATCGGGACGCGCTCCGATATGGCGAAGTACTATTTTCCTAAATGCCGCATCCCGTTCCTTCGGTGGTAAACTGGTCACCGAATCGTACATCGCGGTGAAACCACCGGGTACAAGCGTAGTATCGGAACCGTGTGAACCAAACCACCAAGTTTTGTACAAGGGGGTATAGGGATTGTTGCCGAAGAAAAAGTTAGCGGTATTTGCCTCATTGATTGCGATAAATCTCCCCAGCATCTTGTCCGCTTTGTACAACCATGCGGAGAGAATCGCCACTGCAATGAGGAATGGCAACAACCCTATCCATATTCGTTTCGTCCGGTAGAGCAAGTACAACGGCACAACAAGTGTCAAAACCAAACAACTGGGGCGAACCAGGACCGCCCAGCCCAACACCAAACCGATAACCGGTACGGCAAAACGAACTATCGTTTTCGAACGGGCTTCAATCAACAATACCGAGAGATACACCATGGAAAGAAGACATAAGGCAGTTGGCAGTTGGGATAACGGATCGACTGATTGAAGGACAAACTGGGGAAGCAGGGTAATTATGCAAACCGCGATATTGGCCGCTCTCCGGTTCGACAGTTTCAAGGTGAGCAAATACAAAACTCCGGCGGTCATGGCGTAAAGAACGATTATCGAAATCCTACTTACAAATTCGCTGATTCCGAACAGAGAAAACCAAAGCGATATATAGTAGGGAAGTCCGGGCGGAAACCATGGAACAAAAATTCCGTTACGAGTTAAGTGCTCCGCCATTATATGATAGGAAAGGGCATCGCTTGCAAGCGGAGACTTCGAAGCGAAATAAAGAGCAATAATACGAATAATGAGTCCGAATAGTAAAACATACCAAATGGCATGCTTCGCGTCGAGACCTTTCGCCATGTTTTCTGTTCCTTTACCGTTTTTGGTATTGTGCTGGTTTATGGCTATATCAATAATTGCTTTGTCACCGGATACTTTCAAATGCTGTTGCAACAACTGCAGTTTTTATAGATAAATAATATGCTTAAGGTAATGAAAACAGCATCAGAGTACTAAATTCCTTTTCAAACAGAGGGGCGGTAATTGGATTGCCGTATGTTTCAGCGTGAGTGTAACCTATTATCCAAAACCTAACACCCGATATTTATGCGCACACTTATTGCACATCTCGACGCGGACTGTTTTTATGTCGCCTGCGAACGGTTCTCCCACCCTCATCTGGTGGGAAGGCCGGTGGCGGTGCTCTCGTCGCTCGATGCATTCGTTATTGCGCGCTCCTATGAACTAAAACCATTCGGCGTAAAAGTCGGCACCCCCGTATGGGAATGCCGCAAATTAGCCCCGCAAACCGTATTCCTTCCCGCCGACTTCGCCCTCTACGGTAAAATGAGCCGCCGCATCTTCGAAGTGGTGCGCGATATCGGCGGACTCACCGAAGTCTATAGCATCGACGAGGCATTCACCGACCTCACCGGACTCGACCGTTACTACAATATGACACCGTGGGAACTCGGTGAATTGATTAAACGGCGGATTAGCGAAGAAGTCGGTCTAACGGTATCGGTCGGAATCGGCGAAACAAAAACGATTGCGAAACTCGCCAGCGACTACAAAAAACCGGATGGACTGTTTGTCGCCGATGAAAATACGTTGCACGGTTTTCTCGCCGACCGTGCCGTGGATGAGATTTGCGGTATCGGCGGACGACTCAACCTTGTGATGGAGCGCGCCGGAATCCGCACTGCACTCGACTTCTACAATACACCGCTCGACGTCATCAAGAAGTGGCTCGGCAAACATGGAATGGATTTATGGTTCGAACTTCACGGCCATGTGATGTCGCCGATTCACACCGAGTATGTCGCACCGAAATCGGTCTCGCGCACATCGAATTACGAACTCAAGACGACCGACCCCGATGTGATTTTCGGTGCGCTATCGTATCATGCGCTGAAAGTTATCGGATTATTGGTAACGCAGAATCTCCACACCAGTCGGGTGGGGCACTTTCTGCGCAAGAAGGATTTCACCGTGGATGCGACGTGGCTCTCGCTTGCATACCCCACCAACGAGTATGCCGCTATTATCGGTGCACTTCATAAGGGGTTCTGGCGCATCTTCCGCAGGGGGGTGCTGTATCGCGGAAGCGGCGTGATGAGCGATATCGATCCGCGTGGTGCTACCGAGCCGGACCTCTTCGGAGAATACGACCGGATGGAACGGTCGGCGGAGCTTATCAAATCGGTAGCCACACTAAATAAAAAATACGGGAAGGGGACGCTTGCGTACCTCTGCACCTACCCCTACTCTTCCGTGCGTAAACCGATACCGTACGACCGCATGAACGTACCTATTGTGAAAGCGGGATAACTTAAATAAGTTAGAGCTATCGCAACAAAACAATTTTCCGCGTGCGCACTTGGGTGCCCTGCGACGCGCGGAGAAAAAAGACGCCGCTTGTCAGTTTCGCGTCGTTCAATTGGAATACGTGATTTCCCGCCGACATCCTACCGTTACCCAATACCATCACTTGCCTACCCAACACATCATAGAGAGTTACTTTCGTCAACTCACTCTTCGGCAACGACAACGCAATCCGGGTTGTAGAATTGAACGGATTCGGATAACTCGTCAATGAAAAAGCTTTTGGTATGCCCAATCGTGCTTCCGGTGCGGCGGCACCATTGATGTATTGCGACATCGAGCAAGTAAAATCATCCATCGTATAACCGTCGCGATTAATCGTAGCATCGCTCCTGACACGAATTTGCAACTGGAAAATTGTCGTATCGTGCGTTAATGGAAAATCGTGGTACCACATCGTCCAATTCGTATAAATACCGCTTATCGTATCTACCGGAACAAAAGCACCGGAATCCTGTCGAACCGAGATAGTCCAATAATCGTACCCCTTCTCCATATTTCCGAGATAGCTGAAAGAGTAACGCATAAATGCGGAACACTCACCGGGAAAAACAAATCCGCTGACGGTATCCGGGGGAAATGTGTATGTGTTATTGAGATTATTGCTGTAGTACCCTGCGGGAGAATCGGAAAACCCTCCACCGGAGCGACCACCGACGGTGTATTGGAGAGCAGTTCCGCTACCACCGACATTTGAAGAGGCGAACGGTTGGGAACTGATTACCCGTGTGGAAACTTCACCACCATCGGCAACGTAGTAACCGGGAGTGATGGGAAAATAAACGCCGTTGTCCAAAGTATCATTTAGAATCCAATTCCGCTCGGTAAATGAACCGAAAGAATCAATTGCCACTTCACACATTTCAGATGTACCGAACCAACCATAATTATTCAATGGATACCAAGCTTGCTGCAAATCTTCAAATGGGGAAGCAATGCAAGAGTCGAGAGGTACGGACACACGATTCGGTTGATGACGATCTATCTCAAACGGGTTTGTACCACCGGCAATTCCATAAATTCCACCACTACTCATAATTTTTGTATCCGAAGTAAGCGTATTCACAGTGACAACATCGGGAGCTTCCCAAAAAGCTAACGAAGGATTTCCTGCCTCGAGCCAAGTAGTGCCGTCATATGGGCGGTAAATCCGGGGTTGATACGAACCGGGTGGTAACAGAAAGCGCCAAATCCGTGAAGTTCCGAGCCGTTGATATTTCAAACCGGGATGCATTAAATCGCCGAATGTATTTGCGTTGAAGATTGGTGCTCCAACTAAGTCGACATTCACGTCAACTCCCTGCCATATTAGCGAACAATACGCCAGAATCGAAAACTTATTATCGTTCCATAATCCGGCGAGTGCGCTTGCCGGTGGTGGTTGTTGTGTGCTTATCTCAATCGTCATGTGGCGGCAATACAAATAGCGGGTGTGGTAGTCTTGCAGACCGCCGTTCGCCTGATACCACGTCACTCCATTTACCATGCCGTGCTGGAACGGTGCGGTATTGTTCGCCCAAAGTGTCGGATTGTAAACCGCATACGAATCGGCGGCGGCGATGAACCAATCTTTGTCCGGTTGCGCGGGAAATGACGACCCGGCTTGAGCATCGATGTCGCTGTCGAAGGGATAATTCACGACAGTCGATCCGGTATGAAAATTCAAGCCCAACAATGGTTTTGTCTGATGAGACCACATCATAACCGCTTGAGTTTCCGGCGCACGACCGGTAGTATCATCGAGTGAATCGGTCGTTGTTTTACATGGAAAACTGCGGTTTAAATCGACACCGGCGTTATTCTGGCGGCGGTTGGCAGTGTAGCCGTCGGGATTCATTAAGGGAAGAATATGAACACGGCACTCCGACATCAGACGACTGATTCGTGAATCCGTTGCAGAGGAATCAAGTAACCACTCGGCAAAATTCATCAATAACGGCGTTCCCGGTTTTTCGTTGCCATGAATCGTACCAATTAACATAATACCGGGTAGGTTGAGATAATCCGCTTGGTTAATATTGTTGCCAACGGTAATCGCTACTAACGGACGATTGAGACCGGAATAACCAATCGTGTCAATTCTTGCGGACTGGGGGTGGCGAGCCGCGAGTGCGACGAGTGAATCACAGACTTGTTGTGCGGTAGGATAGGAATTCCACCAATCGGGTTCTAACGGGAGTGGCGCATCTACTGGAGCAAAGCCCGCAGTCAGAAGATTGCTGTATCCCAGCGGGGTTGCCCATACTACGGCTTCATCAAACGTTGTGGTTTCATCGACGATAATGCCATGAACCATGAGTTCGAGTGATTGAATTTGTTTATGGTCGGCATGAAAACGATACCGTTTCGCCTCATTCAGGTTCACAAAATTAGGTGAGGCGTACCCGATGGACAACATGACGAGGAATGCCAAGAGCGCAATTGTTCGAAAATGTTGTTGGTATCTGATGTTCATGGTTCCTCCCGTTAGGGACTATATGATGGAATTGTTTGGGTTTTTTGAAGATTTTTAGGATAGATTCAAAATACAATTGTTTTCCGTAATTGTACAACTTATTTTGTAGCCATTACCGGAAGCACGTAACAACGGTAACAGAACTTTTGGAGAACTCTATGAATATGATTACTACCAGTAAACAAGGCGAAGTAATGGTTATTGCACTCGCCGGCAAATGGATGGGCGGAAACGAAAACCAACAATTGCTTGACTTGATTCGCGGTGAGTTAATGCAAGGTACCAAAGCAATAATTTTAGATTTGCTTCAGGTGCAATGGATGAACTCAACGGGTATCGGTGCACTTGCCGGCGCTTTAACTTCCACCCGCAGTGCCGGCGCGAATTTGGCATTAACGCGCGTACCCGCCGACATTCAGGAATTGCTCGATATCAGCCATCTCTCCACGGTTTTTATCATTCGTAAAACGATGGAAGAGGCATTACAAGCGGTAATGTAATCGTTATAATGACATAAAGAGGGGCGTATTTCCTACGCCCCTTTTTTCGTATGAGCTGAGTCGAATCAATGTGGTCATATCCCTACAATCATAATTTCTATATCGCGTTTCTCACTGCATACTTTCTTGCGTATGCGTCATTCCGGTTACGCGCAATAACACGCGGTGGTGCGATAGCCGGTGGTGTAGCAGTATCGGTAATTCTTTTTACCGGTGGTTTGCCTTTGTTCGGTTTATTGCTCCTTTTTGTCGTATCGGGTGGAATTCTAGCCCACCTTCCGCATCCGAATAATAGTTCCGCATCCGACCAACACGGCGCTCGAACGGTGTTTCAGGTATTCGCAACAACAGGAGTGGCCGGACTATCGGCTTTTCTACTCGTACTACCGCAATTTAGCGATGCGCTTTGGCAACGGGCTCTGCTGGCGGCAATTGTGGTATCGTTAGGCGCTTCCTTTTCCGATACACTTTCAGCGGAATTAGGGAGCCGTTATGGTGGAACACCATACAAACTTCTTTTCGGCAAACCGTTGGAACCGGGTATGAGTGGTGGTGTGACGTTGTTCGGGCTTGCGGTTGGCGGCGTTACGGCGATTCTATTCGCTTGGCTTGCAACTTATTTCAAAGTGCTTCCTCGCGGTTCCGAACATATACTGTCGCTCTACGCTTTCCTTGGCAATATTCTCGATTCAATACTCGGCGGAACGTTACAAGCGAATTACCGATGCCCGGTTTGCGGATTGGTCGGTGAGCGCAAACTTCATTGCGGTTCAAAAGGGGAGCTAACCAACGGTTTCCCGGTTTCGAATGCGGGCGTTAACTTGATTTGTACGACGATTGTCGCGCTGTTGGCAATTTGGTACTACATGCCTTAATGTGAGAATTAATAAATCGATTTGTAACCGCGGATAAGCATTCGCGGTTTTTTTATTGTCGTGTTTGTGGTGGTAAAACCAATACACCGGTAGCATTAAGATACGCAGGATAAATCGCTCCGCGATGGATGCGGTCACTCGATGAAAGAATCTCCGCTACTACCCGAAAATAGCTTTTTGTCACTCCCGATAACAGTATCACTCGCGCGGTATCGTTCTGATACATTATCGGACTCCACGTATCGACGGTACCTAATGGGTTGGAATTATTTTCTTCGATTCGATAGATCGGAGGTGAAGCCAATAACTGTCCGAGATAATCATAGCGAACGGCATTCCAAGTAAGTCGGACGGTATCGCCGGATTCTACGGTATTTACAATTACCGGCGTTGCCGGTGCCGCATGATCCAGCACCATCATTTGCAGTGGTACAGTTACCGATGCGTTCGTTGCATTCGATTGGAAGTGTAGGATTGTGTTTAAAATGCTACCGGCAGATCGGGTCCGCGCATCAAAAGTCAATGTCAACGGTGCAATACCGCCACCCGGAATGGAAAATGTTAGTGGTGACCACTTAACCCACGGTTCGTTAGGAGTAAATAATACTGCAGAATTAGAAGCAATCGTCGTATCATAACCGGTTTGTTGCCAACGCAATCGGGTCGTATTCTGGATGCCAACTGTATTCGATGGTGAAGAACCTGCTAATGACATGACTCCATACTGCAACAAAACCGATCCGGTTTGCGACAGTACGATTTCAAAATTAAATACACTTGCACTATTGTCGATGTATTGGACACTCGACCAAGCAAAAGTTGCGCGATGATTTACATTATCCGCAAGGAAGCGGGTAGTTCCTTCGCCGGCTACATTTAAATCACCCCAATATGCCGCAATCATTGCGTTTAACTGATTCGTAGGCAACGGGTCGTTACCGTAAGCGGTACTCGCAGTACTATCAAAACTTATCCAACCATTCGTACACATCCACGCATTCGTGTATGAATGACCAAAAAATGGAAAAGAAAACGGTAGCGTAAATGGGCCATTGGTGGCATCATCTCCGGTAGGACCCGCCGTTCCTGACGAGGCATCGATCCAGTTAAATACCGGCCCGCCGATATCGGTGGAACGGGCAAAGGTATAATTCCAGCCGGTATCTTGAACGGCGGCGTTCATCGTCATACCGCCGGTATTATGCAAAGTCATTGTCTGATTGAGTGTATCACCGGAATACAAAGTTACCGATTCGGAAACAGGCGATATAGAAAAATACGCAGGTACTAAAATCGTAAAATTTCCATTCGAAGTATCGGCTTGTGATGAGTTAGCTGTATTCGATACCCGGATACGCGCATTAAAAGAAGTAGAACCCGACACCGTCCATGAATAATTTCCGGTATTCGGTGCGGAAGAGGCGATGGTTTCCCAACTGGAACTGGGGTAGGCACGGTTCAATTCGATATGAACAGTAGTTATTGAACCACTGGTCGACCACTGGATTGTCCGGGTAGAACCGAGTGTCCAATTCTCACCACCATTCGGGATGTTTAATGAAACCGGCGCGATAGAAACTGAACGGACAGCAGAATCGGCGTTGATCAACCCTCTTCCCAGCAAACCGATGTAATTCGAATTCTGTGCATTTATATTTTTTGCACTTCGCAATAGTATCGCTTTTAAGGTATCCCCTGACATGTTCGGACGTCGTGAAAGTACCAATGCCGCTACCGATGCCGCCGTCGGAGTTGCCATCGATGTACCGCTCCATGCCGCATAATCATAGTTGTGATATACATTATTCACCATCGTCGACCAGATATTCACGCCGGGGGCGGAAATATCAACCCACGTTCCATAATTGGAAAAACTGGCGCGAACATTACCGGTACTTAGCGCGGCGACTGCGATTACGCTGTCGTACGCGGCGGGGTAAGATGGCTCTGAGGTATTGTTATTACCTGCCGCTGCGAACAGGAGACATCCGTGGTCATGGGCGTAGTTGATTGCGGTTTGATAAATACTTGAAGAACCACTACCACCAAAACTTATACTAATGATTCGAACACCACGGTTCACGGCATATTGAATCGCTTGTTCAAAATCGTCGTCATAACCGCTCCCGTAAATTGTGCCGTTTGAGTCCAACCAGGCAAAACCGGCACGAATGCAAATCGTTTTCACGTTAAAGCTTGCCGCAGTGACACCAATTCCGTTATTGGTTCTTGCCGCAATGGAACCGCACACATGCGTTCCGTGGCCGTGGACATCGAACGGGTTATTATTAGGGGTTCCGTATTGTTCGCCTACTGCAGGAAAACCATTCAGGTTGTTATAACTATGCGAGACAAAATTCCATCCGATAACATCGTCGATAAAACCGTTATTGTCAGCGTCGGTACCATCGTTGTCAGTGCTGGTGAATCGACCGTCATGATTCACATCTTCGGCGGGATTAACGGCGATGTTTGGCCATAAATCGGGGTGATTAAAGTCGACACCGGTGTCTATTGTCGCAGCAAGGACGGTGCTATCTCCTCTTTGGATTTCCCACGCCTGTCGGGCATGGCAGGAATCAATTCCCCATGAATTCATGCCACTAAGCGCCCAATCGTTCGGTGTGTAATCGCAATCGCTTCGGCACACCGGTTCGGCAAATACGATAATTGGTAATTTCTGCAATTCATCGGCAAGTGCAACCGGATCAAGCCCGGTCGGAAAGCGTTTAGTAATTAACCGGTAGTCGCGCTCCATTCCCAATCGGAAGAAGATTGGATCGGACATCGAAATCGGATCATGGGAAAACACCGGGACGAGTTTTTCAACGTCATACGCAGACATGAATCCGTCCAATTCTTTATTGCCGGTAGGAAAGCCAATCGAACCATCGTTTGATTTATGGAGAGTTGAGTAGAATTTTGGTTCGAACTGGAAAGAAACCCGGTCGGGAGAATAAAGTGGAATCGATTGGGCAAGTTGCGCCAAACTGAGGAATAGCAACACAAGCAAACACGAACCAAGTTTGGACAACATCAGCACTCCGTAATGAAAAACGAATCAATAGTTAGTTAAATATCGTACGAATGATTTCATCGTTATACAATGATGAATTCTAACTGGAATGAAGCAACAAAGGAATTATGAGCTTGACAAACGCAATAAAAACTAAAGGTTACGAATAAATTTAGGTATAAAAACAAAAATTTGTTCCTTTTTATTTATTTAACTCATCCCGACATAATCCCACTAAATCCTCCAACTCTTGACAACCCCTTCCCGATATACTATCTTATTCCCTTGAAAGCTCATCTGGGGATTATGAGCTCATCTGGGGATAAGGACTAATATGACAGAGATAGAACAAATGCAAACTACTCTTTCCGAACTTAAAAAAGATGCGGAGGAGAAACAGGCGGCAGCGGCAAAGGCGTTGGCGCTCGTCAGAAGTTTTGAAGATGTCATTGGATTCTATAATTCTCATGCCGAAACAGAAAAAAAACAAGAAACCATTTTTTCTATTGCACCCAGTACAAACGAGGAATCAAGCATCAGTTTAGTACGACAGACTATTATTGATATACTTCAAGAAGCTTCGCCAAGATTCCTTCCGGCTAAATTAGTCCTGGAAAAAATTGAGAATCTTGTCGCAAATGGAAGCATAAACTGGGATGTTCAACCGGCATACCGCTCACAAAAAGTCTACAAGTTGATGCGTTCGTTACATAAAAGCGGGGTAGTGCATTCAAAAAAAGAAGGCGCAAGAGGAGCGGTAGCCTATCAATTCATCCCGAAAAAGCTGGATAGAGTTTAGTAAATAGAAAACGGTTCGACGTGCGACCGTCGAACCGCTCAAAATCAACCAACCCAATATGCAGAAGGGAGGGCAGATGACTAAAAGTACGGAAAACCGGCTTGCAACGCAAGTACGCCGTATTATATACCTAAGGCATTATTCCTAAAAATTTTAGGAAGGCCGCGTGTTCGGTTACCACCATACACAGGAAACCCCGCTGATTAGGCGGGGTTTGCCTTTGTCTTATCTTCAGAGCTTCCTTTATTTCTGTGACAGTTTTATGACCATCGCGAATAACACGAGCGAGGGCTTCCTAGAAAACCTTTTCGCCAATACGATCTTTGTTTCACTCGATTTCTTGTTAGACCGTGGTAGCTCTTTATGTATTGCCTTCCCAGATATTTGGCTCCCGGTAGTGCAGCCGCTTTCCCTCAATTTGTGAGTATGCTACCTACATTCTTTCTCCATCACTAATTTCTTTATAGCTCCAACGAAACACAATGTACTGAAACACTTTCGTGTATATTTTGGGAAAATATAGTCGGAATTATGTACTTGACAAACGCACTTTTGTGTTGTATATTGTACTCGTAAGGTAAACCAAACGGATACAAGCATGAAAAACCTAACCATTACAGAGCTGTTAATCAAGTTCGGAGAAGAAGACAAGGCGCGAGAGTTCCTTGAGCGCTTGCGTTGGCATGGTGAACCCACTTGTCCTCGTTGTGGTACAATCCAAAACCATAAGTTTACAGCTCGTGAAGGAACAAAGACGCACGCTCGTAAAGGTGTCTACTTTTGCAGTGACTGTCGTCAACAGTTTACCGTTACTGTCGGTACAATTATGGAAGCGACGCACATCCCACTTGGAAAATGGATTGCGGCTTTCTTTCTTATATGCGCCTCGAAAAAATCTGTATCTTCCCTCCAGATGAAAAGAATGCTGGGTATCACCTACAAGTCTGCATGGTTTATGACTCACCGAATACGTCACGTCATGGATGAAAACGGAACAATGGACAAACTAACGGGAACGGTTGAGGTTGACGAAACGTATGTAGGTGGCAAGCCGCGTAAAGGTGACAAGAGGGTTTACAAAAGAACAACGCACAAAACTCCAGTAATGGCTTTAGTGGCGCGTGACGGGAAAGTGAAAACCCAAGTAACAAGAAATACGACGGCACTTACTGTCAAAGGAGCAATTCGTGCTCATGTAGATTCGAAGAGTAGAATCATTACCGATCAATATGTCTCTTACAGTGGAATCGGTAGTGAGTTTGCGGGCGGTCACCACACTGTCAATCACACCAAAGGTGAATACTCCCGCGGAGATATTTATACGAATACGGTAGAATCGTTCTTTGCACTTCTGAAGCGAGGAATCTACGGAACGTATCACCATGTAAGCAGGGAACATTTACACCGATATGCGAGCGAGTTTGGTTTCCGTTGGAATACACGGGACGTAAGCGACGGCGAGAGAATGGAAGTTGCTCTCGGAAGAATTGGTGGTAAAAGGTTAATGTACCGGGACTCATAGAAAGAAGGAAATGGCGAGAGGTTAGCGTCATGGCAACAAAAAAAATTGTTATTAGAATGATTGGTGACCCCCGAATTGGTGGTGATCCAGATATTAATGACTTTATTGAAAAAATGAAGGCACTTAAAACTGCGCTTGCTCATACGGAGAGATTGATAACTAAAACAGAAAAAACAGTGGTTCATTTTAAATTATCTGAGGCGACTCACGATTCTCCTTGGACTTTTGTTTTATTAGCGTATTTAGTAACTATATTTCAACCGAATAAATTTATTAACAATGACTTGTGTGATGTGTTAATAAAAAGATTTAACAATAGTGTAAAAGCCATAAACAAGGGGACAATTTCTAAAGATGAGCTTGATTTGCCTGCTTGGGATGCTTATATGAAAATGGGAGAAAGCAATAACGAAAGAAATACAGGATTTGAGGTTTTAGATGGTACAAATATATATTCGGTTGACAGGACTTATGTTCAAAAAATTAAAAATATATTAGGAAAGGAAGAAGTTGTTTATGGTTCTATAGTTGGTAAAGTAGAGGGATATAATTCTCATAATGACAATAACACCTTCTTTCTTTATCCGATAGTTGGTTTATCTCGCGTAACATGTTATTTTCCGGATAAGTTAAAATACGAAGCAAAAGAGTCTTTATTAAAAAATGTTCGTGTTCACGGTAAATTAAAATATAAACCCGGAGATAATTTTCCGTCTGAGGTTATTGTTGATAATATTGAGTTTATTGATGAAAACCCTGAATCTACACTAATGAGTTTAAGGGGTATTGTAAAGACAACTGGAAAATTAAAATCCGAAGAAATTATTAGACGAGGGCGACATGCCTATTAATAAACGTAGGATTTGTTGGGATTCGTGTATTTTCCTTTCGTGGTTAAAAAATGAACCCCGAGCGGCGGGCGTAAATGAAGGAATAGAGCAAATTGTACAATTGGTTGACCAACACAAAATCCTTCTCATGACATCCGTTCTTACTTATACCGAAGTTTTATATGACAATAACGTAATGAGTGATTTGCACGAAAGGTTTGTTTCTTTTTTTGATAATCATCCTGAAGATGCGATTCCGATTTCGATTGACCATGTTGTTGCAAAAAAGGCAGCACAAATACGTTTGAAGAATAGAAAAATAACAAGCGAAGATGCCTTACAGATGGCGGCAGCCATTATCTACAAAGCTGATGAGTTTCATACATTCGATGGAACTGCTAAACATCTAAAAAAGTGTCACCTACTTCCATTAAACGGAAAAACTATTGTAGATAATCTCGTTATTTGCGAGCCGTATTGTCAACAGTTAAACTTACTTTCTCCGCGTGAAGATGATGAAGCTGAAACCTGAACATAAAAAATTAACAGACCTCACGATGGACGAAACCGAGTTCGAGCAAGAACTCGAAAAAATTCTGCACACTCCCACCTCTAAGGTCTCTCAGAAGCAGTCAATTAAAAAGAACAAGAAACGCCATCGTGGTGCAATTGGTAGACACGAGGGTTTGTTGGGTTCACGTTAGTTCTGAAACCATACAAACCTTTGCCCGAAAGGGATTGCGAGTCCGAATCTCGTCGATGGTACTAACTCTGCGTTTCTAAAGTATACAATTCCGAATATAGTTTACAATGCTTCATCGTTGCTTTCGATTTGAATTATTATATCTATCATTGAAAAATGTAACTTTAATAGAAAATAACTTGCATTATGCAGATTCTGGTTGCAACTTAACATGATAGGATGTATCTTATATATGCATTTGATAAATTTAGATTACACTTGTAGCATCTGGGTACGGGGGTCAAATGGATAAACAAAGCGAACGATTACGATTAGGTGAACGTATCCGTGAGATGCGGGAAGCATCAGGGTTGTCGCAGCAGGATCTTGCCGAGCGAGCTTCGGTTACCCGTCCGTACTTATCGAATCTTGAACGTGGCCAAAGCTCACCAACTGTCGATTTAATCGTACGGATAGCGAAAGCGTTAAACCAGACACCGAGTGAGTTGCTTGATCATTTCGAAATGAGTGACCCGGAATTAGTCGCCGATCCGGGGTATGGACTTTATCCGGCACTACAAGAGTTACTTAACGATAACGAGGCAAGGATACTATACAATATCACCGATGATGAAGTACAATTACTGAAATCGGTACGGTTTTTACGACAAAACTTCCAACCATCGAAACAATTTTTTCTCGATGCCCTACTCGATTTAAGGCGGCGTAAGAATCGTATATGATGTAATTTTGGCCGCAGTTATTCGGCCTCGGTGGCGGATACCGTTGGAGCTAATTCGGTAACCAATACTTTATCGACCCTTCTTCTATCCATATCAACAACTTCAAATTTCCACCCGTTCCACTCGAACCAATCGCTCGCGGCGGGTATCTTACCCAAATAACTGACGATAAACCCACCTAAGGTGTGAAACGTAACATCGTTTTCCATGGGGAGCGTTTCGATACCGAAATTTTCCTTGAATTCCTCGATCGGAATCAGTCCATCCACCAACCATGAACCATCCGCACGTTTTACAATTTCCAGTTTATCGGGAATATGCGAGGATGGAAGATCACCTAATACCGCTTCGACTAAATCGTTTATCGTGAGCATCCCCTGTAATGTGCCATGTTCGTTAACAACAAGCGCGATGTGTGTTCTCGCGAATTTAAATTGCCGCAGCGCTTCCAATGCCGAAACTGACATGGGCAAATAAAGCGGTTCATGTAGTAACTGAGTTAAATCGAGCGGTTCACCACGCTGTTTCTTTGAATAGACTTCCTTCGTGTGAACAATACCGATTATATGATCTAAATCTCTACGCGCCACTGGAAATCTTTTGTGGGTGCTTTCCGCTATTTTGTCGAGTAACGCCTCTTCGGTATCGTTCAAATTCAACCAATCGAGGGTATTACGCGGCGTCATTAACGCCGCAATCCGGGTATCAGCGAGGCCTAGCGCCCCTTCGAACATTTCGCGCTCTTCGTGTTCAAATACACCTGTTTTCGCTCCATGCTCCACCATAATTTTTATTTCTTCTTCAGTTACATCGGACGTACCGGCTTTGCTCAACCCAGTCAATTTAAGAGCAGAATCACTCAAGAAACTCAATATTTTTACTATTGGATACGTCGCGACGAACAGGGTCTGCATCGTCGATGCGAAGGCAACGGCAATCCGTTCGGAATGCCGGAAAGCAATCTGTTTGGGAATCAATTCGCCGATTAGAAGTGAAAAAAACGTGATACCTACGACTACCGTCGCGAGCGCTAACGGGGCATCGTATCCGGCAAACATAGGGAAAGTCGCATACCATGCACTGAGCCGGTCAGATAGTGTGGCACCGCCCAATGCACCTGTGAGAATACCGATTAATGTGACACCAATTTGCAGGGTGGAGAGGATTCGACTCGGATGGCTCGAGAGATCGAGTGCGGTCTTTGCCGATTTTGCACCGGCTCGCAACAGCACTTCCAGCCGGGCACGGCGGGCTTTGACAATAGCGATTTCCATCATCACGAGACAACCGTTCGCGACGATGAGTATAGCGATGAGTATCAATTCCCAAATAGCAGTCGGCATATTTCTAACTTAAGTAATTATGTTGTGGTAAAGGAAATTTAGGTACCGGTCACCTGTATGGAAAATAGTCAGCGGAATGGCAAGAAAAAAATGTTTCACGGTGAAGTGAACAGTTGCTTTAGTTGGTCAGCTTCCAATAAGAGGCATTCTATTGTCTTTTCTCGATTGTGTTCACCCCGAGTGATGTGGAATTCGGTTTTAGAAATGTGGAGTGATTTTGCAAGAAATTCCAGCAGTTGTTCGTTTGCTTCGCCGTCATGCGCCCCTTTGGTGAGTTTAATCCGCAGGACATCTCCCTGCATTCCGGCGAATTCGAGCCTGGAGGATTGGGGAACAACTTTTACTTTGAATTGCATGTCTCAGATTTTCTTCGCCGGTAAAAGTTTTCCAGTCACTTCACCAAAGCCAATCCGATACCCATTCCCCTGTGACCAACCGCGAATTGTGATACGGTCGCCATCTTCAATAAACGTCCGTGTTTTACCGGAGCTGAGTGTGATTGGTTCAGTACCTTTCCACGCAAGTTCCAGCATACTTCCCCGCGACTCTTTCGTCGCACCGCTAATCGTACCGGAAGCAAGCATATCACCGGTTCGAAGGTTACAGCCGGTAATGGTGTGATGGGCAATCTGTTGGGCAAGATTCCAATAGAGATATTTGAAATTGGACAATGATATTCGTTGCGGTTTGCTCATCTTTTCCGATTGAAGTGTCACTTCCAATTCAATGTCGTACGTCGGATTCCCTTTTGATTGCAGATACGGAAGCGGTACAGGCTTTTGTTCGGGGCCTTCACAACGGAATGGTTCGAGTGCTTCCATCGGCACTATCCATGGGGAAATCGAAGTGGCAAAGTTTTTTGCAAGGAACGGGCCCAGTGGTACATATTCCCAGCGTTGAATATCACGCGCACTCCAATCGTTCACCAGTGCCAAACCAAATAGATGTTGTTCGGCTTTTTCCACCGGTATCGGTTCACTAAGCGGATTGCCTGTCCCAATGAACGCACCTATCTCCAACTCGAAATCGAATTGCTTACAGGGCCCGAATGACGGTCGTTCCGCATTATCGTCTTTCGTTTGTCCCGAAGGCCGTATGATGTCGGTTCCACTTACAACAATAGAACTTGTGCGACCGTGATACCCGACCGGAAGCTCCAACCAATTCGGCATCAGAGCATTTTGCGTCCCGCGGAACATGATTCCGACATTCGTCGCATGTTCGCGCGAAGAATAAAAATCTGTGTAATCGCCGATGTCAACCGGCAGAACCATTTCCACTTCGTCGCGGCGATACAGTACGGCTTCCTTCAAGTCAGCATTATCGCGCAAGATGGGATTATCGTTTCGAAGCAAATTCGAGATTACGGCGCGAGCTTCGTGCCATGCAGTTGCGCCAAGCGACATAAATTCGTTGAGGGTTGGTTGCGCAAAGATTGTTTTACCGACAAGCGATGTGCTATCGAAATAGCCATATTCCTCAAGACGGGCAAGGTTGAGGACACACTCGCCAATCGCGGTAACAATAAACGGGGCATCGTCACAACAGCCAGCCCGGCGGCAAACACCATAAGGTAAATTCTGTATTGGAAAATCAGAATCGGGTGAAACTTCAATGAAGGAGCGCAAATTAGGATTGGTGGTATCAGTCATTTCTTTTCCAGAATTATAGTAAACCGGATGCTTTTAAATCATCTAATGGTTCTTCGAAACTGCAACTACCGAACGAAATGAGTATGTGTCGGGCTTCTTCAATTTGTTGGTTCGTAGCGTGATACTTACCATCCCAAACCAACTCATTATCGCTGAAGACAAATTTTTCCGGTTTCCCTTCGGAAACTATCTCGGCAAGTTGCTCTTCGGTTAGTTGCGGATTCGAGCAAGCAATTATGCCCGCGGCAAATAGTGAGATAAATCCATGTTTTTCATCGCGTGAATTGGAAAAATACGGGTGATGCAGCCCTTGGGTTGCCTTAAATGGAAGTTTTCGTTCGATGCATTGCTTTAAAATTGCCGCAATCAAATACGAAGGTGGAATCCGCTCACCACCGCACCGAAGTTTTAGGCCCACTCTCGCTTTCACACCCAATTTATTCAATGAAACATTAATTCGGGACAATACTTCTGTAACCATTTCAAAAGTAGGTGCGGCAACGGTGAATCCGTTATAGGGAAGTTCGAAAAAACAAATCAGTCCATCATTTTCACGGTTTTGTAATGAAGTCACCACGTCATCGCCGAACTTACCAAGTTTGCCTATTGCGGCATCACGATTTGGGTCGATAGCCAAAGCCGAGAGCATCGGAACGGATAAACGGACTTCATAAGAATCGATTACCAAATCATTGGGATGAGATTCTTGTAATGATTTCAAATAACTGAGCTCTAATGAAAATTCTTCAACTGAAGTCAGCTCCTTGTGTTTTTCACCACCTAACGTCGTAATATGAACGGGGTGATTCGGTTGCGGATTAGCCGACATTGCATCGCAGAAGGGAGCAAAGGCGTCGAGCGGTAGGACAAACCGGGCGAGGAAGTCACGATGGTTCGATTCGCGGTAGAGTAAAAAGTTTTCAAATGATTCAGCAAAGGGTAGTTTCGCGGGTGGAAACATCCCTGCGTAATCGATTATCCCGTACGAAAATTTCTCAAACGATTTTTTCAATTTTCCCCCGCCACTTTTAATGGGTCAGCGCATACACGATTAAATTGGTACCCATTTTCAACGCTGCCGTCCTTACTGACTCCGGGTCGTTATGCACGTCGGGGTCTTCCCACCCATCCCCCAAATCACACTGATAATCGTAATACGCAACCAACCTGCCGTTTATCCACCAACCAAATCCCTGTGCCGGTTTCCCGTCATGGACGTGTACCTTCGGTGGTCGTCCATCGGGAAACGGAAACCGTGTTTTATAAATTGCAAAGTCAGCCGGTACCTCTTTGATGTCTTGATCGGGAAAGACTTTCTTCATTTCGCGACGGATGGCAACATCCATCCCATAACTATCGCAGAGATGAATAAATCCACCTGCCTCCAGCCAATCGCGCAAACGCTGTGCTTCGTCCGGAGTGAAAATCATATTGCCATGCCCGGTCACAAAAATGTATCGGTACCGCCATAAATCGGGTGAATCCAGCGAAACGGTTGCGGGATGCTTTGCACAAACGAGTCCGGCGTTTTTAGCCGCGTACGCCAATAAATTCGGTAAAGAGGATGGGCCTTTATACCAATCACCGCCTCCATTGTATTTTAGTTGCGCAATTTGAAACTCACCCGGTTGCGCTTCTAAATATTTCTTCGCTTCCTCTTTACTCGCGGGAGGCGGCAACTGCGCAAACAACGCAGTTGACAACAATATCCAAACAATCGCGCACAGTTTTTTCATACGATTACTTTTCCTTCGGCATCGTTCGTCTTTTTTTCATTGCATTAATTGAATCCGTTTTCATTTCATACGATGGACCAATCCAGTGCACAAACGTATGAACCTGAATATCGGGGAACGGCCACAACCCCTGCGTTATACCAACATTTACATTTTTCGGCCCCATCCACCATAGTGTATCTGCCCCATTCAATACACCTAATGCTTGAATTACATCGTGGTTTTGCGGCGACTGTGCCCAGAAAAGCAATTGGGTACTTTCTCGCGCCAAGCTGTCCAGTTTTGACGGCAATTCTTCGATCAACCACTCTTTATCAAGTACCAATGAAATTGCCGCTGTTGCCGGTTGCAACGAATCGGGATGGACAAAACGTGTGAGCAAACTTAGACTACCATCTCCGAATAGCACGTGAACGAATTGTACTTTTCCACCGACAACAGTATGATACATAGGTGCAATGGAGCGACGATTCGCTTGCGGCAACTTCAACAAATCCGTGCTAAATGATTTTAGCTCAAGAAATGTGTCAGGGTATTGGGCACACAATTTGAAATTACCTGAAGACACGATAATTACCTTTACCCCGGGTAGTTTTCGTAACTCGCGGATGATTTCCCGTGCGGGTTTACCGTTTTGATATACGGAATCGGCATCGAGCAGGGCAATCGAATGCGGGTAATACATCAACGCAATTTGGTCATGTACCGCGTTTGCATTCGCGTATGACCAAGACATATCAAACGGCCATCCCGGTGCAGCAAACGCATTAATTGTGTTTGCCGCGATGATAATCAGCACCAACTGAAGTAATAGACTAGAATTGTGTTTTTTAGTCCACATTGTAAGCCAAAGTTAATTCACAAGAAAGTAACCAACGAATACACCCGAACCAACTTTGTCCCGTCCTGTCGACCATTCCAAACCTGAAAGTGAAACGCGGCAAATCTGCCGCGTCTCTCGTCTCCTTACCGTTGACTCAACATCCTCTCCATTATAATCCAAGGGGATTTAACGGTTTTGCACCGTAATAGTATTCAATGGATTTCGATTCGGTATAGCTTTTCATTGTATCGAGGGCAAGTTCCCGACCAAAACCGGATTCTTTGAATCCACCGAACGGCATACCGGTTTGTCCGGTCATTATCGTATTCACACCCATCAAACCGGTACGTACTGCTTGTGCAACACGTATTGCCCGAGCGCCATTGGTTGTCCAGATTGTTCCGGCTAATCCGTATTTCGATTCGTTGGCGAGCGCGATTGCTTCTTCTTCAGTATCGAAAGGAATCGCAACAGCAACCGGCCCGAAAATCTCATCTTGTGCAACACTCATTCCGTTTTTTACATTTGCGAGCAGCGTCGGTGCATAGAAGAATCCTTTTCCTAATTCCCCTTCAGTGAGACGCTTACCGCCACACGCCACAACCGCGCCTTCTTTACCACCCTCTTCAACAAAGCCATGGACAACTTCGACCCTGTGCTTTGAAATCAACGAACCCATTTGTGTCGTTTTTTCGAGTGGGTTTCCCACTTTAATTTTATTTGCTTTGGTAGAAAAATCAGCAACAAATTTATCATATAATGAACGATGAATAAGCAAACGGGAGCGTGCCTCACACGATTGTCCCGCCGAATAATAAATGCCAAAGAGTGTGCCGGCGAGCGCGGCCTCATAATCCGCATCTTCAAAGACAATACCCGCAGATTTGCCACCAAGTTCCAATGAGATTCGTTTCAAGGTTTTCGCTGCCGATGCCATTATTTGTTTACCGATCGCAGAACCACCAGTAAAGGCGATTTTATCGACACCGGGGTGTTCTACCAGATGGTGTCCTACTTCGTTGCCGACACCATTAACGATATTCAGAATTCCATCCGGGAAACCGGTTTCTTTCGCCAACTCGGCAAGGACATGAGCAGTAACGGGAGTCAATTCCGACGGTTTCAAAACAATCGCGCACCCCGCCGCCAGCGCTGGTGCGATTTTCCAGACGGTAAGCATCGCCGGATAATTCCACGGGACGATTTGCGCGCACACCCCAACCGGTTGCCGCGAGACGATACCCAAATGTTGACCGGGAAGCGGCATCGTTTCGCTAAATCCGGTCGCCGCGGCACCGGCATAATATTCAAACAAATCAACGCAATCTTTCCATTCGGCAGTGGTTCCCCATATTGTCTTTCCGACGTTCGTCGTTTCGAGTACCGCTAATTCTTTCAAGTTGGCATCAATCAACTGTGCGAGTTTCAACAATAATTTTCCCCGTTGTCCCCCAGTCATTCGCTGCCATTTAGGGTTTTCGAATGCGATGCGCGCCGCTTTGACCGCTGCCTCTATCGTAGAAGCGTCCCCGCACTCGACGAGTGAGATTTGCTCACCGGTAGCCGGGTTCATCACGGGTAGTGTTTTTGCATTGGTCGGTTCGGTTGCAGAGCCGTTAATCCAATGGGTATAACGTGGTAATACTGAAAGGTTCGCCATTAATTTGCTCCTGATTTGTTACAATTGAGTGATACGAGACATCGCTTACGTTCACTAAAACGACTACCCCCCTAAACGGGGGGTAGATCTTCACCATGCGAACCATTTCGTCTTATTATGCAGCTATAACGGGATGTTTCGCTTTATACTTCTTCCACATCTTCCGACCAAAATAAATCATAGCACCAATCAGTAACCATTTCGGCCATGCAGAAATAATACTGGCAAGAAACTCCATCAAATCAATCCAACCGGCTTTAAAAGCGGAGCCAAATTGCCACAACATCGTAGGTTCAGGATTCATTACTTGAGGTCTCACTTTCAGGGGTTGATAGATACTTAGTTCGATAGTACTATAATCGACGCGGTCGCCGAGAAACCGAACTCGCCCTTCCGCCGCTTCAATTTCTTCTTCGAGATTACGGATACCACCTTCTACTTGTAATATTTCATCCACTGTCCGCGCATGACTCAATATTTCATGGTAACGTTTAGCCGCTTCCCGTTTAGATTTGATGCGGGTTTCCAGATCGGTGTATTGTTCGGTGACATCCTCGGCGTTTACCCTGCGGTAAATCACTTTGGTAGCGGTATTGGATACTTCATTTAAGAGTAAATCAAATTGGTCGGAAGGGACACGAATTGTAATGGTATTTTGTATCGAGAATTCGTCGGTTTGTTCATTTTCATTCGCAAGATAAGCGCTATGCTTAAAAATCGCTTCATTCAAATTTGCACGGTATTTCCGATAATCTTCGGTTTCACACCGTATATTCGCATTCTTTTTAATCATCATCTTCGCTAACTGCTTTTCTTGCGTCGCAGCTAAATCATCGGTCGGTGGTGTTGCAATCGATGAGTGGTAATTATTTCCTGAATACCGGTTATTGTTTTGCTGATAATAGCCCCCACCGGGTTTCATAGAGGCACTTTTCGCGCTTGTCCGACTCGTTGAAGTGATATTGCGGTTGTTTGGAGAACTCATCATAGCGCTTGAATTGTCGAAGCTACCTACACCACCGAAACCGCTCCCCCCTTGTTGGCTGTACTGTCCTTGTTCAAAAACTTGTGATTGCTCTTTGTATTGTTGTGCCGCTGTGTAATCATTCGGTCCACCCAATCTACCTATCGCTCTACCGAGATGGTGTGTAGAGCTCATGAACATCCAGCGTCCCGCTACTAATACTACAACAATGCAGATAATGGATAACAAACCAATTTTGAGATAGCGAGTGTATTTCATGGTTTACCCCTCTTGTTGAATACAGTCAGCCGATTTGCTGGAAATGACGGCAATCGGCACCTAACAATAGGGTAGCCAAATTGGGTAGAATGTATCTATAGGGGTAAGTCCCTATTAACGGGATTTATTCCCATCACGTTCAATCGGGGTTGATGGTGAGTGTTAAGCGGAATTCACGTATTTCAGGAAGTGATTCGTCAATACTGGCAGGGTCGGTGTTCGTGCGGAAAATTCGGCTCCATCCTTCGATTCTGACATCCCACGGATAGCTACGCCATTCGACACCGCCACCGAGGTAGCCACCGGTGCGGCTCAACGCGGGAACATTACCGACCTGAATGTTTTGCACCAATGGAGAAAGCGATTGAAAAAGTATACTTTGGTTGGCAGCTACTGCGGCACTCCAACCAGTTAGAAAAACGTTTGAAACAATACGGCGCACGGCAAACCCACTGATTGTCCCCTCGGAATTTTTTTGAGTGCCGTTTTGATATCCACCGGTAACACCGATTCCGCTCGCTTGTGAATATTCGGAAGTACGATATTCGAGCGCGGCAGTGTATGCCGTAGATGCATCATTCTGTTTATACACGAATCGCGTGTCCATACGACTCGTTGCATATGGAGTACCCGCCGCGAATACAGCATACAATCTTTTCGTGTTCGTCTCGGTTTCGACGGCATTTAGCGCAAACCGATAAATGGAAGCTTTTTCTATCAGGTGTTCGAGGAAGATACCATTCCGTAAATTACGAAAACGCAATTCTCCGCGATCTACCGGTGGTGTACCGCTTGCACCGTACAATTCGATGCGGGAAACTCCATACCACCGCATCTGCGTTTCCGCCCGTACAGCTCTTCCGTTTTGATTAGCGGCAATGGCACTCTCGACGGCTAACTCATCCGAAACTTTTCGCAAGCGTGCGCTCAAACCTTCATTATGAAAACCACTAAAAGTACCACGTCCGGATGAATGCAATAATGCAAGTTCCGCTTGCAATTCGTCGGTTTCGTAACCGGTGGATAACCAGCCAAGCCGCTTTCCAGTGGCCGTCGAGCGTTCGTCTCCCGCACCAGCGGTGAATTGCCAAAGCTTGTATTGTGCGAAACCGATACCACCGCGTAAATCGTTTCCCGGATCGATGCTCCCGCGAATGATGTTGGAATATTCTTGCTGCCATTCAAAATGAGAGTAGTCAGACAATAGCAGTCCACCCGGCAGTGATGGCCGAAAATCACCAACCAGAAAATGTTGGGAAATATTACCGACGCTCAGATAACCACTCCAGCGGGTCGAATCGTATCCGGGATGGATTAGCCGCCGCGTACCGAACCCGGCTTCCCAAATATCTTTTCGCAACCTACTGCGATTCCCCTGATCGATTGTATGCGAAGCAACAGTATTGCCGTCATAGCTACGGCTAAACATCTCGATGCCGTTACCGTGTGCGAGTGGTGACCACAACAAACGCCAGCGGTCATCGAACGATTCCGGTTCAAGGATTTGATAGATTTCCTCGGTCGTTACGGTCGAGTCACCGGGTACCGGTAGCCCGGCTGCTCGCGCGGTTCCGGTCCCGCTTGTACCGTCCAAAGCGAAGACCAACCCAATTGCTCCACACTGAATGAAGCGAAGGAAAATGCGAATTGCCGGTATCGAATTGTGACTCCGCCCCCCCAACCGTGTTGCGGGTCCACGCCGAGCCGTAATGTAAGTTCGCGTAGAGGTGTCCATTCTCCTCCTACACCGAATGAAGTCGTGTTGTTCGTGCGGTCGTACCCCAATCCGATGCTTATTGTTTTGACCGGATTCACCATAGCGACTGCGGAAATTTTCTGCGGAAGTGCGACGGGATCATCGCCATGTTGTAACGGAAGTTCACCTCGTGCAGAAAGTGTGTAGAATCTTTCCTGCCACTCTGCGTCCACACCGAGTGCTTCGCGATAGCGGGTAACGAGGGGAACCACATTGACAACGCCAAGCCGGAAACCGCCGAGAAGTAGGAGCCGTCCTAATTTATGTCCGCGATACATTCTCAGAGAGGTTTCCCGGTAACCGTCTGCACCCAGTTGAGACAGTTCTCCGCGCATATACCAGTTATTAGCATGAATAGCACCGCGAAGATGTCCTTCGGTAAGGTCGGTCAGTCCGTAAGGGTGGGTGATTGTGGCAGTAGCGCTCCAACCGGAGCTGTCGGAAAAACAGGGCTCGGGATAAAACGGGAGCCGTATTCCCCATTCCAATGCCGAGCGATCCTGCCATTCCCATGCGGCGTATGCAGGAATTGAAAAGGTGAGTAGTACAATTGAAATGATAGTCGTTGTTCTCGTGGCAGCCGCCGTCATTGTGGTGCAGGTACGTTGCGGCTTGCAACCGCAACTTGTTGTCGTGTTTATTTCATCGTTTTTGATAAATGCTATTTTTCGCTATTCGCAGTTACCTGTTGCCTATACCTTGTTCTCAATGTAATTTACCGTACAATGAAAGTTTTCCGCAAACATTTTTTCGCACTAACAATTTTCGCTGTGTTTGGAGCTTTCCTCCTACTCGCTCCGAAGAGTTACTCTCAAGCGATAGTTCCGACCATTACCATTAATCTCGATAATACCCCCGACCAATTCAAACCGTTGTGGAAGGACGCCGATACTTATATATATCGGTATTTGACCAATCCACCGTGGCATGATAACCCATTCGACTATACTGTTTCGATGAAAGTGGGAATCTGGATTGATCTGGTAAACGACAGCCCCATCGACCGGACGTTTAAGACCTATATCCTCGTATCAAATGGCGCCGACGTGCAATTTTCCGATAAACGCTGGCTCTTTCCACTCCCCGATTTGAAATCCATTCAGCGTGGCGGCCCGTATCAGGCGATGCTTGCGGTAATTGATTTTTACACGGAACTGGTGCTCGCGGCGGAGTTTGATAAATGGGATCCGTACGGCGGTGAACTTTGGTACACGAAAGCGCGGGCGATTGCCACTCAGGGGAAATTCGATACGCGGTACGTCAGCGGCTGGAATGAGCGCAATGAACTGCTCAACGACTTAACCTCACAGGGCAATAAAACTTATCGCCTTTTCCGCTACTATGCATTCACCGGTGAGTATATGACGGCAAACAACCAGAAGGATGCGAAAGTATTTGTCGATTCCGCATTTGTTTTACTCCCGAGGTTGAAAGCAGACGACCGCAAGCAATTCCTTTCCACCAGTTCAACTATCCTCGCCGATGCTGCGTACCGGCTAAGCAATATTGAGCAACTTCAGACGCTGGTGGCAAGTGACAGTGCTGCGGCAGTAGTGGCAAAAGACCGGATAGATAAGCTGGGAAAGAAGTAAATTAAATTTGGTTAATACGTTGCAGAAATTAAACTGACATTTATTTCTATTTATCACCTTATTCTAACTCCACCACAGCCAACAGTACATCCCCACCATATTTCCCGTCCCCCTTCTCCACTGTATAACACTCTATCTTAACATTCGATAGTGGAATCCGTTTGACCAAATCTTCTTCGTGCGGGAAAAATTGCAAGTGGTAATCTTCGGTGTAAGGGAGATATTCTTGTGAGGGGACAAGGATAATCAAACGCTGTTTGCAAACGCGAATCAATTCAGAAACGGCAACTTCGAAATTTTGGACATGCTCAAGGGTATGCGCCGAAACGACAACATCAAACGACTTATCCGCGAATGGGAGCCGCTCGACATTCCCCGCAGATAGCGCGACACCTTCACCCAACCGCTCGCCTGCCTTCACGATTGCGAGTTCCGATAAGTCGATACCCGTCAGTGTACGCCCGTGTCCCTGTAACGATTGTAGTAAATAACCATCACCGCATCCTGCATCCAACACGCTAACTTTATCCGGCACCAGTGAACCAATTTTTTTCAAATCGAGGGGGGTAAGGTCTTGCTCCGTCCAGTGTTCCCATGACCGGTCATACACTTCTTTCCACTTTTTCTCATCGGCGGCGAATGCTTGCTTCTTCCAATCGAGTTCGAACCAATCGCCATAGATTTCGCGAATCTTTTTCCGCGAGACGAGGCGGTTGTACAGGTAATGTACCTGTTTCGGAACGATGCGTTTGATGGTTTGTTTGAAACTCATATCGCAATATAATACAGCACAGATGGACACCCCACGTTCAACCAATGAAAAAGGGGCGAATAACTTCGCCCCTCTCTACTTGATATCTCTTCGAAGTCGTATCGGCTACTTCGCGCCAATCACGATATTCGCCCCTTTGAACCTATCAGGACGCAATAATGTAATGGTAGCAGTCGCTCCCTCTACTTTCACTTTGTAATCGGAACCCGACTTGAATGCTTCTTCCGGGTAAATGATAACATCGGAAATCTGGGAGAGCCCGACCGAACTCGCGGTAATCGTGAGGTTCGTAGAATGGCTGACATCCATCCAATGGTCGTATTGCGCCTTCGATAAATCCGATCCTTTCACTCTACCAAGGAATGGACGCCGCAGTACCCCTCTGCTCTTCAGGTTGTCGATACTACCGACGGTATAATAAACCGAATTGAGTTTAGCGGTTAGCTTCTCTTTTTCGGCAGTAAGAGCCACCTTTTCACTCGTAACGACTTTCACTTCGTTTTTGGCTTGGTCGCGTTCTTTGCCAATCGATTCGATTTGACCTAACAATGTGGCTTTACGTTGCTCAAGATCGGCAACTTGCGCTTCCAAATCGGATTTTGCCTGAACCAAAGCCGTTCGCTCCTGCTCAAGTTTACGCTTAGTAGCGCGATGCAATTGGTTAGGAGAAATCTTCGCTTCGCCTTGCGTGACCGTCGTAAGGTAGAGACCTGATTTCTTGTCGAGGAAATGCCAAACAAAAAATCCCGGCATAAGTTCATCGAACTGCGCGACTTTCTCAAGTGTCGCACGGGCACTATCCAGCGAAAATCCGGCTTCATTCGTCAGATAATCGAGACAAATCTGATAATGTGACTCACCACGGGTAACGACGTGTGGCGGTGCTAATTGCTTCGACATCTCGTCCATTTGCTTCTTCATGTCCTGAACTTGTGCATTCAAGCTGACAATTTCACTTAGCAAACCCTTTGTAGAGATATCTTTTTCTTGTGCAACCCGCTCGCCGAGCACCTTTGCCTCATCGGCACTTAGGCCGTAAGCAGTCTGTGCAAGCGAATCAAGCTGCATTTGCGGGTATTTCTGGTTGAATTTGCGGACTGATTCCATCAGGTTTGTTTGTTTTTTCCGCAAATCGATATTCACCTTCTCGACTTTACTAACGAGCGCCTGAAAATCACGTTCGGCGGATGATTGCGAGGAACAACCAACCCCAAACAGCGCGATGGCCAATAATGTGATAGCGATGAACCGTAATCGGATTGACACGGTAATTCTCCTTTCAAGTACAAGGAATGTACAAGCTCTAAGGTACGTTATTAAGTGAATATAAATCAATTCCTACCGTTTTCGTTGAGAATGGGCACTTTTGAACTTTCGTCGCAATAATTCTATATTCCCGTATTGTATCATCTTACAGGTGTATCGTGACTCGACTTGAAGGGGTATTCACCGCACTGGTAACCCCATTCCAAAACGACCGGCTGGATGAAAAAGCACTCCATGCGCGACTTGTCGAACAGCGTACCGCAGGTATCGCCGGTATTGTCGTTGGCGCTACGACTGGCGAAGGGCCGGCGCTGGAACCGACGGAATGGAAACGGTTGCTCGAAATCTGTATCGCCGAACGCGGTACAATGAAAATCATCGCGAATACCGGAACAAATAATACCAACCACACGGTCGCCAAAACCGTCCTTGCCCATGAAATGGGGGCCGACGCAGGTTTAGTTATTACTCCGTATTACAATAAACCGACTCAAGAAGGGCTATACCGGCATTTTACTTCGGTTGCCGCGGCTTCACCCTTGCCATTGATGCTGTATAATGTCCCGTCCCGGACAAGTTGCGAACTGTTACCGGAGACGTGTAAAGGCCTATTGGATGCGGAAACCATCATTAGTTTGAAGCAAGCAGTGTCGAATCTCGACCGGGTAACGGAAATCAAACAAATTGTAGGTGACCATTGGACAATCCTTTCCGGCGAAGACAGTCTCTTCTTACCGATGATGGCTGTTGGTGCGGAAGGCCTCGTTTCCGTCACCTCCAATGCTGTGCCTGAAGTTGTGGTTGCGCTATATAGTGCTACGAAAAACAACGATTGGGTGGAAGCGAAACGGTTGCACTACGGCTTATACGATTTGAATTATGCGCTGTTTACGGAAACATCACCCGGTCCGATTAAAGCCGCATTGAAGCTATTGGGGCGGGATTGCGGCGAGGTGCGACTTCCGCTTGCACCATTCAGTACTTCGAAACTCGATCAACTCGACCGCGCATTACACAAAGCGATGGGGTTATTATGATTAAAGTTGCACTATTCGGTGCCGGGAAAATGGGCGAAGCAATCGCCCAGAAATTTGCCCATTCCGATAAAATAGAATTGCACGAATTATATGAACATCCCGGCTGTAAGATGCTTGGACAGTCCCGGCTTGGCGTAAAAGTCCAGCCGGATGTAAATGCCAAAAAAAGTGAAGCTGATATATTCGTTGATTTTACCGAACCGGAAGCGGCGATGACACATTTTCGCTGGGCTGCGGAAATTGGAAAACCGATAGTCGTAGGTACGACCGGTTTAACGAAGAATCAATTGGAAGAAGTTCGTGTCGGGGCATCGAAAGTCGCGTGCTTGTTCGCCCCTAACCTATCTCTCGGTATGAATTTGTTATATGACTTAGCAGCGCAAGCGGCTCGCTCGTTACCATCGAGTTATGATGTGGATATTATCGAAATTCATCACCGTCAAAAGATGGATACACCAAGCGGTACGTCATTACAGATGGCACGGGTGATAGCAAAGGAACGCGAGATTGCACCGGAAATTCATTCCATCAGAACCGGCGAAACGGTTGGTTCTCATCGTGTGATTTTTGCGGGACCGGGTGAACGAATTGAGTTACTGCATGAGGCATATTCTCGTGCAGCATTCGCAACCGGTGTCGTGCAAGCGGTTCACTTTCTGTTTGGAAGGGCGCCCGGATTGTATTTTGTCGGCGATGCATTAGGACTACGGTAGTACAATATGGCAGTTCTTGTTCAAAAGTACGGTGGTAAGGTAGTCGAGACCCCGGAACAGATTAAAAGCATCGCGCGACGTTTACTTGATTTGCACAATACCGGCACCGAACTGGTGGTGGTGATTTCCGCACCAGGAAGTTTGACCGACCAGTTGATTGGGATGGCGCAGGAAGTAGCGTCGAACCCTGACCGCCGCGAATTGGATTCGTTGTTAGCGGTTGGTGAAAGAATGTCATCCACCCGTCTGGCAATGGCGATAAATCAGCTTGCCGGTGAACCGAAAGCCGTTTCGTACACTGGTTCACAAGTGGGCATCATCACGGATGAAAATCACGGTGCGGCTAAAATCGTTGAAGTAAGGCCCGACCGCATAAAAGATTCACTTCGTGAAGGTAAAATTGTCGTAGTTGCGGGTTTTCAAGGCGTTTCACGGAAAAAAGAAGTTACGACACTGGGGCGTGGTGGTTCCGATTTAACGGCAGTGGCATTAGCGGCAGCGCTTGGCGCGAGCCGTTGTGAATTATACAAGGATGTTGAAGGTATTTTTACCGCCGATCCGCATCAAGTGACTGATGCGCGATTATTAGAGACACTCGATTACGATGAAGTGACTGCACTTTCGCGCTCGGGTCTGAAAGCGGTACAAACTGATGCGGTGGAATTAGCCCGTGATAGCCGCGTACCATTGACAGTCGGGCTTGCCGAAAGTGGCAAAATCGGGACGATTATTTCCCGGCGGGCTTTCTCACCGACGCCGATAACGGCTTTGACAACACGGAACGGAATGGCTTCGTTTCATATCCCGGATGCGTCGCTGGAAGTTGCGATTCGGTTACCCGGATTTCCCGCGAAAACAGTTCGGACAACCGACGGTTGGTATGTGATTGCAGCCGCGGATGAAGCGGGCCCATTACGCGCAAGTATCGGTGAATCGTTGGAATCCGATTCACTCGATTTGGTCGTAGCAGTGGGCGGAGGAATTTTTCCGGGTTCGCCGGTTTGCCGGGAATTATTGGTCGAGACCCGCCCGCTTGCCGATGTTTTGCGTTTTGTCTGGAATGAAGCAGGTTCCCTTACAGTAGCGTTAGTCGGTGGCATGGGGCAGGAACTATTGCGACGCTGGCATAGTCACGGCACTTCGCAAGAGTGGTTGCCGCATGGTGGACGTAAGGTGAACCGTTGAGTCGATTTTGGTTTTTCGCTGTATTATTTATCGTGATGGAAGCGGTGGCAACGACACCGAAGGAGGACAGCATAGTGCCGGATTCAATACGAAACAAACTGACCTTTCCACAACAACAATCATTTCAACCGAGCGTACTCAAAGCCGCTCCGAATGGGCAACCGTTGATTCGAGTTGGATTGCTGGAAGGATATGAAAAAATTGATTTCAAGGTTAAAGGCCCATTCCGTGTCGTCAAACTGGATGGCACTCCGGTTGTGACCAACCATAATTCCGACCTGAAATGGCGCTCACGCCCTGAAGGCGCGGTACAACCCGCCCGCTTCACGTATTCTGTCCTCGCGGAAGTGTTTCAAACCGAAATCGAGGCTGTAGCGGGGTGCCGTAAATACGAAAACAAGGGCTTTCACAGTACACTGCAAAAAATCGGCGGTGCGATTCTGTTCAATGGCAAAGAACTCGGTAATAATACCCGGTATCGTGTTCTCGTTGGGAATTATACCAAAGAACAGGATGCAGTAAAGGCAATGTCCGCCGTTGATTCCACCACACCGCGTGTTATTCGTATCCGGCTTGCAGGTACGATTGGTAAAATGGAAGTCTATGACTCCGAAGCACAATTCACCGAAGTATTTGATATTGGATTTCGTATCGAACCGGAAAGTGATGAAACCGAAACGACGTTATACGGCGTGAAAGTAGGAAGCGGTTTCCAATGGGAACGCGAAGAAGACCGCACTTACAAAGGCACGATAGAAATTCGCTTCGACAACGAAGGGAAGATGGAAACGATAAACGAGATTTCGTTGGATCGTTACATCGAAGGCGTATTACCGTCAGAAATGCCGAGCGACTTCCCGCTTGAAGCGCTCAAAGCACAAGCCGTTGCGGCACGCTCGGAAACATTATCAAAAATCGGTACAAAACATCTTAACGACCAGTACCATCTCTGTGCGCATGTTCACTGTCAGGCGTATTCTGGTGTGACAAAGAAAGTCGAAGCCGCTACACAGGCAGTACAGGAAACACAGGGCGAAATGATGCGGTTTGGGAAAGAGTTGGTTGACGCGGCCTATTGTTCCAATTCGGGTGGTCATACCGAAAACCGGGAAAATGTATGGGCGGCACCACCAGTACCTTACCTCGTCGGTCATCTTGATGCAGATGACGGGGTTAGGAAAAAGTGGAAAATGGATTTACGGAACGAAGAAGACGCGAGGGAATGGATTAACTCGAAACCGCAGGTGTATTCCAATCCGGCGGGTATAACACAAGTACCTTCACTATTACGTCTTGCGAAAAATTTCCGGTGGGAAGTCTCTATTTCGCGTCGCGATTTGGAAGAAATCCTCCGTAAAAAAATCGGCGAGGATATCGGTACGGTGTACGATATTATTCCGCTGGTTCGCGGTGTGAGTGGCCGTGTGTTGGAAGTTGAATTACTGGGCAGTCGCCGCAATATCCGCATTAAAAAGGAACTTGCAATTCGTCGTGCGCTTTCGCCGACAGCGTTACAATCAAGTTGTTTCTATGTTACCGCTGAAGTGGATGGTAACGGCGTTCCGACGGAGTTCACCATTAAGGGCGCCGGGTTCGGACACGGAGTAGGAATGTGCCAAACCGGTGCCGCAGTTATGGCATTGAAAAAGAAAAATTATCGTCAAATCCTTCAACATTATTACCCCGGCATTTCTATCGACCGGTTGTTTTAGAGGAACGATGGATCAATCCGTTTTCGATTGGGAAGACCAGCTCGAAAACGCCTTTATCGGGCGTAAGAGCGAAGGGAAACAAGTCGAATTGGAAGAGGGAGAACGGCGCAAAGTTGCCGTTCTTTTCCTTGATATTCAAGGATTCACGACCCTATCGCAACATCTCGACCCCGAAGAAGCACGCCGCATCGCCGAAACCGCCTTACAAGTTTTCTCTGGTATCGTAAAACAATACGGCGGTCGCATTGACAAGTTACTCGGCGATGGGATGATGGCGCTTTTTGGTTCAGAACACGCCACCGAAAATGATTTAGATCAGTCGATACTTGCCAGCATTCTGTGCATTCATCGTTTGCACGATGTCAACGAACGCTTACGGGAACGTTCCCTTACGAATTTGAATATTCGAATCGGCATTAATTATGGCGAAGTCGTTGTCGGTAAAATTGCGGGGGAGCGCGGCTCAGAAACGGTGATGGGCGCAGTAGTGAACCTTGCCAGCCGGATGGAATCCAATGCCCCGTTGAATCGGATTCTCCTCCCAACCGACGTACTGAGAATGACGCGGCGCCAATACGAAACGTCGGAACCACGGACAATACAGGTGAAGGGCTTCGATGCACCCATCGAAGTAGTCGAAGTTCATGGAATCAAAAGTGCTGGTGGTTTCGAAAAACCTTCCGGACCATTCATCGGTCGAAATGAAGAACTTAAGCGATTGCGCGATTGGTTGTCTAAACCGGCTGATAAAATTTTGCTAACCGGTTCCGCCGGTATTGGCAAATCAAGATTGGTTACCGAGCTTTTTTCCGATGCCCCGATTCCGGTAGTCGTAATACGGCCCCCAGCTTCGGTCGCGATTCCGTTTGGGTATATGTCGGCATTAATTCGCCGGTTGCTTGGATTAAACGAAATTCGAATCACATTCGATGAGGTCGCTCAAGCGCTGCAACCTTACGAAACACAATCGAACGGAATAACCGATGCAATCGCGTTGTTATTGGGTACACGAAGACCCGGCTCGTCGTTAAATAAACTTACGGGTGAAGCGCTGTTTCGCGAATTGGTAGCTGCGATACGGTCACTTTTCGAGCGGTTGCCTCAAGAGCCGGTTTGTTGGGTATTTGAAGACGGCCAATGGGGAGACGAGGTATCATTTCGAATGCTCGCGGATTCGAGTGACGTAATTGCCGCATCGATTTGGTGGCTGTTGATACTACGTAATAAGGATGAATTGCCATTTCCGCCGCGAATCGCCGAATCCCCGACAATCGATGTCGATGCGATGAATGACGTTGAAATCGACCAATTGATCTCTTCGCTTCTACCCGGTTGTAAACTTCCATTCCGGGTTGCACAGCTCTGGCACGAGCGGGCGAACGGATTGCCGTTGATGGTTTCGGAAATATCGCGGCTATTGATGTCGCAAGGTCATTTAAAAAAGAATGAAGCGGGTGAGTGGGTCCTGCAAGGATGGGTCGAAGAATTCACCTTACCGGAATCGCTGGATGGGTTATTTCGTTCACGGTTCGACCAACTTGATGCCGCGCAAAAACAATGGATAGAATTGGCTGCGGTCGATGGTGTCGCTTTTCGGTACGATGTAATTACTCGAATTGGAAAAGTATTGAATGCAGGTATTCCCGATTGGGAATCGCTTGTCCACAGTGGTTGGATTGATAAACCGCAAGGAGGAAATGGTCGCTTTTCGACGCCATTGGCTCAGGAAACCGCATACTCGTTCTTATTAAAAAGTAACCGCGAAAAACTGCATCGGCTTGCTGCCGAAGCATACGAAAGTTTGTACCCGGAACAGTATGAGGAATTTTCGCCGGTGCTTGCCCGTCATTGGAGTCTGGCAAACGAACCGGAAAAAGCGGTCAAAGCACTAGCACAATGGCGACGGACTGCCACCAATCGTTACGATTCAAGTTCCGCACTGACCGCTGCGATGAAGATGGAAGCATTTTTATCCGAACATGATGTACCGGATAAAGAAACTCTCACTATCGAATGCAAACTTGACGAAGCGAAACTAAGAAGACTGTTGGCTGATTATGCGAAAGCCGAAGAAAAGCTGGAAGAGTGTATCGCTTTGTTTACTGACTGTATCGATAAAAATTTACGTGCCCGGGTATATTTTGAATTGTCTTACCTGCGTCATGATCAATCCCGGCTGAACGAAGCGCTTGAACAAGTAAAGACGGCACTATCATTAAGTGATGCCGGTAATGCAATCGCTGTCGATTGTAAGTTGCGTATGGCAAACTTTCTACAGTTATTGGGTAGAGTAAATGAAGGGTTGGAAATTGCTGAAAGTATCCACTGTGATTTAACCGAAGATGCGGACGATAGTGTTGTCGCAAGTGTACATTTAACCTTGGGATTCTTGTATAAACTTTCCGGACGGTATGAGGAAGCAAGCAGGGCATTCATTGAATCTGCCGATGCCAGTAAGCGTCAGGGTGACCGTCTCAATATGTCGCTTGCGCTTGCCGGTCTCGCCGACTATTATTGCATTCGCAAGGAATTTGATCTTGCGGTAAAAACTTTTCTCGAAGCAATCGGAAATTTTGACAAAATCGGAGATAAAGTCCGCAGTATTCGAGCCAAGAATGGTTTATCCGGTGTCTATGTAATGATGAAGGATTTTCCCGCTGCCGAGCAAATCCTTCGCACTGCCGCGAAGCAAGCAACCGAATTGAATAATAAAATGCTGTTGCAGGGCATCCACAATACTCTGGGTGTATTCGCCGGTATGCAGGGAAAACTAACTGACGCAGACAAAGAATTTTGCGAGTGTGTGAATATCTGCCGTTCGATTGGAGCGCGACAACCGCAAATCGGAGCCCTATCGAACCTGACTCAAGTTGCCGCATTACGGGGCTGTTGGCGGGATGTCCTGAAAAATGCGGAAGAATTGTCAGAAATGAGTAAATTAAGCGGCGACCGTGGCAACCGGTTTAATGCCGATTTATTTAGCGCACACGCACTTATGATGCGCAATGAAGCCGAGCGAGCGCTTGAGCTTTTGTTATCGCATATCGGTGAAAATGAATCACCGCGTTATCCGATTCTATTATCAGCAGTCGCGTTAGCGAAAACGATGGCTGGTACAACTGATGCAGAATTAGCGCGTAAAGTGGCATTCGATTTTCGTATCGCCGGCAACGACGATAGTTGGTTGATGCGCTATCATGCCAATCTTATTGTCGGGCAAACCAATGCCGATGACAAAATGCCGGAGGAACCGCTAATCAGGGAACGGGCCGCAATTATCCGTGCGAAGTGCCACGGTGGAACCACCGAACTGAATGAAGCGAAAACGGTATTCGAACGGGCCGGTGCAATTGGTTTCGTCGATGCCTGTCAATCGTTATTGTCTAATTAAATTGTATTTGAAAGTTGAAAAAGTGAATCAAGAACAAACAACTTCTGTTTCCGAACGAATCGAGTCATTGCGTCCGCAGATTATGGATTTGAAAGTACGAATCTCCAAACTACGGGGGTATCTTTGAAATCGATGCGAAACAAACAAGCATCGATGCATTAGAAAAAAAGAGTGGTGAAGCTGACTTCTGGAACGACTCCGAGAATGCCCGCAAAACGCTGCAAGAATTATCCGGCCTGAAAAAGTGGGTAAACGATTACGAAAAATTGACACCCGGCGTGGAAGATGCGCTCGCGTTAATCGAACTTGCCGCGGAAGCGGAAGACACCGACAGCGTCGCGGAAGCGGAAAAAGAAATGACGGCTTTACTGCTCGCGACCGAAGACCTTGAGCTAAGAAAAATGCTCGGCGGTCCCGACGATGCGAAGAATTGTATTCTCACGATAAAGCCGGGCGCTGGTGGAACCGAATCGCAGGATTGGGCCGACATGCTGATGCGGATGTATGTCCGCTGGCTCGAACGGCGTGGATTTGGTTTTGAGATTATCGACCTTCAACCGGGTGAAGTTGCGGGTATAAAAGAAGCGGCCATCGAAGTTACCGGCGAATTTGCCTTCGGCTATCTCAAAGCGGAGATTGGTGTTCATCGTCTGGTGCGGATAAGTCCATTTGATTCAAATGCGCGCCGTCATACTTCATTCGCCGCGGTATATGCTTTCCCCGAAGTGGAAGATACCGGCGCCATTGTTATCAATCCGTCGGAACTGAAAATCGACGTATATCGCGCGAGTGGAGCAGGTGGCCAGCACGTCAATCGCACGGAGTCAGCGGTTCGTATCACGCACCTCCCCACCAACATTGTGGTTACGTGTCAACAGGAACGGTCACAACACAAGAATAAAGATACTGCAATGAAGTATCTTGCCGCGAAACTGCTCGCAAGACAGCGCGAAGAAGAAGAACGAAAAAGTGCAATCGTCGAATCGAACAAATCGGATATTGCATGGGGTAGCCAAATTCGCAGTTATGTCTTCGCACCGTACACGATGGTAAAGGATTTGCGTACCGGAGTCGAAACCGGTAATGTTGCGGCGGTGATGGATGGCGAAATTGACGCTTTTATCAATGCGTACCTGATGGGCAAACGGCGCGTCAAAGGTCAAAAGGACGACGACGAATAAATTGAGTCGCGAGGAACGAAGCGAAATAACCCACGAAGTGGTTATGCAGCGGAGTGACGTGGCGATCTAAAATTTGAGATACAATGACAATCGGTTTTACAGCATCTTCTTCCGACAATAACGATTTCGTAACGAGACCGCTCGAACCGTTGCCGGGAATTCGGAGGCGTCCGACTTATGCGGAAATTGACCTGAATGCACTCCGTAATAATTTGCAGATTGTAAAACGGTTTGCACCGCATGCGAAAGTGATGGCGTCGGTAAAAGCGCAAGCGTATGGTCATGGTTTGCTCCGGGTTTCTGAATTTCTCGCGAATGAGGGCGTTGATGCCTTCGCCGTCGGTTTTCTCGAAGAAGGGGTCTGGCTGCGTAAAGCGGGAATCGACCAGCCGATTCTTGCCCTCGGTGGTATCGCCAATGATCAGATCGGCCACTATCTCGAATATGATTTAGCCCTTGCGTGCGCCTCCGTTCGTATCGCGAATATTATTTCGGAAACGGCGGTTCGGGTCGGAAAGAAAGCCCGCGTCCATCTCAAAGTCGATACCGGCATGCGCCGTCTCGGTGTGTTCTACAATGGTGCGAAAAAATTTGCCGAAACCGTTGCCCATCTTCCCGGCATCGAAATCGAGGGAGTCTTTAGTCATTTCGCCACCGCCGACGTTCGCAACGATGAGTTTGCCAAGACACAATTAGCAAGGTTTCAGGAAGTCCTGCACGATTTGAAATCCATCGGCATCGAGCCGCAATATTGTCACATGGCGAATAGTGGCGGGATTGTCAATCTCCCTGATTCGCATTTCAATCTCGTCCGTCCCGGACTGATGTTGTATGGGTATCGCCCTTCACCGCAACCGGATGAACGGCTTGCCGACTTGCAACCGGTGATGACATTCAAGAGCGAAGTTTTGTTTGTGAAAGGTGTCCGTGCCGGGGAAGGTATTTCGTACGGTTTGACCTACAAACCGAGTGAAAATACATGGATAGCGACGATACCGGTCGGGTACGGCGACGGCTACAATCGTCTGTTATCCAATCGCGCGCACGTCCTCATCGATGGAAAACGCTATCCGGTAGCGGGGCGCATCTGTATGGATCAGATGATGGTCGACCTTGGTAAAGACCATCTCGATCCCGGTGCTGAAGTTGTCCTCTTTGGAAAACAGCAGGACGCAACCATCGACGCATGGGAACTTTGCACACTACTCGACACAATACCCTACGAATTAACGTGTTGGGTGAGCGAACGGGTACCAAGAGTGTACACTTAATTTTTTATCAACTACTTAACTGGAGCATCGATTCATGAAATCTGAGATTCGTGACAACATCATTTGGAAAATCAACCAGCAACCCGGTATGCAGGATGACCTATGGACGGAAATTACGCCCGACTTACCTAAGTCGAAGGGTATCTATCTCAAGGACCTTGGTAGCAATAAACCATACCTCGACCTGAACGGATTCTTCGGCTCGGCGCCGCTCGCGTATGACCACCCCGCGCTGAAGAGCAAAGAGTTCCGCAAGAAACTTATTTCCGCGGCAACATACCGCCCGTCTCTTGCCGACTTCTGGACACAGGAGATGGCGGAGTTTGTGGATGCTTTCCGCCGCGTCGCACTGCCCGCGTACCCGCATCATTTTGATCATTTCTTCTTCATCGAAGGGGGTTCGCTCGCCATTGAAAATGCGCTTAAAGCCGCATTCGACTGGAAAGTGCGGACGAACATGAAGAAGGGTTTATTCCGCACCGCATCCGGTGAAGTGTATGACCCGCAGGAAGATTTACAACCGTTGGGAACGAAAGTACTCGGCTTCGAACACGCGTTCCACGGGCGTTCCGGCTACACCCTTTCGCTCACCCACACCAAGCCGGAAAAGTACAAGTACTTCCCGAAATTCCCGTGGCTCCGTTCGATTGAACCACCGGTATTGAAATATGACAACCATGGTAAAGTCGCCAATCGTGATGAAGTGGAACGTTTATGCCGCGAAGCAATCGCCGCCGTCCGCGCGCAGTTGACTGAGCATGCGCATGACATCGGTGCAATTATCATCGAGCCGATTCAATGCGAAGGAGGCGACCGCCACATCCCATCGGAGTTTTTTGTCGAATTACGCAAATTGGCAAATGAATTTGATGCGATTTTGATTTACGATGAAGTCCAAACGGGAATCGGTGCGACAGGAAAAATGTGGGCGCACGAGTATTTTGGTATAGAAGCAAAACCCGATATCATCGCCTTTGCTAAGAAGGCACAAGTGAGTGGAATCATTGCTGACAGCGAACGATTCGCCATTATCCCCGAAAATGTTTTCGCTAACACCGATGCGTCGAAGAGCCGTATCAATTCCACGTGGGGTGGCAATCCCGCCGACATGGTACGCTCGACCGTTATCCTTGAAACCATCGCCAAAGAAAATCTGGTGTCGAATGCCGCCAACACTGGCAAGTATTTCCTGAAAGGATTATGTTCCCTCTGTCAGGAATTTCCGAAGACGTTATCGAATCCACGCGGCCTCGGTTTGTTATTGGCAGTCGATATCAACCCGGCAGTCGATTCCGCGAATTACAAAATGTGGCAGCAACTTCGTAAAGAACATGTGTTATCTTTAATCTGTGGAAAAAATACCGTACGTTTCCGTCCACACCTTGATATTTCGCATGCCGATGTCGATGAAGCCATATCGCGGTTGCATAAAGCCGTACAATCGTTCGAAAAGAAGTATCGAATCAAATAAGAGACATAAATGGAATCGAGAGAAAAACAACTGATTGAAGCCCGCCGCAAAAAGTTGGATGCTTTCCGGCAGGCGCAAGTCAATCCTTATCCCGCGACCTTTCACCCGACGGTGACTGCGGAACAAGTGCATGAGAACTTTGATGCGTGGCTTGCTGAAGAACAAGTGTTAACCATTGCCGGTCGGGTACGTGCCGTACGCGATATGGGAAAAGCGTCATTTGCCCACATCGAAGACGAGACTCGCGCATTGCAATGGTATGTCAAACGCGATACCGTCGGTGATATCAGTTATCAACTTTGGAAGCAAGTCGATGCCGGCGATTGGGTCGGTGCAACCGGTATCCTCATGTCCACTCGTACCGGTGAGAAAACTCTCGCCGTTAAAGAGTGGGTGTTGCTGGCAAAATGCGTACGACCGCTCCCCGCCGTCAAAGAAAAACGCGATGAAGCTGGTAACGTCGTCGAAAGTTATTACGAATTTACCGATCAGGAAGCGCGTTACCGCCGCCGTTATGTCGATCTCGCGATGAACCGGCAAGTGCGCGATGTTTTCGTGAAGCGTGCGAAAATTATTTCCGCATGCCGCAGTTTTCTCGACAGCCGCGGGTTTATCGAAGTCGAAACACCTGTCCTGCAACCATTATACGGCGGTGCGCTCGCGCGTCCATTCACCACTTACCACAATGAATTGAAACAAAAGTTGTATCTTCGTATTGCCGATGAATTGTACCTCAAGCGGTTGATTGTCGGTGGGATGCCGCGGGTGTATGAAATCAGTAAAGATTTTCGGAACGAAGGGGTTGACCGGTTTCATTCCCCGGAATTCACTATGCTCGAATATTATTGGGCATTTGCCGATTACTACGATTCCTGCGATTTAATCGAAAAGATGGTCGAATCGGTGGCGATGGCGGTAAACGGCACGACAAGAGTGCCATTCGGTGATTCTGAAATCGACTTGAAGGGGCCGTGGCAACGCAAGAAATTTTTTGAATTGCTACAAGAAGAGACCGGCAAAGACCTCAAACATGCCGACGAAACAACACTCGCCGCGATAATGAAAGAGCATAAACTCGAAGTACCGCCGCTTGCCGGTGTCGGCAAATTACTCGACGAATTGTTCGGTGAGTTGGTCGAACCGAAATTGATTCAACCGACGTTCGTGATGGATTACCCATTATCGCTTTCACCACTTGCCCGTAAGCATCGCGATGACCCCGAATTGGTCGAACGGTTTGAAGTGATTGTCGGAGGTAAAGAACTCGCAAATAGTTTCAGCGAATTAAACGACCCCGCCGACCAACGCGAACGATTCGAAGGGCAGCGCAAGAATCGCGCCCGCGGTGAAGCCGAAACGCAACCGATGGACGAGGATTATTTGTTTGCTCTCGAATGCGGTATGCCGCCGACTGCAGGCCTTGGAATGGGTATCGACCGCCTCTGCATGTGGTTGCTCAACCAACCCACCTTGCGAGATGTTGTACTATTTCCTGCACTCCGTCCCGAAGAACACGAAGTCGAATGCCGCTCGCTCCAAATCGAGTATGCACTGCGATTGGATGCCGCCCGCTTGCAACAACTTGCCGATGGGGAATATGACATCGAAGATTCCGAATCGGGAGTGTTTACGGCTAATCTTAGGATAGGTGAAAAATTGGCGCGCCGTGGGTTGTCCCCGGTTGGTGAGGAACCGCCGGGAATGGCTGCCGATGCGGTACAGAAGATGTTCCGCAACTTGACACCCGGAACGCGGATAGCGCTGTTGCTTTGGGAACGCAATGCTTCCGCCGATGCGGTTAAAGAACTGCGGTTGTTGGAATTTGTAACACAGTCGCAGGAAAGTTATCGCTTCTCACAACTCGAGTTGGATTCGGAACAATCGGATGCCCTCGCCGAAGAGCTGGATCGCCGCGATTTACGCGTATGTAATCATCTCGGTTATGGCAGCGCCGACAGTGAAATGTGAGACACAATGTTAAATTAAAAAAGCGGGATGAAAATCCCGCTTTTTATATTTGTACTTACTTAACTCGATTTATTTTTCAAGCTGCTTTCGGATAGTCCTTAATTCCGCCACCAACTGTTTGCTGGGCGTTGGATATGCCAATTGCAGCGACTTCAGGGTATCAACAACAATCTGTGAAACGATAATCTGCATATTGTGTTTATCATCGGCGGGAACAACATACCACGGCGCATGACGATTGCTGGTTGTTGCGATGCATTGCTCATAAGCGTGCATGTATTCATTCCATAATTTCCGTTCTTCGATATCAGCGGCATTGAATTTCCAATTTTTCGCTGGTTCATCGATGCGCTTCAGAAAGCGTTTACGTTGCTCGTCTTTAGAAACGTGTAAGAAAAATTTGACTATCTTCGTCCCGTTTCGGTAGAGGTGCTTTTCAAAATCGGTTATCGAACGGTATCGTTCACTCCAAATTGATTTCTCATCGATTAGTTTATCCGGTATCCGCTGACTGTGCAGGATTTCCGGATGGACACGAACGACCAGCACTTCTTCATAGTAGGAGCGGTTAAAAATACCAATTTCCCCTCTCGCCGGTAGTTTACGTTCAGTACGCCAAAGAAAATCGTGTTCCAATTCTTCTGTTGTTGGTTTCTTGAAACTGTGAACATCACACCCTTGAGGATTTACCCCCGATAAGACATGCTTAATCGTACTGTCTTTGCCCGCCGCATCCATTGCCTGAAAAATCAATAATACTGCATAACAGCCGGATGCATACAGTTTATTTTGCAACGAATTCAATTGTTCGACGTGGGACACCAGTTGTGCTTGGTATTCTTCCGCAGACTTAAAGTACGACTTTACTATGGTCGGCATTTTTTCGAGGCGGACTTTTGTTCCCTCTTCGACGCGATAATCTTCAGAGTTAATTTTCATTGCTAATCCTTCCTTACCAAACGATACGAATAGAACAGCTTAGATTGTATGTTTGTATACAAAAATCGAGGCGGGATGTTCCTCGCCTCGATTCTGAATTCTATTGTTCCGTGATCAATCTTCGGTTATTGCAGTTCGTGTCGGTGGCCGATCTGCCGTTACAATCATTCGTGTTCGGCGACGCAGACGTTCGATCTCATCGTTCATTTCGGAAATCATGAAGTCCTTTTGTTCTGATGAACCGAGGCGGATAATCATCACGATTCTACCTTTGTACTGTCTAATATCGCGGCCATCTTTGATTAACCCTTCGACTCCCTGAGAAGTTATAATCCGCATTTTACCGATTACGTTGATTATCTTCCCGGTACCGTCCATTTCAATCAGAAACGGGTAACCCTTGTACCGTTTTACTTCACGCGCACGAACCCACGGAATCCGTGCAAATAAAGCGGTATTGTGGCCAGTCATCGCAGTTATCGCCATTGTTTCTCCCAAGTATGCATCTAAAAATAGGGATTAAAGCACAAATCCTCAAATCTGTTCGTTATTAGCCGTCGGAACAGTACTCCCGACCAAGCCGTTCGATGTATATTCACTGTACGGAAGTCATCATCATATACTACGGAGACAATGTGAAACGGTCTGTTTCAATATTTCACTGGCTGACGGTGTGCATCATTCTTGTTACCGCAAACTATTCGTTTGCCGGTAACGGATTATATATCGAACAAACTAAACTATCCGGAAACGGTGAACCTACCGGCGGAACCGGAACGATGTTCCTTGATGCCGATAAATTCCGTATGGAAGAGAGTGGTTCGATTACAATTGGTCGGCTTGACCGAGGTACCATCTGGTATTTTGATACAAATGACCATACTTATTTTGAAATGCCGGTGATGGTAAACGACACATCTGGTATTCAAGCGAGTGACTTATTCGTCCGTACAGGAAATATACGAACTATCGGTGAGTGGAAATGTCACGAAGTGAAACTCAACACCGCGAAGCGGAGTGGATGGTTCGAAGCAATCGATTCGCTTACACTGTGGATTTCCGATAAATCATACAACGAAGCGACAACTTATTTCGCGAGTATTTTTCAGGCAATCGGTATTGATAAGGTACAGTTGGAAACAATCCAATCGAATATTGGTAAGGGCTTCCCGATTGAAGTTGAAATAAGTATGCTCGGTGCGTCGTCACGCTTGCGAGTTACCAAAATCGAACCACGAATGTTTTCATCACAACAATTCGAACCAATACCGGGTTACACCAAGCAAACGATGGATTTCTCTCCTGATAAAATGATGAAAAATCACTAATAGTACTGGTAACGTTACGAACCCGAAATTCGTATATTTACTGAACCGGAGTTTTTTAATTCATGCCCGAACGATTTTCCCAATTACTTGTCTGGGTCTTATTGCTTCCACCGTTCGTGATGGCGCTTACCCTGCATGAATACGCCCATGCCTACGTCGCTTATCGCCTCGGCGACCCTACCGCGAAAGCAATGGGTAGATTGACTATCAACCCGTTGAAACATGTCGATTGGTTTGGTTTGATTTTGTTGTTCGTTATCCATTTCGGCTGGGCGAAACCAGTACCGGTTAATCCCCGGTACTTTCGTAATCCCCGCCGTGATATGGTTTGGGTGGCGATTGCCGGGCCATTTATGAATTTCTTTATGGCAATATGTGCGGCAGCGGCAATCCGGCTCCTAACCGTCCCGAATGAGCACGGCATCCTCGTTGGGGTGCTGTGGTACACCATGACCGTAAATATCATACTTGGCGTATTCAACCTCCTCCCGGTTCCTCCACTCGACGGTTCTCGCGTACTCAAGGGGTTGTTACCAGAGAACATAGCATACTGGTATGGAGGGCTTGAGCGGTATTCACTGTTTCTGTTGGCGGGACTTTTTATTTACATTCAGTTTGTACAACCTGATTTCGTCGGGTTTCTTGTTCGTCCATTCACTCAATTATTCTCGAATTTAGCCGGAGGTTGAAAAACAGATGAAGTTGCGCAGTTTCTTTACATTGCTCGTTTGCGGTATCATGTTGCATGTACTGAGCGCAGATTCACTTGTAATCGCTAAATCTTCCCGTAGAGTCCGTGCCCATAAATCAAACGTCGATCTTATTAATGCTGCAGCCGCCGATTCGGCAATGCACACTACGATGCAGGATACCGACGAAGAAGCTCCCGCTGTTCCGCTCGATTCGCTTTCCCGTGCACAAACGTTAACATTACGAATCGACGAATGGATGAACAAACCCCACATCAACAAAGGTCAATGGGGTGTCCGAATTGAACGCCTCTCTACTCATGCCGTCATTTACGACAAGAACGGCAATAAACCTTTAATCCCCGCATCGAATGCGAAATTATTTACCGCCGCTGCAGCGTTCGAAAAACTTGGTTCCGATTACCGTTACCGTACCGCGTTCGTCGCGACGACTCCGCTTGACAAAAACGGCGTTTTAAATGGTGATTTACAAATCATCGGTTCTGGTGATCCAACACTTTCCCGCATCTTCCACGATGACGATCTCTCCTCCCTGTTACGTTCTTGGGCTGATTCATTGATTGCTCGTGGCTTGAAGCGGATAACCGGACAAATCGTGGTCCCCGAATTCTTTTGGGCGGAATCCGGCCCGGTGAAAGGTTGGGATTGGGATGACCTTGCTGAATCGTATGCCGCTTTTCCCGACTTGATGTCGATTAATGACAATTGCGTCGACTTAGTCGTAGATCCCGGCGATACTATCGGCCAACCGGCACGCTATTCGTTTGAACCGACATTTTTACAGGGGATTGACACAATCGAAAACGACGCAATCACGACTGAACGCAATTCCGAATACAAACTTGCTGTGCTACCTGCTATCGTGACCGGTCAGTGGAAAGTGTTCGGTTCCGTTCCGCTCGCTGCCCGTACGCGCCGCACCCGTATGACTATTCGTAACCCGCGTGAAGTGTGGCGGAGAACATTTGAAACAGTATTAAAAGCAAAGGGTGTTGTCGTCGGAGAACTTCCGAAAAAGAAGAAAATCGCTGGACTCGATGCCGAAGCTGCGACTGTCAAACGCGAACCGAAACCGGATACCCTATGGGTTGTTGAATCGCTCCCCATGAAACGCATTATGCGTGAAGTTCTAAAACGGTCGCATAATCTTTCCGCAGAACATTTATTCCGCACTGTCGGTTATTTCGAAAACGATGAATGGTCCACCGAAAGCGGCGTCGAGGCGGTGACAAACCTGATGGCGAAATGGGGTCTTGATACCACGGAATTTCTTTTGCAAGATGGCAGCGGGCTCGGGAGAGGCGCGTATGTCACACCGGAAATATTTTGCCGTCTACTCGAAATAATTTCGAAAAAACCATGGTTTGGTGAATTCTATGAAGAGATGGCTCAAGCGGGAGAACCGGAAACGACTTTACAGAAAAGGCATTTAATTCTTCCCGACCGGGTCATTATTAAAGCAAAGACCGGAACGCTTGCGAAAGTTTCATCACTTTCTGGTTACATGTTTACACCCCGCGATTCCATCGCATTCTCGATACTCAGCAATTACTACTATGGCAATGTTAGGAGAGTCAAGGAAGTTCAAAATGGAATCCTAACCGAACTTGCATGGTCACTCGCAGACCAAGGTCCCCGCAAACCGGAACTCAACCAATCACCATCGAAAGCATTCCACAAATAACCAAGTTTGAACACAACTTTTCTAAGGAGAACCACAATGCGCGCGCTTGTCGAGTGCGTCCCCAATTTTTCCGAAGGTCGCAATCAAGAAACAATCAAACTTATCTCTGATGCCATTTCTTCCGTATCCGGAGTGGCACTGCTAAATGTTGAACCGGATCCCGATTACAATCGTACCGTCGTTACGTTCGCAGGTGATCCCCTCGCCACAGTAGAAGCCGCATTCCGCGCCCACAAAGTAGCAGCGGAACATATCGACATGACAAAACAGACTGGCAATCATCCGCGCATGGGCGCTGTTGATGTCGTTCCATTCATACCGATTTCAGGTGTCACTACTCAGGAGTGTGTCGCATTGTCCGAGTTATATGCACAACGGGTATGGGATGAGTTGGGTATCCCGATGTTTCTGTATGAAGCCGCTGCCCGTAAACCCGACCGGAAAAATCTCGCGTCGATACGCGCTGGTGAGTACGAGGGTCTCGCGGAAAAATTGAAAGATCCGCACTGGACGCCTGATATCGGCGAACCGGTATTTGTACCTAAAAGTGGTGCAACGGTTACTGGTTCACGGTTTTTCCTTATCGCTTACAACGTCGATATCGAATGTCCCGATGAAAAACCGGCTAATGAAATCGCACTAAATATTCGTACTCTTGGCCGTCCGAAAGTTGATGAGCAAGGAAAACCCGTTCTAAATGATAATGGGAAAAAGACATTCATTCCGGGACGATTGAAAGAAATAAAGGCAATGGGTGTTCCACTCGAACGAGGTGGAAGAAAACTGTCGCAGGTTTCAATCAATGTTATCAACTATCGGGTTACTGCTCCGCATCAGGCATACGAAGAAGTTGTCAAAGACGCAGCAGCTATGGGACTGAAAGTATCAGGTAGTGAGATTGTCGGACTGGTTCCGCAGGAAGCTTTGATTCTTGCCGGCAAGTTTACAATAGATAAGTCGGGAACGAAAAGCACTGGTTTGACCGCCGATGAATTGATGCACAAAGGTATCGAGTACCTCGGTCTCAACGACCTCTACCCGTTCGATCCTACCGAAAAAGTCATCGAGAAAATCATTGAAAAAAGATTTTCATCAGGTAGCGAGGAATCGCTCATCGTATTATCGGTGGAAGAATTTACATCGCAAGTTGCATCCGATCGTCCCGCTCCCGGCGGTGGTTCGGTAGCTGCAATGGCCGCGGCACAAGGCGTTGCGCTGCTCGAAATGGTTTGTGCACTTACTGTCGGGAAGAAAAAGTACGAAGATGTGTGGGAAGAACTCGCTAATGTGAAAGAAGAACTCACACCACTTCGTAATGAATTGATTCGTGCAATCGACCGTGATACCCTTGCTTTCAACTCCCTGATGGCGGCGATGAAGCTTCCGAAGGAAACTGATGGTGAGAAAGCACTACGGAAGCTTGCGATACTCGACGCAACCCGCTTCGCGACACAAGTGCCCTTGCATGTAGTTCGAATTGTGGCAAAATCGCTTCAATACGCGGCGAATATCGCAGCAAAGGGTAACAAAAACGCACTATCAGATGTCGGTGTAGGCGCATCGATGTTGCTTGCTGGTGCGCGCGGCGCAATGTTGAACGTGATGATTAACCTACCGGGACTCCCGGAAACGGAACAGCAAATTATCAAACTACGGTTAGAAGAATTGATGGGTGGTGTGGAACAAACCGCGGAAATTGTCGTTAATTCAGTGAAATCAAAACTATAGTTTCTCAAAAATCTGTTGAATAAAAGGGTCCACGACAAGTGTACCCTTTTTTGTGACTTTTTGAAGAAGTAAACAATTCTCCAAGAGTCAGCTACAGGAAAGAATTATCATAGCTTTTGTTGAAATACCAATCCTAAGGAATACACTTAACATACCGGAAACTGACTATTTCTTAAATCTTTAAGTTTGTAAATGAATGTTGGTCAATCTTGTTCTTATGCCCATATTAATCGTATAATTCATTGTCACTAAAACTTCGACCCTACTTCTTGCGTGGGATGCAATGCTTTACCGACTCGCATGCTTCTGTTTATTACTTCTGCTTTCAATCGAGAGCGCGACTGCCATCACCGCTTCTTCGGAAAAACAACTCAAAAAAAATTTAGTAGCCGCGAAATCCAATCGAACCGAATTGGAAAAAGCTATAGCGCACTTCAAAGATAAAGGCGACACTCTTGAGCTCGACGCCGTTAAATTTCTAATCGCGAATATGGCGGATCAAGGGTATATCCAACTTGCGTTGTACGACTCGAGCAACAAAGAAATACCGTTCGACATCCGCGACTACAAAGATTTTAACCAGGCGTATGAAGCACTGAAAAAAGTCTCGATGAAGTATACCGGGCTTTCTTATCGCAACAAAAAAGAAGTAAAAGATCTTGATTCGATTTCTTCGGAATTTCTAATTCAGAACGTTGAACTGGCTTTTGTAGCGTGGCGTACCCTCCCGTGGGCGAAATCACTTACTTATAAACAATTTCAGGAATACGTACTACCTTATCGTGGAACAAATGAACCGCTTGATAATTGGCGCAAAACTCTATTCGACAAATACCGCGATTTCGCCTCTCAGTTGAAAGACTCAACTGACCCTGTAGAAGCTGCGATGCGTATTTGTACAGAAGAGTTACGCAATTTCGTGTACGACAGTCTCTACTACATGCAACCTACTGATCAAAACTATTCCGATATGGAAATTTCGAAACGGGGCAGGTGCGAAGACCAAACGAACCTGATGCTGTTTGTTGCGCGTGCGAATGCACTCGCGGTGTTAAGCGATTATGTGCCGTTTTGGGGAAACACCGGAAACAATCACAACTGGAACTCGGTTTTAAATAGGTTTGGAAAAGCGGTGTGGTTGGAAGATGGTCGCAGTTTGCGACAAGCTTATGATTTGACTGGACAAGCTGCGAAAGTTTTCCGTAAAACGTTTTCCCGGCAATCGAGTAGTTTAGCGATGCAACTACGTCCGGGAGATACCGCTCCACCATGGTTGGACGATGCTAATCACATCGACGTTTCGAATGAGTACATGGATGTTGCAGATGTGAATTTACATCTTGACGGATTCAAAAATTTAAAGACCCACTTTGCTTATCTGTGTGTATTCAATTCCGGCCAATGGCGTCCGATTGACTGGACAAAAATCACGAACGGCGAGGCAGTTTTTCACAATATGGGAAAGCAGATCGCATATTGCCCGGCATTGTGTGAAGACAATAAGGTAGAGGTCTTTGGAGGTGCGTTTCTACTCAATCGAGATGGTAATATCAAAATACTGAATGGCGACAATGCAAGGACGACGTCGGTAACCTTGTATGCAACCACTCCGAAGCAAACAATTCAGAACGATTCTTTTATTAAAGAAGCGGCGAATCCAAGTGTAATTAGTCCGGACTTGTTCGATACAGGGTTCTCTTATCAGTTGTTTTATTGGGATAACGACTGGAAGATTATCGGTACTCAAGTTATACAGGATCCAAAGAAACCGTTAACTTTTACACAAGTCCCGGTACAACATTTATACTGGTTGGTAAAATCGGAAGCAATTTCGAGTCACGAGGAGCGTATTTTCACAATCGAAGACGGAAAACAGATATTTTGGTAAAAAACCGATTTTCATTTTATGCTTCAAAAAGTAGCGCAGACTTGCAAGTCTGCGTATTTTTTTGTCATTGAACCAACCAGAGGTAGTCATGTTGAAAAACAAAATACTTTTATCACTTATAGTCGCATACGCTTTAACAGCATTCGCAGAAACGAACCCATTACCGTCGAATGCTTTTTTTACCGTAAACGGTGTTACAATATCGAGCCCGGTAAACCGAATGGGTCTGGAACAATTTCTCCAACAGTCCGTTTTATACACACCTAAGGATGTCGTACATGATGGATTACCTTGGTATGGTACAGCTCGCGATGATTGGATGCCAAAAACTCAAATACGGAAGCACACCGGTATTGACATTTATGCCGATTCGATGGTAGTCGTGGCGGCGGCGGATGGAGAGGTATCTGCTATCGGTCGTGGCGAGAATAGCGGTGGAAATATCACGATTAGCCACGCTAACGGTGTCGAGACGATGTATGTTCATCTCACGAAGTTGACTACTTTTGAAGGAGCGACGGTTAACGCAGGTGACATAATCGGGGTGATAACGAAACCCGAAGGAAATGCGTATGAGACTCAGCTCCACTGGGTTCTTAGGGTGAATGGAGGGTATGTCGATCCGGTTAAATTCATCCGTAAAGAACAAGGTAGTAACCCTAAGATTCGAACGCTGTTGGATAATTTCGAACGGGGCAAAGCTGAGCGGGTAAGGGCGCGAGATACTCTCGTCGCAAAATCATCTCAAAAAAAATGACATAGTGGCATACACAAAGTCTGTTTCGGTTAATTTTATCGGTTCTTCTTTTAACAGCCGAACCCATCCAAAGTGCCGAGGATTCTGATTTAACGTAACTGTTTGAACAACCGGGGGTTCTTTTACCCCCGTTCATGCGTTATATTGTAAAAATAAATTGCTTTCATATACAAGGGAGGACGATTGGACAGCTCACAAAGCTGGCTCGACCGCTTAGCACTATTAGCAAAGTATCGCAAGTTTCTGTTGCGATGGCTTTTGCTTTGGGTTGTAATTGGTGTGATCGCAGCATTTACATGGCCACCACGATATCAAGCCGTTTGCAGCTTTCTTCCCCCTACAGAAGACAATTCGGGTTTTATGGCTGGCTTCGGTACTCAACTTAAGCTTGGCAATGTTTCGGACATTGAAGGTCAAGGATTTTATGTTATCCTTCACTCGAAACGTGTAAAAGATTCGTTGGATCAGGTTTACAATTTTCGTAGTAGATATCACGACAACGAACTCGATAAAGCGTATGATGATTTCGATACCCATTTAGACGTTTCTTCCGAAATCGAAGAAGTAATCGGAATGTCGCGAATACATGCGTTTTACGTTAAAGTAAGCGATAAAAATCCTGACGACGCTGCAAAGATGGCAAACTCCCTTATATTTTATGCTGACCGCATTACAGCCGAATTAACGTCCCAGCGTCAACGTCTAACTCGTGAGTTTCTTGAAAAGCGAGTAGATGCATCGAAGGAATCGTTACGAGTCGCAGAAGATTCGTTACGCGCATTCTCACAGCGCACTGGCATTGTAGCTCCGGATGTACAAATCGAAGCAACGATTAAAGCACTAGGTGGAATCGAGGAACAAATTGCTGCTACCGATGTCGATTTACACATTATCGCAACTACGCTAGGGCCTTCTCATCCAAATGTAAAAGTAACGTTGGCTAAAAAAGCTGAATTGGAAAGACAACGAGATGAGTTATCGGGTAAAATTGATCGTACAGTCTCTACCAATTTAATTGCATTGAAGCAAACTCCTGAATTGTCTCTTGATTATGCCCGCCTGTATCGCGGGATGAAAACACAGGAACTATTAGAAACCTTTCTTACTCAACAATTAGAGCAAGCAAGATTAGGTGAACTTCGTGATGCACCAGTCCTACGAGTGCTTGACCGAGCGATTCCGCCACAAACTCGAAAATGGCCGATCAGGTCATTGGTAGTTATCATTGCCTTTTTCCTTGGTTTATTTGCCGGGTTGGTTTGGATTGGATGGAACGAATGGCGTTTGGCAATGGTGAGTACAGATTTCGAGCGTCGATTCTTTGAACTATTGCGTTTGTTCAGTCCTAAATCGCTATGGCGAGTAATGATCGGAAAGGAATAAAGAACTAAGTATTCAATGCCAGACCTTCCGACACAATTGATACCCGGTATTCAGATCCAGGAACGTCCACCGGCGTTACCACTATTGGTAACGTCTTTTTTCGTTAGTGTAATCGGGATTTCTTATTGGTTCCTTCACCTTCCCAATTCATTAATTATACTCACTGTATCATTGATACTTAGTGCTATCTTGTTTTTCGCGCGGTATGATTTACCTTCATTCGTTTATCCAAACCATCCAAATTGGATTCCCAAAGTAATTATTCCGTTCATCGGATTTGCGACTGCGTTGCTTTATTACAAATCGGGGTTACGTGGTGGAATATTTGTCTCGACAGGGATAGTAATTGGTTCATTCGGACTATCGATCTTGCTAACCACTAACTTAATTTTTGCTATTCGTCAAAGTGTACGTGCACCTTTAATTAGGTTGCTACCTCTTAGTGCAATACTCGCAGCAATAGTATGTACGGCACTCTTATATTTTACTGGAAATAAAGTAACTGGATTGATTGTTTGTGCATTCATCTTGTTGGCTATTCCTGTCGCGGTAATAGTACATCGCTTTCTGCATTACTCACTTCTTTCGTTTACAACACTTTGTCTCGCGGCATGGCCGGCGATTATTCTACCTAAAGGTTCTTGGTATGTTGAAGCTTTTGGTCCTATACTAATAGTATGTGCATTCATACGAAATGCGAAATCCGACAATAAGTCATTTTTCCCGGCTACGGCAATCTATGTTGTAAGTGGATTGTATCTGATTTGGAATATTGTGGCACTCGTGTTTTCCCCTATACCTGATTCAGTGTCGGCTTTCAAGATTTTTTCTATCGTGGGACAAGTACTTTTTCTGTTTGGAATATTGGAAAACCTTCGAACAAGATCCGATTTATATGCCGTTATTTTTGGTTTTTTAGTAGGTACTGCTATTATACTCGTGATTATGCTTCAGAGTACTTGGCATCAGATTACGCATATTGATCCGCTAAGATTTTTTGTATACGGAATCCGCGCCACTGTGGGGGATCAAAATGCCAATAATGCCGTGATACCTATACTTGGTGGCGCATTATTGACACTTGCGATTGCAATTAAAGTACGGGGGTTTGCACAATATGTTTCAATAATATTTTCCTTGCTTTGTATAGGTGTAATTCTTTTATCCGGCTCCCGTTCTGCCGAAGTTGCTTTGTTCGGTGGCGGACTAATTATGACGGCAAAATACCCAAAGTGGAGACGTATTCTACTCACCAGTACTTTATTGTTGCTTGTCGCGATTGGCATTGCGTATTTAGTAAATCCCACTGCTACCAAAATTTTAACTCGCACACGTCGGTTGGATAGTGGTCGATTACTTTTATGGCAAACTGCATGGAATTTAACTCTAAAGCACCCATTTGTAGGATATGGTCCAAATACATCAAAAGATCTATTACCTCTATTTGTAGCTTCGTATTCTGCAAGTGGAATCTTTTGGAAAGGGGGAAAAGCACATAATGCTTTGATTTCTGAGGGATTTGAGAGTGGTTTAATCGGAATGGCATTATTAATTCTAATTTACATATTTATGTGGCGATTCATTATAAAAATACCTGATCGAGAAGATTCACCTTGGAAACTTGCAGCGATTGGCTTGTTTGTGGGTTATATACTGCGCAGCTTTTTTGAGACAAGTGGATTCCTTTTTGTTCAATCTTCATTGGGAGATTGTTATCAATCATTGCTCGCTTTGATTATCGTTACCGGGGAAATACTTCCAAACGATAAACGGGATTGGAAAAAGTTATTAACCGGTGAACAAGTCTAATCTTGTTCGCACCTAAACCCAATGACATCAATAATCCCGTCTTCTTCTTCTCCACGTAAATCACTCCTGCATATCACAGGGTTGCTGTTAATTTCACGCGGTGCGGGTTGGTTGCTCGGGTTCGTGCGCGAAATGACGATTGCTGCGTTGTTTGGTGCTTCTCGCGTAGTAGATGCGTTTGTTGTGGCAAATGTTCTGCCAAGCGCAATTTTTTCTATGCTAAGTACTGTGCTCTCAAGTACCATCATTCCACATTACATCTCTGTTAAAGCAACCGATGGTGAAGAGGGCGCTCGCCATACTCTTCGTGCAATTCTGACTCAATTATTAATAGCAACTATCGTGATTTCGATTATCGTGATTATTTTTGCGTCACAGATTATCCATTGGTTTGCTCCCACTTTTTCCCCTGAAGACACAGCGCGTGCAATTCGATTTATTCGCATTCTCATACCAGGAATAATTGGTGCCTCAGTTTTCCTTGTTTTGCAAAATGTCTTCCAAATTTATGATAAATGGACGCGACCTGCTTTGGGGATGCCGATTGCTCATAGTTTTGCAATTTCCATGCTGGTAGCTGGTAGTATCTGGATAGGTACCGATGTGTTAGCATGGAGTTGGTTGACTGCTTTTCTTATCCTTCCGTTAGTTTTGTTACCCGGTAAACTAAGTCGTGGTTTTCTCGGTTTGCAATTGCGTGATCCACATGCTACGGAATTCTATCGACTTGCGGTTCCACTTGTGATTGCAAGCGCATTGGGCTCGGTGGTACAAATTGTAAACCGGTATCTTGTTTCCAGTCTTCCCGCAGGAGAGTTATCTTCGCTTTCCTATGCTCAACGCGTGTATACAATGTGTGGTGAGTTGGTGATGGCAACGATTGTTCCGGCACTTTTCCCACGGCTAACCGAATCCGCAGTAGATGCAACACGAGAAGAGTATACCGGTTTCTTGGAAAAAACTTTTTTAGGAATTACGATTGTTACAATCGCTGGTGCGACGATTCTCGGAGGACTCACTTTACCGATAGTTGAAGTAATATTCGAACGAGGTGCATTTACTCCCGCCGATTCATTGCGCGTAGCAAAAATATTATTTGCTTTTTCTGGGACTCTGGTTTTTTTTGTTCCGTTAATCTTCGTTTACCGAACGTTTTTTGCAAACCGTAATGGAATAGTCCCCACAATCGGAATGTTCGTTGGTTCCGGTTTGGATATTTTTCTTTGTTTCAAATTAATCGGACCGCTTGGCACACCCGGCTTAGCGGTTGCATCGATGTGCGGCGCGTGCTTCCAATTTACTTTACTAATAATATTCTCCACCAGGTTCAATGTTTTTCTTCCCGGTAGAAAAATTTTTTGGTTATATGTGAGAGGGTTATTTACAGCTGCAATTGTCGTGATCATTCTGCGTTGGCTGGATACTTCGTTGAGAACGACATGGGAAACTCATTTGCTTTGGATACGATTACTGCGATTGGGAGGGTTGGTAATTGTTGGTGGAGGGTTGTTTGCAATACTGGCTAAACTCTGCCGAGTACCCGGTTACGATTTAATTCAAACACATCTTACAACCGCTTTACACCGCGTTCGTTCTTCGGTATTTCCTCCCTCCGCTTCCGTTTGACGGTATCGATGGTTGATGGCGCCCGAAACCGCTCATCTGTGAAACGACCGGCATCGAACGCTTTCACCATCGTATTCGCCCATACTGGTAACGCGACGACACCACCAGTTTTCTTCGGGCCTAATGACCGCGCCGGATCATCAAATCCTATCCATACCCCCAAAGCGACCTGTGGAGTGTAACCGACAAACCACGCGTCAGTAAAACTGTTCGTCGTTCCGGTTTTACCTGCCGCATCCGCCCGGAAATGATAGATACTGCGAGCCGGGGCACCAGTTCCGGCATTGATTACATCGCGCAACATATCAGTTATTAGGTATGAAGTCTCCTCATCGATGACTTCAGTACGAATCGGATGGTATTGTAAAATGGTCGCACTGGTGTTGTCCTCGATTTTAGAGATATAGTATGTCTTCGGCAGGATGCCACCTTGACCCCATGCACCATACGCATTTACTGCCTCAATTAGCTTGATGCCGTTGGCTCCGATTGCGATTGGTAAGTAGTGCTGGATAGTAGAGGTAATCCCCATCCGGTGGGCAAAATCTATTACCGGCTGTATTCCGGTAAAATCTTTACAGACACGAATTGCGCACAAATTCAGTGACTGTTTTAATGCATCCCTAAATTGATAAATACCACCCGATTTACCGTCATAATTTTGTGGACGCCATGTTTTCTGATTTGGAATGGCTATTACAATCGGTGCATTTGACACTTTGGTATCCGGTTCAAATCCCATTTTTAGCGCCGTTGCATACACAAAGGGTTTGAAAGTGGAACCGGGTTGGCGGGTAGCTTGTACAGCCCGGTTGTACTTCGAGCGGGCGAAATCCCTTCCCCCCACCATCGCGAGTATTCCGCCGGTACGTGGGTTGATAGCAATCGCCGCTACCTGTAACTTTTCGGTTTCCGGTAGCAGCGAATCAAGCAAAGGAATGTTTTTCTCAATGTCGCCGTATTTCGCAAACATCTTCGGATGAACCCGCCGCAACCAATTCGGGCCGCCTAACCGCCGGTAAGATTGCGGTAAATAGATTTTATCCTGTTCTTTAAAATGATCGCGTATCGATTCTTCCAACCATTTTTGCATTTTCGAATCAAGCGAAGTGGTAATTTTCAAGCCATCTTTTAGATAGTCCACACCCAGCGTATCAGAACGTTCTTCCAATTCCTGCCGTACCATCTCGGTAAAATACGGCGCTGAACCCAATGCATCGTTTGGTTCCGAAGGATTCAAGCCCAATGGCGCTTGTATCGCTTCGGCATATTGGTTTTTTGTGATAAAATCCTGTTCGTACATTTTCCGTAAACAAATATCGCGGCGTGCTTTTGCCCGATTTGGAAACCTAATCGGAGAGTTTCGTTCCGGTGTTTGAATCATTCCTGCCAGCAATGCGCACTCAGGTAAAGTCAACCGGGAAATATCTTTCGAGAAAAACCGGCGGGCCGCTGCCCCCACGCCGTGAGCGCCGTGGCCAAAATAAACCTGCGTCAGATACATTTCGAGGATTTCATTTTTCGCGTATGTGTGCTCAATTTGTATCGCAGTAAGTTGTTCTTTGATTTTCCGGCTTAGCTTTTTTTCCGGACCAAAATACAAGTTACGGGCAAGTTGTTGCGTCAACGTACTCGCCCCCTGTCGTTTAGAACCCGAGACTGCGTTCTCGGCTATCGCACGGAATATACCGAATAAATCGAGACCCCAATGTGAGTAAAACCGTTGATCTTCCAACGCAAGAACCGCATTCTTCATGTCAGGCGAAATCTTAGCGAATGGGACATATTCTCTGCGCTCTTCAAAAAATTCCGTGAGCAAAACACCATCGCTGGAATAAACCTTTGAAGCCAGTTTTGGTTCGTATTTTTCTAACTGCGAGATGGAAGGGAGTTCGTTTCGGTAGTGCCACCACACACCGAAGCCAGCACCCAATCCAAGCGCAAATAAAATAAATGCGATGAGAAAAAATCGAAAAAAATGCACTTTGTACGCGCGAGGAGTAGGCAACCACAAATCGCGTGGTTGGTTGGGAAGGAGCGGTGGTGGGTTGCGATGAAATAAGCCCATAGCGGGTTAAAGTACAGGGTTTAGGTGTATTCGAAAACAGAATTAGTAATTAACTTAAACCTGAAAACTATCCCTTCTTCCTGATTTGGTTGTGCCCTAACGTGGAATCATACTCGAAACGTTCAATGCGCCATTCTTTGTTTTCCAAGACTGCGTAGGTTCGCTCGACAATAAAATCACCGGTGTTGATATGCCAACCGTTTCCAACCCGGTTCACTTTCGGAAGATGCGTATGTCCCATCACGACCGCATCAGCATTACCGGTCTCCAATACTTTCCGGGCATAGTCGTCATATTCTTCATCCGGTGGCACACCAACCGTTTCCGATTTGTATCGTGAGCCCTTCGAAGTAGCGAGAGCGATTCCCATCGCAATGTCGGGATGAATCCACCGGAAAAGAAATTGGGCAAATGAATTATGAAGAATCCGTTTGAGGAACCGATACCCACCATCACTCGGTGCGACGCCGTCTCCGTGATTCCAGTGAATGCGGACACCTTCAACCACGATGTCGCATGGGCTGGGGTGGAGAGTAATTCCAACATGATCCTGAAAAAAAGTGCCGAGTGCAAAGTCGTGGTTGCCGGGTATCATGTGTACCGGGATCCCTTTTTCAGTTAATGACCGTAGTTCCGCGAGTATTTCGAAATGGCATTTCGGTATAGCATGCTTCCACTCGAACCAAAAATCGAAAAGGTCGCCGCCAATCCAAAGTCCATCGGCATGGCTGGCTATTTGACGCAGGAAACGGAGCACACGGTCGCGCCGTTCGTAATCATCGGTACGACCGCTCATTAGGTGGACGTCGGAGAAGAAAACTTGCATATTCGAATGTAGCGAATAGACTTTGCTCAAGACAAGTCCATTTGGTTATGTTTAGGGTATGCCAAACGATGCCAAACTGGACAAAACTACGCCCGAACAAGAACACCTCAGCGCGAAATTCAAGCATGCCGAAGTGAATCTTGTTCATATGCTAAACCCGATTCGAGAAGGTACTCTACCGGATGAATTGCCATCCGTCCCCGGCGAACCCACCAAAGAAACCCTCCAGAAATCAAAGAGCGCTTTCCTCCAACTGATGGAACCACCCAAAGACCCGGTATTGCGGAAGCAATGGTTCCGCAACCGGATACTTCTCTTAACTATTGCGGTAGCCACTACGATATGTGCCGTTTTGCTTGGTGCTGACAAGCCGATTGTCGGTGCAGTATTAGTGGTGTTTGGTTTTGTCTCGTCGCTCTTTACCGGTTTAGTCGCCTTATTGGGTTTGATACCGGTTATCGGACCCATACTTGTTTGGGTACTTTCCTTTCCATTTATCTGGTTGATGAATGCATTAGGATACGTTTTCAGCATCAAGCTGACCGTACAAGGAAAAGGACGTGAGGTATTGAACTGGCGGACTGTCACGATTGTGTTCATCACTGGAATCGTAATCGGAATTATTATTGGACGCCTGCTCCCTACGGGAAAGTAAATGAATAATCACAATGGACTAAATATGGAACACAATAACTCATCTCTTTTTTCACTCGACGAGCATACACCGGGTATTGCTGAAACGGCTTGGATTGCACCAAGTGCAATCGTTATTGGACGGGTGAAAATCGGTGCATTATCGGGAATTTGGTTTAATGTAACCATTCGTGGCGATGTCGATAATATCACTATCGGCGAACGAAGCAATATTCAGGATGGCTCGGTCGTCCATGTCGATGCTGGCTTTCCGATGACGATGGGAAACAATATTACCGTCGGCCACAATGCAATTCTTCATGGCTGTACAATCGAAGATGAAGTGCTAATCGGTATCGGTGCAATCATCCTGAATGGCGCGACCATCCGAAAAGGTGCGCAGGTAGGTGCCGGCGCGGTAGTCCCACCCGGAATGGATGTTCCCGCAGGAACACTCGTCATGGGTATTCCGGCAAAAGTAAAACGTGAACTTACTCCTGAAGAGTTACAATCGAATTGGCGTAACGCCGACCATTACGTAAAATATGCCGAGCGCTATCGAAAAGGATTGAAAGGTATCAAATAACATAAATTGAGTCATTTTTAAATTTTTTTATTGGAGTTCACTGTTTCTATTGACACTTATGTGACAAATTCGTAGCTTTCGTAGCAGTCCCTTTTTTCTTGTATCGTCATCCACGCTATTACAACAAGTACCAGAACAAGAAGGAGGACGTATGAACACGCCCACCAGACTTTTTTCCATCGTCATTTCAATCATTCTTTGTACTTCACTCGCGTTCTCACAAAACAATTGGATTCCTACCGACGGTCCCTGCGGCGGAGTCTGCACGGAAATCGCTTCAACCGCGAATGGTACGTTGTATGCCGCTTGTGGCGGGGTGTACCGCTCGACTAATCACGGTGTTAGCTGGCAGCCAACCGGTTATTACGGTTATGTTTCGCAACTATTTGTCTCCGATAGTGCCGCATTCGTTATGAATTTAGGCGATTTGATTCGCATCGATTGCCAACCACCTCAATTTATGCAGCGGTTTGGTGCATACTCGGGAGCACTCTCCATCGACCAGCAAGGGCGGTTGTTCGAAAGCACCGGCGAAATAAATAATTACCTCTACCGGCGTTCCACCGACTATGGTGCGACGTGGATAAATCTTGATTCGACAATGTGGTGCAACCCTGATACACCTATCGGTGTGTTTCCCGATGGAAGTTTAATGGTCAACGCATTGATACCATACAATGCACATTCCGGCATACCGGCAGCTTTTCGCTCGTTTGATCACGGCAATACTTGGAACATCATCGGCGACGTCAGTACTGAAAATGCATACGGTATCGAGCATTATGCGTTAAGCACGAATGGAATCGGTTTCTGTTCCCTGAATTACGGTGTCGGTCAAACGACCGATTATGGCGCAACTTGGCATTCGTTCATCCCTCAAATGTTTTATCTGAAGAAAATTGGTCTCGAAGGGGATAGTGTTTTGTGTGAACTCGTAAAACCCACTTCCGATTCATCCATTTTCTACACGAAACCGGTTACCGGGGGTACCCTCACCCGAACGGTTCTCCCACATAATATTTCCACTTTCGAAAGCAAAGATTCGTTAGGAATTATTTATGGTGGTGATTTCCCCGGTATTTGGCGTGCTGACGCCGGAGGTAATTATACCCCTTCGGTTGATTCGCTTAATGCGTTAACTACCCGCAATATTTTCTTCGATGAGGACAACCGGATACATTACTTCGGTAATGATGGATTGAAAACATATCATTTTTACAGCGATGACAATGGCGATTCTTGGACGTCGACAAATTTTCCGGCAAATGTGTATTACCCCCAAATCGTAATGGAGGAACAGCACTTGATGTACACGATTACAAGTAATAATGAATTCTATCATTCTACTGACCATGGCACTTCGTGGGGTCAGTTTGCTCACGCCCCGGGAGTATCACCAGGCCTATTTGATATTCTGTCCGACGGTACAATCTTTGTCGTTGATGACGATGTTTGGCACTCATGGACGTATCTCTACGCCTCGACCAATTACGGTAGTACATGGCATCGCATTGCGGTCAGCGATTCGGAAACCTTCGGTTTTATCCAAACCATTAGTGCCGCCGATACAGTGCTTATCATCGGTACAACAACCGGTACTTATAGCTGTGTTGCGAATGACACATTGCGTCGTATTTCCAACGCTGTTTGCAAATCGTTAGCCACCAAAGGTTACGATGGATTGTACTATTGGTGGGTAGGTGATTCGACTTTTTGGAACTGCTTGTATGTGACCACGCCAAATTGGTCAACCCAAACGCGGATATCGCTCCCCGATTCGGTCGATATATCTGCTCCGGTTGCTGTCGATGCCGTTGGGAACATCTATCTTCAAAACTACGCACATACACTATTGTCGAATGATAGAGGTGCACACTGGAATGAGATTGCGACGGGTTTGCCGGTATTTAATGGCGGGGATTATCTCCCATCGAACACGGTGATTCAATTTGCCCTGAATCCCTACACGGAAGAATTATTTGCAGGAATGACGCATGGTCTCTTCCATACGCAATCTCCGGTTACCGGTGTTGCTACACCTTTGCGAACATCACTTCCAAGTAAGGTTACCCTCTTATCGAACTACCCCAACCCATTCAATTCCACGACCCGAATTTCGTTTACGATACCGAAATCCGAGCGCGTCTCTCTAACTGTTTATGATGTACTTGGACGGAAGGTTGCGACACTAATGAACAACGAACAGCTGACCGCCGGTACTCATGAGAAAATCTGGAATGCAAATAAACTCGCAACCGGAATTTATTTCTATCGTCTGCAAACCGGTAGTTCTGTTTTCACGAAGAAAATGATGTACTTAAAATGATTGTGTTGCACTACAAAGCGATAAACAGACAATTTTGGATGGAGGATGTATGAACGCGTCCGCTAAATCAATTCTTATCGGTATCTGCTTCGCCTTATTCTGCACCGCTGCAAGCGCGCAGCTTACCTTTCAAAGACGCTCCACTCCATTTGGTCCGATTTCGATAGATAAGTTTTTGTCAGCGGGAAATACCGTTTTTGCCCTGCGCTCGAATACGAATCAGACCGGCTACAATGTGTATCGCAGCACAGATAACGGTGTCCATTGGTCGACGGATTCGTTGCTGGTGGTCGGCGACTTAGTGGCTTGGGGTAACGGCAACCTGCTGGCGCTTAATGCACATCAGGTATTACGCTCATCGAATTATGGTGCGAGTTGGAGTGCGGATAGTTGCGATTTTCCCGCACAGGTTCACCTAAATACGCTCGTGCGTACTCAGACAGGTTCAATGGTGGCGTCGACAAGGGAATTTGATTACAACGAGACTACTCACGACCGACTATATCTATCCACGGATAACGGAACACATTGGGTATCTCAAGATTTTGTTCACTATTTGCGGGCAGTTGCGAATTGCGTTGCACGCAACGGCACCATTTACTCAATGACAATGGATACTACCAACGAGTATTGGGAACAGATCATTAATATCTACACCAGCCAGACCGATGGTTCGGCATGGTCACTGGATACCGCTATGCAAGTCAGTATTTGGGCTGACGATGAACCAGCCGGTTATCCCGTAGGGTTGGTGGCGGGTCCCGACAGTAGCGTGTATGTCGTTACCACCCAAGAGATTTACCGAAAGGGAGTTGGTGACACAAATTGGAACGGTATCGGAAACGTCAATATAAACATGACCGGTATAACTGCGATGGCCATTAACCAAATGGGTGAATTACTCATCTCGGAAGATAGTTATTACTTCGGTTACCGGTTGTTTCATTCCACGAATCTCGGCGCTTCATGGGTGGAGAGTGCAGGTCGCCCCGACACGTTGCTTATCTCTCAGTTGTATTTCGGGGAAAACGGAACGGGATTCTGTTGCGGTTGTGACAACTACCGCACGACTGACAATGGAGTGAGCTGGTCTCCCATTTTAATCGACACTACTCAGCGGGGACTAAATTCGTTGTTCCTCACGCGTTCGGGAACACTAATCGCGCAAAGCCCACAGGTTTTGTTTACTAATTACCGCTCGGTCGATCAAGGTATCCACTGGCAGACTATCGCGGATGGAATACCGACAATCAACGACGAAATAGTAGACGTGTTCGATCACGATGATTCGATCTTGACCGCTTGCGTCTGTAAATATGCTACGTTTGCCCAGAGTGCGAGTTATTCATTGTATCATTCGACAAACGACGGTAGGAATTGGAATCCCGTACTTTTCGATTCGACTTATATGAATGAGATAAGTAGTATCTTTCCGGGAACGTCTGGTACGATAATCGGACGGACCAATTCTCCAAGATATTTTATCAGTCGAGATAATGGTATTACTTGGCATACGCACCGTTTGCTGAATATGCTGCCGATGATGACGCAATTTCTTACGCTTTCGGACAATACCTACTTGGCTTTTACCGACAGCGCCGCGTATTACCCGAATAGCCGCAACCATTTTTACACCGCCGGTGATGACAGTGCTAATTGGACTGCATTGAATACAGTCCTTTTTTCAGGGGTGAACAAGTTGTACCAAACTCGTTCGGGAAATCTTTTAGCAAGCAAAGGAAGCTACTTCCATCGGCCTACCGACTACGCCATTTATCGCTCGACCGACTTAGGTGGGTATTGGATTCAAATTTTACCTACACCGGAACAGCAATCGATTTTTCCACAAGCGGAAAATACAAACGGCGATATGTTCGGGTTCGACTCGTTAGGTTCGGTTATGCGTTCAGTGGATGAAGGGCTGACTTGGCAACAAGTGACACCGGATTCACTTTGCACCGGAAATTATACTTCATTACTTCGCATGGACGGTCAGGGATATTTGTATTTAGTCAACACAAATAACCACTTATTTTACCGCACAACAACCACGACTTTCGATGTAAAAGAATTGCATTGGGCATCGTTACCCATTTCACCCGAGTTGAAACAAAACTACCCTAACCCATTCAATTCCACGACCCGCATTTCGTTTTCTCTCCCCCACTCCAGCCGCGTTACCCTTTCCATCTTCGATCTGCTCGGTCGCCGTGTCACGACAATTCTGAACAATCAGCCCCTTTCAGCCGGTTCGCACCAAACCGAGTGGAATGCTGAATCGCTTTCAAGCGGTATCTACTTCTACCGTCTGCAAGCCGGAAACACTTCGATTACCCGAAAATTGACCCTCCTGAAGTAACAAAACTCCTACCTAATCGGACGGATTTTCTTCAAAACCGTACTTGTACAATATTGATTATTAAGAGCATAAACACTAACTTGACAAACCGACTCGAACGTATATATATTTACCGACCAGTCAGTATAAAATTATTCCCAATTGAGTTTTTATATCGACTGCAACCTTTATCAAGTTTGTGAACACTTTACTTTGTACAAACCGACTGACCGGTAACGATGCAATATTCCGATAGGTTTAATCGTCATTCGTGCAGATAGGAGAAAAATGACCGAGCACCAATCCGAGGACATTCGCCGTGAGCAAATCCTCGATTCAGCAACCCATCTATTCGTTGAACGCGGTTACGAAGATACCACTGTGGACGAAATTGCCAAGCATGCAGGCCTTTCCAAAGGAGCGATTTACTGGTATTTCAAAAGCAAGTTGGAAATTCTGTTCGCATTGACCGACCGCCACATTCATGAAGAACAAACTGCTGTTGTGAATATGGCAGAAAGTGAAATGGGACCGGAAGCGTTGTACAAATCCCATCGCGACTTGTACCGCAACCAAATGTCCAAACCGGATCGCGAACAAGTCTTCTGTCAGCTAAACGGACTTGCCAGCCGGTTTCCTGAAATCCGTGAGAAATTGGCGGACTACCACCACAAGTGGGATAGCACATCCGCAGTTTTAATTCAACGAGCGGTCGACAACGGACATTTCCGAACAACCAACGCTCTATTCATCTCGCAGGCGATTTCCGCAATGTATCAAGGCCTCTACAGCCGTAAGCAACTCGATCCCGATATCGACATTCCCGGTGTAATCGAATTTGCCACCAAGTTGTTCTATGATGCTTTGACCAACGAGAATGAAGAACACGGAAAACATAACGGCAAGTAATTTTCTTAACACCGAACAAACAGATTGAAGTATAATGAACACCGGAAAAGGTGAAGTATGAGAAGTATCCCATTTTTACTAACACTATTACTACTCGGTTCCGGCATCGCCGAAGCAATTACGCTCGACTCGGCGATTGCACTCGGAAAACAACGGTCACTGCGACAAGAAGGTCCACGCATCGACCGCGTCAGAGTGGAAGGTCAAATTTCTGAGGCATGGTCGAATGCCCTCCCGCAACTGGATGGTTCAATTGGTTATCAGCGCGCTTGGAAAAAATCTGTTGTGTTTTTCCCAAACCCGGTTACCGGTCAAATCATGCCGATTTCGCTTGTCAGCGATAACGCCGCAACTGGCACTGCAACGCTTACTCAACCATTGTACACCTTCGGCCGAATCGGTGCCGGGTTAAAAGCCGCTTATGCCGCAAAACGAGCAAATGACCACATGGTATTAAACAACACGCAATCGCTCGAACTGGAAATCATGAAACGGTTCTGGACGGTACAGCTTCTTCGTGATGTCGTCGAAGTCCGGCGTAACGGTTTAGCGGTCAGCGATAGCGCACTGCTAAAAGTGCAACGGTTGAAAGAAGTCGGACTGATGAGTGAGTACGATGTTCTTCGTGCACAGGTTCAGGCGAACAACCAGCGTCCGCAGTTACTTCAAGCAGAAAACAATCTTCGTCTCGCTGAAATGTCATTCCGTGAATTGCTCGGAATACCCATCGATTCTATTCTAACGGTCGAAGGAACGTTGACGGAATCAACGTCGCTCGATTCGTTAGCACAAACTACCGAAGCGTTAAAAGAAAAAGTTTCGATGCGTTCCGACCTTGAAGCGTTGCGCGATTTGGAAACCGTTTACCGGAACGGGTACATCATTTACAACAATATGCACTGGCCGACCATTGGTGCTCAGGTACAATATTCGTGGCAATGGTCGAATGACAAATGGGCGATAAGTCCGATAAACAACGCATCCTCCGTAACCGGTGGAATCGGCATCCAGATACCGCTTTGGTCAAGTGGTAAGTACGGCGGTAAAGCGGAGCAATTCAAAGCCGATTGGCGAAAGGCGCAACTTGACCTTGCTCAAGCCGAGCGTGGCGCACAACTGCAATTCGAATCGGCAATCGATTCTTATCACACTGCGATAGCCAACGAACTTGCCGCTCAAACCGCGGTAACACAAGCGGAGCAAGCACGGAAAATCGCGCAGACTAAATTGGAACAAGGTCAAATAACACCGTTAGAAATGGATTCGGCGCATCTTGACGAATTAGCCGCGAAAGTAACATTGGCGCAAGCGAAGTTTGACCGGTTGGTGGCAAGTACGGAAACCCGCATGGCTGCAGGCGTTGATCCATACAACCGATAAAATCGAACGAAGAGATTCAGGAGAAATAAAGTGAAAAAGATAAAATTATACATATACGGCGCAATCGTATTGGTTCTCATCATCATGGTCGTCGGTAAATATATCCGGCAGGCAAAAAGCGATGCTCTTTCCGATGCATACTCCTCTGTTGTTTCTGTTCGTGGAATCAAGCTCGTTCCGGAACCATTCGCGCGCACCATCGAGGAAACCGGCATTCTTACCGGAAATAAAGAATCTATGGTCGCAACCGAAACCGGTGGCCGTGTCATGGAAATCAAAGTCGATGTCGGTAGCTATGTAAAAGAAGGCGACCCGATGGTACGGCTCGACGATGAGTTGTATAAACTCGACGCCGACCGTGCGAAAATTGCGTACGACAAAGCGAAAATGGACTTGGAGCGTCTCGAAAAATTGTATGAGCAAAAAAGTATCTCTTCGAGTGATATCGAGGGAGCACGCCTCGGCGCTAAAAGTGCGGAAGTAGGCTACAAAGCGGCGTTAAAGACATACAATGAAGCTACCATCCGTGCACCGTTTTCCGGTACGGTAGCCGCCAAGTTAACCGAAGTCGGTCAAATGGTGGAACGCGGAACACCGGTAGTGCAGTTGGTCGATGTCGGTTCGCTCAAACTTGTCGTACAAGTCGATGAAGAACAACTTCGCTATGCATCTATCGGTGCAAATGCACTCGTCATAATCGATGCACTCAAAGACAGCGTGGAAGGTAAAGTCGTTGCTATCGGCAGCCGTGCAGTTACCGGTACACGTACTTTCCCGATTGAGGTTCGGGTACCCGGAAATGGGAAACTCCGTTCGGGGATGTTTGCCCGTACCGAAATTGTCGGTGAAACTGTTTCTGATGGATTGCTACTGCCACGTGTTGCAATTATTCCTGATGCCGGACGTTCAATTGTGTTCCGCGCACACGGTAAACGAGCGGAAAAAGTCGTTGTAAAACTGATCGGCAAACAAGGTGAGCGAATTGCAGTAGAAGGGCTCAACGCAGGCGACATCGTGATTACCGACGGTAATCAAGGGCTGACGCAAGGTACATCCATCGCATTGAAAGCAGAATAGAATTCGGTATTGAAGTACGGTTCAGGAAATGGATACAGTGTAGTGTGACAGATTCACTTCACAATCCTAAATATCTATTACCAGCTATCAATAACCCGCTTGGGAAATAATAAAATGACTTTAACTGAAATTGCCATAAAACGTCCCGCTGCAGTAGTGATGTTTTTTGTCGCCATCGGTGTATTGGGAATAATATCTTATCAGCGGTTACCTGTCGATCTCTTACCATCGATGAACTGGCCATGGATATCCATCGTCACGGTTTGGCCCGGTTCCGGTCCGAAGGAAGTCGAGACGCAGGTTTCGAAGCCAATCGAAGATGCTGTCGTATCGCTGAATAAATTGAAACATATTCGAACATTCAACCGCGAAAATGTTTCAGTCGTAATTCTTGAATTCGATATGTCCGCGAATTCCGATATCGCGTTGCAGGAAACACAGCGCATGGTCAACGCTACCCGTGCGAATCTTCCCGACGATGCGAAAGAACCCCAGCTATATAAATCAGACCTCGGAGCGTTGCCAATTTTGCGCATTGCCGCCAGTAGTCCGCTTTCCAATTCGGATTTATTTACCCTCGTTGATCAGAAAATCAGGCCGCGAATCGAACAAATTGAAGGTGTTGGACAGATAAATATTTCCGGTGCGGAACAACGCGAAATACAAATTGCAATCGATCCCGATAAATTAAAAACACACGGTCTGTCGCTGGAAGACGTGAATCGGACGCTTGCTGCGGAAAACATGGATGTTCCTGCCGGTAAAGTGTACGGCAATTCTCAGGATTTTACCGTCCGGTTCGCTGGTAAATTCAAAACGCTGGATGAGATTGAGCGGACACGAATCGCCCTCCCAACCGGTGGTGCTATTTTTCTTCGCGATGTTGCGACCGTGTACGATACGATCAAAGCCGAGCGAACACTCGCCCGTTTGAATAAACAATCCGCCCTTGGTATTCAGGTTGTTAAACAGGCGCAGGCAAATAGCGTTAAAACTTCGGCACTTATACAAGCCGAATTGAAGAAACTTGAGAAAGAGTACAAGGGTCAGGTCAAATTCGATATTGCACAAGACATCACGATTTTCAACAAGAACGCAATCACCGAAGTACAGCGCAATATTATTGAAGCACTGATAACCGTCGCGTTGGTTTTGTTGGTTTTCCTCCACTCCATGCGAAATTCGCTAATCGTATTGGTTGCAATTCCAATCTCGATTATCTCGACATTCATTTCGATGGTCGCATTTGGCTTTTCTATCAACCTGATGACAATGATGGCGCTCGGTATGGTCATCGGTGTATTGGTCGACGATTCGATTGTAGTACTCGAGAACATTCACCGTTGGTTGAAAAAAGGGAATGACCCGGTTTCTGCCGCTATCAATGGTCGTAACGAAATCGGGCTTGCCGCTGTCTCCATAACTTTAGTCGACGTCGTCACCTTCTTACCGGTTGCATTTCTTGGTGGTCTCGTCGGAAACATCTTCCGTGAATTTGCCGGAGTATTCGTTACCGCGGTCTTAATGTCGTTATTGGTATCGTTCACTGTGACACCTCTGCTTGCCAGCCGTCTCAATTCATCCGAAAACGTCGAAGGCGAAAAATGGATGAAGCGGTTTGCTGGTTGGTTCGAAGCGAAGTTTCACGGCTTGGAGGAATTCTATCGCAGCGTTTTGAATTGGGCGCTTAATCATCGGGGCCGTGTTATTCTACTGGTAGCAGGTCTGATGGTACTCTCAATCGCGTTAATACCGCTGGGATACGTCGGTTCTGATTTTATTCCCAAGACCGACCGTGGTGAATTTGCCGTGTTAACTAAAATGCAGCTTGGAACACCACTCGAAGAGAACAACCGAATTATCTCAACCATCGAGGAATATATCCTGAAACAACCTGAAGTTGATCAAGTTTACACTGTGATCGGCGAGCAGGAATCCGGGATGGGGGTTGAAAGCAATCCGCGACTTGCGAATGTCCAAGTGAAACTTAAGCCGAAGAGTCAGCGCAAACGTCCTTCGATAGTAGTAGAAAACGAAATCAGGCGTTTCGCGCAACAGATTCCCGGCATGGAAGTCGAAGTAAATGAAATCGGCCTCTTTGGTTCAGCGGACGATGCCCCAATTCAATACGAAATTCGGGGTCAGGATTTAGATTCGGTCGAAGTTGCCGTACAGCACGCAGTAACGCTTATGCGTCAAACACCCGGTGCCCGCGACGTGAAAACCTCTTACGACCTTGGTTCGCCGGAATTGCAGATTATCGTCGACCGTGAGAAAGCTGCCAACAGTTATCTGACACCCGGTGAAATTGCCGGGGCTTTGCGTGATGCCATCAATGGACTTGAACTAACCCGTTTTCGTACCGGTGATATCGACGTCGATATGCGCTCACTGCTTGTTCCCCGTTACCGGATGGACCCGTCGTTGGTGGGGCAAATCGAAATCAAGAATCACATCGGACAGATGGTTAAGTTGTCTGAAGTCGCAACTATTCAACGGAACAGCGGCCCATCCGGTATCCAGCGCAAGGATCGTGAACGCTACGTTACGGTTTCAGCGAATATTTCCGGACGGCCGCTTAGTGAAGTGCAGGGGAGTTTCGATAAGCAGATGGCGAAATTCAAACCGCCACGTGGCGTATCATTCTTCGCCTTCGGTGATGTCGAGAATATGCGTGAAATGATGACGGATATGATGCAGGCAATCATGCTCTCGATTTTGTTCATTTATATGATTCTGGTGACCTTGTATGAAAGCTACGTGCACCCGTTCACTGTTATGTTCTCGGTGCCGGTGGCATTGATTGGTGCGTTGTTCGGTCTCGCATTGACCGGATATACTCTTTCCATGTTCTCAATGATTGGTATTCTGATTTTGATGGGACTTGTCACCAAAAATGGAATTTTGTTGGTTGACTTTACCATTCAAATGAAGGACAGGGGAGTGAAAACGAAGGAGGCGATTCTTGCCGCTGGCCCACTACGGTTGCGGCCAATCTTGATGACGACCTCAACAATGGTCGTCGGTATGATTCCCCTTGCAATAGCGCTCGGTGAGGGGTCAGATATGCGTTCCGGTATGGGTATCGTGATTATCGGCGGGTTAATCTCTTCATTATTGCTGACGCTTATTCTTGTACCTGTGATGTTCACGTTCCTTGACCGCTTCAGTAAAAAGCATGTCACGGAAGCAGTTACTAATAAAGTAACCGCGCAGGAAACCGACCTTGGTTTTAGCTCGAATGTAGTTCCCGTCCATCCACAAAGCTGACGCGAATAACATAATATTAGAAAGGCGCGACTGGTAAGTCGCGCCTTTTTTCATTTCACCAATTGGATATGTGCCAGATGGTGCCTTCCATGCCACGCATACATACCCGTTAAATAATCGAGACGTATTGAACGGTCTAACTCGGGATGATAAAACGTTCGCGTAAAATCCTCATCGTTCATCGAACGAAATAGTATCGCCCACCTTGTATGCAATCCTTCTAACATATTGACTGATGGTTCAACCGGTGCGGTTCGTGCATCGAACAAGTCGCCCCACTTTTTCTCGATATACGGTTTTACCGTTGGGTTATCCTCCGTGAGTGCGAGCCGGGTACGGATATATGCATTCATGTGGCTATCCGGGAGATGGTGTACTACTTGCCGTGCCGTCCAACCCCCTTCGCGGTATGATGTATCGAGTTGTGCTTCACTCATACCACTCACAGCGCTTCGAATTTGCGATGGCAACGCTTCTATTTCATCTATCCACTTGGCAATAATAGTTGGCGTAAATTCACTTGGGACGTTATACGTCCCTATCGGATATCGGTGATCCATTTTATACTCCTGATAACTCTTAGTAATACGAGTTCGATTGAAAAAGAAAAAGGCGGACAACTCCGCCTTATTACCGTTCTATTCTGCAAGTTGTCGTAGTAAATCCAACAGTTTTTCTCGGATATCGTCCCTTACTTCGCGAAATACTGGTAGAGCAATATCATCCGGTTCGTCGGTGTAGGGTGCCGGATCGGTAAACCCAAGATGAATTTGCTTTACCGGCTTGAGAAATACCGGACAACTCTCTTTCGCATGGTCACACACGGTAATCACCAAATCGAGGTCATCTCGACTCAAAAATTCTGTTACCGATTTAGAGCGGTAGCTACTGATATCGATTCCAATTTCATTCATTACCTGAATCGCACATGGATTTACCCGCGTCGGTTCTACTCCCGCAGAAAACGCTTCCCATGTATCGCAAAGGTATTTATTGATGAGCGCTTCCGCCATGATACTACGGCACGAATTGCCTGTACAAAGAACGAGAACTTTTTTTCTCATGCTGCTACCTCGTTCGAATAATATTTGCGTTGAATCCATAATGCCGCGTTTACCAACAATATCATTACCGGTACTTCAATTAGCGGTCCAATGACCGCAGCGAACGCCGCACCCGAATGAATGCCGAACACTGCCACCGCCACTGCTATCGCAAGTTCAAAGTTATTTGATGCTGCGGTAAACGAAAGCGTGCAACTCTTCGAGTAGTCCGCACCCGCTTTTTTACTCATTGCAAATGAAATGAAGAACATAACCGTGAAGTATATGATAAGCGGAATTGCAATACGCACTACATCGAATGGCAACGAAAGTATTTTATCTCCCTTCAAAGAGAACATAACCAATATGGTAAAGAGCAGTGCAATCAACGTTATCGGGCTGATTTTGGGAATAAAAACCCGGTGATACCATTCTTGGCTCTTCAAGTGTATTAGTGCATACCGGGTCAGGAAGCCGGCAATAAACGGAATACCCAAATAGATAAATACACTTTTTGCTATTTCACTAATGGTGATGTGCACTTCGTATCCGCTCATGCCAAAATGTTGCGGTAGTACGGTTATGAAAAAGTATGCATACACCGAGTAAAACAAAACCTGAAAAATCGAATTAAACGCGACCAATCCAGCCGCGTATTCCGCATTCCCTTTGGCCAGATCGTTCCACACGATTACCATTGCGATACAACGCGCCAAACCAATCAGGATTAGTCCCGTCATGTATTCAGGATAGTCGTGTAAAAATAGGATCGCTAACCCGAACATAAGAATTGGCCCGATAATCCAATTCTGAACCAACGACAACAACAGTACCCGCCAGTTGCGAAACACTGCACCCAATTCCTCGTACCGCACTTTCGCGAGCGGTGGGTACATCATTAATATTAAACCGATGGCAATCGGTATCGAGGTAGTTCCCACTGAAAATGCGGTAATCGCCTGCGGTATCGAAGGAAGAATCACCCCTAGTCCAATACCGACCGCCATCGCCAGAAATATCCAGAGTGTCAGGTAACGGTCGAGAAAAGATAATTTTTTCTCTGAACTCACTTATAAGCTTCCACGATACAACTCACAACTTGGAACCCTTCACCACCACCCCAATCATATGGTTTTTCGAGTAGGATTTTTACATCTTTCATCCCGGCATTCGTAATAAACGCGAGATACTCTTCCACGGTTGGTGCGCCTGCGATACATCCCGCCCACGCTTCGATATCATGCCGCACCACATCCGGCAATACACCACGTACCATCATATCCGACACAACCATTCTTCCGCCGGGTTTTAACACCCGAGCAATTTCCGAGAACGCTTTCGGTTTATTCGGAACGAGATTGAGCACGCAATTCGAAATCACAACGTCGATACATGTATCGTATACCGGTAGTGATTCGATTTCACCCAAGCGAAACTCGACATTATCGATTCCCAATTTCAATTTGTTTTTTCGGGATTGGACAATCATGTCTTTTGTCATATCCACACCGATTACGAAACCGGTTGGGCCTACATCCCGCGCCACGAGAAAGCAATCAACCCCCGCGCCGCTCCCCAAATCGAGTACACGCTCACCCGGCTTGAATTTCGAGTAGTGTGTAGGAACACCACACCCTAATCCCAAATCCGCCCCTTCGGGTAGTGCCGCCCGTTCTTCGGCAGTGTAACTTTCGACCATCGTATCCGATGTTTGACCTTCCTTCAGTAAGAATGCAATCGCTTCCGCCGATTCCGCCACTGGCCCGCCACAACATGATTTTCCGGCTTTTACATTTTCCGTTCCAACGGGTGAACAACATGAGGTTTTTCCTGCTGACCGTGCGACTGCACCATACCGTTCCCGGACTTTTTCCTTAATTTCCTCTTCGTTCATTTCACTGTTTCCTTTCGCAATTTCACGAATTTCGTTTCTGGAATGCAACATTCGCCGCTGCTTTCCATTTTGTTGACTTCCTTTGCTGCTTGCTTTATCGCTATCGGCAAAACCGCATGCCACTCCTCTTTCCATCGCTCGGGTGACAAACTGTAATGCATCCACGTCCCAACCCTACGCGAGTTCACTACACCCGCCGTCCGCAAAGTCGTCAGGTGACGGCTGACGGTGCTCTGTTGCAATCCAAGCGGGCCGTATAATTCACACACGCATCGTTCTCCTTTCGATAGCATACCAAGTAGTTGCAATCGAACCGGTTCAGAAAGAAGCGTAAAGAGTTGAACTAAATTTTCCATATTTCATCCATTCTTATATGCGGATATACGAATATAACTCATAATGTCAATCTTTCCAAATAAAAAGACCCGGCATATTCGCCGGGCCTTAATCAAAAGCTGCGTGACTCTTATTTAAGTAAGTACATCTTCCGCATCGAACTACCACTCGGTGTCTTCAGCGAAACGAAATATAATCCACTCGGCATCTTTAATCCGTTGAATTGAACCGTGTGGATACCGGTAGATTGAGTTTCATTAACCAATGTCGAAATCTCGCGCCCGAGAATATCAAACACCGAGATCCTTACGAATCCGTCCGCTTCTAATTTATATGAAATTGAAGTAGTGGGATTGAATGGATTCGGTGCGATGAGCATCGTATTCTGTGGTAAGTTCGTACGAACCATATCGGTCGCCGCACTACCATTTGCACCGGGAGCAACATGCGCGACAATTGAAAAATTCTCGTGCGATGTAGCGCTGATGTCAGTATTATAACTTATCGCTCGAACCCGTACCCGGCACGTCGAGCTTGTCGGTCCGGTAACCACCCAATTCAAACTGTGATGTTCGGCGGATAACGTCCCCAACGTACTCCATTCGCCGGTCGGATAGTGACGATTGAGTTGAACGACTAATGTTCCAACGACACCGGTTGAATTCCAATTAATTTCTTGGCGACTTCCAATGCTCCAGCCTTCGCCGCCATTCGGTTGAGTTAACGTTATCGATAAATGAGCTGGTGCTTCCGATATTCTGAAATTGTCATGCGAAATTGCAGTTAGGATTCCAGCCGCTATGCTAATCCGGCAATGTTCGCTCGCCGCTCCGGTGACTGTCCATGAGAATCCATCGGATGGTAAAGTTGCCGTTCCGATTGTCGTCCACGAACTGTCGTTGGGAAAGTTTCGATTTATTCGAATTGTAACTGTACCGGTTAATTGAGTCGCTTGCCAAGTAATGCGTTGAACCGTTCCGATTACCCAATTTTCTCCACCGGTTGGTGCGATAACCACCAAACCAGCATGTTCATTGGACGTAATGGTAAAGTTCGCGAAAGAACTTGCAGATATAGTCGCATTATTAACAGTAGTAACTACACGGATGCGATTATGGTTTCCGGCAGGGCCGGTAACAGTCCACGAATAAACAGAGGTTGGTGCGGTTACTTGGCCCAATGTTGTCCACCCGGTATCGGAGGGCGCATTGCGGTTGAGTTGAACGGTTAACGTTCCAGTGATATTTATCGCTACCCACGAGATATTGTGAGTCGAACCAACTTCCCATGTCTCACCGCCTATTGGCGCGGTAACAATAATCGAATGCTCTAAATTAGCTGCGATTGCAAATGCCTGAGAAGCATAGCTAATTCCGTTGGCACCAACGATTCGGATGCGGCAAGCCGCAGACGCCGGCCCGGTAACAGTCCATGTAAATCCATCGCTCGGGAGATTCGCCGTTCCGATTGAAGTCCAACCAGAGTCAGAGAGCGTTCGATTCAACTGAACAGTAACAGTGCCGGTTAAATTTATCGCTAACCAAGTGATTCGCTGTTGCGAACCTATCTGCCAAATCTCACCACCGTGAGGATAGATAAGTGTTAAATGAGGCGCGACTACAGTATCGGTAATGGAAAAATTACTTGATGATAAGCCGCCGATAAGCGTACTCGAGTTAACGACACGAATACGTGAGGTATGGGATGCGGGGCCGGTTACTAACCAGGAAAAGCCGTCATTCTGTGTAGTTGCTTGGCCAATGGTTGTCCAACCGCTGTCCGAAGGGAAATTCCGGTTTAACTGAATCAGTAAACTACCGGTTGTATTGTTTGACGCCCATTGAATGCGTTGTGTAGAGCCAATTGCCCATGATTCACCACCGATAGGTGATCGCATAGTAATCGGTTGTGAAAACGCAAGAATCGGTACAATTGTAAACAGGAGTGAAAGCAATAACCACACGAGTGATTTCAAGCGAACCATATCATACTCCATCAAAGCTTCTCAAAGTCAGCACAATCCAATAGTGTGCATGGATAACCTATATTTATTGTACGGTAAAAGTCACTAAAAGTCAACGATAATAATACTTTTATCGTTAAAATGTGACTTTTTTAGCTCAGTTTTCGCAAAACGACAACTATTCTAAAACTGACCAGTGTGCAGGTATGAACAAAACACTAAAGTTATGAGTATATCTTCCTCCCGGAGACATCCTTCACCGCGAAAGTAACTTGCTAACTACAAATCGGTTAAGCGCTTGACGGTATCAACCAATGGTTGCGTGTCAGCAGATTTAACGACGTATGCGTCAGCGGACCAGGTTAGAAAATTATCCTTGTATGAAGAATATGCGGTGTTAAGAACGATTGGGCATCGCTTCCCGCCTGCAAGTATCCTTTGCATCCCCTCTATGCCATCCATACCCGGCATCCTGATATCGAGGATGATACAGGAATATGCTTTTGCTGCCGCTTCTGTTACTGCTTCCTGTGCCGACGCCACAACTACCGGTTCGAACCCGGCCTTACGAAATGCCCGTTCATATAACATCCGTAACGATGCTTCGTCTTCAGCGACTAAAACTGTCTTCATGAGAACCCTCCTCCCCACCCGGTAGGGGAAACGTCAATCGGAACATTGCACCCGGCCCGTCAATCGATATTCGCGATAACCGGCCACCGTGCTGTTGCATTATCTGACGGCTGACCGAAAGACCAATCCCGGAACCGGAGGCCTTGGTAGTGAAAAATGGATCAAATATTTTTTCTCCAATTTCTTGCGGCACCCCTTTGCCGTAATCCCGAATATCAAGATGAATCGAATCAGCATCGCGTTTGGTTGTAATCACAATTACACCACCACCCGGCATCGCATAAACTGCGTTCTTCAAAATATTGTACAGGACTTGTCCAATTTGGTCGGTATCCATCCTAACCCATTCCGCATCGGGATCGAAATAGGTCTGTACATAATATTGCTCCGGATCGAGTTCCCCCGCCATCATTTTTAGCGTCAAATGAACTTTTTCCGAAAGTGACGTTAAAACAAAGAGTGACTTCCAAGGCCTCGTAAAATCAAGCGATTCAGTTACTATTCGCTCTAAATGATGGATTTCTTCGATAATAACCGACAAATGCTGTTGGGAAACATGACTCGGTTCCAAATCTTCCTTAGCTGCCCTCGCCAAACCACCGATTGCGGCCAGTGGATTCCTTATCTCGTGCGCGACGGTCGCCACGATTTCTCCGATTGCGATTAACCTTTCGTTACGAATCATCCGGTCGCGATTTTCCCGCATTTCCGCATTTAACGCCCGCAATTCTTTCAACCGTTGCTCTAATTGCTTGTACCACCTCGCATCCAATATCGCCGTTCCAGCCATATCGGCGAAGCGTTCCAATTGTTCGAGTTGTTGCATTTCGATGGGGCGGCGAGTGATCGCGTTATCAACTAATAACACCCCCTCCACCCGTTCTTTCGAGATAAGTGGAACGATGGCACATTCCGCGATATCAAGTTCATGCCAGATTAAATCGTGTTCCATCTCGGAACGCCGGAGTATCATCGGCTTTTGTTCGACAACCGCCTTTGGTATCATCGAATTGTTTTCTTTCAATGAAATCCGTAAGCGATTCGCCATTTCATTTACTGCGCGGTCGGAACCGATATGCTCGCGCCAATCGCCGAACAGTTCCTGCAGCGTCAGATTTTTCTGGCTTAGTTCACTCCAGATTTTTCCTGCTTCATCGCCGCTGCCCGGCCCAATCGCAAGTGCTCCGGTCAATTCCGCCGTTTCCGGATCCAATAAAAGGAAAAATCCCCGGTTGAATCCGATACCCATATCGGAAGTCACCGCGATTAAAATTAAGTAGAGGACTTCATTCAAATCCTTTGCCGAGTGTAGCGCACGGCTTACTTCACCAAGCATCTGCAGTTCCGACAACTGCCGTACTGACTGTTGTTCCAATTCGATGCGTTTACTCACATTCCGGCAAATTAACATCACATGCGGCCCATCAAACACACCTGCGATGCGTTCCGTGAGCATCTCCAAAGTTTTCGGTGTACCATCTCGCGAAGTCGTTGTCTGTAACAACCGCCGCGCGATACCATCTTGGAGAGTCTGTTCGACAATGCATTCCTGCGGCCCTTCACAGATGGATGAACAAAGAGTGTGGTAACTTGTATTTAATAATGACGATTGTGGTACTTCGAGAAGCTCAGCGAGCGCATGATTGCAAAGTATTAGACGGCACGATTCATTGAACAGTGCCAGCCCTTGTGGTAGTCCTTCGAGTACGGAGTGATAGAAATCGGTGAGGCGTTCAACAGTAGCGGCTTCATCATCAGCCGAAACCAACGAGTCCCACCTTTCAACTGCTACCTGTATTGCCGCAATCCATTCTTCATCATTTGCTGAGGGCGATATATATACAAATGTTGCTCTGTTGTGTCTTTTTGTATTTTGTTCTTCTTCTAAATTTGTTTCTTCTTTTTTATTTCCTGTTCCCTTTCCCCAGTCCCCTGCAATTAGCAAAGTGGAACCCGGCACCAGATGTATCGCCTGTTCGAAAAATTCACTACTGAAATTCGCAACATCGTCCGCAAATATGACAATCGGATAATGCCGTATCAGTAGTTCCTGCAACACCAGCGTTGGATCCGGCACGACCGGTTCGATTACAATTCTATGGTTTTCAATACGAGCAGTAATTCTCTGCCAGCGTGCCGCATCGTTGGTGATCGCAAGAAGATGTGTGTGAGGTGAGCTCATGGGAATTTTTGTATTTGTTATTTTGCACAGATTTTATTCAATTATTTATTCTTCACTCGCCATTCGCCGTTCCGGATCGGTTGCAGTTACGACAACAATCCCTTCCGGTGTGATGGTAAACCGTTTTGCATCCGCTACCGGGTCGTATCCGATTTCATCCCCTTGTGCAATCGAAACACCCCCTTCAACAATCGCACGCCGGATTTTTGCATGTCGTCCGACATCCGCAAATGGCAACAAAATGCATTCATTAATCGTTGCCCATGAATGCACAAAACAACCATACGACAACACGCTCCGCCGCACCGTTGCACCACTGACAATGACTCCCGGTGCCAGCAGTGAATCGACTGCCAATCCCCTCCGACCGTCGTCGTCAAATACTGTCTTTGCTGGTGGCAAGTCCTGCCGGTGCCCTGTACGTATCCGCCATTGTGAGTCATACAAATTGAACAACGGATCGACAGCAACTAAATCCATATTCGAAGCATAATATTGATCCAACGAACCAATATCGCGCCAGTACAATTCCGATTTTTTATTTTCATCACGGAACGGGTAACCATACACCCGGTATCCATTCGAAATCATCCACGGTATCACATCTTTACCAAAATCGTGCGACGAATTCTTATTCTGCATATCGGAAACAAGGCACCGTACCAACTCCGCCGTTCGGAAACAGTACACCCCCATCGACACCCATGCCCGTGTTGGGTCATCCGGTACTGAAAACGGATGTTCCGGTTTTTCGGAAAATGCCGTTATACGGTCATGGCTATCAATCGCAAGCACGCCGAAATTTGCCGCCGTCTCTATTGGTACGGGCAACACCGCAACCGTCAGGTCAGCGCCGTTCCGTTCGTGCGCATCGACGAATAACCGGTAATCCATTTTATAGATATGGTCGCCGCTCAGTATCAATACCCGTTCCGGACGCTCTTCCTCCAATAGAAACAAATTCTGATAAATCGCATCGGCTGTCCCTGCGTACCACCGGTCAACTAACCGTCCCTGCGGTGGTACCAACTCGACATACATCCCATGCTCGCGCCCGAACCCGCTCCACGATTCCCGCACATGCCGGTCAAGTGTTAACGATGAGTATTGAGTCAATAGATGCGCGCGCTTCACGCCGCTATTCAGGCAATTGGAAAGGGTAAAGTCGATGACGCGGTAGAGCCCGCCAAATGGTACTGCCGGTTTCGCCCGCGTTTTCGTGAGCGGATAGAGCCGCTCTCCGCGACCGCCGGCAAGAATGAGAGTTGTAGTTTGATCGAACATGGAACACCATAAACGTGGTATCGGTTGGATAATAAGAGACGATAATAATTGAGTATACTCGAAAGGGGGGATAAGAGCAATAGGGTAGCGTTGGTTCGTTATTTATTTACTTACTATCGGTATCCACTTCCTGACTGAATTAATTAGGTACTTTTCGTTCGCATTTTGCCATTCTTCATGAGAAATCACCTTCTCCGTTATTTCCTTTTTATCAACCAATTCATCCCGGTATGTTCCCGCCAATAATCCACAATCTATAGGAGGTGTCACCCACTCATCGTTAATCTTCACAACGACATTCGCCCGCGTAGATTCAGTGATTTCTCCCCGCTCATTCCACAAAATTACGTCATCGCAATCAGGAAACTCATTTTTTATTCGGTCGTATCCAAGACGAAAAGTCGTTTTGTGGTATAAAAACCGGTTGCTCGAATCAATCTGTGCTTTCGCCATCTTTACCTGCCACGGTCGATTCGGGTCTTGTTCCTCAAATGCTCTTTGTTCAATCGCTACTTCACCATTGCGATGCAATATCAATTTTACAATTCGTGACTCGTTCTCAATGTGTGTAGAAAACCGTTTTAATTCCGATTCAATTTTCGTACGGTCAAATCTAAATCCAAAATAATTCACAGAATTTTCGAGTCGCTTCAAGTGTCGTTCGAGTAGAAAATAACCATCTTTACGATTCCAAAACATCGTTTCGAAAAGCTGAAATTGTGGTTGTTGTGTCGTCAATATCGCGGCTTTAGTCAATGCTTCTTCGTATTCCCCTTCCGGTGTCGAATCCCATACAATCCCACCACCCGTTCCATATTCTGCCGCTTTCGATTTAGTATTGATATGAACAGTACGTATCGCGACACTGAATTGTGCTTTCCTTTTGGGGTCCATAAAACCAATCGCGCCGGTATAAATCCCTCGCGGTGTATGTTCCAGCATCTTGATTATTTCAGTCGTCCGCACTTTCGGTGCACCGGTTATCGAAGCACAGGGAAACAATGCGCGGAAAATGTCAGCAATCGTTGCATCCGTAGTTGCGGTAATCGTCGAGGTCAGTTGCCAAACCGTGTACAACCGTTCTACATCAAACAAAGCGGGCACTTCGACTGAACCGACTTTCGCTATATGCCCCAAATCATTCCGCACCATATCGACAATCATTACATTTTCTGCTCTATCCTTTTCCGCTTCTTTAAGATCCGCCGCAAGTTGTTCATCTTCTTCGCAGTATCTACCACGTGGACGCGTTCCTTTCATCGGCCTGCTGGTTATGTTTTCTCCTTCGAGTGTAAAAAACAGTTCCGGCGATGCCGAACAAATTACATCGTCTCCAGTATTCAGAAAAGCAGCATACTTCGGTTCCTGTGCCGCCACCAACCGATGAAACAATTGCCAAGCCGAACCGGAGAACCGGTTTCGTAACCGAATCGTGTAATTGACTTGATATGTGTCGCCGCGTCCTATCAATTCATGGATAGCGTCGATACTATCGTGATAATCCCGCTCACTAACAGACGCTTGCCACGTGTCTAAATCAGTTACCTCTTGTTCGCCAACTGTTTCTTTGAGCGATTCGGCTTCATCAAATGAATCATATACACCAAACCATAGCATTGGCAGTTCTGATGCTTTGTGACATTTCAACGCCTTGTCGAATGCCGGTGCCGCTTCGTATGCCACAAATCCTGCGGCATATTTCCCCTTCGTTGTCAATTCTTCTACTTCTCGCATCGAAGCGACAACTTCATCCAATCGATTCGTTTGAATAATTCGTTCCGGCTTCCGATACAATCGCCAGCGCGTTCCGTTCGCCGTTTGCATGACGACGGTTCCGGCTTCGGTATCGGGTATCTGTTCGAAGTGTAGTTGCGATTTCATTTCGAACCGCGATCGGAAAGTTGGAGAAAATTTCTTAGTAGTGTGTTTCCATTGGGAGTCAAAATCGATTCGGGGTGAAACTGCACGCCGTATATCGGTAATGTGCGGTGTGCCAATCCCATGATTGTTCCGTCTTCTGTCGTTGCGGTAATTTCTAATTCAGCGAGGAATGTCGTTTCATCTACAATCAAAGAATGGTAACGCATCACGGAGAACGGATTGGGTAGATCTTGGAATAGGTTTGTACCATCATGTTTTACATTTGATGTCTTGCCATGCATTGGTAAATTCGTTCGAACAATTTTTCCGCCAAACACTTCCGCGATGCATTGATGGCCGAGACAAATTCCCAGAATGGGAATCCCCTTACTTCCAAATTCTCGAATGATGTTGCGTGAGATACCTGAATTGTCCGGTGTTCCCGGTCCCGGAGAGATAGCAATCTTAGAAGGTTTTATCGTAATAATTTCTTCGATGGTTTTTTCATCGTTACGTATAACAACCGGAGTTTCTCCCATCATCGCGAATGCTTGTACTAAATTATAAGTAAACGAATCGTAATTATCGACCAACAAAAACAATCGCTACTCCGGTTTGTGAAACCCTAACACCACCCATGAATGCGATTGCCTCCGAACCACCGCCGATCCCAATGCCCTTCCCAACTTCTTTCCTTGTCCAACCAGTAATCCGGTTACAATCACTCGACCCTCTGGATACAATAACGAAGGGATAATATCCCACCATTCTTTCAATACGTTCAGATGAATGTTCGCAAGAATTAAATCGAATTTTTCACCCGGCTTATAGCGTGTACTTAAAATTGAACCTTCACGAAGTACCATCTTGCCGGTGAAGCTATTCCTGCGAATATTTTGTCGCGCCTCCCGTATCGCGTCCTCTTCAATATCGATTCCAAGGCAATATTCAGCACCACTTGCCAATGCCACCAGTCCGAGAATACCCGTTCCGCACCCGGCATCTAAAACACGGTCCCCTGTACGTGTCCATTCCGATGTTAATTTCGCCGCCATTCGCGTTGTTTCGTGTTCCCCCGTTCCAAATGCCATCCGCGGTGGTATAACAAGCCACGTCCGTTCGTCATCGGGAATCATCGCCCGTAGTGGTGCAACACCAATCGTGTTCGAGAGAACAAATCGCTTTAAATCTTTTCGCCACCTTGCAATTTGATCGAAATCCGGTAGTTGCTCGATATTCATTTCGATGTCTGGAATCATTTCTTTAATCGAAGCAACCAATTCACGAATCTGCGGCTGTACCGTATCCCATTCCGATAACAGGAACGCTGAATGCAACTCACGTTCCAACGCCGTTTCTGCCGGTGGTTCACTACCCCATTCGTCGATACCGTAATCGGCATTCAAATCGAGTTCACCACTCGCCCCCTTCGGACGCTCCTCTACCCCTACCGCGCCAAGCTCAATCAATCGTTCCCCAACGATCTCGGCTAACGGCCCGGTTCCGGTCAAAGTCAAACCAAGGTATGATTTCTTGTTACTTGTCATATTTTATGATAACCGACTCTATTCCTTGTTGCAATGTATATTTCAACCGTTGTCTTGTCCAATATTTCTGAAATTTCTTTAACTTAGCGTTTTTCGTCCATTTTACTCAGTTGCTCGTTGGCTAAACCTTGAATTACATTATAAATCTGTAAACGAAAGGTTCAACATGGCACATTCCTACACCCCCGGGCTTCGGGTGGCCGAACAAACAAAGATAGTCAAGGAACGCCAACTCCCCACCGAGCCGGACAAAACCGCCGTGTTAGTAAAAGTCGGTGACCGTGTTTCCGCCGAAACTATCGTTTTGCGCAGTGAAATGCCGGGTAATGTGCAACCGGTCAATGTTGCGAACTTGCTCCAAGTGCCCCCGCAGGATGTCCCGCACCTTTTGAACAAGAAAGAGGGGGATAAAGTCACCAAAGATGAGATGATAGCCGAATCGAAAGGGTTATTTGGTCTGTTCAAATCGCAAGTTAAATCCCCGATTTCCGGTTTTGTCGAATCAATTTCTGCGATTACCGGCCAGATGATGCTCCGCGAACCCCCAATACCCATTGAGCTTTCCGCTTACATCGACGGAACGGTGACCAGCGTTACCAAAGAACGCGAAGTAACAGTCGAAACCAACGGCTGCTTGATTCAAGGAATTTTCGGCATCGGTGGTGAAGCCGTCGGCGTTCTTAAAATGATTGCAAATGACCCGGGCGATAAAATCGATGAAGCGCAAATCCCGAACGATTGTAATGGACAAATATTGGTCGGTGGTGCTCTCGCAACACTCGCGGCTGTGCGCAAAGCAATTAAAGCGCATGCAGTCGGTTTTGTTACCGGTGGTTTTGCCAATCAGGATTTAAAGGAACTGCTCGGTTACGAGCAAGGTGTGGCAATCACCGGAACCGAGCAAATCGGACTTACCCTCGTTCTTACTGAGGGATTTGGTTCGATTACGATGGCAGATAGGACATTCCAGCTATTGAAAAAATTTGCCGGTAAAAAGACATCAATCAACGGTGCGACGCAAATTCGCGCGGGTGTGATTCGTCCTGAAGTCGTCATCCCGCATAGTGAGAAGAGTGTCGAATCAGTGCATGTGCTAAAGGGTCTCGAACCGGGCGATATCGTTCGTGTTATCCGTGAACCCCATTTCGGTAAGATTGGCAAAGTTGTCGAACTTCCGTCCGAACTTCAAGTACTTGAATCTGAAGCGAAAGTACGTGTAATGAAAGTGGAACTGAATGGAGTAGTAGTCATGGTTCCCCGCGCGAATGTCGAAGTGATCGAAGAATAACTCTTCTCTTCATACTATACAAAAAAAAGCGGGCTACATGTCCGCTTTTTTTGTCTGCCAAAATTCCGTGTGTTAGAATATCGGATGTGGGAACCTGTCCGGCGCATTTGAATCGAATGGTCGGTCGCCGAATGCAATAGCAATAGCAGCGGTATCATTATCATTCCGTAACGCATGCGGTACCCTCGGTGGAATTTTATACAATATTTCTCCCGCCGTTGTAATCTCTTCATGCCGACCAGTCTCATCGATCCAACCGATCCGCATTCCACTCGTTAGCGGAAGGACTGCTTCCGTCATCAATTCATGGTAGTGGTTTCCCCTTATCACACCCGGTTCGAACGTTACGATGTGTATATCTTCGAGCGTCCCTAATGTCTCGCTGAGTAATGGAAAAAGTTGTATCAACCATCCCCGTTCCGGTTGGGTAATTCGTTTGTCAAGTAGCTTAACCCGTATTACTTTCTTTAAACTCATCGGAGCTCCATAATGAAATATTGGGTGCTGGGTTGCGGTCGTATCGGAATTGCCGCAATTTACTATCTTTTGCAAGACGAACAAACGACAAGCATTACGATTACAGATGCGTCGGTTGCCGCCCTTCGCGCCGCCCCGGAAAAACTACTCCGTGCGGAAATTACACAAAGCCGGATAGATAATATTTGTACCTTTTTACCACTCGCCGGTACGGAAGGTATCGCCGAACGGCTCGAACCGGGTTCGGTAGTTCTATCTTGTCTCCCTTACAGCATGAATCCTTCCGCAGCAAAAATGGCCGCACTTGCCGGTTGCCACTATGCCGATCTTGGTGGAAATATCGACGCCACTGCCGAAGTCCTTGCACTCAATAATCTCGCACGGGAAAAAGGCGTGTCACTGATTCCCGATTGTGGTCTGGCTCCCGGACTTGCAGGAATTCTTGCCATGCACGGCATGCCCCATTTCGATGAAGTCGATAGTATTAAACTTCGTTGTGGTGGTCTGCCTCAGGCCCCCGAAGGGCCGTTCAAATACTCACTGGTTTTCTCCCCCGGTGGCTTGGTCAATGAGTATGTGGAGCCCGCATTGGCGTTGCGAAATGGTGAGATTAAACTGCTTCCACCCATGAGTGATTGTGAGGAGATTCCGTTTTCACCGCCGTGGGGACACCTCGAGGCCTTCACTACCTCCGGTGGAACTTCGACATTGCCGATGTCGTTGAAGGGAAAAGTTCGCGACCTCGATTATAAAACCGTACGTTATCCGGGTCATTGCGAAAAAGTTAGAACCCTTCTCGATTGCGGACTTGCCGACCAGAATGTGTGGAACTTGTCGGGTAGTGCAGTGAAACCGCGTGAGTTTTTAGAAGAGATTTTCCGTCGTACTTGCCCGCCTGATCAACCTGATGTAGTGCTGTTACGTGCTGAACTAAAGGGCAGGAAAAACGGGAAGTCGAAAAAAGTGTTGTATGAATTGATAGACACTTATGACCGGCGAACCGGATTCAGTGCTATGCAACGGACGACCAGCTACCCGCTCGCAATCGTAGGAAAGTTTCTCGCTGACGGAACAATTACCGAGCGTGGTGCGGTTCATCAGGAAATTGCCGTGCCGTCTGGTAAATTGCTAAAAGAGTTGAGGAAAATGGGTGTTCAGGTAACCAGCAGTACGATGGGATCAGACGACGAACAGACGGGTGAATAAAACAATCCAAAGCAATAATAAAATAGGGTGGCTCGAGTCACCCTATTTCTTTTTCCAAAAAGTTTTCAATTATGAACTCGCCAACGCTTGTTGTATCAAGTCACTCATCTCGCCGATTTTATACGGCTTGACCGCTACCGCTACAAACCCATAATCTTTATAATGTGACATTACGGGATCTGTTGCGTAACCGCTCGATACAATCGCTTTTACTTTCGGGTCGAATTGTCGCAGCGCTTCAAACGCTTCTAATCCACCCAAACCCCCCGGAATAGTCAAATCAAGTATGACAACATCGAACGGGTTTCCCGATTCGCTCGCTTTCTTATACTCTTCTATCGTTTGGTTTCCTTCTTCCGTCATCACGGCTTCATAACCGAGGTGTTCCAAAACGCGGGTTAACAGCGATCTTACGATATCATCGTCGTCGAGTACCAATATTCTGCCAGTGCCTTTCATTCCGTTGCCATTCGTATCGGACGATACATCGGTAGTAAACGCTTCTTCCTTGGCCGGCAGGTAAATCGTAAAAGTTGTGCCAATTCCTAATTGTGAAGATACTTCGATAATACCATTGTGATACTTTATTATCGAGTAAGTCGTTGCCAAACCTAAACCCGAACCATCGCTTTTTGTCGTGAAATAAGGATCAAAAACTTTTTGTAAGTTTTCCGGCGCAATGCCGGTGCCGCTGTCGTTAAATTCGATTCGAACATATCGTTCTTTTTCCAAAAACCGTGGAATTCGATGTGTCGCCCGTGACACGTTTTCAGCATGGACGGTAATCTTCCCGCCATGTGGCATCGCTTGAACGGCATTGATAGACAGATTCTGGAAAACCTGGCTGATTTGCCCCGAATCGACTTCTACCGGCCACAAATCATCCGGTAATTCGAAATGGCCGTTCGATTTCGAACCGCGGAGTGAGAACATTACCGTTTCACGGATGATGTCGTTAATCGCGGTTACCTTTCGTACCGGAGTGCCACCCTTGGCAAACGTCAACAACTGTTGTGTTAAATCCTTCGCTCGGAATGCGGATTTCTCCGCTTCTCCGATTAAACTCATCGTTTCGTCTTGCGCATCGGGAAACATTCTGATGAATGAGAGACTCCCAATGATACCCGTCAATAAATTATTGAAGTCGTGGGCAATTCCGCCGGCAAGCACGCTCAACGATTCAAGTTTCGCCGACCGCTGAATTTCCGCTTGAACGTGATGTTCCATTGTAATGTCGCGGAACACCAGCACAACGCCGATTATTTCACTGTGCGCGTCGAAAATTGGTGCCCCTGAATCTGCGATTACTCGTTCTTGGCCGTCCAGCGCAATAAGTACGGTATGATTAGATAGCGAGACGATGGATTTTGTTTTCAAAACGGTAACAACCGGATTACTCATCGGCTTTCGAGTCGTTTCATCGACTACGTTGAATACTTCGGTCAGCGATTGGCCGATGGCTTCATCGCTTTTCCAGCCCGTCATTTTCTCCGCAGCTTTATTCAACAACGTAACTTTACCGTCACGGTCGGTTGTTATTACCGCGTCACCTATGCTGCGTAATGTGACGGCTAGCCGTTCTTTTTCTTCTTCCAGCGCCATCCGGGCGTTCTTTTTCTCCGTGATATCGATATCAAGCGAGAAGATTTCTACGACCTGACCTTCATCTTGAATTGGAAACATCGAGGAAAAAACCCAGTGTGGATCGCCGGATGCGGAATTTGTCAAGCGTTCTGACGCTGGAAGTGCTTTTCCGGTCGTCCAGATTTGTTCGACGTCGTCGAAAAACAGTGACCGCGAATCGATATCGTTTATGATAAGGTTGGGTAGTTTTTTACCAACAGCTTCGTCGTAAAAATATCCATACAAATTTTCTGAGGCATGATTCCAATGTAGGATAGTTCCATCCCGGTCAAATCCTTGTATCGCGATTAACGGGTTGTGTTCGATAACCATTTCAAATCGGTTCTGTGCTTCACGGATAGTTTCCATCACTTTCATTTGATCCGTTATATCGCGCAAAATCGACAACAAATGAGGACGGTCGTTTAATGTCATCGGAGCGACTGTCGCACGAAGCAATCGTTGTTCTCCGCTTCGAGCTTTGAGCTTTAATTCGAATGAAGCAGTTTTACCATCGGGAAGCCGCGCATTTAAAAATTGCGGTTCATCAGAATCATCCGTGAGTAATCCGAGTTCTTTGGCTGTTTTTCCGATAACTTCTGTTCGGCTGTAACCGGTGATTTTCTCAAATGCGTCGTTGATTTCAACAAACCGTTCTTCTTCAACAGTGGAAATAACCATCAAATCAGGATTATGCCGGAATGCTTCGGAGAATTTCGTTTCGGAAGCAATCAACTGCTTTTCCGCGCGCTTACGGTCGCTGATTTCCTGCATCGCGATAATCATCCGCGACGATTCATTGAATGACACTGTAAACAACACTTCGATTGGATCCGGTCGCCACGCTACCCGTAATATGCTTTCTTCCGCGATTTGTCGCTCACCGGTCGCCATCGCGATAAGCATGTTGACAAAAGTATGACGCAGTTCAGGAATCATCGAATAAGCGGGGCTGTCAGTAATCGTTTCTTTGTCCGGAACGCCGTACATTTTTACTGCCGCTTTATTGGCGTCGACTATTTTCAAAGTTCCCAGCATCATTGCTATCATTTCGGTATCGATAGCCGCAAGCAAATGTTCGTCGTGCCAATCCACCACTTTTTCAAGTAAGGGAGTAAGTTCGGAGGTATCGATTTCGAGTAACGCAACCGGTGAATCGTCGAACAACGACCTAAACCGTGTTTCACTGTCCTGTAAATCTTCTTCAATTCGCTTACGCTCGGTGATATCGCGAATAATTACTTGGATGAATATCTGTCTGCCAATGGTGACTGGACTTAAGCTGATTTCGCAGTTGAAGTCGGTGCCGTCTTTCCGGCGGTGGACCCACTCAAAAACTTGCTTTTCTCCGCTTAACGCAAGTGCAATCCACCACAACGCTTTTTGTTCCGATAGCGAACCATCCGGTTGGGTCGGCGGTGAAAAGTGGTAAGGGGTATTTCCGAGTAGTTCTTCGCGTTCACATCCAAAGAACTCAAGGGCGATATTGTTACAATCGGTAAAAATATCGTCGGACAAAATCAATATGGCGTCATTAGCGGAATCGAACAGTGTTCGAAACCGAATCTCACTGGTTTGTAAGTTGAGTTCAGCTTGTTTGCGGGCGGTAATATCGGTACGTGTTCCAACTATTCGGGCGGCTTTCCCGTCGTGGTCATGCTCTACTACCCGCCCTTGAGAAAGTACCCAAATCCAATCTCCGTTCTTCTTCTTTACCCGGTACTCACAGCGGTATATGTTCGTCTTACCGTCGATGTGGTCTTTCAGCGAAGATTGCATCAAATCGATATCGTCGGGGTGAATAAGTACGTGCCAATCGGGAAATTCCAATGTTAATTCAATCGGCTCATACCCCAACATCTCCGCCCAGTGCAGGTTGGTCGCGATTCCATTGATATAATTCCAGTCCCAAATCGCTTGGTTCGCACCTTCTAACGCCATTTGAAGCTGGTCTTCCCGCTGCCGTAAAACTTTTACGACAGTTGCATACTCGGTTACATTGACCCCTGAGCTGATGATAAACAGCGGTTCTTTTCGCTCATTTAATACAACGCTGTTTGACCAAGCAATACGTTTTCGTTCACCCTGCCTCGTAATCCATTCCGATTCGAACTCGAGTGGGAATTTCTCTTCCCACAATTTGGTCAGTTGAGACTCTACCCGGAATTTTTCTTCACTTGGCACCAATAGCTCATAAATTGACTTGCCGGCTACTTCGACCGAGAGATAACCGGATAATTGCTCACAAGCATGGCTAAAGAAAAGTAATTTACCCTTCTTATCCATAATCATATTGAGCGAACTTTGCGAATTGAGGATATCCGAATAGCTGGTTAAATCTTCACTGGTACCGATGAACGGTGAACTAAGGTGTTGTTTGCTTTTGGGTATAGGTTTAGCGGTATGATCGGTGGTATCCGGCTTTGCGTCGAGCATCGCAAGAATTTTATTGTACGCTACATCGGAAACACAGTATCCACGTAATTGTTTCAATTGCTGTGCAGTTAACATGAAACTGCTCCGTACGGTGTGCGGGTGGTCTGGTTCGTGTGTGGAGTAGTAGACATAGTTAAAGTACAACCTGAGAAAAATCCAGCACTTGCAATTGAATGACAAATTTGTTCCGCATGAGCGGAAACCTGATCTTTTAAAATCGGTACAAATATACGAAAAGTAATACTCGTCTCACAGTGAAGTATTCCTTTTTTTGCCGTTATTCGTGATTATCAAAATTTCCGCTTTTTAACAATTTAGTCGCTACATTCAAATTAACTTGTACTCGCAAAAAAAGGGCTCAATTTCTTGAGCCCTTTACTTGTGTTACAACTCGAAATCAACTACAACCGGTAGCCGATGCTCCGCATTCTGTGCAGTAATAACAACTCCCCTTTTGGACAGTCATATTGCCGCATACCGGACATGCCGGACCGCTGCTGTCGATTTCTGCAACTTGGAATAATTCGTTCTGTTTCGGATCGGGAACCGCCGATTCGAGAACGAGTGCGAACCGACCGGGATTACTTGTTGGTTCGTCGTCGTCGTCACGCGAGGTCTTACGGCTTGTATCGAGAGATGTGTCGGTCGTCACGATGAATTTTTTCTCCAACCACCGGAAGATATAATCCATGATGGAAGTCGCCGAGGGAACTTCGGGATTTATCGTGAATCCCGACGGTTCGAACCGCATCCGTTGGAATTTACTCGAAAGCACTTTCATCGGTACGCCGTATTGCAAAGCGAGTGAAATCGATGTTGCAAACGCATCCATCAATCCCGAAATCGTCGAACCTTCTTTGGACATTTTAATAAATATTTCGCCGGGATAACCATCTTCATACATCCCGACAGTGATGTATCCTTCGTGTCCCGCTATCGAGAATTTGTGCGTTATCGATGCTCGTTCATCCGGTAGTTTCCGGCGTTGCGGCTTCGCTTTGACAGCTACCGTAGTTCCCGGTTTATCGTTTTCCTTCATATTGGTGTTGAGTGGCTGAGTTCGCTTGCAACCGTCGCGGTAAATCGCAATCGACTTCAAACCCAGTTTCCACGCCTGCATATAAACGAATTCGATTTCCTCCACCGTCGCTTTTGCCGGCATGTTTACCGTCTTCGAAATTGCGCCCGAGAGGAACGGTTGTGCCGCCGCCATCATTTTAATATGCGCCATATATGGGATGTAACGTTCGCCGTTGTATGGTTTGAATGCACAATCGAACACCGGTAAATGTTCCTGTTTGATTCCCGGCGCCCCTTCGATGGTGTCTTTCCCTTCGATGTACTTCAGAATATCGGTTACTTGCTCTTCATCGTAACCGAGTGTTTTAAGTGCCGCCGGTACTGTTTGGTTCACAATCTTCAGCATGCCGCCGCCGACAAGTTTCTTGTATTTGACAAGGGCGATGTCGGGTTCGATACCGGTGGTATCGCAATCCATCATGAACGCAATAGTTCCGGTCGGTGCCAATACCGTTACTTGTGCATTACGGAAACCGTATTCCGAACCAAGCATGTATGATTTTTCCCACGCTTGCTGCGCGGCTTTCAACAACGGTTTATACACTGTCTGGCGGGCGGGAATATTATCCACCGCCGCCTGATGCTTGCGGATTACCCGTAACATCGGTTCGCGGTTTTTCTCGAATGAGTTGAATGCACCCAACTTTACTGCAATCTTCGCCGATGTATGGTATGCTTCACCGGTCATCAGCGCGGTAATCGCTCCTGCCGTCGCCCGCGATTCATCGCTGTCGTAAGCATAACCGTAGCTCATTAACAACGCACCAAGGTTTGCATAACCGAGGCCAAGCGTTCTAAACTCGCTGCTCATCTCAGCAATACGCGGTGTCGGGTAACTTGCGCTGTCGACCAAAATTTCCTGCGCCATAATCATCACGTTCACGGCATGACGGAAACCATCGACATCGAATCCGCGATGTTCTTTTTCAAATTTGAGCAGGTTGATTGATGAAAGGTTACATGCAGTATTATCTAAGAACATATACTCGCTGCATGGGTTCGAAGCATAAATCCGGTCGGTTGCCGAGCAGGTATGCCAATCGTTAATCGTCGTGTCGAATTGAAGGCCCGGATCGCCGCATTGCCATGCTGCTGTTGCAATTTTACGGAAGAGGTCGCGTGACTTAAATGTATCGACGACATACCCTCCCTTGATGGCACGGGTCTGCCAGTAACCATCGTCTTCTACTGCAAGCATATATTGGTCGGTTACCCGAACGCTGTTGTTGCTGTTTTGGAAGAACACCGATGAATACGCCTCGCCGCCGAAGCTACCGTCGTAACCGGCATCGATTAGTACCCATGATTTCCGTTCTTCATTCACTTTGCATTCGATAAATTCCGGAACGTCGGGATGGTTGATGTTGAGTATAACCATCTTCGCGGCACGGCGGGTTTTACCACCTGATTTAATCACACCGGCAAAAGCGTCATACCCTTTCATGAAGCTGACGGGACCGCTCGCCACGCCGCCGCTGGAAAGTTTTTCGCGGCTGGAGCGAAGCGTCGATAAGTTAGTGCCGGTGCCGCTCCCGAACTTGAATAACATCCCTTCCGTTTTCGCCAGATTGAGAATCGAATCCATCGTGTCTTCGACGCTATTAATAAAACAAGCGCTGCACTGCGGTTTCTCTTCCACACCGACGTTGAACCACACCGGGCTGTTGAAACAAGCCACTTGGTGCAGCATCATATATGTCAGTTCATCATAAAAAACATCTGCCGATTCTTTATCTTCGAAATAACCTTTATCTAATCCCCAACTGGTTATGGTTCGGGTAACGCGGTCGATGAGTTGCTTCAAACTGCTTTCACGTTCCGGTGTACCATATCCCCCTTTGAAGTATTTCGATACAACAACGTTGGTCGCGAGTGCCGACCAACTTTTCGGCATTTCTACGCCCCGTTGTTCGAATACTACTTCTCCTTTTTCACTGGATATGACGGCGTCGCGAAGCTCCCACTCTACCGTTTCAAAAACCGGTACTCCCGGTCGGGTAAAGTGTCGCTCCATCCGTAGTCCGCGTGGCTTTTCGACGCGCAACGGCTCCTCTTCCGCAACGGCCTTACTCACCTTCGGCTCTTCCGCCGTCAATTTGATAGCTGAATCACCGTTTCGCGATTCCCCGGTCGGTACTGCGGCGATTGTTTCCTTCTTTATTGTCTCAGTTATTGCCATGTGCCCCCCTTCGGCAATGTCTTCGAAAAAAAACATATCAAAAAGTCCTTTATCGGTTGTGCTATCAACCTGAATAGTTTTGGTTTTATGTTGTTGTTTAGTGTTGTTACTCATTATCCGCCGCCATTGTATTCATGCGTCGAATCAAATTGGGTAAATCGTTCTGTAAACTCGTTAGGGTACGCGTTCCGTACCATGTAATCGCCGCCCCGTCGATGACTACCGGTTCCGCCGTCCAACCTGAGGTTTCAATTTTCTTCATCGTCGATTTAATTTCTTCGTCAGTCCACTGGTGTGGCTCTGATGGGAAAAAAATCACCTCTGGTCGCATTTCAACTATCTGTTCGATGGTTACTTTCGGATAGCGTTCGGCGGCATCTTGAAAAACATTTGCCGCTCCCGCACGACGCAGCCAATCGCTCAGATAAGTGTCTCCGTTAGCCGTCATTAGCGGCGAATGCCAAATTAGTGTTACTACGCGTATGCAGTGCTTGGGAATGTGGTCAAGCGCAGTATGGATAACCGCTTGCTCAATTTTGCCCGCCAGTACTTCTGCGGCGGACCCCCTGTCGGTTAAACGCCCTATGTCGCGAATCATCTCCGGAACATCGGTCACTCTGCGCACATCGCTAACATACACGGGAAAATGCGCAGATAACCGTTCACAATCTTCTTTCCGGTTTTCTTCACGATTGAGAAGGAGCAAGTCTGGTTGTAATTCGGTGATTTTACTGAAATCTGGATTTTTCTGACCACCGACTTTCGGTACATTCTTAACCGATTCCGGTGGGTGCGTACAAAAATTGGATACCCCAACAACTTGCTGACCTGCACCCAGCCCATATAACGTTTCTGTCAACGACGGGACTAACGAAATGACCCGTTGTGCCGGATGATGGATGGTCACGATTCGACCGCAAGGATCGATTAGTTGCATTTTACTACTCGCACCTTGTAGTCAAATCTTGTTACTAAGGATAGCTCACACAGCATGCACTGTCAAGAGTTTAACTATCAATCTGTAGTGGTTATGACAATCACAACCCACAATACCTTGTGGCATTTGTTAATATTTTGTTAGAAGTCATTGATTGCGAGTGGGTTGTAAAAATAGGTGGCAATATTCATTTGATATCACATGCTTTCAATTACTTCCGAGAGTCCGATTGAGTGATTTTTTCACTCTTTCATGTTTCACGCACGGGAAAAAGTGAGCAAGCTCTCCGAATGACGGTATATAACACTTTTAGTATAATTACTTCGGAAATACTTGTGAAACTCGGTCTCTTTGAGGCGTCCTCTCATCAGTCAAAACCGTGCATCTAAAAAGCCGGTCAAACTCGACTACTTCGTTTCGAAAATCCTTTTACCATATTTATCAAAACACCACATATTAAAGCGACCACTAAAACCGCCCCAATCGAAGGACCCACCGGAAAGTCAAACCGGATGGAGAACAACATCCCGAAGAATGCCGCGCCGAAACCAAGTATCCAGCCCAGTGCAAGCCGTGTCCCCGCATGCATCGTGTAAAGCACCGCGATTACCGGTGGAATCACTAATAAGGCAAATACCAGCATCACTCCTGCAACTTCTACCGAAGAAGTAACTACAATACCGAAACTCGCGTAGAATAGAAAATCCCACAACCTCACCGACAAGCCACTTGCAGCCGCGGCTATCCGGTTGCGTGAAATTGCAAAAAATCGCTCTCGGAATATCCAATGGAAAACACCGATTCCAGCATACAGAACCAGTATTTTAATCAGCTCTTTTGGTTGTACAGTAAGTAGTGAGCCGGAGAGTACATGGTTTAATTCTTCTCCCCCTTCCGCACGCTTTGCTAAAAGTAAAATCGTTCCAATAGTAAACCCGGCATAAATAATTCCAATAAACGCTTCTTGTGGAACGCGGTCGTCTTTTGTCCGTGCGAACGAAATCAATAATGCACCGAATAGCGTAAATAAAAGCGATACAAAATACCGTTCGATGCCGTGTTCGGGAAAACCGATTGTAAGCGCAATGACCGCTCCAAATGCCGCCGCTTGGGCAAGGCAAAGATCGACGAAAATCACCCCTCGGCTGACAACATGAAAGCCAAGGTACGTATGAATTCCCGCCAGAATAAACGCTGTACCCAACGCCAGCAATACGAACGGTTGAAAAAATAGTTCGAGCATATTTATTCCTATTGGTTGGCGGCGAGTAATTCGCCGATTAGTTTATCGAACAAGTCGAAATAAGTTTTGATTTCCGGCGAGCCCCCAACCGACGGCGGTAGTACCAAAGAATTCGCTCCGGTCATGGCTGCAATACTGTTTGGGGTTTTGTCGGAAAAATATGGTTCGCGCGCGATAATTTTTACATTTTGCGCTTTGATCAATTTCACCAATTCCGCAGTATGCGACGGTGTCGGTTCAATTCCCGGTTTCGGCTCTACAAACCCAACCACCTTCAATCCAAACGCATCAGCGAAATACGGCCAGGATTCGTGGAAGGTTACGATTGCCATTCCTTGCAATGGTTTAGCCCGTTCTTTCCACTGCACGATTTTCCCAATCAGTTTTGTTTCGAACGCTTGACATCCATCGCGGTACACCTTTTCATTCGTTGGATCGACTTCGATTAATCCATCCCGGATATTCTCCGCAATCGTTTTTCCATTTTCAGGATTGAGCCAATAATGTGGATTCCCTTCCGGGTGCACGTCCCCCATGGAAGCATCGATTTTTCCCGTAGGTACATCAAGAATATGTACCCCTTGCGAGCAATCGACGATTTTCAGCTCGGAATTTCGCGAACCGTCGATAATAGGGGTCGCCCAATAATCGAGACCGACGCCTAACTTTAAATACAATTTTGCCCGGCTGACTTTCATCATATAACTCGGCAACAATTCGACCGAATGTGGATTAGCGGTCCCACGGCAGATATAATCAACATTGATGGCATCACCACCCACTTCCGTTGCAATCGCGGCGATATCTTGGGTCGATGCTACGACATTAATTTTCGCTTCTACGGTTAACGCAATTGCCATCATCGAAATAACGACAATGGTCGTTAGAACTAATTTCTTCATTCTGTACTCCATCTGTTTATTTTCCTGTTCCCCGTTACCTCTTACCCATTGCCTGTTCCCCGTTACCCGTTCCCCACTTAAAACGTATGCGGCTTATGCGGCCCTAACATCCACAGAATTTGCAAAGTTACCGAATTATAGGAATCGATTCCCGTAGCCGAATTCCTTCGATACAACAATCCGAATCGTGTCGTTTCTTCCGCTACACTAAAAGCGGCATATGCGCCATACCCACTCATATTGGTGTTAGCATTCTCGATTCCCTGCGCATAATCATACAGCACCCCGGCATCCCACCGTCGCGCCCAGCGTATTTCCGCCAAACCGAATAGACCGTAGGATTTTATCGATTTATTTGTCGAGTTAAAGGTTGTGTCGCCTGCGGGATGAACTATCGCAGACACAATCTGATTAGTGCGCGATTGTGTCATATATTCCCCGATGATTTGGAACCCGTTGTAGTTGTCCGGTTTGTATTTCCATTTTAAATCAATCGCACCAACAGTAGCATACCGCTTATCGGGGACAAAGTTTGCCATTGCCTCATCGGTGGGATTGGACGGTATGTAAGACGACTCAAAGTAAATTCGTGTCGGCTGAATCTGGCTATGCAAAACCGACACGCCGGTTTCCAAATTGGAATAATCACTTGTTGGATAAAACAACGAAACCCGCCCCGAACCCGCCATATTCACCCGGTTAGGCGCGTATGGTGAAGTTGCTTCCGAATCGGAAATCAATCCTCCGTTTTTTAACCAATTCGCTGAAATACCGATTGAACCCTCACCCAACGGCTGTAACATATTCAGATTGAAGCCGATGTCCTTTAACCCTTCTTCACCGAATAACTCCTTATGAAAAAGTGGTCGTTCAATCCACGCCCATTGGTGTGAATGTTGGGTATTCAATTTGCCCACATCAACCAGATATTTACCCGCTTTTAATTGCAATCCAAGCGGAAGGCCGCGCAATACCGTCATATATGCTTCTTCGATGTCGATACCGCTTTGGCTGACCGACAAGTTGATGTCGCCCCGGACGTAAGGATTGAGCGGCCCGGCGCCACCTATTTCTAATTCTTTGAAATCGACAACCGGTTTTCCTTTGTCTACTGTTTCTTTTTGATCTTGGAGTGAAGTTTGAAAGTCCCCGATAAAACTGATATCGGGATTTACCGTCGCTTGCGCGAAAGCAAGTGTTACAATCGATCCGTAAAGGATGATTGTGGAAAAAACAACGAGCAATTTGCTAAGACGCACGATATCCTCCTCATGGTTAATCGAATGATAACCGCATAAGCGGGCAGAAATTATCTGCCAAAACTCTCCACCCACTTATACGGATTGGAAAATATTACATGTGGTAAGCGAGCTTCAGAACAACATTCCGAGGTTCTTCCCAGCTCGCACCGCTAAAGAAAGCTCCCTTAATCAGATGATTATGGTTCAATAGATTTGTGACAAACAGCGATGGTTCTAAAGTCGCTCCATCGTTTACGTGGAAGGTATGCCCCGCGCTAAAGTCGAATATCCACGATGGTGTGGTATGAGTCCCTTGATTGAAATCGAATAGTCCGGTTTTGTACTCAAGACCATCAGGATTACTGTTGGCTAAACCGGAGCCATAAATACTCGTTAAATTCGCAAACCAATCGCTTGGTTGGTAGTTTATTCCAGTCACTACGGACAACCTTTGGTCATGATCCAAATCAGTGGCGCTTCCAGCATCGTCAACATTGAGGAACCCACCGGTTATCGCACCGGATCCGTATGCATGAATAATCGAACCATTGAAAAAAGCTGACCAAGGTGTTTCCGGGCTGCTATATGTGAGTCCCAACTCGATGCCGGTAACTTTCACTACCGCAATATTCACCGGTGTTTTTACCGCACTATTGCCTACAGTTTGATCGTCAACGCCGGGCGTAGAATGTTTATAAAAAGCCGCAAATTTACTATGAAGTCCGTTGGAAAATGCGTGTGTATAGACCGCTTCATAAAAATCATCGCGTTCAGGTAAAGTTGGAGCTAACGAATTACTCACGTTTAGCGCGATAGAACGTAACCCTTCGATGTTCGTTGGCATAAACAAACGACCATAATACAGGTAAGCCGTATTATCCCGATCGATTAGAAAATTCCAACGAATACGCGGACTGATTTGGCTTTGCAATGCTTCGTCGGGAGCAATATGCTGGTCGAACCGAGTGCCGATATCAAAAGATGTCCATTCTTGAGGATGCCAATTTACCTGCGCGAAAATACCAAAATCTGATCCCGCAAAGTTTGTAGTAATTGAAGGACCGGTAGTACCCGTTGAATCTTTGCTGGTAAACTTTTCCGTGCCGTTTGTACTACTCGCATTCAATCCGATTTTGTACATAAATACATGGGAAATTCTACGGTCATACGTCGCGCGTACACCAACTGTAGTAAAACTTCGCTTCTCGGTGAGCAGGTAATTATTTGTATCTCCGACAAATTGAAAACCGGGTGGATCCATGTCGCCCGGTGTATAGGTCAAACTCCCTTCTCTTGCGTACCCGCCCAAAAATAGGTTTTCTTCGCGGTCGATTTCAGAATTTATCGTGTGGAAGTAAGAGAGTGTTTGAAAACCGTTGCTTGTTTTCTGTAAGTCAGAAGCGATCCCTTCGGTTGTATCATAGGGAACTTGTGTTACGGTCTGTCCTATGTTGAGGTTAGACGTCAGATAATCCGTACTGCTTATTATGTAGTCGAATTTCCCGTATGCGAAATAATCAAATCCATGGTCATGAAATAAATTTGCAACCGGTGGGTCAATTCTTCGATCCGTCTCTTGTCTTGAAGCGGAAACATAATATCCCAATCTTCCGAGATGATCGCTGATTCCTAATTGCTGCCCGTTCGAATTCAACGCGCGGAGTAGTCCTACCCTTCCTCCCAAAGTATCTCCCGTCGAAACAGGTACAGCTCCTTCAGTTACTGGTGAAAATGGTTTAGTTCCATTGCTTACTAAGTAACTGCCGAAATACGTCATCGCATCGAGATGAAACGTTCCCGTCGGAACCCGGTTATTCAAGTCGATGATGGCGGAACTTTGCCCACCATACTCTGCGGGAAACCCACCAGTCACAAATGTCGCGCGGTCAATTACTTTCGGATCGACAACTTCATTCAATCCTCCGAATACACCCAAAGGGACTGGGACGCCGTCGATGTAATAGGTAAACTCACCGTGTTGTCCCCGAATGTGTACTTCACCGGTTGGTGCGCGAACTGCACCCAACAAATTCTCTTGTATCAGATTTGTCATTCGTGCTGTTGGAGGTACATGGTATGTCTCCGATTCGAAGACCTGATTTCCGGTCGACTGATCTAAATGTGAGGTTTCTGCTTCACGGTTTTCAGAGACGACCATCTCATTTTCTTTTACACCCTGTGGTTTCAAGGTTATTGAGTATATGTTGTGTTTGTCGTCGATAGTTACAGTGTCGATATAGGTTTCGTAACCCATATACCAAACACGAATGATATATGTACCTTTCTCGACATCACGAAATCTCGCTTGACCTGCCGGATTAGTCGCACCATGAGCGACGAATTGTCCATTTTTTATTAAAACTACCCGTGCTAATTCGACAGGAATATTTTGATCCGCATCCGTCACTGTTACCTTGACTTGAACCAAATTGCCGTCGGTTTTGGCATGCCCGGTTTCCGCAGTCCATGCTAAACCGGAATAAACAAGCAATAGAAAAAACGTAAAGAGCGCTTTAGTACGCACAATGCCTCCGCGTTATATACACGAACGAATCACCCGCAGAAACGGGTGTTACTCATTAACGAGATGAAATGACTCGATTAACTGTTCGTGGGAGGACTACGCGGTTGCGCAGAAGGGTAGATCTCGGCGAAGATTGGTTGTGATAATGGAATGGTAACGAAGGTTTCGTCAGTTCCAAGTGGTGAGGTAATAATTGTGGTTGTCGTTAACGAAGCAATCGAACTTCCGGCGTAATGGCATACGGCGCAGTTCGGATCGTTGTCGCGATGGTCGGCTTGGTTCGAATCGGAATGTATTGCATGATGGATTGTCTCCGCATACAGCGGAGTCAACAGCAACGCAAGCGCTGTAAAGATAAAGAGAAGCTTTTTTGGAAAATTTACCATCAAACCAGTACTGTTTGTTTATGGAGATAATACGAGAGGTGGGTTGAATTTGTTGAAAGTGGTTGACTATACCACGCCGCTCATCCCTAATCGTATCGGAAGACCGGTCTCCAAAATCCAACCACCAAGATGTTCCGAAGTAACCGCCCCTTCAGGAATCATTTCTACTTGGACTTTTCGGGTCAACCGGTGGTGTCGGATTCGCTGCTTGGCATATTCGAAAGATGCGCGGCTTTCAATCACAAACACCATTTCGTCGTCATCAACCAATTCTAAAAGTACTTGTTCGCTCGGGAGTGCTGAAGATTCTAAATTGGAGCGTGGTTTCGTCCATACCACCCGGCGAAGAACCCCCTCCGGTAACCGACTAACTGAAATCGCACCCCCGGTTACGACCCGGACGCGATGCCCGTGAAGTAGTAATTCGTTGCATGTATTTGCTAATGCGCCGTAAGCGAGTGGTTCCGCACCGGTAATTTCTACCGGTGAATCCGGCATACTGCGGCACTCATCTACAATTTCATCCGACTCCAGAACTTCACCGTGCGCAGCCGGATTATCCGGCTCGACGACCCGTACAATCCAACCCGGAAAGCCATGCCACTTTCCGCCGTTTAAAAATCCTAAACTTATCGAAGCCACTCGCATACCCATTCCCCGGAACTAACAATACTAACGTAAGCTATTTCGCCGGAACACCCAAGGGCAAGACTACTTTTCCATACACTTCATTCAACACCTGTGCCAACGCTCCATACATCGCCGATAATCCGCAGAAAATTCCTTCGATACCCGCAATCATCGTAATCGACTTGTTCTCGGTAAAGTCACCCAACGCGAGCAGGAAAAATAACAGTGCGAGGGATGAAAAAACGACTTGTAGCATCCGGTTCAATCGAAGCGTCCCGATAAACATCATGAGTGTGAATAAACCCCACAGGAGTAAGTAAGCAGACATTTCGATATTCGTCGATGCATTCGCCCACCCAAGTTTCGGCATTACAATCAACCCTACCAGTGATAGCCAAAACAACCCGTAAGCCGTAAATGCTGTTGTACCGAATGTGTTTCCTTTTTTCCACTCCATGTATCCGGCGAGAACCTGTGCGATTCCACCGATGAATACTCCCATACCTAAAATCATTCCGCCAAGTCCGTATGCACCGGCATTGTGCAGATTGAGTAAAACCGTAGTCATTCCAAATCCGAGCAATCCTAATGGAGCGGGATTGGAGGTTGTATCTTGAATTTTCGTGATTGTATCGCTAGTGGACATGCGGGCTCCAGTCGTTAATTGTGGTGTGTAGCCGATAGATTTGAATTTCATAAGTGCATACTAAATTTATTAAATCGAATCTTGCATTGCGAGTTTGATTGCCGCTTCGAAATCGTTCATATACTGCGATCCAAACAGTACGGTATTCCCGTTTAACAGCGTAACAAGTACTCCTTGATTACCTGATATGTTATATGCTTTTCCATAGCGTCCATAACGGATTCCCCAACCGCCGTATTCCCGGATCGGACGATATATTCGCGCTTCCGCTGATTGCATTTCCGCCCACTTAATACTATGCCACCGGATATGAAATGGGTAAAACCGGAATAGCAATTCGGTCGGATGAACTTCTACTACCAGATGGCAAGAATAAAATATGATAGGGAGTGAAAACGTGATGAAGAAAACGAATAACCAATTTATCCAATCGTCTTGTACGGTTCCCATATTCCCAATAGGTGAATCGTGCGTCAATGTAAACACAAAACTGGATAAAATTATCGCGGCTGGGAGGATTACAAGTATTCTCAACCACATTTGGTTGAAATATTGTACTTCGCGATACCGGATTGACTCGTCATTCATTTTGTAAAACCGCTATTCGTGTGGAAAACAAATTGTCGCAGCGCTGCATCAAATTCAAGCATTCTTCTTGAACCGAACAATACCGTTTTACCGTTCTTCAATTCGATGAGCACCCCTTCGTTACCCGATACATTGTATGCCTTTTTATTCACGCCTATTCGGATTCCCCACCCGCCATATTCCATAATCGGACGATATTTCACTGCTGTCGTATTCTTCATTTCATCGTATCCCATCCGGTGCCACCGCAGATGGAGTCCATGAAATTTATAATAAAGGCCGTCCGGGTAAACAGCTACTTCCAAACGAAGTCGGAGCATTAAATAAGGAAGGACAACTCCAATTACGAAAAACATCGTCACGTCAAGCCATAGCGGTGCGGGTTTGGATCCAACGTGGCCGAACGGTTGTCCTAAAACTATTCGAACATATAATCCAAAAAGAACCAAACCACACGGAACGAGCATCGGTAGTACAATCCACCACTGGTTGAACCGTTGTTCTTCATGGTAGAATGGGTCATGTTGTGGTAGCGAAATCATGGTTTGACGAACTCCTTAAAGTCGGGGGCATTCGAGAGATACCGCATCGAGGTTTCCGTCAAGTATTGTGCTTCGGGTACGATTTGTTTCAGTGCATGGAAGAAACGGTTCGGTTCGACTGTACCCAATTGAACAATATTCCCATTTTTTGTAGTAATTCGTATCGCTATATCCCCATCGATAAAGTATGCCTTCTGATTCGGTACTCGTTTCAACAATCCATCAAGTAAAATTTGGTCGGGACCGAATCGTACGGCTTCAAATCGATGTATCGATTCTTTCGGAATCCATCGCGGCTTACGGTTAGTGAGTAAGAACCGGAACATCACCCCGCCTTCCAGCACTTCCACCACCAATTTCAACCGCATCATCAAATAAATTATCGTCAATATAATGACTGCGCTAAGAACTATTAGTGTCCACGGAAATTCTGACATTGGTGCACTGGCATCCATCATCGCATGATAATCATGCGTTATCATCGGGTAATAAATTAGCCGCATTCCAAGACCAAAGAACGCCGCCGCTAACAGCAATTTCACCCACCACGGGTTGTACCGTTGTGTTTCCCTGAAGTAAAGAGTAGGTTCACTAAGCGGATCTTTTTCTTTCGCCATCGCTTCCCTCACTTTTATTGGATACTTTCTTTTCCCCGATCTTTTTTATCTTTTTTCCGTCGCCCGTTACCTATTACCCGTTATCTGTTCTTACACCTTATCCGCAATCGCTTTGCCCATCTCAATTGTCGTATTGCTCCCACCCATATCGTACGTGCGCACCTTTCCTTCTTTAATCACTGCGGCGGTTGCTTTTTCCACGACCTTCGCCAATTCTACTTCACCAAGTTTATCCAACATCAGTTTCGCCGAGAGAATTGTCGCAATCGGATTCACTTTGTATTGTCCGGCATACTTAGGCGCTGAGCCATGTGACGGTTCGAATACGCCAAGTTTATCACCGATGTTGCCGCTGCAACCGAAGCCAAGTCCTCCGACCAACTGCGCACACAAATCGCTGATAATATCACCAAACAAATTGGGTGCGATTAATACATCGTAATTGAATGGATTTTTAATCAGCCACATTGTCATCGCGTCGATATTCGCTTCATCGAAAATAATTTCCGGGTACTCTTTCGCGACTTCTTTGGCGATATCGAGAAACAAGCCGTCAGTCGCGCGCACCACATTTGCCTTATGAACTATCGTAACTTTTTTGCGCTTATGTTGGCGGGCAAATTCGAATCCGGCGCGGATGATTCGTTCCGAGCTTTTGCGGCTGTTAATTTTGCATGAAATTGCGAAATCGTGGCCGTTGAGATGGCTGAACGGGGCGAATGGTTTCGACAGTTTCGTTAATACCGCTTTCAACTCATCGGGTACTGGACTGAATTCAACGCCGCAATACATCCCTTCCGTATTTTCGCGGAATACTACAATATCTATTCCCTCTTTAAAATTGAGCGGATTACCCGGATACGCTTTACATGGTCGAAGGCAATTATAAAGATCGAATCGCTGTCGCATCCTGACAATTGGTGACCGGTAAATGAGTCCCTTGCCCTGCAATTCGGGGATAAGCTCTTTTTCGGCAATCTTCGCCGGCTTTGAGGTAATTGCACCGAACATGGCGCTATCGACATTTTCTAACATATCGATTGTGCGTTGCGGGAAAGCATCTCCTTCTTTGCACCAGAACTCCCAACCGATATCGCCATGAACATATTCAGCGTCAAAGGGGAGTTTATCGAGGACAATACGGGTTGCTTCGAGTACTTCGATTCCGACGCCGTCGCCGGGCATCCAACCGATTTTGTAATGCTTGTTTGACATAATTTCTCCAAAAATTGTCAGGTTATAGGAGCTTAAAGATAGTGAATTTCAGTACGAACGGGCAAAAGCGGCAAGTCGTTGTTGAGAATAATACACCAAAATGTGTATATTTACGGTGAAATAAGTATTACTACAACAAGGAGTTCATCATGGCATGCTGCAAAAAACCCGCTGGCACGACAGTCGCAAAAAAAGAAGCACCGAAGAAAACCGTAAAAGTAGCTGCAAAACCCAAAGCGACTAAAGCCAAGTAATTCAAATTCGCGATTATGTTATCTTTCGTCCCTCTTGAATAAAGAGGAATGTATATTTTGTTGTCTTTACACAAAGAAAAAGAGCGGCTTTCACCGCTCTTTTTCTTTTTTTTAATTTTTTACCTACTACCTACCACCCACTACCCACGACCTTTCGTTACATTCCCCACAGATGACCGGTATGAACCGGCTTACCTTGCATCTTGAGGTAGTAATACAACTGGCCTTTGTGTTGGTTGAGGTGCATCGCGGATTCTATTAAGCGTTGTCCAAGCGGTGCATCTTTCGGATCCCATGATGCCATTACCATCTTTGTATCCAAATCGTGTTCACTGTATTGGCCGAGATACATAAATGCCGACTTTTTGTCGTTCGCCAACCGCTCTTTTGCATCATTTACGCTCGATACGGGTAACAGTTTATCAACCGGCGGTACGATTTCTTCAAACGATAACTTCGTTGGGTCTACACCGACTGGCATTCCCCAATCGCCTGTCACATATCCTTTAACCGGACCGCCGCAAGCGCTTGAGGTATGGCGAAGCAGTTGTCCAACATTCATCCAGTTATTTCCAATGGTCGGCTTCCAACTCAATTCATTGTCACTCACTAAATCGAATAATTTTTCAGTGATGCCGTAATTATAACCAAACGCACCCTCGATCATGGGTTTCCACTCCATTTTATCCCCCCTGTTTATGGTCTGTTTCATGTTAAATGAGCTGCAAATATGTATACGAGAGATTTGTTAAGAAACATCAATGAAATTGCTATAAATCCTTTTGAGCATCCCAGTGTGTTTTTTCCAAAAAGAAAGAGCAGCACTCACCGCTCTCCCTTTCATATTCATTTTATCTGCCCACCACCTAACACCCAATACCCAATACCCAATACCCAATTCTACATTCCCCACAAATTCGCTGTGCTCACCGGTTTTCCCTGCATTTTCAGGTAGTAAAACAGTTGATCTTTGTGATGGTCAAGATGTTCTGCCGCATTGAGCAAGCGAACTCCCAATGGAGCATCCGGTTGGTTCAGCGGGGCTTTAACCATTTTTGTGGTAAGTGCCTCTTCTGTGCATTTATCAAGATATTCGAATGCGGTTTTCTTGTCCGCAGCCAGTCGTGCTTTTGCATCGGTAACGCTGCTAACTGATTTCAATTGGTCAAGTTTCGGTACCACCATGTCTAAGGTAAGTTTGGACATATCAAAGTCGGATGGCATTCCCCAATCCTCAGTAACAAATCCTTTTACTATTCCACCGCATGCACTGGCAAGATGCCGCAACAATTGACCCATACTCATCCAATTGTTACCAATTGTCGGCTTCCACTCTAACTCATCATCACTTACAAGATCAAGTAGCTTTTCCACAATTGAATAATTTTGTTCGTATTCCGCTCGAAGTACTTCTTTCCATTCCATAACCCCTCCTTGCCAAATTCAGTCACCAAAATGAACGATGAAAATCAGTAAAGCAAGCGAAAACGGAACGAATTCATTTTCATTTCACAAAAAAAGAGCGGCTTTCACCGCTCTTTAACTTCTTTATTTTCTTCTTGAACCCAACACCCGCTTTTATGCTCCCCACAGGTGCATTGTATTCACCGGTTTTCCTTGCAATTTCAGGTAATAAAACAGTTGCCCCTTGTGCTGTTGCAGATGATTTGCCATTTGCCACATTCGCACTCCGAGCGATAAATCCATCTCATCCCACGGCGCTTTTGCGATTTGAGTATCGAGTTGTTTCTCGCTGCATTTATCCAACATTTCGAATGCAACTTTTTTATCGTCTGCCAACATCTTTTTTGCTTGTGCGACGCTGGTGACCGTTTTCATCTTTTCCGCAGAAGGTAGCATCGCATCCTCCGGTGCGGTACTTGGGTCGAAATCCGCCGGCATGCCCCAATCACCGGTAACGAAACCTTTGCAGCAAAGTCCGCACGCTTCTGTGATGTGATACAACAATTGTCCGGTAGTCATCCAGTTTTGTCCGGTAGCTGGTTTCCAGCTTAACTCGCTGTCAGACACCATATCTATCAATTTCCCCGCGACTGAGTATTGGTATTCAAATTGACCGTGTAATAATGCTTTCCACTCCATACTGCTTTACCTCCTGTTATTGGTTGTACTTCGTTAGTAACGAAAATGCGCGTCAACAAAATACAAAAGTAAAACACCAATTGAAACCTAAATTAAGATGAAGTTGCAAGATAATATTCGCAAACCTTCCGAAAATGGAATCCGTAAATCGCAAACGTAATCGATAATGGAAAAAGGCGTGGATGCCGGAAAAGCGACCAAAAAAAGAGTTTCCAGTATTGGTACCGCTCCCTGCCGATTACACCAAGTAATACCGTCGATTTCCCCAATGCGGAAAGTTCGCTGATATGGATACGAAACCGGAGTGGATACCCTATCTGGTAGTTATTGAGGAAATGTTTAACCCTCGCGTAATAATGTTTCGGAGTGTAGATATGTTTCAGAATATCCTGATATCCTGCGATGAGAACTTCCTGATTCATTTTCGGGACAAAGTTCATCGAGAAATCGGTGTTATCGCCGGAGATTGACTGTAACAAACGCCCTTCTTTCGCAAGTCGAGTGTGAAGTTTCGTTCCGTGTGGCGCATTCAGTAACCCGACCATCGCAGTGACAATGCCGCTTTCCTGAATGAACTCGGTGAGTTTATGGAAAATTGAAAGTGGGTCGTTATCGAATCCAACAATGAAACCACCTTCCACTTGTAAACCGAAATGTTGAATTTTTTTGATGGATGCAATTAAGTCACGGTTCTTATTCGGAATTTTCCCGCACTCAATCAAGCTCTCTTCATTTGGTGACTCGATTCCAATGAAGACTGCATCGAAACCTGCGACAACCATCTGACGCATCAAATCCTCATCATCGGAAAGATTGATTGAACTTTCGGTCGAAAATACAAACGGATACTTATGTTCTTTTTGCCAGCGAATGATGGCTGGAAGAATTTCTTTTTTTACTTTATTCTTATTTCCGATAAAATTGTCATCGACAAGGAAAATGTGGCTGTGCCACCCCATTTGGTACAGACTCTCTAACTCGGCAATAAGTTGTTTGGTGTTTTTCGTTCGTGGATTTCTACCGTACAAAACGGTTATATCGCAAAATTCGCAATCGTATGGACAACCGCGGGAATATTGGAGATTCATCGTTGCGTAATGCTTGAAATTGATTAAGTCCCAACTCGGTATCGGAGTGGTTTTGATGTCCGCCCATTCAGTAGTCGTATAAATCCGCTTTAATTCTCCGTGTTCCATGTCATTCAAGAATACGGGAAGTGTTAATTCCGCTTCGTTGAGAACAAAATGATCGACATCCGGGAAATCAAGATAGTTGGCGGTAAACAAGGGGCCACCGGCGACAATCGGTTTTCCTAACGACTTACATCGCTTGATAACTTCAATCGCCGATTCCCGCTGAATCGACATTGCCCCGATAAAAACATAATCGGCCCACACGATTGCTTTATCAGAAAGTTGGGACACATTCATATCGACTAAGCACCTCTCCCAATCCTTGGGTAACATCGCAGCCACAGTGAGTAAGCCCAACGGCGGGCCGCTGGCTTTTTTAGAGACAAATTTCAATGCATACTTGAAGCTCCAAAATGTTTCCGGACATTGTGGACTAATTAATAAAATTCGCATGAGTACCTCGGGCTTTTTGTACGCCAAACACAAATCGTTTGTGCGCGCACAAACAAACCGGTTCTTAAACGGGTTAAGAAGTGGAAACCGACAATCGAAATGCGTTTACATCAATGGTAGAGCGGGTGCTCTTTCCTGTCCGGAAAGTTTGTAGCGTGGGTTCTATAACCCATCACTTCCTCGGAAACAAAGGGGAGTGAATAAAGCGGTACTGTAAGTTGATACAGCAGACGTTCGGTTAAGACACTCTATACTATAATTACGGAGTGAACTACGCCAAGGCGGAGTGATTAATAAGGGGTTGATTCTATTGTTCTTACTCAGGCAATATTTGTTGGCATTATAAATCTATATCACTACCTATGTACGTTGCTATCCTATTCGCCGCTACCACCGGTTGGAGCAAATCGAGGTAACTCTTTTAATTTGAAAATGCTGTCCAGAATTGTCCCATCTACCCACTTCACTACCCCAATCACATCATCGGTAAACACCGGCTTCTTCGGAATACCGCACATCTTATCAACTTCTTTCTTTATCTCTTCGAGTTTACGAATTGGCAATCCTGAATTTTTTGTCGCTTCGAGTAAATCCTTACGTCGCGGATTAATTGCAATCCCCCGCTCCGTCACTATCACATCTATTAATTCACCCGGCCCGCAAAGTGTCGTCACATGATCTACGATAATCGGTATCCGGTCCCGGAATGCCGGTATCGGTAATATCGTACATTTCGAGAAGAGGCAATTTTGCCAGCCGCCGATGCCGTGCAACAATTGGCCGTCGCTGTGCGTCACCACATTCGCATTGAAATCCAAATCGACTTCCGTCGCACCGAGCACGACTGCATCTATCATCGACGCGAAGTTCCCTTTGCCGTGCCAGTTGTAACTCGTGAACGGCGATGTATTGACATGGTGCGGATTCTCCCGCATCGAACGCACACCATCCAAATCGAATGTTTGACCATCGAGGATATAATCAACGAGTCCTTCTTCCAACATCTCAACCAAATATTTGGTCGAACCGCCACGCACGAACCGCGCCTTCACCCCTTTGCGTTTCATGATTTCTTTGAGGTAAATCGCAAATGCGAGCGATGTTCCTCCCGCTCCCGCTTGGAACGAGAATCCGTTCCGTACGATACCTGCCGCGTCGCAGAATTTCGCTGTAAGTTCAGCAATAAAAAGCCGGTCGGGTGATTTTGTTAGTTGTGTAGTACCGGAAATAATTTTCGACGGGTCGCCGATTTTATCCAAGACAACGACGCAATCAACATTCTGTCCTTGTATCTGCCACGGCACGCACGGAAAATCAACAAGATTATCCGTCACTACGATTACATGGTCTGCATATTCCGAATCAACTAATCCGAATCCCAACAGTCCACAAGCCGATGGCCCGCGGTCTCCCGTCGCATTCCCGAAACAATCCGCCGTCGGTGCGGCAACGATTGCGACGTCGATATGCACTTCGCCGTCCTGCACCGCCTGCCAGCGTCCGCCGTGACTCCGCAATACCGCCAGTCCCGGCAGCATTTTCCCTTCACTGACGTATTTCCCCAATGGCCCATTGAGTGACCCTTCGATGTGGTGTATGAGTCCCGATTCGAGATATTTGATGAGTGGTTCGTGGCACGGGAATGCCGCGCTGGGAAACCATCTTAGCCCCTTAACTCCAAGTTCGGCACAAGCATCGAACACACGGTTCATCACAAGGTCGCCGTTACGGAAATGGTGGTGCGACGAAATCGTCATTCCGTCCTTGAGCCCGCATTTCAGTAACGCTTCGCGTAATGACCCGACGATTTTATTCCCGTCGAGTGGAAAGGATGCGCATGACGAAATGGGTGGTGCCGCTTTGCGGCCATTGGGAATGTATTTTCCTACCCCTTGATAAGGGATAGCCGGAATGCCGTTAACGGTTTCAGGAACGGGACGATTGGTGGAATTTGTTTTCATGGTGCTTTCGATAGGATTTGTGATTCGTATGGACATAAGGTAAGAAGGAAAATGGGCTAAGTCATTAGCTACGATAGTCGTGGGGTGCCAAAAATCGTTTAATTCAATAGTTACACGTATCTTATGGTATGGGGTAGCCAATCCATCGCGTAAGGTGGAGTTCGAGAATGCTCATTCTCAAGATGCATAGAATAGAAAGTTATCATGCTTAATAATGTACCGGTTCGACTCTTCCATCGCGCATCGAATATCATTGTTCCGGTTGTAAGAGGAACCACTCGAATAATTGTACCGGTAGTTGTAGGTACAACCAAAGCTGTTACACCAATCGTCAAATCTTCCGGTAAATTTCTTTTCCCATACTATTCACAAGTAGTGCATGAAGTGTGGAAGACAACGAAACGGATGATGAACAACGAAGAAGCATTTCACAAAATGTTCGATAAAGGTTACGACACAATACCGTTAGGGGTTCGGTTTTTCCTCTTCTTTGTCGGTTTCCGCTATTTCTCGTTTTTACTGTTAAATCATGTTCGGATTGCCATCATCCACAAAGTCGATTGGTTTGTCGAAACTTCCGGGATACTCCCCGTTCAACCGCAATTACAGTTAGCAAGAATTTAAATCTTACTTTTCTTCTCCCTGTAACCAACAATTCCAAAAATGGGTGACTTCCATATCCTCCGGGATATCGTCGCCGTGTGTTCCTAATCCATCCGCTTGAATATGCGCCCCGTGATCCGGTGTAACTGCTACCGCCCACCGCCGTCCTTTCCATGCAATCGCCGCCGCTTTCAATAACTGCTGGAATGTCTCACCATGCCGTCGCGCCGCGTCTATCGCTTCGTCAGAAAATGGTGTCGTTTTGTGTAGCGTGTCGTCATATTCCTGATGATATGCCACAATCAAATCGTGATGGTCCCGCCCGATTAAATCCAATGTTCGAATTGTGACTTGCGGGTCATACTCCTCAGTGTAATACTCCATGTCGCGGTTGCGGAAAATCAAGTCGATACTGCTTTGCGCTACTGCTACAATCGCGCATTTTTTCTCTTGCCGCGCCATTGCATCGAATACCGTATCGATGGCAAGCACCGGTCGGGTATATGCCTGAATGCCGTGTTTGGCGGGCAATACGCCGCTGAACATCGATGCAAAACAAACCGGAGTCTTGGGTGGAAAAACCGATTGAAGTTCGATTTCCACTGTCGCCATGTTGTGAAACAACTGGTAAATTTCCGGATACTTTCGCAGGAAATGTGTACCAATGGCGTCCGGTGCATAGACGAGTAACCTGTCTAAATAGAGCGCACCCATCGACGCTTTCACGGCTTCTATGACCGTCGGGAGTGCTTTTTCCTGACAATCTGCGGGAGTAGTGACACCGAATAATTCGCAAATCGTAGGTGTGACGGATTGAATGGTAGGTTTATTCATGCAAGCTTCTTTCGTTTAGGTTCAATGAGTGATACGAAAAAGGGGCCAGCTCGGCGCTTAATGTGTGATTTGGGAATTCTTTCAGTGTGAAGGAATCAAATTATCTTTTATAGGAGAGTAGTTGCGGTGATACACCTTTTTGAAATCCGCTTGATAAAGTTGCAACATCAATTCTGCTGCTTTTGTTCCAGTATACTTTTTCATTAGAGGCACAAGTGCATCCATTTGCTTGACTTTATTTTTTATGTTTTGTATTGAATCAAGCGCTAAATGTGCCAGCTCTTCTTTTGCCTTCTTGGCGGCTTCCGTATCTTTATATCCATCAATTAATAGTTGGTATTTTTGTTCTAAGTAGAGTTGTTGGGCGAGTGAGTCCTTTGCTCGTTTTGCAACTCGGGAATCCGGGTAGTTTCTCAATACTTTTTCGTAATGGTGTTCGGTAAACCACTTCTCTGCAAGTTTTTCTTTTGCCTCTTTCTCGATTTGTATATTTCCATATAGTGCTATAAAGTCTTCGTATTTCAGTCCCGTGGGTGGAACCTGATGGTAATCTGGTTTGCCATGTAAAATATACAGTGATACCAAACTGCATACTATAACGAGAATGAGGAAGAGGGTGAATAAAACAAATTTGGTAGTAGTTGTCATGGTTCTTCCATGGAAAGGAAATTTATATGGTAAGTTAATCAGGAAAAGGGGCTAAGTCATTAGTTACGACGGTACGGAGTGCTAAAAATCGTGTTATTCAATCGTTACACGTATCTTGTGGTGTAGGGGAGTCTATCCATCACGTAAGGTGGAGTTCGATAACGCTCATTCTCAAGACGAAGAGAAAAGAAAGCCACTATGTTCCGCACCGCACCAATGCACTTCATCACCAATTCCGCTCGCATCATCCACTCGTATATCTCTATGCTCAAGAAAAAGATGATGAACAACTTCGAAGTACTCTTTAAATTATTCCACAAAGACCAGCACCGAAAACCGTTTAGGGGTGGGATTGCTGCGTAGTAGTTTGTCTAAAATTGAATTTATTTGAACTCTTTATTTCGCCGAATGTGGGGCGTATTGCGTTTGTAGGGATAAGGTCGGTGGTCATGACGAGCAATAATTTCAGGATCAAAAAACATACATGCTTTCGCCGCAGTTTGCGTCCCTGCATAATTCCGAATAATATCCGCAAATATCATCACTCGTTTGTACTCATCTTTTATTTTCATTGCCGAATCGAATTCTACTTTCGCAAGCTCCTCTTTTGATTTCATACAAGCTTCTGTATCGGGGAATTTATCGATTACTATTTGGTACCTTTTTTCGAGGAAGAGCTTTTTGGCTAATGAATCCCTCATAAGCTGTGCAACACGAGAACCCGGGTAAGTCGCTAACAATTCTGAATATTTACCTGCGTTAAAAAGTACCTCCGCAAGACTATCCTCCGCATCTGCGGCGATTGGCGAATTGGGATAATGCAGAAGAACCTCTTGATACTTTCTTTGTTCGAAGAGTTTCATTGCCTTTCGTTCCGGTGGATCGTCCGGCAGGATCATCCAGACGACAAAGCAAAGGATTGCGAAGACGGAAACAGCGATAACGTATTTGGTTAGTTGTTTCATGCGGATTCTTTACAAAAAAAAACTTAACCATGTAGCTGGATAATTCTACTAATCTTTTACTTCAAATACATCACTTTCTTCCTATCCGTAAACTTCGCTGTCCTCATCTCCACAATATATTCACCACTTGCCAACCGTTCCGGTTTCCATGTCAATTGATGCATACCTTGCGCTTGCATACCGTTCGCTAACTCCGCCACCAATGCCCCATTTACCGCATACACTTTAATGTTCACCGGTGCCGCATCGTGCAGTGCATAATGAATTGTCACAGCATTATTGAATGGATTCGGATAGCACTCTGCTAAGCTTGTCTTCGTCGGAATCGCATTCCGCGAATTGACTCCGCTCCCGTTGATGATGCGAATATTCTGTGAAATATCACTACTCCACATCGAGCGGGTATGAACGAAAATTCGCGCACTATCCGTCGCCGGTCCCGTCACTACCCAGCTCGCCGAACCGTTATTCGGCTGTTGGGGAAATATCGTCTCCCAATTTCCATTCGGATAATTCCGGTTGATTTCACCGTACTCGTAACTCTGCACCCCCGCGGTCGTCCACTCAATCGTTTGCGTCGAGCCGATTTCCCACACCGCATTCGCCGATGGCGTCGTAATATGGATATCGCTGATCGTGAATATGGTATCACTGTCGTCAACATAAGCTGAATCGTATGAGCACAACCGGAACATCGCTTGGTTCGATGCCGGGCCCTGCGCCCGCCAATCCACTTGCCCGAACGGATGCATGAAATTAAATGTGGTAACCCACGGTGAGTTCGGATTATTCCGGTAATACAACACGACTGTATCGAGATTCTCACTCGTCCATCGTATCGTTTGCAATGACCCCGCAACAAAATTTTCACCGCCATTTGGCGCGATAAGGTGGATGCTTGGCGGATGGATAATCCCTTCCATCGACAATGTCGCATACATCACCGAATCCGATGCACTGATATCAGTCACTTCGATGTGTGTCAGCGCGCCTAAATAACTTCGGCTATTTGGCATCGTCCCGTAAGTAAACCGTGTATTCAGCGACGAGCCGGGATACGGGTCGCCGTAATCTCCCGTCGAACTATGTTCGAGTCCGAAGTCGCCATCGGCTTGTTCCAGTGCTACCCGGTAATGTCCGCTATCGGTATGGGCGGGATACCATTCTTCCGTATTGCTCGTATAAACATGTTCATCGACATGAAAAATCAACAACCCCGAACTCGGTAAATCGCCATCGTAGCTTACCTGTTGACGGTTCTCTACTAAATAATATTCCGATGAATCGGTTGAAACATTCATCCGGTACACAACCCCTGACGTTTCTACTTGCGGAATCGCTTGCTGAACGAGCGTACCGGTCACGTTTATCGGCGTAACAAAATTTGTCCACACTTTACATGCCGCATCGAACATCGCAGGGTTTGCACCGCCACCGTTCCAGCTTCCGCCAGCCATCAATGACCAACGCCCCAATCCTTCCGAAGAATAATCCGTGTCATACAAATCCGGTAATCCGAAAACAGAGTGTCCCATCTCGTGGCAGAATACACCGCAATTCATATCACCCGACGAATGCCAAAATTCCGGTTCCATCGAGTATGCCTGCACATTCACGCCGTCCAGATATGCCGCCGGCCAAATGCTCCACGCATGCGACCAGATATCGTTCATACTTCCCGACATCTCCGCCCCCGTACCGGCATGAACGATGAATAACCCTTCGACATAACCATTATGCGCGTAATGCGAGAAATCGACCCGGCTGTCGGCTAAATTAATTACATCTTCCGTCAACCCTTGGGCGTTTTGCGGATAATTCCCAAACCCGTGCTGTCCATCGACATAGTAGGAATAGGGGTGTGGTGCACGAATCCACCCCACAACCGACGGATAGTTGTCAGTCACGATATGAAAATCGTCGTATGACGATTTGTTGTAAAAATGGTTGACGGTGTGGTTGGCATGACCGAAAATGAGCGAGTCGTAAGTGGCGGGGTCGGTGGTCGCAACATGATCGCTGAAATCAACTAAAAGAATCAACGCCGGAAAATACGTCTCGTCGGTAGGACTATCTCGCAATGCCCGGTGAGGTGCTTCTATCCCCCGTGCCCGCAATTCACTTTCGTGTTGCATATAGTATGGAACGGGTACTTCGCCATTATGGATTCTCGTGAGCAATTCCGGTGAAGGCGGCATCGCCCAAACCGAAATACCAAGCAACATGGCGAGAAGGATAGAAATAATCAGGAAGCGGTTCAACATCTTGCACCTCAATCATCGTGTCGATGTTCGTCAGTAGAAAAGTGTATGCGTCCACGCGCGGGACTCTCTATAGGAGAAATGCGCGAGATATTATCGTCCTAATATAAGAATGTTATTGGTTTGATGCGAGTTGATTACCAATAAAAAAGAGCGTTCTACAACGCTCTTTTTTAATACAAATGTGGTCTTATTATCGAAATGGTTGAAGGTTGTTTAAAACTTCTCGACAAATTCCATATCCGCTTTCGCTTGGGCGCGTTGGGTTGCAAGTTCGGTCACTGCTTCCAAATCTCGTTCGCGTACTTTCAGGATATCTTCTTTGATATTGATTAGGTCTTCCACCGCCGTTGTAATTGCCGCTTCCAGCGACTTCCGGCGATTGTAGTACGCTTGCATCATCGCGATTTCATCCGCTTTCTCCACACCCTTACTCTCATCATACACAAATTGCTTTTCCAAATCGTTTTTCCATGCCAGTAGCGCATCCGACATCACTGTCGTCGAGCCCTTTACGTTGTACACTTTACTCCAATCGACATCCGCTGCCGATTCAATCCCAAACGACGACAGTACCGCTTTAAATCCTTCGGTGACGCTGGGGATGTCGTAATCTTCAATCAGGAATGTCGCAAGAAAACGTTGTAGTGCTCTATCCTGAACATGCACTTTCATCTCTTCCCGGTATTTATCCATCCAATTCGGTAAATCACGATAGTCATACATCAATGTGTTGAGTTCCGCTTGTTGCGTGATGAACCGCGACTCACCTGCATCACGCCGGTAATCCACCGCCGCTTCCACATACGTGCGGTTGATACTCTCATACTCCATCGTGCGGATGCTTAATTCCTTCGATTTATCGAAGGGGAAATATGCGAGCCACGCCATCAATGGAACTGCGAAAATTAATCCGTGTGTCCAGAAAATTCCCACGGCAATAAGCACAAGTACTGCCACGATTTTGCGCAGATAGGAAACTTTCTTCCCGGTGGCAAGCCGTTTCGGTACCGGCTTTGGCACAAGCGTTTTCGGTACGGGTACTTCCGGCGCTAACCCCGGACTGCGAATATCGGCGACTTGTTTGCGAAGTTTCTTGAAATCGAATGTTGTCGAGAGTGTCGGTAAAGAAGTGTCGATAAAATAGGTGACATGAACGTCGCGCTCGTATTCACACCAATGGCACCCCTTCAATCCTTTATAGTAACGGTGAATCGGAACCTTGTCGCATAACACCAAATCTTTTTCAAATTTTCCTAATTCTGTTACCCACGCAAGTGCCGACGGTCGCCCGTTCCCTTCCATGCTTGCCGGATCGAATGCACGGTAAAATAAATCCGCGATGTATTCCGGCAGCACTCCCATAATCAAACTGTTCGGCGGCTTCCCAAGTCCTTTTCTCACTGCCGTCTTGCTATAAACGAACCAATGATTTTTTATCGCCTGTTCGAGCGTTACTTCACCCGTCACTGGATAAAGTCCCGAGTACGGATGCCGGCCCATCATAATCAAATGGAAGATGATAACCGCGAGTCCGAAATTGTCGTGATTCGGCGTCCGCACAATATTCGTTAAATCCATCTCCTGAAGTTCGGGTGGAATGAAGTGACCTACGCCGACACCGCAGAGATAATCTTTTTCACTCGAATGTATTTGGAACGAATCGCAGTCGATTAACTTGACGACCGCCCCTTTCGAGATGAGAATATTTCCTTGATTAATGTCTCCGACCACATGATTGTGGTGATGAATCGCCGCCATCGACAGCGCAACATTTCGTGCCGCGTGAATTAAAAATGCCCAGTTTGCATCCGGGAACAGTTGCTTACGACTCGACGGGCTGTAGAGGTGATGAATCGGCTCGTATCCCGTCGCCTTCCCCATCACGAATCCGCATACGTCACCACGTTTCGCTTTGGTGTAAATCGCCTGCACCGGCCACGCCGATACATTCACCAAATCATCGACCGCGCTCCCAGCCATATTCAGAATTTTTTTCTGTTTATCGTCGGAGAGTGCTTCGTGGTAAATTTTTGCTACAAGTTGGTGCGAATCCCCTTCGAGTTCGTACACCGCCCCTTCACCGCCGCGGCCAAGTTCCTTGCCGAGGGTGAGTTTCTCGCCTTTACTGTCGAAGTATGTTTGTGTGCTCATAACCGGGTAGCCAGAATCAAGGTTTTGTCGTCTTCGGTTCGTTCGTTGACTTTGTCCATACCGAGGAATTTGGCAAGGTCGTCGTTGATTGTTGCAGGATTGAATGCTTTTGGATTCCGCATGTATCCCAGCATCGGTTCGAAAAATGGCGGGTGCGGAACCTTCAGTGCAAAGTTCAATGCCAGTGGCTGAATCCCATCCGTGAACAGCGCGAATTGTTCGAGGTATTCATCCAAAAATTCTATTTTGAGATTCTCTAATCCATTGACATCCGTTAGTGTAAACGTCGCATTCACGTATTCACCCGAATACGGCAGGAACACCATTCCGAATGCATTATTTTTTATCAGAACAATTGCACCATCACCGAGTTGGAAACACACCGACTTTTTCGGTCCGGTAACGACGCCCACCAGCGTACAGGCGAACTCACGCGGAATCAAATTCTCTTCGTACGCTTTATGCCGGATTTCCATAATCGCTTCGTGAACCCAGTGAATCACTTCTTTCTGGATGAATACTTCTTCCAACGGTTTTTCGGCGATGTCTTTTTTAATCATGTCGCAAACGATGCGGCATGCGAGCTCCGCCCCTTCGCGGCTCCGCTTCGCCGAACCGGCACCGTCCGAACAAAGTGTGATGAAGTATTCGTCGCCATTCGGCGCTTTGACACTCTCCACCAAACAATAATCCTGACACACGATACCGGATGCGATGTGCGAAGTGCCCATAACGCAGGCGTAGGCAAATTTCCAACTCAAACTTCTGCCCAACCTTTCGGACTTTCCAGCGGAACAATCATTCCCGGTTCGGTACGTGCTACACCGCTCATCGACGCCGTCAACCAGAGGAAAAATTCGCGGAACTTCAATCCTTGCAATTTCAGCGGCTCCCGCATCGAAATTTTGCGCAGGATATTCATATTCGCCCCTTCGACTCCGACCGGGAAGAATGCTATTGTTTTCGCTGATTCACCTTCTTTAATCATTTCCGCCGCCGCCATCCAATCGTCGGTTGGTGCGCCATCCGTCATCATGAATACCCACGGACGGTAGTAGGAAATACCATTACGTTTGTATTCCTCTTTCCGTTCGTCGAGCATATTCAAACCCACCCGGATTGCTTCTCCCATCGGGGTATCCCCTTGGGCGACCAAAATCGGTGTAACGAATGTATCGGGGGTGGTGAATTGGGTGACGATTTGTACCGGCCCGAATGTAACGATGCCGATTTCCACCCGCTTGGCGGCGAGTGAATCGTTCAGGATTTCATCCCGGAAAATTTGGAGGGCTTCGTTCAATGCCTGTATTGGCGCCCCCGACATTGAACCGGATGTATCCAATATCAGCAAACAGGCGACCCGGGGATCGGGATTATCGGCAAAACTATCGGAGCCGAACGGCATTTGGCTCGCAAAATCGAAATCGGACGTCATGGCTTCCTTTCCTTCGTTTGACTCGGTAAAATAACATGTTTACGGGAAATTTACCACTATGCAGATAAACCCTTTGCTTAGTGAAACAAACTTGTTTTATCCATAAAGTGAAATCTTTTTGACTAAACAGTAGGGGAGGGCTCGTGAGCCCTCCCTTTATTTTTCTTGCGAATTACTTATAGTGTAATTACAACGATGCAGTACTAACCCAATACGAAATGAAGTTTATCATCTTATGATTATTTTCTGATTATGCAGATGAACTCCTTGCGATTCCTCGGCTCGAACAGTTCCCTTCACGAAAACCCGCCATAGCTTTACCGTCCAGCCACCCGATATGCAGACCATTTTGTACATATACAGCAAATAACCTTACATTACACACATCGAAGACGATTGTCTCGGTGGTTTTCAAAAAGAATAACCGGTTGTATACTACAACCAGTTACTTTCAACTAATCAAAGGAGAGCGTTATGAAGAAAGTTGTTGCAATAATTTTTGCGTTTGCTTTTCTCGTACTAAGTGGTTGCAGTAATGTTCGCTTAACCGACTTCACGGTTATTTCAACCAAGAATGTCGACTGGTCGCGTGCCGCGGCATTCACTCGCGGTAAGGATCGTGTTACAGGTGTCGATAAGGTATCCATGATAATCACCATACCGCTTGGTGTTCCTAACATGAAGCAGGCAATCGATAACGCGATTCAGTCTGTCCCCGGTTGCGTCGCACTTGCCGATGGTGTTGTTCACCAAAAAACATGGACTGCAATTCTTTACGGTGAAATATCTTACATCGTTGAGGGTACTCCATTGATCGATCCAAAACTTGGTGACAACAAACTAGGAAATTACCTGATCCTTGCATGTAATAAACAAGGCAATGTCACCTCAATTAAAAGTGTTACAGAAGATGAGTACAACGCTTACAAAGCAAAGCTGCTTAATTGAAAAAGGTTGTTAGACACAGATAAAGGCAGGAGTGTACGCCTGCCTTTTTCTGTTTTTGTTCTGTTACACATTCATTGGCGTAAAAAGAAATCCACCAAACCTATACCGCCCTATCACCCGCCCGTGTGTTGAAAAATACTTAATCTTTTACAAAACAATACTACAAAATACTCTGAAAATATTATTATCAGAGCTTTGTGTTAACATATTTTATATCTAATTTCTAAACAAATATACAACACTGATTGCAGTTACAGGAACAATAACTGATCCTTTGGCAACCAGTTGCATGATGCCCAGAAATTTCATCGTAAAATGGATTTTCTAAAAAATCCATGTCCACTTCCTTCACAACGACACTTGAAAAATCGTCGTCCACGAGATTCGAAACAAGGCTTAAATCATGTTCCGAAAAATCCTGTGTTTCCATTACATTCTCCCTCATTTTAGATTTATTTTCTTAGACTATAGTTTTTATGACTTTGTTGGTCAACACCATCTACAATATCTTTTAGAACTTTTTTGGCAATATGCTTTATTGAATCACAATCTGATTTATCAGCAAGTCTTCGATCAGGGCAGTCTCCAGCACAATGATATTTGCAAAAACAATTTTTACATTCTTCATATTCTAATACATTGTATTTATGCAATTTATTGATTTTATCATTATCTAAAACTACTCGACCACTATTCTCCTCTATAGTGCCAAAGACAAATTCCTCCGGAGCATTGTCTCTTTCGCAGGCAACAATTTGACCTTTAGTTGTTACTGTCCAATTTGGTATACCGATATTTGAGCAATGAACTGGTCTTAGTAAATTAAATTCTGTAGAAGCAGAATTCAATATAGTTACTTTCTTAGTTTTAGCATAATCAATCAAACTTGCTATTGCTTCTCCAAAGTCTTTTTGGTTCGGGGGTGTTACATCATTGTCAATTTTCATTCGACCCCGTCCAAATGGATTTAAATGCTCAAGACCAATTGCTTTTTCAGGAAATTCATCACTAATAAAGTCAATTATACTTTTTAGATATGGCATACTAAATTTACTAACTGTTGCTCTAAATGCAAAAGGGAAACCACTTTTGTAAAAGAATTTTGCAGTATCATATACTGTTTGAAATGAAGCACCACCATTAACTGTGGGTCTATGTTTGTTTTGAATAAAATCTGGTCCATCTAAAGAAAGGCTTACATTTAGAAAATTATCTATAACATATTGTCTTATAAAATCTCCGTAAAATCCATTAGTTGCCATTGTAAAAGAAACATTTTTGTTTTGTAAAGCAGCAATTTTTCGTGCATACGTTATTGAATAATTTAGTTCTTCAAATGCAAATGATGGTTCCCCACCACCATTGAAGTTAATGCTTATATATTTTGCTGAAGAAACAAAATTGAAGTATGAATCCATTATAGCAGATATTGTTTGCTTTGACATTGTGTTCTTTTTATGCGGTTCGCCTGCTGAAGCATGACAATAAACGCATCGGAGATTACAGTTGTCTGTTATTGCCAGTGATAATTCAGGTGTTGCTTCATGTAGATTTTGCAAAACTTCATTCATGTTAATATATTTTCTATTGTTTAACATGGCTATAAAAGTTTTTTTTAAGTTTGTCGTATCTTTTTTAAGTAATATATTCGCGGCACTTGTTGGAACCAACCCTAAATAACTTCTTAGTGGTGCATAGACAATTTTCCTTGTCGGATCGGTTCCATATTCAACAATAAAAAATTCTTCAGAAGTATTATCGTTTCTTTCATACATCTACGTTGACCCCTAGATAAAAAAACTTTATTGATAAATTGATGCGCTTTGCAAAAAAACATAGTTTTAAAGTCGCAAAAACGTTTTTCAAAAAAATGTGTCCAGAAACATAGAGTTTCATCGAGTTAAAAAGCTTCTAAAATCGGAAAGCTAAATTGATCGAAGTCGCAAGTTTAGAACATCATGCGACCTCGGTGAGTAAATTGAATACTCTTCTAAGTGCGATTGGCAAAAAAATGTGGCTTCGTACCGCTCTTGTACATATCGATATCGCCAATCATGCCATAAAGTTTTATTTGTAGCGTCTCTCGATGACTCATTCTTTCGAAAGAGATTCTGTCAAGACAATATACAAAAATTTATTGCCCTTCAGAAAACTGTCTGGACACTCGAAGTTTGTTGGAGACAGTTTTAGAAATACCAGCAATTGTAATTGCAAGGTAGCTCTGAATTCGTTTGACGCGACGATTCATGAACTGTATTTTAAATAATGGCGAAAGAATTAGCCAACAAGCGCACCATCGTTTACGTTAGAGAAATGCCCTACAATCCACAGCAATTATCGACAAATACCAGTAATCAAATAATACATTGATAATACATCCAAACAAAATTCGGTACGACCCACGACCCACAACCCACAACCCACAACCTATCACCCTTTTTTATATCTTTCCTTCTGTTCCTTCGTCATCTTTTCCGTTGCATACTGGAAAATCAATCGCGCCGATTTGTCTTTCCATTGCAACAACAGCGCTTCCACCGGCTTCGGTTCGACTTTCCACGCTTCCCGTAAAAACCATCCCAACCCTTGGTGAACGACCCGCTCCTCATCCATCATCAGCGGTTCAACCAGTGGCAACAATTCTTTTACCGGCACTTTGAGCTTTTTCAGAAATGTAATCAGTGATACCGGCAGCGCTCTTCGCTTCCATTGCGATTTCGCTTTCACCCATCCCGCTAAATCCGTAGTAGTCACAATCTTCTTGGTATAGAATTCGATTAAGACACCACCGCACAGCGAATCACAATGTCCCCAATTCTTGATCCCACCTTCCAACCATTTCGTGATATGCAGGAATGTCGCTTTTGTAAATTCAGTTTTATATGTAAGCAGGACATGGTAGGCGAAGGTGTTCTCCTCGAACATCTTACCTTGCATCAATAAATCGCCGAGCGCGAGAAATCCTTCCAGTCCAAGTTGTTCGCCGTATTTCTTGACGATACCTTCTTCGATTTCGCGATAATCTTCACTCGATACCCCGTAACCGATATACCCCTCTTTGAAGTACCGGCTGTATTTCGTAACAATTGCGGGGTCGGCTTTCGCTTTATATGCTTTGCGTATCTCAGCAACGATATTGTTCAGGAGTGCTTCGGATGGAATTGGCATATTTGCCTCTTTTCGTTAGTGGTTGTCAGAAGTAGTTATACAGAAAACTCCGGTAAACCTAAAACCTTTTCAGTGGTGTCCCACGCAAGTTTCGCGTCATTCACATTCGTACATTTCGGTCGCAGGTGTATCTCTTTTTGTTTGTATGCAAACACTTGTCCTTTACTTCCAGCTAAGTCGGGATTTGTCGCACACCACAGCAATCCCGACACCCCAACCTCAATCGGATTCAGCAACAACGACCCAAATGTTTTTAACAAAGTGCTGATAATGAATCCCCCTTGATTCACATTCTCAGTCAGTGTCCCCCCCGGATCCGCTCCCAGCGTTGTTACGTTCGAATATGAAGTTCCGGCGACTCTCCTCGAATATTCCTGAAGAAATAAAAGTAGTAACACTTTGCTATTCGGACTCGCATTCGCTCGTGAGAATCGTTTTTCATTCTCACTTGCGTGTGCTACCATTTCCAAATCCATTTTCGAGAATGGATTGTGGTACGCCCCGATTGCCGCTGTACCGATTATTCTTCCATTGGGCGATAATGAGTGTCCCGTTGTCAACAGATGGGTGAGCAAAAAGTGTCCGATATAATTCGTCGCGCAGGTTCGTTCCAGTCCATCTTCGGTCAGTTGGAATGGTACTCCGAACACCCCGGCATTCAAAAACAAATAGTCGACTGTCTCGTTATTTTCTTTGATGCTTTTCGCAAGCACGTGTATCGTTTTCATCGAAGCTGTATCGCACTTCCGGAATTCGCATCGCTTCACCGCTTCCATTCCAATCGAATCACTAAACGATTTTATTACTTCATTCGTCTTTTGTTCATTCCGGTTTGCCATCAGCACTCGCGCACCCCGTAATGCCAGCACCCGCGCGCATTCGCGTCCGATGCCGCTGCTCGACCCCGTGACGAGCGCAGTTTTACCCGTAAGGTCGATTCCTTCGGTTACTGTGAGTGTTGTAGCTTTCATCGCAGAGAAGGTAAATGGTAGGAGTTAAATAGGCAATGAGTGCCAATATTTTTCGACGTTTTTTTTGAGGTCTTCGTTAGTACCGTTATTTTTTATTATTCTGCTTGCCAGCGGAATTTTTACCGCTTCGTCCCATTGTGCCGCACGCCGTCGTTCGATTTGTTCATCACTCAATCCTCGCGCGTGCAACCGCTCCTGCACAATTTCCGGTTCCGCAGTTACCAGCCATACTTCATTGAAATCCGTATGCCTGCCATACTCGAATATCAACGCCCCATCTAACACAACCACCGGCTTTCCTGCTGCGGCGTGTGCATTCATTTTCGAGCGTGTTCTCGCCACTAACCGTGAAGAAATAATCGCATTAAAATCCGATACTGCCACCGCATCACCAAAAAGAAGTTGGGCAAACTTTGGGCGATCGAATGTCCCGTCCGAGCGAAACAACCCCTGACCAAACCGTTCCGTGAGTGCTTTGCGGTATTCTGCGTCCTCGTTCGCCATCGCATGCGCTTCTACATCCGAATCGACAACACCCGCCCCCAATTCCGATAATATTCTCGAAACGGTACTCTTGCCCGAACCAATGTTGCCGGTTACACCCAGCCAAAATGGTTTCATCGGACGATTGCCACCTTTCCCTTAACGCTTTTACTTCCTTTTTGTGCTACAATGAGATAAATACCCGATGAGGCATGTGCGCCATTTCCATTCGTCCCATCCCAAATTGCACTGCCAGTTGCCGGATCTGAAATCAACGTTTTAACTCGCATTCCCGACAGCGAATATATGTTTACTTTTGTATCGCTTGGTAAACCCGCTATCACAATCTGTTCGCCTCTGTCCGGTCGCGCTGGATTCGGATAGATAAACAACGACTGCAACTCGGTCGGCTGAGTTGAGATGACACGCGAAGCGTAATTTGGATCGAGCGCAACACCGTTTCGCGAATGTAATGATGGTAATACCGTTACTTGGTATGTAACACCCAACGACCCAATTGGCGTGTGGGACGATGGTGTCAATCGGATCGTTACAGAATCGATTGCATCTGCCCGACTGACAACAATATTCGGAGATATTTGAAATGCCGAATCCGACAATGTCGCAACATCGTAAGAAAGCGACATTGTTACAACAATCGTCTCCCCTTGAACTTTTGCATTGGATAAGAAAAACCGCGTAGTAACCAGTGCCGGAAAAGAGACCGTGACAGCATGTGCACCGGACAGTGGCGTTGTTTCAAAATCGGTAATATTCCCCACCGTCAATACGTAATTTCCCGAATCCGGTCGTGGATCAAAACGTAATAATAATTGCGCCCCCTCATGGCTCGGTAAAACGCTCACTGGATAAGTTGCGGCACCAAGCCGGAATCGATTCGGAAATTGTGCCACAGGATTTATCGGTTCGGAAAAAATAATTCTAATAAAATTATCCGCTTCATACTGTGCCGATAAAATAACCGGTGCATGATTTGGTCGTGCCGAAACAGTTGCAGTAAACGCGCCAAGCGGTTGCGCCCGTGTCGGGTCATATGCCGCCACAGCATAATGGTAGGTTTGAGTAGTATCTGTTGCCAGTGAATCGAGATAACTGCTTCCAATAATATTCGTGACTGTATCGAATGGCGCATTGCCTGCACTGCGAATCAGTCGGTACGATGTCGCTCCGCTTACTGGGTTCCAACTTAGTTGAACGTGAGCGGTATCCAACGGTTGTGCAACGAACCCGGAAGGCACTAACGGTGCGTTTGTAATCGAACCGCCCCATTCGAGAAATTTAAACTTCGTTCCCGTATTGTACACCAATTCAGGTCGTCCATTATTACGGACATTGAACAACGCAACCGTATTCGAACGGCAATCCATCGCTTGATACACTATTCGCCAATGATGGGTAGCGTCGACACTCATCACCAATAAGTATGGCGACGCGCTGATAAAAATCTCTTTTTTCCCGTCGCCGTCGATGTCTCCCGATTCAACCCCTGCATCGAATGATCGCGGATCATTTGCGCCGTCTATTGTCAAAGAATCGCACCGCACCGGTTTACGGTTTACCGCATCATACCGGTACAAATAAAATACCCATTTTTTTAACGGCGCTTCATGTTCAGTTGTCACCCGTGAAGCTGTCTGATACCCCGCGACAAAATCATCGATGCCGTCGCCATCGTAATCACCGACATCGAGGTAATCGGTCGCATCTCCTTCACCCAACGAATCATTCCAGATATTCTGCCAGACGGTGACCGGATTGGTTATCCGTCGGGATAAAATGATGTTACCGTCAACATCTCCCCATAATCCGACAATCGAACCCGATCCGATAATATTCCCGATACGGAACCGCGGTCTGCCTAATCCATTATTCGTATCGACCGGATTGTGTATTGTATAATCCAATATCGGAGTGTAACCACTGGGGTTGTTCCAGATGATGGTCCATGCTTCGTACGTATTGTTTCGGCGTTGAATAAAATTTCCTGTGTGGTCGATTGGATCGAAATCGAAAAGTCCCGCACCGTACGAACCTAATGTATCCCGCGGTATCAACGTGTGGCGAATATCCGGGTCGGGATAATGTTGTCCCGTAATCGAATCGAACGACACCGTGTGCGTGTGAATTCCCGTAATACCGCTAACCCGTATCATTAGTTCGGGAATGCCGTCCCCTGTTACATCGTGTGCATCTTGAGCAATCGCTCTCCCGTAATAAACCTTACGGGCAAATACGCTGTCCTGCCACTCGAAAAGCCAAAGTGAATCGTATGCATTACTTGAATTGTACACATTTAAAAGTACGTCGGGTCGATTTGAGCTGTTCCACACCACTTGCTTCCCGAGTAAATTACCATTCGGTAGCGAAATGTTTGGTAATTCGATTAACGGCCATGACGATTGTATCGGTGGTAATGCCGGAACTATCATTGTATTTGATACTCGCGTCATTCCACTCAAATTCGTGAATACAAATTGAATGCTGTCTCCCGGTAGTAAATTGTCATCGGGTGTAGCCGCAAGTGCATGTTGCGAATCGATATAGGGGAATGGTTTTGTTAATTGAATACCACCTCTCATCCACTGAATCGAAGCGCGCGTTTGATCATCCACTTTCGCCTCGAATCGCCACCCCCACTTACCGCTTACCAAAGCTGGAACGATTGCTGTGCGTAAAATATTCGGGCTGGTCACGTCACGTGTAACCACCACTCGTGTTTCGTATGGATTACCATCGATTACCGTAGCGATGAGTCGAATTGTAAAAATCGTGTCAGCTAAACTCACATGGATAAATCCGAGTGGCTGTTGTACAAGTTGCGTTGTACTGGTTCGCACCGTATGCCACTGCGTTGGATTGTTTCCGCTGCCGTAAGACAGCGACCATGAGACCAATCGCGGTCCCGCCGCTGTACCCGATACCGTTAGTGTATCGACTGCGAGTGTCGTTCCATCCGATGGCGATAAGATTCGTACTTCTGCTTCGCGGGGTGTGTTAACTGCTCGTGCCGCGTTCAACAATCCGTGTCCAAATTCTACATCCCAACCCGGATCGCCGCCGTCATCCGCAGAAACGCAAAGAATCGTTTTCACTTCAGATGGGTTAAGTGTAGAATCGCGTGTGAGTACAAGTGCCGCTGCTGCGGAAACGTAAGGTGCCGAAAAACTCGTTCCATTGTCACTGCCATAACCACCTCCCATTTCCGTCGTAATAACGTCCGCACCCGGAGCAAGCAATGCGAGTGTGCTACCGTAAGTTGAAAAGCTTGCACGAAATCCGTGGCGTTCCGATGCGCCAACTGATATTACCGCTTCATAACCTGATGGGTAGTGTTCGGTCATGTCACCAGAATTACCTGCCGATGCCACCAGAACCATTCCTCGTGATCGTGCATATTCTACCGCGTCACGAAGAAGTGGTGCAACCACGTCGTCACCGAACGACATATTGACGACGCGACATCCGTTTTCCGATGCGTAAATGAGCGCCGCAGCAACATTATCTTCGTCAAGAAATCCGTTTTCATCGCCGGCGCGAAGTATCATTAACCGTATATCCGGTGCGAGGCCGATAATACCCACGTGATTCGCTGCCGCCAATGCGCAGCCGGAAACCTCCGTGCCGTGTCCGTATACATCGTGAAGGTCGTTGTTATTATCGACGAAATTCCAACCGTGAATATCCCCGGCAAAACCATGTTGCCCGACGTTTGGGTTAATCCAAAGATTCGGTACCAAATCGGGATGAGTAGTATCGACACCCGTATCGATTACACCAAGAAGAACTCGCGGTGAACCTGTCGTTACTTGCCACGCCTCGAATGCATGCGTTTGAGTTAATGCCCATTGACGATAAGTCAATGAATCGGGCTGTGGTACATTGTCGAGTGTAAGTCGTCGCATCCGGTATGCGTATTGCGTGACACCCAATGCTTGTATCGTATGTAGAACAACATTTTCACTACCCGGTGTAACCCGTATTTTCCGCCACGAAGAGAAAGTAGAAAAAGTAGCGTCGTCACTCGTTGGCGTTAACGATGAAGGTATCGCCGACACCATCGATTGCACGTTGGAAATACTGCGAATGCTGTCAATAGCCGAGGCAGGCGCACTATCGTTGACTCGAATCAAAATCACACCGGGTACTTCACCCGCGCAAACAATCCGCGAAGAAAAAGTATTGAAACAAAACAATGCGAGTAGTATAAAAAGCGAAGTGGATGGAAAGGGGCGGGATAATTTATTTGAAGGGACAATTGTATTACGGTCTACCGGCTGCATACACCTTCCAAAACTGTAAATTGCGCTTTGAAACACTTCCGGCAACTCCAAAATCCACCATCTGATTCTAAACTTGAGTTGCCGGATTGTCATTATAGTATGATTAGCTCTTTTGGTGCCTTATTCAGTGGCTTTGCACCTTTGCTCGTCAGTAACACGTCGTCTTCGATTCGGATACCACCGAAATCGTCGATATAAATTCCCGGTTCAATGGTAAAGATCATATTCGCTGCAAGTTTGTTCGTATCGAGTGAGCTGATGCGTGGCCAACTATGAACGTCGATTCCTAACCCATGCCCCAACCCGTGTCCAAACCGCTCACCATAACCGGCCTTAGTAATTATATTGCGCGCTACTGCATCCAGTTCCGATGTGCGCATTCCAATTTTCGCCGCGGTGATAGCTGACGTTTGCGCTTTCAAAACAAGAGCGTACAATTCACGTTGTTGTTTGTTCACTTTGCCAACTGCGACTGTCCGTGTTAAGTCGGACGCATAACCACCGTAGTAACAACCAAAATCGAGTGTAACTAATTCTCCGTTTGCGATTTTTTTACTGCTTGCCCTGCCGTGTGGCAATGCGCCGCGCTTACCGCTTGCGACGATTGGTTCAAAGCTGTCGCCGTCCGCTCCGAATTTTCGGTGCCAGTAGGTTATCTCTGCACCAATATCCAATTCGCGGACACCCGGCTTTATCATCGGTAACACTTTTTCGAAAACGGAATCAGTTATCGCAATCGCTTTCTTATGAAGTTTAATTTCACCTTCATCTTTGATTGCCGACAATGGTTCAATCACGTTGGACACTGCGATTAATTCCGTCTTTTGCCACACTCGTTTTAACGCTTCCGATTGTTCTAATGTAAACGCACCACCTTCAACCAATAATTTTGTCGGTGCTTTAATCGCTTTATTCGTTTCCAATTCACTATAGAACGATCGTTTGTATATAATGACGTCGGCACCTTCGATTTGTTCCGCGGCTTGCGATTCATATCGGAAATCGGTAATGAATTGCGCTTTGTGGTGAGAGATAAGCAATGTACCCGCCGAACCCGAGAACCCGCATAACCAACGGATATTCGAGAGCCGTGTCACCAGCATCGCGTCGACTTTGCGCTTGATAAGTTCCTTTTGTATCGTTTCAATCCGCTTCTTCATTCTGTCTCCGGGAAAGAGGTTGCGTTGATGCCAACGCCTCAAGTTCTGCCAATCGCGATTTAAATTCGGCACGTTCCGGTTGGATTCTCAACAATTCGCGGTAAACTTCCACCGCGCGGTAGTAATCGTTCTGTTGTGCATACAATTCTGCAATCGTTCGTGAAACCAACGGTCGAATTTTCTTGCGTGGTTTTGTGTCCGTGCCTTCGATGTCACTATTCGGTTGTTCCGGTAATTCATTCGCTAAGGATGGTGCCGGGGCAGTGGTGACGATTTCCGAAAAAGAGAAAGGGTCAATTTCTTCGGAAACAACCGGCTTTACCGAAATCGGTGGCGATGTGTGCCTGAAATCGAATGGATCGGGACTCCCATCATCTGGCCGTAATGCTATCGGTTCGACATCGACGATTGACGGAGGGTGTTCTTCATCATGCATAACCGGGGTGTCCGCCGTATGCCACACTTGGTCTTCCAGTGTTTCGTGAACATGCTCTTCTTCGGCTATCCCGGTGACTTCTTTTTTCGACTCCGAAAAAAATTCCAACATTGTTTCAAGGTCGGAATCAATCTTTGCTTTCAGTTCCGATTCAATCTCTTCAATCGGTGGGATGTATGGTTCGAACGAATCGAAAATCGGGGGTTCCGGAACAATCATATCTTCCGGTTTCGTCGCCTCGCCATGAAAAACCGCTACCGAAATATTTTCTGTAATTGAATCTAATTTCCGTTTCGGTTCGAAAATGGAAACGCTTGGTCGAATTGGCGGTGCCGGAGGCGAAGGTTTTTCTTCATTCTCCGGTTTTTTCCGCAATGCATTGAGCGACGCGATAGTCTCATCTAATTTTTGTTCTAATATTTCACCCGTCAAAAGCGATGCTGCAACGGTATAGAGGAAGAGACCGTCATTCAAATGTCGGATATATTTGTCGGCGTGGTCTGGTACAAAGTTTTTTAATTGGCGGGTAATCTCATTCATCAGCTTTTTTTCGATTGCTGCATCGAATGGATCAAGTTGGAACAACTCTGCCCATAATCTCAGCGCCGCGTCGATTTCACCTGCCCGTTCATATAATTCTGCAAGCAATGCTGCACCATATCGGTCGAAACCTACTTTTTCCAGCATCGCCGTCAAGTGCATTACCGCGTCGTTTACTCTGCCGGTTTCCGCTAACGCATGTGCCAGCATCCATTGGCCCGGCATGTAGTCGGGAAAACCGTTCACCCCTTTAACGGCAACCTTGAGCGCGGTTTTTGGTAGCTCGGCATACAGATAGTCTTCGACGACGCGAGCGAACATCCTTGGGTAAGAAGTGCTTAACCCACGGCGTTTGCGTATCAGTTTTTTCTCAATGCTGTTCACGTCTATCGGCTCTGTTCCTGTAACCGTTTCATTCGTAGCGCGGCGACAATCCAGTCACCACGCGCAGTCAACCATTGCTGTTCTGACGTTAACCGATCTTGTTGCGCTTCGACTAAATCCCGCGAAGATACCGTACCCGAGTTAAATCGGCTCATCGTCATTGTTTCACGTAATTTAGAAAGTTGTAAAAGCTTTTCCGCACTTACAAGCCGTTCTTTCGCATCTTGAAGTTTTCTGATGGCATCACGCACCGCTCTATCCGCGTCCCGCAATGCATCGCGGTAATTTATCTCTTGCTCCCGGAGGTTTAACTTCACCCGCTCCTGCCTGAGAAAGAATTCGTTGCGGTCAAGTAAATCCAAAGTTATCTGGATTGCCCCCCCTTTCGATTCCGAAATGTTGTCACGGGCCGCAGCTCTATCCGCACCCACTCCATCCCACGATTCGAACAACCTACCTTCAACTTGCAATGGCAAAGGAAACCGTTCCGCTTTCGCCGAACGGGTCGCTTCTTCAAATGCGTAACGGGCAATTTTCGACTCCGGCAATTTCGAGGGATCGATTTCAAAAGTAGTCGTGGTATCGATTTCCGGTAATTGCGGGTCGCTGGGAATTGTAGTCTCAGTACCGGGGGCGAGTCCCAAGCGGCTTAGGAACTGGTCGCGTGTCCCTTCGAAACCCCGAATGGAAGATGCCGCTCCCATTATCCGTTGCAACGCTGATACTTCAATCGTTAGATATTCTGTTTGTGGTATTAATCCCGCTTCGAATTTCCGCTTGGCCAAAGCCCGGGAAGAGTCGGCGAGTGCGGCGTCGATTTGCGTTAACTTGTTTTGGCCGTCCGCATTCAAAAAACCAACGTAATCGCTCAACAATGACAACTCGAATTCACGTTCCTTGACGATTCTTTGTTGTTCAGTCTCTTGTAATTTCAAACCGGCGTTTTTATAGGTTATCCCCGTCGGATTACCCGAAAGTATTTGCCACCGTAAATCAGTTTGATACGAAAGTCCATACTCCAATACTTCCGGATCTCCACCAACCGAATAACGATGCTTCCATTCACTGCCGTTTGCGTTAAACTGGACTCCGAACGGTAATTCTTGTGAGAGTGTAAGTCCGAGTGAATTGCGCTTGTCCAGATTATGTACCCATTTGTTCAAATAACTCGAGTCGGATGGGTTGTAGAACAATTGTTCTTGTAATGATTGTGTTTGACTCGGGTAATCCGAATTGGCCTGCAACTTCGGCCAATAACTTCGACGGTCGAGTGTACTCGAGATAACACCGATACGGTAGTCGTTCCGAATCCGCAACGGTTCTGCACCGTGCTTTTGAGCGAGTTCTTGCACCGTCGGCCAATCAAGCGTGATGGCGAATGCCGACGTACAGAATAGGAAAAATGCCAGGATTGTTTTATTCACTCTTTTTCGTTTGCTTCTTGAAGAATTTTGCGGGCTTTTCCATTACTCCCATCCAAATAACAACACATAATCCCAGTAATGAAAGTTTGATGCCCCAATTGGGCATCGTAAACAAATTAAATATGCAGAGTATCGTTATGATAATCGCGATAAAGATTCGAGTAATTGGTTGACGCTCTTCTGCCATACCCGTTCCCTTGCTTATTTCCTTTCAACCGCTATAGCGTAATGCATCGATTGGGTCTAATCGCGCCGCTTGTTTCGCCGGGAAAAATCCAAATACCATGCCTACTCCGACTGCGACGACCAGCGACACCAATACTGACCAAACTGTTATTACTGTTACCCATCCCGCCGTTATCGTTACGATGTAAGCGAGTACAATTCCCAACAACATCCCGATGATGCCGCCGCCACCCGAAAGCAACGCTGCTTCGGTAAGAAATTGCCGGGCGATTTCCCGTTGCGTCGCTCCCATCGCACGGCGGATACCAATCTCATTCGTCCGTTCCAATACCGATGAAAGCATAATGTTCATAATACCGATACCACCCACTAACAGCGATATTCCCGCGATTGCTGCCATAATGATGGTGAATGTCCGCTGTGTGCGGCGGCTTTGAGCGAGCAGTTCTTCCGGTACGATTACTTTGTTGTCGGGAGCGTTGCGATGTCGACGGGCAAGAATTTGTTCGATGATTTTCGCACCCGGTGTTACTGCATTCTCCTCTTCCATCTGTACGAGCAGTAACTGGACGGAATTGGGTTTATTGGTTCCCATCAGCAATCGCGATGCTGTTTTCAATGGAACGAAAACTTCTTTATCCGGTTTCCAATCCGGTAGTCCCGGTATTTTCAAAGTAACCGCTGTTGCTTCAAGGATTCCCACTACCCGGTATGGATCTTGTTTGATGGTAACAAATTTCCCGAGTGCCCGTTCCGCTGGAAACAATTCCTTTGCCGCTTCGGCACCCAACACGACCACCCTTGCGCCTTCTACCTCATCTAACGCATTTAGAAACCGTCCCAGCCGTATCGTTCGATTCGTTGCATCAAAATACTGCGGTTGTGCTCCTACAATCGAAAGGCCTTTGGCGGTATGGGTCGCACTACGGACATTCTCGGTCTTTCTAACTGATGGTGCGACCATCGAAACTGACGGTGCGATGTGCGCGATTGCATCGCCGTCTTCTTGAATCAATCCATCGGGATTTAATTTCTTGGCATCGTCGGCTTGATCTTCTTCTACTTTCGAAATTACATACACGTTTCGAAGGCCTAATTGTTCGATGGATGATATCGCGTCTTGCTTCGCCCCTTCCGTGATAGCGAGCATCGCTATCACTGCCGCTACACCGAAAATCACCCCCAAAGAGGTGAGTACTGAACGTAATCGATGCGCGCGAAAACTTGCCAAACTGTCTTGTATCGACTGTTTGGTTGTCTGGACTGTTTTCTGAAAGCGTTCGCTACCGTACACGTTTCGTTATCTGCTTTGCCGCTGAATTGTCTGGTTTCGACTGTTCGTCCGCCTTTGCTTTTTGGCTGAGTAAACGGACTTTTTCACCCGGTTCAACGCCGCTCTTAATTTCAACGAAATCGTCGTTTCGTTTTCCTAATGCGACTTTTGTACGGGTTGCGCTGGTACGGCCAACCACCCAGACAAAACTGCTCGAATCCATTTCTACCGCGTCGATGGGTACATATAAAACATCTTTTAATTCATCAGCAAGAATAGTGACTGTGCTCGACATTCCCGGCTTCATGAGATTCGAAACTGAATCGACAGCGACAACTACATCAAATACTTTAATATCAGGGTCGGAATCTTTTCTCTTAGCCAATACCGCCACATCTTTAACATGACCGTGGAACGGTGGATCGGGAAACGCATCTAAAATAACTTTTGCCGGTTGGCCCTTCTGAATTTTCGCTACGTCGATTTCATTCACTTCAATCTTTACTTCCAATTCACTTAGGTCGGGAATTTCCAATATCGACTGTCCGCGCCACGGTTGGTCGCCGACCTGTACTTTCGACATTGTACTCCCTTTCCAAATTTCCTGGTACACCACTAAACCCGGTTGTTTAGCCACGATACTCAGTTCCGCTAAATCCGCCCGTGCTTTTTCTAAATCCGATTGGGCTTGCTTGACTTTAAGTTTCAATGAGCGTTCATCCGCGGAATCGGAAACGGCTTGCGCGAGAATTCGCTCTTTCGCTTGTTGGAAGGCGATTTCTGCCTGCCTCATCGCCAACTGTTCTTCCTGCTTCTTTACATCCGCCTCAAATTCCATCTGTTGCAGTTGCAACCGCGCTTGCTTGTATTGCGCATCCGCCGATTCCGAATCCCCTTTCGCTTTCGAACGGTTCGAAATCATTTCTGATTGGAATTTTTGTAAACTCGCTTGGGCAATCTCTAATTCTGCTTCTTTGTCGTCGATTTTTTTCTGCAGTTCAGTCGGATCAAATTGAATCAACATGTCTCCAACCTTGACCGTCGTTCCTTCCGGTACCATGTTGATAATCTGGAGACTCGTTTGTGCTTTCGGTGCGACTATGGATACCGACTTCACTGCGCGTATTGCACCGCTTTCTACTACCTCGATTTTCAGCGTTCCCTTCTTTACTTCTGCTATCGCATATTCTTCTTTCGTTACAAAGAAAATGGAATACAAAAAGTAGAGAACGAGGATTGCTACCGGAACGGAGAAATACCAGCGTTGTTTGCTGATACGCCACAACTGGTTGATTCGAATTCGAATGGAAGGATATTTTTCTGTAGTGGGTTCGTTATCGCTCACAATTCACGCACCTGTACGAAGTTAGTTTTACCTGCGATATTTGGCGGCCAACCGCCGGTTACAATTACGCGGTCGCCGGTCGTTAAACCGAATTTTCCGCGAATTGCTTGTAGTGCCGCCTCAATCGGATGGTCACCGAAAGGAATTTCGATTCCATTGACACCCGAAACCAGCGTTAATTTACGCAGAACACTGGTATTCGAGGAAGCTGCGATGATTTTTGTCCGTGGCCGAAATCGTGCAACTCTTCTCGATGTTAAACCACTTGCCGTCGGAGTAATAATCGCATCCGCTTGCAAATCAAGCCCTATCCAAGCCGCGCCTCGCGCAATGGCTTCTTCCGTTTCACTCTTTCCACCGCGACGTCGCAACATGATTTCAGTGTCGATATCCCGTTCTGCCTCGACAATGATTTTTCCCATAACCTCTATCGCTTGTATCGGATGTTTGCCCGACGCGGTCTCTGCTGATAACATCACCGCGTCCGTGTGTTGCCAAACCGCATTCGCCACGTCTGATGCCTCCGCCCGTGTCGGACGGTTTGCCTCAATCATTGACTCCAGCATTTCCGTTGCGGTCACTGCAATTTTACCCGCTGCGAGAGAAGTCGTGAGCAATTTCCATTGAAGAATCGGAACTTCTTCCAATGGAAGTTCTACACCTAAGTCGCCCCGCGCCACCATAATCCCGTCAAATGCGTCGATGATTTCGTGCATGTGCTCCATTGCTTCGGGGCGCTCGATTTTCGCCATAATCCATGCGGTGCTGTTGCGCTCCACCAGCGCTTCCCGTAATGTCTTTGCTGCATGTGGACTGCGTACAAACGAGAGTGCGACCCAATCAACTTCTGAACCGACCGCATCGAGTGCCGAAATGTCTTGTGGTAATAAATCCGGTAAATCGAATCGAGTTCCCGGAAGGTTGATTCCCTTTTTTGTAAAAATTGGGCCCGGTGCTACCACCACTGCAGTGATGGATTTCGCACTTACCGTTTTTACTTCGGTGCGGACACGTCCATCGAACAATAATATCGGTTCACCCGGCTTCACTTGCCGTACAAGCTCCCAGTCCCCTGCCGGAATGCCGTCCGTTTCTCCATCTGGTACAAACGTTACCGTCTCACCCAATTTCAATTCGAGCCCTTCCGGTGGCAAAGTCCCACACCGTAGTTTCGGGCCCGGTAGATCGAGTAAAATCGCAACGTACTTACCGGAAGCTTCCGATGCAGCGCGTAACTTGGGTATCCATTCTATGAGTTGGTCGGGCTTTCCATGAGATGCATTAAGCCGGAACGCATTCGCGCCCGATTCGATCATTAGCCGTAACGTTGCTACTTCAGTACAGGCGGGTCCGACTGTGGCAAGAATTTTTACATGACGGTATCGATCCATTTTTACCTCAAACGAAAAATAGAATCAACTTCATCGGTGAATGGAAAATTTACTTTCCGGTGATTACAAAACGTCTTCAACCCGCACACCATCGCCGTCAATGATGATATAGTGGCTTGGGATGTCGGTCCAACATCCCGTATTGTAATAATCGTGACCGTTGATTACCTGATGCCCTGCTTTATGGGTGTGACCGCAAATTACCACGTCATAATGGTGTTTCATGCTGTGATGAATGGCTTTTTTCGCTACTTCATCCGCGAGACGCAACCACCCTTTTGACAACTGTTTGATACCACGCGCCAACTTTTGGTTCTGCATATCAAACTTTTGGATACCATAATAAACAGCACTCGCAATTTCACTGATGATAACATTTTTCGTCAGAAAAACATCGAACTGGTGCCCGTGAATGGCGCAGAATCGTTTACCGTTTTGTGTCCACACATATTCATCGACCAGAGGTACGCCGATTAAATCCGCCATAATCTCCGCTACATGCCAGTCGTGGTTGCCGCGCACCCAGACAATTTCGTATTGGTCGGACAGTGCCCGGATTTTCGAGATAACTTTCCAGTGGTCCTTCGGTAATCGTCCCAATTTGTTACCATCAAAAATATCACCCAACAAAATCAACCTTGTCATCTTTTCTGATTCGTAAACGTCCAACAATTGATGCAGCACTTTCGCCCGGCTTACTTTCGATCCCAAGTGTACATCGGAGATGAGGAACGTTTTATCCATACCATTCTCAAATACTAAAAAATTGTTGATTACTTCCTTACTCTCACTAACATCACGATGCCGATAATCGTGAACAAAAAGTCCGCTATCCAAGCCGACACGAACGGCGACAGTTCTCCCGAATACCCGTAAATTTTTGCTATCTGAATGATACCATAAAAAAGAAAGCTCACAAATAGTCCGATACCGAACGAGAAAATTACTCCGCTTCTCCGTTGTACCGCCGCAATCGGCACGCCTAACAAAACAATAACAATCGCCGATGCCGCCATCGCAAGCTTACTCCATAGTTCAACCAACCACCTCGTCGTATCGCTCCCCGTGATTTCTAACTTATCGATGAACCGCTTTAAATCGTTGTAACCCATTTCTTCCGGGCGTACGGATAAATCAGTAAATGCAACCGGCGTCAACGAAATTCCGCTCATCTTTTTCTCTTTGAACGGTTCCGTTGTTTCGACACCATTAGCCCATGTCCGGGAATAACCGTTATAAAACACCCAACCGGTGCTTGAATCCCAATGGGCGCGGTCGGCATCGGTGCGCTCGCTTAGTCCAATGCCCTTGCCTATTTGAAGGGTCGGTCGGTAACCGTTGTGTGTAATCTCATTCCACTGTTCCATGTGGAAGAAACGCCCTTGTCCCTCAAGCAGGTAAATACGGTCCGATCGCACCGTCGATTTACGCGGAAGTTTTTTCACTTCCACCCGCCAGATTTCCATTCGCTGCTGATTCAATCCTGGCATCAGATATTCACCAAACCAGAACAGTCCACACGCGATGACGATACTCATTATCCACAACCGCGTTGAAATCCACCATAACGAAACCCCCGATGCCCGCATTGCAACTAACTCATGAGTATTGATAAGACCACCTATAGTCGTCAGCGTCGCAAGAATCATTGCGACCGGAAAAACGAGATAGGCAATGTACGGCACATACAGGTAGTAGTATTCAACGATGTATTTCGTAGCAGCTTTACTGTCGAGAAATTTGTCCATATTCTCGATTAAGTCGATAACAAGAAACACGAGTACTGCCGCCAACAACGCAAAAATTAACGTGCGCATAAACCGGAAGATGAGGAAGCGGGTCAGGATGGTCATAGTTCTTCGGTTCCCTTTTGCCCAATGCTGCTCGTTTGCTGTCGCTCACGTAACAACCGCTCCGCGGTCTCCTTGTCGAACGTTTCGTCCCGTTCCATATCTTCGGTACCAACGCGCTTCTTCATCAACTTTGCCGGTAATAGCTTCAATGCCGTCCCTTGTTTCAATGTGGTAAACAGTAAAATCAATCCGATAATCGCCATCAGGATATTTGGTAGCCACATCGACAACCATGGGGTAATTACACCTCTATCGGCATAATCCTCCCCACCGATGAGAAACACCCAATAGAGCAGAAAAAACACCGTACTCGCCCCGGCAGATAGTCCAATCCCACTCCGTTGTAACCGTGCCCCTAACGGCACTGCTACCAATACGAACAGAATGCATGCAGCAGGAATAGAGAACTTCTTATGGATTTCCACCATCAGCGAATTCCATGTCCTCGGTTCCGGATTACCTGCCGCCAGTAGGTCTCGTTTACGTTGGAACATCATCGGTATTGTCAGTTCCCGATCCGACCTATATTGCGTCTCCGTCCGTTCGAACAGCGAACCCGGTGCAGCGACTTTCACGATACCGCTGTCGAATTTGGTTATCTCATAGTTTTGAGGTGTTCGCCATTTGTACCGGTGCATCTCCCCGCTAATCATCGTAAACAGGAATGCTCGCCCCTCCGGCGAAAACTTGAGCGTACCGTGATCCGCCCGAATCGTTACTTCCTTATCCTGTTGGCTTTCGTCTTGAATCAGCAGTCCAAGCATTTTATTGTTTTTGTGTTCGATTGAGTCGGCCAATAACACAAACTGCCCAAGATCGAAATTGAATACACCCGACTCTAACGATAAAATCGGTCGCTTCCGCGAAATTGCGTTATTCAGTTCTTTCAGGTGATAATTAAATTCGGGAAGCAACCAACCGTTGAAATACACAAGGAACAGCGACATGCAGCAACCTGCGATTAGCACCGGACGCAACAACCGGAACAACGATACCCCCGCCGCCCGTAGGGCTGTAATTTCCATATCGGCGGAGAACCGTGCGAAGGCCATCAACACACTGACCAATACTGCCATCGGTATCGCAAGCGATGCAATCCAGGCAATGTTGAGGGCAAAGAACTCGAGGATAACCATTAGGTCAAGCCCTTTGCCTACAATCTTCCCAAGCATCTGGAACACGAGGTTCAGAATAAAGATGAACAAAATCAGCACCAACGAGTAGATGAATGGTGCAATATGCTCTTTGAGGATGTACTTCGTTAAAATCATGTAGTCAATGAACCTTGTGCGATTGAAAGGAATTGCAAATATACTTTCAAGTGATACTTCGAAAATCCTTCAGATGGTATGACGGACGGAAACATCAAGGTTACGAATTTGCTGGTATAAACCATATTGTTCGGATTTTGGAAAGGAAACTGTAAGAATACATACTTTTTCACCGAGAACCTTTGCGGCTTGCCAGTTTTGAAACCCTACAACGTTATTCATTGGCATTTTTATCCTTTTCGGTTCTCCAACACCCAAAACCCAACCCCTAACACCCGTTAATTGACTTTCCCCCCCCGATCCCCTAACTTACAACGCTCGGAGGAATAGACCTAATTGGTAAGGCAGCAGTCTTGAAAACTGCGGCGCGAAAGCGCATGGGGGTTCGAGTCCCTCTTCCTCCGCAAGCAAGCATGTTCTGGGCGTTAGGCAGTAGGTTTTGAGCTAAATTTCCCGCTTGGGTCAAAGATACCATTTTTTTTCGGTTTTTTCTTTCCCCAATCCCAAAACCCAATTCCTATCACCCAATTGGAGAGTTGGCCGAGTGGCTTAAGGCGGCGGTTTGCTAAACCGTTGTAGGGGTTATACCCTACCGTGGGTTCGAATCCCTCACTCTCCGCATTTCTGGTCAATCGCTTCTGGTAGTTGTAGCTTATTTTTTCTGAATTCTTTTCGCCAAACACCGGTCACTTAGCACCAGACACCCTATGACTGACAAAATCCAAACGCTGCACACTGATCCGCGAAAAACCAACAAGCGTATTGACCGCGATAAATACGAATTGGTGAAAACCGCGATTTTGTCTGCATTGAAGAATAAAACGCTCGACCATACTGAGTTACAGAACGCGGTGGAATCGATATTGGATCCAAAATTCGAGGGCTCAGTAGCGTGGTACAATGAAACGGTGAAGCTCGATTTGGAAGCGCGCGGTATTGTAGAACGAATCAAAGAAGGCAAGCGCCTTCTCTTTCGTCTGAAGACTAAATAGAATTTTGCTTTTTTTTTACTAAGCACTAAACCTAACTGGAGAGTTGGCCGAGTGGTTTAAGGCACACGCTTGGAAGGCGTGCGTACGGGAAACCGTACCGTGGGTTCGAATCCCTCACTCTCCGCATTCATAAAGGGTTTCAGGATTTTGTCCTGAAACCTTTTTTTAAGAGGTCTCGATGAGATTATGGTCATTACATCCATCCCACTTAGATGCCCGCGGTATCGTCGCGCTTTGGCGTGAGGGGTTATTGGCACGTGCTGTGTTATCAGGGCAAACACAAGGATATAAGAATCATCCGCAACTCAACCGCTTTAGTGAATGCAAACACTCCGTCGCAGTATTAGATAGTTCTCTGAAGTATGTTCTCTTGGAAGCTACCAGTCGCAGTTATCATTTTGACTCGACGAAAATCTCACCACCCAATAAGGATGTAGTACTGACCGTAACAACCGGACAACTTGAATATGAATGGGGACATCTACTCAAGAAACTTAAACAGCGGGACCTGGAGCGTTGGAAAGTAGAATGCCGGAAATCACTTTCGGCACATCCTATCTTCCAAATAGCAAAAGGCGAAATAGCAAATTGGGAGAAAGTCACCGTTCAGCGCACGAAGCCACTTTAACCACGACTAATTTATTTCCTCGATAAAAAATAAATTTTATTGGTGCAGTGTCATCGCTAAATTGCATCGTAGAAGTTATAGAAACGTACATTGTGTCTTGAATGAGAACCTCCAAACTGGAAACGGTACGAAGTATTCAAATCCCCGGTTGATTTTCCGAATAAAAACGTGGTCACAGGATAGGCAACTGTGACCTTTTATGTTTCTTGCTTACTACAATGACAGATATTTCCGTTGGACTAAACAGAACTTAACAAACCAAAATATATTGCTTCACCCCAAGTTTTATTGTACGGCAAGTCCTATATTTGTATTTTACAATCAAGTATCTTCATCTCACTGTAACATATAAATAACTACATTCACCAAAATTCACCACCGATGAGGCAACCATGTTTCGCACATTCGTAACGATTCTGCTTATATCTACTTTCGCCATTGCCGCTGATCGCAATGTAAGTTTGACAATTTACAATCAAAGTATGGCAGTTGTTAAAGAAATCCGGGAAGTAAATGTCGAAAATAACCGGATTGTGTTGGATGATGTCGCCGGACAGATCGACCGAACGTCAGTTAAGCTTGATTTATCAAGTGGCAGAGTTTTGGAACAGAATTACGAATACGACTTAATCAATTTTGATAAAATTATTCATCGTTATGAAAACGATTCAATTGGAATTTGGTCTTACCACGCTGACACGAAGACATACGATACACTTAGGGTGAAGTTAATCCACTACAATAACAACATGCCTTCGGTCTGCAGTAAATATGGTAAGCTCTTTTTTATGCAAATCGGTAATTATAATTTCGTATATCCTGATGATGTCAGCGAGTATTATTTCACTCCAACGCTTATCTGGAAAGTTGATAACGTAAACCAAGGAAAACAAAATGCGGAGCTTACTTATATTACAAAGGGCATAACATGGACAGCAGAATATATCGCTGTGCTGGCACCGGGTGGTAATTCACTCGATATTAATTGTTGGGTCGACGTTGAAAACAATACCGGTGCAACATATCGGAATGCGAAGATGAAATTGATGGCAGGTGATCTTCATCAGGCGCCTACTTACGCGACAGACCGGATGTATTCTGAAGGCTATGCGTCAATGTCTGCGCCTTCCTCGCCGATGTTCCAGCAGCGAAATTTATATGAATATTACTTGTACGAATTACAAGGTCTGACTTCTATTGCTGATAAAGAAGATAAACAGATTGCGTTGCTCGAAGCGAAACACGTACCGTACGTTTCGAAATACTCTTATCAAGCTTATCAGGGTAACGAAAAAGTTACAATTAACATCATGTTTGAAAATTCAAAGTCATCGAATCTTGACCGTCCGATGCCGGCGGGACGGTTCCGGTTTTTTCAATCCGAAGCTGATGGAAACCGCGAGTACATTGGCGAAGACCGCATCGACCACACTCCATCAGGACGTGAAATTAATTTAACGACGGGTAATGCCTTCGATATCACCGGCAAAACGACTCTTGTAAGCAATCGACAAATCAGTACCAGTATTCAGGAATATGATTACAAAGTGCAACTGTTCAATGCGAAGATGGAACCGGTAAAGGTGGAAGTTGTGGTAGCCAAAAATGGGGTTTGGTCAATTCTTCAGTCGGATGTGTCCTTTAAAAATAGGGATGCATACCGGAAGTATACGATTGTCGAAATACCGGCTCGAGGTGAAACGACTTTGTATTATACCGTTCATGTAGTTTCTAATTAATATGCAGCTTCGGGCGTTATTGTGTTAGGGTGTTTCATTCGCCGGATTATATCTACCTCGTATTATATGTAGATTCAGATGAAGAATTACGAAAGGAGAAATCACTCGATGACTCAGAAAATCACCCCCTTTCTTTGGTTCGATAAGAATGCCGAAGAAGCAATGAACTTTTACGTTTCCATTTTTAAGAACTCGCGCATTATTTCCATCGCCCGCTACGGCGATTTCATGCCCGAAATGAAGGGAAAAGTCCTGACCGGTGTGTTCGAATTGGAGGGCGTACCCTTCATGGCAATCGATGGTGGTCCCCATTTTCACTTCACGGAAGCAATCTCACTGAAGGTCGACTGTGTTACACAGGAAGAGGTTGACGAACTTTGGAGTAAATTGATTGCTGGTAGCGGCGAAGAGGGTCAATGCGGATGGTTGAAAGACAAGTTCGGCTTGTCGTGGCAGATTGTACCAAATATCATCGAAAAGTTATTCACCGATCCTAACCCGGAAAAAGTAAACCGGGCAATGCAAGCGATGATGCCAATGAAAAAATTGGATATCGCTGTTCTGACCAAAGCATTTAACGACGAGTAAAACCGCTCATCTTTGATAACAAGAGTCTATGTAGATTCAAAACGGGTTCCAGCAAATCGCTGGATCCCGTTATTACATTGTTACCACAACATTTATTAACAGAGGCAACCGTCTGTTTTTTTACTCGTCTCCCAATCCTGTGCCCGAGCCATACATCCTACCTGTCATGCGATCGATAGTGATGGTGTAACCTGCTCCACGTGGCATACTTTCCGTTGAGACCGCTTGAAATTGTGTAATCGGATTCCTACCGATAATGGTAAATACCCAGTTCTGACGCACTTCATCCGAAAGCGATACGTAATTGCTATCGAACATGATTTCCGGATACGGGTCGTCTTCACCGTGATGCCGAATATATTCGCAATAACCCCAGTAAATTTTTCGCAGTACGAGTCGACCTGGGTATGAACTAATTTGATCGATGCAATAAAGTGAATCTTCATATTGGTATTGTCCACTCGGCACAAGAGATGGGTCAAGATGAACCGGCAACGGAAGAATTTCAATGTTTTCGCGAGTGACGCTGTTGGTTCGAAGATTGTACGTTACTGTTCGGATATTATCGGAGAAAAGACCATTACGGAAGATTGCTCGAATCCAAATGTAACCAAAATCATCATAATATGTACCGAACATCCAGTGTTGATCTACTAATTCAGGTATGGGATATCTTCTTGTCAACTCCGAAATATCATAGTAGGAAGAGTAGCGGGCGACGGCGGCGAGCGAATCAAGCACCACCGTCGCTTCGTCGACATAGTAATCTATGATGTAGTGTGGAGTAGTCTGTTGAGTTCGAGGAGCAGTAGTACTGTCCTTGCTACATGCGTTGATTAGTAATAGAAATCCGGCAACGAAAAAGGATAGCACTACGGTTTTGAAAAAGCGACCGTGACTCATGTTTGCCTCGGTGTAAGAGGAATGCGCGCTCAAATAATGAACTTTATAGTAACACATAACCAATTTAACAAATTTACAAAAGCCAACAAAGTTAGTCGAACTAATTTGAAAAGTCACTATCGCAAGTCATGTCCTTTATGATGAAGAATACCGACGACGAATTCGATTCTTCGCTGATTGTAATTTATCCCTTGGTAATTTATTTTATTTCATCTACTACCGACGGTTAGAGCCATCACATGGAAGTTACATCCACACTGTACAGGAAATACCTTGCTCAACTAAATTCTTCCCCAACGAATCGACAATACTTTTCATGTACATTGACTTCCGCTATACTGCTTTCGATTTGGAAAACGCATGTTACACAATTCTGATATGTTATTTCTAACCATGTTACCGGAAAAAAGGAACGGTTCTTAGACAAAGCGGAATTCGCATCGTCCGTAGTATTTCTTGAAACACAAATCTTGACTCCTACCCTAACGCAAACTACCTTGAGACCATCATAGCAGAAAACCGAAACAAACCGGAAAGGGAACCATGATTTATTTGATTACTTACGACGCATCTCATCGAAAAACACAAGAGATACTATTCCGTGCGAAAGCGCGTGGCTTCACTGATTTCAAGGTAATCGGAACCCCGTGGGTGGATAAACCGAAGACGTTTAAACCATTGATTCCCCACCGTCCTACCAATTCCATCCCGGTGTCGATGGCAGAGTTTTGTAAGAATTTGGGGTATTCGTACGAAATCGTTGATTTGGACAAAACCGGTGAGTTCTTAGTGAAGAATAACGCTAAGCTTTTATTAATCGGCGCGGCGGGAATTCTTGGCCCTGAGATAATTAACGCATGTACTGTAATCAATTCCCACCCCGCGTATCTCCCGTACGTACGTGGCCTCGATGCACTCAAGTGGGCGATTTACGATGGCAAACCGATAGGAGTCACCCTGCATATCGCAAGCGAGGAAGCCGATTCCGGCTGGCTGATTCAACGCGAGATCATTCCCGTCTATTCGTGGGATTCGTTCCATAGCGTTGCCTACCGTCAATTTGAAAAAGAGATGGATTTCATTGTCGATGCTATTGAACTATACCAACAGGGCAAACTCAACGACCGCTCCAAACTCGAAGTGCTTACGACTGGAGAATCCCCCGCCCATCGCCGCATGCCGCATAGTATTGAGATGAGATTGATGAAACGCTTCCAAAATTTGGTTGACAATGTCCCCATCGAAATCAATCCAACTTGATTTATTGCTCCATCATTCTTGTCAAAAATGGGTTTCAGAAAAACTGAAACCCATTTGTTTCTCTGTATTTACAAGTTGTATTGGAATCACTGTCACTTACCACGTTTCAATTGGTTGAATTCTTCTTTGTGTTAAGTGAGGGCATAGCTATATTATATTCATACTATATACCCTGTTTGTAGCTCCATGATTTGCTCGAAAGGGAACATCCATGAAAAAGCATTCTTCACTACTTCTTACCATTATCGTTTCACTCTTTCTTCCTGTCACACTCTTTGCCCAAAATTGGCAATGGCAAAACCCGTTACCACAGGGAAATCCACTTACTTCTATAAGTTTTGTCAATGACTCGTTGGGCTGGGAGTTGGGCACGTTTGGAACTTTATTTCGCACTACAAATGGTGGAGCAGATTGGGCTGTGCAACACCACCCATTTAAATACCCGAATGGTATGTCATTCGTGGATGCAAATAACGGTTGGGTCGTGGGAGATAGCGGAATTATCCATACTACAAATGGCGGTGTAACGTGGATTAACCAATTCAACAATCCTACGTATGTTTTGTCAGATATAAAATTTGTCAATGCAAATCAAGGTTGGGCGGTTGGGAGTACTTCGGGAGAAGCTATCTATGAAAGAGTATTACATACCTCGAATGGCGGAAGCACCTGGAGTATGCAACCGGTTGGTTATAACGGCGGTTTAGAAAGTGTAGATTTCGTTGATTCTCTATTTGGTTGGGCAGTTGGTTATGGTTTTTATAACGGAGGTAACTCAAGTGACATAATTCGTACTACAGATGGTGGAACAAGTTGGAATGATTGTTTTCTTTACGAGGGCAATCTTAATGGAGTGGATTTTACTGATTACATGCATGGATGGGCAGTTGGTAGAGCGACGTGGTATGACTCTACCCGAATTTTTAACACAACAGATGGTGGGCAGACTTGGAATATCCAACAAACTGATTCTTTGGCTGGTCTAAATGCCGTTTGCTTTCTGGATTCCATGAATGGTTGGGCTGGTGGTGGAATATTTATTTATTCGCCTATATCATCGTATTTCATTGGCCGATTATTTCATACTACTGATGGAGGTGTAGTATGGAGTAATCAACCATGTGGATCAATTGGATATATCAGAAATATCGCTTTTCATGGTCAAAGCAATGGATGGCTAATTGCTGACAATAACATCCTTCATACAATTGACGGCGGAATACTTTGGAGCAAACAAATACATAGTCCCACTGACAATCTGATTTGTATTGCGTGTCCAGATTCTGTAAATGGTATTGCGGTCGGCCGCAATGGAGCTTTACTGCAAACCAACAGCAGCGGCATTTCGTGGCATGTTGATTCGATTGGTATAAACAATGCTTATAATGGTGTGTCTGTCTGGGATAGTTTAATCTGGGTAGTGGGAGATACGGGAACCATCCTTTACTCAAGTAATCGCGGAACCGATTGGACTTTTCAAAACAGTGGCACAAGTAACGCATTAGAATCCGTAGACTTTATTAATGATAGTATGGGTTGGATAGCGGGTACACATGGTTCTTTGCTGCGTACTAATAATAGAGGGGATACGTGGAGTTCTCAAACGACCGGAACTAATCTTGCCCTGTATCATACACAATTTATCGATAACGACAATGGTTGGGCGGTTGGAGATTTCGGTGTCATTATACATACAACTAATGGGGGAGGAGCTTGGAGTATCGTTGGCTCCGATACTACCAGACCGTTGTATGGATTATTCTTTACAAATGTGAATAACGGTTGGATAATGGGCGGAGAAGGTTATTACCCTTCAATAATCCTTCATACAACAAATGGTGGTGCGACTTGGAGTAATCAAATCAGCGGAACAACGAGCATACTTCGTAGTGTATTTTTCTTAGACAGTCTAAATGGTTGGGCAGTTGGAGATTATGGTGCCATAGTACATACTACAAACGGTGGAACGTTTGAGGACGCACTCATAACAAGTTATGTATTGCCATTTAATAAAGCACGAAATGGAACAATATTGAAACGAGCCACCAAAACAAAAGCGGAGCTTTTAGCAGCTTAAAAAATTGTAGCAATATACTCAGTGAGCGGAGAATTTGGAAAATTCTCCGCTTGGTGCTTCACACCAAAAGCGGAAACCCTCCATGCCTTTACCGCCCAACCACCCACCCTACTGATAAATTAAAAGAAACATGATAAAACCGCCTCACAATTTGTGAGGCGGGCCTTTCAAGCAAAAACTTATGTTCTTACTTTAATAACACCGCTTTCTTCGTGGCGACAAACGAAGGCGAACGCATTGAAATAAAATAGACGCCGGATGATACTTTCATTCCACTCGCATTGTTGCCATTCCATTCGATATGGTAAGAACCCGCTTGGAAATTCTTATCGGCGAGAGTCGCTACCCGACGGCCAAGTGCATCGTACACGACGATTTTCACTTTGCTCGAAGTCGGAACATCGAAGTGAATCCTGGTCGTTGAATTGAATGGGTTGGGGTAGACAGGATATAACTTGAAGCTCTTTGGAAGCGGTGCCTCTGGTTGAGTAGGACTCATGACTTGAGACAATGCAAGCATACTGTCCGTCATAGCACGGGCAATTTCAAGGTTCTCATACTCGAACGGTTTACGTTTCGCTTTCGGTGTCCGTAGTAACCAATTCGACAGATACTTGTCATAGCGGACACGAAGCGAATCATAGGAATTACTTTCCTTCAAAATCACTTCGCGGACATTATCCGCATTGGAAAAATCCTTCTCAGCGTCCAACTGGTAAGTTGTCGAGAATAAGAGTTCTTTACGGTCAGAGCCTTTGTAAGTAAGCAACTCTTTTAGCGTAGTTTGTTTTTGAGTGAAACGTTGGAGAAGGGAATCGATGACAAAACCACCTTTGCGTTCCGGTTCTTCTCCACGCTTATTGCTGAGTGTTGCACCACATTCCGAACCCGAGGAAGAAAGATTAGATGTATCCCAAGAAGTATTATATGAAGAAAAATTGTTTGAAGTCGGTGGTGGGTCAAAATAATTTCCGCTTAATACAATGGTACCTGAATTGGTTCCATAACCATATAGCGTGCTTTGACCGAGTACAAAAGTATTCCCACCGTTTTCGAAATCAGGGTGTGCACTGCTAACGTATATTAATCTGGCATTGTCGCCTTCGAAGAGGTTCGCTCCTACTTTTAAATCCACGGTATCTTTAAATTTCGGTCTTCCGCCGTTGTTGATATAGCAGTCATTCGGTAGATTTGAGTAAAGATGGTTGCAGGTAATAGTAGGGCTTGAACCAGCTAAATAAAGTCCACCGGGTTTCGTATAACCTGTTCCACCGTTGTTATATATCTCGCATTTTGTTATAAGCCCGAAAGACGAATCTACATGGGAAGTATCTGAATGATCCCAATCTACACCCGCTTTAGTATTATTGAATATCTCGCAAGATTCGATAACGGGGCTGGAATATAACATCCATGCGCCATACATAAATCCAGAAATTTTAGTATTGCTGATATGAACACGTTCTTTGCCATTATGATCTAACATTGATTCGTTATCGAAAACAACACCATAACCTGTACCGGTTGTATCTGAAAGAAAAACACAGCTATCTGCCTTTACTGTTACTGCTGTATGGAACCATGATATATAACCGGATTGGATAGTATCATGGCGCATTAAAAGAGTATCCCTTGTATAGAGAGACGTTCCGGCATAAACGCCATTATCCGCAGTGATATTACAGCTATCCAGCATGACATTCTGTTTCAAATTGGAGATTTCGACTGCGTATTTTGTAGTGTCGATAGTGCATTGCGAAATATAACTTTTCCCCGCAACTGCATCGAGTGAAATGGCAATATTGGCAATCTTATGAAAAGAGCAATTGCGAATCGATACCGGACGTGTTGTATCCATTTGTGTACCGTACACGGCAACACCATTCGAATCATTGATAAATTTTGTATTCGTAAGAGTAAGTGTATCGGTCTGCAACGTATCGATAATGGGGTGGGCGCAATTCACAAATTCGCAGGAATCGAGTTCGACGATTCCCCCTTGATTGTGGATGGCAATGGGAAGATTCTCAAAGTGGGCATGTTTACCGATGACTTTACCGCCGGGGAGGACTTCGATGGCGGGGTTGGAAAGGGTGGCACCAGAGTCAAGAATAACGTGAGACATTGCACCAAGAGTGTCTATAGTATCGTTGCATGCAACAAATTGAAGTACAGCACCGGAATTTACTGTGATTTTCCCAGTTTCACCAAAGATTAAAGAAGTTGTGGGAAAAATGGCTAAAGTATCGTTATTTCCTAATGACGTTGGCTGAAAGATATAATCTTTAGTATAATTCCCCCTTTTATCGGTTGGCAAATTTCCACCAAAACTTATACTTGCAAATATTGGCGAGGACATGACTTGAGCATTTTCGTCAAGAGCTGATGTAACTGAATATTCATAAGTATTACCGAAAGAATAAGGGAGATTATCAGTAAAAGAAGAAGTAGTTATCGGATCATTTCCAGAAATGAGAATAGGTGAACCTGAATTTGTTTTTCTATAAACCTTATTCAGACTCAATCCATTAGATAACGAAATTGGGTTCCATGTAAAAGTAGAGGTTTCATCGTCCTCTCGCCAGTGCAAAGAACCATATAAATCTGTTGGTTTTGGATATTTGTCTTCATCTGTAAAGCCATGCTCTTGATAAACCCAGTATAATGATCTACGGTCACTAAAATTTTTCTTCAACCACAACTTATATAATTCGCTTGCATTTCTCACATGACGAGAGAGAAAGCCAGTCCAACCACCAACTCCGATTTGATAAGGGAAGAACGTATCCTTTAACCTCGCCCACAGTCTATCAGAGGCCTCTATCCTATCTGCAGCGAGGGTTCCTAAGGTCGATGATCCATTATGATCTTCAGTTTTGTCGTAAATATCCCAGAGTAGGCATGCCGTACTGCCTTGATTTAAATCACCATTGGCGTTTACATTATAGCCATTAGTACCCGGGCTTGATTCTTGACCACTTTCTAAATCATATTGATAGTCGAGATATTCACTAATTTGAAGTTGCTGGCGATAAAAAGAAGAACCATATGGTTCTGCATTTTCCCTATTTTCTGTTCGCAAGACTGCAGTGGCAAAGAAATCTGCCCATCCTTCCGACCAAGCTTGTTCTATATTATCAAAATTTTGATTTAAATTGTGCGATTCTCTTCCAAAAATATTTTGTAAAGACAATTCGCTACTTGTTTTATCAATTCCCATTTTATATGCTAAATAATGGCCAAATTCATGTAGAACAATATCTTTGTTTTTGATATCGTCCGTATTAAATGTTATTGTTGGTGTAGACAAGTAAGGAACGTTAAAATTAGTTATGTAATTAGAGTTATGATTGATTTCAATATGAATTTTTTTATCATTAATATTACCGTCAATATCGAATGAATGACAGTCAAAATTTATCGTATCCTTTGCCCAATTCAGCCCGATAATACCAATTTCCTGAACTGCTTTAATCGCATTTTTATCGTCAGATCCAACATCATCCATAGATTCGCCATGCACTGGAGGTGGAAGCATTTGGTTACCCATAAATGCAGTATCGTTAGAAACCTGATTATCATAAATTTGAATTAATTCTGTATCAACATGATAAATAGTGTCATTGTGTAAAGCTTGACATACAACAGAAGTATCCTGTAAAACCTTGGCATATGCTCTTATAAATAAATTTACTATTGACGACGTTTCGACTTTGGGAAAAGTAAAATTTCCGTTCGAATCGGTTACGGAAATGCCTAACAAAATACCATTTAGATCATTAGTTTTATAATTAAATATTTCGTAAAGTTCGATTGGTGCATTTTTTAATAATGGAGCTGGATCTAAAAGTGGAGAATCTGATAGATTGTTTATAAAACAATTATAATGCATAGTTCCAGTAATATACAATGAATCGGCTCTATTTCTAATCGGTGGACGACGCCAAGGATTTAAATTCAAGGTGATGCTATTTGTCCGATGCCAACTATTATTATCATCTACATTTGCAAAATTGTATATAGTGATTGTAATTGTTCCAGTAAAATCGTAGGGTAAGTTATAACCAAATATTATACTACTACTTGGATTAAAAAAATCGTCTTTTACAGCTGAATCACCAGGTAAAATATAAGTTACCCAGTTAGGAGCTGGTTGAATGCTATCTGAAATACCAGATACTTGTTCATTATTAGAAATACCGCTAAAAGAGCATATATATTTTGTGTAATACATATATTCACATTCCTCACACCAAGGGTTTGGCCAAACCGGAGAATCTGTCCACCTTATCTGAATATCATCATCACAATTAAAGGTATTTGGTTGAGTAGAATCAGGTGCGTTTATTACATGAAGATTTATCGGAGATACTTGTGCGTAGGTAGTACGTTTTCCGATAAAAAAAACGGAAATGACCAAAACCATTGAAATCATATAGTGACGCAGTAGTAAATGGCTCATTTTTCTTCCTCACGTTGTAGTTTATCGTGAAAGTAATCTTTCACTTGAAAAGGTGTTCGAAGTTTTCTTACTTCGTTTTGTTCCCGTAAAAGTTCTTTACGACGCGCTAACAAACCCGGTCTATCTGAGTGCATAATAAATTGGTCAAAATAGTAAAGTTCGATAATTTGCTTTTTCATGATTTCAACACTTGCCGCTAAAGCGTTAGCGGGAATGTTAACCTGATAATCTTTTCGTAGCAAATTCTCGATGCTATCTATTGAAGGCATTGCATACAACAAACGATCTTGTTTGAAATATGATGTATTTCTTTCGAATAACTTGTTTCCTTTGATTGCATCGTCAATGTTGCAAGAGAGCAAACCACATTGGTAGATAATCTCATCAAGGTCTGCGCTCGTAGTAAAAGGGGGTAGGTTTCGGGCTTTACGCATAGCCCAAAAAAGGGAATCACGGTTATAGATTTTCCGATCATGTTCATTTTGAGTGGCATCAATCGAATCTTGAATAATTCGATTGATTGTATAAAAATCGTATGTACGCACAAGGGAATCATCTCTCACATAGAAATCTTCTCTTCTCATGGCTTGTCCGATATATTTGGTCAACGAAGTATCTTCCAAATCTTTACAGTCCATTACGAAACCCAAATCATAGTGCCCGGGTTTATCGATGACTATTTCGACATTAGTCGAGCAAACGGTAGTATGAAAGTTGTCATACACACCATTCACTTTACTTTTCCCGCGAATAAGATGTAATCCATCCTGATTATCAAATATATGGAGTGTCGTGTTGGCGCGACATGCAATTTTACCAACAGCGGTTATTGTAAACGGTTTTGCATATTTTAAGGGTGAACTAAATTTGACATCCATGGAGACGAGACTGGAATCATCTTTAGCAGAAAACGCAGAAGTTGATAGCAGTAATATTGCAATAAGCGTTAAAATGGATGTCGAAAATTTCTTCCTCATACATCCTCCTTTTGTCGTCGTGACGACGAAACAATTCGATTTGATTAAATGCACTAATTGTAAGGTATTTACAGTTTACTCAACTAATCAAGTAAAATTCGAATTAACTAATATGACCATTAATGTGTTATTTACAATTTGGTAATATTTTCGTTTTGTTTCACAAACGCATACCTCTTTTCTCCGAAGAGAAGTTTTCTAAACTTTTCATGTTGCATTTGGCTAATGTGCCACAAAAGCAAATTATTGCGGATTTAAAAATATCTCATAAAACGTACAAAAAGTACGTCTCTGAAATGCACGACTTTTTGCACTCCGACGATGAGTAAAACTTGGATTTATACCATTTTTACCCATTTATCGCACATCAATCTTAACATATTGATATTTAAGTGCATGAGTATCTCGTTTGTTAATTATAGAGAGTCCTGTATATGGGGTTTGCGGTTTCGC